>ERZ840096.46-NODE-46-length-197350-cov-8.845602_pt1 | contig 197350 bp, 170 predicted proteins | sample MGYA00519878_ERZ840096 | MGnify/ENA primary metagenome ERZ840096 (study PRJEB31850, sample SAMEA3708865) | human gut metagenome | biome: human gut; feature: human-associated habitat; material: faeces | place: China | collected 2014 ... | reverse complement strand
TGTGTTAGGCACGCCGCCAGCGTTCGTCCTGAGCCAGGATCAAACTCTCAATAAATTCTATCTCAACGCCTTCCGGCTTTGAAATCTTTTATTGATTGCTATATCTAGCTCTCAAAGAAATTTTATGCAAAACTCTCTCGAGTTTCACAAAGAACCCTTTCTGGTGCTTATTCAAACATAAGCTATCTTACTTTGTTCAATTTACAAGGTACACAACTTTCGCTGCCATTCTCAAGACTTTTTCGGTTCTTTCGCCCTGTCTCTCGGCGACAGCTTAGCTAATATAACACACTCGATTTCGGTTGTCAACACCTTTTTTCGATTTTTTTCAAAAAACTTTTTTCGTTTTTTGATAGACTCGAAATCTGCGTCTGACGGGGTTCGCCGGGCGAATGAGCCGCCCCCGATCTCTCACGGGAGCGGCTCATTCGAAATCCCTCTTTTTTCTCAAAAAGAGCGATCTCAGACGGCCCGCGTGACCTTACCGCTGCGGAGGCAGCGGGTGCACGCATAAACGTGCTTCGGGGTACCGTCGACGATGGCCTTGACGCGCTTCACATTGGGCTTCCAAGTGCGGTTGGCGCGGCGGTGGGAATGGCTGACCTTGATGCCGAAAGCGACATCCTTCTCGCAGTATTCACACTTTGCCATACTTGCTGCACCTCCTCATCGAGAAATGTGCTGCCCTTTCGGGGTGCCGGCGACCGGTCTCCCGCGGACAGCTTACTTATAATAGCAGACCGCGCCGCCGAATGCAAGATGAAATTTCATTTTCTTTTAAAAAACTTCTCTTTACTCGGCTGTTGCCAAATCGGGCGGAATTGATTACAATATAATATTATATCACCTATCACCTTGATACGGAGGAACGCTCATGGCTCAGTCCTATTCCGTCAGTCTGGATACCATCGTCCGCGAGCACAATCTGGCCATCGTCAACCGCGCGGTGGACTATGACCGCGTGCAGATCACCACGTGGGAGGTCTCGCGTCCCGGACTGCCGCTCGCCGGGTTTTACGATTACTTTGACGCCACACGCGTACAGATCATCGGCAAACTCGAGATCACTTATTTAATGGATATGCGTCCCGAGACGCGCAGCCGCAGCATTGAGCGGTTCATCTCTTCCGGGATCCGCTTCTGCATCGTCGCGCACGGCATGGATATCCCGCCCGAGATGCTCTCCTCGGCGCAGCGCCATCAGGTGACACTGCTCACCACCGAGCACTCCACGAGCGATTTTATGGCAAAGCTCATCGTGAGTCTCAACCGCTGGCTCGCCCCGCGCACCACGATGCACGGCGTGCTGATGGAGGTCCACGGCGAGGGCGTGATGATCACGGGCGAGAGCGGCGTCGGCAAGAGCGAAAACGCCATGGCGCTTCTGAGCCGCGGCCACCGTCTTGTGGCGGACGACGCTATCGAGGTCAAGCGCACCGCGCCGGACACGCTCGTCGGCTCCTCGCCGGAGCTGATCCGGTATTTCATGGAGATCCGCGGCATCGGTCTCATCGACGCGCGGCACATGTTCGGCATCGGCGCGGTGAAGCCTGACCAGGTCATCGACCTTGTTGTGCATTTTGAGCCGTGGGACGAGAACAAGGTCTACGACCGGCTCGGCAACGAGACGCACTTCACGGAGATCCTCGGCGTGAAGATTCCGTACTTTGTCGTGCCGGTGCGGCCGGGCCGAAATCTTGCGGCGATCCTCGAGCTTGCGGCAATGAACAACCGCGAGCGCAAAATGGGCTACAACGCCGCGCAGGTGCTCGTGGAGCGCCACGACCGGATGGTGGACGAGGGATGAGAAACGCCGAACTCCGTTCCTTCCTCCGGGAAGCGCGCTCCCGCTGCCCGGAGCTCACGATCCTCGAAAACGAGCCGATGAGCCGCCACTGCTCGTTCCGCATCGGCGGCCCATGCGACGCGATGCTGCTGCCGTCCTCCGTTTCGGAGATCGAGACAGTCTGCGCTCTGCTTGCCGAAGCCGGAGAAAAGCCGCTTCTCATCGGCAACGGCACAAACCTTCTCGTAACCGACGCGCCGCTGCACCGCATCGTGCTGCGGCTCGGCGAGGAGTTTTCCCGCATCGAGCCGGTCGGCGATACGGCTCTCCGCGCCGAGAGCGGCGTGACGCTCTCGCGTCTCGCCTCGTTTGCCGCGGCGCGCTCGCTCGCCGGGCTGGAATTTGCTCACGGCATCCCCGGCACGCTCGGCGGCGCGGTATCCATGAACGCCGGCGCCTACGGCGGGGAGATGAAGGATGTCGTCACCTCCGTAACGTATCTCGACGAAGACCTTTCCGTCCGCGAGACGGACGACGCCGGTTTTTCTTACCGGCACAGCCGCTTTTCCGATACCGGCTGCATCGTTCTCGGCGCAGAAGTTTCGCTGCACGAGGACGATCCCGACGCCGTCCGTGAGCGGATGCGCTCGCTCGCCGAGCGGCGCAGAAGCTCGCAGCCGCTCGACATGCCGTCCGCCGGCAGCACGTTCAAGCGTCCCGCAGGCGGATATGCCGCGGCGCTCATTGACGAGGCCGGTCTCAAGGGCTGTGCCGTCGGCGGCGCGCAGGTGAGCGAAAAGCACGCGGGCTTCGTCGTCAACCGCGGCGGAGCGAGCTTTGACGATGTGCTCCGGCTCATTGAACACATTCAAAACGAGGTATACCGCGTCTCCGGCATCGAGCTGGAGCCGGAGGTCAAGATCATCCGCGAATAAAAAGATCGCGGGGAAAGATATATTATACTATGGAATTTCTGATCGTCACCGGTCTTTCGGGCGCAGGCAAAACGCAGGCCGCGCACTTTCTGGAGGATCTGGGGTATTACTGCGTAGACAACATGCCCTCGGCGCTTTTGCAGCCGTTCGCGGAATTCTGCATCGCCTCGCAGGGGCGCTTTACCAAAGTCGCCCTCGTCACGGACGTGCGCGCGCACGAGAGCTTTGAACAGCTCTTCCGCGCGCTCGATTCGCTGCGCGCGCTCGACTGCACGTTCCGCATCCTGTTTCTCGAAGCGCCGGAGAGCACGCTCGTCCGCCGCTACAAGGAAACGCGCCGCCGCCACCCGCTCGCGGAGCCGGGCAAAACGGTGCAGGCCGCGCTGCGGGAGGAGATCGCGCTCATGCAGCCGGTGCGCGACCGTGCCGACTACATTATAAATACGCAGAATCTCACGCTCGCGCAGCTGCACAAAAAGCTCTGCCGTCTGTTCACCGAGACCGGCGAGGCAAAGCTGCCAATCAACGTGGTCGCCTTCGGCTACAAATACGGCATCCCCATCGATGCCGATCTCGTGCTGGACGTGCGGTTTCTGCCAAACCCTTATTATATAGAAGAGCTGAAGGATCTCTCCGGGCTTGACCAGCCGGTGTACGACTTTGTCATGCAGCAGCCGGACACAGCAGAATACATGCGCCTGCTCACGGCGTTTATCGATTTTCAGCTTCCGCGCTTCCGGGAAGAGGGAAAACCGGCGCTCACCGTGGCCGTCGGCTGCACCGGCGGGCGGCACCGGAGCATTTCCGTGGCACGTGCGCTCACGGATCATCTGCTCGAGCGCGGGCAGAACGCGCGGCTCGTCTGCCGCGATCTTGCGAGGGTAAACGAACAATGAAAAAACGCATTTCCCGCCGTCCGGATATGAAAATCGCCGCCATCGGCGGCGGCACCGGACTTTCCACCATGCTGCGCGGCCTGAAGCGCATTTCACCGTCCATCACCGCCATCGTCACCGTGATGGACAACGGCGGCGGCAGCGGCGTGCTCCGGCAGGAGCTCGGCATGCTCCCGCCCGGCGACATCCGCAACTGCCTGCAGGCGCTTGCAAACACCGAGCCGACGATGGAGGCCCTGCTCGCCTATCGGTTTCAGGACGGCGCGCTGCGCGGCCAGAGCTTCGGCAATCTCTTTCTCGCCGCGCTCAACGGCATGTGCGACACGTTCGACGAGGCCGTCGCGCGCATGAGCGAGGTGCTCGCCATCACCGGGCGCGTGCTGCCGGTCACGAACGAGAACGTGCAGCTCCTCGCCGATTTTGACGACGGCGTGACCGTCACGGGCGAATCGCAGATCGCCGAATACAAAAAAGATCTCACGCGGCGCATCGTGCGGGCATATCTCTCGCCGGAGCATCCGGCGGCGCTGCCCGCCTGTCTTGACGCCATCCGGGAGGCCGATCTCATCGTGCTCGGCCCCGGCAGTCTTTATACGAGCGTCATTCCGAACCTTCTCGTCTCCGGCATCCGCGAGGCGATCCACGAGTCGGACGCCGTAAAGGTCTATGTTATGAATCTTATGACGCAAAGCGGCGAGACCGCGGGATATACCGCCGTCGATCACGTCCGCGCGCTCTTCGACCACGGCGGCGAGGGACTGTTCGACTATACGCTTGTAAACGATCTTCCCATCCCGCCCGAAGCGCAGGAGGAATATCTCCGCGAAGGGGCCGTTCCCATCACGGCGGACGAGGAAGCGCTCGCCGCGCTCGGCGTCACGGTCCGGTATGCGCCCGTGGCGCTCTGGCAAAAGGCGCTCGTTCGCCACGATCCCGCCGCGCTCGCCGCGGCGCTGCGCGATCTTTACCGTGAAGCCTCCCCCACCCGCATTTACGGATAAACACACAAAGGGGTTTTTCCCATGTCCTTTTCGTCCGAAGCCAAAAACGAGCTGTGCCATGTTCCGCTCAACCGCACCTGCTGCGCGAGGGCCGAGGCCTACGGCGTGCTTTTATACTGCCACACGTTCGACCGGCGAGAGATCCGCATCATCACGGCGAACGACGCCTTTGCCCAGCGTCTGCCGAAGCTCTTCCGGCGCGCGTTCTCGCTCTCGTTCGACCATGTGCCGCCGGAGGGCGCGGCGGGCAAGCGCACGTTCCTCATCACAGCGCCGGAAAAGATCCTCTCGATCCTGGAGGTTTTCGGGCAGGAGAGCGCCGTTTTCCACCACATCAACTACGGCATGCTCGAAACCGACTGCTGCCGGCAGAGCTTCTTCCGCGGGGCGTTTCTCGCCGGCGGCAGCGTGACCGATCCGGACAAGCGCTACCATCTCGAGCTGCTCACGAGCCACCCGAGCGTGAGCCGCGAGGCGTTCAATCTCATGCTGGAAATGGGCTTTGCGCCCAAGGACGCCGTGCGCAGCGGCGGATACATCACGTATTTCAAGCAGTCCGAAGCCATTGAGGACGTGCTCACAACGATCGGCGCGCCGCTCGCCGCGATGGGCATCATGCAGGCAAAAATGCAGAAGGACATGCGCAACGCCGTCAACCGCCGCGTCAACTGCGACAGCGCGAACGCCGACAAGATCGTCCTCGCCGCGCAGGAGCAGCTCGACGCCATCCGCGAGCTGGACCGGAAATACGGGCTCGACACGCTCCCGGATATCTTGCAGGAAACGGCCATGCTGCGCATCGCCAACCCCGAGTCGAGCCTTGCCGATCTTGCGCGGCTCGCCAGCCCCCCGGTGTCCAAAAGCTGCATGAGCCACCGGTTAAAGAAGCTATTAGAGTACAAAGGAGACTGATATGGGCTTTGTCCATCTGCACGTGCATACGGAATACTCCCTGCTGGACGGCGCCTGCCGCGTCAAGGAGCTCGCGCGCCGCGCCAGGGAGCTGGGACAGACGGCGCTCGCCGTCACGGACCACGGCGTAATGTACGGCGCGGTCTCTTTTTACCGCGCGTGTCTCGCCGAGGGCATCCGTCCGATCATCGGCTGCGAGGTATACGTTGCGCCGCGCTCCCGCTTTGACCGTGAGCACGGCATCGATAACGAGTATTCCCATCTCATCCTTCTGTGCAAAAACGACGTCGGCTACCGGAATCTCTGCTATCTTGTCTCCTGCGGCTTTACGGACGGGTTTTACATCAAGCCGCGCATCGACTGGGCGCTGCTGCATGAGCACGCCGAGGGGCTGATCTGTCTTTCCGGCTGTCTCGCGGGCTATCTCTCCCGGCACATCGTCGCGGACGATTACGAGGGCGCAAAGAAAAAGGCGCTTGAGCTGCGTGAGCTGTTCGGCGAGGACTTTTTCCTGGAGATTCAGGATCACGGCATCCCGGACGAGCGCAAGGCCGCGCTCGGGCTGCGCCGTCTCTCGCGCGAAACGGGCATCCCGCTCGTCGTGACGAACGACGCGCATTATATTAATAAGGAAGACGCCCGCAATCAGGATGTTCTGCTCTGCATCCAGACCGGCAAGACCGTGGACGATCCCGACCGGATGAAGTTCTCCTCCCCCGAGCTTTATCTCAAAAGCGAGGAGGAGATGCGCGCGCTCTTCCCCGAAGAGCCGCAGGCCGCGGACGTCACCGAGGAGATCGCCGCGCGCTGCCATTACGATTTCGAGTTCGGCCACTACCACCTGCCGGAATATAAGCTCCCGGAGGGGGAAACGGACAGCTTTGCCTATCTCACGCGCCTCTGCCGCGAAGGGTACGTCCGGCGCTACGGCGAGACCGGCACGAGCGAGATGAAAGCGCAGCTCCGGTATGAGCTTGACATGATCCACCGCATGGGGTTTGTGGACTACTTCCTCATCGTCTGGGACTTTGTTCACTACGCGAAAAGCCACGGCATCCCCGTCGGTCCGGGGCGCGGCAGCGCCGCGGGCAGCATGGTCTCCTATACGCTCGGCATCACGGACGTGGATCCGATCCGGTACTCGCTCTTCTTCGAGCGGTTCTTGAACCCCGAGCGCGTGAGCATGCCCGATATCGATATGGACTTCTGCGTGCGCCGCCGCGGCGAGGTCATCGACTACGTTACGCGCAAATACGGCGCGGACCACGTCGCGCAGATCGTCACCTTCGGCACGATGGCCGCGCGCATGGCCATCCGCGACGTCGGCCGCGCGCTGAATCTCAGCTACGCGGAAACAGACGCCGTCGCCAAGCAGGTACCGAGCGGCCCGGGCGCGCTCAACATGACGCTCGACGAAGCGCTCAAGCTCTCCAAGCCGCTCAAGGACATGTACGAGAGCGACGAGAAAGTCAAAAATCTCATCGACACCGCCCGCGCGCTCGAAGGCATGCCGCGCCACGCCTCGACCCACGCCGCCGGCGTTGTCATCACGCACCGGCCGGTGTACGAATATGTTCCGCTCGCCACGAACGACGGCAACCCCGTCACGCAGTATACGATGACGACGCTCGAGGAGCTGGGGCTGCTGAAAATGGACTTTCTCGGCCTTCGCAATCTCACGGTGCTCGAAGACGCGGCCAAGCTCGTCCGGCGCAGGGAACCGGATTTCTCCATCGACACCATCCCGATGGACGATCCGGCCGTGTTCGACATGCTCGCCGCGGGCAAGACCTCCGGCGTATTCCAGCTTGAATCGGCGGGCATCACGGGCGTATGCGCCGCACTGCGGCCGAAATCTCTCGAAGATATCACCGCCGTTATCGCGCTCTACCGCCCCGGCCCGATGGACAGCATCCCGAAATTTCTCGAGTGCAGCCAGCACCCGGAAAAGATCCGCTACAAGCACCCGAAGCTCGAGCCGATCCTCGGCGTCACCTACGGCTGCATGGTCTATCAGGAGCAGGTGCAGCAGGTGTTCCGGGAGCTTGCCGGATACTCGCTCGGCCAGGCGGACGTCATCCGCCGCGCAATGAGCAAAAAAAAGCACGCCGTCATCGACGCCGAGCGCGTCGCCTTCATCCACGGCGACCCAGTGCGGAACATCCCCGGCTGCGTTGCGAACGGCGTGCCGGAGGACATCGCGGGCAGCATCTATGACGAGATCGTCGATTTTGCCAACTACGCCTTCAATAAAGCGCATGCCGTTTCGTACGCCTTCGTCACCTACCGCACGGCGTATATGAAATGCCACCACCCGCGCGAATATATGGCAGCGCTGCTCACGAGCGTGCTCGATAACAGCACGAAGGTCGCCGAGTATATCGCCGAGTGCCGCGACATGGGCATCAAGCTCCTGCCGCCGGACGTGAACGAGTCGGACGCCGACTTCACCGTTTCGGGCGAGAACATCCGTTTCGGTCTTGTCGCCATCAAGGGCATCGGCTGGGGCTTCATCGAAGAGCTCAAGGCCGAACGCGAGAGCGGCGGGCCGTTCCGCACGCTCGACGAGTTCTGCCGCCGGATGGTGCCGCGCGATCTGAACCGCCGCGCCGTGGAATCGCTCATCAAGGCCGGGGCGTTCGATTCGCTCGGCTTCAAGCGCCGGGCGCTGCTCACGGCCTCGGGGCCGATCATTGACAGCGTCACCGCCGACAGCCGCAAAAACATTGCCGGACAGCTTGATCTTTTCGGCATGGGCGGCGATGACTCCGAAAGCGAGAGCGTCCGCACCATCCCGCTGCCGGATGTGCCGGAATTCACCCGGCAGGAGCTTATGACGATGGAGCGCGAAACGACCGGGCTTTATCTCACCGGTCACCCGATGGACGACTACCGCGACCGGGCGCGCGACGTCGGCGCGGTCGCCATCGGCGCGATCCTGAACGACTTCGCCGAGGGGAACCCCCAGCGCTTCCGCGACGGGCAGGAGGTTTTGATCGCGGGCGTCGTGGCGAGCTACAAAACGCGCACGACGCGAAACAACACCCTTATGAGCTATATCCAGCTCGAGGACGACACCGGCTCGATGGAGCTTCTGGCGTTCCAGCGCGCGCTCGATTCCGGCGGGAGCTATGTGCAGGACGCCGCGCCCCTGCTTGTGCGCGGAAAGATCTCCCTGCGCGACGAGAAGGAGCCGCAGGTCATGGTAGACTCCATCCGCCCGCTCTCCGATCTGGACGTGCCGGGCCGCACCGCCGTTTCTCCCGCTCCTCCGGCGGCGAAGCCGGACGGGAAGCCGCGCACGCTCTATGTGCGCATCCCGAGCGCGGACCATCCGCTCTGCCGGCGGGTAAAGCTTCTGCTCACGATGTTCCCCGGAAACGAGAGGATCGTTCTTTATATGGAGGATACGAAAAAGCGCCTCGGCGCGCCGTGCCTCATCCACCCGGCGTTCGTCGCCGAGCTGGAAGAGCAGTGCGGAAAGGAAAACGTCATCGTGAAGTGATTTTCCTATTTTAATAAAGTCTTAAACAAACCTCGCTTTATTTTTAAAGCGGGGTTTGTTACCATATTGTCACTGGCATAACCGAACCGAATCCGGTTTTGGTACGTCTTAGAAATATACTATCCGGAAAAATCAAAGGACGATAGGAGACCAAACGTATGGATGAAAAGAAGGTAACGTCCGCCCCGGAGCAGTCCGGGGATCGGGACCAGGCGCTGTTCGCCTCGATCCGGCGCGAAAAGCAGCGCAAAAAGCGCCGCCGCATCATTGTGACGGTGTCGATCGTTGTGGTGCTCGCGCTCGCCATTTTCTTCGGCGTGCGCGCGGCAAAGAAAAAGGTCAGTGAGGCCGTCGGCAGCATGAAGGCCCCGACCGTGAGCGAGGCGACCGTCACGACCGGCAGCATCAGCACGACCGTTTCCGGCTCGGGCATACTCACCGACGCGGACACGCAGCAGATCGTCCTGCCCAAGGGCGTGAAGCTCGAAAAGATCCTCGTCAAAGCGGGCGAGACCGTGAAGAAGGGCGACGCGCTCGCCACGGTGGAGCTCTCCTCCGTTATGGGCGCGATGAGCACTGTGCAGGCGGAGCTCAATAAGCTCGACGAGCAGCTGCGCGCCGCGACCGGCGAAACGGTGCAGCCGTACATAACGACCGGCGTGAACGGCCGCGTGAAGATCGTCTACGCGCAGAAGGATGACGACGTCTCTGCCTGCATGATGGAGCACGGCGCTCTCGCGGTGCTCTCGCTTGACGGGTACATGGCCGTGGATATCGACGCCGGCTCTCTCGCCGCGGGCGACAAGGTCAGCGTGACCGTAGACGAAAAGACGTACCCCGGCACGGTGGACAAGCTCCAGAGCGGCAAGGCGACCGTCCTCCTCACCGACAACGGCCCGGCGGTCGATGCTGCGGCCAGCGTGCAGGATGCGGACGGCAATGCCGTCGGCAGCGGCACGCTCTATATCCACAACCCGCTGCGCATCACCGGCTATGCGGGCGTTGTCTCCGCGGTAAACGCCGCCGAGAACCGGCAGGTGTACGCGGGCAACTCCCTCTTCACGCTGCGCGACACGGCCTACAGCGCGAACTACGAATCCGTCCTCAAGAACCGCCGTGAGAAAGAGGAGGATCTCATGGCGCTGCTCGGCATGTACAGCGCCGGAGCGGTGACAGCGCCGTTTGACGGCTCTGTCTCCTCCATTGACTACAGCGACAAAACGACATCTTCCTCCGATAAAACGGACTCCTCCGCCGGCGGCGGAGGCATGGTGTACGGCGGCATGATGAATGCCTACACTTCCTACGGCTCAGACGGCTCGGATTCCTCTGGAGACGGCTCGTCCTCTTCCGGCAGCACGGCGGCAACCGGCGAAACGAAGCTCCTCACGCTCTCGTCGGATACGAGCATGAAGCTCACCGTGAGCGTGGACGAGACGGATATCCTCTCCGTGCAGAATGGGCAGAAGGCGCAGATCACCGTGAGCACGATCGGCGACGAGGTGTTCTCCGGCGTCGTAACGGCGGTGGAGCGCTCGGCAAAGAGCAGCTACGGCATCACGAGCTACAGCGTGGAGATCACGCTCGACAAAGACCCCCGCATGCTCCCCGGCATGACCGCCAAGGCGCTCATCCGCATTGAGGGCGTGGATAACGCTCTGCTCATCCCCGAAAAGGCGCTGCGCCAGACGCGCGACAGCTCGTTCGTCTATACGACGTATGACCCCGCCACCGGCACGCTCGGCGGTGAAACGGCGGTCATTCCCGGTCTTACCGGCGGCGGCATGGTGGAGATCACCGAGGGTCTCACCGAAGGACAGACCGTGTACTATCAGGAGGCCTACGACCCCTACGCCTATTATTACGGCACGGGCGGCAACGCGAGCGGCGGCGACGCGTGGATTGAGGACGCGAGCGGCGGCGACGCCGCTATCGCCGAGGACGACGGCTCCTACGCGGACAGCGAGCCGCTGGAAGGATAACGCTATGATCGATTTACATGACGTTTCCAAGGTCTACCAGATCGGCGAGGAGCGCGTCCACGCGCTCGACCATGTGACGCTGCACATTTTCCCGAAGGAGTTCGTGAGCGTCATCGGCCCCTCCGGCAGCGGCAAGTCCACGCTGATGAACATCATCGGCTGTCTGGACGTGGCGGACGCCGGGACCTACCGGCTCGACGGCATTCCCATCGAGGACTACAGCGAAAAGCAGCTCGCCCGCGTCCGCAATCAGAAGATCGGCTTCATTTTTCAGAACTTCAATCTGATCGCCAAGCTCTCCGCGGAGGAAAACGTGGAGCTTCCGCTCGTCTACCGCGGCGTAAGGCCGGCGGAGCGGGCAAAGCGCGTCGCCGCGGCGCTCGAGCGCGTGGGTCTCTCCAACCGCGCCAAGCACCTGCCGACGGAGCTCTCCGGCGGCCAGCAGCAGCGCGTGGCCATCGCCCGCGCGCTTGTAACGGAGCCCTCGCTCCTGCTCGCAGACGAGCCGACCGGCAACCTTGACTCCAAAACCAGCCGCGAGATCATGGACATTCTCCATGAGCTGCACGAGCAGGGAAACACCGTCGTGCTCATCACGCACGACAACGACATTGCCCGTCAGGCCAAGCGCAGCATCCACATTCTCGACGGGCGCGTCACGGAGGTGCAGCTATGATATCATCCTTTAAAATGGCGCTGCGCAGCATCGGCTCAAATAAGATGCGCGCCGCGCTCACGATGCTCGGCATCATCATCGGCGTTATGGCGCTCGTCGTGCTCGTAAGTCTTGTTAACGGCGCCACGAACACCGTGACGGACGAGGTATCCAGCCTCGGCAGCAACTATGTGGACGCCTACGTCTGGCGGCAGGAGGTCGGAAGCTCGCTCACCATAAACGATCTCAGGAAATGGGCGCAGGAGAACGAGTATGTCGAGGCCGTCGCGCCGGTCAACACCGGCGAGGCCAAGGGAAAGGCCGGCTCCTCAAGCGACAGCATCAGTCTTTACGGCACGATGCCGGCGTATGCCGACATCAACGGTCTCACGATCGAATACGGCCGTTTCCTCAAGAATACGGACGTGGATAACTCGAGCCGCGTATGCGTCCTCTCGAAGCAGGCTGCCGAGCAGATCGTCGGCTATGCCGACTGTGTGGGCGAGGATTTCTCCATCGACGGCATGCGCTATACGATCGTCGGCGTGCTCGGCGAGCGCACCTCGCTCGTCTACGGCGGCAGCCGCGTTCCCAGAGTCTATATTCCCTTTACCTCCTTCACGCGGCAGTACCCCCAGAACGGCAGCGCGATTTCCGAATTTTACGTCACCGCGCCGGAGGGCACGAAAATGGCCGACGCCGAGGCAGCCGTCAAAGAGTTCCTCTATGACTTTTTCGGCAACGGCGACAGCTTCTACGTCTATTCCATGAGTGTCATGGAGGACGCGATGGGGTCCGTGACGAACATTCTCAAGATCCTGCTCGGCGGCATCGCAAGCATATCGCTCATCGTCGGCGGCATCGGCATTATGAACATCATGCTCGTCACCGTCACGGAGCGCACGCGCGAGATCGGCATCCGCAAGGCCATCGGCGCGGACCGCGGCACCATTCTGCTGCAATTTCTGATGGAAGCGGTCGTTCTCTGCATGCTCGGGTGCGTCATCGGAATCTTTCTTTCGTGGTGCATCCTGCGGCTTGCCTCGACCATCGCGGCGGACGCCGGCATGCAGTTTGCGCTCAGCGGCAGCGTTGTTGCGCTCGCGGCGATCTTCTGCTTTGCCATCGGCGTGATCTTCGGGCTGTATCCGGCAAACAAGGCCGCGAAGATGAAGCCCATCGACGCACTGCATTACGGAGGCTGACATGGAAGCAAAACGGAAAAGAACAAAAAATATCATCATCGCCGCGGTGCTCGTGGTCATCGCCATTTTGATGGCGGCGCTTCCGGCGATGCTTTCCTCCGGTCAGAAGGAGGAGAACACGGGCACGGCGAAATCCGTCGCCGTGCAGCGCGGCGACATTGACTCCACCGTCGCGGGCGCGGGCACGCTCTCCGGCGGGGACGGTGTGAAGATCACCGTGCCGCACGGCGTGGAGATCACGGAATATCTCGTGGCAAACGGCGATGTCGTCGCCGAAGGGCAGGCGCTCGCCACCGTGGACAAGACCTCGGTCATGAACACGATCGCCACGGTGCAGAACAATCTCGAATACCTCGCCGGCCAGGTCCGCACCGCGGCCTCCGGCGCGACGAATGCCTATCTCGCCGCGCCCGCCGCGGGCCGCGTCAAGGCGATCTACGCCAATGCCGGCGATGACGTGCAGTCCGTCATCCGCGAGCACGGCGCTCTCATGGTCGTCTCGCTCGACGGGCGCATGGCCGTGGACGCGGAAACGGCGTCCGACGCCGCGACGCCCGGCAAGAGCGTCACCGTCCGCTGCGAGGACGGCACGGAATATGCGGGCCGCATCGAGATCCGCCGCGGCAATACCCTCACCGTAACGCTCACGGATAACGGCCCTGTGCTCGGCGCGAAGGCGGACATTCTGCTCGACGGTGAGACCGTCGGCACCGGCACGCTCTATGCGCACAGCGCCTGGAACGTGACCGCCGCCGCGGGCACGGTCGCGGGGGTCAACACCGCCGTGGAACGGCAGATCACGCAGGGCGCGACGGTGCTCACGCTGCGCGATGTGGACGCCGAGGGCGAATACCGCCGTCTCTCCCAGCTCCACCGCGACTATGAGGACACGATGCTCAAGCTCTTCCGGCTCTACCAGACCGGGACCGTCACGGCGTCCGCCGCCGGGCGCGTGTCCGATCTTGATACGGCGCATCTCGGCGTCATGCGGAATACCGGCTCCTATACGGCGGCTCTGCTCGCCAGCCCCTCCGAGGGCGTTCCGGAGGAATACACCGTCCGTCCGGCGCTTCTCTCCGAGGTCACGTTCGGCAGCATGACGTTCCTCGCCGCGCCCGCCGCGGCAGACGTCGATCTCACGGCGGAGCCCGTTGTGGATACGGAGAGCGCCGAGAGCATTCCCGTGACGAGCTTTGACGGCGTTTCCGTCTACGACTGGGACGCGGACGCCTCCGACTGGGCCTCGTCGAATCCCAACCGGCTTGCCAAGGGCGATCTCGTCTATCTTGTGTATGACGAAAACGGTGTGCTGCTCTGGGTCGTGCGCCCGCAGAAGCCGGAGGAGCCGGAATTTCCGGACGACTCGATCATCTGGGGCGGCGGCGGAGGCGGCGGTGAAGCGCCCGCCTTTGAGATGTACGACCGCACCGAGACCGAGCTGATGCGTATCTCTCCCATGGACACGGTGAGCGTGCAGATGCTGGTGGACGAAATGGACATTCTCTCCGTTCACACCGGGCAGGAGGCGGAGATCACCGTTGATGCGCTGCCGGGGCGCGCTTTCACCGGCACCGTGACCGCCATCGACCCGAACGGGAAAAATAACGGCGGCAACAGCAAATACACCGTCACTATCACCATGCCGCGCGCGGAGAATATGCTCGACGGCATGAACGCCATGGCGGTGCTCACCGTCGGCACGACGGAAAACGTCCTCTGGCTCCCCGCCGAGGCGCTCGCGGAGCAGGGCTTTAAAACGGTCGTATACACCGGCTTTGACGCCAAAACCGGCGAGCTGACCGGCCCCGTGGAGGTCGTGACCGGCGTATCGGACGGCGACAAGGTCGAGATCGTCTCCGGTCTCGAGGAAGGCCAGACCGTCTGGTACATTGCCTATGAGAGCGCGGAGGCCGCGCTCTTCTCCGGCGCCGCCGCACCGGAGAGTGCCTGATTCCCCACAGACCACCCTCGGGCGGAGCAAAGCTCCGCCCCCGCAAACCTTTTTGACTTATCCCCGTAGGGGAGGGGCTCTGCTCCTCCCCTTTAACATTCTATAAAGTCTTAACGATTTTCTCTCGCCTCTCCCTTGCAATCGTCCGTCTTCGCGGATACAATAGAAATACCCTCTCCGGAAAGGAATGACTTCATGCAGCCGACCGAACAAAGCAAACCGAAAAAAAATACCGCCCGTCCGCTGGGACGGCTGGGCGCGTTTCTCCTTGTTACGCTCGCGCTGCTGCTTATCACGCTTCTCGGCGTGATCTGGGTGCTGGAAAAGGGCCCCTCCCCGACCATAACGGAGAAATTCTGCCGCTCCATGCGCGAAACGAGCGCGATCCGGTGGATCCCGAACATCTTTCTCTCGCAGGAGGAGGTAGACGCCTTCAAGAGCGAGAGCACCGAAAACGACGAGACCGAAACGGTCAACACCTCTCTCATCCGCATCGCCCCCGCCGCGGAGAGCGGGACGGAAACGGCGGACGACGGCGTGGAGCTCATCGCCATCACGCGCGGCACAGCCAAGGGCAAGCTGCTCATCGTGCGCGACCCTTCGCGCGTCATTCTCGGCGTTTCGAGTGAGGAATTCAATGCGAAGACCCCCGGCTTGCAGCTCACGGAGCTTGTGGCCAAGTATGGCGGCGTTGCCGGAACGAACGCGGGCGGCTTCAACGACGAAAACGGCCGCGGCAACGGCGGCGTGCCGCAGGGGCTCGTGATCTCCGGCGGAGCGCTGCTCCATACCGCGCGCGAGGGCGAGCGGTACAACGTCGTCGGCTTTGACGCCGACCACATCCTCCACGTCGGCACCATGACGGCGGACGAGGCTCTCGCGCAGGGACTCACCGACGCGGTGAGCTTCCGCACGCACGATGGGCTCGCCTCCTCGCTCATCATCAACGGCGAGGTGCAGTCCAAAAACCTCGGCGGCGGCGTCAACCCGCGCACCGCCATCGGCCAGTGCGCCGACGGGAGCGTTCTCCTGCTCGTGCTCGACGGCCGCTCGATCAACACCCTCGGCGCCACGATGCAGGACGTGGCGGACATCATGCTCGAATACGGCGCGGTGAACGCCGGCAATCTTGACGGCGGTTCCTCGAGCGTCATGGTGTACGACGGCGAGATCATCAACAACTGCGCCTCCGTCACGGGACCGCGCAATATTCCCACGGCGTTTATCGTCCTGCCGGAGGGGGATTGAGTATGGAAGAAAAGAAAACGCAAGTCCCGTCCGGCACGCCGGAGAGCATCGCCGCGCCGGACGACGCGGTAAAGCGCTCCAGGCGGCGCTGGCGGCGGTTCCTTGTCCTGTACGCCGTGGTGTGGCTGCTGTTTGCCTCGCTCGGGTGCGCGGCGTTTTATAAATACCTGCGCGTGTACGAGCAGGCGCTGCCGGAGCATGTGATGGACTCTCTCATGGAGACCACCGCGCCGGAAACGTGGCTCGGCTATGTGAAAGCCTCGATCGAGAGCGAGTCCGGTGAATTTGACGACGCCGCAGCGCTCTATGAGGAGTACGAGAGCGTTCTGCTCGCCGGGAAGAGCTTTTCCTATCGCCGCGCGCCGGAGAGCCGCGCGGATGCGCCCAAATTCATTGTCCGCTGCGGCGGTGTGGACGTGTGTACCGTGTCGCTCACCGAAAAGCCGGACAGCGATCTCGGCTTCGGCAGGCATCTCTGGCAGGTCGGCGATATCGCGCCGTGCGAAGCGCTCGGCAATCTCCGCAGCACCGCCGTAGAGATCACGGCGCTTGCGGGCGAAGCGGTATATATCAACGGCATCCCGCTCACGGACGCGCAGATCGCCGAGACGGGTCTTGCGCTCCCGGATATGCCGGCAATCGAGAGCCGCTTCACGGCCGCCCCCACTCTCACGCGCTACCGTGTGGAGAAAATGTACGGTTCGATCACCGTCACGGACGCCTCCGGCGCGGAGATCGCGCCCGAAGCGGACGCGGGCGACGGCGTCACGCGCTACGCGCTTCCCCTGCCGCACTACAGCGTTTCGATCACCGCCCCGTCGGACGTCACGGTGACGCTCTGCGGCGCGGTTCTCACGCTTGACGACGCCGAAAGCTCCGACCGCGGCATATTGCGCGGGCTCGAGAACTACACCGGCGATCAGGCGTTCGACACCGTACGCTGGTCGTTCGACGGTCTCTACTCTCTGCCGGACGTGCAGGCCACCGCCGCCGACGGCACGGCGCTCTCCCCGCTCGTCGGGAAAAACGGGCAGCTCATGTTCTTCCATCCGAACAACGCCTCGCTGCAAAGCGCCGTGGAAAGCCGCGTGCGGTACTTCTTCAACCGATACATCGATTACAGCTCACGGTCGTTCCAGGGCAATCTCGCCCTGACGCGCGAGGATGTGGAAAACGACGAGATCGAGATGAACCCCGCAACGCGCGCCTCCATGCGGCGCTACTACAACCTGCTCGACTGCATTATGTGGACGACTGACCTGTACCGCTACATTCAGGAATCGACCGACGCGATGATCTGGGCCTCCGCGACGAGCGTGAGCTATGACGAGCTCACCTTCACGGACTTCTCGTTCGTCGGCGCGAACTGCTTTGTCTGCACCGTGCGCTACAAGGCGGACTTCACCGCCAACTCGTGGCAGGAGCAGAAGAACTACAACATGCAGAATGCCTACGAGCTGGCGTTCGTCTGTCCGAACGGAGGCGCGTGGTACGCCGCGGCGATGGACGCCGTGACCGAATAAATTGTAAAACCGGAGCCGATGCGATATGCGCATCGGCTCCGGTTTTTCGTATCGTTTTTCGGTTCATTCCGCCGGTTCAACGGCGACCTTGAGCACGACCTTCCGCACCGGCCGGCACTCGCCCGCGGCGATGCACGGCGCGTGCGCGTCCTGCGGAAAGAGGATCGCAAACCGTCCGCCGCCGAGCGGCAGCTTTGCCGTTTCCCCCTCATAGAACCATATGTCGCGCTCCGGCGCAGCCTCGGCCACCCGCTCCATCGAGGCGAGCGGCGCAACGCCGATGAGCTCCTCCCCCTCGATGAGGTACTGGATGTCGATATACTTCCGGTGCGCCTCGGGCCGGTCGTTTTCCGGCTTTGTTTCATAGCTCTGGAAGAGCGCGAACACCCGCTCGCCGTCGATCTCCACACGTCCGGCCTCCACCGTTTCCAGCTCCGTGCCGGTGAGATAATCGAGCGCCTTTGCGAGATTTCCGCTCAGTTTGCGGTACTGCCCCGCGTGGTCCAACGTATCGTATATCATGGAAACACCCCTTTCGTTTTCTGCATTATAGTTCATAAAAATATCCCGCGCAACCGCGCGCAGAAAGCGTCGGCGGCGATCATTGCGCCATACAGAACAAGCTCGCGGATTTTTTGGATATTGTACACAGGAACGCGTATTCCCCCATGTGATTTTTGTAGAAAATCAACTTACTTATTGCGTGTTTTTTCGCCTGACGCTATAATTGTATCGTAATCAGAAATCCTGTTCTCTATCAGAGAACAATGCAAAATTCAACCGACAGAAGGAAAATCATGAGCGAACCGATCGTCAGTTCCCTTGCCAAAGCGCTCCGCGTTCTGGAATGCTTCACGGTCAGCGAGCCGGAGCTCGGCGTCACCGAGATCTCCAAAAAGCTCGGGATCGGCAAGTCCAACGCGCACAATATCATATCGACATACTGCCAGATGGGCTATCTGCAGCAGCTGCCCAACCGGAAATACACGCTCGGCTACAAGCTGCTCGAGCACGCGTTCATCATCAACCAGCATCTCGGCTATCCGCACGCGGTGTACGATCTCCTGCTTGAGGCCGCCGAGCGCACCGGGCAGGTCGTCTACTTCGGCATCCCGTACGAAACGGACGTTCTGTATCTGTATGTCGCCCATCCGATCGCGCGGATGAAGGAGCTGCCGTACCGCGAGATCTGCGGCGAGCACGCCCCGCTGTGTACCACGGGCATCGGCAAGGCGATCCTCGCCAATCTCCCGCCGGAGGAATGGCTCTCCCGCCTGCCCGAGATCGTTCCCGCGCACACCCCGCAGACGATCACCGATAAGGACAAGATCCTGCAGGAGCTGCAGAGCACCCGCGAGCGCGGCTTCGCCATCGACAACTGCGAGCACGAGCTGAACGTCCGCTGCGTCGGCGTGCCGGTCTATAACGCGAGAGGCGCTCTTGTCGCCGGCATCAGCTCCTCCGGCGCGGTGCAGGTCATGACCGACCGGAAGGTCATGGAATGCGCCGACATCCTGATGGGTATCACGCAGCGCATCAAGGAAAGGCTGTACGCCTGACACCCCAACGGGCACATCTGCGGGCGGAAAACCCCGCAGCTGCCATACACAAACCGTCTGTACAAATCAAAAGGAGGAAAAGAAATGAAGAAACTCATCGCTATGCTCCTCGCACTCGTCATGCTGCTTGCGCTCTGCGCCTGCGGTCAGACCGCCGCTCCGGCCGAGCAGTCCACCGCCGCTCCCGCCGAGAACCCCACGGCCGAGCCCGTCGAAGAACCGACCGATGACGTCGGCGAGCCGGTCAACCTCATTTTCTCCATCGCTGCCGTCCCCACCGACGCCCACGGCGCTGCTCAGAAGGTCTTCAAGGAGACCCTCGAGTCCATCTCCGGCGGCAACATGACCGTTGAGTGCTACGATTCCGGCACGCTGTACGGTCAGGATACCGAGCACGACGCGCTCAAGAACGGCGACGTCGACATGATCTACTCCTCCGCTTCCTGGCTGACCGACGGCTCCCCCTGGATCTCCATGTTCACCGCCGGCTACGTTTTCCAGAGCTATGACCACATGACCAAGGTCCTCAACGGCGACATCGGCAAGGATATGTTCCAGAAGGTCGCCGAAGAGCAGGGCATCCTCCCGCTCGGCGCGTTCTATCTCGGCACCCGCCAGATCTCCCTCTCTCAGGACAAGCAGATCAAGACCCCCGAGGATCTCAAGGGCATCAACCTCCGCATGCCGAACTCCGACGCGTGGGTGTTCCTCGGCAAGGCCATGGGCGCGAACCCGACCGCCGTTGGCTTCAACGATCTGTATCTCGCTCTCCAGACCGGCACCGTTGACGGCCAGGACAATCCCCTGCCCACCGTCAAGTCCGCCAAGTTCTACGAAGTGCAGAAATCCATCTCCCTGACCAACCACCTCGTTGACTCCGTGTGGCCGACCATCAACCTCAACACCTGGAACAAGCTGACCGACACCCAGAAGGGCTGGGTCATGGAAGCCGTTGAGGCCGCCCGCGTCGCCTGCGACGAGCAGAATATCAAGACCGAGAGCGAAGTTCAGGACTTCCTGCGTGAGCAGGGTCTGACGATCTACGAGGCCGACGTCGCTGCGTTCGCCGACCACGTTCTCGAAACCTACCTCGCCGATCCCATCTCCGACACCTGGGATAAGGATCTCCTTGCGCAGATCCAGGCGATGGCGTAACCCCTTTGACCCCAACCGGGGAGCCGAGGCAACCCGACTCCCCGGGTTTTTTATTTCCGCACGCGAAAGGAGAGATCTGCATTGGCTGTTAAAAAAGCGTTCGGCTTTGTCCGCAACTGCGTGGAGAAGTACATCCCGTCCATTGCACTCGCGGCGCTGTTCATCATTTTCTGCTATCAGGTCTTTATGCGCTATGTTCTCCGCCAGCCGCAGGCCTGGGCGGGCGAAGTGGAGCAGAGCTGCTTTTTGTGGCTCGTTCTGCTCGGCGCCTGCTATGCGCAGCGCATGAAGGCACACGTTACATTCACGCTTCTGTACGATAAGCTCAGCATCAAGGGCAAAGCCGTCGTTGCCATGCTTGGTGACATCATCATTGCGTTCACGGCATTCTGCAACATTCTGCCCTCGCTCCATTACGTTCTGGGTCTGGCGGCGCGCCATCAGGTGACCACCATTCTCAAATGGCCCAAAACGATCGTGTATTTCCCGTACGTCGTCATGATCGCGATCCTCATGCTGTATGCGCTCGTGGAGATATATGAGTATATCATGGTACTTTGCGGCAATGCGTACTATATCGAAAAAATGAAAAACGAAGACAAGAGCGAGGCGGAGCACGCCATCGAAGAATCCCTCGCTCAGGAGAACATAGATCTTACAAGCATCGATTTCAGCTCCGGCCACGGCGGAAGCGCCCCCGCTCCGGATGACGGAAAGAACGATGTCAGCAAGACGGACAACGCCGGAAAGGAGGACAAGTAAATGCTGGAGCATCTGCCTCTTATCGTGTTTCTGGTCACATTCGTGCTCATATTCGTGCTGCGTATGCCGATCCCTGCGGGCATGATCGCCGCATGTACGCTGTACTTCCTGACCGACGGTCTTATCAAGGGCGTAGGCTTCGGCGCGCTCATCACCGGTGCGGGCGGCAGCCTGCATCTCGTGGCGCAGAAGACCATCGAAGCGATATTTACCAACGGCACCATCGTCGCGGTACCATTGTTTATCTTTGCCGCGAACGTAATGAACGCCGGTAAGATCACCGAGTACGTTTTCGGCACCTGCATGGGTCTCGTCGGCCGCTTCCGCGGCGGTCTGGCGCACGTCAACGTCCTCGCCTCTCTCGTTTTCTCCGGCATGACCGGCTCCGCCATTGCCGACGCCTCCGGTCTCGGCAAGCTCGAGATCGACGCCATGCGCAAAGAGGGCTACGATGACGGCTTCTCCTGCGCCATCACGGCGGCCAGTGCCACCATCGGCCCGATCTTCCCGCCGTCCATCCCCATGGTCGTTTACGCGATGCTCACCGGCGCCTCCGTCGGCGCGTTGTTCATGGCGGGCATGGTGCCCGGTGTGCTGCTCGCCGTCGCGCTGTGCGTTTATGTGTACTTCGTCGCCAAAAAGAGAAACTACCCCCGCACCGCGCCCCCGAAGCTGCGTGACTATCTCCTGTATCTGACGAAGTCCATCTGGGCGATGCTCACCCCGGTCATCCTGCTCGTCGGCATCTATACCGGCATCATGACCCCGACCGAGGCCGGCGCCATCGCCGGGCTGTACGCGCTTCTCGTCTCCTTCCTGATCTACCGGCTCATGTCCTGGAGAACGCTCAAGCAGGTCCTCGTGGACACAATGAAGGGTACTGGCTCCGTTTCCATCATGATCGGCGCCGCCTCGGCCATTTCCTTCATCTTTGCCAAAGAGCAGATCGGCACGATCCTCGGCAACTGGCTGCTCAGCGTCACGGCCAACAAGTACGTCTTCCTGTTTGCCGTCAACATCATCATCCTGATCCTTGGCTGCCTGGTCGATACCTCGGTCATCCAGCTTGTCATGATCCCGATCCTATGGCCGGTCGCGGAGGCGATGGGCATCAACATCATCCATTTCGGCCTCATCATCTGCTTCAACATGATGGTCGGTCTGTCCACGCCGCCGTTCGGCATGTGCCTGTTCATCACCTCGGGCATATCCGGCACGCCGCTCAAGGATATCATTCGGGAGATCTGGTGGCCGATCATCGTCATGCTGATCGTGCTCGCCGTGATCACCTACATCCCCGATGTGGTGCTGTTCCTGCCAAAGCTCACCGGTATGATGGCCTGATATAAAAAGGAGGTCCAAACATGACTTTTGCGATCCATGAAGGCGTATGGCCGGTAATGATCACCCCGTGGAAAGAGGACAATACGCCGGACTTCAAAGCGCTCGAGGCGCTGACAAACTGGTATGTGGAAAAGGGCTGCGACGGCATCTTCGCCGTCTGCCAGTCGAGCGAGATGCATTATCTTTCGGCGCAGGAAAAGCTGGACATCGCGCGCTGCGTATCGGAAGCCGCCGCGGGCCGGCTGCAGATCGTCGCCTCCGGCAACACCGAATGCAGCCGCACCGAGCAGTACCGCCAGATCGAGGACATGATGAAGATCCCCGGCATCGGCGCGTATGTGCTCGTGTCCAACCGGATGGACATCAAAAACGAGGGCGAGGAAGCCTTCCGGAAGAACGTGGACGACGTGCTCGCCGCGTTCCCCGAGATCTCGTTCGGCATTTATGAATGCCCGATGCCGTGGAAGCGTCTCCTTACGCTGGACTTCATCCGCGACTACGCCCCCGGCGGCCGTCTCGTGTTCATCAAGGACACCTGCTGCGACTATGAGCTGATCCGCCGGCGGCTCGAAGCCGCCAAAGGCACGCCCATGAAGCTCTTCAACGCCAACTGCCAGTCGTGGTACGACAGCTACTGCCACGGCGCCGGCGGCTACAGCGGCATCATGGCAAACTTCCACCCCGATATTTACAAGTACTGCGTCACGCACAAGGACACCGACCCCGAAAAGGTGCAGCACGCGAACGATTTTCTGACCCTCGCGGGCATGATCGAGCGCACCTGCTACCCGGTGAGCTGCAAATACTATCATCAGCTCGTCGGCGTCCCCATGTCCACCTACTGCCGCAGCGCCGATCCGCATCGGCTGGACAACGCCGCGAAGGAAGAGGTCGAGGCGCTGATCCGCATGGAAAACCACATCCGCGAAGAGCTCGGCATCGGCTGAGCGCGTCCCATAACGAACCAGAGCCGGTGCATCAAACTGCACCGGCTCGATCTATTTATTTTTCCCCTTTGTTCAGCAGCGCGTAGACCTCCCGCCGCGCGCGGGTCAGCCGCATCCGGACGGCATCGCTTCGGATACCGTACCCCTCGGCGATCTCCTCGTCAGAGAGCATCAGCATGTATTTTCTCTTCAATATGTCCTGCGCACTCTCAGAAAGCCGTCCCCACACCTTCCGGAGCTCGTCCACCCGTAAATTCCGCAGGATCCGCTCCTCCGGCAACTCGCCGAGATCCGGAAGCTCATCCATTTCTTTCTCCGTCAGAGGGACGGAGGGCGTCTGTCTTCGCAGAAAGTCTTTTGCGGCGTTTTTCGCGGTCTCGGTAACATAGCACGCGAGCCGCTTTTCGTCCAGCGTGCGCAGCAGCTCCACTTTCCCGATCAGCTTCACGACCGCGTCGTGCAGCACGTCCTCGGCAGCGGAACGGTCGGAAACATACCCGAGGATCCCGGCAAACATCCGTTTCCGGTAGTCGAGATACAAACGGGACATAAACTCGCGGTCGTCCTCGTTTTCGATGGAAAGAATGATAATGGGGATCATTGCCGCACCTTCCGCATACAGAATGTCTTTTTATAATAATACGAAAAACAATATGTTGCAAATTTCTTTTTTCTGCGTCTATATAAGTAGAGGCGGAATTTCGCTCTGTCGGCAATATTCGCTTTTGATTTTTTTGAACTATTAAACTGGGGAGGCCGTCCTATGAAAGAGAACACCCGCAGAAAAGCGCTGGAACAGCAGTACGAGCAGGCCGCGTTCGCGCTCCTGCTCGACGATCTGATGGCCGAGGAAGGCGCGGCTCTGCTCCACGAAACGGACGGCGCTGCTTCCGCCGACGTACCGCCGGAAGCGGATGGGCGCTGTATAAAGACCATCCGCCGTGCCGACGCCAAAGCGCGCCGCGGCCAGGTGCTGCGCTTCGCCGGAAAAGCCGTCTCCCGCGTCGCAGTGGTGTTCCTCGTCGTAGCCATCGCCTTCTCCGTCCCCTTCTGCACCGTATCCGCCTTTCGCGACGCTGCGCTCGGCTACATGCTCCGCACATTTGACACGGGGACGGATATCTCTCTATATGGAATTCCAGAGAATCAGCCCTATCTTGGCGGCGGACACCCCGCATGGTTTCCAGTCGGTTCGTGGACACTCACGGAAACATTACGGGATGATTCCATGTATGTAATAAGATACGAAGATACCGTAGGCGACTGCATCGAATACTCCGAGCTCGCGGCAAACGGTTTGGGATTGGCCATTGACACGGAAGACGCCGATGTAAAAACGGACGTCGTTATCCGCGGCTGGTCTGCCACGATATCTATCAAGGAGAATCGAAGCCTCGCCGTCTGGCTGGATGAGGAAAATAATATTTTTTGCACGTTGCTAGTTTATGGCGACAATATAGACAACAGCAAAGAAATTCTTCTTAGAATTGCAGAAAATATCAAATAAATGTCAGAAAAAGTCTGTTGCATTTTTCCCGCTCTTTCGTCTTTATTAATAGAGGCCGTTAATGAGAAGTCACGGCGTCAGAAAAAAGGAGGAAAGAAAATGAAAAAAGTAATCTGTCTTCTCATGGCGTGTGCTGCATTGGCCTCGGCGGTTCCGGCAAATGCAATGTATGTGGAGGAAACTGCTGCGCCGGCTGAAATCGTTCCCTTCTATGTTGGCACGATCCTCGCCTCGGCATCTCTGTCGATCGACGCGAACGGGAACGCGACCTGTTCTGGACGCATCCGGCTGGTAAACGGTTATACCGCAACGGTGACCATGACTATCCAGCAGAAAATAAACGGAGATTGGGAAGTGCAGAAATCATGGTCTGCCAGCGGGAAAACCGATATAACGCTTTCCAAATCCTATACCGTTTCTTCCGGCTACAGCTACCAAACGGTTTTAACGGCAAGGGTATACAACTCGGAGGGCGTCTATGTAGAAACGGTCACGGCATCTTCGGCTGTGGTTTCGTATTGAAGGTTGCGAGATGTAGTGCGATTAACTGTGCTTTGGAAAGGAGAAAACATGAGCAAAATTAAGTCCAAAATTTTCCGACAGGTATTTTCTGTAATTCTCATCATCGCGTGTCTGACAACCGCAGCATTTGCCGCCAGCAGCCCTTGGCCAGAGAGGTTTTCTATGTTTGCGCAAATCAGTTCAGCCAACGGGGGCAATTATCCCGGCTATGTAAAAGCTGCGCAGCGATTCTTGATGTGCTTCAATTCGGACACCTATTCTTCAATAATGGACAACGGCGGAACCGACGGCATATTTGGCAACGCCACATATAATGCCGTTACCAATTTCCAGCAAAAAAAGGGGCTTGCCGTTGACGGAGTCATTGGAACAAACAGTTGGAAAATGATGGGGAATTTACTTGATACAAAGCTAATAGGTTGGCAGGAAACAATACGTGATTTTCTTTCTCCCAGCAATTTTCACTTAAAGCTTGAGCGAGTTATTCGCACTTTTATCTTTGATGGCTATGGCATAGATTTCTGTTACTTCCGGGATGACGGCATTTTAGATGAAAACGCTTTTCATCATTTTTGATAAATCCCACGACCTTTTAAAATAAAGGGAGGTTATATTAATGCGCAAATACAAATTCATCTCTTTTATTCTGTCCGCAGTCATGATCCTGTCTCTTTTCAGCGGCTGCGCAGCCAAAGAAACGGCAGAAACCACGTCAACCATTCAGGTCTCTTCCGCGAATACGGCGGAGATGACAACTGAACAGCACGACGCATCCGCCACAGAATATGGAACCTTTGAAACAAACGACGGCGTTTTAGTCCATCTGGCAGACATTGGCTCGGATACCACTGCCTGGAATCTCCTCGCCGTCGAAGTAACTCCGCACGAGTTCACCGCCGCAGACGCCCATCGCATTGCAGACGCACTTTTCGGCGATGTTACATATTATGAGCACCAGGGGAGCGGCGTTCGTCCCATGACAAAGTCGATCATTGAAGAAAAGCTGGCGCTTTGGGAGAGCTTTTTGGAGCCGGGAACGCTCGAAACGCTCTATGGTGATCAGCCGGAAATAATCTCACAGGCTCGGGAGACTATAGAAATCTTCATAGAAAATGCGCGGGCAGCCTATGATACCGCACCAGAAACTGAAGAGCGCGTGATCTCCGACTGGAGTTTTCATCCGTGGGAATATTATACCACAATGACAGATTACACCCCCGATGGCCGTGTTTCCATCGAAATTGACACCACCTGTAATTCGATTCCGTACACGCTTTCTTTCTCCAACTACCAGAAGGATTTTTATTTGAATTCATTGTATGTCTATCCGTACACCGGGTATGTCACCCCAGATCTTGTAGAGGATAATATTTTCCGCATCGATCATTCCTACAGCGCCCCCCCCACCGACGTCCAGCTGGAAAGCGCGCGAAACAGAGCCAAGGAGCTTCTCGACGCCTTCGGTCTCGGCGAATGGGAGATCGATCAATGCACCATAGACGAGCGGGCCATCAATCCGGGCGTGCCGCAATATACGATCAAAGTCAAAGCACTGCCTGTTTTCAACGGCGTCGCCGTAACGCGGCAGACACAGCTTTCCGGATTGCGCAACGGCGCTGCCGACGGTCTGAACTGGTATTATACGGATGCTTCCTTCGAGTTCGGCACAGATAACACGCTGCTGTTTCTTGAGCTTCAGTCTCCGGTAGATATTCAAAAGACAGAAGCATGCGAGACGATTTCTTCTTCGGATGCAGCGGCGGCACTACAGGCAAGCATGGAAGATAAAAACCTGAACTATATTTTCCTGACCGCCGGTGTTTCGACGCGTGATTTATATGTATATCAGGTAAAAACCGGCTATAGCCGTGTTGGAGCAAAGGATAACACAGGGCGGTTCTGGTTCGTTCCGTCGGCAACCGCGCTGGTGGCGCTTGAAGACAAGACTGTTTTTGGGGATCCGCTCAACCGAAATGATGCCAGCTCGCTCTACTCACTGCTGACTATCAGTCTATTGGACGGAAGTGTCATCCCCACGATGATTCAATAATTCATCGCTATCGGCAGAACTGGTAGTTTGAACTTATAACAGCACGGAGGCGATGCGATGATCTCATCGCATCGCCTCTTTTTTCCTTAATTTAGATGAACGCAGGGGCAGGTATCTGCGTCTATTTTATAGCATGCAAAGGAGGTCAAGCCAATGATTTCCGTCCTTTTAGCCGCTGCCCTGCTCGCCTTTCTGTTCGCGGCCTGCGGGCAGACGCCCGCCTCGGTCGAGCCGGAAACCCCGCCCGCCCTCCAGGGCAGACGCCAGAAAGCTGGCGGAAGTCCTGTTCCCCGGCCAGACGTTTATGGAATACTCCGAGGAACTTACTAAGAGCGAGGTGGAAGAAAAGATCCGTTCTTTTGAAGCCGCGCTGACGGAGGAAGCCCTGTCCGAAGACTTCGGCCCGAAGCCGGAGAACATCGAGCTCGGACGGGCGCATCGGACCGCCATGCTCAATGAGTATACCCAGATGCTCGATACCGCGCCGGAATCTGTTGAGCCGCAGGAATGCCTATGGATGTTTTTCCCGTTTTCCCATTATCTGGATACCGTCGGAACGGAATTCAACGACCAGGACGCAGAAAGCACTATCCGGGCGACGACGGAGGCCGACGGTATTCCCTATCAGCTCTGGTTTACCAACTGAGATCTCCGTCCGGACGCGGCCCCGTCCGGCTCCCGGCGGAGTGTCTCGATCTATGTGGATCCTCTGAATAACGAAGAAGCGCACCATGACCTTCTCTTCCAGCTCTGCGGAAGCGACGATCCGACACCCGGGCAGACAACTCAAATACAGGAAACGGCAAACGGTATCCTTGCAAAGCTGGCGGAGCTTACCGGCGTGGACTGGGAGATACGCACCGTGGAATCCACTAAAAAACCTTTGTCGGATGGGCGGTGGATCTGCTTCTTTGATATCACCGCGCTTCCGGTCGATGCCGATACGGAGATAACGTATATACCGAACTACGCCAGCGCGGGCAGCGCAGAAAGCGCCGGCGCGGTCTATCGCGGCTTTACGCCGCTGCATATCGAGCTTACCCACGACGGCGTCCTGCTGTCCTTTGAGCTGTCTGCGCCGCTGGACACCATGCCACTGGACGAGCGGGACAGCTGATCTTTTACCATCTCCAATAACGCCAAAAGCGGAACGACGTATAACGCCGTTCCGCTTTTGTCATCCGATTCGCCGCCGGGAGAGAGGACCGGCTGCGGGCTGGACGATCGCCCAAGAAAGGGGAGAAATGAGAGGGAAAGAAATAATTGGAGGTTTTGTCTGTCTTGCTTCGTCCGACTGTCTGTATATTACCGGAAATCCGCGCTGTTTTCCTGAACAGACCGTGTTATTTCTGAAAACAAACTGTGAATAACGCGTCCCGGGCAAAGTTTCCTTCCTGCCGGAAAGCTGTCTCTCCTTCCCCGGTAAGATGCAAAAAGCGGAACGACGTAACGCCGTTCCGCTTTTGCCGTCCGATTCGCAGCCGGGAGAGAGAACGGCTGCGGGCTGGAGGATCGCCCAAGAAAGGGGAGAAATGAGAGGGAAAGAAATAATTGGAGGGATTCATCTGTCTTGCTTCGTCCGACTGTCTGTATATTACCGGAAATCCCCCGAAGTTTCCTAAACAGACTGTGTTATTTCTGAAAACAAAATGTGAACGACGCGGAGGGCGTGTATAAATTCTTTTCGTACCGGTAAAAATACCCTCGAATCCCAAATCGAGGAGGTTAACCATGGAGGAAAAGAAAGGCTTCAGCAAAAAGCTGAATGCGTTCTTTGCCGGGAAGGGCTTCTACATAGTCCTTCTTCTGTGCGCCGTTCTGGTCGGGACTTCGTTCTGGCTGGTTGGGCGCGGAAGCAGGGCTGATGTAGAGCGCGATCCGGTCAAGGAAACGAACATCACGGCTTCGGCGCAGGAGACCGCGCCGCCGCAGGGCAGCATCCCCGTTATGAACACGGAGGAGGACGAGCGTCTCCCGCTCGGCACGGGCGTCCTGCCCGCCGCGGAGGGCGAGGAGGTGCCGGAGGCGCAGGCCCCCGCCGTGCAGGAGGAGCTGCTGGATGTTCCGGTATCAGTGAACGAGAGCGCTCCGCAGTTCATCCGTCCGGTAAGCGGCGTGCTGCTTCGCGGCTTCAGCGCGGAGGCGCTCTCCTATGACCGCACGATGGCCGACTGGCGCGTCCACCGCGGCTGGGACATCGCATGCGCCGCGGGCGAGCCGGTGCTTGCCGTATCCGGCGGCACGGTGACGGCGGTGTATGAGGACGATCTTCTCGGCACCGTTGTGGAGATCGACCACGGGAACGATGTCGTGAGCGTGTACGCCAATCTCGACGTCTCCCCCGCCGTCGGCGTCGGGCAGAGGGTCGCCTGCGGCGACACGGTCGGCGCCGTCGGCACAACGGCGCTCGCCGAATCCGGCGAGGAGGCGCATCTCCACTTCGCCATGCGGCGCGGCGGCAGCACCGTTGACCCCGCCGAATATGTGCCGGAGACCTGAGGCGGAACTTTTTTCGGGCGGCTGCGTCTTAGTATCAGACGCAGCCGCTTACTTTTTTCCGCCGATTGACGAGCGGCGGCAAAACGGCTATACTTATGATTTGATATATTGCTGTACCGGGAGGACGCCATGCATCCGATCACAAAGAAACAGAAAATACAGTACATACTCGCCGCCGCGGGCTTTGTCCTGCTGGCGCTGGCGCTGCTGTTTCTGCTTTTGCAGGGTCCGTCCGGCGGGAAATCCGACGCGGACGCGGCACCGACGCCAGAAGTGACCGCCGCCCCCAGTGCCTCCGCCGGTCTCACCATCGCCGGAGTGGATGTCGATCCCGCGGCGGACAGCTTTGAGCTTGCCGGAAAGACGCTCTCTGCCGGGGACTGCGCCTCCATTGCCTCGCTCGGGAATCTCACGACGCTCTCGCTGACGAACTGCAATATTTCGGACGTGCATTTTCTTGCAGGACTTACGCAGCTGCGCACGCTCATTCTCTCCGATAACGCCATGGCGGACGCTTCGCCGCTCGCCTCGCTCTCGCAGCTTCGCACGCTGTATCTCGACCGGAATCCGGTCGCCGATCTTTCCGTCCTCTCGCCGCTCTCTGCGCTCACGACGCTCTCCATTCAGGGCGTGGAGATCGCGGACTATGTGCTCGAAGACCTGCAAAAAGCGCTGCCCGGCTGCCGCATATTCAGCGACAGCGTCGTGAAGGGCTCGCGTCCGGTGTCTCTCGGCGGGCTGGACTTCACCGAATCGGTCGAATCGCTCGACCTTTCGGGCCGCGGCATCACGGACATTTCCGCGCTCTCCGGCTGCTCGGAGCTGCGCGAGCTCAATCTCTCGAACAACCCGATTGCCGATATCTCCACGCTCGCCCTGCTGCCGAAGCTCACCTCGCTCGATCTGAGCGCCACGGGACGGAGCGATCTCGATAATGAGCTTCTCTCGTCGCTGCGCTCGCTCTCGTACCTGAAGCTTGAAAACAACGACGGCGTCACCGCCGAGGGCATCGACGCGCTGCAATCGGCGCTGCCGAGCTGCCAGATCGTCCATGAGCCGAAGTACTACACCGTCGTTTTCGGTGACCAGTCCTTCTCGTCAGATGCCTCCGATGTGACGGTGGATGCACTGGGGCTCACAACGCTCTCCGGCATTGAGAAATTTCACCAGCTGCGGCGGCTGAGCGCCTACGGCAACACGCTCACCGACCTCGCGCCGCTCGCGGAGCTGTTCTCCGTGGAAGAGCTGCAATTGGGCTATAACAACCTCTGCGATCTCTCCGCTCTCACCGGCCACACGGCGCTGCGGCGGCTCATTCTCGACCACAACGCCCTGCGCGACATCACCGCGCTCTCCGGCTGCACCGCGCTCGAGGAGCTCGATCTCAGCTATAACGACCTGAACTCCCTTGCGGCGCTCCGCTCGCTCACGCAGCTTCGCACGCTGAACATCACCGGAAATCCGGCTCTCACCGCCGACATGGTGCGTTCGCTGCAGGAGGCTCTCCCCGCCTGCCAGATCATCACGGACATCGACCTCTCCATGCCGGAGCCGACGCCCGAGCCGCCCGCGGAAACACCGCAGCCCTGACTGCATCGGTTTAAAAAGCACAAAAACCGCCCATACTATGTGTATAACCTACATAGAAGGGCGGTTCTTTTTATGCATAAAAACGACAGGCTGCGGCCATGGGAAACGGCGCTGCTCGCGGCGGTGTGCGTAACGCTGCTCACCGGCGTGTGGGCGCAGGGGCGGCAGAGCGCGCTTGCGGACAAGGTCGTGCGGCTGCACGTGATCGCCGCGTCCGACAGTGCGGGGGATCAGCGCGTGAAGCTCGAGGTGCGGGATGCGCTGCTCGCGTATCTCACGCCGCGGCTGGAAGCCGCGTCCGGCGCGCAGGATGCCGCGGCGGTGATCGCCGCGGCGTCGGGGGAGCTTCAGCGTATCGCGGAGACCGCAAGCGGCGGCAGCGCCCGCGTGGAGCTCGGGCGTGAAACGTACCCCACGCGGGAATACGAAACATTCTCGCTCCCGGCGGGCGTGTATACGTCGCTTCGCATAACGCTCGGCGCGGGCAGCGGGCGAAACTGGTGGTGCGTGGTGTATCCTCCGCTCTGTACATCGGGCGTGGAGACGGCGCAGGAAGCCGCCGTGCTCTCCGATGACGACGTAAAGCTCATCACCGAGGACGGTGAGGGCTACGTCCTTCGCTTCCGTCTGCTCGAATGGTGGGGCTATCTCACCGGCAAGTGATCTCGGAATACCATTTCGGCACGGGCGTCCGGAAGAAATCGTAGTCGCGGATGATGCGCACAGCGCGCGCTGCGGCGAGCCGCAGCCTTTTCAACCGAGAGCCCAACGCAGTGGGTATCGTTTGAGAGCGTGTCAAAAAAACCTTTTTGACGCGCGCAAAAGGCACTCTCTTACGAGAGTGCCTTTTCGCATAATCAATACTGGTAATGGTGCGCGTCCTGCAAGACCATTTCCTTCACCTTCATGAGGCGTACCTTCGTGGAGTTTTCGTTCTCCTCAAGCTTCATGGAGATGTATTTGATGTTCTTCTGCAGATCGGGGATCATGACGTACTCGAGCGCGTTCACGCGGCGGCGCGTCTTTTCGATCTCCTGCGCGAGAAGCTGCATCGTTTTTTCTACCTGCGCCAGCTCCAGCATGTCCTCAAACACGCCCGAGAGAGCGGTCATGGCGTCGTCCAGCTCGCCGGAGGTCTGCGCGAGACCGTAGGGGAAGATGTCCCCTTCCTCGGCAGTCTTGGTCTGGAAATCGTAGACCGGGACATTGACGCTCATAATGTTCTTGAAGCTCACATCGAGCGCCACGCTCTGCCGCGGATAAAGCAGCGCCTGCTCGAGCATTTCCGGCGACATGACCGCGCTCGCCACGCTCAGCGCGCCGAACGCTTCGGTCAGTCCCTGCTCGACCTTCGTGCGCAGCTCCTTATTGCGGCGGACAACGTCCATAAACTGACGCATCAGCTCATCGCGCTTGTCCTTGAGCAGCTTATGGCCGCGGGAGGCGGTTTTCAGTCGGCCCTTCATCTGGTTGAGCACCATTCGGGTCGGTGTTATGGTTGCCATGGGATCACCTCTTCCTTTCCGCGAAGCGCATTACTGCTGCTTCTTGGGAAGATACTTCGCAATGAACTCCGGCTTGATGCGCTTGAGCTCGCGCTCGGGCAGGATGGAGAGCAGCTCCCAGCCGATGGTGAGCGTCTCTTCAATGGAGCGGTTGGTCTCATTGCCCTGGGAGACATAGCGCTTTTCAAACTCTTCGGCGAACTTCGCGTAGAGCTTGTCATCGTCGCTCAGCGCCGCTTCGCCCAGGATCGTCATAAGCTCCTTGGCTTCCTTGCCGCGGGCGTAGGCCGCGAACAGCTGGTTCATCGTACCGGCGTGGTCGGCGCGGGTCTTGCCCTCGCCGATGCCCTTGTCCTTGAGTCGGGAGAGGCTCGGCAGCACGTCCACCGGGGGAACGACGCCCTTGCGGTACAGATCGCGGCTGAGGATGATCTGGCCCTCGGTGATATAGCCGGTAAGGTCGGGGATCGGGTGGGTCTTGTCGTCTTCCGGCATGGTCAGGATGGGGATCATCGTGATCGAGCCGGCGCGGCCCACACGGCGGCCGGCGCGCTCGTACATCGTCGCAAGGTCGGTGTACAGGTAGCCGGGATAGCCGCGGCGGCCGGGGACTTCCTTCTTGGCCGCGGAGACCTCACGCAGTGCCTCGGCGTAGTTGGTGATATCGGTCAGGATGACCAGCACCTGCATATCCTTCTCGAAGGCCAGATACTCGGCCGCGGTCAGCGCCATACGCGGCGTGGCGATACGCTCGACGGCGGGGTCGTTCGCAAGGTTGGAGAATACGACCGTGCGGTCGATGGCGCCGGTGCGGCGGAACTCCTGAATGAAGTATTCGGATTCCTCGAACGTGATGCCGATGGCGGCGAACACGACGGCGAAGTTCTCACCGTCGCCGAGCACCTTCGCCTGACGCGCGATCTGCGCGGCGAGCGCCGCGTGGGGCAGACCGGAGCAGGAGAAGATGGGCAGCTTCTGGCCGCGGACGAGGGTGTTCAATCCGTCAATGGTGGAAACGCCGGTCTGGATGAACTCGGCGGGGTAAGCGCGGGCGGCGGGGTTCATGGGAAGACCGTTGATGTCGCGGTGCTCCTCGGCGATGATGGCCGGGCCTCCGTCGATCGGCTCGCCCATGCCGTTGAAGACACGGCCGAGCATATCCTCGCTCACGCCAAGCTGGAGCGGATGGCCGAGGAAGCGGACCTTGCTCTCGGCAAGGTTGATGCCCTGCGCCGACTCGAAGAGCTGCACGACCGCGCGGTCGCCCTCAACTTCGAGCACCTTGCAGCGCCGGACGCTGCCGTTCGGCAGCTCGATCTCCGCCAGCTCGTCGTAGGTGACGCCATCGACGTGCTCCACGATCATCAGAGGGCTGGCGATCTCCTTAATTGTCTTATATTCGCGGATCACTGCTCCTCACCTCCCCGGACAACTTCGTCGATCTCCGACTGCATCTCGTCGAGAATGCCGTCGTAAACCTTCTCATATTCTTCCTGCGGCGCCATTTTCGCGCGGCCGATGGCCTCGCGCGCGCCGATGTTGAAGAGACCGTTGAGCTCGGCGCCCTTGCCGAGCGCGGCGCGGCACTTCGCGTCGTACTGCAGCACGAGATCAAGCAGGCGGTACTGCTTGCCGTAAGAGGAATAGGCGTCCTCGGTGATGAAGGCGTTCTGCTGCAGGAAGTCCTCGCGGATCATACGCGCGGTCTCCATCGTCATGCGGTCGGCGGGGCTGAGCGCGTCCTGACCGACGAGACGGACGATCTCCTGAAGCTCTGCCTCTTCCTGCAGAATGCTCATGGCCTTCGTGCGGTTGGCCATATACGTCGCGCCGAATTCCTTATCGTAGAACTCGCGCAGCGAGTCGGTGTACAGCGAGTACGACGTCAGCCAGTTGATCGCCGGGAAGTGGCGGGCGTAAGCCAGAGAGCTGTCAAGCGCCCAGAACACCTTGACGATACGCATCGTCGCCTGGGAGACCGGCTCGGATGTGTCGCCGCCCGGAGGCGAGACGGCGCCGATGGCGGTAACGCTGCCCTGGCGCTTGTCGCTGCCGAGGCAGGTGACGCAGCCGGCGCGCTCGTAGAACTGCGCGATACGGCTGGCGAGGTAAGCGGGATAGCCCTCTTCGCCGGGCATCTCTTCGAGACGGCCGGACATTTCGCGCAGCGCCTCGGCCCAGCGGGACGTGGAGTCGGCGAGAACGGCGACGTCATAGCCCATGTCGCGGAAGTACTCCGCGATGGTGATGCCGGTGTAGATGGAAGCCTCACGCGCGGCCACGGGCATATCGGAGGTGTTTGCGATAAGCACCGTGCGCTTCATCAGCGGCTCGCCGCTGCGGGGGTCTTTCAGCTCGGGGAACTCGTTGAGAACGTCGGTCATCTCGTTGCCGCGCTCGCCGCAGCCGATGTAGACGACGATATCCACATCCGACCACTTTGCAAGCTGGTGCTGCACGACGGTCTTGCCGCTGCCGAACGGGCCGGGAACGGCGGCCGTGCCGCCCTTGGCGACGGGGAACATGGTGTCGATGATGCGCTGTCCGGAGTTCAGCGGACGGCTGGGGGTGAATTTGCCGGCGTTCGGGCGCTGGATACGCACCGGCCAGCGCTGGATCATATCCAGCTCGATCTCGCTGCCGTCGCCGAGCGTCAGGCAGGCGATCTTTTCCTCGACGGTGAATTCGCCGCCGCGGATCCACTTCACGGTGCCCTTCTTGATCGTCGGGGGGACCATGATCTTGTGGAGGATGGCGGTCGTCTCCTGCACAGTGCCGAGCACGTCGCCGGCGACAAGCTCATCGCCCTCCTTCGCCGCGGGGACGAAGTTCCAGATCTTCTTGCGGTTGAGCGCCGGAACGCTCACGCCGCGGGCGATCGTTTCGCCGGTGAGATCGCGGATCTCCGGCAGGGGACGCTGGATGCCGTCATAGATGTTTTCGAGCATACCGGGCCCGAGCTCTACGCTCAGCGGCATACCGGTCGTCACGACCTCGGCGCCGGGGCCAAGGCCGGAGGTCTCTTCGTAGACCTGAATGGAGGCGCTGCCTCCGGTCATATTCAGTATCTCGCCGATCAGGTGCTGTTCGCCGACACGGACAACGTCCGATACGTTGGCGTCCTCCAGACCGTCGGCCACCACCAGCGGTCCGGATACTTTAATCACTTTTCCGCTCAATGTTCTACCTTCTTTCCGTTAAGGTTCCGGCGCGGCGCTGCCGCCGCCCGGCGCGCCGCATGCGGCGCAAAAGGGTCGTCTTTATAATAACTTACAGGATATTGCTGCCGACGGCGCGTTCCACCGCCGAGCGCAGCGCGCTCTGGCCGAGGCCGAGCGTCCCGTCCCGTCCGGGGATGAGGATGATCGCCGGGGTGGGGCTGTCCTTGAAGCGGTCGATCTCATGCGAGAGCTCCGCGGCAAGGTTCTCCTCCAGATAGAGGATGGCGTATTCGCTCTCGCCGGAGGTGATCCGGCGGAGAGTGTGCCGCGCCTCGTCCGCGCTGTCCACGGGGAACACGTCCAGCCCGAGCGCTTTAAAGCCCATAACGGTCTCTCTGCCGCCCATGACGCCGATCTTATACATAGCTCTCACGCAGCCTTTCTTTCAGTCGCTCCGGGTCGATGCCGGCCAGAAGCCCGGTGAGCACCATGCGGACCGCCATGGTGTTGCCCTCCTCCGCCGTCAGATAGCCGACGACCTGTTCGGGGCCGAAGCTCTTGAGATGCGCGCCGGTCATGTAGCGGTTGACGGCGTTGTCGCACTCGCGCTCAAACTCCGTCATCGTGCCGCCCTCGATCGCGGCCGCGCCGAGCGCGGCGGCATCGCTGAACGGCGTCGAAGCGAACGCCGCGGCGATCCCCTCGCCGGAGAACACCGCCTGCACGAGCCGCTGCACCGGAACATTGCCGCCCGCGACAAGCGCGCCGCGGAGGAACTCCGCGTCCTTGCCCATGCGCACGCAGCGCACCGCGGCGCGAAGGTTCGCGCTGTCGATGAGCGTTGTGACATAGCCCTTCACGAAGGGACTCGACACCGCGTCGGCCAGCGCCTTGAGATCCTCATAGTACGCCTTATCGAGCGCGAAGTCCGCCAGCTGCGGATTGCCGGTGCGGGCAAGAATGCCCTTGGCCTCCGCCATGGCGGGGCCGAGCTTTCCGGGGATGAACTGGAAGCTGTCCTCGCGGAACGCCGCTTCGAGCTTTTCCGGCTCGACCTGTCCGGCGTCGGAGAGGAGGTACGCCGCGTCAACGCCCGCGCCCTCGCCCTTGACGATGGTTTTGGCGTTGTGGTAGTCGTACTTCAGCCGGAAGATGCCCACCAGCTCCTTTTCCGGAACGAAGCGGGTGATCTCCGCATAGATCTCCGCCTGACGCTTGGCAAGCGCCTCGCTCACCGCCGCGCTGCCCTTGCCGGAAAGATCGGGCCAGCCGATCTCGGCGAGGAGCCTTGCGGCTTCCTCAAAGCTGCCGGAGGAGAGCATCTGCTCGAGCCGGTCACGGCGGAGCATGCGGTTCTCCCGTGCCTTGAGCATCGAGGAGATGAACAGATAATCTTTGTCCGAAACTTTTTTGTTTGCCATTTTCTTCCCGCCTTCCAACCGGATCAGTCAAAGAGGATGGCGGCGATCTCCGCATCCAGACTGTTCCGGCTCAGCGCAAGAAGCGTGTCAACGGTGCAGTTGACTTCCACGCTGCCCTCGCGGAGCTTGAGACCGCCGGAGAAGTTGCCGCTCTCGTCCGAGAGCGTGAGCCCGGCGGGGAGTCCCCGCTCGGTCAGGATCGCGTTCGCGCCGCGGACGATCGCCTCGCCCATGGAGCGGTCCTGGCTGTTGATGACAATGCGTTCATGCCCGGTGACGGCGGCATGGCCCGCCTGAGACGCGAGGAACGCCGTATATTTTTCCTCCGGCAGGGCGAGGAGCTTTTCCTTTGCTCTGCCGTAGGCGCGCTCGAGAATGCTCTGCTTGAGCGCGAGCGTATCCTTGCGGCTCTGGAGCTTTGCGGCGCGCTCCACGCGCTCGGCGCCGAGGCGGACCTCGGTATTGCCCTCGTTCATGCGCGCTTCATACGCCTCGTCCGCTTTTTTCTGGTAGGCGGCGCGGATCTCCCCCGCCGTCTTTTCGGCCTCGGCGATCACGGCGGCGGCGGCTTCGCCCGCCTCTGCCGTGATACGGGCCGTGATTTTTTCAATTCCGTTCATGGCGATACCGGTCCTTTCCGGATCAGGCGCCGAGGTGCAGGTTCAGCAGCATCAGGAAGGAGGCGAGCAGCGAGAGGATGGCGTAAAACTCGACCGTGATGCAGAGGATGATGCCCTTCGCCCAGTCGTCCGGACGCTTGGCCATCAGGTTGACGGCGGTAGCGGCCACGCGGCCCTGCGCCGGAGCGGAGATAGCGGCGCCGGTCGCCATCGGGAGGCACGCGCACGCAACGCGCAGACCGTCAACGACGGTGAGGCTGGTCGGATCGACGTTGCCGCCGAACACGCCCATCTGAAGCAGCGCAAAGAACCAGACGACGAGGCCGTACAGACCCTGGGTGCCGGGGATGACCTGAAGGATCAGGACCTTGCCGAAGTAAGAGGGATCTTCGCTGAGAAGGCCGGTGCCGGCCTCACCGGCAAGGCCGCAGCCCTTGGCAGAACCGGCGCAGCAGAGACCGCACGCGAGGGACGCCCCCAGGAAACCGATGGCGAGACCGCCGAAGCTCTCAAAGAATGCAGTGATCATTGTTTTACTCCTCCTTGATATCTACATATTTCGTTTGAATTTTCAAAGGACGGAAAGCCTTGCCGCCGTCCCGGTACCACTTGCCGAAGAACTCGAGGAACTGCAGTCGCAGCGTGTGCACGAAGCAGCCGATCAGGTTCAGCGCAAAGTTCAGCGCATGGCCGATGCAGAACACGAGCACGAAGAGGATCGTGCCGCCCACGGTCATGCCGTTGGCGTTGCCGAGCGAGCCGAGCTGGTTGAATACGCTCGCAATAACGCTGCCGGCGAGCATCAGCGCCATCAGACGCGAGTAAGAGAGCAGATCGCCCAGATACCCGGTCGCGCCGTTGTACACCGCGCCGAAAATGCCGGTGATCTTTCCGAAGCCCTTGCCGGTGATGAGCTGTCCGAGCACGAGCATGCCGATGCCGACGAAGAGAACGATCTTCGTTCCGCCGGTCACCATGACGAGAATGCCCGCGATCATCACCCACCAGCACAGATCGTTGAGCAGAGCGTCCGCCCACTCGCCGTCCCTGAGCTTGAGATAGATGCCGATGCCCGTGCCGAGCGCCAGATGGATCGCGCCGAGGCAGATCGCCGCGATGAGGACATACAGCGGGTTGTTGCCCTCGAGCAGGTTGAGCGGCAGATCGATCGCGATGCTGCCGATATGGATCGTGCCGAGGTGCGGTACGATCGACCAGTCCCTGCCGAACCAACCGCCGATGACGGAGACAACGTCGCCGAAGAAGCCGCCGGTCAGGAAGCCTATGATGAATGTGGAAATGCCGCATTCGATCAGCAGCCCCGCGGCGTTTTTCATGCTCCCCTTCGGCTTTGCCTTCCAGAGGAAGAGCAGTCCCGCGATCAGCAATATCAGGCCGTACGCCATATCCGCGAACATGATGCCAAAGAACAGCGCGAAAAACGGCATGATAAAGGGGTTGGGGTCAAGTCCGTTGTACGCCGGGAGAGAATACATCTCCGTGACGATGTTGTACGGACGGGTCAGCGCGTTATTGCGCAGCTGGATGGGGACCTCCTCCGGGTGCTCCGGATCGGGCTCCTCCGTTTCCCAGGCGCAGCAGTATTTCGAGAGAGTCTCGCCGAGCTTTTTCTCCTCCGGCGCGGTGAGCCAGCCTTCAAAATAGAAGGTGCTGTCCGACTGCAGGAGCTTTTCGGCCGTCTCCTCGCGCGCAATGCGCGTCGAGAGCGTGTCCGCGCCGAGCTGCAGCGCGTCGCGGTGCGCCGCGTAGGAGGCAAGCTCTTCGATCTTTTGGGCCGCCTGTGCCGTCAGCTCCTCGCTGCGGCGGAGCGCGGCGTTATAGACCTGCTCCGGCGTTCCGGTGCCCTCCGGCAAAGAGATCGCCGAAAAGCCGAACGGCCGCAGCGCCGCGGTAACCGTCTCGCGATCCTCCCGGCGGAAGAGCAGCGATACATACCGGCTGGTTTTGTCCTCGGAAACGAGATCAAAGCTGACCTCCAGCTCCGAGAGCGCGGCGTTTACTTCCTCCATGGGGACAGCGGCGGGAAGTGTGCCGAGCTGCATTTCGCAGCTTTGCGTCTCCATGCGCTCAAGCGGAACGTTCAGCGCCGTCCACGGAGTCATGGCCTCCGCCGAGGCGCGTTCCCGGCTTGCGCGGGTGAGAAGGCTGCGCGCCTCCGCATCCAGCGAGAGGATCTCTCCCGCCAGAGCGAGATCGGCGGCCAAAGCGCTCTCGTCGAGCAGCTTGGCGCATTCGACCTCCGGCTTCGGCGTAAGCAGACCCTTTTTGGCAGGGGCGTGCTTGTCCAGCAGCCGCAGCGCGTTGACGATTGTTGTCTGTTCCGAGCGCTTCTGCCAGACCTTTCCGCCGTCCGGACGCCGGAAGGCCGCCAGCTCCTCCCGGTCCGGTCGGCCGGCCGGATCCGACACCTCCACGCAGCCGAGAAGCATCAGCTCACGCAGCAGTTCTTCCTTCTGGGAATGAACGCCGATGAGCCGGAGCTTTTTCATGGCTACAATGCTCATTTATCCGTTCACGATCCTTTCCACGATCCGGTCTGCCGCCTCTTCCAGACGGTCCTCCGCGTGACTGCGCAGAGAATCCATCTCCTCGCGCGCCGCTTCCCGGATCTTTTCACTTTCCGCAGCGCTCTTTTCCTCTGCGCTCTTCGCGAGAGTCCAGAGCTCTGCCGCAGCTCTTTCTGCGGCTTCCTTCACAGCTGCGGTCCCCTCTCTGTCGGCTTTCGCGGCAATTTCCTTTGCTTTCTGCGCCGCTTCCGCCTTTTTTCGGGCCGCATCCTGTTCCGCCTGCTCTACGGCAAGAATTGCTTCCAGTGCCATTTTTTGAAACACCTCCCGTCAAAGCCTAATTTTCTGACATCGTAAATGTACACTCTTTTTTCATCAAATTCAAGTGATAATGTTGTTAAATTGTCACCCGAAAAGTCTTGTGCGCAGCATTTTTTCCGTTTTAACCAAATAAAGGCCGCCGTGTTTGGGCAAGTTGTATTTTATGCTTGCAAAATTGAGAAGAAACTATATAATATTATATAATAAACAAATTGTGCCCATCGAACGGGCACAAAAAAGCCCCATTCTGCACCCATAAAAGGAGACTCTTTCATGGCAGAGCGATACACCCGACATATGAACGACCGGCGGGAGGGCCGCCAGCTCTATACGCTTCCCGCCTACGCCCGCATCCAGCCGTACATCCTCCGCCGCCGGAGCGACGCCGCCTGCTTCCTCTCGGACAGCGTGGAAGTCACGGGCGTGGAGAAATGGCTGCGGGAAAAGCGCGCCGGCGGCTGGGCGAACCTTGGCTTTCTGCATCTGATCATCGCGGCTTACGTCCGCACGGTGTCCATGCGTCCGGGCATCAACCGGTTCGTATCCGGACGGCGCATCTATGCCCGCAACGACATTGAAGTCGTTCTCCCCGTCAAGCGCAGCGCCTCCGTCACCGCGACGGAGACGAGCATCAAGGTCTGCTTCGCGCCGACCGACACGGTGTTCGACGTTTACCGCAAGCTCACCGAGGCCACGGACGAAGTCCGCGCCGACATTTCCCTGAGCGCCCCGGAAAAGCTCGCCAACACGCTCATGCGCTTCCCCCGCGTTCTGCTGCGCATGGCGATGAGCATTTTCCGTCTGATGGATTATTTTGACTGGCTGCCGCGCACCTGGCTGGATGTCAGCCCGTTCCACGGCAGCGTAACGATGCTCGATCTCGGCAGCTTCGGCGTCCCGCCCGCGGATCCGCACCTTGCCGATTTCGGCAACATGCCCTGCGCCGTTTCGTTCGGCGCGCGGCGCAAGGTGAACGAGGCGGACGGCACCGCCTCCGGCGTCGAGCGGCACTATGTCGATCTGCGCATCGCCTGCGACGAGCGCATCGCCGACAGCTATTACTTTGCCAGCGCTCTCAAATGCCTGAAATATTTCCTGCGCAACCCCCACCTTCTGGAGCTGGCTCCGGAGTCTGTGGAGGAGGACGTGAACTGATTTTTTTCACGGGCGGAAGCTTTTTCCGCCCGATTTCCCTCCGCTGCCGGATTTTTCCGCGAAAAATGCTGCGGCGGGGGCTTGCAATTTTCCCGTCTTGTGGCATAATATTATGTTAACAGGTCTATCTGTATTTATAAGGTACATACCGGGAGATACTCCATGAAACAAAAGATCCTTTCTCTGATCCTCTGCTGCGCGCTGCTCTTCTCTCTCGCCGCCTGCGGCAAGACCGAAGCGCCGCAGCCGACGGCAAGCGCCGGAACGGAGACCGCTCCGAACAGCGAAAACCCCGCCGCGGCGGAGGGCATTTCCTATGCCGATGCCTACGCGCAGTACACCGCAATCTACGGCGCGCTGCTCAACGCCGTGCAGCAGCGGCTCGACACGCACGACGCCAGACTCCAGGCCGCGTATCCGGACAGCTACTACATGAACTCCGATTACCTTCTGCTCGTGTACGTTCCGTTCACGACGGCGTATCCGTCGCTCGGGCGCGAGCTGCGCGCCGACAATCTGGACGCAGCGCAGACGTCGCTCCGCGAAACGTTCCCCGACGCCGTGCTCACGATGACCGCGCCGGGACGCTTCGAGGCAGTATACACCTATGTGGACAAGACCTCCGGCACGGAGGTGCAGCGCGAGGGCAAATGCCAGTGGGACTGCGACGGGCTGACCGGCGCGATCCGCGTCCGCGCGTACATTGACGGCGAGCTGACCGAGTTCACCGAGTTTGTCCCCCTCGGGGGCAGCCGGTACCTGCTCTACACCGCGACCGACAAGGCGATCGTCGAGTACATCGAGGGCGAGATCACCGCGCTCTGGCATGCCCACCGCATCAGCGAGCCGGCGCAGGGCCTGTTCCCCGGCGACATGCGGCTTATGAGTCTTGCCGAGCAGGACTTCTTCCCCGGTGAGGGCGCTTCCTTCTCCGGCACGGACTGGATCACCGGCGATGCCGACGCGCAGTATGTCATCACGCTGCAAAACGGCGAAATGGTTTATACCGGCAAGATCTCGCAGGATCTCGTTGATCAGGACGGCAACCGCACCGGCATCGTCTGGCAGGACATCGCGCCGATCACGCTTCTTGCGTGAACGGATCGCCCCGTCCATGCGTCATAATTATAGGTAAACCGATACGAACGATTTTTCCAAACTACGCGACCCCCGCGCGGGGTCAACGGAGGGAGAAAACTGATATGAAAAAACGCCTTCTTTCCCTGCTGCTGACCGTATGTCTCGTTGCAGCGCTCTTCACCGGTCTCACCGGCACGGCGAATGCCGCCGATGACAAGGTCGTGGGCTATCTTACGAGCTATACTCTCAAAGCGGGCGACACGATCTACGGTGTGTGTGAAGCGAAAAAGATCGACTTCAACGCCAACCTCGCCATGATCGGCAAGATCAACGGCATCACGAACTACAACTACATGATGCCCGGCAAGGTCCTCTGGCTGCCGACGAAGACGGCCACGACTTCGGAGTCGTATTATTCTCTCCTCTCGCACACGCTCGTCGCCGGGGAGACGCCCGCCGCGCTCTGCCAGAGCTACGGCATTGACTACAACGCCAACTACAAGCTGCTCGCCGCGCTCAACAACAATCTCAATGTGTTCATGGCAGGCCAGCAGTTCATTCTGCCTCTGTACGTAACGCCTGCCGGCGCCGCGACGCCGACTCCGGCGCCGACCTCCGGCACCTCCGCCGCGCCGACCGCCACGCCCAAGCCCGGCACGACGCCCGCCCCGACGGCGAACGTTCCCACCGGCGACACGGTGAGCTATTATCTCGCGCAGCACACGCTGCAGTACGGCGAGACCGTTTCCGGCGTCTGCGCCGCGCTCGGCGTGGACTTTTCCTCGAACGATGCGACGATCCGCAAGATCAACAACATCACCAACTACAACTATATGATGCCCGGAAAGGTCATCCTCATCCCGACGAAAACGGTCCCGGGTTCCGGTTCTTACTACAAGATCATGGCGCACAAGATCGTCTCCGGCGACACGCTCTACGCGCTCTGCGCCTCCTACGGTCTGGATTACTACGCCTATTCCAAGCTGATCTCCCTGCTCAACCCCAACGCGGCCTATTATAACCTGCTCCCCGGCAATATCCTTTATATGCCGCAGTATGTCGCCGCCTCTACAACGGTGAAGCCCGCCGCGACGCCCGCGCCGGCCGCCTCTGCCGGTACGACGGCCGCCCCGGCTGCGACGCCTGCTCCGAGCGCGTCTGCCGGCACAACGGCTTCCGCTGCGCCGAGCGCCACAGCCGCCGCTTCCGCCAAGCCCACTACGACGCCCAACATCCCCGCCGAGGATACGCTCAGCTATCTCATCATCCCGCACAAGATCCAGGCCGGCGACACCGTCATGAGTATCTGCGATAAATACAAAGTGGACTTTGCTGCGAACGACGCCGCGATCCAGCGCCTGAACCCGAGCGTGAGCTACAGCTACCTGCTCCCCGGCAACATTATCCTCATCCCCTCGACCACGTACCCCTCCTCCGGTCCATACTACAAGATCATGGCGCACAAGCTCGTCGCAGGCGACACGGTCTACGGTCTCTGCCTCACCTACGGTCTGAGCTATGAGAACAACATCACCTTCCTGCAGCGGCTGAACAACCGCGACAATCTCGCCACGTACTACGTCGGCCAGACGATCTACATGCCGCTCTACGTTGCCGGCTGAGTCTCTCCGATATCCAAAAACAAATACCAGAAACCGCTGCGTCGGCGCATCTCTTCGGAATGCGTCGGCGCGGTTTTTTCTTCCGGTCTGGGAGGAATGCATAAAGAACCCCGAGCGAAACTAGCAGAATATTACAAAGAAAGCAAGGTAGGACAGAGTAACCTTCACCCAAGGGGAGGGTTTTTTATTCGTGCAATCTTGACAAAAGATTTTCTTTCTGTCTTACTGATTATAGTGAAGCTGACCGTTCTAGATAAGCAGCTGAGAAATCCAAAAGGAGAACGGCGTAGAAAGGAAATCTGCACGGCCATTTCCTGCCGGATGGCGGAAGCGGCTCGTCAGCAGACAGTGCTCCGGAGCATATGACGATATCCTCCGGAGACTGGATCATTACAAGGTTCCACCCCCCCGCAGCAGCGCACCCCCTTTCTTTCCCGATATTCGGGCGCACAACAAAGCACATCTCCGCATCCTGCTGCAAAGCGAGTCCGTTATTCAAGGCGGCCGGCGGCTCGGAAAACGGGCAACCGGCACAGACCACGCGCAACTTCAGGAGAACCATGTGTTTCAAGCAACGCAAAAAAGAAGGAGGCATTCTAACATGGGTAAAGGCAAATACACTCTGAGAAGTATCATCGTCCGCTGCGTTGTCATTATGGTCGGCGTCTTCATCACTGCCTACGGCGCCGAAGCGTTTGTTCTGGCCAATCTGGGTTCTGACCCGGTCACAGCGTTTGTACAGGGACTCAGCAAGGTGCTGCCCTTCGTGCATGGCGACTTTGGCATGGCCATGAACGTATTCAACGTCCTCTGCTTCGTCGTCATCCTGATCGTGTACCGGAAGGGCATCGGTGTTGCCACGGTCCTGTACACCTTCACGCTGGGCACCTTCTGCTCCATGATGGAGCCCTGGATCATCGCTCTCATCGGCCCCACTCCCTCTATGGTCACCCGCGTCATTCTGGTCATCACCGGCACGCTGGCTCTTGGCGTCGGCCTTGGCAGCTATCAGGCCGCCGGCTACGGCGCAGGCCCCTCTGACGGCTTCAACCAGTTCATGGCCAAGACCCTGAAGATGAAGCTGAAGTGGTGGCGTATGATCTTCGACGCCATCATGGTGGTGGGCGCTCTGATCATGGGCGGCGTCATCCATGTGGCCACGCTGGTGGGTATGTTCTGCGTCGGCCCCGTTTTGGGTCCCGTGCTGAACAAGCTCTCGCCTCTGGTCAATAAGTGGGCAGGCAACGAAGACCTGACCTACGAAGAAATCTGATATTCCCTGTCGGATCCAACCACAGCCCGGAGCGGCTGCCCGCCCCGGAGAAAAAATTTGCCCCTGCAAAAAAATCGAAAAGTTTTAGAAAGGCGGTAATTTACTATGGCTGAAACCATGAAGGGTTATGTGTTTAAAGACGTTAACGATCTTCGTCTGGAGGATCGTCCCATTCCTACCATTCAGGATCCCCGGGACGCCATCGTAAGGGTTGCTCTGTCCTCCATCTGCGCCAGTGACTTCCATATCAAGGTGGGCGCCGTGCCCTCCGCCAACAAGGACATCATTCTGGGTCATGAGTTTGCCGGTGAAGTGGTTGCCGTGGGCGATGCCTGCAAGAAAATCAAGGTGGGCGACCGCGTCGTCGCCAACGTGGAGACCTTCTGCGGCGAGTGCTTCTTCTGTGAACGCGGCTATGTTAACAACTGCGTAGAGGGCGGTTGGTATCTGGGCCACAAGATCGACGGCTGCCAGACGGAGTATGTCCGCGTTCCCATCGCCGACAACGGTCTGGAGCTGATCCCCGATAATCTGACATACAAAGACGTTCTTGCCGTCAGCTGCGTGCTGCCCTCCGGCTATTTTGGTGCGGAGCTGGCTGAGATCAAGGAAGGGGACACCGTGGTGGTTCTCGGCTGCGGCCCCTGCGGCTATACTTCCATGATGAGCGCCCGGCTGTTCAAGCCCGCCCGCATCATCGCGGTGGACCGCCATGACGAGCGCGGCCAGTTCGCGCTGGATCACGGCTGGGCCGATGTGTTCATCAACTCCAAAAAGGAGGATGTAGAGGCCCGCGTCAAGGAGCTGACCGAAGGCCGCGGCGCCGACGCCGTTATCGAGGCCGCCGGTAAGGACGGCACCTTCCAGCTGGCCTGGAAGATCGCCCGTCCCAATGCGGTCATCTCCCTCCTTGCCATGTACGAGGAAGATCAGGTTCTGCCCCTGCCCAGCATGTATGGCAAGAACCTCACCTGGAAATCCGGCGGCGTAGACGCCTGCAAGGATGCTTATCTGGTGCAGCTGATCTCCGAAGGAAAGCTGGATCCCACGCCGTTGTTCAATAAGGAATACACCCTCAACGAGATCGCCCAGGTCTATGAGGACTTTGCGGTCAAACGCGATGGTCTGATCAAGCCGGTCATCAAGCCCTACGAGTACTGATCTTCTTTTCTCTCCCCTTTCCCAGTTCTCCAAATACCCCCGCGGGAGCTCGCTGCAAAGCGAGCTTCCGCGGGGGTGTCTTTTACGCGGTTCTCCGGTTTTTTATGATTTTGTATCCGCCGTTATCGCGCATGGCCTTTGCGTCCGCACCGCTGCCTGCTTTTCTCCGCCGCCTGTCGGCCGATTTCGACCGTCTGTCGCAAAATAGTGGACGTTTTTTCTCCGCTCCCTTATTATATGGCCATGGAAGGAAGGGGATCGGATGAAGATCGAAATCCAAATCGACGAGAGCTGCGACGAGCCGAAGATCGTCGTTATGACACACAGGGTGACCGAGGAAATCCGTGAAATCCTGAAAAAGCTTTCGGAAGATCCGTCCGAAATGCTGGCAGGCTTCCGGAACGAGCGGGCAAGCATACTTGAGCCCAACCAGATTTATCGGGTGTATGCCTCGGGCGGCAAGGTTTATGCCGAAGCGGATGGCGGACCCTATCTTCTCCGGATGCGGCTGTATGAAGCGGAGCAGCGCCTTGCAGGCCGTTCCTTCGTGCGAATATCAAACGGCGAGATCGTCAATCTGAAAAAGGTTCGGGGATTTGATCTGAGCTTTACGGGAACCATCTGTGTTTCTCTCGCAAACGGAACGGTTTCTTATGTTTCCAGGCGGTACGTTTCAAAAATCAAACAACTATTGGGATTGTGAGGCGGTAAAAGTGAAAAAGAAAACTATACGGCGCGGGCTGCTCGGATTACCCACAGGAATTGCCATTGGATTTGTAATAACGCTGATTATTTCTGCCTGCGTTGGGGACGGATCTTTTTATCCTGTCACGCCGGAGCTCATCGGCGCAATGGGAAACGAGCTGAATGCGGTCATCTTGCAGACCGTACTGTGCGCAATTATTGGTGCAGGCTTTGCGGCGGCGTCGGTTATCTGGGAGCTTGATTCCTGGAGCCTTGCAAAGCAGAGCGGCATATACTTTCTGACCATCAGCATCATCATGCTGCCGGTCGCCTACTTTGCGAACTGGATGAAACACTCGCTTGCCGGTGTCCTCTCCTATGCGGGGATCTTCACAGCGATCTTTGTTGTTGTCTGGATCTCCCGGTACCTTCTCTGGAAGCGGAATATAAAGAGGATGAACGCCTTCGTCAGCGAGGAGGCCAAGCATCGCCGGAAATGAGCGCCTCCGCAAAAAGCAGCCGGCAAGCGTTCGGCCGGATCGCGGAAAACGGTCTCTTTTGCCAAACGTCCGCCGGAGAAAAGCGATCACAAAAAGCTGTGGGAAGCCATCCCTTCACGGATGAGCCTCCCACAGCTTTCTATTGGAATCGATATTAAGCAAAGGTCATTCGCCGTTGCCGCGCACGGCCTTGAGCGCCTGCGCGAGCTGGTCCGGGCAGGACGTCGGCTTCATGCCGCAGCGGATGCCCTCGAGCCGGTCGATGACTTCGTTCACATCCATGCCCTCACAGAGCTTCGCAACGCCCTGCGTGTTGCCGCTGCAGCCGCTGATGAACTGCACATTGTGCACCTTTCCGTCTTCCAACTCGAAGAGGATCTTGCGGGAGCAGGTGCCCCGCGTCGTATATTCGTGTGTCATGTCCTTATCTCCTTATCGAAAAACTAATATGCCTCGCAGAGTTTGTGCCCGCAGGCACAAATGAGTTCCCAATCATTTTCTCCGGCGGCGTGTACGTCGGAGAAAATTCCTCTCGGCTCGCAAACGTGCGAGCGTAAGCGAGTGCGCTGCGGCGAGCCGCAGCCTTTTCAAACGAATCCCTCAACGAAGTGGGGTTCGTTTGAGAGCGAAGCTCAAAGCAAGGTGCTGCCGTTGTAGCTGACGATGTTGACATCGGAAACGCCTTCGTTATCGAGCAGCGCTTCGAGCGAATCCATCTGCTTCTGGCTGAGCTTTGCCTCCACGACGAGCTCGGTCTCGGCGAGATTCATCGTGCGGCTCTTGAGCTTATATTTGCCGAGCGTGCCGAGCTTGGAGCGCACCGCGCTCTCCCCCTCCGGCGTATAGCGCATAACGACAAGATACGAGTTGGTGTGCAGCTTCCCGGAGAGCAGATTGAGCGCCAGGAACAGCGCGCCGAGCAGCAGCGCCGCGAGAATGGCAACCGTGATGTACCCCGCGCCGGTGATGATGCCGATAACGATGCTCCAGAACATGAACACCGTGTCCATCGGGTCCTTGATCGCCGTGCGGAAGCGGACGATAGAGAGCGCGCCGACCATGCCGAGCGAGAGCACGACGTTGGAGCGCACCGTCAAAATGGCGAGCGCCGTGACCATCGAGAGCATCACGAGCGAGAGCGCGAAGCTCTTGCTGAAGCTGACGCCGCCGTAGGTCACGCGGTAGATCACCAGCACGAACAGCCCCAGTGCAAAGCTCAGCAGGAGCGTCGTGAGCAGCGTGCCGACGGAGATCGCGGTGAATTCCTCAACGAATTTGTTTTTGATGAGATCGGAAATGCTCATTGGTTTTTACCCCTCTTTATTCCAGAATGTCTAAGCATTTGGTGTACTTGGAAACGGCGCAGCGCTGCTTTGTCACGCCCTCGAGCAGCGCGCGGACCGGCGCGGGGAGGAACGCGTCGTACTTGACCTCCAGCACCGCCTCGCCCTCATCGAGCACCGGCACAGTGAGCGCGCGGTCGTCGAAAAGGTTGGTTTTGAACGGCGCGGTGCGAAGCTCCGTGTCGATCGTGACGCGAACGTTGCCCGTCGGATAGACGAACGGATACCGGACGTAATCGACCAGCACCGCGGGCTTCCAGCCGTTCTGCCGCAGCCGGGCAAGCTCTCGTGCGAGCTCTTCGGTATCGCGCAGCGCCTCGCCGCCGGTAAGGAACGCCTCCGTAAGCTCGCGGGAGATACGCACCGATTCCTTGCCGGAGAAGTCGCCGTCCTTGCTCTTCTTTTCGAGCGTGATGCGCGAATCGTCCATGTTGTAAAACCGGATGCGGTACTTGGTGCGTTCCTTTACGCCCGCGATCTTCTCGTGATAGGCGCGGTAGTCGGTATCGTCAAAATAGAGACTGCGGATAAAGTAGCTGCCGTCGGCTCGGACGTGCGGGTCGGGCCGGAGCAGGGCGCGCAGCCGATATTTCAAAAGCTCCGCCTCCCGCAGGGAGATGATGTATTTGATCTCGTGGCGTTTGATCTCTGCCATGGCTCTCCCCCCTTACCCGTTGGCCTTCCCCGGCGTGGGGGAAGCGCATTCGCGCCAGTCGGAGCCGATGCGCGCGAGTGAGGCGTCCGGCTCGGTCTGCGTGAGCTCCACGCGGTCGGCGGTGCTGCCGATCGGCGTTGTCAAAATCACGCTCTCGCCCGCGGAGAGGGCAAAGTCCGTGTGCAGCTCGCCCTGCGTCCGGTTTTTGCCGGAGGCGAAAATGATGTAATACTCGCCCGGCGCGAGCGTAATGTCCGGGATCCGCCAGCGTGCCGGCTCCTCCGGATCGTCGGAGAGATACCAGCCGTCGAGCGATACGCTCTCCGTTCCGGCGTTATAAAGTTCGATCCAGTCCGGCGAATCGCCGTCGGCATCCCGCAGACCGGCTTCGCTGCGGAGGCAGACCTCGGTGATCTGCACCGCAACGTCCCCGAAGCCGCGCGAGGCTGCAAAGGCGGCGTAGCCCTCTTCGGTGTTCGCAAAGCCCGGCGTCGGCCGGTTCGTGACGCACCACTCGCCCGAAACGCGGGCATACGCCGTGTCGTCCGCGAGGAACGGCGTCTGGATGCGGTCAAGTGCATTGCCGTCGGCGTCGGTCAGAATGACGCTCTCTCCGGCCTTGGCAAGGCGGATGGCGGCGTAGTCTGTGCCCTCCGTCCCGTCGCCGGAGCACCAGACGACCGTGAACGCACCCGGCGCGAGCAGCGTTCCCTTCGGGAACGTGTAGCGCGCCTCGCCCGCCTTGTCGGTGAGGTGCATACCGGAGAGATCGGCGGTCTCGGAGCCGGTATTTTCGATCTCGACCCAGTCGCAGAGCGCGCCGTTCGGCGCGGTGAAGAGCGTTTCCGCGGCCATGATCTCGCTCAGCCGCAGCGCGCCCGTGCCCTGTCCGGAGGCGGCCAGATACGCGGTGTATCCTTCGTCGGTGTTCGCATAGCCCGGCGTCGGCGCGGCGGAGACGGTAAAGCTGCCGTCGGTCTCCCGCACAATGGACGTGTTCTTCCGGCAGCGGAGCGTTTCGATCTCGTCGAGCACCGTGTTGGCGCTGTTCATCAGCAGAAGCGTTTCCCCGCCGAGCCGCCGCAGCGAAAACGGCGCGTACAGCCCGCCGGATGTCTCCGGGTCGCAGTAGACGACGATGTACCCGTCCACGGGGATCACCGTCCCGACCGGGAAGGCGTATTTGGCCTGCGTCACGTCGTCCGAAAGGCGGTAGCCGGAAACGTTGAATGGCTTATCGGACGTATTGTGTATCTCGATCCAGTCGCAGATGCGCCCGTCAGCGTTCGGATACGCCGTGTTCGCGCTCATATATTCACTGATGCGCAGCGGGTGCTCCCCGCTCTGCACGCGGTCGCTGCCCGCGCCGCGCGAGAGCAGCAGCGCCGCGGCCAGCACCAGCGCGAACACCGCGAGCGAGGCGATGAGGATCGCGATCTTCGTTTTCTTTTTCACCGGAACCATAGCCGTGCTCCATTCAAAGAAAGAACTGTCATTCAAGTTGGATTTTACCCTATTTCTCCGCCGTTTTCAACCCCTCGGCGTTTATACGATCTGGAAGAGATAGAATTTCAGATAATCCGTCTCCGGCACGCCCCAGAGGATCGGGTGGTCGGGACTCTGCTGCCGCGCCTCGATCTGGCGGAGCTGTACGCTCGCGTCGCGCGCCGCGTCCGCAAGCATGGCGCGGAAAAGCGTGTCGGTCATAAAGTGCGAGCACGAGCACGTTGCCAGATACCCGCCCCGCGACAATATCTGCATGGCGCGGCGGTTGATCTCCCGGTAGCCGCGCCGCGCGTTTTCAACCGTCGCGCCGCTTTTCGTAAAGGCGGGCGGGTCGAGGATGATGTAATCCCAAGGCTTTTCGCCGCTCTTTCCGAGCTCCGTGAGAAGCTCGAACACATCCGCCTGCCGGAACTCCATGCGCCCTTCGAGCCCGTTTCTCTCGGCGTTGCGCCGCGCCTGTTCGAGTGCGGACGCGGACACGTCCACCGCTGTGACGCTCTCCGCGCCGCCGGCCGCGCAGTGGAGCGCGAATGCGCCGGTGTGCGTGAAGCAGTCGAGCACGCGCCGCCCATGGGCCAGCCGTCCCGCCGCCGCGCGGTTATATTTCTGGTCGAGGAAATAGCCTGTCTTCTGGCCGTTTATGTAGTCCACGTCGAAATAGATGCCGTTTTCGCAGATCTCCGCGTGGCCGGAGGGGTTTGTCTCCAAACCGGGCGCGGCATACGGCCCCTTGCCGCAGGTCATGCCCTCCTTTTCGCGGATGAGCGATTCGTTGCGCTCATAGATGCACGATACGTTCACGCCGAGCGCCGCGAGCTCCTCGCGCAGCAGCGCATAGAGCATCGCGCGCCGCTGCTCGACGCCGAGCGAGAGCACCTCGCTCACGAGCACGTCGCCGTAGCGGTCCACCGTCCAGCCGGGGAAGCCGTCCGCCTCGCCGAAGATAAGGCGGCAGGCGGCAAAGTCATCGCCCATGACCTGCTGCCGGTAGGCGAGCGCATACCGGACGCGGCGGCGGAAAAACGCCTCGTCCATTTTGTCGTTCGTGTTGCGCGAGAGAATGCGCACGCGGATGAGCGAGCGGCCGTTATAGAACCCCGCGCCCTGCCAGCGGCCCTTTTCGGTATATACGTCCACGATCTCCCCGTCCGGGCAGGGGCTTTCTTTCGTGAGCACCTCCCCGGCGAACACCCAGGGATGCCCGCCGCGCAGAGCGCGCGCGGCCTTTTCCGTGACGGTAACGCTTGCAAACGGTCTTTCCATCGTCTGTCCTCCTGTGTGGTAACGGGTCATTATACAATATAATTTCTCGTTTGGCGAGAGAAAGTTGCGGCGTATGAAAGAATAAGCCGCTGGACATCGATCCGATATCCAACGGCTTATCCTTTGTAAAAAAGAGGAGAAGAAAAAGAGAAACATGAAACAGGCGGTTTCTTGCGAAGTTTCCACCAGAGCATTTGTAATCGAACACAATCCCCATCATGTTCTAATAACAAACACATTTTTATTGGTTCGCCCTTTTCGGTTCATATATTACCACGTTTCGTCAAATAACGCAACCATTTCTTTATTAATGTTTTGTGAACTTTCCCGCCGTGCGCCGGAGCTTGACAGCGTTTTTTCCGCGCTTTATTATTATAGTGTATCTTATCCCCGAAAGGCAGGGCAAAGCATGACGAACATTCTCGTCGTTGAAGACAATGCCGGGCTGCGGCGGCTGATTGGCATCCATCTCCGCCGCGCCGGATATGAGGTATCGGAGGCCGCCGACGGGCAGGCGGCGCTCGATCTTTTGGAGCACAGCCGCGTGCATCTCATCATCACCGACGTGATGATGCCCCGGCTCGACGGCTACGGGCTCATCCGCGAGCTGCGCGAAGCGGGCGACACGACGCCGGTGCTGATGGTAACGGTAAAGGACTCCTTTGACGATATGCGCACCGGCTTTCACGCCGGGGCGGACGACTATCTCACAAAGCCCGTGAATTTTGAGGAGCTGCTGCTGCGCGTGGGGGCGCTGCTGCGCCGCTGCGGCATCCAGCACTCCGGCGAGATCGCCGTGGGCGGGTGCACGCTGCACGCCGACACGCTGCTCGTCACCGGCGAGGGGTACTCCTACGAGCTGCGCCCGCGGGAGTTTGCGCTGCTGCAAACGCTGCTCGCCGCGCCCACGAAGATCTTCACGCGCCAGATGCTCATGGATGAGCTCTGGGGGTACGACAGCGAGTCTGACCCGCGCACCGTGGATACGCACATCCGCCGTCTGCGCGAAAAGCTCGCCGGCGTGCCGGATTTTGAGATCCAGACCGTCCGCGGTCTCGGCTACCGGGCGGTGATCCGATGAGGCGCGTCCGCTCGCGGCTGACGATCCTTCTGCTGATCCTCGTGATCGTCACGTCGCTTTTCTCTCTCACCTTCGGCGCGCTCGTGCGAAACGGCATCATCTTCCAGCAGCGCGACAACATACGCTATCTTGTTTTCGGCTACGCCGCCAAGGACATACTGCTTCTGCTCATCGCGGTGGCGGCCGTCGCGGTGCTCATCACGGTCACATCCCGCTCAACGACGAATCCCATCCGCGAGCTCTCCCGCGCCGCGCGCGAGATCGCCGGGGGCAATTACGACGTCACCGTGCCGGAGCGTGACCGCGTGGAGGAATTCGGCGAGCTTGAGCGCAACTTCAATCTTATGACGGCGGAGCTCCGCTCCAACGAATATCTGCGCAAGGACTTCATTTCGAGCGTATCCCACCAGCTCAAAACGCCGCTCTCCATTCTCAACGGCTATGCCCAGCTTCTCGCCGAAGGCGGTCTTTCCGAGACCGAGGAGCACGAGTACAGCCAGTACATCGCGCAGGAGTCCGACCGGCTCGTCGGGCTCATCGATGACATGCTGCGTCTCTCGCGCATCGACCACCGGGAGATCCATCGAAAGGCGGAGATCTTCCCGCTCGGCGAGCAGCTCCGGCGCGCCGTACTGCAGCTCGAGCCGCGCTGGACGGAGGCCGGGCTCTCCGTCTCCGCCGACATCCCGGATCTCGACTACGTCGGCGACAGCGAGCTTCTCTATCAGGTGTGGGTGAATCTGCTGGAAAACGCCGTGAAGTTCACGCCCCCCGGCGGGCGCATCGGCATCTGTCTTGCCGCCGCAGCGGACACCGTCACCGTGACGGTGTGGGACACCGGCTGCGGCATGGACGCGGAAACGCTCCCGCGCATTTTTGAGCAGTTCTATCAGGGCGAGACCGACCGCCGCGCCGACGGCTGCGGACTGGGTCTCACGCTCTGCAAGCGCATCGTGGAGCAGCACGGCGGAACGATCACCGCGGAGAGCCGTCCCGGAAAGGGCAGCCGCTTCAGCGTCGCGCTGCCGGCGAAGACTGCAAAATCCATGTAAAGAGAATCCATAGCAGGGGAATGTTTAACGTTAAGTTCACATTCCCCTGCTATGTTAATATCCAGATTTTTATATGTTAGCGAGGCAACACCGTGAAAGCTATCAATCCCGGACACTTTCTTCTGACCTGCCGGCTGGACAACTGGGTGCATCTGCTGGAAGAGAACCACTTCCATATCGCCCGCGACCGGCTGCCGCAGGCGCTGTACATTTCCGCAACGGCGCTCGCGCTCGCGCCCGCGGCGGCGGCGGAATCGCTCATTTACCGCAAGCGCATCCGTGAAACGAAGATTGAAAAGGACCCGATCTTCATTCTCGGCCACTGGCGCAGCGGCACAACGTATCTGCAGAACGTCCTCTCGCGCGACGAGCAGTTCGGCTGGTTCGATCCCGTGAACACGATCGGCCTGCCCTACTCGCTGCTGCTCGGCCGGCTCATCCAGCCGCCGATCGAAAAGGGCATCCGGAACGGCCGCCCGCAGGATAACGTGCAGTACTCGCTCGATCTCCCAATGGAGGAGACGTTCGGCGTGCTGACGATCTCGCCGTATTCGATCATCCACATGATCGCGTTCCCGGAAAATTATAAAAAGTACATCGAAGGCGCGTTCGTGAGCGACCTTCCCGTGGAGGAACTGCGCAAATGGGAGCGCAGCTACGATTACGCCGTCCGCAAGCTCACCTACATCAAAAAGGGCAAGCAGCTCATTCTCAAAAGCCCGGACAACACCGCGCGCATCCGCGAGCTGTGGGGCATGTATCCGGACGCGCGGTTCATCAACATCCACCGCGACCCCTACAAGACCGTCCGCTCCACGATCCACATGTTCCGCACCGAGATGGACTCGCTCCGGCTGACCGAAGAGCCGGATAACATCGACGAGCTCATCGAAAACACGGTCATCGATATTTTCGAGCGCATGTACCGCGAGCTTTTCGAGCTTGAGGGCTTTTTCCCGAAGAACCGGTACGTAGACATCGCGTACACCGATTTCTGCCGCGCCCCGGTCGATACGCTGCGCGATATTTACCGGCGTCTGGAACTCTCCGGCTTTGAGGCAGCCGCGCCGCGCTTTCAGGCGTATGTCGATTCGCAGCGCGGATACCAGAAGAATAAATTTGACATTTCGCCCCGGCTCGTGCGCAAGATCAACGCGAAGCTGGGCTTCTACATGGAACACTACGGCTACGAAATGCGGGAGGTTGAGGAAGAATGAGAGATCATCTCGATAAACTGGAAAGCAAAAGCGTGCACATCCTGCGTGAGGCCTACGCCGCGTTCGGCAATCTCTGCATGCTCTGGAGCATTGGCAAGGACTCCACGGTCCTTCTCTGGCTCGCGCGCAAGGCGTTTTACGGCCACGTTCCCTTCCCGCTCGTCCACATCGACACACACCATAAAATTCCCGAAATGATCGAGTACCGCGATAAGCTCGCCATGGAGTACGGTCTTTACATGGTCTACGGCGAGAACCGCGAAGCGCTTGAAAACCACGAAACGTTCCCGGACGGGAAGTGCTCTCGCGTCGAGTGCTGCCGCCGGCTCAAAACCGAGGCGCTCACCCACACGCTCGACGGCACCTGGCCGCGCTACCGGCTCAATCTTCAGACCGGGAAATACGAGCGCGACACGAACACCGACGCCTACACCGGCGTCATCGTCGGCGCGCGCGCCGATGAAGAGGGCTCGCGCAGCAAGGAGCGCTATTTCTCCCCGCGCGACAAGCACAACGACTGGGATCTGGACGACCAGCCGCCCGAGTTCTGGAACCAGTTCAAAACCGACTTTGCCCCCGGCACGCATGTGCGCATCCATCCCCTGCTCGACTGGACGGAGCTGAATGTCTGGGAATACATCGAGCGCGAGCACATCCCCACCGTGTCGCTCTACTATAACCAGGGCGACGGCACGCGCTACCGTTCGCTCGGCTGCGCGCCGTGCACAAAGCCGATCCGGTCCGAGAGCCGGAACGTTCACGAGATCATTGAGGAGCTGCGCACCGGCGCTCTTTCCAACATTGCCGAGCGCAGCGGCCGCGCCCAGGACGCCGAGGACGGCGGCGGGCTCGAAACGCTTCGCCGGGGAGGGTACATGTAATGGAAGAAACAAGAAACGTCTGGGAAAACGAGGAGCTTTTGAATATCGTCACCGTCGGCCACGTCGATCACGGCAAATCCACCGTGATCGGCCGTCTCCTCGCCGACGCCGGAGCGCTGCCGAAGGGCAAGCTCGAATCCATACGGGAAAACTGCCGCCGCAACTCGAAGCCGTTCGAGTACGCCTTCCTGCTCGACGCGCTGCACAACGAGCAGGATCAGGGCATCACGATCGACACGGCACGCTGCTTCTTCAAGTCTGACAAGCGCCGGTACATCATCATCGACGCGCCCGGCCACATTGAATTTCTCAAAAACATGGTCACCGGCGCTTCCCGCGCCGAGGCCGCGCTCATGGTGATCGACGCCGCGCGCGGCGTGGAGGAAAACACCCGCCGTCACGGGTACTTTCTCTCCATGCTCGGCATCCGCCAGGTGGCGGTGCTCGTGAACAAAATGGATCTCGTCGGCTACTCCGAGGAGGTCTATCGCTCCATCGTCACGGAGTTCACCGAATTTCTCGCCAAAATCAACATCTCGCCCGCGGCGTTCATCCCCGTGAGCGGCATGGAGGGCGACAACATCGCCATCCGCAGCGAGCGCACGCCGTGGTACTTCGGCCCCACGGTGCTCGAGCAGATGGACGCTTTTGTCCCCGTGCCGAGCCCGGAAAACCGCCCGCTGCGCATGCCGGTGCAGGGCGTTTACAAATTCACCGAGGGCGGCGACGAGCGCCGCATCGTGGCCGGAACGCTTGAGGCCGGAAGTCTCCGCGCGGGCGATAAGATCGTATTCTACCCCTCCGGGAAGAAAACGACGGTCGCCTCGCTCGAGGTATTTTCCGCGCCCACGCCGGAGAAGTTCATCGCCGGGGACGCCGCCGGCTTTACGATGACCGAGCAGATCTTCGTCCGCCGCGGCGAGATCGCGTGCTTGGAGAGCGAAGAAGCCCCCTTCGTCGGCGTGCGGCTGCGCGCCAACGTGTTCTGGCTCGGCAAGGAGCCGCTGCGCCCCGGCAAGCGCTATTTCTTCAAGTGCGGCACCGCCAAGGTGGAAGCGCGGCTCGAGAGCATTCTCCGCGTCGTAGACGCCTCGGAGCTGGATAGTCTGGAGCGCAGCGAGGTGCAGAAAAACGAAGTCGCCGAAGTGATCCTCCGGCTCGACCGCCCGACAGCGTTCGACACCGCCGACTCCGGCTGCGACGGCACGCGCCGGTTCGTCATCGTGGACGATTACGAGATCGCGGGCGGCGGCATCGTCACTGAGGCGCTGCTTTCCGAGGATTACGATAAGCGCAACATCCGCTGGTCGGCCGAGGCCATGACCGGCGCCGAGCGCGAGCAGCTCACCGGGCGGCGCGGGCTCGTCGTATGGATGACCGGGCTTTCCGGCTCCGGCAAAACGACGATCGCGCAGGAGGTCGAGCGGCGGCTCTGCGAAAAGGGCGTTGCCGCCTACATGCTCGACGGCGACAAGCTGCGCCGCGGTCTCTGCGGCGATCTCGGCTTCTCGGACGACGACCGGATCGAAAACATCCGCCGCGCCGCCGAGGTTGCGGGACTCTTCCGCGACGCGGGGCTCGTGACGCTCTGCACGTTCATCTCCCCGTTTGCCGCCGGGCGCGCCGAGGCGCGCCGCATCGCCGACGGGCGCTTTCTCGAAGTCTGGGTGCGGGCCGGTCTGGAGACCTGCAAGGCGCGCGACCCGAAAAAGCTCTATCAGAAAGCTCTCGAGGGAAAGATCCGCTCGTTCACGGGCATAGACTCTCCGTATGAGGAGCCGACCGACGCCGAGCTTGTGCTGGATACTGAGGTCCTCAGCGAAGAAGAATGCGTCAGCCGGCTCACTGATGCCATTTTTGACTATCTGGAAGGCGGAGACACACTGTGAACTGGGGTAAATTTCTTCTTTTCATCGTCATCGGCTTTGCCGCGCAGATCATTGACGGCACGCTCGGCATGGCCTACGGCGTGAGCTGCCGGACGTTTCTCAAAACCGTGGCGGGGCTTCCCTCCGCGCTCGCGAGCGCGGTCGTCCATGTGGCGGAGGTCCCGACGACGCTCGCGTCCGGTCTCTCCCATATCAAGCTCAAGAACGTGGATAAGTCGCTCTTTTTCCATCTGGCCATCCCCGGTGTGATCGGCGGCGTGGCGGGCGCGTGGTTCCTCTCGAGTGCCGGCGACGCGCTCGAGCCGTTCATCGACGCCTATCTCATTATCATGGGCGTCGTTATTCTGCGCAAGGCGTTCCTGAAAAGCCAGAAGGAGCGCCACATCGGAAAGGGCATTTACCCGCTCGGTCTCGCCGGAGGCTTTCTTGACGCCACCGGCGGCGGAGGCTGGGGCCCGGTCGTGACGTCTACGATGCTCGCCGTCGGCCACGACGTGAAAAAGACGATCGGCACGGTGAATACCGCCGAATTTCTCGTAACGCTCGCGGAGACGACCACGTTCGTCGTTCTCATCCGCGATTTTACGTCCTACTGGCAGACGATCCTCGGTCTCATCATCGGCGGGGTGTGCGCAGCTCCCCTCGCGGCGTGGATCTGCAAGAAGATCCCCGTCCGCCCGCTGCTCGCCGTCGTCGGCATCCTCATCATCGTGCTCAATCTTTACAGTCTCCTTCACTATCTGGCTGTATTTTAAAAAGGCGGTATCACCATGATACAGATGTCCGCGCAGCAGCGCTTCGCCTCCGTCCGCGCCCGGCTCATGGAGCTGGAGCTTTGGGACGCTGATTCGCTCGTGATGACCGCGCCCGGCGCCGTATGCAGCGCCGCCGGAGAGCCGGTCGAAGCGGCGCTGTTCTCCGCCGTTTCCGCGCCCATGGCAGTTTTGACCGCCGGGCGGTACGCCCGCGAATTTGCCAAAGCTCCTCACGCGCTTTGCGCCGAGACCGACGACGCCGCGCAGATGTTCGGCGTGCGCGTGCCGGTAAGAAGCGCGCCGCGGCGCGGCGATACCGCGTGCATCGTTCCGAACCGCGGCTTTGTCGTGACGGCGCGGTTTGAAAACGAGCTCATCGCCGCGTGTATCCTGCTCGAAAAGCTGTGCATGACGGCGCGGCTCTCCCCTCGCATCGGGACGCCGAAGCCGCTCGCCGCGCCGCTCTGTCTTATAGAGCACGCGGTCTATACGAAAAAATACTCCCGTCCGTCGCTCGCCGCGGCGCAGGGGGAAGAAGCCGCGCCGGTGGCACAGGACGTTTCCGATCTCGCGCTGCGCGAGTCGGTCATTGTCTACGGGAAAAAGCTCGTGGAAAACCGCCTCATTCAGGCGACGTGGGGGAACGTCTCGGCGCGTATCGATGCCGATCGCTTTCTCATCACGCCGTCCGGCGTGGACTATGACCGCATCCGTCCGGAGGATATTGTGGAGATCCGCATTGCCGACGGCAGCTTTGCCGCCGGGCAGCGCCCTTCCAGCGAGCGGGAGATGCACCGGCGCATCTATGCCGCGCGCGGCGACGTGCGCGCCGTGATCCACACGCACTCCGCGGCGCTGCAAACGTTCGCCGCGTGCCGGGAGAGTCTGCGCACGCCGGAGATCGTCGCCCCCTGCGCCGCCTACGGCGTGAGCGGCTCGAAGAAGCTCGCGGAGAGCGCCTCCGAGGTGCTGCGCTCTCACGATCTCTGCATCATGGCAAATCACGGCTTTACCGCGGTGGCAGCGGATCTTGAAACGGCGCTCTCTCGCGCCGTCGCCGCCGAAGAGGCCGCAAAGCGGATACTGGAATCGGAATAAAAATCGGCAGCGCTGCATTCTGCGGCGCTGCCGAAAATATAGGAGGGCGGACTATGGGAGAACATTTTGCGCGGGGCCGGTCGGCGGAGATATTCCGCACGGAGGACGGGAAGATCTTAAAGCTATTTTTCCCCGACTATCCGAGGGAGTATGCCGAAAAGGAATACAAAAACACGAAGATCGCCGCATCTCTCGGCTGCACGGGGATGCAGGTCTACGATATGGTCGAGCGCGGCGGACGCTTCGGCTTCGTGATGGACTGCATCGACGGCGTTTCGCAAAACGACATGCCGGGGAAAAAGCCGGCGTATCTTTTTGAGGCCGGCAGAGACCTTGCCCGCTGTCACGTCCGCGTGCAGGAGGCGCACACGCGCGAGCTTGACGACGTGCGTGAGGTATGTCTCGGTATTCTCGGCGAGGACTGTATGGCGTTTCTGACACCGGAGGAAAAATCGCGCGCCGCCGGATATCTCCGCTCTCTCCCGGATGACGACACGGTGCTCCATCTCGACTTTCACACCGGCAATGTCCTCGTGGACAAGTCCGGCGAGTGCAAGATCATCGACTGGATGACCGCCGCGCGCGGCAATCGCGCCGTGGAGGAAGCGCTCATGGAGTTCTTCTTCTCGGAGGCCGAGCTGTTTCCGGAGGCAAGCAAAGCAAAAATTGCCCTCTTTTCCGCCATCCGCGGCTCCATCGGGAAGAGCTTTTTCAAGGAGTACCGGAAGCTCTCGCCGCTTTCCGCGGAGGAGATCGACCGCTACCGTCTCGCGGCGCTCATCCTGCGCCGTCACTGGAACATCGCGTCTGAAGAGGCGTATCTCACAAAAACCATCCGCGCGCTGATCGAAAAATACGGCGCGGAAGAAAAGGAGACGATCGAATGAAAGTCGTATGCATCTGTGACGCCGGTGTGCCGGAAATGCTCATGCAGTACATGAAAAAGCTCCCCGGGTGCGACGTGACGCTCTATACCGAAAAGACGCTCACGGACATCAAGTCCCTCACGACGTGCGAGCGTACCGCCGAGCTTCGCGGCGCGGAGGCGTGCCCTGTGAGCGAGGAAATGCTGGAAGCCGTCCGCGAGGCGGAGATCCTTGTAACGCACGTTGCGCCCGTGAACCGTGCGGTGCTCGACGCCGCGCCGAACGTGAAGATCGTCGGCGTGCTGCGCACCGGCACGGAAAATGTCAATCTCGACCTCTGCCGCGAGCGCGGCATCGCCGTATACAACGCCGAGGGGCGCAACTCCACTGCCGTCGCCGATCTCGTCGTGGCGCTCATGCTCTGCGAAATGCGCAACATTGCCCGCGCCCACGGCGCGCTCGTGCAGGGCAAATGGGTCAAAATGTTCCCGAATATCATGATGAACCGCGATATGTGCCGCTGCACCGTCGGCATCATCGGCGTCGGCAAGATCGGCACGATGGTCGCCGCGCGGCTCAAGGGCTTCGGCTGCCGCATTCTCGGCTGCGACATTTTCCTCTCCCCCGAGGAGATCGAAAAGCGCGGCTGCGAGCCGGTATCAAAGGAAGAGCTGCTGCGGCAGTCTGACTTCATCACCATCCACATGCGCCACGAGGCCGGGCAGAGCGCCCTCATCGGCGCGGACGAGCTTGCCATGATGAAGAAGAACGCCATTCTCGTCAACTGCGCCCGCGCGGGGCTCGTGGACACGGCGGCGCTCGTCGAGGCGCTGCGCGCCCACCGCATCGGCGGCGCGGCGATCGACGTGTTCGACGAAGAGCCGCTCTCGCCGGACTCTCCTCTGCTCACGCTCGATAACGTCACGCTCACGCCGCACATTGCCGGCACGACCGTAGACGCCTTTGCCAATTCCGTGGAGATCATGCTCCGCCAGCTCTCACTCATTCTCGCCGGCAAGGACGCGCCCAACCGCGTCGTCTGACCGCCGCCCATATGAAAACCGCCGAAGGAAAAAATCCTTCGGCGGTTTTGCATATGCGGTTTTCAGCTGTTTATGATCCGCTCCGTGGCGGCGCGGGCATGGGCAACGATGTCCTCCGGCGATTCGCCGACGTGGTAAACGCCGTTCTCATAGAGGATCTTGCCGTTCACCATCGTGAGGAGCACGTTCGAGTTCGAGCCGCTGTAAACAAGGTTTTTCACGGTGTTGTGCTCGGGCTGCATGTTTGCCTGGTGCAGGTCGATCACGACGAGATCGGCGAGCTTGCCGGGGGCGATGCAGTCGGCGTCGATGCGCATGGCGCGCGCGCCCGTGGAGCACGCGGCGCGGAGAATTTCGCGCGCGTCGCACGAGGCGGCGTCCTCCTCCCGGAGCTTCTGCAGTACCGCGGCGAGATACATTTCGCGGAACATGTTGAGCGCGTTGTTGCTCGCCGGGCCGTCCGTGCCGATGGCAAGAGGGATCTTCCGGCGGAGAAATTCGCTCACCGGCGCGATCCCGCTCGCGAGCTTCGCGTTCGAGGCCGGGCACGTCACGGCGTACAGCCCGCGGCGGGCAAAAATGTCCCTGTCGGTCTCATCGAGCCACACGCAGTGGAACCCGCCGCCGCCGTGCTCAAAGAGGCCGTTCTCCTCGAAAAGCTGCGTCGGCGTGAGGCCGTGGCGCGCGATGCATTCCTCCACCTCGCGCTTCGTCTCCGAATTGTGGGTGAAAAACGGCATTTTGTACTCGTCCAGGAGCATTTTCATAAACATGAGCAGATCGAGATTGGCCGTATACTCGGCGTGGATGCCGGGGATGTAGGAGATGAGCGGGTGGAGATTGTTGAACTTGATCGTGTCCATCTCGCCGACCGTCCAGTCGTCCCCCGCGGCGAGCGCGCCGCAGAGCACCATGCGGAAGCCGCAGTCAATGGACGCCTGCGCGAAAGCGTCGCGCTTATAGTACATGTCGAACGCGCTCGTGATGCCGCCCTTGAGATATTCGAGAATCGCGAGCTTCGTGAGAGCGTAAATATCGTCCGGCGTGAGCTTGGCCTCCAGCGGGAACACCTTGTCGAAAAGCCAGCTCTGCAGCGGTAGATCGTCGGCGTAGGAGCGCAGGAACGTCATCGCGCTGTGCGCGTGGGCGTTCTTGAAGCCGGGCATCAGGAGGTTGCCCTTGAGGTCGATCTCGCGCTCAAACGGCGGGTGCGCGCCGATGGCAGGCCCGACATAGAGGATCATCGTTTCCTCGACCCAGACCTCCCAGTCGGAGATCTCAAATCCGCCGCTGAGCGAAAGGAGCTTGCCGTTATAAAAGCGGATCATGCCTTCTCCTCCGCATGCATGGCGGCGATGGAATCCCACATGAGCTTTTTGAACTTCGGCGCGGCGGCGTTGGCCGCTTCAATGACCTCGTCGCCGTCAAGCGGGCGGTCGGAGAGACCAGCGGCGAGATTTGCCACGCACGAAACGCCGCACACGCGCATACCGGCGTGGTTGGCCGCGATGACCTCCACGACCGTGGACATGCCCACGGCGTCCGCGCCCATCGCGCGGGAGGCGCGGATATCGGCGGGCGACTCGTAGCTCGGGCCAGTGAACTGGATATACACGCCCTCCTTGAGATCGATGCCGTCCTTCTTCGCCGTTTCGCGCAGAATGGCGCGCAGGCCCTTATCGTAGGCGTTCGACATATCCGGGAAGCGGACGCCGAGCTCGTCGATGTTCGCGCCGATGAGCGGGTTGGGGATGAGCGCGCTGATGTGATCGGTGATGCTCATAAGCGTTCCGGCGGTGAGATCGCCGCGGATGCCGCCCGAGGCGTTCGTGACGAAGAGGATCTTCGCGCCCATGGCCTTCATAAGGCGCACGGGCAGCACAACGTCGTGCGGCGTGTAGCCTTCGTAGAGGTGCACGCGCCCCTGCATGACGACGACGGGCGTTTCCTCCACATAGCCGAACACGAACCGTCCGGCGTGGCCGGGCGCGGTGGACACCGGGAAGCCGGGGATCTCGCTGTACGGCACAACAGCGGTCTGCTTCACCATGTCGGCAAAGCCGCCGAGACCGGAGCCGAGCACGACGGCGACCTCCGGGACAAAGTCGGTGTGGCGCCGCACCGCGGCGAGACAGTTCTGGATGCGTTCCATTTCGGGATGCATAAAAGAGCCTCCTTATGTTGTTTTTCTCTGTTGTTTATTCTTCGGTGAGATCGGCGAACTGCGCGCCGATATAGCCTGCCAGAGCTTCGGGATCGATTCCGATCTGCGCGCCGAGCCGTCCGGCGCTGCAGAAAAAGGCGTCCGTCAAAAGTGCCGTTTCGTCGATCCAGGTGGGAAACGGTTTTTTCATCCCCACCGGGGAGCAGCCGCCGTGGACATAGCCGGTGAGCGGCAGCAGCTTTTTCTGCGGCAGCATGGCGATGCTCTTCACGCCCGCCGCCTTCGCCGCCTTTTTGAGCGAGAGCGTTTCCGGCGCGGGGATGACGAACACGAAGTGTTCGCCGGTATTTGCCTCCGCCACAAGCGTTTTGAAAACGCACTCCGCGCTCTGGCCGAGCGCGGCGGCCACCTCCGTGCCGGAGGCGAGCGAGGCGTCGTAATAACGCGGCGTATACGCAATGCCCGCCTGATCGAGCAGGCGCATCACGTTCGTTTTTTCGTTTGCCTTATCCGATTTTGCCATGAAAGTATTCCTCGATTTGTTCACGGGAAGCAAGAAGGCTCCCCTGGATCATGCCCGACGCGCCGCCGCCCCGTCCGGAGAGCGCGGCGTTGATGCTTCGCGCCGCGGCGCGAAGGTCGACCGTTTCCGACGCCATCACGTACCGGTATCCCCCGTCCTCCGCGCAGAGCGCGGCGCAGACGCCCGTGCAGCGCGTCTTTCCTCCCTCGGCAAGAGCGCGCAGCGCGGCGGGCGAAAGGCTCTCTTCAAAAAAGAGCAGATTTCCCTCGCACGGTTCCATTGCGGCAAGCCGCGCCTCGACATACCGCCGCTCCGCGGCGGCACGGGCGTACTTCTCCGCTTCCAGCTCGCCGAGCACGCGCTCGGCGGCGGCGCAAAGGGCGTTCTGCGGCGCGGAAAAGAGACGGGAGAGCGCTTCGGTCTCGGCGGCGCAGAGCGCGGCGTCCTCATAGGCCGCGCGCCCGGCGAGCATCGTAAAGCGCACGCCGCCGCGGTGACGCATCCGGTCCTTCAAGCGGATGAGACCGATCTCGCCGGTGAAGCTCACATGCGGCGCGCAGCACGCGCAAAGATCCACGCCCGGCACCTCCACAATGCGCACCGGCATCGCGAGCGCCTTTTTCTGCCGGAACGGCATCGCCGCAAGCTCTTCCTCCGTTGGCCAGAGGATGTTTATCGGGAGGTTTTTCCACACATCCTCGTTTGCAAGACGCTCGAGCCGCAAAAGCTGCTCCGCGTCAATCTCGCGGTCAAAGTCGATCGTCGCGCCGTGCTCGTCCATGTGGAAGCCGATGTTCTCGCAGCCCCAGAGCGTGTGCGCATGGCCGGACACCAGATGCTCGGCCGAGTGGATCTGCATGCGCGCAAAGCGCGTTTCCCCGTCAAGCTCGCCCGTCACTTCCGCGCCGGGGACGAGCGGAGCGCCGCAGAAATGGACGATCTCGCCCTTTTCCTCGCGCGTATCCGTCACGCGCACGCCGCCGAGCGCGCCGGTATCGCCGCCCTGTCCGCCGCCCTCAGGGAAGAAGGCGGTGCGGTCGAGCGTTACGGCAAAGCGGCCGCCGCGCTCTTCGCACGTGAGGACGCGCGCGGTGAATTTTCGCATATGCGCGTCGGCGTAAAACAGCTTTTCGGTCATGGGATCAGAACTTAAAGAGATTCAGCCCGGTCACATCGTCCTTGAAGCGGTCCACCGCGCCGTCGATCACGCGGATGACCATCTCGCACGTCGCGCTCACGCGCGCGGCGTTGAGATGCCCGCCGACGACCGCGCCGGACTCGTTCGCGGCGCTCATGTGCAGATGGCTGTAGTATTCGCCGTTCATCGTGTTCACCGTGCCGGTCAGCGACACGATCTCGTGCGTGCCGGTGAACGTGAGCGCGTGGTACTGATGCTCGTCCACATTGTATACGCCGACGGTGAACTCGTCCGTCGCGCCGAGCGCCTCAACGCTCGCCAGACGGATATTTTCCTTTTCGCACAGCGCGCGAAGCTGCGCCGTGATCTCCTCGCCGCGGTCGAAGCGCGCGACGATCGTATTTTCAAAACGCCGGTAGTCCATAGTTTGTATCTCCTTTGCATAGGATGTATCTGTATTATAGCCGCTCGGCGAGCGTAAATCAAGGTTGTCAAGGCCCGGTCCTTCGCGTATAATATCCGGAGAAACGAAAGGATCGGCCTATGGAAAACTTTTCCCGTCCGCTGGTGGACTGGTACAAAAAAGAGGCGCGCCCTCTCCCCTGGCGGGAGGAGCCGACGCCGTACCGCGTGTGGGTCTCGGAGATCATGCTGCAGCAGACGCGCATCGAGGCCGCGCGCGAATACTTCAACCGCTTCACGCGCGCGTTTCCGACCGTGGAAGCGCTTGCCGCGGCGGAGCTTGACGATGTGCTCAAGCTCTGGGAAGGGCTGGGGTACTATTCCCGCGCGCGAAATCTCCACAAATGCGCCAAAACCGTGTGCGAGACTTACGGCGGCGTATTTCCGCCGGACGCCGCGGCGCTGCGCGCGCTGCCCGGCATCGGGGACTATACCGCCGGGGCGATCGCCTCGATCGCCTACGGACTGCCGGAGCCGGCGGTGGACGGAAACGTGCTGCGCGTGCTCGCGCGCATGGAGTGCTTCGGTGAGAGCATCGGCAGCGACAAGGTGAAAAAGCGCTTCCGCGAAGCGCTCCGGAATATCTACCCGGCGGGCGAATGCGGCGCTTTTACGAGCGCGCTCATGGAGCTGGGCGAGACGGTCTGCACCGTCGGAACGCCAAGCTGCGCGCGCTGCCCGGTCGCGGCGTACTGTGCGGCGCACCGCCGCGGCGAGGAAACGCTCTACCCCGTGCTGCCGGAGAAAAAGCCGCGCCGGATCGAAAACCGGCGGGTGCTGCTCCTGCTCTGCGGCGATACTGTCGCCGTGCAGAGGCGCGCAGACACGGGGCTTCTCGCCTCGATGTGGGAGCTGCCGAACGATCTTTTGCCGGACGCGCCGGAAGGCGGCGAGCCCTGCGGCGAGGCGGTACACATTTTCAGCCACGTGGAGTGGCACATGCGCGGATATATCGTCCGCTGCAGGGAGAAGCTTCCGGGCTATGTCTGGGTGACGAGAGCCGAACGCGAAGCGCTCGCCATGCCCACGGCGTTCCGGTATTACCGAAAAAAACTGGAGGAGATGGGATATTGAATATCTGTGTATTCGGCGCGGCGCGCGATGAGATCGGCGAGAACTTTATGGCTCTCGGCACGGCGCTCGGCCGCGAGCTCGCGGCGCGCGGGCATACGCTCGTGTTCGGCGCAGGCGGCCACGGCATGATGGGCGCCGCGGCGCGCGGGGCCTACGAAATGGGCGGGGAGATCATCGGCGTCGTGCCGTACTTTTTCAACACTCCCGGCATTCTCTTTGAGTACTGCACGGAGCTTATCCGCATGGAAACGATGGCGGAGCGCAAAACGATCATGGAAGAGCGCTCGGATGCTTTCATCGCCCTGCCCGGCGGCATCGGCACGATGGAGGAAATTTTTGAGGTCATCACGCTCTCATCCCTTGGGCAGATGCAGAAAAAGAGCGCGTTTCTCGATGCGGAAAGCTATTGGGAACCCGCAGTCGAGCTGCTGCGCGGCGCGGTGGATAAGGGCTTTGCGGGCAGAGAGCTAAATGAGCACTATGCGCGCTTCACGGATGTGGAAGCGTGCCTCGATTATCTGGAAAAATAATACAGTAAAAACGCCGTCAGCGCGTACGCGGAGAGGCATCCGAAGTGAAGTGGAAATTTCTCGGCGTGCTGACGTTTCTCGTTCCGGTCATCATTATGACGTACTACGCCGTGATCGGCGGTTGGATCACAAAATACGCCGTCGTATACCTCACCGGTCAGGCCGCTGGCATCATGGCGTAAACCCCCTACAAAAATCAAAAAGAAAAGGCCCTGCATCCGCGGATGCAGGGCCCTTCTGCCGGAAAAACCGCTCTGCGGAGGAAACAAACGAGAGCGGGGACGGCGCCGGTCAGCTCACCGTCCGGATCACTGCCGCGCCGTAAGGCGGCAGCGTATCGGTAAACTCACAGTTTTGGAGAACGATCTCCCCGCAAAGTTCGGGTGCGGCGCATTTCGCGCGGCTCAGATTGCAGACGACCGTATACGTTTCCCCCTCCCCGCTGCGCTCGTAGGCGAACAGCTGCTTATGTTCCGGATAAAGCATGGTGAAGCTGCCGCCGCGGAGCGCCGGGGCGGAATTCCGCAGGCGGATAAGTTCTCTGTAGAAATGGAGCACGGAGTTTTTGTCCCGGCTCTCTGCTTCGGCGTTGATCTCCGGGTAATTGGGATTGACGGCGATCCACGGCTCGGCAGAGCTGAACCCGGCGTTTTCCCCTGCGCTCCACTGCATCGGTGTGCGGGCGTTGTCCCGTCCCTTCGTCTGAATACCGTGCCATGCCCACGCCTTATCCGTGCTCTGGTGCAGCAGGTTGAGACTTTCCACGTCGCGCAGCTGCTCCTCTCTTTCGAACGGGAAGTTCGTCATCCCCAGCTCCTCGCCCTGATAGATAAACGGCGTACCGCGGAGCAGATACATAGCCGCGGCAAGGCACTTGCTGCTCCGGACGCGCAGTTCTTCATTCTCCGTACAGCCGAAGCGCGAAACGGCGCGCGGCTGGTCATGGTTGCCCCAGAAGAGCGTGTTCCAGTCGAGCGTCTTCTGCCATCGGGCAACGATCTCCTTGAATTTTATAAGGTCGAACGCCCGGAGATCCCATTTGCTTTCACCGCCGTCCACGTCCATCAGGTCAAACTGGAAGATCATATCGAGTTCCTGCCCGCCGCCGACGAGGGAGGCGGCGTTTTCCGCCGTTGCGAACGTCGCCTCGCCGACGCACATGCAATCGCGGTCTGCAAAGCAGGCCTTTCTCATCTCGCGGAGATGCTCGTGGAGCCGCGGCTGCATGGCGAAGTATTCCGGGCTGAAGGCATAGGGTCTGCCCGTGCCGTCCGGAAGCATCGGGTCTTTTGCAAGGCAGGTGATCACGTCCATACGGAACCCGTCGACGCCCTTATCGAGCCAACGGTTGATCATGCCGTAAATTTCGCGGCGCAGCTCCGGATTTTCCCAGTTGAGATCGGGCTGCTTTTCGGAGAACAGATGCAGATACCACTGCCCGCTCTCCGCATCGAAGCTCCACGCAGACGGTGTAAAGAAGCTCGCCCAGTTATTGGGCTCCCGCCCGTTTTTTCCGTCGCGCCAGAGATAATAATCCCGGTATGGGCTTTCCTTTCCCTTTCGGGATTCGATGAACCACGTGTGCTCATCGGAGGTATGGTTTACCACGAGATCCATGATGAGCTTAATGTCGCGCCGGTGCATCTCTTCGAGCAGCCGGTCAAAGTCCGCCATCGTGCCGAATTCCGCCATGATCTTCCCGTAATCGCGGATATCGTAGCCCATATCGGCGTTCGGAGAATCGTACACGGGGCAAAGCCACACCGCGCCGATCCCCAGCTCCTTCAGATAGTCGAGACGTGAAAGGATGCCGGGGATATCGCCGATGCCATCGCCGTTGGAGTCCTGAAAACTGCGCGGGTAGATCTGGTAAAATACCCGCTCCTTCCACCACTGCATAGAACCTCCCTCATTTCCTTTCAAAGAGCGCATATCCTCGTGAAAGCTGTGCATCGCCGAAGCGAAGGTGCATGCCGTCCGGGACGGCAAAGCATTTTTTCCCGCCGGGCTCTGCTATAAACGCCATATAATCCCCACCGGAGAACGTGAGACGGAGAACTCCGTCCTGCACGCGCATTTCCGTGACGTTCATTTCTCCCCGATGCTCCTCTTTGAAGCGGATCATGGAAATGTACAGAGGTTTTATCCCATCGCTCTGCTCTCCCCACGCCATCGCGCCGCGGTTTGCCGGATCCTCGCCGCCGGACATACCGAGCTCATCGCCATAATATATGCTCACCGCGCCGCCGAGGAGCATCTGCAAAAAGAGCGCGGCCGCAAGCCGGTCCGTATCCCCGCCGCAGACGGTGAGCGGCCGCGGAATATCGTGGTTGCCGCAGAACGCAAGCTGTCTCGGTCGGACACAGTCCGGGGCGGAGAGAAAGACATCCTTTATTCTTTCGGCGAAGGTCTCCACGTCGTCAGTGCGCTTCATGGCAAAATCGCGGATTGCAAAATACAGCGGATAGTCCATCGCACCGTCAAACACCCCGGCGCGGAGCCACGCCGTACTCTTCTGCCATATTTCACCGATGATGTATGCCTCCGGATTTGTCTCGCGGATACGCTTTTTGAAATGCTCCAGAAAACGGAAGCTGACCTCGTCCGGCACATCCAGCCGCCAAGCGTCAACACCGTATTTCCGTGTCCATTCCGCGGCGGTTCCGATGAGATAATCCTGCACCGCGGGGTTTTCGGTGTTCCACTTCGGCATATCCGCGGCGAAGGCAAAGCTCTCAAAGGGCTTTTCCCCGCGCATAACGTCCGCCGTCAGCTCCTTTGATGTTTTGCCGCGCAGCACCTCCATGCTGACACCGCAGAACCAGTCAAAGTATGCGGATTTCTCTCCGTTTTTCAAAACGTCCTGCCAGAACGGATGCTGCCAGGAAGCGTGATTGTAAACGCCGTCGAGCATGACGCGCATACCGTTTTCGTGCAGTGCGCCCACGAGCGAGGCAAAATTCTCTTCCGTACCGAGCTCGGGGTCGATGCGCGTATAGTTTGCGGTATCGTACCGGTGATTGGACGGGCTTTGAAAGATCGGATTCAAATAAACGCCCTGCACGCCGAGCGATTTGAGATACGGGATATGCTTTTCGATCCCCCGGAGCGTCCCGCCGAAGCGGTTTTTTCGCGTCGGGACGAACTTCTCCGTGCTTTCATTGTCCCGGCTGAACCGGTCGGGAAATATCTGATACCACACGGTATTGCGCGCCCAGGCGGGCGCGGCGTAGTGCTCCGCCGGGTACACATACGGCACCTGAAACGCTCGAAGGAACTCTTCTGAAAGCGGCTCCGTGACCCCCGTTTCGGAGAGAAACACCGTTTCCCCGTTTTCCAGAACGATCTCGAAATGATACCGGAGCTTTCGCGTCTCCATTTCAAGCGTGACCGAATAGAACGTGTCGCCCAAAAATGTCTTTTTGTCCTCGACTGGCAGCGTGTGGAGGTTGGGCCGCCGTCTGTCCCCATGCAAAAACCAGAACGGGTCGCCGAACACAACGTTTATCGACCGTACCGGCTCGTTGCAGCGAAGGCGGAGTGTGCAGGTGCTCCCGGTAACGAACTGCCACGGGTAGTCCGCGCGATGCTCCATGGAATAGTGTAAGAGCCGCATAGCTTTATCCTTTTACCATGCCGTCCATGGCCCCGCCATGGATGAGCTTTTTCTGCAATACGATGTAAATGAGCAGTATCGGCAGCACCGCAATGAGCGACGCCGCGAAGATCAGCCCCCAGTTATTCAGATTCTGCCCCTGAAAGAGCTTAAGTGCGATGGGAAGCGTGCGCTTGTCGGGCGTTTTGATCATTGTGAGCGCGATGAGAAACTCGTCCCACACGTTGGAATACGCGAGAATGGCGAACGTTCCGAGCGCGGGCTTGGAAAGCGGCAGGACGATCCTCCAGTAGATCTGCCAATGATTTCCGCCGTCCACAATGACGGCCTCCTCCATCTCCCGTGGGAGGCTGAGAAAGAAATTGCGGAGAAAGAACGTATTGCTTGGCACACCGATCCCGATGTAGATTAAAAGGAGGCCGAGATAGCTGTCCACCAGCTTCAGTTCCTTCATCAAAAGGAACTGCGGGATCAGGTTCGTGACTGTCGGCACCATCATCGTAAAAAGATAAAGATAGAAAACGAACTCCCGCCCGGGGAAGGAAATGCGCGCGAACGCATATGCCCCGGCGGAGGATACGAGCATGATGATCACCGTCGCTGCCGCGGCGACGAGCAGGCTGTTGAGAAAATACCGGCTGAAATGGTTGGCGTTCCACGCCTCAACGAAGTTGCCGAAGTAGGCCGATTGGGGAAACAGGATCGGCGGATACGGCATGGAATAGCTCTGCGGCGTCATGGCCGTCGCAAGCATGTACTGAAATGGGATCAGCGCGGCCACGGCGAAAACAATGAGTCCGATGTACGTCGGGAGCTTGGCGAGTTTTTTCATTCCGGGGCTCCTTTCAGTTGATCTGGTCTTTGGACACGCGGCGCTGGATCATCGTCAGCACCAGCACGATCACGCCCATGAGCACCGACTGCGCCGCCGCGGAGCCTATGTTGTAGGTGGAAAACGCGGTGTTGTACATATAGTTCATCAGTTCGTTCGTGCTGCCGAGAGGCGCGCCCTCGGTGATCATCATAACGTGGATGTAAGCGCCGAACGCGCCGATCGTAAGTACGGTCAGAAGATAGTTCGTAGTGTTGCGCACCATGGGCAGCGTCATGGAGAAAAAGCGGCGGACGCGCCCGGCGCCGTCAATCTCTGCGGCCTCGTAAACGGACGTCGGCACGCCCTGCAGCGCCGCGAGATAGATGACCATGACCCAGCCCACACCCTTCCAGATGCCGAAAAGCCAGAGCACGAGATTGGCCGTCCACTCCCCCTGCAGCCACGCCACGGGCTTTGAGATGATGTGCAGCTTCATCAGGAAGTAGTTTACAAGTCCGCCACTGCCGGACATGAAGAGATACTTGAATACGAGCGACACGACAACCCACGACGTGATCACCGGCAGATAGCATATGACCTTAAACGCCGTCTGTCCGCGGCGCACAGAATTGATGAGACTTGCGAGAACGAGACCGAGGAACATCTGCCCCGGCACCGTGACGAGCGTATAAAGAAGCGTATTGCGGAACGCCGTAAGATAGTGCCGGTCTTTCATTGCATCCACATAGTTCTGCACACCGACAAAGCGCACGACTTCGTTTTTGATGACATTGAACTCGGTAAAGCTGATCCATACGTTGCGCAGCAGCGGATAGAGAATAAAAAGTGCCATCAACACGAAGCCCGGAAGAATGAACGGCAAGGCTTTCCCCCATTGCCGCCCTCTCCGGCGGAGCTGGTCGATTCGGCGGTCCATCGGATCACTCTCCCCTGATCTGCCGCGGTTCGCCGGACATTGTCCGGCGAACCGCGGACATATTTCTTGCTTATCTATTCGGCCTTATTCGGCTGCAAGCAGCTCGTCGATCTGCGCGGCGGCATCGTCCAGTGCCTCCTGCGAGGTCATCTGGCCGCGGAGCACGCTTTCAAATGCGGTGTTCAAAATCGTTTCGATCGTCGGCCAGCTTGAGCAGGGGATGCGCGCTTCCGCCGTTTTGAGCTGTTCCATGTAAACGGCGACATAGGGGTTGGCGGATGTGTCGACCTTCTCCATGGCCGTTGCGGTCACAGGGATCATGCCTGCCGCCGCCATTGCCACCTGCTGCTCATCCTCGAGCATGAAGCGGATGAACGTCCACGCGGCATCCTTCTTGGAGCTGGTGGCGGTCATAACGATGTCCTCGCCGCCGACAATGGAAACGCTGCGTCCCTCCACAGCGGGGATGAGCGCCGGGGTATAGGTGTCCATCTTATCTGCGGAGCTGAAGAACCAGGGGCCTTCCACGAACATGGTGTAGTTGCCCGCTTCAATGCCGCCCCAGCCGTCCGGCTGCTCGCCAAGGATCGCGGGGCCGATGGTCTTGTCGTTATACCATCCGGCGATCGTGTCCAGCGCCTTTACTGTCGCCTCGGAGTTCAGATAGCCGGACGCTTTGGTGTAGGCGTCATCGGTGACGCTGCCGCCGAGCGTCCAGATAAAGGGCAGCATCGCCCAGTTATAGGAACCGGAAACGCAGAAGAGGTATTTGTCGTTCGCCGGGTCGGTTTTGTCGCGCGCCGCGAGCAGCTCGTCCATCGTCGCAGGAGGTGCGTCAAAGCCGTATTCCGTGAGCACGGCGTTGTTGTAAACGGCAACCGTGGTGTTCGCGTTGAGCGGGAGACCGTAGTTTTTGCCGTTATAAAGCGTGGTGTTCAGCGAGCCTTCGAGCGCGTTCGCCGCGATCTCGCCGAAGCCATCGTAGCCGTTCAGACACTCAAGAGCGCCGAGCTTCGCCATCTGCGATACCCAGGTGAGATCCATGCGCATGACGTCGGGCGCAACGTCGCCGCTGACCGCGGTGACGAGCTGCTCGTCCATACCCTCATACGGCATACGGATCGCATTTACCTTGATGTTGGGGTACTTTTCCGCAAAGGCGGTAAGCACCGTTTCAGTGAAGATCTTTTCCTCGCCCTCGCTGTAGGAATGCCAGAAGGTGATCTCTACGGGCTCTTCACCCGGCGTCTCCGCCGGCGTTTTTGCCGGAGCTTCCGTCGCGGGTGCGGCGGTGGGCGTCTCCCCCTTCGCGGGAGCACTGCCGCAGGCTGCGAAGGAAAAAGCCATGGTTAAAACGAGCGCAATGGTCAGCAGACGTTTCATCATACGTTATTCTCCTTTTGTTTTTTGCAGCAAGGTATCGGATCGCACGGATCGGCGGAGCTCATATTGTAAACGGTTACAATTCGAGGCAACAAAATAACTCGGCATATAGCCCAGTTATTTTGTCGAAGCCCTATGGATGATCCTTGCAGGCAAAAGATTCTGTCCCGGACACAGATCTTCTGCCTGAAGCTGTGCAATGAGAAGCCTTGCTGCGGATTTTCCCAGATTTGTTACGTCTATTTCAACGACCGTCATTGCGGGGTCTGCAGCCGCCGCAAGGACGCTGTCGTCAAAACCGATGACCTGTACCTCTTCCGGAACGCGGACGCCGCGCCGGGAGAGCTCACGCAGGAAGTAGAATCCGATCGTACTGTCAGACACGACATACGCATCGCAGAGGTCGGAAAAATGCTGTCGGACAAAGGCGGATATGCTCGCGGCGTCCGTCAGCCCATCGCTCACAAGAGCGCGGTTTTCTTCGATCCCAGCCGCGGCAAGCGCATGACGGTAGCCAGAAAAGCGCTCGGAAACGAATGTTTTATCGAAGCTGTTTGCGAGAAAGCCGACCGCCGCGGGCTTCGTTTCCAGGAGCCTTTGCGCGGCGAGCTCTCCGGCGGAGATGTTGTCGATATCGACCCAGACTGCGTCGGGATCGTCGCTCCGTCCGGCGATCACGCACGGGATCCGGCTCTCGTTCACAATGCTCATAACCTCTTCCCTTGCAAGCGCGCTGAGCAGCACGAGACCGTCGATCCTGTTTTCGTTGATGAGCGAGCGAAGCGTCAGCGCGCCGTCCGCACCGCCGATATGGCAGATCATCAGGTAATATCCGTTTTTGCTCAGCTCATGCTCGAGTCCGTACTGGATGCGCAGGAAGTAGTCGTTGCCGTAGGTCTCGGAATCACTGTAATCCACGGCGAGAGCCACGGTCTTGCTGTTTCCGTGCAGAAGCCCGCGAGCCATCATGCTGGGCTGATAATCCAGCGCCTCGATCGCGCCGCGCACCTTCTCTACAGACGCCTCGGCGATCAGCGGGCTTTTATTCAGATAGCGGGACACGGTCGCCACGGATACCCCGGCATACCGCGCCACATCCTTAATGGTTGCCTTCATTTATCTCTCCTGTAGGGTCGATTAACAAGGGCGCGGGCTCCTGCCAATCGGCGCTATTGTAACCGATTACAATCACAATTTGATTATAGGTTTCCCCTGCCTTTCTGTCAATAGCGGATTTCATTTTTTTCTGAATCCGCAGCAAAAAGACGGCTGCGCTATACCGGCAACCGTCTTTCTTACATTTTATCGGTTTATCTGTGAACTGCCGTGCGGCGGGATTTGGCGAAAAGCGTCGTCAGCACTGCGAGCCAGAGGAATGCCAGAGCCGCTGCTGCGGCGGTAATATAGGAAACGGTTCTCACCGTTTTCCCCTCCTGCGCGCTGAACACCGCGCCCGCCTCCACGCTCTCGCCGTTCGTGAGCGTCACGGTGAGCATGCCGTTTTCACCCACCTGCACGGAGGAAATGCCGACGCCGGGCGCGCCGTCCTCTCCCGTGATCTTGCCAAGATTCGTTTCCGTTCCGTCCGTGAGGGCGACGATCAGCTCCCCGGAGTCGTTCAGCGATACCTCCCGGATGCCGACGCCGTCTTTTCCGTCTTTCCCGTCTTTGCCGTCCGTGCCGTTTCGTCCGGCGGCGCCGGTCGCGCCTGTGGCTCCGGTCGCGCCCGCAGCGCCCGTGGCTCCGGTCGTTCCGGCAGCCCGCACACCGGTGTCCGTATTGCCCAGCCACCAGTTGCCGTTGCCGCCGATGGAGGGCGTCAGGCCGGGCGCGCCCTGCGCGCCGTCCGTGCCGTCTTTTCCGTCAACGCCATCCTTGCCGTCGACGCCGTCTTTTCCGTTTGCTCCGTCCTTCCCATCGACACCGTCTTTACCGTCAGCGCCGTCTCTGCCGTCCGCAGCGGCGGCTTTTACGCCGGTGTCCGTGTCACCGATCCACCAGTTCCCGTTTTCGCCGATGGTCGGCGTCAAACCGTCCGCGCCATCCTTGCCGTCCGCACCTCCGGCCTTTACGCCGGTGTCGGTATCGCCGATCCACCAATTTCCATTCTCGCCGATGGCAGGCGTCAGACCGTCCGCGCCATTCTTACCGTCGACGCCGTCCCGTCCGTCTGTACCGACCGCTTTCACGCCGGTGTCCATACTGCCGATCCACCAGTTGCCGTTCAGACCGACGGAAGGCGTCCGGCCGTCCCGCCCGTCCTTTCCGTCCTCTCCGGTGGCTTTCACACCGAGAGATTTCCACGTGGTCCCGCTGTCGTAGGATACCTCCCACTCGTTCGTAGCGGGATTGACGCGCAGCTTTGAACGGAACGGATCGTCCATCTGAACAAGGCTCAGCGGCTTTCCGTCCGGATAGGGACACGTCTCAAAGATAGACGGCATATAATCCCTGCTGAGATCTGTTTTCCAGCGGTAGAACTCCGCGCCGATATACAGCCCCATCTGCCAGTCAAAACGCTTATTGACAGTAAAGCACCCGCCGTTGAAATAAAGCCCTCTTCCCTCTGCAGAGGTGCTTGACGGCCGGAGATCGTCGGTGATGAACGTTCCGCTTTCCATCGTCAGTCTGGTGATGTACGCTGTTTCGCCAACCAACGTGAGTGAACCGTTACCGCGAATGGTAATGTTCGGAGCGATGATCGGATAGTACGAGGTGTTCACGCTGAAGCGGTTTTCTCCCGTCAGATCTATAACAAGCGGGATAAAGACCGAGAGTAAAGCGGAGCCCATCGGCTGATTCCCCGTTCCCTTAAGATCGGCGTTTCGCAAAAACAGCGTCGTGCCGTCAAAATAGAAATTGTAATCATCCGCCGTTGCTTCGGAAAAGCCGCGGTTATCCGACGGATCGTTTTTATAATAGGTACCAACTTCGAGGAACACGCCGTTGATCTTCGGATCGTTCCAGTTCGCCCGAACACTCGGAACGTTTGCCGCTCCCACCGGCTGAGCGGTTATCTCTTCGACCGACGCTCCAACCGTCTCTTCCACAGGCTCCATGACCGGCGCGGGTGTTGTTTCCGCCGGTGCGGGCGTTGCTTCCACGGGTACGGGTGTTTCCGCTTCCGTATCGTCGGCCAGCGCCGGAACACAGAGGCTCGTCAGCGCAGCGCAGACGCAGATCATGGCGGCAAGAATACGATGCTTCATGGTTTTGTTCCTCCCTGTTTCTGTCTCTCGGGCGGGTCTCCCTGTATTTACTTTGTATTATGCAGGAACAGCGCACGCTTTGCAAGACATTTTGGTCTGTGTGCCAGAACAGGTAAAAAATCGGCTGTTTTTCTTCGAAACAGCCGATTTTCGCGCTTATTCGATTTCCGCCGGAGGCAGCAGGCGCGTCATGCTCCGGAGACTCACGGTGAGCGTATACGCATTGTGCAGCAGCGCCGAGGTCGCCGGGGGCAGGATGCCCGCCACGCCGAGACAGATCAGCATAAAGTTGAAGCCGATGATGTTTCGGTAATTCGTGTGGATCCGGTCCATGAGCGCGCAGCTGAGCCGCCGCAGTGTCAAAAGCGAATAGAGGTCGTTCGCGCCGATGGTGATGTCCGCCACCTCGCGGGCGATGGCCGCGCCGTCGCGGATGGCGATGCCGGCGTCCGCCTCGGAGAGCGCCGGGGAGTCGTTCACGCCGTCGCCGAGCATGATTACGCGCCGTCCGGCCTCGTGCTCGCGGCGGATGAAGTTGGCCTTATCCTCTGGAAGGACCTCGGAGTAGTACTCGTCCACACCGACCGCCGCCGCTACGGACTTCGCCGTGCGGTCGCTGTCGCCGGTCATCATAACGAGCTTCGTAAAGCCGAGAGAGCGCAGACCGCGGACAACGTCGGCAGCCTCCGCGCGCAGCGGGTCCTCAATGCAGATGACCGCCGCGAGCACACCGCCCGCGGCGAGATAGAGATGCGAATACTCTGCCGGGAGCGATTCAAACTTTTCCTCTTCCCCCGCGGGGATGACGCACTTCTCGTCCTCAAACACGAAGTGGTGGCTGCCGATGATGACCTTTTCGCCGTCCACGCTGCTTGCGATGCCGTGCGCGACGATATAGCTCACGCTCGAATGGCGTTCCTCATGGGAGATATGGCGGTTTTCCGCCTCGGCCACGACGGCCTTGGCCATGGAGTGCGGGTAGTGCTCTTCAAGACACGCAGCGAGCGCGAGCATGTCGTTTTCTTCCTTGCCGCCGAACGGCACGACTGCCGCCACGCGCGGAGCGGCATGGGTCAGCGTGCCGGTCTTATCAAAGACGATGGTGTCCGCCTGCGCCACCGCCTCCATGAAGCGGCCTCCTTTGACGGAGATGTGATGGATGCCGGCTTCCTTCATGCCGGAGAGCACCGCGATCGGCATGGAGAGCTTGAGCGCGCACGAGAAATCGACCATCAGCACGGCGAGCGCGCGGTTGACGTTGCGCGTCAGCAGCCAGATAAGCCCCGTCGCGCCGAGACTGTACGGCACGAGCTTGTCCGCCAGATGCGAGGCCTGCGCCTCGGTGTCGGACTTGAGCTTTTCGGATTCCTCGATCATATGGACGATGCGGTCGTAGCGTCCCGAGCCCATGCTCTTATCGACGCGGATCGTGCATTCGCCCTCTTCCACGACCGTCCCGGCATAGACGTAGCTGCCCGCCGTGCGGCGCACGGCCAGCCCCTCGCCAGTGATGGACGCCTGATTCACCATCGCTTCCCCCGCGACGACATGGCCGTCGAGCGGGATCATGCCGCCGGTGCGGACGATGATCCGGTCGCCGGGGCGCACGTCGCCGACCGGCACGGCCACGCTGCCGTCCGTCGTTTCGAGCCAGACCTTGTCCACCTGCAGCGCCATCGTCCCGGCAAGGTCGGTGACGGACTTTTTGTGCGTCCATTCGTCGAGCAGCTCGCCGATGCCGAGCAGGAAGATGACCGAACCCGCCGTTTCAAAGTCTCCGCGCAGGATCGATACGGCAATGGCTGTCGCGTCGAGCACCGGCACTTCGATCTTCCCGTGCAGTAGACAGCGGATGCCGTCGCGCAGGAAACGGAGCGAGCGGATCACGGTACGGATCGCGCGCAATGGCGCGGGCAGGATGAGCTTCAATGTATACCGGCGGACGATGCGGAAAATGAGCTTTCCCTCGTACTCGCGGTTGAGCACGCGGACGCTGTGCTCCGGCGCGAGCGCCGCCGACTTCTCATAGGAAAACGCGGCGAGCGCCGCGACGATGGGCGCGCGCTGACCGGTATAAAGAATCGTAGCGTTGCCGGTGCGGTCGTGGACCGTCACATCGGCAACGCCGGGAGTATTTCGCAGATACGCCTCCAGAATGTCCGCTTGGAGCAGCGACATGCGCGGCTGCTCCAGATGGACACGGATGCGTCCCGCCGTATTGTGCAGGATCGTGCATTTCATGGCGAATTACTCCGCGGCGTCCTCAATCGTCTCGGGCGCGTCCTCCGCGGCATACTTCTCGTTGAGCGCCTTCGCGTCGGCAAGAATGTCGTCCGCGCCCTCGCGGATATTCGTCGCGGTTGTCATGACGGCTTCCTTGGCGCGCAGCGCCGCCGCGGTCGTGAAAGCGTAGACCTTCTTCGCGTCGCGGCTGGTGAGGATCTTGATGCCTGCCGTGCCGAACAGCACGCCGCCCGCGAAAAGACCAACTTTACCCCAATTCATGAAAGTATCCTCCTTATCTTTTTGGGATTTCGCCCGCATTTTATCTTTATGTTCCGGCATTGTCAATAGATTTTCTGTTAATATTTGCATTTTTCAGCAAAATATTAGCACAGGCTTCCTTTAGTTAGTCATAATTAACTCATTGACTTCGGAATGGCGGACTGCTATCATGCATCGCGGAGGCGATACTATGAAAACGTTACTCAAGGAATTCAAGGAATTTGCCGTAAAGGGGAACGTGGTCGATATGGCGGTCGGCGTCATTGTCGGCGGCGCGTTCGGGAAGATCGTCACATCGCTCGTCAACGACGTCATCATGCCGCTCGTCGGCGTGCTGACCGGCGGGATCGACTTCAGCAATCTTTTTCTCCCGCTCGACGGGAACACCTACGCCACGCTCGCCGAAGCGGAGGCCGCGGGCGCGGCGGTGCTCAAGTACGGCTCGTTCCTCTCGCAGGTGCTCGATTTTCTGATCGTGTCGTTTGTGATCTTCCTCTTTGTAAAGAAGATCATGACGCTTGGCCGGAAAAAGGAAGCGCCCGCTCCGGAAGCGCCGAAAACGAAGGTCTGCCCCTACTGCAAGAGTGAGATCGCCATCGACGCCACGCGCTGCCCGCACTGCACCTCGGAGCTCCCTTAAACCGTTTAAATTACGTCCTGGAGGTATGCCATGCAGACATTTGAAACGGAACACTACCTTCTTCACTATGGTGCAGGCACCCCGGCGGAGCGCGATATTGAGAAGATCGCCGCGCTGCAGGAGGGCTGCTTCTCCCACATCTGCGCGGTGCTGGGTCTTACGCCGGACTTCAAGATCGAGTACTTCCTCTGCGATTCGCCGGAGGAGGTAGGACGCATCTGCGGCGACGACGAGCCCTGCAACGGCTTTGCCGACCTGCCGAACCGCATCTATGCCGTGTATAACGACGCTGTCCAGTGCGTCGGCTTCCACGAGGACGCGCACCTCATCAGCTTTGTCCGGAACCGTCCGATCTGTCCCGCCGTGACGGAGGGGCTTGCCATGTACTTTGACCGCAAATGGTGGGGCATCCAGAATCTGGACTGGACGGGCTATTATCTCAAGACCGGGCGGTATCTGCCGATGGACAAGCTGCTGGACCGGGAGGCTTTCTTCGCGCACAACTGCGCCTTCACCTACCCCATCGCGGGCGCTTTCACCGACTGGCTGCTCACGGTCTACGGCAGAGAGCGGTATGGGGAAATGTACTCCCAGCCGAACCCCGCCGCCGTCATGGAGCAGGTATACGGGAAATCCCCGGCGGAGCTGAACGCGGATTTTGAAGCATACGTCCGCCTGTTCCGCACCGACGAGGCGCTGGAAGCGCGGATGGAAGAGCTGCTGCGGCAGGAGGGCGTTGAAGCCTGACCAAGCAAAATTCTTTGGCTTACAAAAATGGCCGGATGCGTCTGCATCCGGCCATTTTATTACCCTTTATTACTTTTTCGCCGCCCTGCCGAAGCGGCGTTTGACAGCGCCGGAAAGCGTGTAGACGCCCGCCGTAGCGGCCGCACCGCCGGCGGCCCAGAACAGCCCGCTTCCCGCGCCGGACGCCTTGGCCGCAAGGTCCGGCGCCGGCGTTGGAACCGGTGTCGGAGTGGGGGCAGGCGTTGGTGCGGCTGTCGGCGTCGGGGAAGCCGACGGAGACGGAGACGGCGTACTGTCCGCCTGTCCGCTCCCCGCGAAGGCATGCCCCCGCCGCTCCTCGCCGTCCAGACTCGGCGGACAACACACCTTGCAGGCGCGGTAGCCGCGCGCGACGGCGTCCGCAAGCGTTATTTCGATCTTGCTTTTTTTGAGATGTCGACAGGAGCCGGTATGATAGCACTCGCCGGTGCGGGTGATGTAAACGACCGTATTGCCGCCCGCCGCCAGCGCCGGAGAAACCAGGATAAAGACTGCGAGGAAGAAGCCGAGGAGCTTTTTCATAGTTCTTTCACCGCCGGATCCAATATAGCAAAGCCGGCGGAATAAAGCAAGCCGCTGCCCGCCGCTAAACCGGATACAGAAAATCGCAGCCTGACGGCGCACTTTTTTCATTTAAATTGACAATTGACTGGTTCGTGAAGTGCGGCTATAATGACGCCAACAAGAAAATACCAACGAAACCTTTGAGAAAGAAGAGTACCCTTGCAAAACCGGGCCTTCAGAGAGCTGCCGATGGTGTGAGTGCAGCGGAACGGCGTAAGGGGAATGGACTTTTGAGGGCGGTCTGAACGCATTCGTGTGGATGCAAGTAGGAACCGACGGGTGCCCACCCGTTATCCACCGGGATGCGTATGATGGTGCGCATGAGCGAGCGGACGCGAAAGCGTCAATTTGGGTGGTATCGCAGGAGTACAGCTCTTGTCCCATAGTGGGATAAGGGGCTGTTTTTTTATACTCCAAATTCAGCCGTTGGCAGCGGCTCCTCCATCCGCCACCCGAAAATACCATGGCAAAATGCCAAAAATGGAGGAAATCACCATGAAAAACCTGAACCTGAAAAACCTTGCCGTCCTCGTCCTGGTCTTCGCCCTGCTGCTGATGACAACGGCTTGCGGCGCCGGAGAAACCGTATCGGACGCCTCGTCCGATACACAGCCTGCACAGACTGCGGACGGTGCCTCCGGACCGGCGGCGGAGCCGCAGTCCTTCCGCATCGGCATCTGCAACTATGTAGACGATGCCTCCCTGAATCAGATCGTGGAAAACATTCAGGCGCGGCTGAAGGAGATCAGCGCGGAGAAGGGCGTGCAGTTTGTGATCGACTATGATAACTGCAACGCGGACGCCACCGTGATGGAGCAGATCATCGCAAACTTCCAGAGCAGCGGCGCCGATCTTCTCGTCGGCGTTGCCACGCCTGTCGCCATGCGCATGCAGACAGCCACGGAGGATAGCCAAACGCCCGTTGTTTTCGCCGCCGTTTCCGACCCGATCGGCGCGGGTCTTGTGGAGTCGCTGGAAGCGCCGGGCAGCAACGTGACCGGGACATCGGACTATCTGGATACTGCCGCCGTCATGAAACTGATCTTCGCGGCTGATCCGGATGCATCGAAAATCGGCCTTTTGTATGACGCGGGACAGGATTCCTCGACGGCTGCCATTGCCAGCGCCAAGGTCTATCTGGACGAGAACGGGATCGAATATGTTGAACACACCGGCAGCACGGCGGACGAAGTCATGCTGGCTGCGCAGGCCATGGTTGCCGACGGCGTTGACGCCGTATTTACCCCGACCGACAACTCCATCATGAAAGCCGAGCTCGCCATTTACGAGACGTTCATCGATGCGGGCATCCCGCAGTATACCGGCGCCGACTCCTTCGCGCTCAACGGCGCGTTCCTCGGTTATGGTGTGGACTACGCAAACCTCGGCCGCGAGACGGCGGACATGATCGCGGACATTCTTTTGAACGGCGCAGATCCTTCCTCCACGCCGGTACGGACCTTTGATAACGGCACCGCCACCATCAACACGGAAACCTGCGCCGGGCTGGGTCTTGACTTTGACGCGCTCTCCCAGGCGTTTGCGCCGTACTGCACCAAGATCGCCACGCTGACGACGGCGGAGAGCTTCTCGTGATCCTGATCTGAAGCCGGATCCAGCAAAACAAACCGATCGCCCGGAGCCGGTCGTATATCCGGCTCCGGGCAAATTTCAAAAAAGCAGAAAGAGGAAAACCACCATGGATCTATCGAGTGTTTTCGGTCTCATACAGACGGCGCTGGAGCTGGGGCTGATCTGCTCCGTGACCGTATTGGCGCTGTATCTGAGCTATTCGATGCTGAACGTCTGTGATCTTTCCACGGACGGCTGCTTCACGCTGGGAGCGGTGACCGGCGCAGTCACCGCGATGGCCGGGCATCCGATACTGGCGATTTTCGCGGCAATGGCCGCGGGGCTGCTGTCCGGGCTGATCGTTTCCGTTTTGCAGACGCGCATGGGCATCAACAGCCTGTTGGCCGGCATCATCGTAAATACGGCGCTGTATTCCATCAACATTGCCATTATGGGCGGCGCGTCGCTGCTGAGTCTCAACAAAACGCAGACGGTGTTCTCTCTGATGAAATCCGCGCTGGCCGGCACTCCGCTGGCCGGGCAGTATAAGCTCCTGACCGCTCTCGCTGCGGCGGCGCTGATCGTCCTGTTTCTGACGCTGTTCCTCCGTACCCGAATGGGGCTTGCGATCCGCGCTACCGGCAACAATCCGGACATGGTGCGCTCGTCGTCCATCAACCCGGCGATAACCACAACGGTCGGGCTGTGCATTGCGGGCAGCTTCACGGCTTTGTCCGGCTGTCTGCTCGCGCAGTATCAAAAGGCGGCGGATATCAACATCGGGCAGGGCATGGTGACCATTGCGCTGGCCTCGCTCCTGATCGGCAGCACCGTCCTCGGCCGCGGCGGGATCTTTCGGCGCGCGGTGGGCGCGGTTTTGGGCGCGATAATTTTCCGGCTGGTCTATACCGTCGCGCTGCGGCTGGATATGCCGGCATTCATGCTGAAGCTCGTTTCGGCTGTCATCGTCGTGCTCGCCATTTCCGTTCCCTACCTTAAAACGCAGCTGCCGGTCATCCGGCGCCGGATACAGAGAAAGGCGGACTGAGACGCATGCTGGAGCTGAAGAGTATTTCCAAAACTTTCAATCCCGGAACGGTCAATGAGAAATGCGCTCTGCACGATCTGTCGCTCAGCGTGCCGGACGGAGATTTTGTCACCATCATCGGCGCGAACGGCGCCGGAAAGTCCACGCTGTTCGGAGCGATCGGCGGGAACTTTCTGACAGACAGCGGGGAGATCCTGCTCGACGGCCAAAACGTGACGTTCTGGCCGGAGCACCGGCGCTCCAAAGTCATCGGCCGTCTGTTTCAGGATCCGATGCGCGGCAGCGCGCCGGGTATGACGATCGAAGAAAACCTGGCGCTTGCCGCCGGACGCGGCGGCTGGCTGGGGCAGATCCGCCGCCGTGACCGCGAATATTTCCGCGAACAGCTGCGCGAGCTGGATATGGGTCTGGAAGATCGCCTGCGGCAGCCGGTGGGACTTCTGTCCGGCGGTCAGCGCCAGGCGCTGACGCTCCTGATGGCGACGATAGCAAAGCCCAAGCTCCTTCTGCTCGACGAGCACACGGCAGCGCTCGATCCGGGTGCGGCAGAAAAAATTCTGGCCATGACTACGCGCATCGCGGCCGAGCAGAAGCTGACATGCCTGATGGTAACGCATAATATGCGCGCCGCGCTCGCTCTCGGCAATCGGACGCTGATGATGAATAACGGCCAAATCGTTCTGGATGTCAGCGGGGCGGAGCGCGCTCATATGGAGGTAAACGATCTGCTCGAGCGCTTCAAATCCGGCACGGGCGCCGCGCTCGATAACGACCGCATCCTTCTTTCCTGATGACGACATTCTCTTTGCCGCGAAAAAAGCATAGAAAGAAATAAACCCGCATCTTACGATGCGGGTTTATTTCTTGGTGGGGCGGGTGGATTCGCCCGCACGGCGGCGCGGGCCGCCTCGCGGCTCTGGAGCGCCCCCGGCGCTCCATTCACTCCCGCTCGGATCGAATCCCCCGCCGGGACAATACTAGAAAAAGCCCGCATCTTGCGATGCGGGCTTTTGGTGGGGGCGGGTGGATTCGAACCACCGTAGGCATTGCCAGCAGATTTACAGTCTGTCCCCTTTGGCCACTCGGGAACACCCCCATATGCACTTGACCCACCGAGAAAAAGTGGAGCTGGTAGACGGATTCGAACCCCCGACCTGCTGATTACAAATCAGCTGCTCTACCGGCTGAGCTATACCAGCAGGAAATCCAGCGAAGGATATAATAGCAAATCCGAGTGCATTTGTCAACACGAAAATAAAAGTTTTCCGGCGGCAGAGAAATTCTCTGCCGCCGGAAGCGTTTTTACTCTTCGGTATGCTCTTCCGGCTGCTCTTCCGCGGTCTCCGCAGCGGGCGCTTCGGGCTCTTCCTCGACGGTGATCTCCACGGAAATGTCCTCGTCGCCGTCGTCCTCGTCCTGTGCGACGACGTTCTCAAAGCTCGCGTCCTCGCTCACGTGGAACGAACCCTTGAGCGCGTCGATCTCCGCCTGCATCTCTTCGATGCGCGCGTTGACCGCATCCACTTCCTCAACGAGCTGCGCATACAGGCCCTCGGCATCGTTGTGATGCTCTTCGTAGTACGCTTTGCCGAGCTCAATGTACGCCTTCTTCAGCGCGTCCTTCTCCCCCGTCAGCGAAACGGTGAGCTTGGCGAGACGGGCGGCGTCTTTCGTTTTGTCCATGGCAGCGTTGGCGTATTCCGCGCCGCGCTCGCGCAGGTTGGAAATGGTGTCCATAAGAGAATCGAAATTGAAGTTCATATTCTGTTTCCTCCTTTAAGATTTTATTTCCCGGTTATCAGACGGTTTTATCCTCCGATCCGTTCGGTGTTTTTTCCTTTTCTTCCGCCGCGGCGCTCTGCGCGCGGACGCGGTTCACATAGAGATCCTCCGGTCTGTGCGCTCTCCGGCTCTGCACAACGAGGATCACGAGCGCGACGAGGCACATGCCGCCGCCGATCACCTGCGAGGCACGCAGCGCCGTGCCGGGAATGAGCAGGGGCGAGGTGCGCAGCGGCTCGAGCAGGAAGCGGATGAGGCCGTACCAGACAAAGTACAGAAGCGCCGCCTGACCGTCGTACTGCCGTTTTCCCTTCCGCGTCCATATGGCAAGGAAAATAAAGCCCACGAGATTCCAGAGCGATTCATACAGGAACAGCGGGTGGACATAGTACGTCGTGCCGCCGGTCGTGAGTCCCATGCGGCAGAAGACGTCCGTCACCTCGCCGATGTACTCGCGGTTCATAAAGTTGGACCAGCGCCCGATGATCTGCCCGATGAGCAGTCCGAGCACGACGCAGTCCATGATCGCGCCGAAGGGGATCTTCTTTTTTCGCGCGTACAGCCATACGCAGAACGTGGCGAGCAGCAATCCGCCGGGGATGGCCGTGCCGCCCTCCCAGATCTTGCACCAGTTCCAGAGCGTCTGCCATACGGTGTCGCCGACATAGTTCGACCAGTGGCAGAAAACGTAATACAGCCGCGCGCCGACGATCGCCGCGGGAAGGCCGATGAGCACAACGTCGGTCAGCGTGTCCTTGGAAATGCCGAAATCCTTCGGCGCGCGCCGCATGCAGTAGAGCGCGGCGAGGATAAAGCCGAGACCGATGATCGCGCCGTACCAGTAAAACGTATGGCCGAAGAGCGTGTATGTACCGCTCGGGTTGAGAGAAAAGCTCTCACCGAGCATGGGAAACGTGATGATCGCGCCGGGAAATGCTTCGGGCATGGGAAAAACTCCTTTCGCTGCGGGAAAATCAGGCGTTGGGACGGATCACGGAGAGCGCCAGACGCTCACGCGTGAGATTTTCGCAGAGGAACGCCTCGCACTCCGCGAGAGTGATGGATTCAAGCACGGCGAACGCGTCGGGCGCATCCCAGCCGTCGAGCTTGCTCTCGGCGAGCGAGACGGCATAGTCAGCGAAGGAATCGAGCGAGCCGAGAAGCTGGCCGTACTTCGCGCGGCGGCAGCGTTCGAGCGCTTCCTTATCCAGTCCGCGCATCGCAACGCCGGACACGGCCGCGTGCACCGCCTCCGCCACGGCGTCCGGATCGCGGCCCTGCGCGCCGAGGACCAGCATGGCTGTCCCGGCGGAGGAATCGTATTCGACAGTGCAGTCGCCGTTCAGAAGTCCGCCGGCATACAGATCGTTGAAAAAGACCGAGGCCTTGCCGAACAGGCACTCGCCGGCAAGCTCCGCAAGGAGCTTCTGCCGCGCTCTCGCCGCGCCGGACGCGGGATACGGCAGCTTCACGCCGAGCAGAAACTGCGGCGCGGAAACGCTCATCGTTTTCTCCGCGCGCATCCGGGCGGGCAGAAGCGTTTCGGGCGCGCCGTAGTCGCGCTCCGGCTTCTCGCCGGGCGTGTCCGGCAGTATCTCGCGCGCCGCCGCCGCGATCGCCTCGGGGTCTACATCGCCGACGCAGCAGAGCACCATGTTTGAGGGATGGTAAAAGACGCTGTGGCAGTGGTAGAGCGTTTCGGGCGTGATCTGCGCGATGCTCTCCACGGAACCGGCGATGTTCTCGCGGATGGGGTGGTGGTCGTAGAGCGCGCTCAAAAGCTGGAAATATCCGGCATAGCCGGGACTGTCCTCGCCCATGCAGATCTCCTGACCGATGATGCCCTGCTCCTTGGCGACGCTCTCCTCGGTATAGTACGGCGTGGAAACGTAGGTGAGCAGCAGCCGGAGATTTTCCATGAAGTTTTCCGAACCCGTGAAATAATACGCCGTGTGGCCGGTGCCGGTGAAGGCGTTGGGGCTCGCGCCGAGCGCGGCGAAGTCCGAAAGGACGTTGCGTCCGTCCGGCATATCAAACATCTTGTGCTCGAGGAAATGGGCGACGCCCGCGGGCGTATCGATCCACTCGCCGTTCACCTTGAAGCGGCGGTCCGCCCCGCCGTAGCGCGTGGCGAAAAAGGCCGCGTTTTTGCGAAAACCCGGCTTGACCGCGACGAGAACGGAAAGCCCGTTCGGAAGAACTTCCTCATACAGCGTTTCGCCGAGATTGGGATATTCGTGCTTGTTCATTCGGTCTCGGCCTCCTCTCCGCGGAGAAAGTATACGGCGTCCAGCTCCACGCCGCGCGCGATGGCGGCAACATCCTCCGCCGTGACGGACTCGGCAAGCACCGCGATATCGTCGGGCGTGGCGTCCGTCCCCTGCACGGTCTCGCGCAGATAGAAATCGGCAAGATAGTACGGACTGTCCGCGCCGGTGCGGAGATCGTTCGCCACGCTGCGCCGCGCCGCGGCGAGCTCGTCCTCCGAGATATCGCCCGCGCGCACCGCGTCGAGCTGAGCGAGAATCTCGCTTAAGGCTTCGTCGTACTTATCGACCTCGATGCCGGAGAGCACCGCCATGATGCCCTTGAGCGTATCAATGCTCGAAAAGGCGTAATAGCAGAGCGAGAGCTTTTCGCGGACATTCTGAAAGAGCTTTGAGGTGACGCCCGCACCGTACACGGCATTGAACACGGCGAGCTTCGCCGGGTCGGGATCGTCCATGCACTCGCCGAGCCGGAAGCCGACGGCGAGCACGCCCTGCGATATCTCGTCTTCCTCGGTAAAGTACCGGGGCTTTTCCTCCACGGCGTTCATACGGATATCGGTACCGAGATCCAGATCGATCTCGCCGCGCGGCAGCAGCGCGAACGCTTCGCGCAGCATCGCCGCCACTTCCTTTCCCGGACGGCTGCCGCAGTAGAAGATCTCCATGGGGGAGACGGCCAAAAGCTCCTTATAGTGCTTCGTGAGCTTCACATAGTGGATGCTCCCGGCCTCGTCCGCGGTGCCGTAAGCGCCGGTCGCATAGTCCTCATAGGCGCACATATTCTCCCGCAGGCGCCGGAAGGCCCAGCTGCGCTTGTCATTTTTCACGCGCTCGATGCGCTCGACGAGCTGTTCGCGCTCGGAATCGACGTACGCGGGCAGAAACAGCCCGCCGCGCGTCGCGGGGGATAGCCACAGCTCGCTGAGCAGGGATATGACCTCGCCGAGCACGTCCGTCTCGCCGGGGAGAAAGGCATCCTCGGCAAAGTCCGCATAGAAGCCGACGGCCTGGATCTCGCCGAGCTTCCGCACCGATGGCTCGATCTCCGCGCCGTAAAGCGCGTCGAGCCGCTCGGAAATGCGGCGCATGTCCGGCAGCGACTTTGTGCCGCGGCGCAGCACATACGGCAGCACGGCGTTTTCCGCCGCCGTTTCGCGGTGCAGCTGTGTGAGAAGATAAGCGGTCATACAGCCGGTTTTGAATTTGTCGGTCTGCACCGCCGTCAGCGATACGCAGGGGAACAGCTCTTCGCGGAAGTATTCCATACGGTCACGCCTCTTTTCCTTTGAGTATACAAAGACAGTATAGCACGTTTTTCCCCCCGTTCATAGCGCAAATGTGAATTTTTTCCTCAAGGCTCCGTGCCGTACAGCTCACGCAGCAGCCGGAGATACCACCCTGCCGCGCCCGTATACCAGCTCCACCCCGCGCGCCCTTCCTTTCCGGGCGCGTACGCGATATCCGCCGGAAGGACGAACGGCTCTGCGCCGTACTCCGGCGCGGTGAGCGAGAGCGCCATGTCCTCCGCGAGCGCGGCCGCTTCCTCCCGCCGCCCGGCGCGATGCAGCGCCAGCGCGAGCCACACCGCCGCGTGGGTGTACTGCCCGCCGTTTTCCCGAAAGCCCGGCCCGTAGGTCGAAACATACCCCGGCGCGCGCTCCTCCGGCAGAAACGCCGGAGCGTAGATGCGGATAAGCCGTCTCTCCCTGTCCCGGAGCCCGGCGAGCGCCGTGGTGAGCGCCGTCTGCACACGGTCTCTGTCGGCATAGGGCGAAAAGGCGGCGAAGCTCTGCGCCACGGAGTCGATGCGGCACGCCGCCGCGCCGGACGCGCCGAGCGGCGTGCCGTCGGCATAATACCCGCGCAGATAGTGATCGGTGTCCCACGCCTCGTTCGCCGCCGCGCCGAGCGCGGCCGCGGCGGTCTCGTAGCGATCCGCGCCCGATTCTCCAAGTTTCGTGAGCAGAGCGGAAAAATCGTGGAACACACCGGAGGCAAACCACGTGAGCCACACGCTCTCCGCGCTCTCGCCCATGGCGTCAAAGCCATCGTTCCAGTCGCCGCCGCCCATCCGCAGCAGGCGGTGCTCTCCGATACCGCGCCGGAGCACGAGCGCCGCGGCGCGGTGGCAGTGGTCGAGCACCGTGCCGGTCTCGCCGGAGAGCGAGGGCGTTTCGTATCGGCTGTGCTCGCCTCGCGCGAGCGGCGGCGAAGTAAGATACGGCGCGGTTTCCGCGCAGAGGCTCTCGTCAGCGGTCGCGCGCACATATTCGCACACTGCCCACGGCAGCCAGAGAAGATCGTCGCTGCAGTCGGTGCGCACGCCCTTGTCGATCTCGCCGCCGGTCGGATGGTACCAGTGCTGCACGTCGCCCTCCGCGTACTGGTGGGCGCAGCACGCAAGGATGTGCGCTCTCGCGCCCGCGGCGTCGACGGGCAGGAGGTTGATGCGGTCCTGCAGCTGATCCCGGAAGCCGACCGCACCGCCGCTCTGGTAGAGGCTTCCTCTGCCCAGCACGCGGCAGCAGAGCGCGGCATACGCGCTCCACGGCGCGAGACGGCGCACGCTCTCCGGCATGGCGGCGGAATATTTTTCGCCCCGCACGCGCTGCGCCCACCACGCCTTTGTCTTTGCCAGCGCTTCTCTGGCCCGCGCGATGTCGAGCAGCGCGGGGATATCCGCCGTGCCGAGCAGCATTACCGCCTCTTTTTCCAGCCGGAACGCCCCGGCCAGCGCCGGGAAGCCGCGGCGGAGAGTGCCGGAGTCTTCGCCGCAGAGGAAGCGCGCGTCCGTTCCGGCAGAGACCCACGGCGCGCTGCACCGCAGCGTCACGCGCACATCCTTATACGGGCAGCGCGGGTTTTCCGCGCGAAGAGCGCTCCCGTCGCGCCAAACAGACGCGGAAGCCGCGTCCTCTTTCTCCGGTGCAAGCTGCACGGGTGCAAAATACGCCATATTGCACGGCTCGCCGCTCTCGAGCAGGAGCACACGCACCGGCGTATCGGGCACGATAAACGCCGTGACCGAAATGCGGTTCCCGCCGATAGTTCTCTCCCAGCGGGCATAGCCGAAGCCGAACGTTACGCTGCACGCGCCGCCATCCGAAAAGAGACTCTCCGCGCCGTGCTCCGTTTCGATCCACAGCCGTTCCACGCCCGCCGCGGCGAGCGCGTCGCCCGACCACGGGACGATGGGGCACTCCCGGGCGTTTTCGTACCAGAGCGCCGCCGGGCCGCAGTCCGCCGCGGCGCAGCCGAGACCGCCGCCATAGAGCATATTTGCCCACGCGCGCGGCGGCAGCGGCGGCGTTTGAAAGCTCACCTCCCCGGTGTCGGTATGGGATACCGGCGGCGTGCCGGTCTCTTTCTCCGCCGTCGGGGGAAGGCGGAGAGCACGCGCCCGCACCGCCGGGAGGGACGTCCCCGCGGCGTCGCCGAAAAGAGCTGCGGCAGCAAGAAGCGCCTCGCGCTCACCGCGAAAGGCGAAATATACCCCGCCCGGCAGAGAGAGCGTTTCGGAAAGGCGCATTGCCTCAAGCGCCGTTTCGATCGCCGCGCGCTGCTCGTTCCGGTAATCCCCGGCGGGCGCGGTGAGAAACACGAGATCGTACTCCACGCCGCACGCGCCGAGCAGCGCGTGCCGCCGGAGCTCACGGAGCGCGGCTTCCGTGCCGTTTTCCCCGCCGTCGAACACCATGACGGGGAGATCGCCGGAAATGCCGAGCCGCCAGAGGGCGTCCCGCGTCCCGCCCGGCAGGGCGCGCCCCTCGGCGCAGAGCTGCGGAAAGGTGAGCGCGCGGAGATATTCCATGGCCGCGGCGCTCTCGCCGCTCTCCATGCCCCAGACCGCGGCGGCGGCGTCTGCCATGGCAAAGCCGGAGCTCTCCCGGAGCATCTCCCGCGCGCCGCGCGCGGCGGTGTCCGCGTCTCCGGCGACGCAGAGCGCGAGCGCAATTTCGCACGCGCTCCCTTCCGGAAGCGGCAGGCGCGCGGCGATATACGGCTCATTCTGCCAGCCCGTATTTTCCCGGAACTCCCCCGCGCCGCCGCGGGCGGGAAACTGCCGGAAGTCGGAGGAAAATCCCGCCTCTCCCGAGCAGGCGAGCGCAAGATACTGCGCGCTCTGGTTTCCCCGCGGCGCGCGGTACACGATGAGCACGCCGGAGCGCACCGATGTGCAAAGCCCCAGCCGGGCAAACGCCGGGTGCGCGGCATAGTCCCGCGTATCCAGCAGCACCGGCTCAAAGCCGAAGATGACCGCGTCCGGCGCGGCCTTCCCGGAGCGCAGGCGCAGCCGCCGCAGCTCGCCCGGATACGCGCGCGAAACGGTGCAGCGCATCTCCCAGAGAAGTTCCCCACTCTGCCCCGAAAGGAGCGCTTCCCCGGATATGAAGCGCCAGCGCAGCGCGCTCTTCTCCCCCGGTTTTGGTAAAAGAGGCTGCCGGACGCCGCCGCTCTCGGCCCAGAGCGCGATGCCGGGCGCATTCTCCCACGGCGTGCGGGCGCTCCGGTACGGGATAAGCGCGCCGCACGAAGCGCGGGACATACCGTTCGCCGTCACGAGCAGCCGGTACGCTCCGTTCGAGAGCGCCGCGCCGTCCGGGAAAAAGGGATCCGCCCCCTCACCGGTCCGGGGCGCGGCGTTCCCGGCGCGATTCGCCCTCCCCCCGCCCGCCGGCTCGCGGCGCAGGAGCTTTCCGCCCATGGGGATCTTCTCCTGCAAAAGCCCCGTGTACGCGGCCATCGCCGGGTCGCTGAAAAACCACCGGCGCAGCACGCCGCCGCACAGCGCGTTTGCGATCGCGCAAAGGCTCATGCCGAGATGGTGCGCCATCACGCACCGGACGCAGACCGGCCCGCCGCCGGTGCGCGAGGAAGTGAAATCGACCGCCTCCCACAGCCCGTAGGGGCCGGAGAGTCCGGTCTCCGCCATGCGCCGGAGGTTTTCCACCGCCGCGTGCGGCGCGGTGCAGAGCGCAAGATAGCTGCTGTAGGGCGAGACGACGCTCTCATCGCCCCGATCGCGGCAGAGTGCGAGCGGGGCGCAGCCGTGCGCCTTGTAGCGGTAATGGTCCGTGGCGTCAAAGGCGTAAAAGGCGCTCTCGGAAATTCCCCAGAGCTTTTTCGCGCCGAACGTGCGCCGCCGCTGGACGTATACGGCAAAGCGGGCACTCTCCCAGAGATGCGAGCCGCGGTACAGCGGCAGGAAAAGCTCCGGCATCAGATATTCAAAAAGGCTGCCCGACCAGCTTACCATGCCGCGCCGCCTCCGATAGCCCACCTGCGCGCGGCTGAGCTGCCGCCAGTGGCGCTGCTCGATCTGCCCGGAGGCGACGGTGAAATACGCCGTCAGGCGCTCTTCGCTCTCTAAAAGATCGTACCAGCTCTGCGCCGGAGCGCTCTCGCCGGGCAGAAGGCCGATGCGGAAAAGCCGCCGTTTCTCATCGTAGAGCGTGCGAAAATCCATCGCCACGGCGATCTCTCCCGCCCGCTTCGCAAGAGCGGGCGCGCCGTGCGCGGCAAAGCCCGCGGCGCAGGCGGTGAGCGCGGCGGCCAGATTGCCGCTGTCCACGGTCGAAACATACGCCGGATCGAGCGGCGCGAGCGTTTTCGTATCGTACCAGTTATAAAGATGGCCTTTCCACTTGGGCAGACGCCCGATCGTATCGAGGATGTTTCCGCAGAGCGTGAGCGCCTCGGTCTCCGACGCGATGCCGAGCTCGAGTGCCGAGAGAGCGCCCGCGAGCGCCATGGCGATGTTCGTCGGGCTCGTCCGGTCCGCGCCCGACGCCGGGGGCGAGAGCTGCACGTTGTCCGGCGGCAGATGGTGCGATGCCGCCGTGCAGTTTTCGCGGAAGTACCGCCAGATCTCCGCGGCGCGCCGCAGGAGAAACTCCCGCTCCCCGCTGTCGAGCGGCTTCTCCTTCTTCTCTCTTCCGAGCCGGTGGGCGATGAGCGGCGTAAAGATCCAGCAGACCGCCGCGGCGCGTCCGGCGAACGTCTGCGAAAAGGCAAGCAGCAGCCCGGAGAAATATACGACCGGCCACATTGCGGCAAACGTTCCGGCGAGATCGGCGCTGCGGCGCTCGCTCTGCTCGGCGGTCTGCCACTGAAGAAGCCGCCGGTGCGAGACCCCCATCCGCCAGAGCGCGAGCACGATCGCGGAAACGCTCGTCCACGCCTCCGCCGCAAGAAAGAGCGCCCGCACGAAAACGCGCGTCAGCTCGCCGCCGAGACCGTGCAGCGCGGCGCTTTTGAAGCGCACCTCCCGCCCGTCGCGGAAGAGGACGCTAAGACCGTACCGGAACACCGGCAGAAAGAGGACGAGCAGCGCGCAGAGCGCGGGCAGGCGCGTCACGGCCTTCGGAAAGAGAAACCACGCGCCGAGCGCCGCGAAAAGGCCGACCGGCAGCAGCGCGCGCCGGAGGGAATCGAAAAGCCGCCAGCGCTCGATGGGCGGGAGCGCTTTGCCCCGCCGGAAGAGCCACGGCAGATTCTGCACGTCCCCGCGCATCCAGCGGTGCGCGCGGGCAAAATAGCTCACCGCACCGGTGGGGAAGCCGTCGGTCAGCTCCACGTCGCTCACATACCCGCCGCGGAGAAACGCCCCTTCGAGCGCGTCGTGGCTCAATACGTGCCCTTCGGGAATGCGTTCCCCCAGACACGCGAGATATGCCCCCACATGGATGAGCCCCTTCCCCGCGAAGCCGCCGCTTCGGAAGGCGTCCATATACACCTCCCCGGCGTCCGATCCGTAGGGATCGCCGCCGCCCGTGGGGGCAAAGAGACGCGTGAAGTCGTTCCGGTACGCGCTCTCGAGCGACACGGCGATGCGCGGATGCAGCACGCCGTGGCCGCGAAAAACGATCCCGCGTTTGGGATCGACCGCCGGGCGGTTGAGCGGGTGGAGCGCCGCGCCGATGAGCTCTCCGGCGCTCTCCGGCTCGAGACGCGTGTCGGCGTCGAGCGTGAGGATATAGCGCGTGGAGCGCAGCTTCTCCGCGTCTCCGGCGCGGACGCGAAGAGTCGTGTTCTCCCCGGCGAGCAGACGGCAAAGCTCCAGCACCGCGCCGCGCTTACGCTCCCAGGGGGCAAATTTTCCGCTGTCACGGCTGTAGAGCCGGTCGCGGGTAAAGAGAAAAAAGCCCCCGCCGCAGCGCGCGTTAAGCGCCGCGGTCTTCGCGGCGGCACGATCGAGCAGAGCGCGGTCGGCGTGCGAAAGCGTTTCGCCGCTCTCCGGCAGATCGCACAAAAGGCCGAAGAGAAGATTTTCCCCGCAGCTGCGGGAGGCCGCGCGAAATTCCTCAAGCCGCCGGAGCGCGCCGTCTGCGGCCTTCTCCCCCGTGAGCAATACCGACAGCACGCAGACCGTCTTTCCCTCGGGCGGGACGCCGTCTTTCAGAGAGAGGCGCGGCAGATGGCGCGGCGGCACGGTGCGGAGCAGCACGCGGTCCAAAAGTCCCTTCACGACTTCCGAGACCGGCAGCAGCGCCAGCGCTCCCGTGAGGACGCTTTTTGTCCACAGCGCGCTCGCCGCGGAGAGCGCAAGCGTGAAAAGGACGTTTGCGAGAATGTACGCCGCGCCGCCTCTCCGCGGTACGCCCGCGCCGAGGGGATTTTCATAGAGCCAGTAGCCGATGTGACGCCGCCGGACGCCCTCGGCGCGCTCGGCAAGGCGCAGCGCCTCCTCCGCGACGCGCGCCTCGCTTTTATTTTTCCGCCGCGAAAGCGTTTCGACGCGCGCGCGGTAGTCCCGGCGGCTGCGCTCGTCCATGCGCTGGTACACCCCCGCCGGGTCGCGTCGGAGGATGTGCTCCACGGCGTCGGCCTCTTCCAGCACCGCGTCCAGATCGAGCGAGGCGATGTGCCGCAGCGCTGTAAAATACACGGCGGCCGCCGCGCCGGAGGGCGTCTCACCCCGGTAGAGCTGCGCGAGCCGGACGAGGACCGCCGCGCGCAGCGACGCGCCGAGAAGGGCCAGCTCGCGCCCGGTGAGCGGCGTTTTCCGCTGAAAGCCTTCCAGAAATACGGCGATCCTTTCCTCGTCCACGCGCCCGCCGCCGGAGGCGAGCAGCACCCGGCAGAGCGCGGGGACGAGCGCCCCTTCGCATGTGGTGCGAAGCCGTCCGGCGGCATGGAACGCGGCGAGCGCGGAGGCTCCCTCCCGCTCGCACAGCCAGAGATTGTCGAGCAGCCACCGCGCGCCGCCGTCCGGCGCGGACGCATCCAGCCGCCGGCGCTTTTCACGCAGAGCGCGCAGCGCGTGCCGGATCTGATCCTCCGCCACGGCGCGCGGCACCACGCCCGTCACGGGCATCGTGCGCGCCGTGCTCTCGGCATAATGCGCCAGCTCTTCAAGCGCTATCACGACCGTTTCCATAGTTTCCGCCTCCAAAGCATGACATTTACGGAACATTTTTCCCCAATGTCCGGCACAATATGCAAAAAGGGAGCCGCAGGCGATCCTGCGGCTCCTGAGCCGGTCGGTTTTTTTGTTTTATTCCACTTCGCGGGCATAGTAAATGCCATTGAAGGGGTGCAGGAGCTTTTCGCCGTTCAGACCGCGGACGACCTCCTCCGCGCCCTTGGTGAGCAGCGCTAGTGAGGCTTCTTCGGAGTACCATGCCGCGTGCGGCGTGAGGATGACGTTGTCCATGCCGATGAGTGGATGGTCGGCGGGGACGGTCTCGCTACAGAGCACATCGATGCCTGCGCCGGCGATCTCGCCGTCGCGCAGCGCCGCGATCAGCTCATCCTCCTTGACGATGGCGCCGCGGGCGGTGTTGATGAAGAAAGCGTCCTTTTTCATTTTGCGGAAAAAGTCCGCACCGATCATGCCCTCCGTGGATTTGTTGAGATGCAGGTGCAGGGAGATGACGTCGCTTTCCGCGGCGACCTCGTCCATAGACTTGAGCGTGATGCCGAGCGGCGCGACCTGCTCCTGCGTGAGGAACGGGTCATAGGAGATCACGTTCATGCCGAAGGCCTGCGCCTTCTGGATCGTGCTGCGGGCGATAGCGCCGCAGCCGATCGTGCCGAACGTTCGTCCGGCGAGCCGGTGCACGGGCTTGGCCACGGAAAAGTCCCACACGCCGCGCTTGACCGTGTCCATGAGCTTATTGAGCTTTTTGGTCACGGCGAGCATGAGCAAAATGGTGTGTGTCGCCACATCCTCGATGCCGTAGTCCGGCACGTTGCACGCCGGGATGCCAAGATCCCGGGCGGCATCCACATCGATCGTATCCATGCCGACGCCGCTATGCACGAGCAAACGGCATTTGGGAAGCGCGGCAAGGATATCGCGCGTGATCTCGGCAAAGTGTACCTGGATGGCGTCCGCGTCTTTGCACGCCTCGATAATCTCCTCAGGCGATTTGCACTGGCAGGGGCGGAACTCGAAGTCCGCCGCCTTGTAAACGTCGATGAACGGCTGGATCGTTTCATACGAATAGTCCGTCAGCACGACGAGCGGTCGTTTTTTCGTTACCGGCATAGGAAACCTCCGTCCACAGGGATCGTAGCGCCGCAGATGTAGTTCGACGCCTCCGAGGCTAGGAACACCACGACATCCTTGAACACCTTCGGATCGCCCCACGCTTTGGAGGGGATCCGGTCGATGATCTCCTTGTTGCGCACGGGGTCCTCCATCAGGGGTTTGCCCATATCGGTGGCGATATAGCCCGGCGCGATGGCGTTCACGTTAATGCCCTCGGCGGCCCACTCGTTGGTGAGCGCGCGGGTCAGGCCCATAACGGCAGTCTTCGTCGCAGTGTAGGCCGGTACGCGGTAGCCGCCGAAGTAGCTGAGCATGGACGCCACGTTGATGATCTTGCCCTTGTGCTGCGGGATCATCTCGCGCGCGGCGAGTTGGCTCAGGAAGAACACGGCGTTGAGATTGATGTTGACCACATCGTCCCACGCCTGCTCTTCAAAGTCCACGGACGGCATGCGCCGCTGGATGCCAGCGCAGTTGACGAGAATGTCCAGATGGGAGCCGAGAAGCTCCATGCTCTCGGCAAAGGCACGCCGGAGCTGCTCGCGCTCGCCCAGATCGGCGATCACGCCGTGGACGGCGTAGCCCTTTTCCCGAAGATAGTCGCGCACCGTGAACATCCGCTCGGAGCGATTGATGAGCACGACCTCCGCTCCGGCCTCGCAGAGGCCTTCGGCGAGATAGCGGCCGATGCCCTCCATCGCGCCGACGCCGGTCACGATGGCCTTTTTCCCGGCAAGGTCAAACCTTGCCCGCATTTCCTCTATCATTTGTCCGCGCCTTCCTCAGATATAGTTCTTGTCTTTGTTGTATATGCCGTACATGCGGTCCTCCGGCCGCAGCGCCACGAGCGCCCACAGATAGGTGTTGCGCGTGCCGGGCGAGGCGACGGTCGGGTGATAGCCGCACGGGAACACGACCATGTTGCCCGAGCGGACGGGGTGGGCGACGGCGTCGGAGTACAGGCCGTTCTCCTCGAGATAGGTGATCTGATAGCCCATCTTCGGGGCGGGCATGTCAAAGTAGCAGTACGTCTCCTCGAGCATGGCGGCGTGCTCGTGCGGCGGCCAGCTCGTCCAGCCGGAATCCGGACCGAAGGTGTAGCCGCAGAGCAGCCGCGATGCCGGTGTCTTGTCGCCAAGCATGATGAACACCTCGCGCTGGAACGTGCCCTCGCCGTGCACCTCGTGCATGGGGCCTAGCGGTGCGTTCGGGTCGAAGCGGATGTGCAGCGTCTCGCCGACGCCCTCATAGAGCGCATAGGCAATATAGAAAACGCAGTTTTCCTCCGCGCGGAGCGTGCAGACGGTGTTTCCGGCGAGATACAGGCCGTCCAGTCGGCTCATATTCTCCGCGTCTTTGCCCTCCACAGTGATGACGGCCTTGCCCTCGATGAGAGAGAGGAAGTACTCATATTCGCCCGATTCGACCGTGTAGTTCTCTCCGGCAGGGAGATTCAGACGGTCGATGTGCGTATAGACGCATTCGTGGATATCGGGCGTGATGACGGTGTGGCGTCCGGGCTCTTCGCTGCTTTTGACGTTCCACTTGAGCATATCTTCGCGTTTCAGTTTCATAAAAACAACTCCTTTTCATGATGCCGGTGCGGCTTCGCACCGGCATGGGTTTTTCAGCCTACGACCCACGCGGTGACCGCGGGGACGAAAATAATGAGCAGCACGACGCAGAGATTGGCAATGAAGAACGGCATCTCGCCTTTGGTGATCTCGCCGACGCTCAGACCGGAGATGTTGGCCATGCCGAACAGGTTGACCGCGACCGGCGGCGTGCAGCAGCCGAGCGAGTTGAGGATGCAGAACACGATGCCGAAGTGGATCACGTCGATGCCGAGCTCCTTGGCAACCGGCCAGAGCAACGGCACGAGTAGTACGGCGATGGAGGTGCCGTCCATGAACATGCCGAAGATGACGAGCAGCACAAAGCAGAACAGCAGGAACACCGTCGGGCTCATGTGGCAGCTGAGCACGAACTGCGTCAGGCTCTTGGTGAGACCGGCGTAGGAGAAGAAATAGGAGAACGCCGTCGCGCAGGCAATGATAAACATGATAACGGTGCTCTGCTTGGCCGAATCCACGAGGATCGTCGGCAGATTGTGGAGTGAGATCTCCTTATAGACGAATCGGCCGATCAGATACGCCGCCACGCAGGCAATGCCGGCGGACTCCGTCGGGGTGAAGAAGCCGCTGTAAATGCCGCCGAGGATGATGAGCGGCACGGCCAGCGCGGGCAGCGTGCGGGCGATAACGCCGAGCAGCTCGCGGGCCGTGTGCTTCTGCACGCCGGCCTTCGGCCACTTGTCCTTGCGGGAGATGACGAACACGACACCGGCAAGGACGATCACTGTAAAGATACCCCAGAAGATACCGGCAGAGAACATGTTCGTAACGGAGCAGCCGACGAGTGTGCTGTAAATGACCATGATGATGCTCGGCGGGATGACGGGGCCGAGACCGCCCGCCACGGCCATGAGACCGGCGGACTGCGCTTCGGGGTATTTAATCTCCTTCATGGAAGGATAGATCATCGCGCCGATGGCGATGGTCGTGGCCGGGCCGCTGCCGGAGAGCGCGGCGAAGATCGCGCAGGCGAGAATGGCCGTATAGGCCAGACCGCCGCGGACGCGGCCGGTGAGAATGTTGGCAAAGTCCACGATTTTGCGGGAGATGCCGCCGGCGGTCATCAGGTTGCCGGCGAGAATGAACAGCGGGATGGCCATGAGCGGGAACGAGTCCATGCCCGTGTACAGGCGCTGTGCGATCGTGACGATGGGAATACCGCAGTAAAAAAAGCTGACTAGCGAGGAGAGCCCGAGCGAGATCGATACGGGCAGCCCCAGCACCAGGAACAGCACAAAAGAGCCGAAGAGGATCAGTGTCGTCATATTCATGCGTTCTTTTCCTCCCCGTTCTCGGATTTTTTCGTGCAAAGCTTCACAATGGTGTTAATGAGAATGATCGTCTGCGTAAGGAAGATCGCGAGGCAGCCTACCGTGACGCAGCCGGCAAAGTAATATTTGGGGATCTGCAGCGCTGGCATAACGCCGCCCACAGTCATCATGGAGCGGATCATCCGGATGGAGGCAAAGCCCACCACGCCGGAGAATACGATCACCATCAGAGTGGAGAAATGGTCGAACCAGACCTTGACCTTTGGAGGAAGCCGACGGACAAGAGAGTCCACATTGAGCTGCGAATGGTCGCGAAGGCTGATCTCCGTACCCAGCATCAGCATATAGATCATGCAACCGCGGGCCAGCTCTTCAAACCAGCTGATGTTGAGCTTGAAAAGATTTCGATTCAATACCTGACCAAACACAGCCAGGACCATAACAGTGAAAAAGATGGTGATGAGCACCCGTTCCACCCGGTCGATCGCTTTGACAATTTTCACAGAAGTCAACCTTTCTTGCTTTCAGGATCGGCCCAGGAAACGGAGGTCATCCGCTTCCCGGGCGCTGAGAAAAGGAGGAAGATGCTTATTTCGCTGCGTTGACCATTTCGACCAGTTCGGTGGGGATGCGGTCGTTGGCGAACTCTTCGTACAGGGGCTTGCAAAGCTCGTACAGAGCGGTACGGTCAATGTCGGTAATGGTGGCACCGTTGGCCTTGAGTGTCTCGATGGCGTCCTCGTTGGCCTGAAGCACCATGGCGCTGGCCTGGGCAATGCCATCCTTGCAGGCGGCGAAGAAGGCATCGCGCATGTCGGCAGGGATCTTCTCAATGGCTTCGTTGGAAATGAGGATGATGCAGATGTTGTAGGTGTGGCCGCTGAGCGTCAGGTACGGGGCGACCTCGGAGAAGCCGTCGGAGAGGTAGTTGGCGATGGTGTTCTCACCGCCGTCCACGGTGCCCTGCTGGATCGCGGTGAACAGCTCGCTGTAGGCCATGGGGGTAGCCTGCGCGCCGATGGCGTTGAAGATACCGACGTCGACCGGGTTCTCCATGGTGCGGATCTTCAGGCCCTTGAAATCATCCACGGTATTGATGGGCTTGGAGGTGAAGCAGTGACGGAAGCCGGTGTACAGATATCCGCAGATGTTCAGGCCCTTTTCGGCGGCCTTGTCCGCGTAGTACTGACCGAGCTCGCCTTCCATGGCCTTCTGGATGTGCTCGTCGCTCTCAAAGAGGAACGGGCCGCCGACCGCGCCGAACTCGGGGATGACCGATCCGATAACGGCGAGGTTGGTAACGGCCATATCCAGCGTGTTCATCTGGATGGCTTCCTGGCTGGCGCCGACGTCGCCGAGCTGGGAGGAGGGGTAGACCTCGATCTCAATGGCGCCGTTGGTGGCTTCCTTGACAACCTCGGCCATTTTCTGGAAGGCGAGGTGGTTGGTGGCGGTGGGGTTGTGGCAGTCGCTGAACTTCAGAACAATGGGCTCGACGGTGCTGTCGGAGCCAGTGGTCGTGCCGGACTCGGTAGGGGTGGTCGCCGGGGTTTCTGTGCTGGCGCCGCAGGCAACCAGACCGAAAACCATGACCAGAGACAGGATGAGAGCAAGGATCTTCTTCATTTCGGTTCCTCCATAATGGTTTTTTATCTTTTATTGTGTAAACAATAAAGAACAAAGTATTTTGTGTGCCGCCCTCCGGCGGCAGAGGGTCATGCTTTGAACTCGCGGAGCAGAGCGGCGCGCAGCGCGCGCATCTCCTCCTCCGGCAGCTCCGTTACCGGCGCGTCCATGCGAAACGGTCCGCCCCAGTCCGGCGCGCCGGGGCGCTTCGGAACAAGGTGGAAGTGGACGTGCGGCATGAGATCACCGTAAATGGCGTAATTGATCTTTTCCGCGCCGACGGCCCGCTGTATCGCCGAGGCGGTGCGCGCCACATCGTCCATGTAGCCTTGCCGCTCTTCCGCCGTGAGTTCAAAAAGCTCGTTTACATGGCGGAGACGGAACGCCACGACGCAGCGGCCGTAATAGGTCTGGCTACGGAAGACGTATACCGTACTGTATGGTAGCGTACAGAGTTCCTCCATGATCGAGCGGCGAAACTCGCTCTCTTCATGGCAGTAGATACATTCCAAGGCACAGACCTCCTTTTTTATTCATGGAGCACCCGCTCCAGAAACCGTGCCGCCTGGGCGAACCATCCGTCGCAGCCGTGGGATACGTGCTTCTCCTCGCCGACCGTCGCGCGTGTGCCGAGACTCACGCCGTGCACGCCGCTGCCGTAAATATGCAGCTCATAGGGGATCTTTTCACGCGCGAGTGCCGAAGCAAAGAGCAGCGAGTTTTCCGCGTTAACCATTTCGTCCGTAGCCGTGTGCCAGAGAAAGACCGGCGGGACACACCCGCTCACCTGCGTTTCCAGCGACACGCTCCGGCGCATTTTCGGCGTATCCTGCGCACCGAGAAGGTTATGGATTGACTCCTCGTGCGCCGCCGCGCCGGCGGTGATGACCGGATAACCGAGCACGAGCGCGTTCGGGCGAAGCTCCTCTCTTTCGGCCTCCGCCGCTGCGCTGAGAGCAGGACGGTCCCACTTGCAGGCGTATTCCGCGGCAAGATGGCCTCCGGCGGAAAATCCGGCGAGGACGATCGCGTCCTTCCGCACATGCCACTCTCCGGCGTTTTGCCGGATGAGCCGCACCGTGCGCGCGAGCTGCTCGAGCGCGGCGGGATAAATACCCTTTTCTGTGCTATAGCGCAAGGAGAAAACGTGATACCCTTCGGCGAGAAAGGCGCAGGCGAGCGGCTCGGATTCGCGGTCATTCGTAAAGCGGTACGCGCCGCCGGGACAGAGGATCACCGCCGGACGGTCCTTCCAGCGGATGCGCTCCGACATATCCAGCACGTAGCATTCGAGCACAGCCGTATGCCCGCCGGAACTCTGAATGGGAAGAGAAAAGGTCTTCACGCCGCGGTTTTCTCCTTTCTCTCGCGGTATGTTTACCGGTTTCATCTCAGCCGGTAAAAAAGCAGCGGTGCATACCGCCGTTCGAAAAAAACGGGGATCAGACGCGGATATCGGAAACGGTTTTCAAAGTCTCGCGGCAGATTTCCGTGATGCGTCCGTAGTTCTCTTCGCGGATGAGCTTTTTCGGGCAGAGCCAGCTGCCGCCGCAGGCGAGAACGTTCGGAAGTGCAAGATAGTCGGCCAGATTCTTTTCGCCGATGCCGCCGGTTGGCATGAACTTCACCTGCGAAAACACTGCTCCGAGCGCTTTGAGCATTGGCACGCCGCCGGCCTGCTCGGCGGGGAAAAACTTCACGCAAGTCATGCCGTCGCAGACGGCCTTCTGCAGCTCACTCGCCGTGGCGACGCCGGGGAAAAACGGCAGGCTCTGCGCGCGGCACCACGTGAGCAGCGGCTCGCTGTAGCCAGGGCTTACGATGAACTGCGCTCCGGCGCTCTGCGCGCCCTCGGCGGTCTTCACATCGAGCACCGTTCCAGCGCCGACGCACATCTCCGGCACCGCTTCGGCAATGCGCCGGATGGACTCCTGCGCAGCCGCGGTTCGGTAAGTGACCTCCATGACCGGAACACCGCCTTCAAGAAGCGCTCTGGCCAGCGGTACGGCCCGGTCGGCATCGTTAAGCACGACGACCGGCACAACGCCGAGACGTCCGAAAAGTTCGTAAATATCTCTCATTTGTCCCTCCATTCCGGTTCGCCGGCCATGAAGCGCTCGAGCTCCCGCCGGGAGGGAAGGCCGTCGTTGTCGCCCTTGCTCAGAAGCTGGATCGCGCCGATGGCGCAGCCGCGGCGCACCGCCTCGGCAAGAGGCATATCCTCGAGCAGTGCCGTGAGCACTCCGGCGGCGAAGCCGTCGCCCGCGCCGACCGTATCCACGATCCTGTCCACATGGAAGCCCGGAACATAGCCGCTCTCCCCACCGGCAGAAGCGTAATACGCGCCCTTTGCGCCGAGCTTTACGACAACAGTCTTCGTTCCGCGGGCGATATACCACGCGGCGATCTTTTCAGGATCGTCCTCGCCCATGAGGATCTTCGCTTCCTTGACGCCGGGGAGAAAAATATCGGCCTGTTCGGCGATGCCGTTAAGGCATTCGGCCATTTTTTCCGTGTCCGGCCAGAGCTGCAGCCGGAGATTCGGATCGAACGACAGCTTCACGCCGCTCCCCCTTGTGCGCGCCGCAAGCGCAAGGACGGCTTCGCGTGCAGAGTCGGAAAGCGCAGGCGTGATGCCCGTCATATGCACCAGCGCGCAGGCGGAAAGGTCGAGCGCGGCGACGTCCTCCGCCGACAGCGTGGAAGCCGCGCTGCCGCGCCGGAAGTAGAAGATGCTGGGATCGCCCTCGGCCACCATGGATTTGAACATGAAGCCAGTGGGGCGCTCGTCGGAGAAGAGGATATGTCCGGTAGAAATGCCGATTTCCTCCATCCGGTTGGTAATGCGTTTTCCGAACGGATCGCGGCCGAGCTTCGTCATGTACGACACCTCGTGGCCGAGGCGCTTCATGCCGATGGCCACATTCAGCTCCGCACCGCACGTCGTGAAGGAAAAGTGATCTACGTCCTCCAGCCGTCCGGTCTCCTCGGCGATGAACAGACCCATCGGTTCACCGACCAGGAGCGTGGTTTTATGATTCATTGCGTATCATCCTTTTTGATTTCACCGGAGAGCCGCGTTGTGGAGCGGCGGATGCTCAGCCTGCAGCCGAGCATGAGCTCCGTTGGCTCAGCGTTCTCCGTTTCGATGTTCTCCACGAGCAGACGGGCGGCATGCGTGCCGATGTCTCTCGCAGGAACGTAAATGGTCGTGATGTTTGGCTCCACGAGCGTCGCCCAGCTCATCTCTTGCTGCCAGTTCCAGTCTTCAGGACCGCACAGGCCGATCTCCTCCGGCATGGAGAGACCGCGTGAATGGATCGCCTTATAGGCCTGAACGGTCGTAACGCTGTTGCCGCCGATTACGGCGGGCACATCGCCGGGCCGGAGACGGCAGCAGAGCTCGTCGAGCTGCATGGAGGCGGTGATGCCGAGCTTCGTGCTGACAACGAACACATCGTCGCCCGGGTCGTAGCCGTAGATCTCCTTCACCGCGGCAATGAAAGCGTCCTTGCGGCGCTGACGGGTGGAGTTTTTCTCCCAGCGCTGGGTGAAAAGCACCGGCCGCGTATAGCCCTGCTCTTTGAGATGCGCCACGAGATCGTGGAACGGCTTTTCCTGCTCGATCGTGACGATGTTGAAGCGGTAATTGCTGATATAGCGGTCGCACAACACAACCGGCAGGCCGCGGCTCGCCACGCCGATAAGATGGTTGTTCTGGCTGGACGTGGTGTTGACCAGAAGTCCCGCAACGCCCTTGGAGATGAGCATATCGATGAGCTCCTCTTCCTTCTGCAGGCTGTCGTCGCAGTTGGCAAAGATCGGAACATAGCCGCGCTCCGCCAGATAGTCCCCGATGGCGATAATCAGCGCCGATGAGAACGGCGTGGACATATCGGATATGAGAACGCCGATCAGATTCGTTTTCTTGCGCTTGAGATTGCGGGCGATGTCGCTCGGCTGGTAGTTCGTCAGCTCGATGGCGGCACGCACCCGCTCGCGGGTCTTTTCGCTCATCATTTCCCCGTGTCCATTGATGTAACGGGAAATGGTGGTTTTTGACACGCCTACGGCTCTCGCGATATCATCGATCGTTGTCTTGGACTCTCTGGCCATGCAGCAGACCCCTTTCGCCTTTTTTCTTAATTTTTATATAAGTATCATAACAGGGAAAGGGGCGCTTGACAATCACACGTCGCAGAGATCGAGACGGCAGGAGTCGAGATTGTAGCGCTCGTGTTCGAGATCGCGGCGCTCGATGATGAGCTGGCGTTCCTTCTCCCAGGTCAGATGACGATAGGGCTCAGCCTTCTCGTCGGTCTTGAGCCAGTTCATGAAGTCCTCAAAAATTTCAGGCTGCCACGGGAACTCATCGATGGCGGTGGCGGAGTAGACGCCCTCGTGAATGCGCTGGAAGCCGAAAATGTCGCGGACATGGATCTTCTCGGCGTCGTCGGCAACTTCCTCTGCCATGTGCGGCGGGATGAAGCACACGCCGCTCTCGCAGGCGTAAACAACGTCACCGGGGAGGCAGGTGGCGTGGCCGATGCGGCAGGGCGCGTTGTAGCCGACGAGCGTGATATCGCGGATCGGCGAGGGGTGGAAGCCGCGGTAGAAGATGTTGATATCCTCAATCTCGCGGATCTGCTGCAGATCGCGGATGCTGCCCCATACGACGGCGCCGCCGCGCTTCGTCTTCTGGCGGATCACGGTGGCAAGATTGCCGCCGACGAGCGTGCCGTACTCGGTCTTATCGAAAAGGTCGGCGACAAAAACATCGTCCTCAACCAGGCCGTCCACGACCCACTGGTTGTACATACCCTTCATGCCCTGGCTCTTAGCCTGACGCATCATAGCAAGCTCCAGATCCTCGCGGATGGGAACGAACGTCGCCGTCACGGCGCGGCCGACGGTCGGCTTCTGCGTGTTGTGCGTGCACTTGAACTCGCCCTGGAACTGATAGTTGTTCAGCTTCATCCAGGCCAGACGCCAAACTTCCTCGATGCTCATGTTGCGCAGACGCTCGAGAACGCTGTCGGAAACGCGGGGGCGTCCGTCCGGGAAGCGCTCGCCGGTCCAATAAGAAGTCATCTGAATGATGTCATCACGGTTGTTGAACTGCATGGTATATAAGTTCCTTTCTGCTCCGGCTGTTATTTGTTAACCGGTTTCATTCCGCGGGATAAAAGAACGCCCTCGGCGCGATCCGATGGGCTGGTTCTCTTTTCGCCGTCATTCTCTCGCATTTTTCCGCTTTTGTCTACCCCAAAATTGTATTTTCGTACAGCCTGATAAAAAACTCCGCGCCATTTTGGTAACTTAAACGAAAAATTACGAAATCGGTTTCGTAATGGAAACGTTTCTTCGTATTGGAGCAAGTTTTCTCCCCGCTGTCAGCGAAAAAACCTTGACAGGCCCGCTTTGGGCGGGTATAATGTTCCGGTGACAGGGAAAAATCCTTGACAGAGGGAGACAGAGAGTATGGAAGAAGCGCTCTTTCGCACGATGCTCTTTGACTCTTACGGCGAGCTGCTCACCGAAAAGCAGCGCGAGTATTTTGACCTGCATTACAACGAAGACCTCTCTCTTGCCGAGATCGCGCAGAGCGAGGGCGTTTCCCGGCAGAGCGTGTGGGACATCATCCGCCGCGCCGAGGAGACGATGCGCCGGTTTGAAGAGAAGACCGGGCTGGTCGCGCGCTTCGCCGCCGAGCGGGACATTCTCGCCGCGGCGCAGGAAAAGCTCGCGCGGCTCGAAACCATGACCGATGGCGCCGCGCAGAGCTTAGCGCGCGAGATCGCCGCCGCATTACAGGAGTTGGGACATGGCATTTGAAAATCTTTCCGACAAACTCAATAACGTTTTCAAAAAGCTCCGCGGCAAGGGCCGCCTGTCGGAGTCGGACGTAAAGGAAGCGATGCGCGAGGTGCGTCTCGCGCTGCTCGAGGCCGACGTGAGCTACAAGGTCGTCAAGGACTTTGTCAAATCCGTCAGCGAGCGTGCCGTCGGCACGGACGTGCTCGAGAGCCTCTCCCCCGCGCAGATGGTCATCAAGATCGTCAACGAGGAGCTGTGCGCGCTCATGGGCGGCCAGAGTCAGAAGCTCAACATCGGCTCAAAGTCCCCGAGCGTCGTGATGCTCGTCGGTCTGCAGGGCGCCGGTAAAACCACGAACGGCGCGAAGCTCGCCGCGCTCATGCGCAAGAGCCAGAACAAGCGCCCCCTGCTCGTCGCGTGCGACGTATACCGTCCCGCCGCGATCGATCAGCTCAAGACCGTCGGCAAAAAGCTCGATCTTCCCGTATACGAGGAAGGCCAGGGCGACCCGGTGGAGATCGCCAAACACGCGATCGACCACGCCCGCCGCCACGGAAACGATCTCGTATTCCTCGATACCGCCGGACGGCTCCACATCGACGAGGCGCTCATGGACGAGCTGCGCCGCATCAAGGCCGAGACCGAACCGGCGGAGATTTTGCTCGTCGTGGACGCGATGACCGGCCAGGACGCCGTGAACGCCGCCGCCGCCTTTGACGAGGCGCTCGGCATCACCGGCGTGATGCTCACCAAGCTCGACGGCGACGCCCGCGGCGGCGCGGCGCTCTCCGTCAAGGCCGTGACGGGCAAGCCCATCAAGTTCGCCGGCGTCGGCGAAAAGCTCGACGCCATCGAGGTCTTCCACCCCGACCGCATGGCGAGCCGCATTCTCGGCATGGGCGACGTGCTCACGCTCATCGAAAAGGCGGAGGCCGCCGTCGATGAGAAGAAAGCGCAGGAGCTCGCCGAAAAGCTCAAAAAGAACCGCTTCACGCTGACCGATTATCTCGACCAGCTCAACTCCATGAAGAACATGGGCTCGCTGCAGGAGCTCGCCGGGATGGTGCCGGGGCTGGACGCCAAGGCGCTCGCCGGTGCGAAGATCGACGAGAAGGCCATGGCGCACACCGAGGCGATCATCCTCTCCATGACTCCCGCCGAGCGCGAGAACCCCTCGATTTTGAACTCCAGCCGCAAGCGGCGCATCGCCGCGGGCGCGGGCGTCGGCGTAGTGGACATCAACCGTCTGCTCAAGCAGTTTGAAATGATGCAGACGATGGCGCGCCAGCTTTCCGGCAAGAAAATGAAGCGCTTCCAGCGCGGCGGCGGCAAAATGCCGTTCGGCTTCTGACAGCTTTTTATTGCAAGGCAATGAAAATATAAAAAATTTATTTATCTTTGGAGGAAACACATCATGGTCAAAATCCGTCTGCGCCGCGCCGGCGCCAAGAAAGCCCCGTTCTACCGCGTCGTCGTGGCCGACAGCCACTTCGCCCGCGACGGCCGCTTCATCGAAGAGATCGGCACCTACGATCCTCTGACCGAGCCTGCCACCATCAAGATCGACATGGAGCGCGCCAAGTACTGGATCTCCAACGGCGCCCAGCCCACCGACACGGTCCGCGGCCTGCTGAAGAAAGCCGAAGCCTGATTCCGAGGGCTGCCGGAATGAAAGAACTGCTGACCTACATCGTGCAAAGTCTCGTGGAGAAACCGGACGAGGTCTCCGTGACAGAGCACGAGACCGGCGGCGAAACCGTTTTTGAAGTGCGGGTCGCCCCCGGCGACATGGGCAAGGTCATCGGCCGTCAGGGCCGCGTGGTCAAGGAGATCCGCGTGCTGATGAAGGCCGTCGCCCAGCGACAGGGAAAAAAGGTCTCGGTCGAGATCCTCGACTGAGTCTCAAACCCAAAACCCGAACCGCAGGGGTGGGGCGCTGCCCCGTCCCTGCGGTTTCCATATCTGGAGGTTTACCTATGGCAAAGGAGCCGTATCTCGAAGCGGGAAAGATCATCAACACGTTCGGCGTGCGCGGCGAGGTCAAGCTCGACCCGTGGTGCGACAGCGCCGAGTTTTTAAAGCCGTTCAAAACGCTCTACATTGACGGCGCGCCGCGCGCCGTCGCCTCGTCGCGCGTCCACAAGGGCATGCTCATCGTCCGCTTTGCGGATGTGGAGGACGTGAACGGCGCGATGCTTCTCAAAAACAAGATCGTGTACTTCGCCCGCAGCGACGTGCGTCTGCCGAAGGGACGGCACTTTGTCGCCGATCTTCTCGGCGCGGCGGTCGTGGACGAGCAGGGCACGGAGATCGGCAAGCTCACCGAGGTGCTCGATATGCCCGCCGGGCAGGTCTACGTCGTGCAGGGCGAGACCGAGCACACGATCCCCGCCGTGCCGGAATTTATTCTTGACATCGACGCGGACGAGAAAACGATCCGCGTTCATCTGATAGAAGGGATGTGACGCCATGCGCATCGACATTCTGACGCTCTTCCCCGACGCGGTGGAGGCGTCGCTCAAGATCAGCATTCTCGGCCGCGCCGAGAAGAAGGGCATTCTGGACATCCACGCCGTCCAGATCCGCGACTATACCGAAAACAAACAGCAGCAGGTGGACGATTACCCCTACGGCGGCGGCTGGGGCTGCGTGATGATGGCGCAGCCGCTCAAGTCGTGCCTTGACGACGTGTGCGCCAAGGCGGGCGAAAAGCGCCGCCGCGTCATTTACATGTCCCCGCAGGGCAAGACGTTCGACCAGAGCTGCGCGCGCCGTCTTGCCGCGGACTACGACCATCTCGTGCTCGTGTGCGGCCACTACGAGGGCGTGGACGAGCGCTTCATCGAAGAGTGCGTGGACGAGGAGATCTCCCTCGGCGACTTTGTTCTGACCGGCGGCGAGATCGCCGCCATGGCGGTGACGGACGCCGTGTGCCGCCTTATCCCCGGCGTGCTCGCGGATGAGGAGTGCTTCACCGGTGAGAGCCACTGGGACGGCCTGCTCGAATACCCGCAGTACACCCGCCCGGACGTGTGGGAGGGGCGCGAGGTGCCGCCCATTCTGCGCAGCGGCGTAGACCGCGAGATCGCCCGCTGGCGGCGGAAAAAGATGCTCGAGCGCACGATGGACAAGCGCCCGGAGCTCTTTGCCAAATTCGTGCCGCAGACGGACGAGGACAAGGCTCTGCTCGACGAGATCGACGCCGAGCGCCACCCGCGCCCCGTGCCGCCGAAGATCGACTGCCGCCGCGCGGAGGAAGCCGATCTGCCCGCCATTCTCGCCATTGCGGACGAGGCAAAGGCGTTTCTCGCCGCGCAGGGGCTGGACCAGTGGCAGCACGGCTACCCCGCGGAGGAGGACTTCCGGCGGGACATCGAGCACGGCGACGGCTGGCTCTTCACCGCGGACGGAAATCCGGCCGGTTATCTCTGCATCAGCCGCCGGAGCGAGGCGGCGTACACCGCCATTGAGGGCGAATGGCTCTCGTGCGCGGGGCCGTATCTCACGATCCACCGCATCATGGTTTCGGACGCCTACCGCGGAAAAGGCATCGCTTCCGAAATGATCTCGCTCGCGGACGACTTTGCCCACGCCTACTGCTGCGCGGGCGTGCGCATCGACACCGCCCCCGGCAATGAGCCCATGCGCGCCATGCTGCGCAAAAACGGCTTTGAGACCTGCGGCACGATCCGGCTCGTCGGCGGCGTGGACGACGGCGCGCTGCGCATCGCGCTCGAAAAGCTGGTGGAACGATGAATCTGACCGACTACCGCGACATAACGGCGCTTTTGCAGCGCCACGGCTTCCGCTTTTCCAAATCCATGGGGCAGAACTTTCTGACCGCCGCATGGGTGCCGCAGCAGATCGCCGCGGAAAGCGGCATCACGGCAGCCGATGGCGCACTCGAGATCGGTCCCGGCGTCGGCTGTCTCACGGCGGAGCTTGCGAAAACCGCGGGCCGCGTCACGACCGTTGAGCTGGACGAGCGGCTGCGGGATGTGCTCGGCGAAACGCTCGCGGATTTTGATAATGTGTCGGTCGTTTTTGCCGACGCGCTCAAGGCGGATCTGCCGGCCATCTGCGCCGAAACGCTCGGCGAAAGACCGTGGAAGGTGTGCGCCAATCTGCCGTACAACGTGACGACGCCGCTCATCACCGCCTTTCTCGAGGCGGGCTGCTTTGAGAGCGTCACCGTGATGATCCAGAAGGAAGTCGCGCAGCGGCTGTGCGCCGCGCCCGGCACGGGCGAGTACGGAGCCTTCTCCGTGCTCGTGCAGTGGTACGCCGAGCCGAAGCTTCTCTTTGACGTGCCGCCGCACTGCTTCGTGCCGCAGCCGAAGGTGACGAGCGCCGTTGTGCGCATGGACCGGCGCGCCGCGCCCCCCGCGAGCGTGGATGACGAAAAGCTCTTCTTCCGCACCGTGCGCGCCGCGTTCGCCCAGCGGCGGAAAACGCTTTCGAACGCACTGCGTTCTGCCTTCTCCGAGCTGGACCGCGCCGCCATCGAGTCCGCCATGGAGGAAACCGGCCTTCCGCCCGCCGTGCGCGGCGAAACGCTCTCCATCGCGCAGTTTGCCGCGCTCTCGAATGCGCTTTTACGCAAGTTCGACAAATGAAAATTGCAAATTTCCTCACTTTTTTCGATATACGCCATTGCCAAACGGAACTTTTCCGTCTATTATGAATAATATAATGTAAAAGCAATGGGAGGCTCCGGGACATGGCATATACGATCAACCATTATATCACCGACTGGGTCGAGGAGAGCCGCGCGCTGATGCAGCCGGACAAGGTCCTCTGGATCGACGGCACGGAAACGCAGCTCGAGGAGCTGCGCCGCGAGGCGTATATCACCGGCGAGCTCATCAAGCTCAACCAGGAAAAGCTGCCGGGCTGCGTATACCACCGCAGCGCGCTCAACGACGTCGCCCGCGTCGAGGGCCGCACGTTCATCTGCTGCAAAAAGGAAGAGGACGCCGGCCCCACGAACAACTGGATGGCGCCGGACGAGATGAAGGCGAAGCTGCACGATATCTATGCCGGGTGCATGCGCGGCCGGACAATGTATGTTATTCCCTATTCGATGGGCGCGATCGGCTCGCCGTTTGCCAAGTACGGCATTGAGATCACCGACTCGATCTACGTTGTCTGCTGCATGGCGATCATGACGCGCGTCGGCACGAAGGTCTATGAAGCGCTCGGCGATTCGCCGGACTTTGTCAAGGGTCTCCACTCCAAGGCCGAGCTCGACGCCGACAAGCGCTATATCGCGCACTTCCCGGAGGAAAACCTCATTATGTCCGTCAACTCCGGCTACGGCGGCAACGCGCTGCTCGGCAAGAAGTGCTTCGCGCTGCGCATCGCCTCCACGCTGGGTCGTGAGGAGGGCTGGCTCGCCGAGCACATGCTCATTCTCGGCGTGCAGAACCCCAAGGGCGAGATCCGCTACGTCTGCGGCGCGTTCCCGTCCGCCTGCGGCAAGACCAACCTCGCCATGCTCATTCCCCCGGCGGCGTGGCGTGAGAAGGGCTGGAAGTGCTGGTGCGTCGGCGACGATATCGCCTGGCTGCGCCCCGGCCCGGACGGACGGCTCTGGGCCGTCAACCCGGAAAACGGCTTCTTCGGCGTCGCCCCCGGCACGAGCGAAAAGACGAACCCCAACGCTCTCGCCGCGACGCGCAAGAACACCATCTTCACGAACGTCGTCCTCAAGCCGGACGGCACCGTCTGGTGGGAAGGGCTCGACAAGAACCCGCCGACGGACGCGCTCAACTGGAAGGGCGAGCCGTGGGATCCCGCCTCCGGCGTGCCCGGCGCGCATCCGAACTCCCGCTTCACCTCTCCGGCGGTCAACTGTCCGTGCATTTCCAGCGAGTTTGAAAACCCGCAGGGCGTGCCCATCTCCGCGATCGTGTTCGGCGGCCGCCGCGCCAAGACCGCGCCGCTCGTCTACCAGAGCCGCGACTGGGGTCACGGCGTATTTGTCGGCAGCATCATGGCCTCCGAAAAGACCGCCGCGGCCGAGGGTAAGGTCGGCGAGACCCGCCGCGACCCGATGGCGATGCTCCCCTTCTGCGGCTACAACATGGGCGACTACTGGCAGCACTGGCTGGATATGGAAAAGCTCGTCACCAAGCCGCCGGTCATCGCAAACGTCAACTGGTTCCGCACCGACGACGAGGGCCATTTCCTCTGGCCGGGCTTCGGCGACAACCTGCGCGTGATCGAGTGGGTGCTGCGCCGCGCCTTCGGCGAGGTGGACGCGCGCGAGACCACGCTCGGCTATGAGCCGTACCCCGAGGATATCGATCTCGAGGGCAGCGGCGTGACGAAGGAAACGCTTGCCGATCTTCTCTCCGTCGATCCCGAGCTCTGGAAGGCCGAGTGCAAGGGCATCCATGAGTTTTACGCCAAGTTCGGCGACAAGCTCCCGCAGCGTCTCGCCGATGAGCTCGCCGCTCTCGAAGCGCGGCTCGGATAAGGGAATATACAAGAGCCGGGGCATGACCGCATCACCGCGTGTCATGCCCCGGTTTTTCGTTTGTAAAAGCTGCTGCCGTTTTTCGGCAGCAGCTTTTTGCTGTAAGAAATCTTATTTCGCGTAATCGACGGCCTTGGTCTCGCGCAGGACGTGGACCTTGATCTGGCCGGGGTACGTAAGCTCGGCTTCGATCTTCTTGGCGATGTCGCGCGCGAGCAGGACGATCTGATCCTCGCTGACCTCTTCGGGCTTGACCATGACGCGGATCTCGCGGCCGGCCTGAATGGCATAGCAGCTCGCAATGCCGGGGAACGAGCGAGAGACTTCCTCCAGCTTTTCGAGACGCTTGACATAGTTCTCGATGTTCTCGCGGCGCGCGCCGGGGCGGGCGGCAGAGATCGTATCGGCGGCCTGCACAATACAGGCGATGACCGTGTGCGGCTCCACGTCGCCGTGGTGCGCTTCGATCGCGTGGATGACCTCTTCGGACTCCTTGTACTTGCGGGCAAGATCCACGCCGATGGTCACGTGGCTGCCCTCGACCTCGTGGTCGATGGACTTGCCGAGATCGTGCAGGAGACCGGCGCGCTTGGCCAGGGCAATGTCCACGCCGAGCTCAGCGGCGAGCAGGCCGGAGATCTGGGCGACCTCGATGGAGTGGTTGAGCACGTTCTGACCGTAGCTCGTGCGGTAGCGCTGGCGGCCGAGGAGCTTGACGAGATCGGGGTGCAGGCCGTGGACGTTCGTCTCAAACACGGCGCGCTCGCCCTCTTCCTTGATGGTCTGGTTGACCTCGCGCTGGGCCTTGGCGACCATTTCCTCGATGCGGGCGGGGTGGATGCGGCCGTCCTGAATGAGCTTTTCGAGCGCAAGGCGCGCGACCTCGCGGCGGACGGGATCAAAGCTTGAGACCGTGATGGCCTCCGGCGTATCGTCGATGATGAGATCGCAGCCGGTGAGCGTTTCGATGGAACGGATGTTGCGTCCCTCGCGGCCGATGATGCGGCCCTTCATTTCGTCGTTGGGGAGAGGAACGACGGAAACGGTGATCTCGCTCGTGTGGTCGGCGGCGCAGCGCTGGATGGCCGTGGCGATGACCTCGCGGGCCCTCTGCTCGGCCTCGTCCTTGAACTGGGCTTCAACTTCCTTAACCTTGGCGGCCATTTCGTGCGTGCAGTCGGCCTCAACGCTCTTGATGAGATACTGCTTGGCTTCCTCCACGGAGTAGCCGGAGATCTTTTCGAGCATGTCGAGCTGGCTCTTCTTGATGAGCTTGATCTCCTCCTGCTGGGCGTCGGCTTCCTGGAGCTTGCGGTTGAGGGTCTCGGTCTTCTTTTCGAGCGCTTCGGTCTTGCGGTCGAGATTTTCTTCCTTCTGCTGGAGACGGCGCTCCTGCTTGGAAACTTCGTTGCGACGCTCTTTTACTTCGCGGTCGCACTCGGTGCGGGTGCGATGGATCTCTTCCTTCGCCTCGAGCAGCGCCTCGCGCTTTTTGTTTTCAGCGGCTTTAATGCCTTCGTTGATGATGCGTTTCGCTTCATCCTCGGCGCTGGCGATCTCGCGCTCGGAAACCTTTTTCCGGTACATGACGCCCAGCACAAAGCCGATCAGCAAAAACACCAGCACGGCAATGATGCTGGCGACGATCATCCATACGGACATTTGCGGCATAAGTCGGTCTACCTCCTTCTTCCTTAGTCTTCTTATGATAAAGGGTCATTTTGAAATTAAAGGAGTTCCCCATCTCTCCCATAATATCATAAGGTACATTTTATCGATTCTTTAACGTTATGTCAAGCGGTTTCTGCTGTGCGGGAAACAAAATATTACAATTTGTAATATGCAGGGCAAAACTGCACGCCACAGCCTTTCCCATGGGGAAATTTTTGTATGTCAAGACCGAATTTTGCCAAAAATCCCGGCCCGATTTTCTACGCTTTTTCGCATTGACTTTCCATAATTTCCGCCGCCGGAGCCGGCGGAACGTGCCTCTTCCGGGAAAACGCAACCGGGATTTCAAAGAGTTATCAACATTTCCCACAGACTTTTCAACATCGATTTTTTCTTTGTATTTCAATGCTTATCCGGAGAATATCCAGAAAATATCAATCCCGCAAACGGCATTTCGCTTGTTTCCGGCTGCCGTTATCCGGTTTCCATAACGAACCGTCCCGCGCCATATGCAGGGAAAAATGCACAGCGCTGCAAAACCGGCGGAGGCCGAAGCCCCCGCCGGTATCAAATCTGAAGTAAGGTCTGTGTGATTTATCGCATAAATCCGCCCTCGCGCATGGAGACGTAGTCGTTTCCGGCGACGATGATGTGGTCGGAAAGCTCCACGCCGAGCAGATCGAGCGCGCGGGCGAGCCGCGCCGTGGAGGTCTCGTCCTCCACGGAAGGCAGCGCCACGCCGCTGCGGTGGTTGTGCGCGAGGATGACGGCGCTCGCGCGGTACTGCAGCGCAAGCTCGGCGAGCCTGCGGGCGTTCACTTCGGCGGCATCCACCGTGCCGCGGCTTATCGCCGCGCAGTGGATGGGACGCTTCCGCGCGTCGAGCAGCAGCGCATAGACAATCTCCTCCGTCTCGTACATAAACCGCGGGATGAAATAGTGTCCCGCAGCCTCGGCGGAATCGATCGGCTCGTTCGACGGCGTCTTGTCGAGCAGGTACCGGCGGCTGACCTCCGGGATGAGCCGGAGAAGCGTCACGGCGTTCTCGCCGATGCCCGGCACCGCGAGCAGCTCCTGCTCGTTTGCCTCCAGCACGGCGGAAAACGAGCCGAACCGCTCGAGAAGCGCGTGAGCCATGCCGTTCGTATCGCGCCGGGGCGCGGCATAAAAGAGCAGCAGCTCCAAGGCGTTTATGTCGTTGAAGTTTTCGAGACCGTGGCCGCGGAAGCGTTCCTTCATCCGCGAGCGGTGGCCGTCGTGGACGCCCATTTCCCTCGCCCCTTATTTTTTATCTTATCCTATCTTATCCGATCTGCTTTTCGAGCGGCATCGTTGCGTAGGCGTTGAGCTCCGGCCCGGCGGTATGCCCGGCGAGGAACTCATAATAGCCCTGGCAGCCGATCATCGCGGCGTTGTCGCCGCAGAGACGGAGCGGCGGGACGAAGAGCTGCGCGCCCGTCTTTTCCGCGGCGGCGGCAAAATCGGCGCGGATGCGAGAATTGGCCGCGACGCCGCCCGCCACGGCGATCTTTTTGTACCCGAGCTCCGCGGCCGCCGCCATCGTGCGCGGCACGAGCGATTCGCTCACCGCGCGGCAGAGCGACGCCGCGAGCCCCGCGCGGTCGAGCGCCTCGCCGGTCTGCTCGCAGTGGTGGGCAAGATTGATGACGGCGGTCTTGAGACCGGAAAAGCTCATGTCATAGGGATTCTCGCCGACGAACGGGTGCGGCAGCGTGTAGGCGTCGTCACGTCCCTCCTTCGCCAGCCGGTCGATCGGCGCGCCGCCGGGATACGGCAGGCCGAGCACACGCGCGGATTTATCAAAGCACTCGCCCGCGGCGTCGTCGCGCGTCTGGCCGAGAATGCGAAGGTCGGTATAGTCGCGCACGTCCACGAGCATCGTGTTGCCGCCGGAGATGGCAAGACAGAGGAACGGCGGCTCAAGCTCCGGATAGGCAATGTAGTTTGCGGCGATGTGGCCGCGGATGTGGTGCACCGGAATGAGCGGGATGCCGAGCGCCGCCGCGGCGCTCTTGGCAAAATTCACGCCCACGAGCACCGCGCCGATGAGTCCCGGCGCATACGACACCGCCACGGCGTCAAGCTCGGACTTTTTCACGCCCGCCGCCGCGATCGCGCGGTCAGCCAGCCGCGAGATGACCTCCACATGGCTGCGCGAGGCGATCTCCGGCACGACGCCGCCGTATACGGCGTGCAGGTCGGCCTGCGAGAAGATCTGGTCGGTGAGCACCTTTCGTCCATTTTCGGTCACGGCGACGGCGGTCTCGTCGCACGTAGATTCCACGGATAATATCAGCATTGCGTTACTCCGCCTCTTTTTGGAAGAATTTCGACATCAGAATAGCATCTTCCGCCGGTTTTTCATAGTAGTTTTTTCGTTTTCCCGCGATTTCAAAGCCGTTTTTTTCATAGAGCCGCCGCGCGGCGAGATTGCCCTCGCGCACCTCGAGCTGTAAAACGGCGGCGCCGCGCCGCTCGCTTTCGGCAAAAAGCGCTTTCAAAAGCGCCGCGCCGATCCCGCGGCGGCGAGAGTCCGGCGCCACGGCCACGTTGCCGATATCGCCCTCATCGAGCACGAAGCGCGCCCAGACGTAACCGAGAAGGTCATTCCCTTCTTCGGCGGCGAGGATGACGCCGCCGTCCGTTTCCCAAAGGCGCACGAGCATTCCTTCGTCCGCGCCGTCCGGAAATTCAGCGCGCTCGAGCGCGGCAACGGCGGGAATGTCGGAAAGCTCCGCTCTGCGAACGATCATGCCCCGTGCGCCTCCGCCCAGTTTCTGCCCCAGCCGGCGTCCGCGGTGAGCGGCACGGTGTAAGCTACGGCATGTTCCATTTCCTCGCGCAGCACCTGCACGGCCTTTTCCCGCTCCGCTTCCGGGCATTCAACGATCAGCTCGTCGTGCACCTGCAATATGAGTTTTGCCTTCATGCCCTCGGCGCGAAGCCGCTGATCCACGTGCACCATGGCAAGCTTTATAACGTCCGCCGCCGTGCCCTGAATGGGCATGTTGAGCGCGACGCGCTCGCCGAACGCGCGCAGCGCCGGAACGTTCAGCTCCGGCAGATAGCGCCGCCGGTGAAAGAGCGTTTCGGCGTAGCCGAGCGCCTTGGCGCGCCGGACGGCTTCCTTCTGGTAATCGCGCACGCCGCGGAAGCGCGCGAAATAGGCGTCCATATACTCCTTCGCCTCGCCGTAGCTGACGCCGATGTCCTGCGCGAGCGAGAAGGCGGAGATGCCGTACACGATGCCGAAGTTCACGGCCTTCGCTCTCCGGCGCTCCTCGGCGGTGACGTCCTCAAGCGGCACGCCGAACACCTGTGAGGCCGTGACGCGGTGGACATCCTCGCCGGAGAGAAACGCCGCGCGCATCGCCTCGTCGCCCGAGATGTGCGCGAGCAGGCGCAGCTCGATCTGCGAATAGTCCGCGTCCACGAGCACGTTGCCGGGCGCGGCGACGAACATTTTGCGCAGTCCCGCCCCCAGCTCGCGCCGGACGGGGATGTTCTGCAAGTTCGGCTCGGTGGACGAGAGACGCCCCGTCGCCGTGACGGTCATCTGGAAATTGGTATGGATGCGTCCGTCCGCGCCGATGACCTTCAAGAGGCCGTCCGCGTAGGTGGATTTGAGCTTGGTGAGCTCACGGTATTCGAGCACATGGCACACGACGGGCTCATAGCGGAGCTTATCGAGCACATCGGCATTGGTGCTCCAGCCGGTCTTGGTCTTTTTCCCGCCGGGGAGACCGAGCTTTTCAAAAAGCACGGCGCCGAGCTGCTTCGGGGACTGGATGTTGAACTCCTCCCCCGCCTCCGCCCAAACCGCTTCGCGCAGTGCGTCGATGCTGCCCGTAAGACTCTCGCCGAAGGCGCGCAGCGCCTCCGCGTCGGCAAGAAAGCCCTCGTTTTCCATTTTGGCAAGCACCGCGCAGAGCGGCAGCTCGATCTTTGTAAAAAGCTCCTCCATCTGCGTCTCGCGCAGCTTTGGGAGCATAACTTCCTCGAGCGCCGCGACGCTCGCCGCGCGCGAGGCCATCTCGCCGAGCCGGTCGGCGAGCGTTTTTCCCTCCCCGCCGGAGAGGTCAAGCATGAGCTGATCGCCGCTGTCCGCCGCGCCGGACGAGGTATGCGGCGTGAAGCCGCAGTAGGCGAGCGTGAGCTTTTCGATCTCGTATCCGGCGGCGGTCGCGTCGAGAAGATACCCGGCGAGCGCGCTGTCAAACACCCAGTTTTCGAGCGCGTCCACACCTCGCGCGAGCAGCGCGCGCTGCAGATTCTTCACGTCGTGCCCCGCCTTACGGCGCTCGGGCGCAAAGAGCAGCGCGAGCGCCGCGGTATAGCCGTCCCGGTATGCCTCCGGCGTCAGAAATACCGCGAGCGCGTCATTTTCGGAAATGCTGAAATGCGCGAGCGTCTCGCCGCTTTCGGCATCAAACCAGTAATAGGCGACGGCGTCCCCCGCCCGCTTCAGCGCGGCGCGGAGGTCTTTTTCCGTTTGCGGCGTCACACTCTCGCATGTGCCCTCAAATACGGTCTCTTCCTTTTTCTCCTCCGCGGCCGGCTTCAGGCCCCACTTTTCAATGAACTTCTGGAAGCCGAGACGCTGAAAGATTGCATACGCCGCGCCGCCGTAGTCTGCCGGGCGGCGAAGCTCGTCGGGGGAAATATCGATGGGTGCCTTGCGGTCGATCGTGGCGAGATAGTACGAGTCCTCGGCGCTCTCTTTGCCGTTTTCGAGCTTTGTGCGCAGCGAGGCGCGGATGTCGGGATCGCTGATATGCTCGTACACGCCCGCGAGCGAGCCGTACTTCCGCACAAGCTCGAGCGCCGTCTTCTCCCCCACGCCGGGGACGCCGGGGATGTTGTCGCTCGTGTCGCCCATGAGGGCCTTGAGATCGACCATGTGCGGCGCGTCAAAGCCGTATTCCTCGCGGAAGCGCTCGGGCGTATAGTTGACGGTCTCGGTCTGGCCCATACGCGTTTTGACGTTGAGCACGCGCACATGATCTCCCACGAGCTGCAAAGCGTCCTTATCGCCGGTGACGACGACACACTCCCAGCCCTGCTCCGCTCCGATGCGGCTCACGGTGCCGAGAAGATCGTCCGCCTCCCAGCCGGAGAGCTCGCGCCGCTCGATGCCGAGCGCGTCGAGCACGTCCTTCAAAACCGGCATCTGCGCGGCGAGATCGTCCGGCATGGGCTTGCGCGTCGCCTTATACGCCTCGCTGTGCTTGTGGCGGAACGTCGGCTCGCGGCGGTCGAACATGACGCAGAGCGCGTCGGGCTTTTCGTCGTCGAGCAGGCGCTGCAATATATTCAGAAAGCCGAAAACGGCGTTCGTCGGCGTGCCGTCGGGCGCGGAGAGCGGGCGCACGCCGTAATACGCGCGATTTACGAGGCTGTTGCCGTCGATGAGCATCAGTTTTGGCATAGAGTTTCCTCCTTAAGTTCCTTGGCGAGCGGGCGGTACACGGTGAGCATAAGCGTTGTGAATGCCGCGCCCCCGCCGAGCAGATCGCTGATCGGCTCGCTCCAGTACACGCCGTCCGCCCCGAGACCGAATACGCCCGGGAGCAGCAGCATCAGCGGCACGACGAGCACGATCTTGCGCAGCAGCGAAAAGAAAATTGCCTGCCGCGCCTTGCCGAGCGAGCGGAACGAGTTTTGCGCAACGAACTGGAGCGACATGAACACGAACCCGCAGAAATAAATGCGCACGGCGCGCACCGCCACGGCGATGAGCGCCTCATCCGGCGTAAAGATGCGGATGAGCGGTTCGGGGAAGAGCATGAACACCGCCCACACGAGCAGCGAAAACGCCGCCGCGCCGAGCGTGCTGAACCGGATCGTCTCCAGCACGCGCTTTTTCTGCCCCGCGCCGTAGTTAAAAGCGAGCACCGGCTGGATGCCTGAGCCGAAGCCGTGGATGATCTCGGTGAAGATCGTCCGCAGCGAGTTTACGACCGTGATCGCGCCGACATAAAGATCGCCGCCGTACAGCCCAAGCTGGCGGTTCGCCACCGTCTGAATGGCGGAGTTCGTCGCGCCCATCACGAAATCGGCTACGCCGAGAGACATGATGCGTCCCATGATCTTCTTCCGCGGCGCCATCGTCCGCCACGAAAGCTCGAGCGGCGTTTTGCTGCTGCGCAGAAAGAGGAAGCACCACGCGGCGCTCAGCGCCTGCGAGAGCACCGTGGCAGCCGCCGCGCCGCGCACGCCCATGCGGAAAGCAAAAATGAACAGCGGGTCGAGCACGATGTTCGCCGCCGCGCCGAGCAGCACCGTGAGCATGCCGCGCGTGGCGAAGCCCTGAGCGTTGATATACACGTTCATGCCGAGGGATACGAACGAGAACGTCGTCCCGATGAGATACACTGCGAGATATTCGCGCGCATGGGAGCTTGCCTCCTTGCCCGCGGCGAACACCGTTATCACCGGATCGAGAAACGCCCACGTGAGCAGCCCGAGCGCAACGGACGAAACGAGCAGCATGGAAAAGGCGTTGCCCATCACGCGGGAGGCCTCGTCGTTATTCCCTCGGCCGCGCGCCATGGAGCAGAGCGGCGCGCCGCCCTGTCCGAACAGGCCCGCGAACGCCGAGAGGATCGAAATGACCGGCAGCGCGATGCCGACGCCCGTGAGCGCCATGCTGCCGACATTCGGAATATGGCCGATGTAGATACGGTCCACCACGTTGTAGAGCACGTTCACGAGCTGCGCGGCGATGAGCGGCAGCGCCATGCGCATGACGACCGCGGGGATATTCCCCTTGGAAAAATCGTTTTGTACGTTTTTTTCCGCCATGGTCACTTCTCCCCGCGCAGCCGGATGATCTGATCGCGCAGCACGGCGGCATATTCGTATTCGAGCATCTGCGCGGCTTTGCGCATTTCTTTTTCCAGCCGGTCGATCTCGGCCTTCCGCTCGCGCTCGGTCATGCGCATGCCGCGCTCGTCCTTCGCCGCGGGGCCGGTGATCTCGAGAAGGTCGCGGATGCTCTTTTTGATGGTTTTCGGCACGATGCCGTGCGCCTCGTTATACGCCGTCTGGATGGCGCGGCGGCGCTCAGTCTCGTCGATAGCGGCGCGCATGGAGGGCGTGACCGTGTCGGCATACATGATGACGGTGCCCTCGGCGTTTCGCGCCGCGCGGCCGATCGTCTGGATGAGCGATGTTTCGCTCCGGAGAAAGCCCTCCTTATCCGCGTCGAGGATCGCAATGAGCGATACTTCGGGAAGGTCAAGGCCCTCGCGCAGAAGGTTGATGCCGACGAGCACGTCAAATTCGCCCCGGCGCAGATCGCGGATGATCTCCATGCGCTCCATGGCGCCGACGTCGTGGTGCATGTAGCGTGTTTTGATGCCGGCGTTGCCGAGATACGCCGTTAAGTCCTCCGCCATGCGCTTGGTGAGCGTCGTGACGAGCGTGCGCTCGCCGCGCTCGATGCGCGCGTGGATCTCGGCGATGAGATCGTCGATCTGTCCCTCGATGGGGCGCACGTCGATCTTCGGGTCGGTGAGACCCGTCGGGCGGATGATCTGCTCGGCGATCTGGCCCGAGCGCGTGCGCTCGTACTCGCCGGGTGTGGCGGAAACATATATGACCTGATTTACCCGCTGCTGGAATTCCTCAAACTTCAGCGGGCGGTTATCGAACGCCGACGGCAGCCGGAAGCCGTATTCAACGAGCGCTTCCTTGCGCGCGCGGTCGCCGTGGTACATGGCGCGCACCTGCGGCAGCGTGACGTGCGATTCGTCGATGAACAGGAGAAAGTCCTTCGGGAAATAGTCGAGCAGCGTCATCGGCGCGCTCCCGACCGGGCGGCCGGAGATGATGCGCGAATAGTTCTCCACGCCGGAGCAGTAGCCCAGCTCCTGGATCATCTCGATATCAAAATTCGTGCGCTGCGCGATGCGCTCGGCCTCGAGCGGCTTTTCGTGGTCTTTGAAAAACTTCACCCGCTCGTCGCACTCGCGGCGGATCTCCTGCACGGCGCGCGCCATTTTCTCCGGCGGCGTCACGTAGTGGCTCGCGGGGTAAATGGCCGTGTGGCTGAGCGTGTGCACCGCAGCGCCCGTGAGGGGGTTGATCTCGCTGATGCGCTCGATCTCGTCGCCGAAGTACTCCACGCGGATGGCCTTATCGCGCCAGTAGGCCGGGAAGATCTCCACCGTGTCGCCGCGCACGCGGAACATGTTGCGCTCGAAGGCGATGTCGTTTCGCTCATACCGGCAGTCGATGAGCTTTTTCAGCAGCTCCTCCTGCGGCAGACTGCTGCCGGGGCGGAGAGAGATAGCCATGCGCGCAAAATCGTCCGGCTCGCCGAGACCGTAAATGCAGCTTACCGATGCCACGACGATCACGTCCCGCCGCTCCAGCAGCGAAAACGTCGCCGAAAGGCGCAGCCGGTCGATCTCCTCGTTCGTGGAGGCGTCCTTTTCGATGTAGGTATCCGTGTGCGGGATGTACGCCTCCGGCTGGTAGTAGTCGTAATACGATACAAAATACTCCACGGCGTTGTCCGGAAAGAATTCCTTGAACTCGCTGCAAAGCTGCGCGGCGAGCGTTTTGTTGTGCGCGAGCACGAGCGTCGGCTTCTGCACGCGCTCGATGACCTTCGCCATCGTGTACGTTTTGCCGGAGCCCGTGACGCCGAGCAGCGTCTGCTCGTCCAGCCCCGCGGCCACGCCTTCGGCGAGCTTTTCGATCGCCTGCGGCTGATCGCCCGCGGGCGAATATTCGCTTACCACATGAAATTCCGGCATAACGCGCTCCTTCTAAAATAATTTCTATAACTGATTTATTATACCACGCCGCGCCGCGCCGCACAAGCGATTCGCCCGCCCCGTGCGTAAAAACTCCCTGCCCGGTGGATTTCCGCCGCGGGATATGCTATACTGACAATATAATGATTTAAGGGGGTGCTTCCCTATGAATAAAACTCTGATCGCGTATTTCTCCGCCAGCGGTGAAACGGCAAAGCTTGCGAAAACGCTCTCCGCCGTGACCGGCGGCGACCTTTTTGAGATCTGTCCCGAGACGGCGTACACCTCCGCCGATCTGAACTGGATGGACAAGAAGAGCCGCAGCACGCTCGAGATGAAGGACGAGCACAGCCGCCCGGCCATTGCGGGCCGCGTGGAGGATATGGCGCAGTACGGCACCGTGTTCGTCGGCTTCCCGATCTGGTGGTATCAGGCGCCGCGCATCATCGAAACGTTTCTTGAAAGCTACGATTTCACCGGCAAGACCGTGATCCCGTTCGCCACCTCCGGCGGCAGCGTCATGGGAAAGACGGCCGATATCCTGCGCGCTGTCTGCCCCGCGGCCGACATTCTGCCCGGTAAGCGCATGAGCGCGCGGGAGAGCGCCGAGGCCGTGCGCGCGTGGGTCGAAACGTTCGGCAAGTGATCCGTCCCGGCGCGCCGCAGAATATCCATTCCATAAAAAATCTCCGTATAACCCGTTTGACCGGTTATACGGAGATTTTTTATATGCCGCTCTCTTCCTTCTGTATTGGAGCGCTTCGGCAGGTTTTCACGCCGAAAACAAAATAGATCACATGCCCGACCCAGACGCAGGCGAGAATGATGCACAGGATATAGAGCTCCTTTCGCATCATCAGCGCGAAGCCGACGGCCATGAGCGCCGTAACGGTGAGCATGATGCGCCGTTTCGCCGCAGCGGTCATGCCCTCGCCGCGCACATAGCTTTCGAGATTGTTTTTATAAAGCTTCGTGCCGGTGAACCACGTGTGCAGCCGCTCGGAGCTTTGGGCAAAGCCGAGCGCGGCCAGCAGCAGGAACGGGACCGTCGGCAGCAGCGGCAGCACCGCGCCGAGAGCGCCAAGCGCAAGGCCGATGCAGCCGAGGCAGAGCCATAAGATTCTCTTTATCTTCATTTACATTCTCTCCTCTCTCCCCGCGCGCGGCAGGGGGAACATCCGGCCGTTTTTCACGCCGTATACCCGATCGGCGATCGCCATCGTGGACTCGCGGTGCGACACGAGGATGATGCCCTTCTTATTGCGCAGCCGGCGCAGCGCCTGCAATATGATGCCCTCGTTGATGCTGTCAACGTTGCTCGTCGGCTCATCGAGCAATATGAGAGCGCTGCCGCGCAGCAGCGCCCGCGCCAGACCGAGCCGCTGCTTCTCGCCCGTGGAGAGATTGTCGCCGAGCGCGCCGACGCGCGTTTCGTACCCCTCCGGTAGCGAGAGAATGAAGTCATGGATCGACGCGAGCCGGCACGCCTCTTCGATCTCGGCGCGCGCCGCGCCGGGCCGGGCAATGCGGAGATTTTCCTCGATCGTCTCATCAAAGAGATACGTTGTCTGGCTCACCATCGTCACATTGTCGAGAAGGCTGGCCGTTTCGATTGCATCAATGTCCGCGCCGTTATAAAGAATTTCGCCGCCCTGCTTCTGCCAGAAACGGAGAAGCAGCTTGAGGAACGTGGACTTGCCGCAGCCGGATTCGCCGACGATACCGACGATCTCGCCTCTTTCGGCGTACATCCATACATCGCTCAACACATTCGTCACGCCGTCGTAGGAGAATGTGACGCCGTCTGCCGAGAGATGGGCAAAGCCGTCGATCTTCTCTCCCTCTCCCTCTTCCACCTCGCGCACGGCGCTCTCCTCTTCCAGAAGGTCGAGCACCCGCTCGCCCGAGGCGAATGTCTGCGTGAGATTGCCCGGCAACGCCGAAATGGCAATGACCGGCCCGAACGATCCGAAGAGCGCCGCGACGCCAAGGAGCATCGCGCCAGGCGTAAGCGCGCCCGTCACGGTGAGCGCCGTCCCCACGGCGAGCCCCGCAAGGATAAAGAGCGACACGCAAAGCTCCGTACCCGCGGCGGCGCGAGCCGTTTCGTGCTTCATTTTCTTCGTCTCAGCGAGAAGCACCTCCGAACGCCGGCCAACTTCCGCGGCGCGCTGCGCGCCCGCATTATGGAGTACAATGTCCCGAATGCCGCGGATACTGTCGAGGAAATACGCGCTGAACGAAGAAAACTCCGCGCGGTAGGCCTGTCCCGCGACGCGCACACGCCGGGAGAATACGAGCGGGACAAGAACGCCGATGGTAACATACCCCGCCGCCGCAGCGAGCGCCAGATACCAGCTCGACACGCAGCCGATGAACACCGTCATTCCCACGCTCAGCAGCACCGCAATGCAGATCGGCGAGATGGTGTGTGCATAGAACACCTCCAGCGTTTCAATGTCCGAGGTGATCATCGCAATAATGGCGCCCTTCTGCCGGGTTTCCAGCTTGGCCGGGCAGAGACGGCGCAGCGCCGTGAAGATCTTGTCGCGCAGCACCGCCAGCAGACGGAAGGCAATGTAGTGGTTGCCGTACTGCTCGGCAAACCGGAGCAGGCCGCGCAGCACGCCGCAACCGACGGCCAGCGCGATGAGCGCGCCGTAGGAAAGGGAGATTTCCTCGCCGAGCGCCTTGGCGATGGCCGCAGCGCCCGAGAGCGTCACGCCCATGGCGCACAGGAAGCCCGCCGTGCCGTTAATTACGGCGAGCAGCATAATGTACACGAGCGAACCGAGCAGAACGATGAGCTGCGCCATGATCTTCGCGCCGCTGCGGCGCGGTTTCGTTGTCGTATTCATTCCTCGTCCTCCCGGTATCCCTCTTCGAGCGCCTTCTGCGCCGCATAGAGCTTTGCATAACCGCCGCCGGAGGCCATGAGCACGGCGTGCGTGCCGCATTCGGCAACCCCGCCAGATTCCATGGCATAAATTTTCTCCGCCGGAACAACGTTTGCAAGCCGGTGCGAGATGAGAATGACCGCCTTTTCTTTTGCAAGAGCGGCAACGGCCTTCATAATAATCTCTTCGCTTTCGATATCGATGTTGCTCGTTGCCTCGTCCAGAATATAAATGTCCCGCTCCGCCGTGAGATTCACCGCGAGCGCGAGCCGCTGCTTCTGTCCGCCGGAGAGATTGGCGGCATCCTCGGCAATTACCTTGTCCAGCCCGCCGTTTTCCCGGACGAACGACGCGAGATTTACCGTTTCGAGCGCCGCCCAGATCGCCTCGTCCGTTACGGCGGCGTTGGCAAGACGGAAGTTGGCGCGGACGGTGTCGTTAAAAATGTGACTGCCGCAGCTCACCACCGCGAGATGGGCATAGTAGCTCTCTCGGGAAAGGCTCTCCATGCTCGCTCCGCCGAGCGTAACACGCCCGCTCTGCGGCCGGAGTGCGCCGGTCAGAAGATTCACGACCGTGGACTTTCCGCACCCGGACGGCCCGACGATTGCCGTCATACCGGTGCGGGGAAAGGCCATGGATACGTCGTGCAGCACATCGCGCTGTCCGTCGTAGGAAAACGAGACGTTCTCCAGCCGCAGTTCGCCCGGCTGTGCCTCCGCTCTGCCCCAGACCGGCTCCGGCTCATCGAGCAGGGAGAGGATCTTTCCGCCCGCGCTCACGCCGTTCATCGCCACATGAAACGCTGCGCCGAACGCGCGCAGCGGCAGGAAAAACTCCACCGCCGTCAAAATCAGAAAGAGCGCGGCGAACGGCGAAAGCCCCCGGCGCAGCACGCCCGTCACCGCCACGGCAATGCCGGCGCCCGCGCCGCCGTAGGCCACAAGATCCATGATCGTTGTGCTCGCAAGCTGCATGGTGAGCACCTTCATCGTGATGCGGCGAAATTCTTCGCTCGTTTCGTTCATCTTTTTCTGCCGCGCGGCGTCGGCGCGGAAAATTTTGAGCTCCCGCATCCCCTGCACGCTGTCGAGAAAGGCGTCGCCCATGGAGGTATATTTGCCCCAGTACTTTGCAAAGATCTTCTTTGCATATTTTGAGACCGCGATGATCGAAAGCGGAATGAGCGGCACGCACGCGAGCAGCACGAGCGCCGTGCGCCAATCCACCGGCGACGTAACGCAGAAGAGGATGACCGGTGCGGCCATCGCATAGAAAAACTGCGGGATATACGAGGAATAATAGAGATCCAGCTGCTCCACGCCCTCCATAGCCACCTGCGTGAGCCCGGCCATGCTCATGCCGTCCGCCGAGCGGACGCCGAGACGGACGATCTTGCCGTACACACGCTCGCGCAGCTCCTTCTTTGCCCGGCGGCCGAGCGTATCGCGCAGTTCCCCCGCGCCGCGGGATGCGGCATACCGCACCGCCGCGCCCGCCGCAGCAATCGCCGCCGGAAGCAGAAAGACGCGCGCAGTTTCGTATTGTTGGAAATTTACCGCCAGCTCAATCGTGCGGCAGATGGCCGCCGTGATGCTGAGATTGGCAAAAAGGCCGAGGATCATCAGCGCGACCGTATAATAGATGTACTTCTTGTTTGCGCCCAGAAGGGCGAGGAGCTTTTTGTCGATCATGCGTTTTCTCCGTTTGTTTATTGGTTAGCACGCGCTAACGCTTTAGCAGAAAAGAGCAGCGGCACGCTTTGCGTTACCCGCTGCTTACTATCATATTTATATACCCATTTTTCGCCGCATTGTCAATCCGGTGAAGAGGAAGAAGAAAGAAAACGTCGTCATTTGGCAGCAGCGGGCACACCTGTGCGCTGCGCGCCGCACATTTTTTCGCGCCGCTCTTTCGCACCGGGAAAAACTGTGATAAGATTGCCCCGTGAAAAATCATCGGGGAGGATCATCCCATGGGAAGAAAAGAAGCGCCGCGCCGTGTCGCCGTGATCGGCGGCGGCGCGGGCGGGCTCTGCGCGGCGATCGCCGCCGGGCAAGCCGGAGCGGACGTTCAGATTTTTGAACAGGCGAACCGTGTCGGCAAAAAACTGCTCAAAACCGGCAACGGGCGGTGCAATCTCTCGAATACGCACGTTTCGCCGGAGCACTATAACCGGCCGGATTTCGTCGCGCCCGTTCTCGCGGACGTGCCGTGCGATGCGCTGCGCTCTTTCTTTGGCTCGCTCGGGCTCTGGACGGTCACGGATGAAGAAGGCCGCGTCTATCCGCGCAGCGACACCGCCGCCTCCGTGCTCGACGTACTGCGTCTCGGCTGCGAGGCGCTGGGCGTTGCGGAGCGCTGCTCGGCGGAGATCGCCGCCATCGCCCCGCAGGGCCGCGGCTTTACTCTCACCGCCCGCACGGGCGAGAAGTTTTTTGCCGACCGCGTGATCGCTGCGGCCGGCGGCGGAACGAGCCTTCTCCGTCCGCTGGGACACAAGATGATCACCTTCTCCCCCATTCTCTGCCCGCTCAAGACCGACACGGAATCCATCCGCGGTCTCACGGGGCTGCGCTGCGCCTGCTGCGCGGAGCTTATCCGCCGCGGGAAGAGCGTGTATGCCGAGGACGGCGAAATCCTTTTCCGCGATTTCGGCGTGAGCGGCATCCTCGCGCTCAATCTCTCGCGGTATGCCCTTCCGGGCGACACGCTCTCGCTTGATCTGATGCCGGAGCTGTCTCTGGACGCACTCACGAAAAAGCTCGCAGCGCAGAAAGCGCTGCGTCAGGACGCCGATCTCTTCACCGGCATTTTCCACCGGCGGCTCGGCGAGGCGGTAGCGCGCCGCGCCAAAAGCGGCGAGATATCCGAGCTTGCCCGCATTATCAAAAATTACTGCCTTTCGGTCCTCGGTCCGGGCGACACGCAGCACGCGCAGGTGACGCGCGGCGGCGCGGACGTCTCCGAGTTTGACAGCGAAACGATGGAGAGCCGCCGCGTGCCGGGGCTCTATGCCGTGGGTGAGGCGCTCGACATTGACGGCGCGTGCGGCGGGTACAATCTGCACTGGGCGTTCGCCTCCGGGCTGCGCGCGGGAAGGAGCGCCGCGCGTGATTGAGGTTCGTGATGTAAGGCTCGCTCTTGACGGTGATCTCAAGACCGCGTGCGCCAAAAAGCTGCGCGTTCCGGTTGGCGACGTGTTGGAAGCAGCGCTCCTGCGCCGCAGCGTGGACGCGCGGCGCAAGGACGACGTGCATTTCACCGTGACCGCCGCGGTATCGCTCCGGCGGGGTGAGGAAAAGTTTTCGCCCTATACGCCGTGGACACCGCCGCGCGTCGAAGTTTTGAAAAAGAAGCCCGCCCTTCGCCCCGTCGTGTGCGGGGCAGGCCCGGCGGGGCTTTTCGCCGCGCTCACGCTTGCGCGCGCGGGCGCGGAGCCGATATTGCTCGAGCGCGGCAGCGCCGTGGACGAGCGAAAGGCCGACGTGGAAAAATTCTATCAGACCCGCGCGCTGGACACCGAATCGAACATCCAGTTCGGCGAGGGCGGCGCGGGCGCGTTCTCGGACGGCAAGCTCAACACCGGCACGCACGATAAGCGCGGCCGGCAGGTGCTGCACGATCTCGTACAGGCCGGAGCGCCGGACGAAATTCTCTGGCAGGCCAAGCCGCACATCGGCACCGACCGTCTGCCGGACGCCGTGAAGGGGCTTCGTGAAATGATCCTCGCCCACGGCGGCGAGGTGCGCTTCCGCACAAAACTCACGAATATCGAGCTTTCCGGCGGGGCGCTGCGCGCGGTGCGTCTCGCGCACGGCGGCGCGGAGGAAGCGCTTGAGGCCGATTCGCTCATCCTTGCCGCGGGTCACAGCGCCCGCGAGCTGTTCGCGCTCTTGAAAGAGCGCGGCGCGCAGTTCGAACAGAAGGCGTTTTCCATGGGCGTCCGGTGCGAGCACCCGCAGGAGGTCATCTCCCGCGCGCAGTACGGCGCTTTTGCCGCTCACCCGGCGCTGGGCGCTGCCGACTACCGGCTGGCGGTGCATCTGCCGGACGGGCGGGGCGTATATACGTTCTGCATGTGTCCGGGCGGGTACGTCGTCGGCGCGGCGAGCGAAGAGGGACTTCTCTGCGTGAACGGCATGAGCCCCTTCGCGCGCGACGGGCAGAACGCCAACGCCGCCGTGCTCTGTGAGGTGCGTCCCTCAGACTTTGGCTCCGCCGACCCGCTCGCCGGTGTGGAGCTGCAAAGAACTTGGGAGCGCGCCGCGTTCCTCGCCGGAGGCGGCGATTACCGCGCCCCGGCGCAGCGGCTCGGCGATTTTCTCGTGGGAAAGCCGTCGGAGAGCGCGGGCAGCGTTGCGCCGACGTATCCGCTCGGCGTGCGCTTCGGCACGCTCGACGGCTGTTTGCCGGAGTTCGTGCTCGCCGCGCTGCGCGAGGCGTTCCCGCTCTTTGACAAAAAGCTGCGCGGCTACGCCATGCCGGACGCGGTCCTTACGGGCGTGGAGACGCGCTCGTCCTCACCGGTGCGCATCGTGCGCGGCGAAACGGGGCAGTCGAATCTCCGCGGGGTCTATCCCTGCGGCGAGGGCGCGGGCTACGCCGGCGGCATTCTCTCCGCCGCCGTGGACGGCATCCGTCAGGCGGAAAACTGGCTTTCGCAGCACATGGAATAAAATAACAGACACCGCCGCGCATACGAGGCTTTTGATAAGCCAAACTATGCGCGGCGGAACCTTTTCCGGCAGAGCCGGAATCGGCTCTGCTTCAATATAGATGGGCGGGACGGCGATAGCCGTCCTGCTTTGCCTTAACAAGTGCTCCCCTCGCGGTTTTCTTTCTGTCCTTCATCGGGGGCAAGAATATCTGACGCAATACACCGAATCTCCTCGGGATTATTTTTTCCCGGGTCAAAGCATATCATGAAGTCACCACTGTCAAGGTAGCAAAACAGCATTCCGGCAAGGTTGTCCAATATATAATTCTCCAACCTGTGATCCAGATAATGCCGGTAATACTGTTGAAACGTCGCCCAATCCGTCTTAGGTTTAAACATGATGGTTTCAAGATAATAATCGAAGATTTGTGGAAGCAAATCAAGTCCCTGATCATTCAAAGTGATCCTTGCAACACTTAAGTACTCGCTCAGATTTTGTATATCGCCATCTCCGCGAAAAAAGTCAGGAATCCTTTTTTCAAGTCTCTTACACTGCGCCTTAGTTAAATTCACACCATCTGTTCTATAAAAGCCGAAAAAGACCTCATCGCCAATCAAAAAGTATTCCATTATTCTCCTAACAAACGAGTAAAAACCTTTTTGATATCGAGCGTTGTTTATCAGTATAGTGCATACGCCTGAGGCGTTTTTGCTTTCCTTGATCAGCACTTGTCTTTTCTTCAAAACATGTCCCCCCGATCCTATTATATTTTCCGCAACGGGAGATTGCAATACCGTACCCGCGCAAAAAGCCGCTTCTTTCCCATTCGGGAGAGAAGCGGCTTTTTGCTTATGCCTCCCTCAAAGAGGGAGCCCTATATCAGAACTTGACGCGCTCGGCGATATAGTTCTTCACTTCCGCGATGGGGATGCGGACCTGCTCCATGCTGTCACGCTCGCGTACCGTGACGCAGCCGTCGGCGGGCGTTTTCTCGTCGCCCACGGTCTGAAAGTCCACGGTGATGCAGTAGGGCGTGCCGATCTCGTCCTCACGGCGGTAGCGCTTGCCGATGGAACCGGCGTCGTCATAGTCCACCATGAATTCCTTCTGCAGCTCGTGATAAAGCTCGGTCGCGGCGGGGGCGAGCTTCTTCGAGAGCGGCAGCACCGCGCACTTGAACGGTGCGAGCGCCGGGTGCAGATGCAGAACGGTGCGCACGTCGTTTTTCGCCTCGTCCACGACCTCTTCGTCGTAAGCGTCGCAGAGGAACGCGAGCGCCACGCGGTCGCAGCCGAGCGACGGCTCGATGACGTACGGCACATAGTGCTCGTTCGCTTCCTGGTCGAAATACGTAAGATCCTTGCCGGACGCCTCCTGATGGCGCTTGAGATCGTAGTCCGTGCGGTCGGCAATGCCCCACAGCTCGCCCCAGTCGGTGAACGGGAAGGCATATTCGATGTCGGTCGTGGCGCGGGAGTAGAACGCGAGCTCCGCCGGCTCGTGGTCGCGCAGCCGGAGATGCTCTTCCTTGATGCCGAGACTCAGCAGCCAGTTCTTGCAGTAGTCTTTCCAGTAGGCAAACCACTCGAGGTCCGTGCCGGGCTTGCAGAAGAATTCGCACTCCATCTGCTCAAACTCGCGCGTGCGGAACGTGAAGTTGCCCGGCGTGATCTCGTTGCGGAACGCCTTGCCGACCTGGCAGACGCCGAACGGGAGCTTCCGGCGCGTCGTGCGCTGGATGTTCGAGAAGTTGACGAAAATGCCCTGCGCGGTCTCCGGGCGGAGATAGCAGGTCGAGGAGGAGTCCTCGGTAACGCCGATGGCGGTCTTGAACATGAGGTTGAACTTGCGGATGGGCGTAAAGTTGTGCTTGCCGCACACGGGGCAGACGATGTCCTCGTGCTCGGCGATGAAAGCGTCCATCTCCTCAAACGTCATGGCGTCCACGTTGACCTCGTGGTGCTCCTCGCCGATGAGCTTGTCGGCGCGGTGACGCGCGCGGCAGGACTTGCAGTCGAGCAGAGGGTCGGAAAAGCTCGAAACGTGGCCGGTCGTGACCCACGTCTGCGGGTTCATGATGATGGCGGCGTCGAGACCGACGTTATAGGGGCTCTCCTGCACGAACTTCTTGAGCCACGCCTTCTTGACGTTGTTCTTGAACTCCACGCCGAGCGGACCGTAGTCCCAGGAGTTGGCAAGGCCGCCGTAAATTTCGCTTCCGGCGTAGACAAAGCCGCGGTTCTTGCAGAACGCTACGATCTTGTCCATGGTTTTCTCGTTATGATCCATATTTCTTTCCTTTCTCCCGCGGCCGGCTGCCGCAGGATAAAAATTATAGCCCAGATAGTGTACCACGCCGCGGCCCGATGTACAAGCCGCGGCGTGGATTTTTCTTTATCGGATAAACCGGTCGTTGCTCGAAACGATCTTCACGCGGCGGCTCGCCGCAATGAATACGATGACAATGAACACGATGAAGATGAGACCGCTGTAGTCAAAGTCGAGCGAGGCGAGAAAGTCGTACATGCCGTGGATCAGCACGGGCAGCCACAGCGCCCGGCGGCGGCACACGCGCTCGCCGATAAAATCGCCCTCGTTCGCGTAGCGCCGCGCCGCGCCGTACCAGATGCCCATGAAAACGCCGAAGCAGGCGTGGCCCGGCACCGCCGTCACCGCGCGCACGAGCGCCGTGCCGAAGCCGTACATGGCAACATACCCGATGTTTTCCCACAGCGCGAAGCCGAGCGAGACGAACACCGCGTACACCACGCCGTCAAACTGGCAGTTGAAATTCGGGCTGCGCCACGTGCGCCAGCGGAGCAGCAGCAGCTTGAAGCCCTCCTCCGAGAGCGCTACAACGATGAAGTTCGATAGGATCAGATAGCCGAGGTCGGTCTCGTCAAAGAACGAGAGCAGGATGTTCTCGCCGATCGTCTCTGTCACGATGGCGAGCGCCGTGGCGATCACGCCGAAAACGAGCAGCGAGATCAAAAGCCCCGTCGGTTCCTTTTCCAGCCGGTCGGCACGGTAGACCTGGAGCAGCAATATCACCGCCGGGATCACCGCCGCCGCGATCAGCACGGGATCCATTTCGCTTATGGTAGACAGCATAGCTTTTCCCTCTCTCTTACTTCTTGCTTTTTTCTTCTTTACTCTTTTTCATTTTTATAGCATACGCCGGGGCGGATTGCAAGACAGGCGGCATCGGTGCTATAATAAAAAGTATATCTTACATTTCAAAGGAGGGAGCGCCATGCTGCGGCTGATTTTGGGCCGTGCCGGAACGGGCAAAACCGCGCTTCTGTTTTCCGAGATCGCGGCGCGCTGCGCCCGGAGGCAGTCCGGCAGCTTTCTCATCGTACCCGAGCAGTACAGCCACGAGGCCGAGCGCGAGCTCGCGCAGCGCTGCGGCGATACGGCGAGCCTCTATGCCGAGGTGCTTTCGTTCTCGCGCCTTGCCCACCGCGTCGCCATCGGCTGCGGCGGCAGCGCGCGCGTTTACATCGATAAGCCCGGGCGGTTTCTGCAGCTCTCGCTCGCGCTCGAGCAGGTGGGCGGCGCGCTCAGCGTATACGGCGGCAGCGCCCGTTCGCCCGAGCGCATGGTACAGCTCCTCTCGGCGCTCGATGAGCTTCGCTTCGGCTGCGCCGCGCCCGACGCGCTGCGCAAAGCCGCCGAAAGCGCCACGCCCTCGCTCGCGGGCAAGCTGCGCGATCTCGCGCTTTTGCAGGAGGCGCTCGACGCGCTCTCCGCGCAGTCCGGCGCCGACCCCGCCGGGCGGCTCGACGTGCTGGCCGAGCAGCTTCCCGGCTGCGCATGGCTCCGCAGCGCAAAGTTTTATATTGACGGCTTCACGGACTTCACCGCGCAGGAGCGCCGCGTCATCCGCGCGCTGCTGCCGCTCGCGGACGTGACGGTCTGCCTCACCTGCGACGATCTCACATCCGGCAGCGAGGTGTTCTCCCTCGCCCGCCGCACGATGCGCGCGCTGCGCGACGCCGCTGAGGAGGACGGCGTGGCCGTAGAGATCGTCTCCGTGCCGCGCGGCGAAGATCGCACGCCCTTTGCGTTTCTTGAGGAGAATCTCTTCGGCTGGACGGACGAGACGCGCGACGCCGCAGGGAGCATCCGGCTCGTGCGCGCGCCCGGTGTCGCGGCGGAGTGCGAGCTGGCCGCGGCAGAGATGCGGCGGCTCGTGCGCGAAACGTCCTGCCGCTGGCGGGACATTGCCGTTGCGGTGCGCGGCTTCGGGGATTACCGCGCCGCGCTCGAGGAGGCGTGCCGCCGCGCCGGTGTGCCGCTCTACGCGAGCGAACGAACCGACATTTTCACCCGTCCCCTTCCGGCGCTCATCGCCGCGGCATTCGATATTCTTGCCGACGGCTGGAGCTACGAGAGCGTTTTTACTTATCTGAAAACCGGTCTGACCGGCATTTCCCGCGCCGATTGCGACGCGCTGGAAAACTATGTTCTGCTCTGGTCGCTGCGCGGCACGGCATGGACGCGCGCCGAGCCATGGCGGCAGCACCCGGACGGCTTCGGCGGCAAGATCACGCCGGAGAGCGACGCGCTCCTTGCAAAGATCGACATGCTGCGCCGGAGCGTCGCCGCGCCGCTCGCGGCGTTCGAGCGCCGCGGAAAGGAAGCGACCGACGCGCGCGGACAGTGCGCCGCGCTCGCGGCGTTCTGGGAGGATATTTCTCTGCCGGAGCACCTGGAAGAGCGCTCTCTCGCGCTCGAGGAGGCCGGAGAGCTTCAGGCCGCGGCGGAATACCGTCAGCTCTGGGAGCTGATCGTTTCCGCGCTTGAGCAGTGCGAGGCCATTCTCGGCGACATGCCGCTCTCACAGGAGGATTTCGGGCGGCTCTTCCGCCGGATGCTCTCGCAGTACGACGTCGGCACGATCCCCGTGGCGCTCGACCGCGTGACCGCCGGAGACTTTGACCGCATGCGGCGGCGCAGCATCCGCCATCTGCTCGTGCTGGGCGCGTCCGACGAGCGTCTGCCGCGCGTTTCCGACGGGGGCGGCGTGTTCACCGACACCGAGCGCAGCGAGCTGCGCGCGCTCGACATCGAGCTCTCCGGCGGCGACGACGAGCTCGACCGCGAATTCAATCTCATTTATAACGTATTCACGCTTCCCAAATCGTCGCTTTACGTCAGCCGCAGCGCGTTTGCCTCCGGCGAGAGCGAGACGCGCCCCTCCTTCGTCACCGACCGGATCGCAAAGCTGTTCGCGCTTTGCGAGGAGAACGGCGACGTGCATGCCGCGAGAGCGCAGTCGCTCTCCGGCGCGCTGGAGCTGGCCTGCGCCGGAGACGCCGCGGCCCGCGAGTTTTTCGCCGCGCGCGGCGAGAGCGGGCGCATCGCCGCCATCGAAAAGGCCGCCGCGGAGGAACGCGGGCGGCTCTCCCGCGAGGGCGTGCGCGCGATCTACGGGCAGAAGCTCTATCTCACGGCCTCGCGCATCGATAACTTTGCCTCCTGCCGGTTCCAGTTCTTCCTGCGCTTCGGTCTGCGCGCCAAGCCGCGCCAGAGCGCGCAGTTTGCCCCGCCGGAGCGCGGAACGTTTCTGCACTTCCTATTGGAAAACGTGGCGCGCGAGGTGTCGGAGCGCGGCGGCTTTGCCGAAACGGACGACAAGACCGTCGCCGCGCTGACGGACAAATACGTCCGCGAATATGTGCGCACGCAGCTGGAGGATTTTCGGGAAAAGAGCCCCCGGTTCGTCTATCTCTTCCGCCGCCTGGCGGAGACATCGCGGCGCATCGTGCTCGACACGGCGCAGGAGCTGCGCCGCTCCGACTTCCGCCCGCTCGACTTTGAGCTGAATTTCTCCAACAAGGACGATGCCGATCTGCCGCCGGTCAGCGTCGGCAGCGGCGAGGACGAATTTGTTCTCACCGGCACGGCCGACCGTGTGGACGGCTGGGAGCACGGCGGCAAGCTCTACATCCGGATCGTGGACTACAAGTCCGGAAAGAAAAAATTCGCGCTCTCCGACGTGTGGCAGGGCATGGGGCTGCAGATGCTGCTCTATCTCTTCACGCTGGAGAAGCACGGCGCCGAGCGCTACGGCAAGGAGATCGTCCCCGCGGGCGTGCTGTATGTACCGGCGCATGATATCCTTGTGCGCGCGGACAAGCGCCTCTCGGACGAGGAGATCGTGGCGGAGAAGGCCAGAAAGCTGCACCGCAGCGGTCTGATCCTGTCGGAAACCGAGGTCGTCGAGGCCATGGAGCACGGCGAAGCGCTGCAGTTCCTTCCGCTGTACCGCGGCAAGCTCGCCGCGGAAGCGCTCGCCACGGCCGAGCAGCTCGGCAAGCTCTCGCGGTTTCTCGAGGAGACGCTCTCGAACATGGCCGGAGAGCTCCGCGGCGGCAGCATCGCCGCCGACCCATGGTATGAAAACGACAGAGCCAACACCTGCCGTACCTGCGATTACTGCGACGCCTGCCGCTTCAGCGAAACGGCCGACGGCTGGCGGTTCAAAACAAAATTCAAAGCGCCCGAATTCTGGGAAAAGCTCGAAAACGGAGAGGAGGAGACAGCATGCCCCTGACCGACCATCAGGAACTCGCCGCCGAAAGCCGCGGCGGAGCGCGGCTCGTTTCCGCCGCCGCGGGCTCCGGCAAAACAAAGGTCCTCGTTGAGCGGCTCATGCGCTATGTAGACCGCGGCGCGGACATCGATCAGTTTCTTGTCATCACCTATACGCGCGCCGCAGCCGCCGAGCTGCGCAGCCGCATTCTCTCCGCGCTCGGCGAGCGCATCGCCGCCGACCCGATGAACCGCCGTCTCCGGCGGCAGACGGAGCTGTGCTGCCGCGCCTCCATCGGTACGATCGACAGCATCTGCGGTCGTTTTCTGCGTGAGAACACACACCTCGCCGGCATCTCGCCGGACTACCGTGTCATCGAGCCGGACCGCTCCGACGAGATCTGCGCCCGCGTGCTTGACAAGCTCCTCGAAGAGCTGTATGAGACCATCGAAGAGGATGCGGGCGTACGCGCGCTCGTGGATTCGTTCGGCTCGGGAGATAACGACGATAAGCTCTCGGCGCTTGTTTTGCGGCTGTACAAATCGCTGCAGAGCCACGCCGACCCCGATGCGTGGCTCGCCGAGCAGCGCGAACGGCTCACCGACGCGTGGAACGACGTCGGCGATACGCCGTGGGGGCAGTATCTTCTCTCCCGCACGCGCTCCCAGGCGCAGTACTGGGCGGAGCGGATCGAGGAGCTCCGCCTCCGGCTGGACGAGCCGGATCGGGACGCGAAGATCAAAAAGGCGTACACCAATAATCTTGATTTCGCCGGTGACGCCGCGCGGGACATGGCGCGCGCCGCCGCGTTCGGCTGGGATAAGGCGCGTCTCGCCTGCCCCGGTCCTTTCCCTCGCCGCGGTATCTATAAGGGCGACGACCCGCTCGCGCAGCGGATCATCGCCGTTTGGACCGGCTTCAAGGACACCGCCGCGAAATGGCAGGATCTTTTCGCCAACGATTCCGACGCGCTCCTGCGCGATCTGGCCGTCAACACGCCCGCCGTTGACGCGCTGCTCGCGCTGACGCAAAAGCTCGGCGCGGCCTTCGCCGCCGAGAAAAAACGGCAGGGCGTGTGCGACTTCTCCGATCAGGAGCATCTGGTGCTCAAGCTGCTCACGGACTCGTCCAACGGCCTCGCCGCCGCGCTTTCGAGCCGCTATACGGAGGTGCTCGTCGATGAGTATCAGGACGTGAACGCCTGTCAGGACGCGCTCTTCCGGCTGCTTTCCGACAACGGGCGCAGGCTCTTCATGGTCGGCGACGTGAAGCAGTCGATCTACCGCTTCCGTCTGGCCGACCCGACGATCTTCCTGAAAAAATACGAGACCTGGCCGGATATCGAAACGGCGGAGCCGTGCGAAGAGCCGGGGCGCATCCTGCTGCGGGAAAATTTCCGCTCGCGCCCCGAGGTGCTCGAGAGCGCGAACCATGTTTTCCGCAACATCATGTCCCGCGAGCTCGGCGAGCTCGAATACGACGAGGCGGCGGCGCTCCGGCCCGGCCCGGGGCGGGATTTCCCGGAGGGCGGCGGTGCGCCGACGGAGTTCTGCATTCTCACGCCGCCGGACGGCGGTGACGACGAGGATGAAGCCGAGAACGACGAGCGCCCCGATAAGGTGCTGCATGAGGCGCAGTACATCGCCTCGCGCATCCGGCGCATGGTGGACGAGCGAACCCCCGTCACCGAGGATAAGACGCTGCGGCCGTGCACCTACGGCGATTTTGCCATCCTTCTCCGCTCGAACAAGGCGGTCACGCCGCGCTACCGCGCCGCGCTCGCCGAACAGGGCATCCCGTCCGTGTCCCAGCAGGGCGGCGGGTTTTTCCGCTCCACGGAGATCACCTCGCTCCTCGCGCTGCTCGGCGTGATCGACAATCCCCATCAGGACGTGCCGCTCATCGCGGTGCTGCGCTCGCCTCTTTTCGGCTTCACACCGGACGAGCTTTCCGCCATCCGCGCCGCGGACCGAAACAGCGACTATTACACCGCGCTCTGTCTCCGCGCAAAGGAGGATGAACACTGCGCGGCCTTCCTCGCAGAGCTGGAGAGCTACCGTGAGATCGCGCCGGACCTTTCCATTGAGGCGCTGCTCGCGCGCATCTGCGACAAGGCCGGTGTCTTCGCCCTGCTCGCAGCGATGCCCGACGGCGCGGCGCGGCGCGAGAACGTCTGCCAGCTCATCGAGTTCGCCCGCCAGTTTGAACAGGACGGCTACCGCGGCGTGTTCCGCTTCATCCGCTGGATGAAGCAGCTGGATGAGCACGGCAAAGAGCCGCGCACCGGTGCGCTGGAAAGCCGCAACGCCGTGCAGATCATCAGCATCCACCACTCGAAGGGGCTGGAGTACCCGATCGTATTTCTCGCCGACACCGCCCACAAGATCAACCTGCAGGACAGGAACAGCGATGTTCTCATCCACCCGTCGCTCGGCATCGGCGGCCGCGTCATCGACAGTTCACGCGGCATATCGTATCCCACGATCGCACTGCGCGCGATCTCGGCCAAGCTCACGCAGGAATCGCTGTCCGAGGAGATGCGCGTGCTCTATGTCGCCATGACGCGCCCCAAGGACCGGCTCATCATCACGGCGACATGGAAAACTCCCGAAAAGACGCTCGACGCGCTGCGCGACGATCTCACCGCCCCCATCGCGCCGCAGCTTCTCGAAAAGAGCGCCTCGCTTTCGCGCTGGATCGCACTCGCAGCGCTTCTGCCGGGCAGCCCGATCAAAATGCGCATCATTCCCGCCTCCGGAGAGAGCGCGTCCGAGACCGCGCCGCCCGAGATCGAACCGGCTGAGCCGGGCGAGTGCGCGGCGCTCTCCGAGGCGCTGACGTGGGAATACCCGTACCGCTGGGCGGAGGAGCTGCCGTCGAAGATCACCGCGAGCGCGCTCGAGGGCACCGACGCCGACCCGGACGCGCAGAGCACCGCGCCGGAAGCACAGCGCCGGCGGCTCTTCCGCCGTCCGGTCTTCGGCGCGAAGGACGCCCCGCTCACCGGCACCGCGCGCGGCATCGCCGTACACACGGTTCTGCAGTTTATCGACTATTCGTGCGTATCCACGCCGGAGCAGGTGCGCGGCGAGATCGAACGGCTGAAAAACGCTGAACACATCACCCCCGCGCAGGCCGCCGCAGTGGAGCCAAAGGACATCTGCGAGCTGTTCGCCTCCCCCGTCGGGCAGAGGATCCTGCACGCGGACGAGGTCTGGCGCGAGCTGCGCTTCTCGCTGCTCACCGGCGCGGAGACCGTGTTCGACGCGCCCGCCGGCGAGGAGGTGCTGCTGCAGGGCGTCGCCGACTGCTGCATCCGCGAGGGGGATGCGCTCACCGTCGTGGATTATAAGACGGACTATGTGACGGCGGAAACGCTCGCGGCGCGTGCCTCGGAATACGCGCCGCAAGTCCGCGCCTACGCCGCCGCGCTCACGCGGCTGCTCGGAAAGCCGGTGCGGGAGGGCGTTTTCTTCTTCCTGCGCACCGGGGAGAGCGTCTCCATCGACTGCCGCGCGAAAAAATAAAAGAAATTCAAAGAAAACTTGACGATTCCGCTTGACATTCGCCGGAAATTGGGTATAATAACCCTTGCGTTTGCGATATAGCGGGATTGTGTAAAGGTAGCACAGCGGACTCTGACTCCGTATGTGAGGGTTCGAATCCTTCTCCCGCTGCCAGAAAGCTCCTGCCCTTAAGGGCGGGAGCTTTTTGCATATTGCCGCGCATTTCTGCCGCCTGTACTTGAGCATTATCGGGAAAAGTGATAAAATTTATTTACTGAAAATGGTTGCAATTTGGCCGTCTGCTTGGCATATATGGCAGAAAGGAAGTGTTCGATTTGAGTTTCAAAGAATTTCTTCTCGACGTATTGGATCGGACGGTCAACGCCTCATGGTATCGATCCGTCGGGTGTTCTCCGGACGAAGCGTCTTTTTTGGCAGACATGGAGGCCAACAGCCGCAATACATCCCGCCGCTCTCGACAGTTCAGCGATGAAGAGATTAAAACGCGTATAGAAGAAAGCCGTAAGGGTTATGACGAAGCAATGGCCACGCTTGCTGAATGCCAACGCAAGCTACGCGAAGGCGGCCCTTTGGTTCGTGAAGGGGCGGAAAAAGCTCGTCAGGAAGCCCTGCGCTTTCGCGAAGAAGCCCGTTAACCTGTCTCTCCTCCGTTGGTATGCATATTTATCCCCCTTACGGTTTTGGGCTATTCTACTCCCATCGAATCTACCCACATCGAATCAAAAGAAGTCCGATCCGGAAAGGCCGGGTTTCTTTGGACAAGGCAGCCCAGCAAAAACGGGAGGACGATCTGTCCTCCCGTTTTCAGCATATTGAATTGCTTATTTCATCTTATATTTCCCGCGTCCCGCGCTGGAAAGGCCCATCTCCGTGCCGTTCCAGATGCGGACAAAGTTTTCACGGTGCTTGATGAGGATGGCGAGCGTCGCCACGCAGAGGATGACGAGCGGCAGCCAGCCGCTGCGGATGGCGGTATAGATCGGGAACGAGACAACGCTCGTCACGGTGCCGACGACGATGTAATCTGTCAGCACAGTGAGGATGACGACCGCCGCGAGAATGCACAGCGCAACCTTCCAGTTGATAGCGAGGATCATGCCGAGATACGAGGCAAAGCCCTTGCCGCCCTTGAATTTGAGATAGAACGGGAACATATGCCCCAGCACGCACGCCACGCCCGCAATGAAGCCGAGCAGCGGCACCGCCGGGAAGATCCACTTGGAGAGCTCGACCGCGAGCACGGCCTTGCCGATGTCATGGACGGCGACGAGCAGTCCCGCCTTCCATCCCATGAGCGCAAAAGCGTTGGAAGCGCCGAGATTTTTCGACCCGCCGGCGCGAAGGTTCACGCCCTTCCACCGGGAGAGATACAGTGCCATGTTGGAACAGCCGATGAGGTATGCGCCGAGAATGGTGACGATGTAGGAAAGCATAGCCGCCCCCTTTCTGCGGAAGACCCGCGGGAAAATTTGGTTTTTCTATCGAATCAAGAAATCCTTAACCTTTTTTATATTACGCGCAAGCGGCGCATGTGTCAAGCGTTGGTTTCCCGCCGGACATCCTACGCCGCGTGCGCGTAATATTCTATTCTCCCGGAAATGTTCAGATCACGCGAAAATCGCTTTGCATCGCCGGGATATTGCCCTTAAATTCTTTGAAACAATCCAAGATCAGATCCGCCATCTCCGTGCCGATCTCGCGCACGACAGGGCAGCCGACATAAAAGTCGTACCCGCCCGTACCGCTGGCGCGGTAGCTGTTGAGGCAGATGGTAAAGGTGTCCTCTTCGCGCACGTCCTGCCCATTCACGCGCATGGATGTCACCCGCTCGCCCACGGGCCGGGAGATATCGTACACATACGAGACGCCGGCATAGTAGTCGTAATTATAATGCTCCACCTTCGGCCGGAGGAAAACGTCCGAAACGCAGAGCATCCCGTCCTCGCCGCGCGAGAAATACTCCGCGCTGCGCTCGAGCGCCGCTTTGAGAACCTTTCCGGTGATCTCCAGCACCGCAAGCGTGTTCGTGTACGGATACGCGATGAGAAGATCGCGGCGGCGCACGGTTTTGGGCAGTCCCGCCACATCGTTTGCAAGGCTCGTCGCCGAGAGCTGCGCTCCGCTCGCCCAGAGCTGCACCGCATTAAAGAGATCGGCGAGCGCATTCCCCTCCGACGCCATACGCAGCGGCGTGTCCGGCGTGAGAGCGTGCGGCAGCGTGCCGATCACTTCATCGAGCCAGTTCTGCGCGCCGTGCTCCATCTCGGAAAACTCCTCGAGCCATTCGCGGCGGCACGCGCCGTGCGCGGGGACGGTCTCGCTCGTGATGCGCTTTTCTTCCCCGGAGAGCACCGCTTCGACGCGGATGAACTCCTGTCCGCGGTCGGACGGCTGCACGACGAACGTGCCGAAAAGCGTCTGCCCCGGCACGGACATGTGCTGGTGGCCGGTCAGCAGGATATCAAAATCCAGTTCCTGACAGATGCGGTAGGCGACATTTTCGTGCGTGGCGGAGAGGACGCGCCCCGTGGCAAGATCGCGCTCAAAGCCGCCGTGGTAGACGCAGAGCGTAACGTCCGAAATGCTTTTGAGCTTTTCGAGCGCCGCAGCCGCCGCCGGGATCGGGTCGGAAATGCGGATGGAGGCGATATGCTCCGGCCGCTCCCAGATGTTCACATAGTCCGTCACGATGCCGACGATACCGACGCGAAGGCCGTTTTCGAGCGTGTGGACGCGCGCCGGGTAGAGCGGCGCGCAGCCGTTTTTCGCGCTCACATTTTCGCACACGCACCGCGCGTTCAGATTTCCGAGATACGAGCCGAGATAGTCCGTGCCGAAGTTGAAATCGTGGTTGCCGAGCGTCACATAGTCGTAGCCGCAGCGGTTCATGATCCCGGCAAAGGCGCGGCCGTCGCCGATCGTGTCGTGGCAGAAGGCGCCCAGCGGCGAGCCCTGCAGCAGATCGCCGCCGTCGATGACGAGCGTATTCCCGTCCTTTTCAAAGCGGCTCGCGCATTTGAAAAGGCCGATGTCCCGCTCGTCGCGGCTGCGGTAGTCCGTGGGGTAAATGTATCCGTGCAGGTCGGAAGTGAAGTAAACAGTCAGCTTCTTATCTGCCATAGCGTCTTATCCCCTTGCAAGTTTCGTGCGGATCTTCGCGGAGATCCACTCGATGATGAGCACGAGCACGATGAGTCCGAGCAGTATCGCGCCCACCTCGTTCCAGCGGTAGGAGCTCATCGCAAAGATGAGCGGCGCGCCGATGCCGCCCGCGCCGACAAGACCGAGAACGGTGGCGTCGCGCAGGTTCATGTCAAAGCGGTAGATGATCGTGGAGGTGAAGTCCGCGGTGAGCTGCGGCAGGATACCGTAGCGGATCTTCTGGAACGTGGTGCATCCGGCGGCGTCGAGCGATTCGAGAATGCGCTTGTCGAGATCCTCGATGCTCTCGATGAACATCTTCGTCACCATGCCGATCGAACAGAGCGACATCGTGAGAAGCCCCGCGAACGGCCCGGGGCCGGTGACGCGGATAAACATAAGGCCATACACAAACGCCGGGATCGTGCGGATGGCCGCGATCACGGTGCGCCCGATGAGCGCGATCGGCTTCGGCACGAGATTGCTCGCCGAAAGGAACGCCAGCGGCAGCGAGATGATCGCGCCGACGATCGTGCCGAGAAACGCGATGCAGAACGTCTCCAGCAGCAGATACGGCATGCCGTTCGTGCCGAGCGTGAAAAGGAGCTTTCCCGACGGGTGGAAAATGCCGGAGAGGATGTTCCCCGCCACGGCGAGGCCGTTGCCGGTGGGGTTGCTCACGCGCACGGCGCTGCCCGACCACGCGAGCAGGCACGCGACGATGAACGCCGCGAGGAGCTGCCGGATCCACGTTTTCGGCGCGGATTCGTAGGCCCTGAGAATTTTCTTGTCCATAGCTTCCCCCCTCAGGTCAGACGCTTGCGCAGCCAGTGGCTGAGCGCCTCGATGACGATGACGGTCACGAAAAGAACGATGAGGATCATGCCGAGACTGTCGTACTCGCGCCAGCCGATCTTCTCATTCATAATGAGACCGAGACCGCCCGCGCCCACGTAGCCGAGGATGGACGCATAGCGCACGTTGCCCTCCAGACAGAAGAGCGAAACGGAAAGATACGTCGGCAGCACCTGCGGGAACACGGCGGTCGTGAAGGCCTGCAGGCGCGTTGCGCCGAGCGCCTCCATTGCCTCATACGGCCCCATATCGACCGTTTCGATGATCTCAAAAAGCTGCTTGCCGACATAGGCGAACGTGAAAACGGCGATGGCGCACGTACCCGCCATCGTGCCGAGACCGAAGATGTAGGTAGCGATCAGCGCGCACACGAGCGTCGGCAGCGTGCGCACGAGGCTCAGAAAGAGCCGCACGATAAATACGATAACGCGGTTTGTAACGATATTGCTTGCCGCGGCGATGGCGAACGGGATGGCCAGCACCGCGCCGATGAACGAGCCGAGAAACGACATTTTGATCGTGTCCCACAGCGGCGTCCAGATTTTGGAGAGATAGGCGGTGTTCGGCGGGAACATGGCCTTGAGAATGTCGAAAAACTTGCTGCCGCGCTTTACGAGCACGGCGAAATCAAACCCCGTCACACGCACGGAGACCGCCGCGAGCGCCACCACGATGAGAATAACGATCGGCGCTCGGCTGCGTTTTTCCTTCACGACCGTTCCGTCAGAGAGCGTGTAGGTGCGGGGCTTGAACACGCGGTCGTAGAGACTCATGCGGGTTCCTCCGTTTCATCCTCGCCGTAGATCGCGGCGAGAACGTCCTTATCAACGTTGGCGGACGGCCCGTCATAGACGATCTTTCCCGCGCGGATGCCGATGATGCGGTCGGCATATTCCAGCGCCAGCTCGACATGGTGAATGTTCAGAAGGATCGTGATGCCCATATCCTTGTTGATATGCACGAAGTCCTGCATGACCTGTTTGGCCGTGACAGGGTCGAGCGCCGCGACCGGCTCGTCGGCAAGGATGATCTTCGGGTCCTGCGTGAGCGTGCGCGCGAGCGCCACGCGCTGCTGCTGGCCACCGGAGAGCTGGTCGGCGCGCATATACGCCTTATCGAGAATGCCGACCTTGTCGAGCGATTCGAGCGCCTTGATCTTGTCCGATTTCCGGAACGCGCCGAGCAGCACGCGCCAGAACGGCATATCCGGCACGCACGCGGCCAGAACGTTCTGGATAACGCTCGTGCGCGTCACGAGATTGAACGACTGGAACACCATGCCGATGCCGCGGCGGAAACGCCGCAGGCTCTTGCCGGAGAGCGAGCTCACATCCGTGCCGTTCACCGTCAGCGTGCCGGAGGTGATCCGGTGCATCCGGTTCACCGAGCGCAGCAGCGTGGACTTGCCCGCACCGGAGCGGCCGATGATCGCGGCGAATTCGCCGTCGGCGATCGTGAGATCTACATCGTCCAGCCCGACCGTGCCGTTGGGATATACCTTGGAAACGTGGTCAAATACAATCATACGGACTCCTCTTTCTTATATAGCGCGCGGGGAGGGCGGCACAGCGGAAGGTTTGATGCTGTACCGTCCTCCCCGCAGTTGGGAAAGTGTCTCAGTTGGCGGCGGAGAGCTCCTGGATGAGCTTCTGCGCGGCGCGCTCGTTGTCATAGTCGGAGGACTGCGCGATCTGGTAGCCGTTGTGGCTGTAGATGGCGATGACCTGCTTGCCGGCATCGGTATTGCCGATGTTGATGAACGCCTGCTGCAGCGCGGCGATCAGATCGGCATCCATGATGGGCGAGTTCTTGCTCACGGAGATGGTGTCGTTGTAGATGGGCGCGGTGACGCCGATGACGCCGGTCTCCTCCCAGATGGAGCCTTCACGGCCGAACTCGCTGTTCCAGCGCTCGGCATAGTCGCGGCGGGCGTCGGCATAGGTCACGAGAACGTCGACCTGGCCGGAGGCGAGACGCGCGAACGCGCTGGCGTAGGAGTCAGACTGCACGGCGCTGGAGAGATCCGAGATGCCCTTGCCGTAGTGGTCCTGCAGCCAGAGAGCGGGGTAAATGTAGCCCGCGGGAGAGGACGTGCCCATGACGCTCCAGTTGGCGCCGTCGAGGTCTTCCCAGGTGAGCTCTTCCCCGGCGTTGACCTTGTCCTGCAGCTCCTTGCCCTTTTCGGACGGGCCGGCGATGAACAGAGCGCGGTAGGAAACCGCCTGACGGTCGGAAGCCTCGGTGGGCTGGCCGTCGTTCCAATCCTTCGCGTTGTCGGAATCCTTGCTCAGACCGTCGCGGGTGGCGGTGAGAATGACCTCGGCGCCGTCGTCATAGAGAACGTAGGTGCCGCCGGGGATGAGGCCGACGTCGATCGTGCCGGCTTCAAGACCTTCGCCGACCGCTTCATACGTCGTGCCGACGGTGATCTCCACCTCGCCGACTTCGTAGCCGAGCGTGGCAAGCTCGTTCTTGAGCATCTCCTTGAGAGGCTCGGTGACGGTGATGATCTCCTGCGGCTCGCGGGACGGGACGAACGCGACCTTCAGGGTGTCGATCTTCTTCGCGGTGGGTTCGGCGGCGGGCTCTTCCGCAGCGGGAGCCTCGGTAGCCGGGGCTTCGGTGTCCGGGGTCTCGGCGGCGGTGCCGCAGCCGGCCAGCAGGCCGAGCGTCATGACGACCGCGAGCAGGAGCGCAAAAATCTTTTTCATCCTTTTTCCTCCGATAATACTCTTCTTATTTTTTCCGGCGCATACGCAAAAAGCAAGGTGCGCCGTTCCTCAAAGCGAGTATAGCACACCCCGATAAAGAAAAAATTTCCGATTCAGTAAAAATGTTAGTTCTTTGTGTCCCGCTCGAAATAGTAGGCCACGAGCTCTTCAAACGCAAGGATCACATGGCCGAAAAAGGGGTTCGGCAGGCTCCCGGCGAGCGTCTGCTTCGAGCCGTCCACCACGATGACGAGATCCGCGAGCCGCGCGAGCGCGGAATCGGCGCGCTTGGTGAACGTCACGATCTTGTGGCCGTTCTGGCGGGCGTGGCGCACGTCGTTGAGCACCGGCTCGGTCTCCCCGCTCTGGCTCACGGCGAACATGACGCTCGGCGCGGCCTCCTCGTCGGTGAGATCGTGCGCCGAGCAGAAGAGCATGTGGTCATAGAAATGGACGTTATTATAGACCATGAAGCCGCAGATGGAGAGCCGCTGCGCGATATACTCGCCCACGATGCTGGAAAAGCCCTCGCCGGTCGTGAACATCTTCGCCTGGCGCGAAGCGTCGAGCAGCGCGCAGAAGCCGTTCACCAGTTCGTCCGAATAGTTGTCCACGAGCGTTTTGAGATTTTCCGCGCTGCGCTCGCCGCGCCGGTCCATCTGGCGGCTGAGATAGTAATAGAGCTCGCTGTAGCCGTCAAAGCCGAGACGCTTGCACATTTTCACGATCGACGCGGCGGAGAGGAAATTCTCGCTCGCGATCTGCTGGATGCCGACGCGCTTCTCGCCGCGCTCGATGTGCGCGGCAATGCCCGTGATGACACGTTTTTCGTCCTCGGACAGGAGGTTGGTCAAAAGAAAATAACTGCCGTTCATAGCGTATCAAGAAATCCTTCCCCACACCGTTTTATCCACTATACCAGACCCGCCGCCAAAGCGCAACGCCCCTCTTCGTAGAGCGAAACGGCCCTCTCGCGAAAGTCTCTCTATGCCGGCAGGGAGGGGCTCGGCCCCTCCCCTGCCTTTTTATCTGCCGCTCTTCACTGCCTCGCGGATCTCGCCCATGAGATAGAGCGAGCCGCAGGCGACGACGGGCGTTTCCCCGCCGCTTTCCTCCAGCGCGCGGCGCACGCCCTCCGCTGCCGTATCGCACGAAACCGCGGGCGCGCCCTTCGCGCGAAGATACGCGCAAAGCTCGTCCGCGCCCAGCGCGCGGGGCGAATCCGGCGTCAGGCAGATAAACTCCTTCCCGTACGGCAGCAGCCGGGCGAGCATCGTCTCATAGTCCTTGTCCGCGAGCACGCCGAGCAGAAAGACGACCTTCTGCCCCGGCAGATACACGTCCAGACTGCGCGCGAGCGCTTCAACACACTGCGGGTTGTGCGCGCCGTCGGCAATGACGGGCGGATCGGAGCGCAACAGCTCGAACCGCGCTTCCCAGCGCGCCGCGGAAAGTCCCTCGCGCAGCGCGCTCTCCGGGATGCTCCGCCCCTTTTCGCGCAGCACGTTCACCGTTTCGATGGCGAGCGCCGCGTTGCGGAGCTGATGCTCTCCGAGCAGATGCAGCGTCAGGCCCTTTTCGTCCTTATAGTCGAACCGCTGCCCGGCGAGCGAGTGGGCGCGCTCCTGCAGCGTGTCAAACGCCGCGCCGCGCCACACTGCGCCGCGTTCGGCGCATATCTCCCGGTACACCGCGTCCACGGCGGCGTTTACCGGGTACGTCACGGCCGTCGTGCCGGGCTTGATGATCCCGGCCTTCTCGCGCGCGATCTCCGGAAGCGTATGGCCGAGAATGGCGGTGTGCTCCAGGCCGATGTTCGTGATAACGGCGGCCTCGGGCGAGGGTATCACGTTCGTTGCGTCGAGCCGCCCGCCGAGACCGACCTCGAGCACCACGGCATCGCATTTCTCCGCCGCGAAATACTGGAAGCCCATCGCGGTGAGGATCTCAAACTCCGTGGGCGCGTCGGACATGCCGGCGGCGGCCTCCTTCACGGCTTCGGCGGCGCGGCAGAGCGCCGCGTCGGGGATGTCCGAGCCGTTGATGCGGAACCGCTCGTTCACGCGCACAAGGTGCGGGGAGGTGTAAAGCCCCGTCTTATACCCCGCCGCCGTCAGGATCGAGGCAAGCATCGTGCTCGTCGAGCCCTTGCCGTTCGTCCCGGCGACGTGGATAAATTTCAGGCTGTCCTGCGGGTTCCCCAGCCGGTGCATCAACTCGCGCATCCGCTCCAGACCGAGGCGGCTTCCCTTCCAGTCGGTGGCGTGGATAAAAGCGAGCGCTTCGTTAAGCTCCATGTGTTTTCCCTCCCTCTCCGGGCAGCGCGCGGCGCACGCGCGCGCACAGCTTCGGCAGCACGAGGCCGAACACAACGGCTTTCACAATGCACACCGCGCCGCGCGGCAGCAGCATGGCCGAGATGAAGCCCGGAAACCAGTAGCCGTAGAGCTTTGCGTCGATGTACATGACAAGCGTGTTGAGCGCCGTGACGAGTACCTCGGCGGCCACGACGATGCCGACCGTCTGTCCGGTCGTGAGCGAAAAGCCGCGGCGCTTGGCGTAAAAGCCGGTCACAAGCCCCGCAAGCGCGTAGGGCAGGATCCAGAGCAGCGTCGTGGCCGAAACGCCGTAGCGCAGAAGCTGGTACAAAAGCGTCCCCACGAACCCGACGGCAAGGCCGTCCAGCGGGCCGAAGAGCAACGCGCCGAGCAGGATGGGGAAGCTCTCAAAGGTGATCTTGATGCTGTTGAGATCGAGCGCGAGCGCGCCGAGCGCGGCGCACATTGCCGCCAGCACGGCGTTCAGGGCGAGTTTTCTTGTTTTCATGGCGTAAAAAGACTCCTTTCGTGACAGTTGCCACGGAAGGAGCGGTATCCTCGGGTGGCAGCGGATGCGGAGCAAAACCGCGCGGCTCTCGCCGCTTCGTCCACGGACAACATCCCATCCCGCGGCACTTTACGCTTTGCACCTACTCTGTCATGTGTTTTCTGAATTGAATTTATTTTATCCGGCGCGCCGCGGCTTTTGCCGTGTGCGCGGCCAGTACCGCCGTGGTGAGCGCGCCGACGCCGCCCGGCACGGGCGTAACGGCGCGAACGACGCCATCCGCTTCGGCGAGAGCAACGTCGCCGCAGAGCTTCTGCGTCTCTTCGTTATAGTGTATGCCGACGTCGATGACCGTCTGTCCGGCGCGGAAATACGCCGCGCCGACGCTCTCGCGCCGCCCGGCCGCGGCGACGAGGATGTCCGCTTCGCGCGCAAGGCCCGCCGCGTTTTCGGTCTTTGAGTGGCAGAGCGTCACCGTTGCGCCGCGGTGCAGCAGCAGCATTGCCGCCGGACGTCCGACGACGAGGCTCCGTCCGAGCACGACGGCACGCTTCCCCTCGATGGGAATTTCATAATAGTCCAGCAGCTCCAGCACCGCCTGCGCCGTGCAGGGGGCAAAGCCCTCGTCCGTCCCGGCGTACACCGCGGCGAGAGAGCCCTCCGCCGCGCCGTCCACATCCTTTTCCGGCGCGATGGCGCGCAGTATGCGCGCCTCGTCCAGCGCCGCAGGCAGCGGGCGCAGCAGCAGTATGCCGTGTACCGATGCATCGGCGCTCAGGGAGCGCAGCGTTTCTTCGAGCGCTTCGCCGGAAGCATTCTCCGGCAGAGAGACGCACCGCGTTTCGATGCCCACGGCGGCGCAGCGCTTCACCGCCGCCCGCTCGTAGGAGAGATCGTCCTCGCGCGCTCCAAGGCGCACGATGGCGAGCGTCGGGACGACGCCCTTTTCGCGCAGGCCGGATACGAGCTGCGCCGTTTTTTCGTTGAGCGCGGCGGCGGCGGGCGCGCCGCGGAGAAGCATGCTCATCGCGCGAGCCTCCCGTATACATCGTTATAGATCTTTTCGACCTGCCGCGCGTACTTATCCACGAGCGCGTGAGCCTTCGCGTCGAGCGCGGCGGCGCGCGCCCGATCCTGCATCAGCCGCGTATTGACACGCACGTTGATCTCCGCGCCGCGAAGCGCCGCGAGAGCGAGAGCCGCGCCGACCGCGGCGTCCGAGACCGCGATGGGGCTTCCCATGTCGGCAAAGCCGCGCAGCAGCTCCACCGTCCGCCCGGTAAGCTCCAGCACCTCCATCGGCGGCGCGGCGGCGGCGGTGAGACACGCCTCAAGCGTTTCGGCCCGCTGCGGATCGTCCTTCGGTATCGCATAGGCCTTTGCGAGCGGCGCGAGCGCCGCGGCGTCCTTTTCCACACAATCTAAAAGCCGGCCCCGGAGCGTTTCCGCCTCGTCGAGCAGCTCGCGCAGTATTGGCTCGACGGCGGCGTATTTTTCCTTTCCGACGGTGAGCTCCCCCACCATGCCGCCGAGCGCGGCGGCGAGCGATCCGGCGAGCGCGCTTGCGCTGCCGCCGCCCGGCACAGACGCCTTGGACGCGAGCGAGGCGGTAAAATCATTCACGCTTTTGCGGAGCATTTCCATTCTTAAAACATCCCCGTAATGACGCCGTTTTCGTCCACGTCGATCCGCTCGGCGGCAGGTGACTTTGGCAGGCCCGGCATCGTCATAATATTGCCCGTGAGCGCGACGAGAAAGCCCGCGCCCGCCGAGACGCGGATCTCCCGCACCGTCACGGTGAAGCCCTCCGGCGCGCCGCGTTTTGCCGCGTCGTCCGAGAAGCTGTACTGCGTTTTGGCAACGCACACCGGCAGAGCCCCGAAGCCGAGCGCCGTGAGCCGCGCGGCCTGCTTTTTTGCCTCCGGCGTGAGAACAGCGCCGTCCGCGCGGTACACGTTCCGGCAGAGAGCGTTCAGCCGCTCCTCGATCGTGCCGTCAAGATCATAGGCAAAGCGGAACTCGTTTTTCTCCTCGCAGAGCCGCACGACCTCCGCCGCGAGCGCTTCGCCGCCCGCGCCGCCGCGCGCCCACACGTCGCTGCGCACGGCTTTGACGCCGAGCGCGGCGCATTTCTCCGCCACGAGTGCAAGCTCCGCCTCCGTGTCCGTCGGGAAAGCGTTCACCGCCACGACGCACGGGAGGCCGAATACATTTTTGATATTGTCCACATGGCGCAGAAGGTTCGGAAGGCCCTTTTCGAGCGCTTCGAGATTTTCCGCGCCGAGCGCGTCCTTCTCCACGCCGCCGTGGTATTTGAGCGCGCGCACCGTCGCCACGATCACGACGGCGTGGGGGCGCAGATCTGCCAGACGGCACTTGATGTCAAAGAACTTTTCCGCGCCGAGATCGGCGGCGAAGCCCGCCTCGGTGACGGTATAGTCCGCGAGCTTTTGCGCCATGCGCGTGGCGAGCACGCTGTTGCAGCCGTGGGCGATATTCGCAAACGGGCCGCCGTGGACGAGCACGGGCGTTCCCTCGAGCGTCTGGACAAGGTTGGGGCAGAGCGCATCGCGCAGCAGCGCGGTCATCGCGCCCTCGGCTCTGAGATCGTGCGCCGTAACAGGCGCGCCGTCATAGGCATACCCCACGATGATGCGGCCGAGCCGCGCCCTGAGATCCGAAAGGCTCTCCGCGAGACAGAACACCGCCATGATCTCGCTTGCCACGGTGATGTCGAACCCGTCCTCGCGCGGGCAGCCGTTCGCTCTGCCGCCGAGCCCGTCCACAACGTGCCGCAGCTGCCGGTCGTTCATGTCGACGCAGCGCTTCCACGTGATCTGCTTCGGATCGATCCCGAGGGCGTTGCCCTGCTGGATGTGGTTATCGAGCAGCGCCGCGAGCAGGTTGTTGGCAGCGCCGATGGCGTGAAAATCGCCGGTAAAGTGGAGGTTTATGTCTTCCATCGGGACGATCTGGGCATAGCCGCCGCCGGTCGCACCGCCCTTGATGCCGAACACCGGCCCCAGCGACGGCTCGCGCAGCGCGGCGAGCGCGTTTTTCCCGCAGCGGCGGAGCGCATCGGTAAGGCCGATGGAGGTCGTAGTCTTGCCCTCGCCCGCGGGTGTCGGCGTGATGGCCGTGACGAGAATGAGCTTTCCGTCCGGCGCGGCGGCCTTTTCGCGCAGCAGGTCGAGAGAAATTTTCGCCTTGTGTCTGCCGTAAGGCTCAACGTATGCTTCGCCGATGCCCGCAGCCGCGGCGATCTCGGAAATACTTTTCAGCGCGCACTTGTGCGCGATCTCGATATCGGTCATCCGGATCCCTCCCCATATACAAACAGAGTTAGTATACAGTATTCCCGTCCTTTTTTCAAATGTTTTCCGCGCAGGAGGCGGGGCTGTCATGCATTTGCATCCGGCAAAAAATCTGTTATAATGCCGTCGGGTGATAGTATGGACACAAAGGCAAAGAATAAGAGGCCATCAGCCATTCAGCCGGGGATGATCCTCTCGCTCGTTCTCTGCGTGGGGCTCGGCGCTGGCGTCGCCTATGCGCTTCCCGAAAACGAGAGCTTTTTCGCCGTGTTCCTCTTCGGGCTTGCCGGGTTCTGCGTCTCCTTCGCCTTGCAGACCATCCTGCACGAGACCGGCCATCTGATCGGCGGGCTGCTGACAGGGTATAAATTCTGCTCGTTCCGCATCGGGAATCTCCAATTGCAGCGCGAAAACGGTGCGCTTTGCTTCCGCCGCCTGAAGCTCGCCGGGACGGGCGGGCAGTGCCTGATGACGCCGCCGGAGCCCGTGGACGGGAAAATTCCGGTGATGCTTTATAATCTCGCGGGGCCGCTTATGAATCTGCTCACCGCGCTTCTCGCGCTCGGCGGGTACTTCCTCTCCGGCGGCGGCAGCGTGGGCGCGTCTCTGCTCTTTCTATTTGCGTTCGTGGGGCTTTATCTCGCGCTCACGAACGGCATCCCGCTCCGGCTCGGGCCGATCGACAACGACGGCAAAAACGCCTTCTCCCTGCGCCGCGATCCGGAGGCCATGCGCGCCTTTTATCTGCAAATGGCCGTAAACAGCCGCCAGACGGAGGGCGAGCGCCTGCGCGATATGCCGGACGAATGGTTCGTCATGCCGTCGGACGAGGCAATGCAGAACGCCCTCGTCGCCGCGACCGGCGTTTTCTGCTGCAGCCGCCTCATGGACGAGCACCGCTTCGCCGAGGCGCACGAGGCGATGTCGCGCCTGCTCTCCGGCGGGGCGAACCTCGTCGGGCTCTACCGCGCGCTTTTGCTGTGCGACGAGATGTATCTGGCGCTCCTCGGCGAAAACCGCCGCGGCACGGTCGATGCGATGCTCACAAAGCCGCAGCGCCGCTTCATGCGCCAGATGAAGGATTTCCCGAGCGTGCTGCGCACGGAGTACGCCCTCGCCCTGCTGCACGACGGCGACAAAGAGCGCGCCGCCCTGCTGCGCGGCCGGTTTGAAAAGATCGCTGCGGCCTACCCGTATCAGGGTGAGATCGAGCAGGAACGCTCGCTTCTCGCGCTCGCGGACGGGAAAATTCAAAATATCGGATAAGGAGAACGCCATGTCACAGGTAACAAAGCGGGCGCTCGAGCAGTCACTCAAAAATCTGCTGCTCAAAAAGCCGCTCACGAAGATCACCATCAACGACATTGCCGAGGACTGCGGGATCAACCGCATGACGTTTTACTACCACTTCAAGGACATTTACGATCTCGTGGAGTGGTCATGTCTGGAGGACGCGCGCCGCGCGCTCGAGGAGAAGAAAACGCACGACACCTGGCAGCAGGGCCTCCTGCAGATCTTCGAGGCCGTGCGGCAGAATAAGCCGTTCATTCTGAACGTCTACCGCTGTGTGGACCGCGAGCAGGTCGAGCGGTATCTCCGCCCGCTCGTGGACCATCTCATTCTCGGCGTGATCGACGAGCAGTCCGCCGCCATGACCGTCCGCGATGAGGACAAGGCGTTCATCGCGCAGGTCTACGGCTACATTTTCATCGGCATCATGCTCGACTGGATCCGCGACGGCATGACCGAGGAGCCGGAGAAGATCGTTGACCGGCTCGCGCTTCTCATCCACGATTCGATCCGCGAAGCGCTCGCGCGCTTCAAAATTTAAGCAAATTCTCCGGTTTGATGAAAAACTTTACACTTTGCGCCCCCGTGATAAAACCCTTATCACAGGGGCGCTTCTGTTTATGGAAAAAAGTATTTCCGGGGGATACTATAGGGCCATCAAGAGAAAAACAAATCTCACAGGAGGTCAATATTATGTATTACTCTGCCGGAACGTATGAATCCTTCGCCCACCCCGAAAAGCCGGAGGGCGTCGACAACAAATCCGCCTATATCATCGGCACCGGTCTCGCCGGTCTGACCGCGGCCTTCTATCTCGTCCGCGACGGCCAGATGAAGGGCGAGCACATCCATCTTCTCGAAAAGCACGAGCTTGCCGGCGGCAGCTGCGACGGCTACCGCGACATCACGAAGGGCTTCTATATGCGCGGCGGCCGCGAGATGGACAACCATTTCGAAGTCATGTGGGACGTGTTCCGCGATGTGCCGAGCATCGAGACGCCAAACGTAACGGTGCTTGACGAATACTACTGGCTCAACAAGCACGACCCCAACTACTCGCTCTGCCGCGCGAGCGTCAACCGCGGCGAGGACGCCCACACCGACAAGAAATTTGCTCTCGACAAGGCCTCCGCCATGGCGCTCTCCAAGCTCTTTCTGACGCCGGAGAAGGATCTCGAGGACAAGAAGATCTCCGAGGTCCTGCCCGAGAGCTTCTGGAGCACGAACTTCTGGCTGTACTGGCAGACGATGTTCGCCTTCCAGCGCTGGTCGAGCGCGCTGGAGATGAAGCGCTATCTCTGCCGCTACGTCCACCACATCGACGGTCTGCCTGACTTCAGCGCGCTGCGCTTCACGAAGTACAATCAGTACGAGAGCATGATCCTCCCGCTCGTGAAGTATCTTGAATCCCACGGCGTGCGCATCGAGTACGGCATGGACGTGAAGAACGTCGTCATCGAAAAGCACGGCGATAAGAGAGTCGCCAAGGCCATCGTTTACGTGAAGGACGGCCAGGAGCAGACGCTCGATCTCATTGAGGACGATCTCGTGTTCATCACGAACGGCTGCTGCACCGACACCTCCTGCTACGGCGACCAGACCCACGCGCCCGACCTTTCCGGCATCGAGAACGGCAAGGGCGAGAGCTGGGATATGTGGAAGAACATCGCTGCGCAGGCCGAGAACGGCGAATACGGCAACCCGGACAAGTTCTGCTCCGACGTGAACGCCACCAACTGGATGAGCGCGACCGTCGCCACGGCGAACGAGGAGATCATCCGGCACATCATCAACGTCTGCCACCGCGACCCGCGCGAGGGCAAGGTCACGACCGGCGGCATCGTCACGGTCAAGGACAGCACTGAGAACTGGTACCTTTCCTGGACGATCAACCGTCAGCCGCAGTTCAAGTCGCAGAATAAGGACACGGTGCTCGTGTGGCTGTACGCGCTCAACACCGACCGCCCGGGCAACTACGTCCGCAAGCCCATGCGCGAGTGCACCGGCGAAGAGATCTGCCGCGAGTGGCTCTATCACATCGGCGTGCCCATCGACCGGATCGACACGCTCGCGAGCGTAGCGTGCAACACGACGACGTGCTTCATGCCGTATATCAACGCCTTCTTCCAGCCGAGAAAGGAATCCGACCGGCCGCGCGTCGTGCCGGAGGGCGCGGTGAACTTTGCCTTCATCGGTCAGTTTGCCGAAACGCCGCGCGACACCATCTTCACCACCGAGTATTCGATGCGCACCGGCATGGAGTCGGTGTACACGCTGCTGAACGTAGACCGCGGCGTGCCCGAGGTCTGGGGCAGCAAGTACGATGTGCGCGAGCTGCTGCGTGCGTGCTACTACGCCATCGATAAAAAGCCTCTCTCCGAGGCCGAGCTGAACTTCGGCGAGCGTGAGCTCATGAGGATCGTGCTCAAGAAGATCCGCGGCACAGACATCGAGCTGCTGCTCAAAGAGAGCGGCCTCATCGAATAATTCCGAAAAAATCCGCAAAACAGCTGCCGCCAGTCAGAAAATCTGACCGGCGGCTTTTTGCCTTGACACAGGCGTTTGCCGTGTGTTATATAGAGAATATATCTGATTTTAAAAGGAGGGACTACCATGGACAGCGGCAGTAACGGACGAATATGGGGCATGGCGAGACGCATCCCAGGGACTTCGTATGGCCGCGCAGGCCGGTGAAGTCTCTCTTTTCCGCTGCTCACCATTGCCCGGATCGACGTGCGCCGCACGCCGGGCAGCGGTGATATTTTTTTGCCCTGCTCCGGCGCGGTTATCAAAAAATCGTTGAAACGGAGGGCAGAAACATGGAAAACAAAACCGAACTCATGCAGCTCCGCCACCCGGATTACGACCGGGAGCTGACGGAGCTCGTCCGCAGCAATCTCTCGCCGAAGGCGTTCCGCGAGAAGCTGCTCGACTATCACGAAAACGACATTGCCGCCGCACTCGAGGCGCTCACGCTCTCTGAGCGGCAGCGGATCTATCACGCGCTTGACGCCGCGGAGCTCTCGGCCGTGCTCGAATACGCCGAGCCGATGACGGCGTATCTCAATGAATTGAGCCTCCGGCGGCGGGTGAACGTGCTCTCGCGCATGGACGCCGACGCTGCGGTGGACTATCTCAAAACGCTCGAAAGCGGTGAGAAAAACACGCTCGTCGAGCTCATGGACGAGCCGAAGCGCCGCGAGATCGCGCGGCTCTGGGTCTACGGCGAGGACGAGATCGGCAGCATTATGACGACGAACTGCATCGTCATCCCCGAGGGGCTGAGCGTCAAGGCCGCAATGCACCAGCTCGTCGAGCAGGCCGCCGAGCACGACAACATCTCCACGATCTATGTTGTGGATTCCGACAACGCTTTCTACGGCGCGATCGATCTCAAAGACCTCATCATCGCGCGCGAGGGCGACCCGCTCGCGGAGCTGATCGCGACCTCCTACCCCTACGTTTACGCGCACGAGCGCATTGAAGACGCGCTGCCGCGCATCCAGGACTATTCCGAAGACTCCATCCCCGTGCTGGACGAGGAAAACCGGATGCTCGGCGTCGTAACGGCGCAAAGCCTCATCCAGACGGTGGACGACGCGCTGAGCGAGGACTACGCCCGGCTCGCCGGTCTCTCCGCGGAGGAGGATCTCAGCGAAACGCTCGTGCAGAGCGTGCGCAAGCGTCTGCCGTGGCTGCTCGTGCTGCTGGGGCTCGGGATGGTCGTGTCGAGCGTCGTCGGCCTTTTCGAGAGCGTCGTGGCGCAGCTCACGCTCATCGTGTGCTTCCAGTCGCTCGTGCTGGATATGGCGGGCAACGTCGGCACGCAGTCGCTTGCCGTCACGATCCGCGTGCTCATGGACAGCGAAACGACCGGCGCACAGAAGCGGAAGCTTGTCTGGAAGGAGGCGCGCGTCGGACTTATGAACGGCGCGATCCTCGGCGCGGCCTCGTTCGCGCTCATCGGAGCATATCTTCTGCTGCGCGGCGAAGCGGCGCTCATGGCGTTCGGCGTTTCGGGCTGCATCGGCATCGCGCTCATCGCGGCGATGCTGCTCTCGAGCATTTCCGGCACGGTGATCCCGATCTTCTTCAAAAAGATCGGCGTCGATCCCGCCGTCGCCTCCGGCCCGCTCATCACGACCGTCAACGACCTCGTCGCAGTCGTATCGTACTACGGCCTCACCTGGCTGCTGCTCATCGAATGGCTCCATCTGGCATAAAAACGCTTCCTGCCCGGCTCCGGTAAGCATTAACCGGGGCCGGGCAGGAAGCGATCGTTATTTAAAGCCATTTATTTTGCGGAGAGAAGTGCATGTATATTTTTCCCGCGGTGAACCGGTCTGCGGTCGATCCGCTGCAGATGCCGTCCGGTTTTCCGGGAGGATTTCGTATTTTTTATTTGCCGATCTGCTGCAGAACAAGCTCGGCGATCGTGGCGATGAATTCGCCGTTCGTGGGTCTGCCCGTGCTGCCGGAGAAAGCACCGCAGAAGATCTTTTCCTGCACGTCCTCGTCGCCGCGGTTCCATGCAATGTCGATCGCATGGCGCATCGAGCGTTCTACGCAGGACGGCGTGGCGGAGAACTTTTTCGCCACCGCCGGATAAAGCACTTTCGTTATCCCGGCGGTGGAGTCCGCGTCGCGGATCGTGAAGAGGATCCCTTCACGCAAATATTGATAACCCTTGACATGCGCCGGTACGCCGATCTCGTGGAGAACGTCGGTGACGGCGCTTTCCAGATGCGCGGGCACCGGGGCCGGCGCGTTCGGCACGGCGGCAGCCGCGGGAGATTTTCCGCCCGCTTTTGCACACTGCCGCAGGCACTGCATGAGCGCCGCGGTGTCGCAGGGCTTGGGGATAAAATATGCCGCGCCGAGCTTTGCGCACTCGGCAACGACGGCGGCATTGACAAATCCGGTGAGAACGAGCACCGGCGGTGCATCCTCCCGTCCGGCGAGCCGGCGAAGAATACCGAGCCCGTCAAGCCGCTGCTGGATGAGATCCAGCAGCACCACATCCGGGCGTGCCGTCTGGATCAGGGAAAGGGTCTCCAACCCGTCAGATGAAACACCGGCCGCTTCCATGTCCCCCTCCCGAGAAAGCGCCTGCGTCATTGTTCGTTGGAAATCCGGGTCTGAATCGGCGATCAGCACTTGAAGTTTCATAATATCGCCTCCATATCGATTTTTTCTTCAGCTGATCAATTACCCGATAAAAATAGCACATTTTCTGTCCTGTTTCAACAAAACCACCATAAAGATGCCGTTAATTCGTTCGACATAATTCGACAGAACAAACGAAGCCGAAACCGAATCGAGGGCGAATCCCCATCATAGATCTCAAATGAAGATATCGGGATCCGTCAGGTATCGGACAGTGAATACTTGAAAATCAGCTTGTCTTCCGCCTTATGCGATCTCCCACACTACGGTGACGGTATCAGAAACATCGATATCGTCAGGCTCAATATCCAGATCATAGGCTTTTTCGGCCATCGACGCTTCACAGCAGTCCATCATCAAGTCGCCCATCGGTTTGTACTCAAAATTGATCTCGCCCCAGGAGTAGTCGATGCTCTGGATATCTTTCAGCTTGACGCCGCCGGCCTGGGTCAGAACCGCAGCCTTTTTCTTGGCATCGGTGACGGCCTTCCCGAGCAGCAGGTTCTTTGCGGCTTCCGGGTCTTTCACAGTATAGCTGATACGAAACTCCGGCCGGACTTTGCCGTTGGCAAGGGCATACAGGATCTTGCCCAGACGGTCGTTGTCGGACTCGAACTCCACCTTCAGGACGTGGTTGAACCGGTATCCGACGAAACGCCGCTTGTAGTCGTTGTTCTTGTCCCGGTAGCCCTCATACTCCGTGTCCGCATGGAAGCTGAGCGTTTTCAAATCAGACCGCTCAAACCCGAAGGCAGAAAGGACGTCCTTCAGCGCCTCCGTAGCCTCCGATGAGTGGCGCAGAGTCCCACCGTACTCCTTGAAGACACCGGTGAGGGTCATGGTGATACGGGTGATGTCGGGCTTGACTTTGATCTGCCCCTTGCCGGTTACACGAATCGTTCTCATTGTGCTTGACCTCCTTTGTCAGCGTTCAAAATCATATTGATCCGGTCTTTTGTCAACAGGAAGGACTGTCCCCGGGGATCAATAATGATCCCTCCCGGCATCTCCGAGCATCCTATCGGAAACGCCAATCCGATTCTCTTTGCTGCCGGTTTGGCAGCCGCGGTCGATCGCCTCATCGATGATGCCGCTGCCGGAGAGGTTATCGCCGGGAAAATCGTCGTGACCGTGTTTCCGGGAAATATCAAAGCGGCCGAGGACATACGCCATGTCCTCCGGGAGCCGGCGCCTGCACTCTGCCTTCAGGATGGCGGGCACGCCGTAAAAGGCCTCCGCGATGCTCCCTGCGATGCAGGTCAGTGTATCACAATCGCCGCCGAGGGAAACGGCAGTACGGATGACATCTTCGAAATCCGTCCCCTCCAGAAAGGCAGTGATCGCTTCCGGCACCGTCTTCTGGCAGCTCTCATTGTGATAATAGCTCGGCCGGATCTGGTCACAGGTGCGGGAGAGGTCATAACCGAACTCCTGCACAATGTAATCCCGGATCTCCTCCTTGCTGCGGCCGGTCCTGGCGAGGAAGATCGCGCCGGAAGTTGCCTCCGCGCCCTTGATCCCCTCGGGATGATCATGCGTGACCTCAGCCGTCAGTCTGGCTTTTTCCCGCGTCTCTTCGAGCGTATCGAACAGCCAGCCTGCCGCAGAAACGCGCATGGCCGAGCCGTTGCCGCAGCTGCCGTAGGGCTTTGGCTCTTTCTCCCTGAGCCAACAGAGGAACTTCCTGCCGTAGCCGGCATCAGGATACTTTTTGCCCCATTTCCGCATCGACTTGATCAGCGCAGCCCGGATGCTGTCATCGTCCAAAAACCGGCTGTCCAGCAGGGCCTCCGCCACCGCTATCGTCATGACGGAATCATCCGTGAAACGGGAATTCTCGCAAAAGAGCGGAAACTCCTTGCTCTTGTTCCCCCTGTCAAATTCGTAGGGCGCTCCGATCATGTCGCCCAGAAGTGCTCCGTACATTTCCTCTCCTCCTTCTCATGCAGAAAACACGTCAACAAGCTTTTCGTCTTTGTGACGCGCACCCCCATATCCGGTTCTATTCAGCCGAGCAAGTTTATTATAGTACTTTTGGCTTTTTCCAGCAAATTATATCAGCAGCAGTGTCCAATAAAACGGACTCTATCTTGAGATGCCTCCTGTCAAGCGAAAAAGCTATTCCCCACGACCGGAAAACCTCCGGTGGCGGGGAATAGCAAAAAGCTGGTGGGAGAAGTTGGATTTGAACCAACGCAGCCTTTCGGCAACGGATTTACAGTCCGCCCCATTTGCCCAGACTCTGGCATTCTCCCTTATTTGGTGGACTCTCCAGGAATCGAACCTGGGACGCGCAGATCTTCAGTCTGCCGCTCTACCAACTGAGCTAAGAGTCCGTGTGGGGTGTGAGAGCGGACTCGAACCGCCGACATCCGGTGCCACAAACCGGCGCTCTGACCAACTGAGCTACTCACACTATGAATGGTTGCAGGGGCGGGAGTTGAACCCGCTTGGGGCAGCTTATGAAGATCCGCTATTTCCCGGCCTCCGATGTAATACTAACGCACAAGGTGTCCAATAAAACGGACTCTGTTCGATCCAGAGGCCTGTGCAGGAGAGAAATTATAGCATAAAAGCGCAAAAATATCGAGATACTATTGGTATAACTGGTATAATGCCCCGACCCCCCACCGGAGACAGCAGCTCGGCCGCAGCCGCAGTATTTGAAATCATGCCGATACGCGCTCTCTATGGAAATGATCCTCAGGCTGAGGACCGCTGCTGTGTTCTTTCGCGGAAATATTCCGATGAGCAGGTGTTAAGCGAGCTGATCGACCACATCGATGTGTACGAGACGCAGGGAACGGGCAAAAATAAAAACCCAACGCCTTGTCATTTACTGCAAGTTCGTCGGGTATCTGGACATTGACCCCGCGCAGTGCCATCCGAACTGCACTGCCGACATCCGCGAGGGCGTTGCCGTGGAGTATGTTTCCTGCGAGCCGCCGGGTGGTTTGGAAGAGCTGTTTCCGAAGGGATACAACGCGGATGATGATTCTTTTGAGAAAGAAGAAACGGAGCAGGCGTAAACCTGCTCCTGGCATAAGGGTATTCAATCGAAGTATTTATTAAAAACTTGATTTACGGTTTCGACGTAAACGTTAAATGACGGATGATTATAATCTTGCCGACGAAGATACATGTTTTTCTTTTTAAGATATTCATCAATTACTTCGTTCCAAAGATGTTCGTCTTTGATGTCTGCAACTCTATCAAACAAATCCTTTGAATTGGGCACTAAATTCCAGTAATACCTGTCCCAAGCGGTAAAACCGGTTTTCTCATGGATCAATCTATGCCAACCGTCACGATTGTTGAATACTATGGCGAGATCAATGCTGAATTCGGTGTGGTTGCCTTTGGTAAAATGCCACTTTTCTGTTGTTAATACGGAAGTGGAATCCATGCAGTCACTCCATCCGTTTTTATTGAGAATTACATTGAACTGCTTGCGGATATATTCCTTGATTTCTCTACAGTTGTTGATGCTGATTTCAGAATCAATTATCATCAAATTATAATCGAGATCAATCGGTTCATTGGAATTTTGCGTGATAAGATTTCTGGCACCGCTGCCGACAAGGTGGGCTTCGACTTCCATAATGGAATCGCTGTTAATGAGCTGAACAAGCTGGTTGATGATATTGGAGCATAAGTATTTCATATCTTTAAGAAATACCTTATCTTCAACATAGTGATACATAATGACAATCTCCTTTTCGCCCATGCCGCCCATTCAGCTTTTCCCGCTAAATCATAAAAGCATACTCACAAATGATGCTCCTGTCAATACTTTCAGATAAAAAAGAAGCGGATGTAACTGAAATCAGTTACATCCGCTCGATATGGTTGCGGGGAATGGACTTGAACCAATGACCTCCGGGTTATGAGCCCGACGAGCTACCAACTGCTCTACCCCGCGATATTGCAAGAGTTATATTACCACAGTTTGTGCCGCCCGTCAACACCCAAACGAAAAAAATATTTTGACGGTCTTCGCCGTCAGCCCTCCATCTGCCGCCCGAGGAATCCCGCCACCGTCTGCGCGAGCTTGAATTCCAGATCCGTCGCCGCCGGAGAGCCGGGGTGCGAGAGGAACATCACACAGCCGAGCACGTCGCCCTCGGCCAGGATCGGCGCGGCCACCGCGATGGCGTGATCCTCCGCCGACTCGACCGGCCGGGGCGCGCGGCTGCCCGATTCCGTGCGCACGGCGCGGCGGTTTTCCATGATCTCCTCCAGCGCTTTGCTGACAGGTTTTTCCAGCAGCTCCTTTTTCCCGCCGCCGGATACGGCGATCATGCTGTCGCGGTCACATACGGCGACCGTCCCGCCCGTGGACTTATAGAGCGATTCGCAGATCTCTGCGGCATAGCTGCTCAGCTCGCCCATGGGCGAATATTTTTTGAAAATGACCTCGCCGTCCTTCTCCGTGTAGATCTCCAGCGGGTCACCCTCGCGGATGCGCAGGGTGCGGCGAATCTCCTTGGGGATGACGACGCGGCCGAGATCGTCGATGCGGCGAACAATTCCGGTTGCTTTCATATTTATCTTCTCCCTTGTGTTTTTAATGTCCGGCAAACCTATTGTTTACCAACCGCGGGAGATTATGCGCATTTCGCGCCGCCGTGACGAATTCTGACGAGCGAGGGAAAAATAAACCAATTGTTTATTTGCCTTCCTGCGTGAATCAAAGTATATATCGCCTGATACTTGACAATATCAGAGCATCTTCGCCGATGGGGTACAGATCAGTGAGCGCACCGCAGATGGCCGTCAGTTCAAGCGGAGCGTGTTCCACGACTTCCCTGCCGCGCAAATGTATGCCGGTTCGCGGTTGTCCTCTGCCGAATATTGTCGAACGAATTAACGGCATCTTTATGGGGGATTTGTTGAAATAAGACATAAAATATGCTATTTTATCCGTGTAGTAGATCAGCTGAAGGAAAAAATCGATATGGAGGCGATATTATGAAACTTCGCGTGCTGATCGCCGACCCGGATCCGGATCTCCAACGAACGATAACGGCTGCGCTTTCTCAGGAGAGAGACATGGAAGCGGCAGGCTTTTCGTCCGGCGGGACGGAAACCCTTTCTCAAATCCAGTCGCTGCGGCCGGATGTGGTGCTGCTGGAGCTCGTTCAGCCGCAGCTCGACGGACTGAGCGTACTGCGCCGGCTTGCCGAAGCGGAGAGCGCGCCGCCGGTAGTCGTTCTCACCGGATTTGTCAACGCCGCCATTGTTGCCGAGTGCGCAAGGCTCGGCGCGGCATATTTTATCCCCAAGCCCTGCGACCCCGGAGCGCTTCTGCAGTGCCTGCGGCAGTACGCGAAGGCGGAAAAGAGACCGCCCGCCGCCGTCCCCGGACTGGCCCCCGCGCCGAAGGTGCCGGCTCCCGCGCCCGCACATCTGGAAAGCGCCGTCACCAACCTTCTCCACGAGATGGGCGTACCGGCGCATATTAAAGGCTTTCAATACCTGCGTGCAGGGATCCTTTTTACGATCCGCGGTACGGGCTCCGTCGCCGGAATAACGAAGGTGCTGTATCCGGAGATCGCCAAAAGGTTTTCTGCGACGCCTGCCTGCGTAGAGCGGGCAATGCGCCATGCGATCGAGATCGCATGGAACCGCGGCGACTTCGAGATGCAGCAGAAAATCTTCCGCGGCACCATCTCCGGAGCCAAAGGAAAACCGACAAACGGCGAATTCATCGCCCTGCTTGCCGAGCATATAGCGCTTCGTTTTAAGAGCGCAAATCTATAATCCTCCAAAACGCTTCCCGTTCGGTTTCCGGTGGACATGTGCCGGTGTCGGACGGGAGGCTTTTTTATCCTGTTTCTTGCCCGTTCTTACGGAATGTGCTATCATAAAAACGCAAACACAGAAATGGAGCGAAAGACTATGGTATTTATCTGTTACCCCAAGTGTACGACCTGCCAGAAGGCGCGAAAGTGGCTGGACGAGCACAAAATCGCCTACGAGCTCCGCGACATCAAGACGGCGAATCCCGCCTGCGACGAGCTGGCAGCGTGGCACGAGCGCAGTGGTCTGCCGCTGAAGAAATTTTTCAATACCAGCGGTCTGCTCTACAAGTCCATGGAACTCAAGGACAAGCTGCCCGGCATGAGTGAGGAGGAGATGCTGCGGCTTCTTGCTGCGGACGGGATGCTGGTCAAACGCCCGCTTCTGGTCGGGGACGATCTTGTCCTCGTCGGATTTAAAGAGACCGAGTGGGAGCGTGCTCTGAAAGCGCAGTAAAAAAGCCGAACCCCTGCCCAACCTTTTGCGGTTATTTATAGCACACTAAAAGGAAAACCGACACTATTTCATTCCGGAAACGTTCTATATAGAAAGAGAAGCCCCTTGAGATCATAGATCCCAAGGGGCTTTTGGTCCGAGTAGCGCGGCTCGAACGCGCGGTCTCCTGCTCCCAAACCTATGTCTGAACCTTCAGGCAGAACTGTGTCGCACTCTTTGGCGCTTTCTGCCGCTCCAACAGTTCCTCTTTGGAACTCTTTTACCCTGCTTGCTCCAGACACCGCTTTCGGCTTTTGGGATTTGTGTGGGATTGAAATCTGTATATTAAAAGTGCTTCCGACCAGATTTACCTCCAACAGCAGGTGCTTTTTGCCGCAGAGAGCAGCTCAGAAACTGCGCCGCATAAACAAAGAAATAAGCGCGACGACAATGAAACAGCAGGCTGACTTGGATGATAGCCAGCCTGCTGAGCGAAGATGCTTATTCGATATTTTGCCTTTCAGCAGCAATGCGTGTTCTTTTACCAGAGAATGCAATGCCGATTTTTATAATTGACGTAACATTCATTGCCTGCAAATCAACGCTGTATGCACGGTCGTTAATCTGTTGCAATGCAACATTAGCAAGGGCTTCAAGCTGTGCTTCAGAGCGGTCTTTTCCAGCCTTTAATTCAATCAGAATACCAGGCAGCCGCTTATTCAAAGGAAGCATCTGAATATCAAATCGTCCATCACCGGCTTCGCGATTGGAGGTAATGCGATAGCTGTTGTCCATCACAGCGCACATACCCAATATCAGACCATGGTAAAATGTTTCGTCGGCAGCATCGTGGAAACTTATTGTTTGGAGCAGAAACTTCTCCAAGGTTTTTTGCAGTGAGTCGCTATCTACCTTGTAGATAGCTTCCTGAATAGAAATAGCAACGGAACGAGGAATAATATTCTCAAGCCGAGAGAGGATCTCCTTGCTGTAGACGAAAGAAATCTCTTTGTTGGGCAGGGCCACTTCGCACATATAATCCTCGCCGTAAGACTGGTCGCAGCTCACAGCCTTCAAATAACCTGCCACCAGCAGGAAGCTGTAAACAGAGGACGGATCATTCTGGATCTGCGGATAAATGACACCGGTGTCGATGTGCGTAACGAAGGATTCGCCCTTCATCAACAGTTCCAGACGCTCCATAATATCCGGCGTTGCAGAAGCCAGCACCTCACGGATGATGTCATTGCTTCCGGTGGACTGCCAGAATGCTTTGGGACGGCAGTTATTATTGAAGTATCCAATGACAGACCAGGGATTAAAAATCTCGGTATTGCCGAAAAGGTAACCATCATACCACTCGCAAAGCTCCTGATATTTATCAGAAGCATGATAGTAGTCCGCCATCTCATGTACTTCGCTTGAAGTGAAGCCGAAATATTCACTGTAGCGCTCGTCTAAAATCGAATTGATCTTCAGGTTGTTCAGGCCACTGAAGATACTTTCCTTGGCAACACGCAGGATGCCGGTCAGGAAACCATAGCTCAGATGCGGATTGTCTTTCAGACCGCCGGAGAACAGGTTTCGCATGAATCCGATAATCGTGTCGTAGAAACCGCTCACATGGCCCTGCTGAATGGGAGTGTCATATTCGTCAATGATGATGATAGGTGGAACATCGTGGTGCTTATGGAGAAGCAGCGTCAATGTTCGCAGGGACATTTGATATTCCACTTCGTCAGCAGCTTCTGTTGCAAGAAGGGAATATTCCTCTTTTTCGTAATCACTAAGCGCGGAGCTGGATGCCAACTCGTCGTGGCGGCGGAATTCCTGTGCGATCAGCTTTTGGAGCGTCTGATAGGTTTCTTCCCAAGAGGTGTATTTAACATCCTTGAAGGACAGGAAGATCACAGGATACTTTCTATGGTGGGCAAGATAGGATTCTCCACAGGACCAGATTTTCTTGTCTCTGAAGTAAACGGATGTGTCCTCGGCCGTCTTTTCGAAGAATGTGCGGAGCATGTCCATGTTAAGCGTTTTGCCAAAACGTCTGGGACGGGTGAACAGGGATACCTTGGGGCGCTCATCCAGAAATTCCTTGATCATCAGGGTCTTGTCCACATAGTAGTAGTTCTTGCAGGCATCCCGGTAATCAGACACACCGATAGGCAAAGGTTTGCGCACGGATGACTCTGCGGGCTTCACAGCACTCCGGCGGCCACGCTTGTCCATCGGTTTTTGAGTGCCGTCCGGAATAAACCACTGCCTGCCCTCCTTATATGCGCCGGAGATACGTCCGGTCTTGCAAAGCTCATTGACCCGCCGTTCAGTAATGCCCCAAGCGGCAGCCGCTTCTTTGATCGTCATATTGGAATACCTCCATTGCAGTTCGTTAGGAACATTATAACCACTATTCTGAATAAAATCAACTATATTATTCCGAACAATAACGGCATTATTCTGAATAGTTTTCTTCTGCAAATATTCTGTTCTTTCAGTAGCTATTTCCTGCTTTCTGTGATATTGTTCGTTTGCCAAAAGGAGGCGATGATATGCAGAAAGAAAACAAGCTGACGGTTGGGCAATGGTGCGGCCACTGGTTCACCGCTAACCGACGCAAATGGAACGGCAACACCGAGGGCGGGTACCGCAATCTGATTTACAGCCACATCATCCCCAGCATCGGGAGTGTGGCGCTCTCTGACTTGACAAAGCAGACAATCACCGATTTCTACGACAGCCTGCGAAGCCAGGGACTCGGCGCCAGAAGCGTCTGGTGCGTCCATCTGCTCCTGCGGCGGTGCCTGGACGAAACAGCGCGGGATCGGCTCATTCCCTACAACCCGGTGCGGCTCTGCCAGGAGCCCAAAACAGAGGAATATAAAACAGCCCCTTTGCGTCTGGGACAAATTCAGCGTTACCTCAACACAGCCGAGCAGCTCGGCGTACTTCCCATCATCTATACGGGACTATCAAGCGGCCTGCGGCAATGTGAACTGATCACCTTGTCGTGGGCCGATTTTCATGTCCGCTACAAGTACATCTTCAGAGGACAGCGCCTGCTGATACTCAATGACAAGACGGTACTTCTTCTTGAGCAGATACCGGAAACGGCCTCGTCCTATGTGTTTCTCAATCCAAAAACCGAAGCGCCGTACAAGCTCCACGAGTTCTACTATCTGCACAAGAAGATTCTGAAGCAGGCAAGGCTCCCGTGGGTGGCCTTTCGAGACTTACAGCGCCAGTGTATGGAGGTGGGAATATGACGCTTCGGGAATACATCATCTTCTGGCAGGAAACCTACGACAGGCACCAAAGCAGGTCGACCACCTATGCAGCACACAACTATGTGTTCAAAAACCACATTCTCCCCGGTTTGGGAGACACTCAACTCTCTGAATTGACATCGGAGAGGGTTGGAGAATTTCTGAAGGAACGGCGGCGCTTCGGCAATCATCGACCCGGCAGCTCTGGCTTGGGTGAGGAAACCATGCGGCACATCCACCGCCTGCTGCAGCAATGCTTGGATCAAGCCATACGGGACGGTCTCCTGACAGAGAATCCCGCCAAGGCATTCCGCTACCGCAAGTCCACAACGGTGAAAGCGAATATCATGACGCCTCTGGAAATGGAGGACTATCTGGACGCCGCCGAGCGGCTGGGCTACCTCCCCATGTTCATGCTGGCGCTGACGACAGGCCTACGCCAAGGCGAGCTAATCGCCCTGAAATGGAGCGACCTTGATATCGAAAGTCGGACGCTGACCATCGCGGAAAAACGTGCGGTGGAACGGCGAGAGCTGGTGGAGTACGGTAGCCAGACGAGGTCAATAAGGTTGACCCCTGAGGTGGTCGACCTCCTCATCATGGAGCACAGCAAGCACCCAAGCAGCCCGCTCATGTTTATGCACCCGGCCACGCTGAAACCCTACTCGCCGCAGATGGTGCGCCGGATGCACAACGAGATCATCCAGGAAGCAGGAATCGACCATATCCGGTATGTGGATCTCCGCCATACCTGTGCCATCCTCGCTCTGAAGAACGGCACGGATGCCAAGGAGTTGGCGCAGATGCTGGGTCACTACCGGCCGACGATCACCCGGCAGAACTATGAACCCTATCTGCCCCACAAGGTACAAAAGGACGAAGATATACCAAATGAAGCCACTCAGCACGAGCTGCAGCAGGCGGCAAATATTCTGGATAATCTTCTGAAGTTCTGATAGCTATTCCGCAAAAGGTGTGGTATATGTTTGTGTCACATAAGCGCCCGCAGGCACTATACATGTGAGCAACCGAGCGAAGCGAGGCACTTAGCGAATCGTAAGGAGTCGAAGCCCATGAAATACATGCTGATTAAAGAACTATATGACTGCTTCTACACTCCGCCGGAGCTTTCAGCACTCCGGCAAGAAATAGAGGAGTGCCACAAGGCTTTGATTGAGGTGCTGGAGAAACCCGAACGCAGGCTGGTGCTCCAGATCATTGATGCCAAGGACCGCATTGCCGAAGATACTTCCATCGACAGCTTCATCTCCGGATTTGAGCTGGCGTGGCAGCTCTCTATGGAATTGAACAATTATGAAAACGAGCGCTTAGTCTCCTGCCAAACCGGGAGACTGGGCGCTCGTTTCACACGCAAAGAGGAGGAACCAAAATGAAAAAGCGTATCATCATCGCCGTAGCATTTATCGCCTGTCTCGCCCTGTGTGCCGCCGTGTGGCCGCAGGCCGAAACGGTCGGGGAAACACCCGCAGCGCCCCAAACACCCGCCGTAACCGCTCAAGGGCCAACTGTTGCAGAGGTTAAATCGGGAGCAGAAATCGACCTGCGAACAGAGAGAAGAAAGGATGGAACTCCGCAGCTGGAGCCTCCCCATGAAACCACCAATGAGCCGGAGCCTGCACCAGTGGAAGTATCCGTAGATTCAAACGCACGACTAACGTCTGAATCGGAACATGCTCCGAAACCTACTCCCGTACCCGCCCCGGCGCAGGCGGTCACTGATCTGCAACCCGGCGATATGGTCTATGTGGAGGGCTTCGGTTGGCTGGAATACCAAGGTCCAAATCACTGTGAATACGGCGCGGACATTTACGAAAACGGCAACAAAATCGGCATCATGGGCTGACCTCAACAACTGCGCCGCATAAACAATGAAATAGCCGTTTTGAAAATCGGTGATAAAATAATCGGCGATAAATGTCGGCGATAAACGTAATAAACCAATAGTCCGAACCTATGGCAATCAATAGATATAGAATCTTTGCTGAAAAGTATACGGGCACACAATGATATAGCAAACATCAACGAATAGCGGAAATAATACGAAATATGTTCAAAATGATTGAAAAAGACGTAAACACTCAGTATAATATAGAAATGAACCTGCGCAAACATACGAAGACGAGGTGTGCCAAATATGTCTAATTCAATCAACGAAAACTATATTAGTATCGAAGATGCAGCGTTGTTTCTTAATATTAAACCAGTCACTTTGCGCAAATGGATAAAAGATAAAAATGTGCCCGCTCACAAAATTGGTAAGCAGTGGAAGTTCAAATGTTCTGAGCTGGAAGAATGGGTAAAAAGCGGAAAGAGCGCTATGGAGTAATTTCGCTGATTTCGTAGGAACACTTAGGGAAGGAATATGTAATGTCGGTTAATATAAAATGTGTTGACTTGTTTTGCGGCTGTGGCGGTATGTCACTTGGCTTTCAGAAAGCTGGATTCAACATCGTCGCAGGTATTGATAACTGGAAATCCGCGATTCGAGTATATGGAATGAATTTCAATCATCCGATTATAGAGCAAGACCTATTGGATGTAGATGAGGCAGTTAAAATAATTGCGGCATATGCTCCCGATTTAATTATTGGAGGGCCTCCGTGCCAGGATTTTTCAACAGCAGGATATCAAGACGAAAGCCGTGGCAGGGCTATTTTATCAGTCTGCTATTCACAAATTGTGAGCAAGAGCAAGCCAAAATATTTTGTCATGGAAAATGTCGCAACAATTCGCAATACAACATCTTTCCGTAATGCTATTGCTAATTTCCATACAGCAGGCTATGGATTAACACAAATGGTTCTGGATGCTGCGTATTGTGGTGTACCGCAAACACGAAAAAGGATGTTTGTTGTAGGAATGCTCGATGCTCCAGATAGCTTCTTAGATGAGGAGTTGCGCCGTAATTTGTCTCAGACACCTATGAGTATTCATGATTATCTTGGTGATTCGCTTGGGATAGACTATTATTTCCGAGTCCCGACAAATTACAGCCGAAGGGGCGTGTTCAGCATTTATGAGCCGTCTATGACAATCCGTGGGGTTGATCGTCCAATTCCGAAAGGCTATAAAGGGCATCCTAATGATCCGGTCCCAGTAGAACAGGTGCGTTGCCTGACTCCGAAGGAAAGAAGCTACATTCAAACATTTCCGGAGAGCTTCCAGTTTGTTGGTGGAAAATCTGATGTCAATTCAATGATAGGGAACGCTGTTCCGGTCAATTTAGCGAAGTATGTTGGCTCGGCCCTTATGAGGTATATAACGTCAAACGAAAGTAGAGATAACAATGAGGGTAATTGACTTATTTGCGGGTTGCGGCGGTATGTCCTTAGGATTTGAGAATGCAGGATTTGATATTATCGCAGCATTTGACAATTGGGATGCCGCAATAAAAATATACGAAAGTAACTTTTCCCACCCTATTTACAAAAAGGATTTGAGTAAAGACGATATTATACAGCAGCTTTCTGATATGCGCCCCGATGTAATTATGGGTGGTCCCCCATGCCAGGATTATTCTATAGCAGGAAAGCGAGAACTGGGTAATCGTGCAAATCTTACGATAAGGTTCGGAGAAATCGTAATCGCAGTAAAACCTATGTGGGTGGTCTTTGAAAATGTTTATAATATTGAACGCTTTTCAACCGTCACCACGCTGAAACAGATGCTGGTAGATGCTGGGTATGGTATTACCACACGAGTTTTAGATGCAAGCCGCTGCGGCGTGCCGCAAAAGCGTCATAGATTCTTTCTAATCGGGAAGCTTGGCGAAAAAAATGGCTTTCTTGATGAGACACTTGTGGCCAACCTGTCATGCAAGCAAATGACTGTACGAGACTACCTTGGTGATGCCCTAAACACAGAATTTTACTATATGCATCCGAGAAGCTACAATCGTCGGGCCGTTTTTTCAGTAGATGAACCAGCTGCAACGATTCGTGGCATTAACAGACCGATTCCAGATAATTACAAACGCCATCATGCTGATAAGGCTGATATATGCGATGGTGTTCGTGCCTTAACGGCACGCGAGCGTGGCTATATTCAAACTTTCCCGGATACTTTTGATTTCCCTGGTGCGAAAACAGATGTCGAACTTGCAATAGGCAATGCTGTTCCACCAGCTTTGGCCAAGTATGTGGCGAATTGTATAAAGCAGTACTGTACTGAATAGGAACAGAAAGAGGTGTGTTTATGTCGTATTTCAACGAAATACCTGATTATGCAACATATTCTGGGCATGAAGCAGATTTTCATTTCTCCTATAATGCAAACAGTGGCGGCGGTCAGGCTTTTTTAGGTGGTCGGTTTTACGATGAAAATGGTCACTTGACTTCTCCAGAAACTTTAAACGGGCGAATCGTTGCGTTTAAATACCTCTTCCGAACCGAGAATGGTGAGGAAGTGTCTGTTGTTATTGATGATGAAAAAGCAAAATATGAAGTTAAACCACGAGGAAACGGCTCAACATCAATGAAACTTGGCATCGGGACCGATCGCGTGTCCCCGAGTAAAGTGGTGTCAGCGTTTATGATGTTGCCTCCTACCTGCGGCGTGAAAACACCAAGCAATTTGCAATTATCCATATTAAGTGCAAATAATTATTGGCTTCAGTCCATGTGGCTTGAATGCAGCACAGAAACCGAAACGCCGACTGAAGCCATTTTCATCGTGAAAGATTGCGTTTTTGGCGGTGGCGTGAGCAAGGAAACTACGGATCGGGCAGGCCGCTATTTTAAATTAAACATTGAAAAGCGAATTGCGGATATTATTGCTTTATCTCACAAAACAGATGCTTTTCGCGAAGAAATCGCAATGGCGATTAAGCTCTTTGCTGATATTTATCTTGGGCATCGCGCATTCAATTATGAAGAGTGCAATCAGGCAACGAAATCCCTTATGGAATTGCTTGCGCAGGATTTTCCAGATGTCTACTCAGGTATCACAGATCCGTTGTCTGCAATGCATGACATTGTGATAAAACAGAGTCATGAAAATACTGTCGATGCAGAGGACACCTCTGTTGATAACGAAGCCGCCTTTAAGGATTGGCTGGCACATCTCCCAAAAGCAAACGGTGATCTATATTCTGAAAATACCAGAAACCAGTATATCAGCGCACTTAAATCTGTTGCAAACCAGTTTGCAGATACTATCGGCCCCTTTACCTCTGTTTTTGAGATTGCGGATGTAGAGACCTTTAAGAGAACTGCTTCTGCCATTAAAGGTGATGCTACATATGAAGAGTTCAACCGTAGCCGTGGCAATGGCTCCTTATCCGCAGGACTCGATTTGTATCGTCGTTTTTTGGAAGAACGGAATCCAAATGATGGGGTGGAATACCTTTCGCCTGCGTGGTTCAGGCTTGCCGCTGAAAAGTATGTCCAAGTGGATACGGAGTCAAATGCTCTGTATCAGCAGTTTCAAAGTCTGTATGCCCCGGAAAAACTACGCGCCCTCTCTGACGATGACCTGTTGGGGTATATTTTTCTCGGCGTAAATGATCGCAGTCTGTGCAATGCATTAGAGTTCGATGCCCAATATACACAGTTTGGCAGCATCGCTGGTGGCACCGCATACAAATACAATCTGTTCTACAGTAGAAATGAAGAAACCTGGAAGACCTCCTTCGGTGAAGGCGGGCAGCGTTCCGTATCTCAAGAAGAGGCTCTTGAAATTGGCAAGCAAATCCGTGATGCTCTGGTAGCCGGTGCGGATGTTATTGCAAACCATGAAACACTTGCAACGGTCAACGACTACAATGATCTACTGAATGAGTTGAACGCTGTCATTCCGCAGTATATCACCAAAATGTGGTTCTTGAAGTATTACCACATGATGTTCCCTCATATCCTGCCCAACTTTTACAATGAAGCATGGCAGAAACACATTCTCTGCAATTTGAACATTGTTCCTTCTGATGCGCAATTTATCCGTATGGGACAGATCAATGCTTTTGTAAATGAGTGTGGTATCTCAAACATCGTCTTTTCAAAAATCATTTTTGATAGCATAGGATCTCCAAAAACATTCTATCGAATTGGAACAGGCGACAATGGTATCTACTTTGGCGAGTGGCGACAGAATAACTACATTGCCATCGGTTGGAACGAATTAGGCGACCTCACTGCTGCATACCAAGAGGATGCTGATAGCAAAGCAATAATCACTGATGCGTTAAAGAGTCAGTGGAATTATGATAACAGGCTGGCCTCGCGTAAATATGGCGAGATTAATAGTTTCTATTCGGCTGCAGCCGATACCACATATGCAGTTGCAATGGCAGGACAGAAGATTCTTGCTATCGGACTTGTGACTGGCGGTTACTTCTTTGATGAAGAAAAAGAATACGGTCACTGCCGCCCTGTCCGCTGGCTCAAAGTTTTTGAGGAAGGAAAAACACTCCCTTTCGAGGGTGAAGGTAAGCTGACCACTTTCTATGAACTGAAAAACAGCGAAAATATATGCTACTTGTATTCTCTTCTACATGGTCGTGATGAAACCACTGTTTCTGTCACAGAAGGAGAAAATGTTGTAGCGCAAATCCGCCCGATCAGCTTCGCAACGGGTCTGAGCAATGACCAACCCCGCAACCGCATTCTCTTTGGTGCCCCTGGCACTGGTAAGAGTTTTACTCTGAACCATGAAAAGGATGCCCTGCTTGCGGACGGTGGCGAATATGAGCGTGTTACCTTCCATCCAGATTATTCCTACGCTAATTTTGTCGGCACATACAAGCCGGTGCCCTGCAAGGACAGCGATGGCAAGGACGCCATCACTTATTCCTATGTACCCGGTCCGTTCATGCGTACCTATGTGAAAGCCCTCCAGAACAGCAGAACTGATGCACCCAAGCCTTTCCTGCTTGTAATCGAGGAAATCAATCGTGCCAATGTCGCTGCTGTATTCGGTGATGTATTCCAGTTACTCGACCGAGGCGATGACGAGGTTAGTGAATATCCGATCCAGGCATCCGAGGACATCAAAAAGTATCTGGCAAGAGAACTCGGCGGCAATCCAGACGATTACGCCGAAATCCGCATTCCAGACAATATGTTCATCTGGGCTACCATGAACAGTGCTGACCAGGGTGTATTCCCGATGGATACTGCTTTTAAGCGTAGATGGGATTTCACCTATTTAGGTATCGATGACAGTGAAGCCGGAATCGTTGGTAAAAAGGTCATCCTCGGCCAGGGTGATTATCGCCGCATGGTGGAATGGAATGTGCTCCGCAAAGCCATCAACGATGAACTGCTCACTTACAAGGTGAATGAGGACAAGCTGATGGGTCCGTATTTCATTTCCAAGAAGAATCTGCCGGAAGGTGAAATGATTGATACTGCCGTATTCACTCGCATCTTTAAAAACAAGGTCATTATGTACCTGTTCGATGATGCCGCAAAGCAGAAGCGCATTACTCTGTTCGGCGGCTGCGATGAGAAGGCAAAGAACCAGTATTCCAAGATTTGCAGAGAATTTGACACCAAGGGTGTTTACATTTTCTGCGAAGGAATCAGTAGCCAGTTTATTGATAATGTCCCAGAGGTTGATGGAGAATGATTTCAGTATTTTTACGAGAACAAAAACGCTATACCCAGGAAGACCTGGTTAAAGAGTTTCATTGCTCCGAGGAAAAGACTGTCCGCATTCTGAAGCGTCTGAAAGAATATGGCGTTCTGAAGGCCGTAAAAGCAAATGACACACAGAAGGACCTCACCGATCTGTTGGATGAGGATATCGAAATCGCTGATGTTGAGGTCGGTGAAAACGAATATCTGTATGTGTTCACTTTTGTGGGTGTTATTACAATTGAGGGTCGTGTGTTGAAATGCTATCCGAAATATCTGCTCGATGCCACGGCCCCCAAAGCAGAACTGAAACAAGTGCTGAAGGTTCTGGAAAAGTACAATTCCAAGGAACAGATCATTCGTATGTACAACGATACGAGCGACAGCAGTGCATTTAATATGTTGGCTGTTATGCTGTTCCTCCTCCAGGATTATTTCGAGTATGGTGCCTACACCAGCACACAGGACATCATTGAATCCAACGGGTCCGGTGACATTCTTTGGGATAAGACCATCAACGAAACTTTCACTCTCTTAAGCAACAATCGGCCGTATTACCCGGAATTGCTGACCATGAAGCGTGTGAATGACGATTTCGATTTCTTCAAGCGTCTACATGAGTGTATCCTCACTCATTGCACGGAGGAATTGAGAGATGCCGATCTGTTGGATCTGTTCGATATTATGGGTGTCGATATTTCCGATGAGCATATCGAGGACTTTGGTGACAAGGAGTATGTCCTGGAGCGCATTGTCAAAGAACTTAATGTCCAGTTCAATACCCGGAAACAGCTTCTGCTGAAAACGCTATATGCCTATATAGCCAACAGCAGCGCACTGGACGATTTGGACTGTTTCAGTATGTTCGGCACAAACAGTTTTAACCTGGTGTGGGAAAAAGTCTGTGCGGAAGTGATGGACAACCAATTACAGAAACCTATCGGTGGACTGCGATTGCCTATGCCGTTGGCCGAGCAATACCGTGATATACGGCATAAAAAACTCATTGACTTGATTGATAAACCGCAGTGGTCTGGGACTGCTCCAAACAGTGAGTTGTTTATAAAGCAGGCCGAGGATACGCTCATCCCAGATCTTATTTCTATCGTTAATGCCGATGGGAACTATCAGTTTATTATTTTTGATGCCAAATACTATAACATCCAATTGGAGCATAACAAAAAGTTGCGTGGTCAGCCCGGTATTGAGTCCATCACCAAGCAGTATTTGTACCAGTTGGCCTATCAGCCGTTTGTGGAAGCACATCAGATTGGCACAGTGCGGAACTGCTTCCTCATGCCGACCTCTTCTGCTGAAATAGTCGAAAAAGGAACTGTGTCCCTTGATATGTTGAGCAAGTTGGGGCTACAGGATATTCAGATACGCCTTCTTCCCGCGCAAACAATGTATCGCCATTATATTGAAAACACAAAGATGGATATCAGAACACTTAATCTATAAAGGAGCTCGGCAACTTTACAGTTTTGCAAACAATGCAAAATATTTACAAACTCCTGATAGATAGTTTTGGAATGAAGTAGGTGGTGGTGTAATGCCTTTTGACATTGTTCGAAACGATATTCTGAATATGCAGGTGGACGCCATCGTCAACATTGCCAATCCAAAACCTATCCTTGGCTATGGCTGTGATACTGGCATTCATAAAAAAGCAGGCCCAGAGATCCTCCAAGCAAAAAAGGTTGGATCTATCGGCGTTGGGCAGGTTGTTAAAAATGAGCGATAAAAGCAAGCGACAATCGATAAAGCAAGCAATAAAAGATGACGATAAAAAGCGTCGATAAAAATGTGACGGTAAAAACTGACAATAACACCACACTGCCGAAAGGAGCTGGGACCGGCGAGTCTCAGCTCCTTCTTTCATACTGACTATTCCTTTTTCTCTGATCCATTCAAACTGGCCCAGTGCTGGCGCAGCAGACTTTCTGCTTCTCTGCGAAAGGAATCTTGGAACATGACAGCCACAACCAATGCGCTAAGCACTGCAGCCACAGGCTCCAGCCAGGGATATGCGGTCCAAAGCTGTTCTCCCCAGTAAGCAAGCGGAACACCAACAAGCAGCATAAACAGCAAAATAATGATGGCAACGTCGGGCCTGCCGTAGCCTTCATGTCTTTTGATTTTGGCCCGTATCTGTCGAAGCGCACGGGCTCGGATATCCCGGATGTTTCTGGACGAGCACTGTTTGTCCTGTGCGACGGATTCGGTGGACTCTCCGTTGATGACGGTGCGAAACAGGATCTCCCGCTGCAGCTCGGTCAGCTCATGTAGTCCCTCGTCAATTTCTTTGCGCACATATATGAGCGGGTCTTCATCAGATCCCTCTGGCAGATACTTCGCCCGGTCAAACCAGCGCATATCATCGTAGATCGCGTTGCGCACTTCCTCTGGCAGGAACGCTTCCGGATTGTAAGATCGGGGCTGTTTGATATCCACATCTTCCAGAGTGTCCGGCGCAACGCGCTTGTGGAAGTTGGCTTCGCTGTAGTAGAGCATATGCTCCAGCTCCTTCCACTCCTCTGGATGCTCCTTCACCCACTGGTCTGCGGCAGCGGCAGCTTCCGGGTCCATAGAGTGTATCCAGCGCCAATCCGCCTGAAGCTCTTTATAAGACTGGGTATCCTTGAAGGACATGAGCTCACCGTCCTTTCTGCGTTCACAAAAAGTTTACAATTTGGGACCTTCCGATTTTGCGATTTTTCTCTAAGTAATAGTAGAAGGACAATTTCACCCGGGTGAGGTTTCCTTCGGTTCGGTACGGCACGGTCTCCGCGCTGACGAACCCACATGGCCTTTGACAGAGCACCCCATGAGAGCATGTGCGCTCTTTGCCATACGGCGATTCGCTCGGAAGGTCATTCCATCTCTGGCCGTGCTCCCGGGAGCACGGCCTTTTGCTATGTGCCGTTTCCAACGGCACGGCTATATAAATCATTCTAACACGGAGGAGGCGAAAAAGATAGCTCACAGATGAAAGTAAAAGACTCAGCTGCAAAGCAAAGGAGGGGTGCACACCAGTACGACCGCAAAACAAAAACCGCCGTGACTGCGGCAACAGTCCGGCGGCTCGGCGCACACACAGGCACGCGCAAATCAACTAACCAAAGTATAGCAAACGGGCAGCGGAAAAGCAATGAAAACTTTCCGTACGCTCCCTGTGTGAGTGTCGCAGAAGTCTACAACAACACAGGAGGTATGAATTGAGTTACAACAAATGGCCCAAGCGCAGCGCAGAGAAAAACTATTTTATGGTACCCAACGAGATATTCAGCATCGGTCTGGATTACCGAGAGATATCTCTCTACATCTATCTGCTCCGGTGCGAGAATCGTAAGACTTACCAGTGCTACCCCAGTTACAAAACCATCGGCCATGCGATCGGCATGAGTGAAAATACGGTGGCAAAGTACGTGCGGCAGCTGGAGGAGAAAGGCCTCATCTACACGGAGCCGACCATCATGCAGAGCAAAGACGGAAAACCGCTGAACGGGAATCTGCTCTACACCATTCGTCCTATCCCGGGTGTACTCGAAGCGTTCTATGAGCGGCAGTTCCGGCAGGCAGAGGAGGCTGCCGCCCGCTATCGTGCGGCGCAGCTCCTCGAAAAGTTCAATGCTCAAAGCCGACAGAACGTCTTGTGTGCGCCTTCCCGGGAGGAGGCGAGTCCCAGTCCCTGCCAGAGGATTGAACCCGGATGTGAGCCGTTTTCGGAGGGATTTGAGAGGACGAAAGAAAAAGCAGGATAAAGGCATGGCGTCGCAAGCGCCGCCGCAGCCGCCACTTCTGCCCGCAGTGCGGGCAGTTTCAGGAATTTGAAGCTGGTGTCTTTGAGAGGCAAAATCAGCACCGCTGGCGTCAGCTTTCCCGAAAAGCCCCGTGTTGCAGGGCTTTTCAAGGATGTCTTACAGAGAAATGGAGGAATTTATGGGCAACGAAACCAGAGAACGGCTGGCTCTGAGAATGCAGCCGGAAACCAGAAGAAGGATCGAGCAGTGGTACGCCGCCGACAACTGCCAAAGCATGAATGAGTTCGTGGAGAAGGCGGTGAACTTTTATGTGGATCATCTGGAGATTCAGGACAACAGAACGCTGCTGCCCATGGCAATCATGTCTGCCATCGACGGCAGACTGAGCAGATTGGAGGACTATATCGCCCGCAGAGATTTTACCAGATGCGTGGAGCAGGACATGACCAACGGCATCATCGCGGAAGCGTTCGAGATGGACCGGGATGACTTGAAGCGTAGGCGCGCGCAGAGTGTCCGGAATGTTAGAGCGACCAACGGTACCATCTCTCTGGAGAAGTATGCGCGCTCCCGTCAGGAGCCGGACTGGGATGATGACGAATGGCAAGACTGATCCTCAAGAGTCCCTATATCAAAAGCACCGGCGGGGCCTCCGGGTACCTGCGCTACATCGCGACCCGGGAGCGTGTGGAGCTTATCCCGGATGACCGTCCGCCCACACGAAAGCAGGAGCAGCTCATCTCCAAACTGGTCAAGGACTTCCCGGACAGCAAGACGCTCTATGAGTACGAGGACTACCTGACGAAGCCCACCAAGATCAGCGCCTCTGCGTTCATCACGCTGGCGCTGGAAACCAACTGGGATGCCATCCACGAGTCGGAGCAGTACATGAAGTACATTGCCACCCGGCCACGCGCCGAGCGCATCGGTACCCACGGTCTGTTCGGTGATGAGGAAACGGTCTCTCTGGGCAAGGCCATGGAAGAACTGGAGAACTACACCGGAAATGTATGGACGCACATCATCTCCCTCAAGCGTGAGGATGCGGCCCGGCTCGGCTTCGACAACGCCGCGGCGTGGCGAAATCTCATCCGGGCGCACCGCAACGACATCGCGGCGGCAATGAAGATCCCGCCCGGCGACTTCCGATGGTACGCTGCTTTCCACGACGAGGGCGAGCATCCGCACATCCACATGATGGCATGGTCCGCCAAGACGGGCCAGGCCTACCTCTCCAAGGAAGGTATCTGTCAGATCAAGTCCAAGCTGACCAATGATATCTTCCGCAACGAAATGCTCCATCTCTACGAACAGAAGTCTGATTCCAGAGATGAGCTGGTACGGGAATCCCGCCGGGCGATGCTGGAACTGGTACACGCTATGCAGGACGGCGTATGTGACCACCCGGACGCCGAACAGCTCATGCTGGAGCTGGCGGCGCAGCTCGGAGCGGTCAAGGGCAAAAAGTCCTACGGCTATCTTCCCAAGCGGTTAAAGAATCTGGTGGATAAGATCGTGGACGAGATGGAACGGCTCCCTGTCGTGAGCAAGTGCTATGACCATTGGCTGATGCTTCAGGGCAAGATGGATGCCTACTATCATGACAAGCCCCAGGAACGCATCCCGCTCTCACAGCAAAAGGAGTTCCGGCAGATCAAAAACGCGGTCATTCAGGAGGCGGAGCGCCTGCGCTTGGGTGAGATCAGCTTCGAGGAAAAGGGCCTCAATCGGCAGGACGAGCCGGAGAAATACCGCAACGCCTCCTACGACTACTGGACACTCCGGGATGTGATCCGGGACGAGAGCCTGACCATGGAGGAGCGGAGCGACGCCGTCTCTGAAATGGGCAAACTGGCAGAGAACGGTGATATGTATGCCCAGTACCTGATGGGAAAGCTCTGGCGGGATGGCCCTCTGCTGATACCGGACTCGGTTAACGCCCGATACTGGCTTGAGCAAGCCACGGAGCAGGGCCATCTGATAGCACAATATTCCTTGGCCAAGCTGTACCTCTCCGATGATGTTGAGGTACGGGATATTCGCCTAGGGCTGAATTGGCTGTACACCGCCGCGGTCAACGGAAGCAGCTGCGCCATGTACCGGCTGGCCAAGGAGTGTCTCAAAGGCGAGCACATCCAAAAGGATACCGCAAGAGCGGCGGAGTGGTTTACCAGGTCGGCTGAAAGAGGAAATCCCTACGCCCAGTATATGCTGGGCAAGCTGTACCTCATCGGAAAAGAAGTTCCCTATGACGAGGAGCAGGCCGTACACTGGCTGAGCCAATCTGCCAAGCAGGACAACCAGTATGCCCAGCACCTCCTGAACCATCTGGAAGAAAACCGTCCGCCCTCCGCAATGCTGGCGGTGACCCGGCTGCTCCACCACATGAGCCGAATATTCCGGGACAACTCCGTTCCCAAGTCCCGCCCCGGCGGTATTCAGGTCGACCGGAAGCGGCTGAAGAAGCTGCAGGAGAAGCGCATCGCCATGGGCCATAAGCCGGATGACTACGAACAGCAGTGGCCCGATCTGATCATGTAAGAGGCGCAGAAACTGCGCCGCAAAACAAAGAACTAAAACCCTTCCGCCCGGAAGGTAGAAAGGAACTGAATGAGAAAATCCAAATACAGCTCTTTTGACGAACTCCCTTTGATGCTGACCGTGGAGGATGTGTCCCATGTGCTGGGCATCGGTCTGGCCCACGCCTACGAGGTGGCCCACCGCAGGGATTTCCCCACCATCACCCTGGGCAGCCGCATCATCGTCCCCCGTGATAAATTCATGGAATGGATCGACGAACAGGCCGCGAAAAAATCTGAAATATTTTAGTAGCTATTCCAAAAACTCTGTGGTATGTGTTTGTGTTAAAAAGGAGGGATCATAAATGGCAAAGAAACGAGCCAACGGCGAGGGCAGCATCCGCAAAAAGCCCAGCGGCCGCTGGGAGGGCAGATACACCCAGGGCATCGACCCGGTCACCGGCCGGGCCATCCAGAAAAGCGTGTCCGCCAAGACCCAGGCGGAGTGCAAAGAAAAGCTGGCGAGAGCCATTCGGGAGAATCGCGGCGTGCCGCTCAATCACACGGGCGACTACACCGCAGCGGAGTGGTGCCGCCTGTGGTTTGAGACTTACAGCAAGCCCAACATCCGCTACAACACCGCCAAGGGCTATGAGGGGATCATCGAGCACCACATCATCCCGGCCATCGGCGCGATCAAGCTCAAGCAGCTCTCGTCCATCCACATCCAGAGAATGTATAACGACCTGAAAGAAAACGGCAGGATGCCCCGTGGGGCGAAACAGAACGATAAGCCCCTGTCCAACACCTTCGTGCGGCGTGTCCATGCGGTGCTGCAGGCGGCGCTGAAGCAGGCGGTGAAAGAGCGGCTCATCCCGTACAATCCCTGCGAGAACTGCCGCATCCCGCCCAAAGACAAGAAAGAGATGACCATCCTTCCGCCGGAGAAGATCGGCAGATACCTCCAGGAAGCGGAGAAGTACGGCGTCCTGCCTATGTTCTATCTGGAGTTGTCCAGCGGCCTGCGCCGGGGAGAACTGCTGGCGCTCCAGTGGGAGGACTTGAATGTAAAAGAGCGCATCCTGACGGTGAATAAGCAAGTCACCCGCATGGAGGGCGAGCTGGATGTGACGGAGCCGAAAACGAAAAACTCCGTCCGCAAGGTGGCGCTGTCGCAGCAGGCGGTAGACCTGCTCGTGCAGGAGCACGAGCAGCACCCGGACAACCCCATCCTGTTCCCGTCGCCCCGCACAGGTGGTTACTGGAGTCCGGACGCCGTGTCGAGGATCAACCGGAAGCTGCTGAAAAACGCAGGCATCGAGGAGCATGTGCGCTTCCACGATTTGAGGCACACATTCGCGACCATGGCCATCTCCAGCGGCGTGGATGTGAAAACTCTGTCCAGTATGCTGGGCCATTACAGCGCGGGCTTCACGCTGGACACCTACACGCACATCACCAACGATATGCAGAGAGGTGCGGCTGAGAAAATCGGCGGCTTCATGGAATCCGCCACGGCAACCACCACCCCGGAACCTCCCGACCCGCCGGAGGAGAACCGGTGCAAGGTGATTCCGTTCGAGAGAGTGGGGTAAAAGAAACGATGCCCAAGGGACAAAACACTGTCCCTTGGGCTTGGGTTTTGTGGAAGAATATCACCCATCAAACATGTTTCTTGGTTACATAGCATCTTCAGATCGCAAGTCCACAATTTTCCACGAAGAAAAAGCGGTTTCATGGCCAACATACGTTTTCTCACTTATTGCAAGGCAGAGCAAGTACTTGGGGCGGCTGAAGCCTACATATATGCATCTGCGACTTTTTTCCTGCAACTCATTTTTGCACTGTGTGATTTTGCGTTCCAATAACGGAAGTATTCGCCTGATATCAGAACTCTTCTTGGTTTCTGTTTCTAAATAAAGAGTTGCATCGTGTGTTTCTCCTTTTACTCCATAGACGGTATCAAACACTATTGAGATACTGCTTTCATCATACAAAATGTGGCTATCTTCACTTGCCACCTGAGGTTCCCGAACTGGTTGCATGAACGAATCCGGAATAATTTCAAGCCACCCATCTCCTAACAGTGAGGCAAATATTTCTTTGACTTTTTTCTCTACGGCAGAATACGAGAAATCATGAATCTGGGATAGACTGAGTATTGAAGACTGATAGATTTGAGGAAAACTATTTGAAATATATCGCTTAATGGATATGCTTCCGTACTCTTTTTCCGCCTCATCTTTTATCCCGACATAATGTAAGACTTTGCTCAATAGTTTTCTTATCCATCGTTCAGATAAGGATAAAGATCCATTAGCAAGAGCAGAAGAAATCTCGGAAATATAGTCTGGAAAATGAACTGTGGATTGTTGATTGACCTTTTTCTGAAAAGTAGGCCAGTAATCGCTGATCTTCAATCCGCTTACATTTTCAAACATTCCGACAGCTTTGTATATTCCTTCAGGTTTAGCTAACCCGTTACTCTGTATTTCCTGAATAAATGTGGGAATAACCCTTAATCTCGAACTGCTATCATATACAAATAATGTGGGCTTGATGCGTTGAACTCCCCTGGACGAAATAATCGTTTCTTGGTTGGTGCGCAAGACAGATAACACATCGGCAATTTCTTGACTGTATCGATTGCTATGCGCAATGGACATGTAGCTATCTTCAACTTGCCAAACAGGCGTATTATCATTTGTGCTGTTATATATAGCTTGGTCTACATCTCCAATCTTTTGAAATATTGTTTCCGTACCAGAAAATAGCGCATCTAATACATTGCGCTGAAGTGTGGAGCAATCTTGGTACTCATCTACGAATACATATTGAAAACGTCTGGATAAAAGTGTTCGCAATGATGATCCATACTTTTTTAACGCCAGAAGTGTATACCTGTATGTATCGTTATAGCGAATTAGCCCTTCCTCTGATAACAATCGTTGGATTGCTCGTGCGTAACTGATCGCAGAGTTTGTGCTTTTTCCAGCCAATACACGGTTAACGCCAGAAAGGTGAATTCCACCTTCGTCATCAGTATATATATTCGCCATAAATTTGACCACAGAATCGTATCGTTTTACTCCAAAGGCATTGTATTGTTGATCGATAAACCACTTTAATTTACTGTCGGTTTTACAAATCAAGCTATACAGATGGTTTGCATAATCCTCGTCGCTAACGACTTGAATCGACGTGTTTGCAAATTGTCGGAGAAAAGGGAACGTAATATACTGATCGACAAATGTTTGAATTGTTCCTACGAAGTTGGGGTATGACAAGAGCCTTTCTGCTGATTTTCCTAACTTCGCTTTCAATTCACTTACTGCTACATTTGTGTGTGATAGCACACAAACGCCGCGCCCATCTTTTAGAGGTGATTTATCGGCTATTAGTTTGAGTTTTGCAATGAGAACTGTGGTTTTTCCACTTCCTGGACATGCGAGAATGTCATTACTATTCCAACTGTTTATCACATTACGAGCATCATTCGCAAAGCAACAACCATTTGGTAATAATTGTTTCTCGATAGGTGTGAAATCTGTAATTAATTCCATAATGGTACATTTCACCCCTCAATTCCAGCAGCATGCTTTATTGCTAATATAAGATAGGAAAGATACGGGTCTTTTTCTATTTCTTCTGCCAATGTCACTCGTTTGGCTTCGTCAATATGAGTCTGGAAAAGATCTAAATCAAACATACGCTCCTTGGGTAAGGGAGTACCACCTTCTCCTGCGGAAGCTATCTCAGTAATTGCCCATCTCAAGTTGCTTGCCAGACATTGTGCAACAATTGCTTTCGATGTGGCTTTCGTCTTGAGTGCTGGATCTCCTTTGTTAAGCATCGTGTCATGATATATCTGATACGCTGTGACACAGGGTTCTTGGGTTGACCATTTTGCTTTTTCTTCTGCAAGGTTTTTTTCAATTTCTTCAATTTTTGTAGCCGTCAGAGCATATTGGTCGCTGTTTTCAATTTTCTTTGCCTGAAGAATAGACTCATACAGCATATCTCGCAAACAACTAAATGCTACAGAATATTCAAAAGTCCATTTTGGTGCAACAAATGCGTTGATACGGCCTACAGTGTACTTGTGTTGAATAGAAACTATAGCAGCAGTTGTTTCGGTTTCTCGCTGATCTATCTCCCCATCATTTTTATCTGGCTCAATATCACAGTCAGTTATGATTGAAATGGGAATATCTATTGCACTGCCATCTTTTCTTAGGAAAATCCTCGAATATCTAAAGAACCCTGTTCCACCAACATTAACAATAGAGATTCCGTGCTTCTCTAAATTAATTCCAATAACATCTGCCAACGTTGGAATAAGGAGCGATTCAGCATCTCCCTCAACCATAATAATTCCTTTAGCAAAGAACAGATTTGATTTTGTCGAATCCAGGAATCGCTGCAAGAATAAATAGTCTCCTTTTTCAAGCCCTGTGTACTCTGCGCTTAAGTTAAAGGATCTGTCGTTTTTAAGCAAAATAAGATTTTTGATGTTGATTTTAGATGCGAGAATGGAGCTGTGCGTAGAAACAATCACCTGTACACCAGAATTGTTGTATTCTCTCTGCAGGTAGCTGATCAACCGGAGCTGTGCTTGCGGATGAAGATGCGCTTCCAACTCCTCAATAACCGCAAGCTTCAAACTACCGTTGGTATCACTGTTCAATAGCAAGAGCTCGGCGGCAATAAACAGAAGATTATGTACCCCCAAACCGGGTTGGACTTCAGGCGCGACCAAAGATAAACTCTCTAAAATTGACTTCAAACGCATTTCGGAGGTTTTGATTGATGCATCCTTGGAAGCGTGTTCATCTAAAAACTCAGTAAGTGTGCTTCTGATTTTTCCAAGAATTTCGAGGCCTTCTTCTTCGAGAAAATATTTCTCTATACCTTCATTCGCCTGCATAATAAGAGTAACCAGCGCATTATCTTCTTTGTTGGAAAACAAAGGATGGCTAAAGAGTATTTGAGAAATTCGTGAATTTCGTCCACTATGCATTTCCTTCTGCGCATCCCGAAGCGGTCTCAAATAAACGCATTTTAAGAGTTCTCTCGCTTTACCATCGAGTGATATACCGTCTTCGACATCTCCAGCTTTAAGTTCAGTATAAATACGACCATTTTCACGCCATGCCCGGTAATGAAGGAATAGTTTATAAAATACCGCGCCAGAGGTTTTATCTTTTTCGAACGAGAGCCATTCAACAAAATTTTTAGCTTCGTTGATTTCAAATCCTTCAAAAATGCAATCGATACTGAATTCGGTCGCAATTTCCCCGGTAGCGCTAATATAAAAATCCTCATCCATAACACGCGTAAACTCGCCACTTTGCGTTTGGAGGACAAGTTTGATTGCATCAATTATTGCACTTTTTCCGGAATCATTCTCTCCAATCAATGCGTTTAGCCCCTTGTGAAAATTCACTGTGATTCCGTGTTTGTTCGCCCCATCATAGGCATACTTTCTGAAGTTTTTAAGTGTAATTGTAGATAAGTACATATCATATTCCTCCAACTACTAACAATAATCCAATAATCGCATATAAACGGGACTTTTGGTAAGGTTAACGCTGTCGATATAAGATAAATGAGCACCATTCTCAATCATAAATACAATCCTATCATCGTAGATGAATGCAACATATGTATCAAAATCAGCTCCTACCTCGTGTGTCCGGTATTGCATAGCACATCGAAAATCACTGTTTAATGCATTTTGAATCTGTGTAATCCCGATGAGGAATTCGTGCTTGGTTTTAAATTCAAATTTGTAGGGAAAGAAAAGCAAAAGATGCTTTCGTGTTTCAAGGGTTTCCAGTAATTCAATGAGATCGTTTTCGACACCCTGCTTCTTTATTGCGGTTATGCGCAACTCCCGTAAACCTTCAAAATCATATCCTCTTAGAGCAGCGTGGATACGTGTTGCTTTAATCGAACCATTTTTAACTTTAGGTTCACTTGTGACAATTATGCCTTTCACAATTTCGGTTTTACTGGGGTATAAAATGCTTCTTGCCTGTAATGCAGTTTTACTGGCAATTAGCTTGAAATCAAACTGATAACTTGTCGAAATACAATCACATTGGCCGTTCTCTTCACTTTCGGGAGATTGATAAATATCTCCGTCTGATTTTACTCGGAAAAAGTCAGAAGCATTTACAAACTCCAATAAATACTTCTCATAGTTGCAATCTGGGTCTCCATGTATATAGTTTTTTATTATCATTTCAGGCGGTAATAGATGCGCAATCAAGGATTTGTCATACATATCAATGGCCCCATTAACTACAAACGAAAAGCCGCATGGGAACACACCCACACGGCTGCCTTGGTGGCACAAAGGCCTACCGTAGAATTATTATAGGGGATAATGCTGGAAAATTCAAGTTTCCGTCGCAACTACACCCCAAAATGCTTGAGCTACACCCGTTAGGGATGGATTAGGGATTTTGCGTTTTTCGGTGCTCGTCCTTGTCCCGACTTCCACCGCCATTTTGTCCCGCTGACCACAGTTAAAATGTGGTCAAGCGCACTCTAAAAAACAAACTCTTAACGCAGAAAAACCGCCTTTTTAGGCGGTTTTTCGGGGAAAGGTGGTCGGAGTGTAATTATAGGATTTCAGAAAACACAGATATATCAACGGTTTTCTGGCAGTCGGCAAGAGGTATTTATTCTAAAATCGAATTTTACCAGATACTCGATAATACTCTTCTACATCAGATGAATAATATCGCCAATCAAAAGATATGTGTGTATTAAATATCTCGAAGCTTCATCTTTTGTAATGTCAGTATGAGTCCCCTTGCAAACAGCGTTGTTTATCGCGTCAAGCCTTTCACCTATACTTTGCAAATCTGCACCAACAACTGATGAGTATGTTTTGCTATCGGATTTACCAGCGATAAACTGTATGAGGCGATTTATATATTGATCTTTTCCAATTTTTATTGTCTTCCCATTTTTAAGTGTGATTGGATCATCGCTCGGTGGATATATACTATCCGCAAAATCATTTAGGATTCGCCTACATGAGTGAATTGCATTGGCCCAATCCTCTGGATTATCAGAGTCCATATTTTCATATACGGAGATAAATTTTCTGATTGAATCTGGACATAGTTCCATTAGTTTTTCATTTGTAGAAATCCGGGACTCTGTAAAAATGTCCTCCATAATATTTCCATATTGAAGACGGCTATATATATTTAATACATAGTCATACAACTTTCCGCTAATTTTTCCAATCCATTTGGTCTGTGATGCAATGTCATTTGCAATAGCCAGGCGTTCTTGTCCGCCTTTTGTATGAGCAATAGCGAGTGGAGTAATATCTCCCGAATATGAGGTCGGATCATGTGCCGCTTGAATTCTCATTTTACCAGTTTCAATATTCTGTTCTAATTGTGAAACTAATGTCAGGTTTGCATATTCAGTTCGCTTCTTGTCTTCCTTTTTGAAATAACGCCTTCCGGCAATCTTAGAGATACGCCAAGCATCTGCTGTCATATTTCCATCATCATCTTCAGGATAACCTGATGATTCAAAGCTAAATAATAGAATCCCATCAGTATCATTCATTAGGCGGCATAACCGCAGCCCTTTTAAGATGATATTCGTTAGTGGAATTTCAGAGAGTTCAATGTTTTTCAAAATTTCGGCAGAAAGATTCGTACATTCTTTTAATCTATCGCTATTCATTACAATCTCCCACTTTTTCAGTTTCAAATCTATAGGAGAATTATAACATACAGTAGAAAATGTGTCGACATAAATTTGTTTAAAACGCCGCCCAGCAGGACAACGGGCGGCGTTTTCATATATAAAACCATGAAGGGAGGTCACTTCCACCCGGCCAGTCTGCGGACTGGCTTTTTTTCATGCCATAAAAAGGAGGTTTGCAAATGGCAGATGATAAGAAAAATATTCCCGAGGCAGCCCCGCCCGCCGAGGCTCCCGCTCCCGCGGTAGAAAATACCGCCGTGCCGGAGCAGCCCACTCCCGAGCCTGTGCTGACCAACGCAAAGACGGTCATGCTGGAGCACGAGGGGCAGGCGGCGCTCTTTGAAATGGGCGAGGTCGTGCCTGATCCCGCCGACGCTGTTACCCGCACTGAGGTGGAGGAGCCTGCCGCTCCCGATACCCCCAAGGTTGAAGAGGAGCAGGCGCAGCCGCCTGATCCCGGCAAGGACAATCCCGCCCTGGCACATTCCGGCAAGGTGGTGGATTTTTCCGCTGCCCGTGACGAGGCGGCCAAGGAGGAGAAAAAGGCGGTCAAGCAGAAGCCGCCCACCGAAAAGGACAAGCCCGCCAAACCCGGCAGAGGCCGACCGCCCAAGGATGGCAAGGCCGCTCCCGATAAGGCAAAGCCGCCCAAACCTCGGGACAAAAAGTCCCAAAGCAAGCCTGCCCCGGAGAAGCCTGCCGTGGATAAGGGCGGCGCTCCCGCTGGTGCGGAGGTCACGCCGGAGCCATCTGCGCCCCGTGACGCCACTCGACCGGTAAAAGAGGAGATTGTCTATCTCAATCTGTCTGACCTGCATCCGTTCAAAAATCACCCCTTTGGTGTTCGGGACGATGCGGAAATGCAGGGGCTTGTGGAGTCGGTCAAGGCGGTAGGCGTCAATCAGCCTGCGCTGGTGCGTCCCCGTGAGGATGGCGGCTATGAGATCATCGCAGGCCACCGCCGCCAGCGGGCAAGCGAGCTTGCCGGATTTGCGAATATGCCGTGTATCGTCCGCAACATGACGGACGATGAAGCCATCCTCGCCATGACGGATGACAACCTCCGCCACCGTGAGCGCATTTTGCCCACGGAAAAGGCGCAGTCGCTGAAAATGCAGGTGGAGGCCATCAAGCACCAAGGCTCCCGTCCCGGTGAGGAGGACAAGGACGCAGGAAAACGCTCCACGCAGGTCGTGGGAGATCGTAACGGCATGAACTACAAGCAGGTGCAGCGGTATATCCGCCTGACCGAGCTTGTGCCGGATTTGCAGAAAATGGTGGACGAGAAAAAGCTGGCGTTCACCCCGGCGGTGGAGATCTCATTCATCCGCCCCAAAAATCAGAGGTATATCGCCGTATCCATTGAGGGGCAGCAGTCCTCGCCCTCGCTGTCGCAGGCGCAGAAAATGCGGGAACTGGACAAGGACAGCAAGCTCAACGGTGATGTGATCGACGGTATTCTGTCGCAGGAGAAAAAGGAGGTAGACAAGGTGATCATCAATAGTGCGGAACTGGAAAAGTATTTCGGCAAGGACAAGTCCCCAAGGGAAATGAAAGACAAGATCATTTCTCTGCTGGATGACTGGAAGGCCAAGCAGCCGCCCGAGCTGGGCAAGCCCGAAAAGAAAACGGAGCTTGAAAAGTGACCTTGGGACTTTTTGTCCCGAGGTCTTTCGTTTCCCCGGATGGCCCTTGTGGTTATATCCCCCGTCGCCGCCTGTATTTCAGCATGGCCGGGAGCGGGCTGTCAAGGGTGCATCGCACCGCCGTTTTCGGCGGCCAGCCCTTGACCGCCTATCCCGGCTATGCTTTTTCTCCGGCAAGCGGCGGGGGTATATCCTCCAGAGCCGCCCCCTTTCCCAAGAATGGGAAAGGGTTGGGGTTTGGGTTGACCCGCTACATTATATAAAATCGGAGGTTTTTACAATGAAACGACCCCTCGCGTATATCACCGCCGCGTGGAGCGGCGACCCCTGCGAGGCGACGGAGCAGGCTGCCAAGTATTGCCGCACGGTGTATGAGGCAGGCTTTTCGCCCATCTGCCCGACGCTCTATCAGCCCCTTTTTCTCAATGACGCTGTTCCCGAGGAGCATAAGAGCGGCATTGACATGGGGCGCGATCTGCTCCGCCGCTCTCATGTGCTGGTGGTGTGCGGTCATACCGTCACCGAGGCCATGAAAAATGACATCGCCGTTGCCCAGCGGCTGGGAATCACCGCCACCACCCTTGATGGCATATTGACCGTCAAGGGACAGGGACGCAGATAAGATGACAGCGCTCCGGCTG
>ERZ840096.45-NODE-45-length-198010-cov-8.602364_pt1 | contig 198010 bp, 175 predicted proteins | sample MGYA00519878_ERZ840096 | MGnify/ENA primary metagenome ERZ840096 (study PRJEB31850, sample SAMEA3708865) | human gut metagenome | biome: human gut; feature: human-associated habitat; material: faeces | place: China | collected 2014 ... | reverse complement strand
AAACGCATCCGTTGGATGCTAACCCACCACCATTGCGCAAGCGCAACGGTCCCCCGCCCTTGAAACGGGCGGATATCTGCTCGGGCCTTCGGCCCATTGCATTATGTGAGTGCCATGGCATATGCCCTGGTACTCATTATCCGCCCTTTGCAAGGGCGGGGGTGTTTTCGGCTTCTTCTTCCAAATTGGAAAAGCCACTATCCGCCCTTTGCAAGGGCGGGGGACCAGCCAGTAGGCTGGTGGTGGGTTAGCAGCCGCAGGCTGCGTCCTCTTGCAAAGGAACCCGTGTCCGGGTTCCTTCCATCGGCCGTTGACCGCTGACCGGGGCGGCGCCTATGCCGCCCTTTTTAATACTTCTCCTTCATGAAATCCACAAAGGCCCGGACGCTGGCCAGAAGGTGGTAGTTTTTCCGGTAGTACATCCAGGTTTCCCGCATCAGGGGCTGGCCTTCCACAGTGGTGAGCACGGTGGGGTGGACCTGGGGAGTGTCCTGGCCGCAGCTCCGGGAGAGCAGGGTGAACCCCAGTCCTTCCTGGACCATTTTCAGGCAGGTGTCCATGGCATCGGTTTCGATGATGGTGAAGGGGGGCTTCCGGTAATGGGCGTACCACCATTCGTCCAGCACGTTCTGGAGCATGGGGTCGGTGATGTAATGGATGTAGGGATAGCTGGGCAGCAGATCCATGTTCAGAGGGTCCCGGCTGAAGGCACAGAGAGGATCCTGCCACAGGAGCCGTTTTTCTTCGTTCCAGTTGTGGCCGCCCCGGACAATGCACACATGGTATTTCCCTTCCAGGAAGTCCCGGTACCGGTCATGGCTGAACCCGCTTTTCATGTGGATTTCGATCCGGGGGTAGGTCTGCCGGAACTGGGTCAGGATCCGGGGCATATGGTATTTGGCGAACACGTTGGAACAGGCAATGGACAGGGTGCCGGCCGGGTGGACCTTGGCGTCGGACAGGGTGTCCCGGATCTTCAGGTAGGAGGCTTCAGTTTTCAGGAAGAACCGGTACAGCAGTTCTCCTTCCGAAGTGAACTGGATCCCCCGGGGCTGGCGGAGGAACAGGGTACAGCCGAATTCCGCTTCCAGCCGTTTCAGCCGGTCGGTAAGGGCCGGCTGGGACAGGAACAGCCGCTTGGCGGTGTGGGTGATGTTCTTTTCTTCGTAGAGGGTCTTCAGCAGCAGGATGTCTTTGTTGTCCATAAGGGGGCCTCCTTCAGGGTTTAAAAAGATAAATATATTTTATCGCAAAACCGAATAAAATCCTATTTGTTTTTTAGGTCGGGAACAGGTACACTGAAAGGGAAAGAGGGGACAGCGGGCAGATCTCGAAAGAGAGCGTCGCCTCTTGGAAACCAGCAAACCCAAAAGGGACTGTTGCATGAGCAGCAGTCCCTTTTTGGGGTTTCGAGTCTCAAGCCATGAGTCTCAGGCCCATGGAAAGAACCTGTCCCGGTTCTCTCAATTGTGGAAAACCTTGAAACCGCCTGCCGGTGGTTTCAAATTAGCCATAGAATAATTTGATGGCTGATACAAATAAACACGTATTTGTGTTATTTCACAGACAATTCTATGATAAGGCTGTGCACAATTGAATCGGAATTTTGGAGGAGGACAAAAATGGTTGAACTGATCCATGAGGGAGTTTATTACAGGGACGGACAGCTGCTGACGGAGGCAGAACTGGCCGCCCAGGGTGTCAAGGCTGACAAGGGAGAGGGAACCCGGAAGACCCTGGCCTATCAGGTGCTGAAAGCCCATCAGCAGGGCGAAGGGATGGAAGATCTCCATCTGAAATTCGATGCCCTGACCAGCCACGACATTACCTATGTGGGGATCATCCAGACGGCCATCGCTAGCGGCCTGGATCATTTCCCCGTTCCTTACATCCTGACCAACTGCCACAACAGCCTGGCGGCCGTAGGGGGCACCATCAACGAGGACGACCATGTTTTCGGCCTGTCTGCCGTGAAGCGGTTCGGGGGCCTTTACGTACCGCCCCATATGGCCGTCATCCATGAATACATGCGGGAACGGATGGCCGGCGGCGGGAAGATGATCCTGGGGTCCGACAGCCACACCCGGTACGGGGCCTTCGGCACCATGGCCATCGGGGAAGGAGGTCCGGAACTGGTGAAGCAGCTCCTGGGCCATACCTACGATGTCCAGCGGCCCCAGGTGATCGCCATTTATCTGAAAGGGAAGCCCCGTCATGGGGTGGGGCCCCAGGATGTGGCCCTGGCCATTGAAAAGGCCGTGTTCAAAAACGGCTTTGTGAAGAACAAGGTGATGGAATTCATGGGCCCCGGCATTGCAGGGCTGTCCATGGACTTCCGGAACGGCATCGATGTGATGACCACGGAAACCACCTGCCTGACCACCATCTGGTCCACGGACACCACCGTGAAGGACTACCTGGAACTCCACCGCCGCCCGGAAGCCTACCGGGAAATGAAACCCGGCGATCTGGCATACTATGACGGAGCCGTGGTGGTGGATCTGGACAAAGTGGAATCCATGATCGCCATGCCCTTCCATCCCAGCCATGTGTACACCATCAAAGAGCTGAACGAAGGGGGCCGGGACCTGCTGGAAGAAATCGAAAAGCAGGCGGTGGATATGCTGGACAACAAGGAGTTGTCCCTGGGTCTGGCGGACAAGTACTATGACGGGAAGATGCACTGTGACCAGGGTCTGATCGCCGGCTGCTCCGGCGGTCTGTACGAAAACCTGGTGGCGGCGGCTCACATCCTGAAGGGCAAGAGCATCGGCAATGAACGGTTTGCCTTCAGTGTGTATCCTTCCAGCCATCCCATCTACATGGAACTGATGCGCAATGGCGCCCTGGCAGATCTGATGGATGCCGGTGCCGTGGTCCGGTCCGCATTCTGCGGTCCCTGCTTCGGGGCCGGGGATACTCCCAACAACAAGGGCTTCAGTGTACGGCACACCACCCGGAACTTCCCCAACCGGGAAGGGAGCAAGCCCGGCAAGGGACAGATCGCTTCCGTGGCCCTGATGGATGCCCGGAGCGTGGCTGCCACCGCAGCCAACCATGGGGCGCTGACTCCGGCCACGGAGGTGGAATACGACGACAGCGTGCCCGCCTACCATTACGACAGCCTGCCCTATGACCACAAGGTCTTCGACGGGATCGGTCAGCCGGACAAAAAAGAAGAGCTGGTGTACGGTCCTTCCATCAAACCCTGGCCTTCCATTGAAAAACTCAATGAAAATGTGCTGCTGAAAGTGGCTGCCTGGATCGATGATCCGGTGACCACCACCGATGAACTGATCCCCTCCGGGGAAACTTCTTCCTACCGGAGCGACCCCTATGCCCTCAGTGAATTTGCCCTGAGCCGGAAGGTGCCGGAATATGTGGGTCGGGCCAAAGCCGTCCGGACCCTGGAAAAAGCCCGGCAGGAAGGGGAAAACTGTGAAGAACTGAACAATATGTATGATTCCGTAAAAAATGCTCTGGGTTTGCAGGAATCGGCTGACCAGATGAAGAAAAATACATCTGTAGGTTCCGTGGTCTATGCCAACAAACCCGGTGACGGTTCCGCCCGGGAACAGGCCGCTTCCTGTCAGCGGGTGCTGGGAGGCGCCGCCAACATTGCCCTGGAATATGCCACCAAACGGTATCGGAGCAATGTGATGAACTGGGGGATGCTGCCCTTCCTGACCTCTTATGACGATTCCCGGAAACTGGCAGTGGGAGATCTGGTCTATGTCCCCAATGTTCGGGAAATCCTCCTGGGAGATACGGATGAATACAAAGGCTTCATTGTCCGGGACGGAAAGAAAGTGGGAGAAATCGCCCTGCACCTGGGTGCGGTGGAACCTTCCCAGAAAGAGATCCTGGCTGCAGGCTGTCTGATCAATTACTACGCAGGCAGCAAAAAATAAGATCTGCCACCCTTGAGAAGGGGGAAGAGGAGACGGGCCGCGCTCTTCTCTTCCCGGCCTTCCTGGCAGAAAGGAGAAAAAAATGTTGTTAGGTATTGCTGGTTTTGTCCTGATCGGATTGGTGGTCTACTGTCTGATCTCCTCCAAAATGAATGCCATCCCCATTTTCGTGGCATTCCCCATTATTATTGCCCTGCTCTGCGGTTTTGCTCCGGCGGAAGTCTTCGCCTTCATCAAAAAAGGCGTGGGCACCACCATGTCCACCGCCATCCTGTTCCTGTTCTCCATTGTTTATTTTGCTTTGATGAATGATGTGGGCATGTTCGATCCTCTGATGAACTTCCTGGCAAAGAAAGCCGGGAACAACATCGTCCTGGTGACCATTGCCACCGGGATCATCGCCACCATCGCCCACCTGGACGGCACCACCGCCGGGACCTGCCTGATCACCGTCCCTGCCATGCTGCCTCTGTACAAAAAACTCCACATCCGTCCCGTGGTGCTGTGCTGCATCATTTCCGCCGCCATCAGTATCATGAACCTGACGCCCTGGGGCGGCCCTGTGGCCCGTACCGCCATTATCCTGAAAACCGACGCCAGCATCCTGTGGCATGAACTGCTGCCCCTCCAGGGTGTGGGGATCCTGATCGTCCTGGGTTTCTGTGTCTACATGGGGCTCCTGGAAAAGAAACGGGGCGCCGGCCTGAACCCCACCGGGAAAGCCGCTGAACTGACGGAAGACATGAGCATGGCCGGGAACGATGCTCCGGCTGATCCCAGCCTGAAACGGCCCAAACTGGTGTGGATCAACTGGCTGGTCACCCTGGTGGTCATCCTGCTCATGTGCTTCACCAAGATTCCGCTGTACGGCGCCTTCATGATCGGTCTGGCTGCCGCTCTGATCATCAACTTCCGGTCTTCCAAGGAACAGGCCAATGCGGTGAAACGCCACGCCTCCGCTGCCCTGCTGACTCCCATGATCCTGCTGACCACCGGTATCTTCCTGGGGATCCTGAACGGCACCGGGATGATGAAGAGCATGGCCAACATCCTGATCAACATCATGCCCAACGCCCTGGGGCCCAAACTGGCCACCGTCATGGGCTGCCTGTCCGTGCCTTTCGGCATGATGCTGGGCACCGACTCCTTCTTCTTCGGCTTCATGCCCCTGTGCATCGGGGTGGCTGAAAAGTTCGGTGTGGCCGCTCACGACATCGCCATGAGCATGCTGATCGGGAAGGACTTCTGCATCATGGTCACTCCCCACAACGCCACAACCTGGCTGCTGATCGGGATGGCCGGGGTATCCCTGAAGGACCAGCTGAAATTCTCCGCTCCCTATCTGTGGATCCTCAGCATCATCACCGTGTTTGCTGCCGGTATCCTGGGTGTGTTCCAGATGTAAAAAAGATAAGGTCTGCTGTTTATTGCAGCAGACCTTATCTTTTTTGACAGAAAGGCTGTTGCATACGCAACAGCCCATAAACAAAACCGGCGGCAGAGCTGCGCTTCTCTGCCGCCGGTTTTGTTTTGAAGGTTGACAATAAAAAAGTTGGGGCTGGAGAAACCGGAGGAGTGAAGGTTTCTCCAGGAGAGGGAAGGGACCGCCGGGGCACACATCCCGAAGGTCCCTGTATGACAATCAGCTGAAAACCATCGGTCAGAAAGGCTTTCAACGACAATCAGCAAGGGGAGTGGCTAATGGTTAGGAAATACTAACTATTAGCCTTGAAAAAAATAAAGACAATGCGGTTAGTCTTTACTTACAGAAGTTATTCTAGCATACATCCACTAGGGATGCAAGCTTTTTTCGAAAAAACTTTTGAAGTTTTTTCTGCTCCTGTTTCTCCCCTGTAGATATTGTACTCTATCTCTGTTAAAAAGCAAGGAAAAATGCGGCTTACAACCTGGAGAAAATATTTTAGTTTACACTAACTATAATCAATAAGAGTTCTTCTGCAGATCCACCTTTCACTGGCTTTTCATTTTTCTCTGTTATCCTGTACAATGTATAAGTATGGGAGGGATGCTGCATGAAAATCCTTGTGGTGGAAGATGAACCCACGCTGAATAAAATCATCGCCAAACGGCTGAAGATCGAAGCCTACTCCGTGGACTGCGCCTTCAACGGGAAGGAAGCCCTGGAGTATCTGGACGCCGCGGAATACGATCTTTTGATCGTGGATATCATGATGCCGGAAATGGACGGGTTGACCCTGGTGAAGAAGATCCGGGAAAAGGGCAGCCGGGTGCCCGTCCTGTTCCTGACGGCCCTGGACAGCACCCAGGACAAGGTCACCGGCCTGGATGCCGGGGGAGATGACTACCTGGTGAAGCCTTTTGAATTCGATGAGCTGCTGGCCCGGATCCGGAGCCTGCTCCGGCGGAGCAATGCTCAGCAGACAGCCCGGACCCAGCTGATTCTGGCGGATCTCACCCTGGATACCCGGACCCATCAGGTGACCCGGGGAGGCCAGGAGATTTCTCTGACTCCCAAGGAGTTCTCCGTGCTGGATTATCTCCTGCGGAACCAGGGGACGGTGCTGTCCCGGGAACAGATCCTGGAACACGCCTGGGATTTTTCCTATGAAGGGTATTCCAATATGGTGGATGTGTACATCAAGACCCTGCGGAAAAAAATCGACAAAGATTTCGAACCCAAACTGCTCCACACCGTAAGAGGCACCGGCTATGTCCTTAAAGTATAAAACAGCCGTCTGCCGCTGGCTGCAAAAAAGGTGGAAGCAGCTGAAGAGTCTCCCGGTTTCCCTCCGGGTCACTTTGTGGTACACCCTGTTCCTGTCCATCATCCTGCTGCTTTTCACCGGGGTGATCCTGAAAATGGGGGCGGATTATGAAAAACGGACCGCCACCCGGACCCTGACCAAAGCGGTGGAAAAAGCCGGGGACCGGTATATGGAAAAAGGGGGCAAATTCCGGGCCTATGATGACAATGTGTATCTGGCCTTACGGGACGATCGGGGAAATCTGCTTCAGGGGACGGAACCGGAAAACGCGCCTCATCCGAAGGAGCCCGTGTTTGGCCGGGGACCTCAGCCGGTGGTGATCAATGGGGTGCCCTATCATTATCTGGATCTGCCCCTGCGGCCGGATCGGGAGGAATTCCGGAAAGGGACATACCACGGGCCGGGCCGGTTCATCCGGGGCTATCTGGCGGATACGGTGTATGCCCGGTACCATCAGGCCATGCTGCTGGGGGCGCTGATTGCCCTGCCCCTGTTCCTGATCCTGGTGACCCTGGGGGGCTACAAGATCATCAAACGGAGTTTTGCTCCGGTCAGGGCCATCAGCGAGGCGGCCCGGGCCATTGGGGAAACCGGGGACCTGTCCCAGCGGATCCCCCTGGACGACAGCCGGGATGAGATCCACCAGATGGGCCGGACCTTCAACTGGATGCTGGGACAGATCGAAGAACTCCTGGAACGGGAGAAACGGTTCACTTCCGATGTGTCCCACGAACTGCGGACTCCCACGGCGGTGATCATGGCGGAAAGCGAATTCGGCAAGGACTATACGGACAATCTGGAAGAAGCCCGGGAGGAATTCCAGCATATTTTCCAGCAGTCCCGGCGGATGAGCCAGCTGATCAACCAGCTGCTGGAACTGTCCCGGCTGGGGAACCGGAAGAATCTGGAACTGGTGCCGGTGGACCTGAGCCGGCTGGTCCGGGAGACCCTGGAGGATTATCAGAAGCTGCCCCAGGCGGGGAAATTCCAGTGGGAGGCCCGGATTGCTCCGGATCTCCAGGTGCTGGGGGATGAACCGCTGCTGAACCGGATCCTCAGCAACTATCTGGACAACGCCCTGAAGTTCACCCGGACCCGGATCCAGGTGGGTCTGGAAGAAACCGAGGGAGGCGTCCGGCTTTCCATTACCGATGACGGGAACGGCCTGCCCCGGGAGGAACTGGATAAGATCTGGAACCGGCTGTACCAGGCGGATCCTTCCCGGAACAAGAAACAGAACACAGGCCTGGGATTGGGGCTTTCCTTCGTGGCCGCCGCCGCCAAACTGATGAAAGGCAAAGCCGGCGCCGAAAGCCAGGTGGGAAAGGGAAGCACCTTCTGGCTTTTCATTCCTTTTTCATCTTCCTCCCCTATACTGTAACCATCAAAAGGAAAACACAGCATCCATCTGAGGAGGGTTTGTTATGGAAAAGGAAAAAGTGGAACAATGCAAAGCACGTTTGGTTGAAGCAGCACAATGGGGCCGGAAACAGATCACCCCTCAGCGGCTGAAGAAAGGCGCCGGGTGCCTTGTGGCCCTGGCCATTGTGGCCGGGGGAGGCAAGTTCGCCATGCACAAGGCCAAGGCGGAAGCCAAGCTCCAGGAAGCCCAGGCCAAGACCCGGATGCTCCAGAACATGGCGGCCCAGCAGAATATTACCCTGGTATCCACTGATGCGGTGAAGGAAAACATTGCCAGCACCCTGGGAACGGATCCTTCCTCCATCACCTTCCAGAGCATTACCCTGGATGACCGGAAACCGGGAGAAAAGAAGGAACACCGGAAGGACAGCAGGAAGGAAAAGAAACAGGAGAAAAAAGACGGCAAACGCCAGTCTGAAGACCGGAAAGGAGCCGGACGGCAGGCTGAAAACCGCCAGGGTCAGCCAGGAGAGAATGGCCAGCCCGGTCAGCCTGGCAGCCAGAACGGCCGTCCCGGCCAGGGGGATGCCCAGGGCCATGGGACCGATGGCCAGCCCGGGCAGAACGGAGAAAGGGAAAACCGGAATGACAGCCGGACCGGAGCCACTTCCCGGCAGCCGGGGATGCCCCGTCCGGAAATGGCCAAAGCGGCCAATGCTTTCCCGGGGGTGTATCTGGCCCGGTGTGAAAAAGACGGCATGGGCTACCAGTTCCTGGTGGATGCCCAAAGCGGACAGGTCCTGCACGGACAGGTCCATAAACTGAATCCCATCCAGCAGCTGCTGGACTGAAGGAGGAACCATTATGACGAAAATCGTGACCTATGCCATGGCCAAACCTTATGAGACCATGAAGAACCGTTTCAAAAAAATCACCAGCGTCTTCCTGCTGGGGGTGACCCTGGTGCTGGGAGCCAGCGCTATGGCAAGCTCCAAAGCCGAAGCCGCCACACCGCCCACTCCACGGGAAGTCCATCAGGTAAGGCTGGAACGGCACAAAAAAGCGGTCCAGCATCGAAAAGAAGTCCGGGAAAAACAGGCTGAAGCCCGGAAAAAGCACGCTGAGATCCGGAAGGAACACCGGCAGGAGATGCATAGGGAAAACAAGTGGTAAAAAAGGAGGCTGTTGCCTAGGCAACAGCCCCCTTTTTTCAGCAATTCCCCTCATACACGTACTTCAGCCATTTCCTGGCCAGGGCGGCCAGATGGTACACCGTTTCCACCGGGGTGGGGGGCAGGTCCAGGTGCCAGCGGGGGAAGTACCGGGAAATGTGGAGGGGGAGATCCGGGGACAGGGAGGCCAGCCATCGGGCCTCCTTTTCCATGTCTTCCTCTCCGTCATTTTTCCCCGGGATCACCAGGGTGGTCACTTCCACATGGCAGCCGACTTCCACTGCCAGCCGGATATTGGTCTTCACTGTTTCCAGATTCCCCTGGAGCCACTGGTAGAACTCCGGGGTGAACCCTTTCAGGTCGATGTTGGCGGCGTCCACCAGGGGAAGCAGGGCTTCCCAGGGCTCCCGGCACAGGAATCCGTTGGTCACCAGGACCGTGGCAAGGCCGTGCTCTTTCAGCAGACGGGCACAGTCCCGGACATATTCATAGCCCACCAGGGGCTCGTTGTAGGTAAAGGCCACCCCGATGCTGCCGGCTTTTTCCCGGTATTCCAGGGCCAGGGCCAGCAGCTGCTCCGGATCCAGACGGAGCCGGGCGGTTTCCGGTCCGGCCTGGGCAATGGAGGCGTTCTGACAGAAGGGACACCGGAGACTGCAGCCCCAGCTGCCCAGGGACAGGATCTGGCTGCCGGGATGGAACCGGCGGAGGGGCTTTTTCTCGATGGGGTCCAGGGCCAGGGAAGTGAGGAAGCCGTAATTGTCCGGCAGGATGCGTCCGTCCCGGTTGGAGCGGGCCCGGCAGAAGCCGGTCTGCCCCGGGGCCAGCCGGCAGTGATGGGGACAGAGAGGGCAGGTGAGCAGGGCGTCTGTTTCCGTCATCTGTGTCTCACCACCTGGAACCGGTACAGTTGGACAGGCTCTGTGGCCGCTATATTTCCTTTCTGACGGGCGATGGCGATCTGTTCCTCCGTTGTATCCACTCCGTCCAGATCCGGCAGCAGAAGACCTCTCCGTTCGTCCCGGGCACTTTTTACAATGACGCCGTACTTCCGGGGATCCAGCCCTTCAGGTCCGGAAATCGGTTCCGGGGTGCTGAGCACATCCACATTGTATTCCAGGAAGGGCAGTTCTTCCGGTCGTACCGGCGGGAACCGGGGATCCCGGGAGGCGGCGGAGATCCCGTTCCGGAGGATCTCTTCCGCCACATTGGCCTGGGTGGGCAGAAAGGTACCGATGCAGCCCCGGAGCTGGTCATGGAGATGGAGGGAGACAAAGGCACCTGCCCGGGTCTGGAGCATCTCCGGGGGGAGATGGGCCGGCAGGGAGGCCATTTCCCGGTGCTTTACCCAGGTTTCCACGGATAGCCGGGCCAGCTTCACATAAGGGTCTTCCCGGGCGATCCGGTCCTCCCGCTGCTGCTTCTCCGCCTGGAGCAGCGGAGGAAGGAACTGCCTGGCAGGATCCGGTCCCTGGGGCAGGAAGGAAGCCACTCCGTAGCCCACCCCGAAGGGTCCTTCATAGGACAGGAGACGGGAGGCCACGTCCCGGCCGTCCCAGGCACCAGCCATGATCCAGAAGGAGCGGAGGCCGCATTCCGCCGCCCGGGTGCACAGGGAATGGTCCAGGGTCAGGAGCCGGAAAAAGTCCCCCTGGCCCAGGGCTTCCGTGCACTGCCGGTCGAAGACGGGACCTTCCGGCACATAGCCGTAGGGACCGTCCTCCTTCAGTTTGTGGGACAGGTCCCCGCTGGCGATGAACACCGTCCGGCGGCCCAGCTTGTCCGCCGCGTCCCGGATGCACCGGCCGAAAAGGTAATGGACATCAGGACCGAAGCCGGACAGGCCGATCCGGACCACTTTCACCTGGTCCAGGGAACCGTATTTCCGGTAAAAATACAGGGGAATCATAGTGCCGTGGTCCAGGTCCGGATTCCGTTCCCCTTCAAAACCCGCCGGGATCCCGGCTTTTTCCGCTTCGTCGGCGATCAGGGATGCCAGCTCCTGGTCATAGGCTGCGGAAATCTCCACCTGGGGGGCCCGGAACTGGGCGAAGTTCCCCTGGGCCTTCCGGCCCGGGGCCATGTGGAAGTAGTCCAGGTACATTTCCGCATGGGGACTGGTGATGATCAGGGTATCCGAATGGAGCTCCGCCGCCTGTTTCATGACTGCCTCATAGGCAGCGGTGGTGGCGGCGATTTTTCTCTCCTCCCCCCGGCCCACTTCCGGCAGGATGATGGGGGGATGGGGGACCGCAAAAGAAGCAAGGATTGTCATAGGAAACACCTCTCTTTCCTTTATTTTAGCACAGAAAAGGCTGCCGCATTGCGGCAGCCTTTTCAGCCTCTTTTCCGAAACAATTCAAACAGATGCACCGGGGCACCGGAATTCCAGCCGTAGCCGGGACACTGTTCCTCCACCTTGGCCTTCACCGCTTCCAGGTCGTGGAACACGTCCCATTTGGCGGCGATCTGGGCCTGGCCGGTGAGCCGGAGCAGGTAGGAGGGATGGAAGGTGGCCAGGCAGGGGAGCCCTTCCCCTGTGGTGAACCACTGGCCCCGTTCCCGGGTGATCCGGGCTTCCGGTCCCTTGAAGTACCGGAGAGCCACACTGCCCAGGGCCAGGATCACTTTGGGCCGAAGGAGCCGGATCTCCTGTTCCAGCCAGATCCGGGCGCAGAAGGCTCCTTCTTCCACGGTGGGGGTCCGGTTCCCTTTGGGCCGGCATTTGATCACGTTGGTGGTGTAGACCCGGTCCCGGGTGATCCGGACGGACCAGAGGGCCTTGTCCAGCAGCTGGCCGCTGGGGCCGATGAGAGGACAGCCGTAGTCATCCTCCACTCCGCCCGGGCCTTCGCCCACGATCATGAGAGGGCTTTCCAGGCTGCCGAACCAGCCCACCGGGGCCTGGCAGTCCCGGCGGAGGGGGCAGGAGGCACAGTCCTCCAGCTGTTTTTTCAGTTCCTCAAAGGTAGTGGCAGGTTCCATGGATTTGAATGCTCCTTGTTGTATGGTTGTCAGTGGTCAATGGTCAACGGCCTGCTGCTCAGGCAGCAGACCCCTTCTCCTTCATCCTCTCCAGGAAGAACCCGGCCAAAAAGCCGGTGAACAGGCCGGTGGGGATGCCGATGGCAATCAGCACCGGCAGGTAGGAGAACAGGGCCGGAGTCCGCATAATGGCCACGGCCACCAGGATCTGGCCGCAGTTGTGGAGAAAGGCTCCCAGGAGTCCCACTCCCACTGTGGAGAACCACTGGTGCTTCCGGGCCAGGGCCATGCCTCCAAAGCTCAGGGCGGCACCTCCCAGGCCGATCAGGAACCCGGGGGTCAGAAGGCCGGTGAACAAAAGACCGGTAAGGAGAATCCGGCAGGTCAGGAACAGGGCGGTCTTCCCCGGTCCGTACAGGTACAGCACGATGATGGTCACCGTATTGGCCAGGCCCAGATGGGCCCCGGGGAGGGGCAGCAGCCAGGCCAGGCTGGTTTCCACCAGACGGAGGGCGATGGCCGCGGCCAGCAGTACTCCCAGCTGGGTGATTTCGTGGATGGACAGTTTATCGGAGGATGGCATCATGATCATTTTCCTTTGCAGCAGTGGTCAGGGTCAGCAGGACTTTTTCCGGTACGCAGGCGATGGTCTGGCCGGACCGGGTGATCTTGCCCTGGCGGACGCAGACCTGGTCCGGGCAGGGAGAGGACACCACCTGGCCCCCTTCCCGGTCGTAGGCCACCACCAGTTCCCCATGGTCCACCGGAATGATCAGTTTGGTTTCCGAGGTGACTTTTTTCAGTTCGATCCGCTGGATCACTTGCTGGTCCTTCCGGACCACCAGGACCTTGTCCCGGTCGGCGGTCCGGGAATGGAACAGGAACCAGCTGCCCAGGGCCAGCACCGCCAGCACCAGGATCAGCCAAAAATCATTCTTGCGCATAGGGTCTCCTCACTTTTCCGGGGTATAGATGTCTTTCAGACCGGAAGACAGGTAGGTGTTCCCGTCCAGGTCCACATAGAGCATTTCCAGATTGGGATTGTTCTCCACCAGGGCCATGGCCTGGTCTTCCGGCAGTACGAACAGCAGGGTGGAATAGTAGTCCGCCCAGAAGGCCGACCGGGTGACTACGGTAACGGACCGGGCATGCCAGGCAGGCCAGCCGGTCCGGGGATCCAGGATATGGTGGTACCGTTTTCCGTCCACCTCATAATACCGCTGGTAGTCCCCGCTGGTGGCAATGGCAGTGCCATCCTTCACCGCCAGGGTCCCGATGATCTTTTGGGGATTCCGGGGATCCTGGACCCCGATCTTCCAGGGGCTGCCGTCTTCCTTGGTGCCCAGCACCTTGATGTTGCCGCCGGCGTTGATGAGAGCGGTCTTCACCCTTTTGTCCCGGCTCAACAGGTCCGCGGCCTGTTCCACTGCGTAGCCTTTGGCCACCGCTCCCAGATCCAGCTGGGTGCCGGGAGCCAGGGTCACCGTATTGGCGGCTGTGTCTACAGTATACTTCTCAGGGCCGGTTTTGGCCAGAGCCTGGGCGATTTCTCCCTCACTGGGGACGGTCTTGGTTTCCTTGTGGGCATTCCACACCTGGATTACCGGACCCAGGGTCAGATCCAGATCCCGGTTCCCCATGGGCCGGACCTGGCTCAGGATGTCCATGAGATAGGGGGAGGCCTTGTGGGGGCCCTGGCCGGCACTCTGGTTCACGGCGTACAGGTCTTCCGGCCCCTGTTTCGTATAGGGGTCCGTCTGGTTGGCAATGGTCTGGAACAGCTGGAAGGCGTCATTGGTGGCTGCCTTCAGACCGTCGGTGTTGTTCCCGGTGGTGGTGATGGTGACGATGGTGTCCATCATGAACCGGGTGTCTTCCTGTTTTTCGGTTTGAAAAAAGCAGCCTGCACAAGTCAGGCTGCTGAAAACCAGAAGCGATGCTAACAGTTTTTTCATGAAGGCTCCCTGCATTATTCCTGCTTTTGGGCCTGGGCGGAAGGGCACTGAGCGGCCATGGCGCAGCAGGCACAGCCGGTGGGTTCGGCCTTCTTGGGGGCCTCCGGATCGCCTTCTACCGGTACGATGTCAACCAGGCACTTCCGCGGACATTTCTGTACGCAGATGCCGCAGCCATCACACTTAGTGTAGTCAATGACCGGGATGCTGCCGTTGGGCGTATCTTCCAGGGTAATGCATTTCTGTGGGCAGTTCCGTACGCACATGCCGCAGCTGATGCAGGACACCTTGCAGTCGGTCATGGCGGCTTTGCCTTTTTCCCGGTTGTTGCACTGTACCAGGACTTTTTCGTTGGCCGGGATCATTTCGATCAGCAGCTGAGGGCAGGCCTTGGAGCAGGCACCGCAGCTGACGCATTTGTTGTAGTCGAATTCAGGCAGGCCGTTTTTCCCGATCTTCAGGGCGCCGAAGTTGCAGGCGTCCACACAGGCACCGTCCCCGAAGCAGCCGAAGTTGCACTGGCCGGGGCCGCCGGCGTTGGCAGCCTTCACATAGCAGTTCTTGATGCCTTCCCGGTTGGCCACAGGGGTCCGGTTGGCGGTGCAGCCGTTGCAGTGGAGACGAGGAATGCTGCGGACGGCGTTTTCGTCATCATTGCTTTCCACCCCCATGATGGCGGCAATGGCTTTTTTGTTTTCCGCACTGCAGACCACGCATTTGGTGGCGTCTTTTTCCTGACCGGAAACAATGGCGTCAGCCATGGCCCCGCAGCCGGCAAACCCGCACCCGCCGCAGTTGGCGCCGGGCAACAGGTTGGTGATCTCCCCGATCCGGGGATCTTCTTCAACGGCAAATTTCTTGCTGGCCGTAGCCAGTACCAGGCCGAATACGCCGCCCAGCACTGCGACCAGAATCACAGCAGTTGTAATCATAATTTTCAGCTCCTAACTCAATGGATGCCGCTCATCCCCATCATGGAAATGGACATGCAGCTGGCGGTGATCAAGGCAATGGGAAGGTTCTGGAGGCATTTGGGCAGAGCCTTTTCGTCCAGACGTTCACGGATGCAGGAGAACAGCAGGATGGCCATGGTGTAACCGATGGACGTACCGATGGAGTTCACACAGGAATCCAGGAAGCTGTAGTTGCTTTCCACGTTGATCAGCGCAATCCCCAGGATGGCGCAGTTGGTGGTGATCAGAGGCAGGTAGATACCCATGGCCTTGTGCAGGGAGGGCATGGCCTTTTTCATGAACATTTCAACCAGCTGTACCAGGGTGGCGATGGCCAGGATGAAGACCAGGGTCTTCAGGTATTCCAGGTGGTAGGGCACCAGGAGCAGATGATAGCAGGCGTAGGACAGCATGGTGGACAGCAGCATAACGAAGGATACGGCGGCGCTCATGCCCACGGAGTTCTTGAAGTTCTTGGAAACCCCCAGGAAGGAGCACATTCCCAGGAACCGGGACAAAATGATGTTGGAAACGAAAATGGAGCTGAAGAGAATGCCGAAAGTACTATGCATTGTGAGCACCTCTTTCTTTGAAGTAGTTGACTGTGGCGAATACAAAGCCCATGGTCAGGAAGGCTCCGGCCGGCAGGATGAAAATCAGTACCGGCTGATAAGCAGCAGGGAGAACGGCGTGGTCCAGCAGTTTGCCGGAACCGATCAGTTCCCGGAAGAAGGCGATGCAGCTCAGAGCGAAGGTGAAGCCGATGCCCATGCCGATGGCGTCCAGGGCGGATTCGATCACGCCGTGGTCGCAGGCGAAGGCTTCTGCACGGCCCAGAACGATACAGTTAACCACGATCAGAGGAACGAATACGCCCAGGGCTGCGTACAGCGCCGGTACGAAAGCGTTCATCAGCATTTCCAGCACAGTTACCACGGAAGCGATAACCACGATGTAGCAGGGAATATGGATCTGGTCCGGAATCAGTTTCCGGATGGCAGCGATGATCATGTTGGTGAAAACCAGCACGAAGGTAAAGGCACAGCCCATACCGATGGCGTTGGTCATGGAAGTACTGGTGGCCAGCGACGGACATACACCCAGCAGCTGGACGAACAGTGGGTTTTCCTTGATGATACCTTTGGTCAATTCATGCAGCATCTCGATCAGTCCTTTCCATTGGCATGATTCTTCATGTAGTCTTCCCGGGCGGCATTGACGCCGGTGACCACAGCTCTGGAAGTGATGGTTGCCGCAGTGATGGCCTTGATTTCATTGGGCTTGCCAGGTTCCTGTTTGGTGACCGCCAGGGCATCCTTCAGGGGTTTGCCTTTGAACTGGGCCTGCCAGGCAGGTTCCGTGCTCTTGGCGCCCAGGCCAGGGGTTTCACTGTGGTTCATGACTTTGATCCCGGTGATTTTGTCCCCATCTTTGGAGATGCCCACCATCAGGGTCACTTTTCCGCCGTACCCGCTGGGGGTCACGGTGTAGATGTAGCCGTTGGGCTTGCCGTTCTTGGAGGACTGCTGTACATCAGTGATCAGACCGCCGGGAGCCGGCAGCTTTTTCAGATTGCCCAGATCGGGCAGCACCACCTTGTAGGCGGCCCGGGTATCGGCTTCATGTTTCTTGGCAATGGTATCCTTGGTCCCTTCATGGGCGGCGGCCACAAGACCTACGCTGACGCCGCAGATGATTGCCAGGATGCCGGTATATTTCACAAAGAGGTTGCTCATTTTTTCTGACCTCCTCCGAAGGATACGTTCCGAACGAACCGGTCAATCATGGGAGTGACCATGTTCATCATCAGGATGGAATAGCACACGCCTTCCGTGTAGCTGCCCCGCAGACGGATCAGGGAAGTCAGGACACCCAGACCGATGGCATAGATGATCTTGCCTTTTTTGGTAATGGGGGAGGTGACCCAGTCAGTGGCCATGAAGAAAGCACCGATCATCAGGCCGCCGGCGAACAGATGGTACAGAGGGAAAGTGGAGGGATAACCCATGACAGCCCCATAGATCCCGGTGATCACAACCACCGTGCCCAGATAGAAGGCAGGGATCCGCCAGTCGATGAGCTTTTTGTAGATCAGGTACAGGCCGCCCAGGACCAGTGCAGGGACGCAGGTTTCACCCAGGGAGCCGCCCACGTTGCCGATGAACAGGTCGGACAGGGAAGGCAGCTGGGAGGCGGCGGCACCGCCGGCCTGCCATACTTTTTCCGTCATCCGCATTACGGCCAGCGGAGTGGCGGCAGTGGTGGCGTCAGCCCCGGCGGTGGTAGCTGTTACGGCAGCCGCTTTGGTGGCGGGGATGACCCAGGTGGTCATCTGCTGGGGGAAAGAAGCCAGCAGGATGGCACGGCCGATATGGGCCGGGTTGAAGATGTTCTTGCCCAAGCCGCCGAAAATGGCTTTGCCGATGACCACGGCGAACATGCCCCCCAGGACAGCCATGTAGCTGGGCAGGGAAGCGGGCAGGCACAGGGCCAGCAGGAGACCGGTCAGAGCAGCAGAGCCGTCTTTGATGGTGTCCTTCTTCACGCCCATGACCTTGTTGGCCAGTTTTTCAAAAATAATGGCAGAAAGCACGCAGCATACGATCACCCGGACCGCATCCACGCGGAAATAATAGACAGAAGCCAAGACAGCCGGTACCAGTGCCAGGATGACTTCCCGCATGGACTTGCTGATGGTGAGCCCACAGTGCATGTGGGGAGACGAGGAAACGAGAACCAGCGGTTTCGGTTCTTTAATAGGTTCCATAATCAATATCCAGTCCTTTCGCGAAATTATTTGTCGAATTTATAGAAGGGGTTGTGACCGCCGTCACCTTTCCCTCTGATAAATTGCTTGCCCATCCGGATGTACTGCACCAGAGGAATGTGGGCAGGGCATACGAAAGCACAGGATCCGCATTCGATGCAGGCATGGCAGAAGAACCGTTCCGCATCATCCCAGTTCTGTTTCTTCACAGCCTGGACGATTTCCGTGGGTTCCAGCTTCATGGGGCAAGCATCCACGCAGCGGGCGCAGTGCACGCAGGGATCCGGTTCATGATATTGGGCAAAAGGAGAGTTGGAATTGAAGATCAGGAGACCGCTGGAACCTTTGGTGATGGGGTAGTCCAGGGAGTTGACGGCAAAGCCCATCATCATCCCGCCGGAAATGATCTTTCCGGGAGCCCCTTCCAGACCGCCGGCGGCTTTTTCCACAGCGTCGCTGTAGAGGGTCCCCAGACGGACGATATAGTTCCCCGGTTTCTTTACGCCGTCACCGCTGATGGTTACGACTCTTTCGTACAGAGGGATGTTGTTCTTGACGGCCCGGCAGGCTGCCACCGCAGTGCCCACGTTGTCCACGATCACCCCTACATCCGCAGGCAGACCCCGGTCAGGGACCGTACGGCCGGTAGCGGCATAGATCAGGTGTTTTTCAGAACCCTGAGGGTACTTTTCCTTGCAGACGCAGACTTCGATGTTGGCTTCCCCGGCCACTTTCTTCTGCATCAGTTCGATGGCGTCAGGCTTGTTGTCTTCGATGCCGATGACGCCTTTGGCAGCGCCGGAGGCCAGCATGAAGTACTTCAGGCCCTGGATGATTTCGTCGGCGTATTCCAGCAGGGTACGGTGGTCAGCCGTGACGAAGGGTTCGCATTCGATCCCGTTCAGCAGGATCGTGTCGATGGGGCAGTGGCCTTCCTTGGGAGGAGCATACTTCACTGCCGTAGGGAAGGTGGCGCCGCCCATGCCGGCGATCCCTTTTTCCCGCAGGACCTGACGGATCAGATCCGGGGTGATTTCTTCCTCGCTGCGGGGTTTGATATCCTCGCACAGGGTGTCCTGGCCATCATTTTTGATGACCACGCACTGGGAAATCATGCCGTTGGGCATATACCGATTCTCCAGTTTCATGACCATGCCGCTGACGCTGGCATGGATGTTGGTGCTGACGAAACCGCCTGCTTCACCAATCACCTGTCCGATCGTGACCTTATCCCCTGGTTTGACCACCGGTTTGGCCGGAGCACCAATGTGCTGGGAAAGCGGAATGTACACCACGTCCGGAGCCGGGCATCTTTCGATGGCCACTTTGTCGGTCAAGGACTTGCTGGGGGGTACTTCTACACCGCCCATGAAACTTGCTTCTTGTGCAGACATTCAGTTCACCTCTAACCTTTCATGTGTCAACTTCAAGTAAAAATTATATATTGTTAAATCGCAAAAAACAAGGGGTGAAAGAGGCCTGTCAAGAGAAGATGAAAAAAATTACGCAAAATTTTTCTTCTCAAAAAGTTTACAAAAACTCATGCAGAAAATTGTAAAATAGTTTATAATAATGAGCGTGGCAGGTGGATTTTTGTACAGCTGAAAGAATTGAAAAAATCTTGTGAAAACACTGTCTATATAGCTATATATATTTTAGGAAGCGATTTTTTAAAACTCTGGAGGAAATACCCATGTTTGGACTTTATTTCGATGATTATGATACGCCGGTGTTCCGTCCCCCCAGCGAAGCCAACAGCTTCATCCTGAGGGTGACCCGGGGCTGCGCCCACAACACCTGCACCTTCTGTGCCATGTACAAGGACGTGCAGTTCACTGTATGCCCGGACGAGGAGATCTCCCGGCAGATTGCCCTGGCGGCTCAGTATGCCCGGAACCAGGTGAAGCGGATCTTCCTGGCGGACGGGGATGCCCTGGTGCTCCCTACGGAAAAGCTGCTGAAGATCCTGGAAGTGCTCTACCGGACCTTCCCCAACCTCCAGCGGGTCACGTCCTACGCCGGTCCCCGGGACATCCTGCGGAAAAGCGATGAGGACATGATCCGGCTCCGGGAAGCGGGCCTGAAGATGCTGTATTTCGGCCTGGAAACCGGGGACACGGAGCTGCTGGCCCGGATCAAAAAAGGGGTTACCGGGGAAGAAGCCGTTGCTGCCGGCCAGAAAGTGGTCCGCTGCGGCATGAAGCTGTCCATGATGGTAATCGCCGGTCTGGGAGGCAAAGACGGCAGCGAACGCCATGCTGTGGAAACCGGCAAAGCCGTCACTGCCATCCAGCCCAACATGCTCAGCGTGCTGACCCTGCGGCTGTACAAGGGAACGGAGATGCTCCGGCAGTTCGAAGCCGGGGAATTCGAACTGCTGTCTCCGGCGGGACTGGCCCGGGAAGTCCATACCATGCTGGAACATGTGGAGATCCGGCCCGGGAACCACACCCTGTTCCGGAGCAACCACATTTCCAACTACGTGCCCCTGGCCGGAACCCTGCCCCAGGACCGGGACCGGCTGCTCCGGGAGCTGGAAGTTTCCATGGAGAAACTTTCAAAATTGACGGATTGGGAAGTTTATACTAATATGGAGTATTGAGAGTGTATCATTTCTGATATTCTGAAGGGATTTTTCCGGTTACAAGAAAAGAGGCACCACTATGAAACTGCATAAGCTCGTTACAGCGCTGGTCCTGGCTGTACTGGCTCTGCCCCTTTCGGCAGGTGCGGCTGCCCATCGGGCGGCTCCTCTGAAGGTGGGGGACAAAGGCTGGAAAGTCAAAACGGTGCAGATCAAACTGAACGCCATCGGCATGAAGACTCCCCAGACGGGGAAATATACCCGGGAACTGGAAAACCAGGTCCGGAACTTCCAGAAGGAACACAAACTGCCGGCCACCGGGAAAGTGGACGACACCACCTATTTCCGGATCCAGGAGGCCGCCTTTGAAAAAGAGGGAATCCACGGGGTGAAGGGAGAGGATGTGGTCCGGACCGCCTCCCGGTACAAGGGGGTCCCCTACAGCTTCGGAGGGACCACCCCACGGGCTTTTGACTGCTCCGGCTATGTCCAGTACGTGTTCCGGCAGCACAAGGCCCAGCTGCCCCGGACGGCGGACCTGCAGTTCGAGAAGGGCCTCTTTGTGACCCAGCGGCAGCTGAAGCCCGGGGACCTGGTGTTCTTCTCCACCTACGAGCCCGGGGCATCCCATGTGGGAATCTATGCCGGGAACGGGTTGTTCTGGAATGCCACCTCCTCCCGGGGAGTACGGCTGTGCAGCCTGTCCGACGATTACTGGAAATCCAGATATTACGGTGCAAAACGGGTCCTGGTCCCGGTGCACAAATCATATCGCTAAAGCGAATCAGGGGGTAAATCGATGATTAGGGAACGACGCAATAAGGAAAAACTGACCAGCTACTACAACAAATTCGTGGAGGAGGGCATTATAGACCCCAACGTCCATCCGTGGGTAGCGGAGTCCTGGCGCCGGTGCGAAGCACGGAAACTGAACCATGAGACCATGCCGTCCAACGGGGTGCGCCTGTCACCCCAGGAGCTGGAAAAGGCCCTGGAAGTCCATGAGGATGTGGTGAAGTATGTGGACGGGCTCTTTGAACAGAACAAACAGTATTTCAATTCTCACAACCTGAGCATGCTGCTGGTGGATGAGGACGGGTATGTACTGAAGAACTATGCCCTGCCCTTTTTCCAGCGGAGCATCGAGGATATCCAGGGCATGCGGGTCCTGGAGGAGGATGTGGGTACTTCCAGCATCTGTGTGGCCCGGAGCCACAATGTGCCCTTCCTGATGTTCGGCCCGGAAATGTGGATCCGGGAAAGCCATTCCGGGGATGCCTGCTCGGCTCCCATCGATGTGGCCGGCCAGGGCCGGTACATCCTGTCCCTGTTCTCCCTGGACCAGAACGATCTGCCCTATGACATCCTGCTGAGCCTGCTCATGACCATGAAATATTCCGTGGAGAACTTCCTGACCATGCTGGCCTACTGGAAGGTCTGCGGCCTGATCTCCGAAGAGATCCCCGCCTCCGTCTACTGGGTGAACCCGGACGGAACCCTGCGGTATGCCAACAGCAACGGCCGGAAGCGGATGGAAGGGAAGGACCGGCTGGATGAAGTGTTCCTGAACTATGAGCACATCCCCATCCAGAAAGGGCTGTCCGGGAAGAGCACCATCCGGAAGGAAATCACCTGGATCACCCAGGACCGGACCTATGAAGATGTGACCAGTGTGCTGCCGGTGAAGACCGGGGGGAAGGTGGACAGTGTGGTGATCATCACCATGGCCATCGAAGACCTGAAGACCACCATCGCCCATGCCACCGGGTACAGCTCCCGGTACAGCCTGTACAGCATGGTGGGGAATTCCAGCGAGTTTCTGGCCCTCCAGCACAAGGCCGCCCGGGTGGCCCGGGGGGACAACAACCTGCTGCTCCAGGGGGAACCGGGCACCGGCAAACAGCGCCTGGCCCACGGGATCCATCAGGCCAGCCCCAGAGCGGCGGCACCGCTCATTACCGTACGGGGCCATGACGGGTCCGAAGCGGAACTGGAAGCGGAATTCTTCGGCAGCGACGACGGAGCCGGCCATGTAACCGCCGGGGCCCTGGAACTGGCAAACGGAGGCACCCTGTTCCTGGACGAAATTGAAAAATTCCCCACCAAACTGGAAGATGCCCTGGCGGACGCCCTGAAGAACGGGGTCCTGAACTGGGAAACCGGCACCCGCCGGAAATACAATGTGCGGGTGATCGCCGCCTGCGATTCCAACCTGAAACGGCTGACCGACAAGGGACTGTTTTCCCGGAACCTGTATGAGCAGGTGATCGGGACGGTGATCCGGGTACCGCCTCTGCGGGAGCGGGTGGAAGACGTGGAAGTGATCGCCAACCACATCCTGACGGAAATGGCCGCCCGGCACAACATGCCTGGCAAGACCCTGTCCAAGGAAGCCCTCCAGCTGCTGAACAGCTGCCAGTGGCCCGGGAACATCAAACAGCTCCAGGGGGTCATCGAACAGGCCTTCTTCCACACCTCCGGAAGCGTCATCGAAGCCTCCCACATCAAACTGCCGGGAGAACACCGGATCGAAAAATCCTGGAAGCACGACAAGGATGCCTTTGTGGCCGCCTGGAAAGCCGCCGGGGGCAATATCAGCAAACTGGCCCTGATGCTGGACGTAAGCCGGGTGACCCTGTACCGGTACCTGAAGAAATTCAACCTGGGACCGGAAGAGAAGAAGAATCGGGGAAAGAAAGAGAAATAAAAAAGGTGGTGTTGCACAGTATGTGCAGCACCACCCTCTTGTTCAGACAATAAGGAGAAAAACAGATGCGTTTACGTAAGAAACCCTGGATCCCTCAGGCTCTGGAAGATTTCCGGGGAAAGGAACTGCTGGAAGACCAGCTGGAACAATACAAGGGGAACTGGTCCCAGGCGGTGCTGGGGGGACGGCCGGTGCAGCTGGAAATCGGCTGCGGCAAAGGCCAGTTCCTCACGGCCATGAGCGGACTCCATCCGGAAATCGGCTACCTGGGCATCGAGACCCAGCGGGAAGTGTGCTATTATGCGGTGAAGAAGCTCCGGGAGGGGGAAATCCCCAACGCCCGGATCGTCCATGCAGACGCCGCCCATCTCCTGGACTGGTTCGCTCCCGGGGAAGTGGACCAGATTTACCTGAATTTCAGCGATCCCTGGCCCAAAGCCCGGCACGCCAAACGGCGGCTCACCTACCGGACCTTCCTGGCCCAGTACAGGGAAATCCTGAAGCCGGGGGGACATCTCCGGTTCAAGACCGACAATGATGATTTGTTTGCCTTTTCTGTAGAGGAGTTCAAAGAATTCGGACTGGAAATCGTGGCACTTACCACGGACCTCCATCATACGGATATCCTCAACGAAGCCCAGACGGAATATGAGCAGAAGTTCAGCGCCCGGGGCAAGAACATCAACTTCTGCGAAGTGGCCTTTTAAGGGATCTGAGGCGGACCATGGGAAAGCGGTTTTTGATTTGGAGCAACCCCCGGGATGCCCTGGTGCATCTCACCTATTTCCTGATGCTCCTGGGGGGTGTGAATATATTCAGCGCCAGTTTCGTGGCGGCCGGGGACATGTTCGGCAACGGCTACCACTATCTGATCCGGTATTTCATCTACGGGGCCGTAGGGCTTGTGCTGATGCACTGGATCGGACGGAAATGGGACTACCACAAGGTCTTCCGGTATGATCAGATTTTCTGCGCCGGCTGCACGGCCCTTCTCATCGCCGTGGATATTTTCGGCAAGGGCATCAAAGGTGCCCAGCGCTGGCTGATCATCGGGCCTTTTTCTTTCCAGCCGTCGGAATTCGTGAAACTGGCGGTGATCCTCCTGGGGGCCGACTGCCTGGGCCGGCTGATGGAACAGGGCATACCGCCCCGCCTCCACAAAAAGGAAACCTGCAAGGCCTTCCTGGAGGCGGCCTTCATGTCCTTCCTGGTGCTGATCCAGCCGGATATGGGGACGGCGGCCATCATCCTGACATTGATGATCGTGCTGTATCTCCTGGCCGGTCTGCCCTGGAAGGATTTCAGCATCCTGCTGGGAGGCCTTCTGGGCGGGGCTGTGGCGGCGGTGATCCAGGCTCCCTACCGGATGAATCGGGTGCGGATCTGGCTGACTCCGGAACTGGATCCTCAGGGAAACGGGTACCAGGCAGTCCAGGCCAAAATGGCCATTGGCAGCGGGGGCCTGTTCTTCGGAGAATCCGCCGGTATGGGGACCAGCAAGTTCTTTTACCTGCCGGAAGCCCATACGGACTTTGCCTTTGCCGTTTTCTGTCAGGAATGGGGCTTTGTGGGAGCCCTGTTCCTGATCCTGGTGTTCCTGCTCATGGGCCTGGCTCTTTACCGGATCGGCCAGAACACCCAGGACCGGAGGGGATTCCTGCTGGTCAGCGGAGTGAATTTCCTGGTGGTGGGCCAGGCCATTGCCAACATGGCCATGGTCTGCGGCATCCTGCCGGTCATCGGGGTGCCCCTGTCCTTCATCAGTTACGGGGGCACTTCCCTGATCATCACCCTGGTGGGGATCGGCTTGGTCCTGTCCGTGTACCGGATGGAAACGGAAGGAAAAAGGCAGCCGGCGCCTGCTGCCGGTAAGCCGGTCTCCCGGCCGGTCCGGAAGGAAACAGGGAGGTGGTCCCGGTGAAGCGGCCATCCTTTTTCAGCCGAAAAAAGAAAAATACCCCGCAGGATCCCCGGGAACCGGTGCTGAAGCTGGATCCCACCCATCAGGCTGTCCTTCACGAAGGGAAGCTCCGGGCAGTGCTCCTGGGGAAAGTCCTGGGGGTGGCGGTGCTGGCAATCATTCTGCGGCTGTTCTGGCTCCAGGTGATCCAGGGCAGTACCCTGGCCCAGGAGGCCAACGACCAGATCACCGGGGAACATACGGAAATCGCTCCCCGGGGCAGCATCGTGGACCGGAACGGGGAGGAACTGGCGGTCAGCGTGGTGAGCAAGTCTCTCTATGTGGATCCCCAGGAACTGGTGGACAATCCGGAACGGTGGCCGGCCGGGAAAATGCCCAGCCGGGATCCCAAACGGGTGGCCGCTGATGCCCTGGCTCCGGTGCTGGATCTGAAAGCGGACCAGCTGTATAAGGAATTCTGCGAGCCGGACCGGCGGTTCATCTGGGTGAAGCGGACCCTGGATCCCCATGAGGCGGACCAGGTGGAAGCCATCCTGAAGGATCAGAAACTCAGCGGCTTCCACTTCAAGGAAGAAAGCAAACGGTTCTATACGAAAAACGACCTGGCCGCTCAGGTGCTGGGCTTTGTAGGCACTGACGACCAGGGCCTGGAAGGCATGGAAGCCTCCATGGATGAAGAACTGAAGAGCCGGAAACAGAAAAAACGGAGCTTCTTCGATGCCAAGGGGAAACTGGTGGGCCGCAGCGCCCTGAACCAGGTCCAGGTCCGGCGGATGAACACGGTCCAGCTGACCATCGATGCCCGGATGCAGTTCATCCTGGAAAAGAGCCTGGATGAGGCCATCAAAAAGACCCATGCAGCCAGTGCCGCCGCCATCCTCATGGACCCCAACACCGGGGAGATCCTGGGCATGGCCAGCCGGCCCACCTTCGATCCCAACCATTTCGGGAATGCTCCCAAAGGGGCCTACATGAACCGGGGAGTAGGGATCGTCTACGAACCAGGATCCGTGTTCAAACCCATTATGGGGTCGGCGGGGCTCATGGAAGGGGTCATTACCCCCAATACCCCCTTCAACGACCAGGGGTCCATTGACGTGGGAGGCCGGCGGATCCGGAACTGGGACGGGAAGGGCATGGGCCACGTGACCTTCACCGACGTGATCAAGTTCTCCCTGAACACCGGCATGGCCGACCTGGGCCTGAAGCTGGGCGGGGAACGGGAAACCCAGTATGCCAAGGCTTTTGGCTTCGGCAGTGTCACCGGCAGCGATGTGCCCGGGGAAGAAGCGGGCATCCTGTACAATCCCAAGGATATGGTGCCTTCCGACGTGGCCACCATGGCCATCGGCCAGGGCATCGCGGTGACGCCTCTCCAGATGCTCCGGGCCATCTGCGCCATTGCCAACGGAGGGAACCTGGTGAAGCCCTATATCGTAAAGAAAGTCACCAGTCCTGACGGCCAGGTGCTGAAGGAAGGAAAGACGGAAGTGGTCCGGACGGTGATCACCCCGGAAGTGGCGGAAGAAATGCGGACCATGATGGAAAAAGTGGTTTCCGAAGGGGGCGGCAAGACCGCCCAGATCAAAGGGTACAAGATCGCCGGGAAAACCGGTACTGCTGAAAAACTGTCCCCCAAAGGGGGATACATCCCCGGGGTGTACATTGCCTCCTTTGTGGGCTTTGTGCCCAGCGATGCTCCCCGGTATGCCATGATCATCATGCTGGATTCCCCCAAAGGGGCTTTCTACGGGTCCCAGGTGTCCGCCCCTATTTTCCGGGATACCCTCCAGCAGATCCTGGTGGCGGAAGGGGTCCAGCCCAGCAACTGGGACGGACTTCCCACGGTGGAATCCCTTCTGGCCAAAACCGCCAAGGAGGCGGCGCCTCTGGTGACCCTGGAAGCGGACGGGAACGGAGCGGTAAAGCTGTCCAACCTGGCCGGCCATTCCATCCGGGAAGTGGCCGGAGCCCTGGGCGGCGCCGGACTGTCCCTGATCCCGGTGGGCAGCGGCACCAGCTGGAAGCAGAACCCGGCACCGGGGACCGTCCTCCACAGTGGGGATACGGTGACCGTGTATTTTCGGTAAGGAAAGGATGGGAGTATGGAACAGATCATCATGGCCGGGAAACCGGTCGCAGAAGAAATCCGCCGGAAGCTCCGGGACCGGTTCGCCGGAAAGACCCTGACCCTGGCCACCTTCCTGGTGGGAAACAATGAAGCGGCCCATGTGTACAAACGGAGCCTGCTGAAAACCGCTGCCAGCCTGGGCATCCATACCCGGGATGTGGAACTTCCGGAAAATGCCACCCAGGAAGAGGCGGACCTGGCACTCCGGAACCTGAGCCTGGATCCCCAGGTGGACGGGATCCTGCCCCTGGTGCCCTTTCCCCGGCACATCAGCCGGATGCAGCTGATCAGCCAGCTGGACCCGGAAAAGGACATGGACTGCATCCATCCCATCAACGGGGGCAAGCTGTACCTGGGGATCACCCCCTGGGGCCCCTGTACACCCCGGGCCTGCATGGCTCTCCTGGATTACTACAGGATCCCTTTGGAAGGCCAGAATGTGGCCATGGTGGGGTATGGAGAAGTGGTGGGCCGGCCCCTTACCCTGATGCTTATGGGCCGGTATGCCACTGTCACCGTCTGCCGTTCCCGCACAAAAAATCTGCCTGCCATTGTGCGGCAGGCAGATGTGGTCATCAGCGCAGTGGGAAAACCCAACCTGATCACTGAAGACATGCTCCGGGAAGGAGCTGTGGTTGTGGATGTGGGCATCAATTCCCAGAACGGGAAACTGGTGGGGGATGTTCCGGAAGCCGCCAAACAGGCCAGGGCTTCCGCCTATACCCCGGTTCCCGGCGGAGTGGGAGTGGTCAGCAACCTGATGGTCATGGAGACCCTCACCCGCCGGCTGTGATCATTTCTGATCCTTGGCCGCCAGTTTGCCCAGGAATTTGGCCTTGTTCACCAGGAACCGTTCATGGGTGCCCTGGCCGATGGTGCCGTAGTTGTCGGACACGGTGATCTTGAAGGTCAGTTTCCGGCCATCCACGCCCACCAGCACCGCTTTGGCGGTTACGGTCTTGCCTACGGCGGTGGCGGCGTCATGGGACAGGTTCACCCCGATCCCCACGCTGGTGGTGTCTTTGTCCAGGCAGGGATTCACAATATTGCAGGCGGCCTTTTCCATCAGGGCCAGCATGGCCGGGGTGGCATAGACATCCAGGGAGCCGCTGCCCATGGCGGCGGCGGTGTTGGTGTGGAGGACGGTGTCCGTGGCTTCGCCCACGGCGCCGATACGGAATTCTTTCATGATATCCACTTCTCTCTTTTAGAATTTTGACAATTCAATCTTACTCGTTTTTCCCGGGAAAGGCAAGGAGTCAGTGCCGGTTCCTCAGGATGGAACCGGAAGGGAAGCGAGGGGAAGATACAAGACAGCCGGGAGGGCGTTATGAAAAAGATCATGCTCCTTGGGTGCCTGCTGCTGAGCCTTTTGTTCAGCGGCTGCGCCAAAGGCCACATTACCATGGAAATCACCCGTCTGGGGGCGGCGGACCTGACCTGCAAACTGGTAACGGCACCGGTGCTGAAACCCACCGTGGATGCCTTTGAGGAGGATTTCCGAAAGGACGGATACGGAGTCCGGCCTGCCAAGGAAGGGCAGTATGAAGGGTTTGTGGCCACCAAACACTACAACCAGGTAAAGGACATCAAGGATTCCAAGGTGCTGAAGACCTTCGATATCCGGACCTGGGAACAGGCAGCCCAGGAAGCGGCCGGATCCCAGAACGGGGAAAAGGCCAAACCGACCCAGGTGTCCCGGGAAAAGAAGGAGCCGGTGGTCCGGCTCCAGGGAGGGCTGCTGTTCGATACCATCAGCGTCCATACCGGGATCAACATGGCCCCCAAAGAGGAACTGAAGAACCGGGATGCCCAGGCGGTGCTCCAGAGCATCATGAAGCAGTTCGACCTGCGGTTCACCCTGGTGCTGCCTACGGCGGTGGATGATACCAACGCCACCCAGGTCAGCGACGACAAACGGACCCTGACCTGGAAGCTGCCCCTGGGAGAAGAGACCCCCATGGATGCCACCGTCACCTACCTGAACCCGGTGAAAGCCGCCGGCTGGCTCATGGTGCTGCTGGTGGTGGGCGGCGTGGGGAACGCCTATTACCGGAAGCGGAAAAGGATGAAGGGGACTGGAGCGTGAGCCCCAGTTTGTCAGCGGGTCTGTTGCCCATGCAACGGACCCCTTTTTAACTATTACGAAAACAATTAGTTTATGTTACAATAAAATTGAAAAAAGACAAACTCATCCGAAATGGAGGGAAGACGTATGGCTGAATTTCTGAAATTGACCAAACTGACCATCTATGTAGGGGAGGACTTCTTCTACAAGGACAAACCTTTTTACAAGGCCATCTTCGACATTGCCGGAAAATACAAAATCGCCGGCTGCACGGTGATGCGGGGGACCCAGGGCTATGGGAGCCGGGTGCGGGGGAAGGAACGGAGACTGTTCATCAGTGTTTCCGAAGCCATCAACCTGCCGGTGATCATTACCATGATTGACAAAAAGGAACAGATCGAACTGCTGTATCCGTTCCTGGAGGAAAACCTGCGCCATGGGGTGGCTACAGTGGAAGAAATCGATATGCTGGCCACCAACTTCGTGAAGGAAGAGTACCAGAAAAAGATTGCCAACCGGGACAATCCGGCCATGCAGAAGTAAAAAAAGGGGCTGTTGTACATGCAACAGCCCCCTGCTATTGGAGGAATGAATATGGAAAAAGTCATTATCGAAAGTTTCACCCTGGACCATACCAAGGTCAAGGCTCCTTATGTGCGGCTGATTTCCCAGGAGACCGGGGAACATGGGGACATTGTCTCCAACTATGACATCCGGCTGTGCCAGCCCAACCAGCAGGAAATCCCCACCGGGGGAATGCACACCCTGGAACATCTCCTGGCCTTTTACCTGCGGCCCCGGATCAAGGGCTATCTGGACTGTTCTCCCTTCGGCTGCCGCACCGGGTTCCATCTCCTGTGCTGGGGGGTCCATGATCCCAAAAACGTGGCCAAAGCCCTGAAGGAAGCCCTGGAACTGGTGGTGAAGACCACCTGGGACCAGGTGCCCGGAACGAAAGAAAAGGAATGCGGGAACTACAAGGATCATTCCCTGTTCTGTGCCCAGGAATGGGCCAAGGAGATCCTGGCCAAAGGGATCAGCAGTGATCCGTACGAACGGAAAATCGTGGAGTAAAAAAGTGGCTGTGAAAAAATGAAGAATCATTTTTTCACAGCCACTTTTTTCATGCCCCCGGCAGCCGGATCACGAAGGTGGTGCCTTCGTTCAGGCGGCTGGTGAGGGTGATGGTCCCTTTGTGCTGCTCAACAATGTGTTTTACGATGGACAGCCCCAGGCCGCTGCCGCCGCTTTGCTTGCTCCGGCTGCCGTCCACCCGGTAGAACCGTTCGAACACCCGTTCCTGGACGTCTTCCGGGATGCCGATGCCGGTGTCCTTCACAGTAAGGATCACCTGGTCTTCCTCTTTTTTCATGGTTACGTACACATGGCCTCCCGGCCGGTTGTACTTCACTCCGTTGTCGATGAGGTTCATGGCCATTTCCCGGAGCATGCTGCTGCTGCCCCGGACCTTGTCTTCCGTAAGCTGGCAGTGGAGGGTCACCTGCTTGTCCTTGCAGAAGGGATCCATGAATTCCACCACCGACTGGATCAGCCCTCCCAGAGGAACGGCTTCCTGCATGGCCTCCGCCGGCATTTCCTCGATCCGGGACAGGAAGATGATGCTGTTGATCATTTCCAGCAGCCGGGCGGCTTCTTTCCGGATCAGCTGGCCAAAATGGGCGATGTCCTCTTTCTTCTGGTACATGCCGGCGGCCATCAGTTCCGCAAAGCCGCTGATGGAGGTAAGGGGGGTCTTCAGTTCATGGGTCACATTGGCGGTAAAGTCCCTCCGCAGCTGTTCCCGTTCCCGGGCTTCCGTAATGTCCTGGATGATCAGCATCCGGGTGGCCCGGCCCTGGGGGGGATCCAGCATCTGGAGGGCCAGCTGGTACTGGCGGCTCCGGTATTTTACCGTCTGTTTCCAGGGCTGGCTGCCCCGGAGCTGATCCAGGGAGATCCGGGCTTCCGGAGGCAGGAAGGACATGAGGAATTTTCCCAGGAGCCGGGGCCGGCCGGCAGTGGGGCGCTCTTCCTGCTGGAGCAGATGGAACCCCCAGGCGTTGATCCACTGGATCCGCATCTGATCGTCCAGGAGGATCACCCCTTCCTTCAGGCTGTCGGTGATCCGTTTCATGGTGTTCCGTTCCTGCTCCAGGTTCCGCAGACTCTGGTCCAGCTGTTTTCCCTGCCGGTCGATGGTGGCCAAAAAGGGAAGGAGTTCCGGATAGGAAGTGTGGAACAGCTGCCGTTCTTTTTCGGAGGTGTCTCCCTGGCCGATCTGGGACAGATACCGGGTGGCCTGGTCCAGGGGATCCAGGAGTCCCTGGGTGAGCCGGCGGACGGTGAACTGGCAGATCAGGATCAGGAGAAGCAGGGAAATAATCCAACAGGGCAGGAGCTCTTCCAGAGGCCGGAGCAGTTCCGTCTGGGTCCGGGCCACCCGGAGCACGGAGCCGTCAGACAGCCGCTGGGCTGCATAGAGGGTCACTTCCTGGAGGGTGGAGGAATGCCGGGCGTCGCTGCCCTGGCCTTCGCCCAGGGCCTGGGCGATTTCCGGCCGTTCCCGGTGGTTGGGCATCCGGCTGGCTTCTTCGCAGGAATCGTAGAGCACGGTGCCGTGGCTGTCCACCCAGGTGAACCGCAGGTCCGGGGACGCCTGGCTGGAGCGCCGGAGAAACACATAGGAATCGCTGTGGTGGTTCAGGTCCGTACTCATCACCTGGGCCACCTGCTGAAGATCTGCCAGGGTCTGGCGTTTGGCGGTCTGCCAGAAGGCGAAGGCACATACCAGGGCGGTGATCAGGATACAGGCCAGTCCCACCAGGAACAGATGGAGATAGATCTGTCTTTTCATAGGCGGCGTGCTCCTTTACTGGATCCGGTACCCTACACCCCGGACAGTCTGGATGAGCCGGCCGGCCTCTCCCAATTTCTGCCGGAGGCTCCGGATGTGCATGTCGATGGTGCGGCTTTCTCCGGCATAGGAGAAGGACCATACCGCTTCCATGATCTGGTCCCGGCTCAGGACGATGCCGGCGTTGGCCATCAGGTAATGGAGCAGGTCGAATTCCTTTACGGTCAGTTCGCAGGGCTGGCCCTGGGTGGTCACCTGGTGCTTCTTCAGGTCCAGGGTAATGTCCCCGCACACCAAAAGGTCCCGGTCCTGGGGTTTCTGCTGGGTCCCCCGGCGGAGGACCGCTTTCACCCGGCTCAGCAGTTCCATGATCCCGAAAGGTTTGGAAATGTAGTCGTCTGCTCCGGCGTCCAGGCCGGTGACCACATCGTATTCACTGGTCCGGGCAGTGAGCATGATTACCGGGAGGCTGCTGGTGGCCGGCTGGTCCCGGAGCTTCTTCAGGATCTCCAGGCCGCTTTCCCCCGGGAGCATAATGTCCAGGAGCACCAGATCCGGTTTCTTTTCCTCCAGGGCCTTCCAGAAGGAGGCTCCGTCGGGAAAGGCCTCCGCCTGGAATTTCTGGCTGCACAGGGCATAACGGACCAGTTCCCGGATGTTTTCATCATCTTCCACACAATATATCAGCGCCATTCCATCGCACCTTCCCTTGCCGTTTTTTTTTCCATTATAACGTAATTCAGGAGATTCCAACAGAGGGGGAACGGTTATAACCATTCCCCGTTGGATAAGAAAAAACGAACAGAATTTCATAAACTTATTGAAAAAGCGAACAGAACGTGATATCATACACATAACAAACAAAAGTTCGAGTGGAGGGAAGAAAAATGAAGAAACTTTTACTGGGGTTGGTGCTGGTCCTGTTGGGGGTTTCTTCCCGCGGAGTGCTGGAGATGGAAGCGGCTCCCACCAGTTATCATACGGAACAGGTGGTGGTGATGCGGGGGGACAGCCTGTGGGGCATTGCCCGGAAGTACACCCATCCGGAAGAGGATGTGCGGGAAGTGATCGACCGGATCGCCAAAGCCAACCATCTGGATCTGCGCCAGGCCATCCAGCCGGGACAGAAGCTGGTGGTGCCGGTGAAACAGGACAAAAGGGAAAAGATGGTGGCCAGCCGCTGAAGGGTGATCAGGGCCTGTGAAAATATTTTCACAGGCCCTCTTTTGTTGTACAATGGAACCAAACTGACAGCAGGGGGAAGGACAATGGCTGAGGGGAAAGCACCGGAGACGCCCTCATCGGAAAGATGCACCAGGAACAAAAGGAATACCAGACCCTGATCCTGACGGAAGTGCCGGATATCAGCGAAGACAACGGGGAAGCCCAGCGGCTGCTGGACCTGACCCGGAGCGAAATCCTGTCCTCCTTCCAGAATGTGGTGCCTCTTTCCCAGACTAGACCGGAAAAAATCAATCAGATCCGGAACTGGGGGAAAGAAAGGGCGGTACCCGCTTCCGGACGGCCTATCGGAGAAGAACAGCTGCCGGCCCGGACCGGGAAGCTGGACCCCCGGTTCCTGGAAAAGGTACTGGAAACCATCCGGAAGGATTTTCCGGAAATCCGGTGCCTGGGACGGTTCTTGGGGATCCTGGCAGTTTGCCGGATCGATGATTCCTATGATGTGCACATGCTGGATTTCCAGGGACAGGTGATCCGCCATTTCCACAAGGGGGAACCGCTGCCGGAAGGGTTGGAGAAGGGACGGAACCTGGCCCTGTACGGAGGTTACGCCTTTGTGGAAGTGTACACCGACTGCTGCCGGGGGGTGTTCGGCGACGGTCAGGTGGCGGTGATCCCGGACTGAGGGGAATGTGTGACACTTTTCAGACACCGGGCCCTGGAGCCTGACGGGCCCGGGGAAATATGCTATACTAAAGGCAGAAAACCGGTTTGTTGTGAAGACAATGACAGGAGGGATTACTATGACAGAAGAAATGGATAAACGGGACGAAATGGAAAAGGAAGAAGATGCGGTAGAAGCGGAAACCCGTCCCATGGATGAAGAAGTGGACGAGGAAGAGGTCCTGGGTCCGGAAGACATTGCCCGGGAATCGGAACGAATCATCCGTTGGGGGGCTGCCCGGGCCAGTGTCATTGTCATGACGCCTTTCCTGGGGAGCCTGGCTCTCATGGCCAACGAGGTGTACATGATCACCCGGCTCTGTGACCTGCGGGGAGTGGAACTGGAAACCGGGGCCATTGCCGGGCTGGTAGGGTCCCTGGGGGCTTCCTTCGTGGGGCAGACCGTGTTCACGGTAATCCCCTTCCCGCCGCTCCAGGTTCCCATGGCCGTAGGCATCACCTACGCCGTGGGGAAAGCGGCCAACGCCTGGCTGGATGCCGGCCGGCCTGATGACCTGAGCCAGTTCAAAGATCTCTATGAACAGGCCCGGAAGGAAGGCATGGAGAAATTCCGGGAATTTACCAAGGACAAGAACAGGAACATCCCTCTGGGGGATGAACGGCGGAAAGTGGCGGAAAAGGCCAAACCCCTTTTCGACAAACTGAAGAACCGGGCGGATGAAGCTGCGGACCGGCTCAGCGAAGTGGCCGGGAACATGGGCACCTATGTGGAAGACCTTAACGAACTGGTGGCTCCCTTCAAGGAAGGGGTGAGCCGGTGGGTGAACGCCCAGACCTTCGAACAGCTGCGCCGGGGCGAAGTGGCAGTCCCCTATACGGACCTGGCCAAGGGCCTGGGAGAAGCCATGAAGGACAGCGAATTCCAGTTCCGGGAATGCCGGTACAAGGGGGACCATCAGCTGGAAGTCACTGTGGAACATGAAAAATACGGGACCCTTACTGCGGATGTGGAAATCGAGGCTCTGGCCCTTAACAACACCGCCTCCTATGCCCGGTTCCGGATCCACGATTTCGCCATTGCGGACAACAAGCTGGGCGAACTGCTGGTACGGCTCCTGGGTACCAGGATCATCATGAGCCTGGTGAACGCCATTTTCAACATGACGGTGGTGAACCGGGACGACCTGATCTGCACTTTCAGCGATCAGAGCCTGACGGTGGACTTCACAGACGTGATCAAGAAGAGCAAACTGGCCCAGCTGAAAGTGAAGGGCTTCAACCTGTTCGACCTGGTGCGGCTCACCGGACTGGTGCCGGAAGCAGACGGGCTCCACATCTACAGCCAGTGGGGTCTGAAAAGGAAGTAACTTCTTGGCAATTGTCTACAACCAAAATCACATGTGTTTACAACAAGAGGGAAGGTGATACACCTTCCCTCTTCATTTAACGCAATATAGTAAATATACACAGAATTACCACAATTCCTGTGGATTTTTTGTGAAAGAAGGCTTATAATGAACTCGACAGTAAAACTTGCGAATTGAAGGGGTTCGCAGAAGGGGGTTTTATTCAATGATTAGCTTCTTTGTGTGTCTTGCTATTTTAATTGGTGGTTATTTCATCTATGGCGGATACGTAGAAAGCTGCTTCCGTCCTCCTATCGATGACAGAAAGACTCCTGCCTATCGTCTGGAAGATGGCGTTGACTACGTACCTATGGAAAACTGGCGGGTTTTCCTGATTCAGCTGCTGAACATTGCCGGCCTGGGTCCTATTTTCGGTGCTCTGGCTGGGGCCATGTGGGGCCCGGCTGTATTCCTTTGGATCACTTTCGGCACGGTGTTTGCCGGCGGTGTCCATGACTTCATCTCCGGCGTACTGTCCGAACGGAACGATGGGGCCTCTATTTCCGAACTGTGCGGCAAATATCTGGGCGCGACCATGAGACACATTATGCGTGGGTTCTCCGTTGTGCTGCTGATCCTGGTAGGCGTTGCCTTCACTACTGGCCCTGCCGGCCTGCTGACCAAGATTACCCCGCTCAGCTACAACTTCTGGCTGGTTATCTTACTGATCTATTATTTCTGTGCTACCTTCCTGCCGGTGGATAAACTGATCGGGAAACTGTATCCGTTCTTCGGATTCTGCCTGATCTTCATGGCTGTGGGCGTTGGGACCATGCTCTTTGCTGAAGGGTACCATGTTCCTGAAATCACCCTCACCAACATGCATCCGAAAGGAACCCCGATCTGGCCGATCATGTTCATCACCGTGGCCTGCGGCGCCATCTCCGGTTTCCATTCCACCCAGTCTCCTATTATGGCCCGCTGCATCAAGAGTGAACGTGACTGCCACAAGATTTTCTACGGAGCCATGGTCTGCGAAGGGATCATTGCTCTGATCTGGGCTGCTGCCGGTGTTTCCTTCTATGGCAACACTGCCGGCCTGAGCGACGCTTTCGTGAAATACCATGGCGCCGGCGGCGTTGTATATGACATCTGCTCCGGCCTGATGGGCTATCTGGGCACCGTCATCGCCATGATCGGTGTTATTGCCTGCCCTGTATCCTCCGCTGATACGGCCTTCCGTTCCGCCCGGTACACCATCGTTGACTGGTTCAAGATTGACCAGCACACCCTGGCTTCCCGTCTGAAACTGGCTTTGCCCATCATCGCTGTAGGCGGCATCCTGACCCAGGTAGACGTAACCATCCTGTGGAGATACTTCTCCTGGACCAACCAGACCCTGGCCATGCTGGTACTGTGGTCCGGTGCCATGTACCTGTACGCCAACAAGGGCAATGCCTGGATCGCTATTATCCCTGCTACCTTCATGAGCGCCGTATCCTGCACCTACATCCTGGTTGCCAAGGAAGGGCTGCAGCTGAGCACTTCCATTGCCTACCCTGTAGGTGTTGTGTTCGCCATCGTTGCCTTCTGCCTGTTCTGGAAACGGGCCAAGAAAGTGGACAGTGGGGAACTGGATATTGCAGACAAACCTGTCCAAGGCTGATCCCTTGTAAAAAATCGATTCCCTTCAAGAAAACCCGGGAGCTTGTCTCCCGGGTTTTCTTTTGCTTCCGGACTGTCTCCGGAGGCAGAACGGATGTGAGGGAGGCAAGGAATGAAAAAATGTAAATAAAAATAATTCATATGATGAATATGCGCTGAAATCCCATTTCTCTATAAAAAACGTTACAGTTTTCCGTAGAAAATGTATAAATTAAATAAAAAATATGTATATATAACATAAAGAAAAGAAAAAAGCCCTTTACTTGTATACAGAATATGGTATACTAGGGAACATCATCGTCAGTGAGAGAAAGACGAAAAAACGTATGGATTACAATATACAGGGAAGAGGGTATAAAAATGGAACACAAGTATAACCCGGTTACGCCGGAACTGGTGGAAGAACTGAAAAAAGTGGTAGGGGACCGGTATGTAAAGACCGATGAAGAGTATCTGGAACAGTACCAGACCGATGAAGAAGGGAACCCCCATTTCTTCAAGAAGCCGGAAGTGGTGGTATTCCCCGGCACCACCGAAGAAGTGGCAGAAATGGTGAAACTGGCCAACAAGTATCTGGTACCCATCACCCCCCGGTCCGCCGGCACCGGTGTGGCCTGCGGCGCCATCCCCATCTACCATGGCATGGTGGTGGAACTCCAGCGGATGAACAAGATCCTGAAACTGGATGCGGACAATTTCTATGCCGTTTGTCAGACCGGGGTATTCACCGGTCAGCTCCAGGCAGAAGCCAAAAAGGTCGGTGTCATGTACGCCGGGGATCCGTCCAGTGCGGAATCCTGCCAGATCGGCGGCAACGTGGCCAACAACGCCGGGGGCAACCGGGCCGTCCGGTACGGCACCACCCGGGATCAGATCTATGCCCTGAAAGTGGTCACTCCCACCGGGGATATTGTGGATGTGGGCGCCCGGCTGAAGAAATGCTCCACCGGCCTGTGTCTGGAACAGCTTTTTGCCGGCAGTGAAGGGACCCTGGGGATCATCACGGAAGTCACCGTAAAGCTCCGTCCTCTGCCTCCCTATTCCTTCAACATGGTCTGCGTGTTCCATACGGACAAGGAAGCCTTTGCCCTGCCCAACAAGATCCTGAAGGCCGGCATCGATCCCACTTCCATTGAATATATGGGCAACTCCGCCATCGACATGACCTGCAAATACCTGGACAACATGGAAATGCCCCATGTGAAGGAAGGGTGCTGCTACGTGATCGTTACGGTGGAAAGCTTCGACCAGGATGAATCTGATCGGAAAATGGAAAAACTCTGCGACCTGGCGGAAGCCAATGGCTCCATCGATGAATTCGAAGCGGATCAGCGGATCTGGACCCTGCGGAAACAGTTTGCTGAAGCCGCCCGGGATATTGACAAAATGTTCCAGACCGAAGACTTCGTGGTACCTCTGGACAAAATCGCGGAAATGACCGCCCAGATCCCTGAACTGGAAAAGAAATACAATCTGTACACCGTGACCGTGGCCCATATCGGGGACGGGAACATCCATGTACTGCCTCTGAACAAATACGGCCTGTCTCCGGAAGACTGGTTCAAGACCATCAAAGCCTTCCATGCAGACCTGTTCCCCCGGGTCTATGCCCTGGGCGGGAAAATGAGCGGGGAACACGGCATCGGCTACAAGAAGCTGGAAGAATTTGCCCGCTGCACCCCCGAAGGGGAAGTAAAACTGATCAAAGCCATCAAACAAGCCCTGGATCCCAACAATATCATGAATCCCGGGAAACTGGTGGATGTGAACGGAGATTTTGTGGCGTAAAAGAATGGACTGCTGCTGGGGCAGCAGCCCTGTCAGCGGTCAGCTGACAGCTGACTGTTGACCGCTGACAAAAAAGGGGATGCAGCCTGTGTGTTTTCACACAGGATGCACCCCCTTTTTTCCTGCTCCCGTATGGATTATAATAGAAACTGTAACGATCCATCCAACAGAAGGGGCCTTGGGCCTACAGGAGTCCATATGAAACCATCCATAAAGGGGCTGCTCCTGGCGCTGGTGCTGTGGGGAAGCCTGCTGCCGGCCGCCTGGGCCGCCGGCGGAAACACAACTGAACAAGGAGCGGCCGCCCAGGAACCCGCGGAGGGGGCCGGAGGCCATCTTGAAACCAGCCAGCCTCTGGCGGAGTCCGGTATTTCCCGGCAGAAGGATCTGAAGGCGGAACTGCTGGCCAGATACGGCACCCGGGAAAAGGCCCGGGAGGAATTCAGGGATCCCCGGAACGATGTACAGTTTTCCCTGCCGGAGGGCTTTGCCCTCCAGGGCCTTTACGGCCGGGGCAAACACCAGGAGGACATCCTGATGCGGGCTTCCCGGGGAGATACGATGCTGGTGTACATGGCCAACGGGGCCATGATGAAAACCGACGGTGAGAAGGAAGCCAAACCTTTCCAGTCGGAAAAGATCATGCTGGAACTGACCCTGCGGACCTATGAAGAAGAGGCCAAAGCCAAGGACATCCCGGTCCAGGCTGCGGAAATGGGCGAATTTGCCGGCCGGGAGGGACTCCACATCCGGCAGCTGGAAAACGGGAAGGTGTCGGACCGGTACTTTTTCGGGGACCGGAAGAATCTGTACAGCCTCAGCTTCCTGGTTCCTGAAAAAGAGGCCGGGACCCTGGAACCGGCCGTCCGGCAAGTGCTGGATTCGCTGGAAATCGGCGGGGCCTATGAACGGATCACCCTGCCTCACAGCGGGGTTTCCTACGAAATCCCCTTTGGGAGCGTGGACATCCAGAAGGCAGCGGATCCCGGGGATCCCCACCAGCTGTCCCGGCTTCATCTGGACAACCAGCTGGTCACCGGGGTGATCTTCCAGTCTCTCCAGGAAAACATGGACTATGCTTTCCTGCCGGACAGCCTGGAAGATCTGTGTGACCAGGACCGGGAAAATCTCTGCCGGCTTATGACGGAGAACCGCCGGGCCAAGTGGGAGAAGAGCCACCCGGGCCTGTCCCTGAAGGAAAACCGGACCTATTTTTCCAAAGCGGCAGGGCGGACCTGTATTGTGGAGGAAGAAGTGACCCCGGGAGGCAAAAGCCTGGGATACGTGTTCCTCCGGAAGGGCACCCTTCTTTCCCTGGATTATTTCCAGCTGGGAGCCCGGGACCAGCAGAAGGTCATCGACCATTCGGTAAACAGCCTCCAGTGGAAGGATCCGGAGCCCCCTGCCCGGGCGGGTAAAAAGGGGCCGGCACCGGCACCGAAACCCAAATATGGAGGAGAATAAAGGAGCTGACAGCCATGGAACAGAAAGAATTTGAGCAGGATGTGGACACCCTGGATCAATGGATCCGGGAATCTCAGAAAATCGTGTTCTTTGGAGGGGCCGGGGTTTCCACCGCCAGCGGCATCCCGGATTTCCGCAGCAAGGATGGACTGTACAACCAGCACGATGTGCGGTTCGACCAGTACCGGCCGGAATACCTTCTCAGCCACAGCTGCTTGGTGAATGAACCGAAAGTCTATTTCGAATTCCACCGGCAGAAAATGGATACCCGGAAGATCCAGCCCAACAAGGCCCACAAATATCTGGCGGCCCTGGAAAAGACCGGGAAGCTGCTGGGCATCGTGACCCAGAACATCGACGGGCTCCACCAGAAGGCCGGCAGCCGGAAGGTGTTCGAAATCCACGGCAGTGCCCTGCGGAACTACTGCATGAGTTGCGGGAAGACCTATCCTGCGGACTACATCTTCGAATCCAAAGAACCGGTGCCTCACTGCTCCTGCGGGGGCGTGATCCGTCCGGACATTACCCTGTATGAAGAGATGCTCCCGGATGAAGCGGTGGAAAATGCTGTACGGGCCATTTCGGAAGCAGACATGATGATCATTGCCGGCACCTCCCTGACCGTGTACCCGGCCGCCTCCTTCATCAACTATTTCCATGGGAAACGGCTGGTGATCCTGAACCGGGATCCTCTGTCCGTCCACATGAAGGCGGACACCCTGGTGATTACGGAAAACATGGACAAGGTGTTCGGGGCCCTGGCGGCCAAAGAAGGAATTGCCCTGTAGGCAGGAAAGGATGCTTTTTCCGGGGCTTTTGTGCTATAATGACAGAAGTATTGCATAGAATTTTTGGGGGTTATAGTTATGTTGGATCTGAAATTTGTCCGGGACAACACGGAAAAGGTTGCCCAGGCTCTGAAAAACCGTCATGCGAAAGTGGATCTGGAAGAATTCAAGGCTTTGGACCAGGAACGCCGGTCCCTGCTCCAGGAAGTGGAAGCGGACAAAAGCCAGCGGAATACGGTAAGCGCTGAAATCAGCCAGATGAAGCGGAACGGGGAAGACGCAACGGAAAAAATCACCGCCATGCGGGCCCTGGGGGACAAAATCGCGGAAGCGGACAAAAAGGTGAAGGATGTGGAAGCACGGCTCCAGGCTGTGATGCTCACCATCCCCAACATGCCGGCGGCAGATGTGCCGGTGGGCAAGGATGATACGGAAAACCCGGAAGTACGGAAATGGGGGGAACCCACCCATTTTGACTTCGAACCGAAAGCCCATTGGGAAATCGGGGAAAAACTGGGGATCCTGGATGCGGAACGGGCTGCCAAAGTGTCCGGTGCCCGGTTCTACTACTACAAAGGGGCTGGTGCCCGTCTGGAACGTGCCGTCTACAACTTCATGCTGGACCAGCACACCCGGAAGGACGGCTATACGGAAGTGATCCCGCCTTATATTGTGAACACCGCTTCCATGACCGGTACCGGGCAACTGCCCAAATTCCACGAAGACATGTACAAAGTGGAAGGCCAGGACATGTACCTGATCCCCACGGCTGAAGTGCCGCTGACCAACTACTACCGGGGTGAAATCCTGAACGGGGATGACCTGCCCATCTATCTTACCGCCATGACCCCCTGCTTCCGGGCAGAAGCCGGCAGCGCCGGCCGGGATACCCGGGGGCTGATCCGGCAGCACCAGTTCCACAAGGTGGAAATGGTGAAGTTCTGCAAACCGGAAACCAGCTATGACGAACTGGAAAAACTGGTGGGCAATGCGGAAGACATCCTGAAAGCTCTGAAGCTGCCCTACCATGTGGTGTGCCTGTGCACCGGGGATCTGGGCTTCTCCGCTGCCAAATGCTACGATGTGGAAGTCTGGTTCCCGGAACAGAACAAATACCGGGAAATCTCTTCCTGCTCCAACACGGAAGACTTCCAGGCCCGCCGGGCCAATATCCGGTTCCGCCGGGATGCCAAGTCCAAACCGGAATACGTCCATACCCTCAATGGCTCCGGCCTGGCTGTAGGCCGTACGGTGGCCGCCATCCTGGAAAACTACCAGCAGGCCGATGGGTCCGTGGTGGTGCCGGAAGTGCTCCGTCCCTACATGGGCTGCGATGTGATTACGGGAGTCAATTCCTGATAGTGTGCAGATATTCACTACAATTGAATATTTATCCAACACCCGCCTTTTCCGGCGGGTGTTTCTTTTGTTTCACAATAGGCCGGACGGGCTCATACGGGCTCATACTCCCTGATTCGTCCAAAATTGAGCAAAACAGAATTATTCATTGTTATGCTGAACAAAAGTGATTGGTGAATATTTTTCTTTAAACTCCTTAAAACTCCTTCCATCTCCTCGATTTTCCTTTATTTTCCTCTTGCACTTTCAGTTCATCGTAGTATAATGAACTACGAATTTAAGGAAGGCCGCGTCTGTCCCGGCAAAAGCCGGAACGCAGCTGCAGGCCCAAAGGGGGATGGATAATGAACGAACAAAGCTTTTTCCAATTGACCCAAGATGCTGTCACCAGCCTGGCTGAAAGGTATGGAACTCCTCTTCTGGTACTGTCTCTGGAACAGGTTGAGAAAAACTATGATATCCTGCGGGAGCATATCCCGCAATTGAAAATACATTATGCCATGAAAGCCAATCCGGACCTCCATATCCTGGATCTGCTGATCAACAAGGGAGCCTGCTTCGACGTGGCCAGCGACGGAGAAATCCGTACCCTGAGCCAGCTGGGCGTTTCCGGGGACCGGATGATCTACGCCAACCCCATCAAGCTGGATGCCGGGTTCCAGGCCTGCCGGGATGCCGGGGTGTACCGGATGACCTATGACAGCGAAAGCGAAATCAAAAAGATCGCGGAACACTGCCCGGGCGCCACGGTGCTGCTGCGGCTGCGGATCGACAATGCCAAGGCCCATGTGGACCTGAACAAGAAGTTCGGCTGCCCCCGGGAAAAAGCCCTGGACCTGATGCTGAAGGCCAAAGAAGCCGGACTGGATGTGGCCGGCATTGCCTTCCATGTAGGCAGCCAGACGGTGGCGGCGGATCCCTATTTCCACGCCATGGACATTACCAAGGAACTGATGGCCGAAGCCCGGGCCAAGGGACTGACCATGCGGGTACTGGACATCGGCGGGGGCTTCCCCATTCCGGAAACCGGAGTCCATTACAATCTGACGGCTCTCCTGGACCAGGTGTCTGCCCGGCTCCAGGAAGACTTCTCCGACCTGGAGATCTGGGCAGAACCGGGCCGGTACATGTGCGGCACCGCTGTGAACCTGATCACCCGGGTAATCGGGGAAAACGAACGGAACGGCCAGCACTGGTATTTCCTGGATGACGGGATCTACGGGACTTTCTCCGGGGTGATCTTCGACCAGTGGGATTTCAAGCTGATCAGCTTCAAGGAAGGGAAAAAGATCCCGGCCACTTTCGCCGGGCCCAGCTGCGATTCCCTGGACATTATGTTCCGGGGGAAGATGACCGAGCCTCTGGAAGTGGGAGACCTGCTGCTGGTCCCTGTCTGCGGGGCCTACACCTCCGCTTCCGCCACCACCTTCAACGGGTTTAAAAAGGCCCGGACGGTGATCTGGGAGGAAGTGCGGGAAGAACTGGGCATGGACGCCATGAGTGTGGCGGTGTAAGAAAAAGGGGCTGTTGCGTGAGCAACAGCCCCTTTTTGGGGTCGCGAGCCGTGAGCCGCGGGCCACTGGATAGAACCTGTCCTTCGGCCAGGTCCTTCTTATTGTGTATAACCGTAGGGGGCGCAGGCCCGGCGCCCCGCAAAATGCGCAGATCATCGATGATTTGGCGGGCTGCCCGGCGTGCAGCCCCTACGGTACCGGTTTACCCGTTCAAAAATTTGCCTGGAAATTTTCATTTGGCCCGTGACTGGCGACCCGCGGCCAGGGGTGCTGCGCGAAATGCGCAGCACCCCTTTACGTATGTCCCAAGGATTCGGAAATCTTCGTCAAACATGGTGATGTCCGCCCGTTTTCCTGGTTCCAGGGTGCCCCGGTCGGTGAGGCCCAATTCCCGGGCCGGGTTGGCGGTGGCCAACTGGACGGCCTGGGGCAGGGTCAGGTGGGCCCATTTCCAGATGTTCCGGACTGCCTGTTCCATGGTCAGGATGCTGCCGGCCAGGGTGCCGTCTTCCAGGGTGGCCCGGCCGTCCTTTACGTATACGGTCTGGCCTCCCAGTTCGCTTTTCCCTTCTCCCAGGAGACAGGCCCGCATGGAATCAGTGATCAGCACTATCCGGCTGAGGCCCTTGGTCCGCACCGCCAGTTCCAGGGCCGCCGGGTGGATGTGGATCCCGTCGGCGATCAGTTCGCAGGTCACCGGCAGGGTCAGGGCTGCCCCCACCAGGCCGGGCTTCCGGTGATGGAGGGGACTCATGGCATTGTACAGATGGGTGATGTGGCTGGCCCCTGCAGATACGGCCCGGGCTGCCTCCTCATAGGTGGCGTCGCTGTGGCCCAGGGATACGATGATCCCCGCCCGGCAGCACCGGGGAATGAAATCCATGTCCGTAAGGGTCTCCGGAGCCAGGGTCAGGATCCGGATCAGACCGGTGAAGGGTTCCACCAGATCCCAGTGGGCTTTCTGGATGTGGCAGGCCTTCTGGGCTCCCTTGTATCTTTCGCTGATGAAGGGTCCTTCCAGGTTGGCCCCCAGGATCTCCGCCCCGGTTGCCCTGCCCCGGGCTTCCCGGATGGCGGAAAGAGCCCGGGTGATGGCGTCTCCGCTGGACGTCATGGTGGTGGGCAGCCAGCCGGTGACCCCGGTGGATGGCAGCAGCCGGCTCATGGCTCCAAGGGCCTCCCGGGTGCCGTCCATGGCATCTTTTCCTCCGCAGCCGTGGATGTGGAGATTCAGGAACCCGGGGGATACGTAGGCTCCCTGGGCATCGATGATCTCCGTGCCGGCCGGCAGCCGGTCCGGCTCACAGAATCCCTCCAGGGTCTCCCCGAACAGGAGCGCCTGTCCCTCCCGGATTTCTTGTGGTAAAATAAGTCTGCCGTTGATGATTGCTTTCATGGTGGATCTCCTTTTTCTGCTGACCATGGGGAAGGGATCCTCTCCATGGGGTACCTATCGACAAAACACTCTTTATTATAGCATAGCAAAAGGCTGGAGGTTTTTTTCAATGATCGATCTGGACAAGCTTTCTACGGAACAGCGGAATCCCGCTTCCGTTGCCATTGACAAGGTATCCACCCAGGAACTGGTGGAAATCATCAACCGGGAGGACCACAAGGTGGCCGATGCAGTGGAAAAGATTCTGCCGGCCATTGCCCTGGCCGTGGACCTGGTGGCGGACCGGCTGGGCCGGGGCGGCCGGCTGTTCTACATGGGCAGCGGTACCTCCGGACGGCTGGGGATCCTGGATGCGGTGGAGTGCCCCCCTACCTACAGCACCGACCCGGAACAGATCCAGGGGCTCATCGCCGGAGGCTATGAAGCCATCTTCCGGGCCAAGGAAGGGGCGGAAGACAGCGAGGAACAGGGCCGGGACGATATCTGGAACAAGGAACTGACTCCCCTGGATGTGGTGATGGGCATCAGTGCCTCCGGCCGGACTCCCTATGTGCTGGGGGGCATGAAGGAAGCCCGGGAACGGGGCTGCGCGGTACTGGGGCTCTGCTGCAGCCGCCAGTCCCCCATGGCCAAACTGGCGGATCTGTGCCTTACGGTGCTGCCGGGGCCGGAAGTGATCACCGGATCCACCCGGATGAAGGCGGGCACCGCCACCAAAATGGTGCTGAACATGATCACCACCGGAGCCATGGTGAAGCTGGGAAAGGTCCGGGGGAACCTGATGATCGACGTGAAGGCCACCAACGAAAAACTCCTGGAACGGGCCCTGCACATTGTCTGCACCGTCACCGGCTGTTCCCGGGAAGAAGCCCGGCTGAGCCTGGCCCGGAACCGGGGCAGTGCCCGGAAGGCAGTGGAGGAATGGGAGGCGGCCCATGGAAAATAAGGACCTGGCCCGGGCCATCCTGGACCTGGTGGGGCCCCGGGACAACGTGCTCCAGGCCAGCCACTGCATGACCCGGCTCCGGCTCCAGCTGGCGGACCGGGCGGTGGACCGGCAGGCCCTGGAAAAACTGCCGGGGGTCATGGGGATCAATGAGGCGGGACCGGAACTCCAGATCATCCTGGGGCCGGGAAAGGCTGCCCAGGTCACCGATGCTTTCCAGGCTCTGCTCCAGGAAGCACCGGATCTTCCAGGGGAAAAGAAGGAAACGGAGCAGCCGGTTCTGGGAGATTTCGCCGGAAAAGTGGGGGACGGAAAAGAACTCCATGAGGCCATCCGGGCCCGGAACGCCACCCCCGGGAAATTGTTCCTGAAGCGGATCGCCGGGATCTTTGTGCCTCTCATCCCCGGGTTCATCGGCTGCGGTCTTTTGACCGGGATCCTGAACATCGTCCGTCGGTTGGATCCCCAGCTGGCCGGCCATGCTTTTTTCCAGATCCTGGGACTGGCCGGGAATGCCGTGTTCTGGGCCATGAACCTGTTCGTGGGCTGGAACGCCGCCAAAGAGTTCGGCGGGTCTCCGGTGCTGGGCGGAGTCCTGGGGGCTCTCATCAGCCATCCGGGGCTTGCCGGGATCACCCTGTACGGCCAGGCCCTCATCCCCGGCCGGGGAGGCGTGGTGGCGGTGCTGCTGGCAGCGGCCCTGGGAGCCCTGCTGGAAAAACGGATCCGCAAACTGGTGCCGGAAGCCCTGGACCTGTTCCTGACTCCCTTCCTGGTACTGGGGATCATGGCTTTTGCCACCCTGTTTGTATTCCAGCCTTTGGGAGGCTGGGCGGCAGAAGGCATCGGCTATGCCGCCACGGAAGCGGTGAGCCGGGGCGGAGCCTTTACCGGCTTTGTGCTGGGGGGCCTGTTCCTGCCCCTGGTGATGCTGGGAGTCCATCAGGGACTGACCCCCATCCATGCCCAGTTGATCGCCCAGTACGGGTACACCATCCTGCTGCCCATCCTGGCCATGGCCGGCGGGGGACAGGTGGGAGCTGCTCTGGCAGTCTATGCCAGGACCCGGGATCCCCGGATCCGGAAAGTGGTGGCCTCCGCCCTGCCAGTGGGTTTCCTGGGCGTGGGGGAACCGCTGATCTACGGGGTCACCCTGCCCCTGGGACGGCCTTTCATCGGAGCCTGCATCGGGGGTGCCTGCGGAGGCGCCGTCCAGGCGGCTTTCCAGGTGGGGGCGGCGGCCCTGGGGATTTCCGGTCTTCCTCTGGCTCCCAGCACCACCAACGTGCCCGTGTACCTGCTGGGACTCCTGGTTTCCTACGCAGCCGGTTTCGCGGCCACTTGGGTGCTGGGGTTTGAAGATAAGAGTGCAGAGTGAAGAGAAAAAACACTTAACCACCTAACCACTTAACCACTTAACCACTTAACCACCTAACCACTGAATGATTCCCTCAAGGAGGCGTTCGAGTATGACGAAATTGGCAAAAGGGATTTCCCTGTACCCCGGCCTGGGACGGCCTTTGGAGGAGTGTCTCCGGCGGCTGGAGGCGGCGGCGGCCCTGGGGATCACCCGTCTGTTCCTTTCCTTCCACATCCCGGAAACAGATCCGGAGGCCTTTGAACGGGAAGTGGCACCGCTTTTGGCCCGGGCCCGGGAACTGTCCATGGAAACCGTAGGGGATCTGGTGCCCGGGCGCCCGGTACCGGAAACGCTGACTTCCCTGCGGCTGGATGACGGATACACTCCGGAAGCCATGAAGGCCCTCCAGGACCGGTATCCGGACCGGAAACTGGTGCTCAATGCTTCTGCGGTGGGAGAAGACCTGATGGAAGCACTGGAACGCCAGGAGGTGGACCTGTCCCGGATGGAAGCCCTCCACAATTTTTATCCCCATCCCCACACCGGCCTTTCCGAAGGCTACCTGCGCCGGCAGAATGACCTGTTCCACCGGCTGGGCATTCCGGTAGGGGCCTTTGTGGCCAGCCGGAAGGGACGGCGGGGGCCCCTTCGGGAAGGGCTCCCCACCCTGGAACAGGATCGGCACCGGACCGTATCCCAGGGAGCCCGGCAGCTGGCGGCCCTGGGCCTGGACGCTGTATACATCGGGGACGACGGTCCGGACCGGCAGGAACTGGAAGATCTGGCCCGGGTATCCGGTGAGGTGCTGGAACTGACCCTCCAGGTGTGGGAGGACAGGCCCCTGTACCCGGTACTGGCACACCATGTGTATGAAACCCGTCCGGACGAGGCGGAAGAAGTGATCCGCACGGTAAACAGCCGGGCCCTGTGGAAAGGGGTGGAAATTCCCAAACTGCCTTTCCGCCGCTGCCATGCCGGGGATGTGACGCTGGACAATCCTCTTTACGGCCGGTATGCCGGGGAACTGGAGATCTGTCTCACGGAACTGCCGGCGGACCGGCGGGTGGATGTGCTGGGAAGGATCCCGGAAGAGGAACGGTTCCTGCTGAAGTATCTGCCCGGAGGGAAAAAGTTCCGGTTCCGGGTGGTGAAGATGGACACCGGAATATGATATAATAAACAATAGTCTGCATGAAGGAGAGATACAATATGAGTTCTACCAATCTGGAAATGGGAATCGTGGGCCTGCCCAACGTGGGCAAAAGCACCCTGTTCAACGCCATCACCAAGGCAGGGGCCGAAGCGGCCAACTATCCTTTCTGTACCATAGAGCCCAACGTGGGCGTGGTGGACGTGCCTGATGCCCGGCTGAAAGTGCTGGCGGACATGTTCCATTCCAAAAAGATCGTACCGGCGGGGATGAAGTTCGTGGACATTGCCGGCCTGGTGAAAGGGGCTTCCAAAGGGGAAGGCCTGGGGAACAAGTTCCTGTCCCACATCCGTCAGACCGATGCCATCGCCGAAGTGGTCCGGTGCTTTGAAGATGGGAACATCACCCATGTGGAAGGGTCCATCGATCCGGTCCGGGACGTGGAAATCATCAACACGGAACTGTGCCTGGCGGATCTGGAAAGCGTGGAAAAGCAGCTGGTGAAGGCCCAGAAGCTGATCAAGGCCGGGGACAAGAAGGCTGCCGCCCGGGCTGACCTGCTCCAGCGGATCTCCGATGCCCTGGGAGAAGGAATCCCGGTGCGCCGGGTGGAAATGACCGACGATGAAAAAGCCGGCCTGAAGGAACTGGATCTCCTGACCTCCAAACCCATCCTCTATGTGGCCAATGTGGCGGAAGAAGAAGCGGCGGACTGGTCCGGGAATCCCTATGTGAAGGCCCTGGAAGACTATGCCGCCAAAGAAAACGCCCAGGTGATCGTGATCTCCGCCAAAGTGGAAGAAGAGATTGCCGAACTGCCGGAAGACGAAGCCAAGGAATACCTGGAAATGGAAGGCCTTTCCGAAGCCGGCCTGGACCGTCTCATCAAAGCCGGGTTCAAGCTGCTGGGGCTCCAGACCTTCCTTACCGCCGGGGAAATGGAATCCCGGGCCTGGACCATCGTCCAGGGTTCCACCGCGCCTCAGGCAGCCGGGAAGATCCATACGGACTTTGAAAAAGGCTTCATCCGGGCGGAAATCGTCTCTTATGACGACCTGGTGAAGTGCGGCTCCAAACAGGCGGCCAAGGAAAAGGGCCTGGTGCGTCTGGAAGGCAAGGACTACATCATGCAGGACGGGGATGTAGTGGAATTCCGTTTCAACGTGTAAAAACAGGAAAAGAGGTGCGTGCCCATGCTGTTTGATACCCATACCCATGCAGATTATTCCTGCGATGCGGAACAGACCATCCAGGATGCTGCAGCAGCGGCCAGGGCTCAGGGAATCGGGATCATCCTGACGGAACACTGGGACCGGTACTATCCCACCAATCCGGAGATGTTCCTGTTTGACATCGATGACTATTTCAAAAAGGACGGGCCTTACCGCAGCAGCCAGGTGCTCCTGGGCATCGAGGTGGGGCTCCAGCCCCGGGCCATCGAGGAAGACCGGAAAATGGTCCAGGCCCATCCCTTTGACGAAGTGGTGGGGTCCATGCACTGTTTCGACGGGCTGGACATGTACGAACCCACCACCTATGAAGGGCTTACCAAGGACCAGGCGGTGCGCCGGTACCTGGAGGATTCCGTCCGGTGCCTGGAAAGGAAGCCGGATTTCGATTCCTACGGGCACATCGACTATATCTGCCGGTACATGCCCTATCCGGATCCCAATCTGTATTATGAAGACCATCCGGACCTGTGGGACCGGGTGTTCCGGCTGCTGATCGCAGAGGACAAGGCCCTGGAGATCAACACCCGGCGGCTGGGGGATGACAGCGTGATCCCGCCCCTCCTGAAGCTGTACAAACGGTTCCGGGAACTGGGAGGGAGATACGCCACCCTGGGCAGCGACGCCCATTACAAGGAACATGTGGGCCGGGATTTCGCCAAGGGGGAACAGATGGCCGAAGAAGCGGGCCTGACCCTGGTGTACTACAAAGAACGGAAGCGGATCCGCTGCTGACAAATGGGCCTTTGGGGCCCATTTTCCATACATTTGTCACGGCTATATTCTTGTTTTCGTTTCTTTTCCCTGTTATAATACTCTGGTATCACCATCACAAAGGAGAGTGGAGAACATGGGCCGTCAGCGCCTGGGCATCCTGGGCGGGACCTTCGATCCCATCCACAACGGACATCTGATGATCGCCCGTGCCATGCTGGACAAACTGGGACTGGACAGGATCCTGTTCATCCCGGACTACATTCCGCCCCACAAACGGGGGTGGCACTGTTCTCCCTCTGCAGACCGGCTGGCCATGACCATCCTGGGGGCAGGGGAAAATCCCCGGTACACGGTTTCCTCCATGGAACTGGACCGGGGCGGTGTATCCTACACCTGCGATACCCTCCGGAAGCTCCACCGGAAATGGCACCGGTTCTACGATCTGTACTTCATCATTGGAGCCGATTCGGCAGAACAGCTGCCCACCTGGCACCATATCCGGGAGGCCATGACCTATGCCACCTTTGCGGCGGCGGCCCGGCCCGGCTTTGCTCCCCAGAAGGAGAAAGTCAGCGAGGACCTGGCCCGGCAGGGACTGAAGAATCTGGTCTGGGTGGATACACCGGAACTGGACATTTCTTCCACAGCGATCCGGGAACGGATCCGGAAAGGCGAACCGGTGGATACCATGATCCCCAAGGCAGTAGCGGAATACATCGAACAGAGAGACCTCTACCGTCAGTAGGGGCTTCTCTGTTTTTTTCTTGGGAGGGGAAAACCTATGGAACTGAATGAAATGAAAGAACGGCTGGAAAAAGAACTGCCGGCCAAACGCTTCCATCATACCCTGGCCGTCAGCCAGACGGCCGTTGAACTGGCCCGGCTGTACGGGGTGGACGAAGAGAAAGCCGCCATTGCCGGCCTGCTCCATGACAGCGGGCGGCAGGTCCCCAAAAAGGATTTCATTGCCAGGGCGGCGGAACTGGGAATCGAACTGGATGAAGTGGAAAAGAACCAGCCCATCCTGATCCATGCCAAACTGGGGGTCTATTACGCCCAACATGAATTCGGGGTCACGGATCCGGACATCCTGTCCAGCATCCGGTACCACACCACCGGGGCAGCCCATATGAGTCCTCTGGCCATGGTGATCTACCTGGCGGACCTGGTGGAGCCCAACCGGGATTTCCCCGGGGTGGACACCATGCGGGAAGAAGTGAAGAAAGGCCTGGAAAACGGTATGCGGAAGGCCTATGCACATACCATGGAATATCTCCTGGACCAGGGACTCTTGATCCATCCCGACTGCCTGGCCGGGTACAATGAACTTGTCCTGAAAGAGAAAAAGAATCAGAAATAACAGGAGCAGAACAAAAGATGACAGACCAAAAGAAAACAGGGAACCGGCGGTACAAGAAACGGCTGCGGAAAGGACGGGCCTTCTTTTCCCTGGTGATGATCCTTTTCCTCATGGCCAGCTGCTTTGCGGCAGGCATGCGGATCTACAACCGGTTCTTCCGGCCCCGGGCTCAGGTGGCCGAAACCCAGAAGGATACCCTGACTACGGAAGGGTTCTCCAACCGGATCAATGTGCTGCTCCTGGGGACGGACGATGGGGACAGCGAAGACTTTGACAAGGACGTGCCCAAACGGACGGACGCCATGCTGTTGGTGAGCTTCGACCCGGAAAACAGCCAGGTTTCCGTCCTGAGTCTGCCCCGGGACACCCGGGTAGCCATCCCCGGACGGCGGGGCCATGACAAGATCAACGCGGCCTACGCCTACGGGGGCGTGAATCTGGCCAAACGGACTGTGGCCAATCTGCTCCAGGTGCCGGTGAACCACTACATGCAGGTGGACTGGCAGGGCTTCATCAAAGTGGTGGACATGCTGGGCGGGGTGGACCTGGATGTGGAACAGGACATGGATTACGAAGACCCCTACGCAGACCTGAAGATCCACCTGAAGAAGGGAAAACAGCACCTGAACGGGGAAAAAGCCGGGGAATACGTCCGGTTCCGTCATGACGAAATGGGGGACATCGGCCGGGTGGAACGGCAGCAGAAATTCATGAAAGCCCTGGCCAAACAGGCCTTTACTGTAGGGAACATGGTGAAGCTGCCCATGATCATCGGTACGGCCACGGAATATGTGAAGACGGATATGGACTTTATCCAGATGGTGAAGGCCGCCAACTGTCTGCGGCTGTTCGGCGAGGGTGGCGTGAAGAGCGCCAGCCTGAAAGGTGATTTTGGAGACATTGGCGGGGTCAGCTACTGGGTCACCACTCCCTCCAAGATTGCCGCCACCCTGGATGAGCTGAAGATCCCCCACCGGCGGATCCCCAGCATCTGACATGCATAAAAGCGTTCTGTGAAACGAAAAAGATACTCTGTTGCAAGAAAGGAAGGTTGCCATGACTGGAAAAGAACTGGCCAACAAAATCGCAGCGGCCGCTGCGGACAAAAAAGCGCGGGATATCCTGCTGCTGAACATGGAAGGACTGTCTTCCGTCACCGACTACTTTATGATCTGCTCGGCTCCCAGCACCACCCAGGTGCGGGCCATTGCCGACGGCATCGAAGACAAGCTGGCCCAGGAAGGGAAGCTGCCCGCCCACAAGGAAGGGTACAGCGAAGGGAACTGGGTGCTGCTGGACTACGGTGACTGTGTGGCCCATGTGTTCCAGGAATCCCAGCGGAATTTCTACAATCTGGAACAGCTGTGGGCGGACGCTCCCAGCGAAAGTTATACGGAGACGGAAGCATGAGAAAAGAGCATGGACCGGTAACCGTCAAGACTGTGGGCCGGTACCGGGTGGGGGATGTGTGCGAGATGACCGTGGCCCGTCTGGGGGAAGCGGGAGCTTTCCTGGATGCGGGCACCGGCAGCACCTCCGATGACATCCTGCTCCACCAGCACCAGCAGACCAGCCCGGTGAAGGTGGGGGACAAGGTGAAAGTGTACCTGTACCTGGACGCCAAGGGCCGGATGACCGCCAGCATGAAGCTGCCCAAAATGCGGGAAGGCCAGCTGGGCTATGTAAAGGTCCTGTCCGTCACCCGTCAGGGGGGCTTTGTGGACATCGGCGCCGAACGGGGGGTATTCCTGCCCTACAGCGAAATGCGGGGCCATGTGTCTCCGGGTCAGCTGGTATGGGTGAAGCTCTACCGGGACAAAAGCGGCCGGCAGGCGGTGACCATGCGGGTGGAAGAGGACATGGTCCGGGCTTCCGTGCCTGCCAAAGATGTGAAGGTGGGGGATGAACTCACCGGCACCGTCTACAATATCCTGCCGGAAGGGTTCTTCCTGCTGACCACCCAGCGGTATCTGGCCTTCATCCACCGGAGCGAAGTGCCTGACGGACGGCTGGACTTCGGTCAGAAGGTCACCGGACGGGTCACCTTCGTCCGGGAAGACGGCCGGGTGGACATGTCCCTCCGGGAAGTGAAGGAAAAAGCCATGGTCACCGACAGCGAACGGATCCTGGCCCTCCTGGAAAAACGCCAGGGCACTATGCCCTACAGCGATGCCACCCCGCCGGAAATCATCAAAGACGCCTTCGGCATTTCCAAAGCCGCTTTCAAACGGGCCCTGGGGCGCCTGATGAAGGAAGGGAAGATCACCCAGGAAAACGGGTGGACCAGTCTGGTGAAGTAAGGGAAGCTGTGCTTTCCGTCAATGGTCAATTGTCAATGGCCGAAGGAAGCCTGCTGGCACAGGCTTTGAACGGTTTTTTTCAAAACCATGAAAAAAGCTGTTGACAGGAACTCCTTTTGGAGGTATACTTAAGAAGTCGTTTGGGGGCATAGCTCAGCTGGGAGAGCGCTTGCATGGCATGCAAGAGGTCAGGAGTTCGATCCTCCTTGTCTCCACCAAATGAAAAACCAATACCCTTGCGGTTGTGAAACCGCAAGGGTATTTTTTGTATCTGGGGCCGTTGAACGTTGAGGAACTGTTGCTCATGCAACAGCCCTTTTTTATTCCGTTTTACTTCATCGAAGGCGGTATAAAAATTCTCTCTGGTTCTCCATGCTCCTGGCCACCCAGATGGTGACCGTGGCCATAGCGCTGTTGATCAACTGGCAGTGAAAAAGGGGGGATATTGCACGTGAAAAATATGTATGCAATATCCCCGTCAATGGTCAATCGTCAATAGCCGAATAATAAAATTTGCAGGCAAATTTTTGAATGTGTAAATCGGTACCGTAGGGGCTGCACGCCGGGCAGCCCGCCACTCACGACTCGCGGCCCGCGACCTCAAAAAGGGGCTGCTGCTTATGCAGCAGCCCCTTTTTTTCCGCTGTCCGGCTTGAAGAACCTCCGGATCACAAAGGGCACTCCCATGGCCAGCATGAGCACCCGGACCAGCTGGTAGGTAAGGATCACAGCTACATCCTGGTGCATTTCCAGGCCGGTAAGGCACATTTCCGCAATGCCTCCGGGGGCCAGGGCCAGAAAGGCGGTAAGGGTGGAAAAACCGTAGAGCCGGGACATGAACAGGGACAGGGCGGCGCTGGAAGCCACCATCAAAAGGGAACCCAGGAGTACGTTGGGAATCAGTTCCCGGGTCTTCAGCAGTTTTTCCCGGTCCATCATGGTGCCGATGTACAGGCCGATGTGGAGCTGGGCAAAAGCCATGGCGGGAGCCGGGACCCGGGGCACACTGCCCTGCCACAGAGCAAAGAGGGAAGTGATCAGAATGGGTCCCAGCAGCTGCCCTGTGGGCATATGGGTCTTTTGGGCCAGGAACCGGCCCAGGAACACCAGGGGGACCACCAGCAGCCAGCCCGGATGGAACAGGCTCCGGAAATCACCCAGGGTGGTGACCCACAGACTGGCGCCGGCGGCCCGGGTGATCTGGCCTCCGAACAGGTTGATGGCCAGGAAGGGCACGCTGACTTCCACCACGAACAGCCGCAGGCACTGGGAGACTACCACCACGTTTTCGTCTGCTTCCTCATAATCGTCCATGAGCACGGTCATGGCTGTCAGTCCTCCCGGCAGGCAGCCCATAATGGAACTGAGCAGGTTGGCGAAGGTGTGCCGGTGCATGTGGATGGCCACGGCCACGGAAACGCCCAGGGTGAACAGGCTGGCACCCAGGATCCCCAGGGTTTCCTGGCTCATTTTAAGGAAGGTGTCCGGGGTGCAGTTGCTGCCGATGCCGTAGCCGGCTACCCCCAGCATCAGCCCCCGCCAGGCCCGAGGCCATTGGAAGGAATTATCCAGAAAAGTGCGTACAACAAAACCGGTGATGATGCCTCCCAGCAAATAGGGAATGGGGATGGCCAGCTGCCGGAGCAGGAAGCCCAGCAGGGCGGATGCCAGTAAGGCGGGAAAACGTTGTTTCATGGAAAGATCTCCTTTGGAAGCCGGAGCGCCTGTCCGGCAGGATACTTTTATTATAGACAATGGGTTCCATACTGTAAAATCTTAATAGTATAATAGGGATATAGCAAAAATGATATAACAAAAGGAGGGACTGCCATGTTCCATGAAAAATACCTGCGGGATTTCCTGAAAGTCTGCGAAAACGGCAACATTACCGCTGCCGCCGCCCAGCTGGGCCTGTCCCAGCCTGCTCTCAGCCGGATCGTGAAAACGGTGGAAAAGGAAGCAGGGATGCCTCTCCTGGTCCGGGAAGCCAGCGGAGTCTACCTGACCCAGGCGGGAGAAATCTATGCCCGGATGGCCCAGGCCATGGTGGAAAACTACCAGAACGGTCTCCGGGAGATCCATGACCTGCGGGATTCCCAAAGCGGCCAGATCCGTCTGGGGCTGTCCCGGATCTCCAGTGAGACTCTGCTGCCGGTGATCCTGGAACAGTTCCGCACCCTGTATCCCCAGGTGGAACTCCGTTTGACGGAAACCCTGATCCGGCAGCTGAATCCCCTCCTCCGGCAGGGAAAACTGGACCTGGCCCTGACCTATTTCCCTGACGATCCGGAGCTGGAATACACCCGGCTGCTGACGGATACGGTGTATCTGGAGGCTCCTCCCGGCTTCAGCCGGCAGTTTTCCTGGACCCCGGGTACCGGCCATGTGCTGGAGGATGTGGGGCGGCTTCGGAACCAGCCCTTTATCCTGCTGAAACCGGGGCGGGGGCTCCGGTACAAGGCGGATCAGTTCTTCCGGGAGGGGAAGATCCAGCCCCGGATCATCCTGGAAACGGACAGCGTGGAACTGGCCCATCGGCTGGCCCTGGCCAACCACGGGTTTGCCCTGATCCCCCGGCTGGCTTTTCCCACCCTGGCCCGGACGGATCAGTCGGTGTTTTTCCAGGTGAAAGACCATCCTCTGGACCGGACCCTGTACCTGGCACGGCGGAAAGGGGCCTACATGACCCGGGCCATGGAAGCCCTCTGCGGCCTGATCCGGACCAGTGTAACAGGATCCCGTTCTATGGTACAATAAGGCAAGCGAACGGAGGTGTTTTCTATGAACAGAAAACAGATGGCTCTGCTGGTTGGACTTTCTCTGGCTTTGGGGCAGACGGCTTTTGCCGCCGACCATGTGGCCGTGGTGGAGAAAGACGGAAAGCAGGGCGTGATCGACCAGGCAGGGAAGGAAATCCTGCCCCTGGTCTATAAAAAAATCGCAGTGGGGGATCCGAAAGAGGATCCGGTGATCCTGGTCCAGCTGAAGGGAAAATACGGCCTTTATGACCGGGAGGGAAAGCAGCTGCTGGCCCCCACCCTGAAGAAGATCACCGATATCGATGAAGGGATCATCGGCGGCGTGGCGGAAAAGAAGTGGAATTTCTACACCCTCCAGGGAGCCAGGCTTCTCGGGGAATGGGAAGAGGCCCGGGCCTTCCAGGAAGGGCTGGCCCCGGTGAAAACCCAGGGCAAATGGGGCTTTGCGGACAAAACCGGGAAACTGGTGATCCCCGCCCAGTACAAGGAAGTCCGCAGCTTCAGCGAAGGGCTGGCCGCGGTGAAAAAAGACAGCCAGTGGTTCTATATCCGGAAGGACGGGAGCCTGCTGCCCAGCATGAGCGTGAAAAAGGCCGGGGACTTCCACCAGGGTGTGGCCGTGGTGGACGGAGGCTGGCTTATGGACACCCAGGGAAAGAAATACGCCAAACTGAAGCCCTATGCCTTCGTAGGGGACTTCCAGGACAATGGATTGGCGGAAGTGGGTGTCCGCCGGGCCAGCCACAGCTTCCTGGATTACATCTCCATCGGCTGGGGTTGGGGAGACGGCTGGGGCTGGGGCGGTCCCTACTGGGGTGTGGGCCCGGGCTGGGGCCCCTATTGGGGAGATTACGGTTACCACCATCATCACCATCATCACGGCTGGGGCGGCAGCATCGGTATCTCTCCGGGAGCAGTGATGCCCTCCAGTATGTACCGGGGCTATGTGAACAAACAAGGCCAGGAAGTGATTTCCCCCACCTACAGTTTTGTGTCCCCCTTCTACGGGAAACTGGCCCTCATCCGGGACGAGGGTCACTGGGGTATGGTGGATGCCAAAGGCCAGGTGGTGATCCCGGCAGCCTACGATGCCCTGCTGCCCTTCAGTGAGGGACTGGCCGCCTTCCAGTCGGACAAAAAGTGGGGGTTCATCGACGAGACCAACAAAGTGGTGATCCCCAACCGGTTCGACAGTGTCCAGAACTTCTTCCAGGACCGGACCACAGCAGTGGAAAAGGAAAAAGGCGGGATCATCGACAAAACCGGGAATCCGGTGGCCCCTTTCCGGTCCGAGCTCCGGGAGCTGGGGCCTCTGACAGCGGACCGGGCGGCCTACAAGGACGCCCAAAAGAAGAAATGGGGCTATGTGGATGAAAATGCAAAGGTCGTAATCTCTCCGCAATATGACAAGGCTGGAATTTTCGACTGATTTTTCAAATCGGCTACAAAAAACTATTGACAGAAACAGAACACAGTGGCATAATGTAAACCATACCATTTCAAACAAACACAGGTAATGAACGGGAGCGGAATCGCAGAAACTTCCAGAGAGCCGGCGGCTGGTGTGAGCCGGTAAGCTTCGAGGATTCCTCTCACCCGGGAGCCGCAGGGGGGAAAGACCAGTAGTCCCTGCCGTCCACAGTGCGTTAAACTGAATGAGACCCAACATAGGGTGGTACCGCGTCCATTCGCCCCTATCTGCTTTGCAGCAGGTAGGGGCTTTTTGTGCAAGAGAGGGGAATACGTATGGGAATGACAAGAACACAGAAAATCCTGGCCCGGCATGCCGGCCGTCCGGAGGTGGAAGAAGGGGAACTGCTGGTTTCCCAGGTTGACCTGACCCTGGCCAACGACATTACCGGGCCTCCGGCCATTGACGAATTCGACAAGATCGGCCGTCCGGTATTCAACAAGGACAAGATCGCATTGGTGCCGGACCATTTCTCTCCTCCCAAGGACATCAAATCCGCCACTTTGTGCAAGCATATGCGGGATTTTGCCCGGAAGCATAACATCACCAATTATTTCGAAGTGGGCCGGATGGGCATCGAACACGCCCTGGTGCCGGACAGCGGGCTGGTGGCTCCTGGGGAACTGGTGATCGGGGCTGACTCCCACACCTGCACCTACGGGGCTGTCAACGCCTTCTCCACCGGGGTGGGCCAGACGGACCTGGGGGCAGCCATGGCCAGCGGCCAGACCTGGTTCAAGGTCCCCAAGGCCATCAAGGTGGTGCTTACCGGCAAAAAGCCGGACTATATTTCCGGCAAGGACGTGATCCTGACCCTGATCGGGATGATCGGGGTGGACGGTGCCCTGTACCAGTCCCTGGAATTCTTCGGGGAAGGAGTAGGGGAACTGGCCATGGCAGACCGGTTCACCATCTGCAACATGGCCATTGAAGCCGGAGCCAAAAACGGCATCTTCCCGGTGGATGACAAGACCCGGGCATACCTGAAGGAACGGGGGGTCACCCGGGAATGGGAACCGGTGGAAGCCGATGAGGATGCGGCCTACGACCGGACCATCACCATCGAACTGGACAAGCTGGTGCCGGTGGTGGCCTATCCCCATCTGCCGGAAAACACCCATCCGGCGGCGGAAGGCAAAGACCTGGCCATTGACCAGGTGGTGATCGGGTCCTGCACCAATGGACGGTACGAGGATCTGGCTTCCGCCGCCCGGATCCTGAAGGGACGGAAAGTGGATCCCCGGGTCCGGTGCATCATCATCCCGGCTACCCAGGAAATCTACAAACGGGCCATGGACAACGGGCTGCTGGATATCTTCATCGAAGCTGGTGCAGCGGTTTCCACTCCCACCTGCGGACCCTGCCTGGGCGGCTACATGGGCATCCTGGCTGCCGGGGAACGGTGCGTTTCCACCACCAACCGGAATTTCCGGGGCCGCATGGGCCATGTGGACAGCGAAGTCTACCTGGCCAGCCCGCTGACGGCTGCTGCCAGCGCCGTTACCGGTCACATCACTGATCCCAGGGAGGTACTGAAATGAGTAAAGTATGGCGTTACGGAGACCATGTGGACACGGATGTAATCATCCCCGCCCGCTACCTGAACATCTCCGATTTCAAGGAACTGAGTGAACATGCCATGGAAGACATCGACACCACCTTTGCCCCCAATGTAAAACCCGGGGACATTATGGTGGCCGGCCGGAACTTCGGCTGCGGGTCTTCCCGGGAACACGCCCCCATTGTGATCCAGCAGAAAGGGGTCGCCTGCATCATTGCGGAAAGCTTTGCCCGGATCTTCTACCGGAATGCCATCAACATCGGCCTGCCGGTGCTGGAAATCGGGGAAGAAGCCAAAAAGATCCAGGCCGGAGACCAGGTGGAAGTGGATTTTGACAAGGGAGAAATCCATGTGGTGAACAAGAACCTGACCATCAAGACCCATCCCCTGCCGGCCTTTGTCCGGAAAATCGCCGAAGCCGGCGGTCTCATCAATTATGTGAAAGGAGTCCATGCCTGATGAAAGTCACTGTATTGGCCGGGGACGGCATCGGCCCTGAAATCACCGATGCGGCTCTGGAAGTCCTGAAGAAAACGGCGGAAGTGTTCGGCTTGGACATTTCCTATGACCATAAACTCATGGGGGGCTGTGCCTATGACAAGTTCGGCACCCCTCTGCCGGAAGAAACCATCGCCAGCGCCAAGGCTGCTGACGGGGTCCTGCTGGGGGCCGTAGGGGGTCCCAAATGGGATCATATCGAAGACGTGACCAAACGGCCGGAAAAGGGCCTTTTAGGCATCCGGAAGGCCCTGGGACTCTACTGCAACCTGCGTCCGGTCCAGGTGCGGCCCTACATGGCCCATCTGTCTCCCCTGAAGACGGAACGGGCGGAAGGGGCCGATCTGGTCATCGTCCGGGAGCTCACCGGGGGCATCTATTTCGGGGAACACCGGGAAGCTGCCCTGGTGGACGGGGTGGAAACCGCCTCTGACGTGGAAAAATACACCCGTCCGGAAGTGGAACGGATTGCCGTAAAAGCCTTCGAGGCAGCCCGGCTGCGCCGGGGCAAGGCGACCAGCGTGGACAAGGCCAATGTGCTGGGGGCCTCCCGGATGTGGCGGAAAATCGTGGAAGAAATCCATGAGGCCAAGTATCCTGATGTGGAACTGAACCATTTTTATGTGGACAACTGCGCCATGCAGCTGGTCCTGAACCCGAAACAGTTCGACGTGATCCTTACCAACAACATTTTCGGGGATATCCTCAGTGACGAAGCCTCCACCATTGCCGGCAGCATCGGGCTCCTGCCTTCTGCCAGCCTGGGGGACGGCACCGGGCTCTATGAACCCATCCACGGCAGCGCCCCGGACATTGCCGGAAAGGACATTGCCAATCCCCTGGGGACCATCCTGTCTGCTGCCATGCTGCTGCGCTATTCCCTCCATCAGGAAGAAGCCGCCCGGGCCATCGAAAGGGCCGTGGACGAGGTGATGAAAGCCGGCTACCGGACTCCGGACCTGGCCGGAGAAGGACTCACCACCGTAGGCACGAAGAAAATGGGCCAACTGGTGGCGGAAGCGGTGAGAAAATAAGGGGTCTGCTGCCTGGGCAACAGACTGTCCCCGGTCAGCTGTCAATGGTCAGCGGCCGAAGGAGAAAAAGCTGCCTGGAAAGGCAGCTTTTTCTGATGAAGGAGATGAAAATCATGACCCAATGGGCGGACGGGAAAATACGGTGTTTCTGGGCCAACCCCAACAATCCCCGGTACATCCGGTACCATGATGAGGAATGGGGACGGCCGGTCCATGAGGACCGGAAACTGTTCGAAATGCTGCTTTTGGAAACCTTTCAGGCCGGCCTTTCCTGGGAATGTGTGCTGAACAAGCGGGAAGGGTTCCGGCAGGCCTTTGACGGCTTTGACCCGGAAATCATTGCCCGTTATACGGAAGAAAAAACAGAAGCCCTCCGGCAGGATCCCGCCATTATCCGGAACCGGCTGAAGATCCGGGCGGCGGTGACCAATGCCCGGGTGTTCCTGGCCATCCAAAAGGAATGGGGGACCTTCGACCGGTACCTGTGGCACTGGACGGAAGGAAAGACCATCCGGGAAACGGGCCTTGCCCATTCCCCTCTGTCCGACGCCCTGTCCAAAGACCTGAAGAAGCGGGGTATGAAATTCGTGGGCACCACGGTGGTCTACTCCCTCCTCCAGGCCGTAGGAGTCATCTGGAGCCACGAGAAGGGGTGCTGGCTGGAGCAGCAAAAGGGGGTGTGAAAAAAAATTCACACCCCCTTTTTTCATTTACATCTTCTTCACCGGCACCAGCCCCCGTCCCAGGGAAATCTGCCCGGTCCGGGCGATTTCGATGATCTGGTAGTCTTCCAGGACTTCCAGCAGGGCGTCGATGTGGTCTTCCCGGCCGGTGAGCCGGAGCACCAGGGACTTTTTCTGCACGTCCACCACTTTGGCATGGAACAGGTCCGCCAGGTTGGTCAGCTCTTCCCGCACCTGTGGGGTGGGGGCGCTGACCTTGATCATGGCCAGTTCGTAGCTCACAAAGGGAGCGTCGTCCAGGTTCACCACCTTGATCACATCGATGAGCTTGGCCAGCTGTTTGATGGCCTGGTCCAGCTCGTACCGGTCCTCTACGGACACCACGATGTTGATCCGGGTCACGTCCCGTTCTTCCGTATAGCCGGCGTTGATGAACTCGATGTTGATGGCCCGGCGGCTGATCAGTCCGGCTACATGGGTCAGGACCCCGGGCTTGTTGTCGGCCAGGATGGCCAGATGCTGTCGGATCATGCTTTTTTTCCTCCCGTTACCATTTCATCCAGTTTCTTGCCTCCAGGGACCATGGGATAGACATTTTCGTCCGGCGGGATGGTCACTTCCAGAAGGGCCGGGCCATCCTGGGCAAAGAGCCTGTCCAGGGCGGAACCCAGCTGGTCCTCTTTTTCCACCGTCCAGGCCGGTACCCCCATGGAGCGGGCGATTCTGGCAATGGACGGATTGGCGGTCAGGTCGGATTCGGCAAAATGGCCTTGGTAGAACATCCCCTGCCACTGATGGACCATGCCCAGGGTGTTGTTCCGCAGGACCACAGTCTTTACGGCAATGCCGTATTTGTGGAGGGTGGCAAATTCCTGGCAGTTCATCATGATGCTGCCATCCCCGGTGATCAGCACCACCGGGCTGTCCGGGGCTCCCAGTTTGGCGCCCAGGGCGGCGGGCAGGCCGTAGCCCATGGTGCCCAGGCCCCCGGAAGTGATGAAGTGGTGGGGGCTGGATACCGGATAGAACTGGGCCGCCCACATCTGGTGCTGGCCCACATCGGTGGCGGCAATGGAATCGGGACCGGCCTTTTGGGCCAGCTGTTCCAGCACCACCTGGGGAGAAAGCCCTCTGTCAGAAGAAGGACGGGTCCCGGAAGGATGGCCGGCCTTCATTTCCTGGAGCTCCTGGCGCCAGGTGACGGTCTGGACCGCCGGAATGGGGGCGGCTTCCAGTTTCTTCCAGAAGGCGGGCAGAGACCAGCGGAGATCCCCGTTCACACTGAGATCCGCGTGGACGATCTTGTTGATTTCCACCTGGTCGATGTCGAAATGGACGATCCGGGCTTTGGGAGCGAAGTTGGCCACGGATCCGGTGACCCGGTCGTCGAACCGGGCCCCCACTGTGAGCAGCAGGTCACACTGGGTGATGGCCATGTTGGCGGTCCAGGTGCCGTGCATGCCGGCCATGCCCAGGTTTTCCTCCCACGCGTCGGGGATGGCTCCTTTGCCCATAAGGGTGTATACCACTGGCAGCTGGGCAGACTTGACGATCTGCCGGAGGGTGTCCGCAGTGTCGGACAGGACCACTCCGCCGCCCACCATCAAAAGGGGACGGTGCGCCTCCCGGAGAGCCTCCAGGGCCCGGTCCACTTCGTCTTCCCGGCCCTCCTGGAGAGGCTGATACCCACGGAGAGAGACGGTTTCCGGATATTCGTAGTCAAAGGCCGTGTCGAACACATCCTTGGCCACGTCCACCAGCACCGGTCCCGGCCGGCCGCTCCGGGCGATGTAGAAGGCTTCCTTCAGCACCCGGGGCAGGTCCTGGACCTTTTTCACCAGATAGTTGTGCTTGGTGATGGGGGTGGTGATGCCGGAAATGTCCGCTTCCTGGAAGGAATCCCGGCCGATGAGATGGGTGGCCACCTGGCCGCTGATCACCACCAGAGGGATGGAATCCATATTGGCGGTGGCAATGCCGGTGACCATGTTGCAGACTCCGGGACCGCTGGTGGCAAAGCAGACACCCACTTTCCCGGTGGCCCGGGCATAGCCGTCCGCTGCATGGACGGCCCCCTGTTCATGGCCGGTGAGGATATGGGGGAATTTCATCCGGTACAGAGCATCATACAGGCTCAGTACGGCCCCTCCAGGATAGCCGAAGACAACCTGGACCTGTTCTTTTCGCAAACTTTCGATGACGGCTTCTGCACCGGTGATTTTCATGGTTTCCCCTGCCTCCTTTAAAGCTGGAATGGTTGTGGATTACTCGTTTTTGTCGTTTTCATGGAGCCAGGGCATCATGCTGCGCAGTTTTTCCCCGACTTTTTCGATGGGATGTTCCGCATGCTGACGGCGCATGGCCAGGAAGTGAGCCCGGCCGCCGGCACGGTTTTCCAGCAGCCAGTCTTTGGCGAAGGTGCCGTCCTGGATATCCTTCAGAACCTGTTTCATGGCAGCTTTGGAATCCTGGGTCACCACTTTCGGGCCGGCGGTATAGTCCCCATATTCGGCGGTGTCGGAAATGGATTTCCGCATTTTGGCCATGCCGCCTTCGTACATCAGGTCCACGATCAGTTTCATTTCATGGAAGGTTTCAAAGTAGGCGATTTCAGGCTGATAGCCGGCTTCGCACAGGGTTTCGAATCCGTTGGTGATCAGCTGGCAGATGCCGCCGCACAGGACAGCCTGCTCCCCGAACAGGTCGGTTTCCGTTTCTTCCTGGAAGGTGGTCTGGATGACCCCGGCACGGGTGCCGCCGATGCCTCTGGCATAGGCCAGGGCCAGGTCGAAGCATTTGCCCGTGGCATCCTGTTCCACCGCGAATACATCAGGGACGCCGCCCCCTTCTACAAAAGTCCGGCGGACCAGATGGCCCGGACCTTTGGGAGCCACCATGAACACGTCCACATCAGCGGGAGGGACGATCTGCTTGAAATGGACGTTGAACCCATGGGCAAAAGCCAGGGCGCTGCCGCTTTTCAGGTTGGGAGCGATTTCGGCTTTGTACACATCGGCCTGCTTTTCATCAGGGATCAGGACCATGGTTACGTCAGCAGCGGCTACCGCTTCGGCTACGGTCTTCACTTCCAGGCCGGCAGCCCGGGCCACATCGGCGGATTTGCTGCCTTTGTACAGGCCCACCACCACGTTGACGCCGCTTTCCTTCAGGTTCAGGGCATGGGCATGGCCCTGGCTGCCGTAGCCGATGACGGCCACCGTCTTGTCCTTCAGTACGCTCCAGTTAACGTCCTTGTCATAAAATACTTTTGCCATGGGAAACATCTCCTTTGAAAATAGAAATAAAATGGGGATACGCTGCAGGGGTCTTTCGTATAAAAAAATCCGTCCCTATGAAAATAGGGACGGAAAGTTTCCGCGATACCACCCTGGTTCTCCGGCCATTGCTGGCCTGGAGCGCTCTGCAACGTACTATCATACGCGTTCCGGTTAACGGGGGAAAGCCGTCCGTGCTTACTGTCTTTCAGCAGGCTCCTGGGGGAGGATTTTCGTTTGCCGGTTTCTGCTGGCTCTCACCATCTGTCAGCTCTCTGGGAGAAACGGGAAGCAAAGTACTCGTTCCCTTCATGGGATTTGCCTTGTTCACTTGGTTTGAAAAGGATGGTGTCAGTATACATTGTACAAGAACAGTTGTCAACAGGATTTTTGAAAAAGTTCCAAAAGCACAAAACAAAAATAAAAAGTGTAAAGAATGTAATAGCCATTTTTCTATTTCCGGAACCGGTAGCCCACGCCCCATACGGTTTCGATGTACTCCGGTTTGGTGGTGGAGGTCTCGATCTTTTCCCGAATCCGGTTCACGTGGACGGAGACCGTGGCCGTGTCTCCCAGGGAATCTTCTCCCCAGATCCGCTCGAACAGGGTCTCCTTGCTGAACACAATCCCCGGATGTTCCGCCAGGAACAGCAGCAGAGCGAATTCCTTGTTGGGCATGGTCACTTCTTTCCCGTCCACATAGACCCGGTGGCCTTCCCGGTCGATGGTCAGGCCGCCTCGCTGGAGCACCGGGCTGGCGGCTTTCTGGCCGGTGAGCTGCCGGTACCGCTGGAGATGGGACTTTACCCGGGCCACCAGTTCTCCCGGGCTGAAGGGCTTCACGATATAGTCATCGGCGCCCAGGCCCAGGCCTCGGATCTTGTCCACATCTTCCTGCCGGGCGGACACCAGAAGGATGGGGATGTTCCGCTTTTCCCGGATCTGCCGGCACACCTGGAACCCATCCAGCCCCGGCAGCATAATGTCCAGCAGCACCAGATCCACCTCTGGTTCCAGGGCTTTTTTTCCCCCGGAGGGGCCGTCCGGGGCGATTTCCACCTGATAGCCGTTGGCTTCCAGATAATCCCGTTCCAGTTCCGCTATATCCCTGTCATCTTCCACAATCAGGATCTTTTCCATTGTTCCCATTCTCCTCCAAAGAAAATTCCATGCATATTTTCAGGCCCCTGGGCTGATTGGCCTCCGCCCAGATCTTTCCCTTCATGGTTTCCACGATTTTCCGGACCACCGCCAGTCCCAGGCCGCTGCCGGCGGACACATGGCTCCGGGCCCGGTCCGTCCGGTAGAAGCTTTCAAAGATCCGGTCCAGCTGGTCCGGGGCCACTCCGGATCCGTTGTCCGCCAGTTCCAGCCGTACCCGGTTCTGTCCGTCAGAGAACAGGTGGAATTGGGCGGTGCCGGTTTTTTCCGTTTTGTATTTCCAGCTGTTGCTCAGCAGGTTGTCCAGCACCCGGGCAAACTGGTCCCGGTCCATTTTCACAGGGGCCCGGTCCAGGGTGCTTTCCAGAGTCACCTGGAGGCCGTTCTGTTCCCAGTGATCCTTTTGTTCCTCCACATAGTCCTTCAGACAGGCGCAAAGATCCACCGTTTCCCAATGGAAGGGAACCTGGTCCAGATCCAGTTTGGAAAACAGGAACAGGGTCTGGTTCAGTTTGGCCATGCTTTCGGTGGTTTCCAGGATTTTCTGGAGGTACCGCTGCTGTTTTTCCGGGGTGTCCGCGATCCCGTCCTGGAGCCCGGAGGCATAGCCCTGGATTTTGGTGAGAGGGGTGGCCAGGTCGTGGGCGATCCCTGCCAGCATTTCCTTCCGGCTCCGGTCATACTGCTCCCGTTTTTCCCGGGCATGGCGCAGTTCCAGCCGGGTGGTCTCAAAGGCCCGGAGGGTGTCTCCGATTTCATCCCGGCTGTCGGCTTTCACCGGGGTATCCAGGTCTCCCCGGCTCACCTGGGCGGCCACCCGGCGGAGTTTGTTCAAAGGCTTCAGCAGCTGGACGGCCATAAGCCGGCTGAGAGCCAGGCCTGCCAGGGCAGCGGTCAGCATCACCAGCAGGAAGGCTCCTACGAAGCTGCCCTTGAACAGTTCCTTGGAGTGCATGGCGAACCGGTCGTCGGTTTCCACCAGCGGGTCAGCCCCCACCACATAGGTTTCCACGCCGGTCTGGAGGGAACGGTAGTAGAAGGCCACTCCTTTTTTTCCCCAGCTGATGCCACCCCGGCCTTCCGGTACCTGCTGGAGAGTGGCGGTGCGGATTTCCTCCGGCTGCTGCCCTTCCGTCACATAGAAGGGCTGGCCGTTCCGTTCCAGCAGTACCCGGAGCCCCTGGTCTTCCAGATGGTCACTGACCAGCAGCAGAGGTTTGGGTTTGTCCGGGTTGTAATGGTCTGACCGGACCCGGAGCCGGGTCAGTTCAAACTGGATGGACAGAGTGGGGCCGCTTTCCGGCCAGATGAAGGAAAGGACGCTGGCACGGTTCAGGTTTTCTATACCAAAGATCCAGAAAATCCCCACACTGAGCACCATGAAGCAGAGTACAGGGGTCAGGATCATCAGATAGTTGGCGGCCAGCAGCCGTTTCCGGATGGGAAGGTCTTTCCAGCGCATAGGTTCCACAGTCCCGCCCGGGAAAAGCGGGAGGCTCCTTTCTTTTTGAATGTCTTCTTATTATAGCATTTTTCCCGGGGCCTCCGGATGGAAGGAAAGATTGTTTCGAAAGAGTTTATGGGCTGTTTCTTTCTTTACAATTAAAAAATAAAAAAACAGGAGAATGCAACAAAAACACAAAAAATCATTGACAAGCGTCCTCACGGGAGATAAAATAGCGACAATTCACAATTTCAAATCTCAATCCCATGAGGGGAAAGAGTAGTCCGGGGGAAGCTGACAGAGAGATGGCGGCAGGTGCGAGCCATCAGGGGAACCTGGAGGAAACTGGTCCCGGAGGAGACAGGCTGAAGCAGTGCAGTAGGCCTGGACGGTGTTCCCCGTTACCGGAAGCGCGTATGACTGTACGTGGCAAAGTGTCCCGGACCAGCAATGGACCGGGGAAACAGGGTGGTACCGCGGATTTTTCCGTCCCTTTGGAGGGACGGATTTTTTTATTTCTGCGGCCACCGTCAAATCGACTTTCCCCACCCGGGTTCCGATACCAGAACCCATTGAAAAGGATCAGGGCCACGATACCAGGGCCCAGTTGAAAAGGAAACAGCGTTGAAGGAGGACCTCTTATGGAAATGACCGGCGCAGAAGCCATCCTTGCATGTCTCAAAGCAGAACAGGTCCCGGTGGTTTTCGGCTACCCGGGAGGGGCCGTACTGGGCCTGTATGATGCCATTTACAAAACCAACTTTCCCCATATTCTCACCGGCCACGAACAGGGGGCCATCCACGCGGCGGACGGGTACGCCCGGGCCACCGGAAAGGTGGGGGTGTGCATTGCCACCAGCGGCCCCGGGGTCTGCAACATGGTGACGGGGATTGCCACTGCCAACATGGATTCCATTCCCCTGGTGATCATCAGCGGTCAGGTGGCCACCTCCCTGATCGGTCAGGACGCCTTCCAGGAGGCGGACACCGCAGGGATCACCACTCCCATTACCAAATACAACTATCTGGTCCGGAAGGTGGAGAACCTGCCCCAGGTGCTGAAAGAAGCCTTTTACATTGCCCGGACCGGCCGGCCGGGACCGGTGCTCATCGACATCGTCACCGACGTGTTCGATGCCAGACTGGATTTCCAGTATCCCCAGGAGGTCCATCTCCTGGGCTACCAGGGGAGTCTCCATCCCCGGCAGTCCGATGTCCGGCGGGCGGCGGAAGCCTTCCGCCGGGCCCACCGTCCGGTGATCATGGCCGGAGGCGGGGTGATCCTGTCTGGCACCGGAGGAGTGCTTACGGAACTGGCCCGAAAAACCGGGATCCCGGTGGTCACCACTCTGATGGGGAAAGGGGCCGTGCCCGATTCCCTCCCCCAGAACCTGGGGATGCTGGGGATGCACGGCAGCTACGCCGCCAATATGGCAGTATCCGGCTGTGACCTGCTGCTGGCTTTCGGGGTCCGGTTCGACGAACGGTCCACCGCCAAGGCCAGCCTGTTTGCCCCGGCAGCCCGAATCGTCCACTTCAATATGGAACCGGGGGAAATCAACAAGATCATCCCGGTCCAGGTGGCGGTGCCCGGCGATCTCCAGGAATCCCTGCCCCTTTTTGCCAGTCTGGTGGAACCTCTGGCAGAAGCCGTTAAAGAGCAGACGGCTCCCTGGCGGGAACAGGGAGAAGAAATGAAACGGGAGGTCCCCTGCAGCGCCCATGGGTGCACCGGGGGGATTTCTCCGGAAACCGCCCTGAAACAGGCGGCGGCCCGGGCTCCCCAGGACACCCTTGTGGTCACCGACGTGGGCCAGCACCAGATGTGGGCGGCCCAGTTCTTCCCTACGGAACAGCCCCGGCATTTCCTTACTTCCGGAGGGCTGGGCACCATGGGGTTCGGCCTTCCTGCCGCCCTGGGAGCCAAAGTGGGGAAACCGGACAAAACCGTCCTCCTGATTACCGGGGACGGGAGCATTTTGATGAACTGTCAGGAATTCACCACTCTGCCCACCTACGGCATCCAGGTGAAGACCATCGTCCTGCGGAACGGCCAGCTGGGCATGGTGCGCCAGCTCCAGGGCCTGTTCCGGGGAGGCCGGTATTCCCAGACCAAACTGATCCGGAAGCCCTCCATGGCCAAAATTGCGGAAGCCATGGGGATCCATTCCCGGAGCATTTCCCGGCCGGAAGAGCTGGCAGCAGGTCTGGAGTTCCTGTTTGGGTCGGAGGAATCCGCCCTGCTGGAAATCATCATTCCCGAGGATGAACGGGTCTATCCCATGGTCCCGGGCAGCAAAGGGCTGGATCAGATGATCCTGGGCCCGGAAGAGAAATAAGGAGGAAAACCCATGAAATGGCAGCATATCGCCCTTCTGGTCAACAACCGGCCGGGAGTCCTGTCCCATGTGGCCGGACTCATTGCCCGCCGGAACATCAATATCGAATGCCTGAACGTAGGCTACACGGAAATCCCGGAAATCAGCCGGATCAACCTGGTGGTGGGAGTGGAAAGCCGGTTCCAGCTGGACCAGGCCATCCACCAGCTGAGCCATCTCATCGATGTAATCAAGGTGGTGAACCTGGATGATGCCCCCCTGGTGAGCTATGAACTGACCCTGATCAAGGTCAGCGCCCCTACCCCCCAGATCCGGGAAGAACTGACCAACATTGCTGGCCTGTTCCATGCCAAGATCGTGGATGTGTATCCGGATTCCCTGATTTTCCGGCTTACGGGACGACAGGATCATATTGAGGCCTTAAAGCAGATGCTCCGGAGCTACACCGTCCTGGAAATCGCCACCACCGGCCAGATTGCCCTGGGACGGGGGCCCCAGACGGTGAAGGACAGCCTGCTGGCCGCACCCCGGCCGGAAGAAACGGAACCGGCTGAAAGGAAAGGAGAACAGCCATGAGCCAGAACCAGACCGCGGATTTCCGCCTGTTTGCCCGTTTGTCCGTCCTCCGGAACCTCCGCCGGGATCCGGTAATCCACAGCCTGGCCAAAGCCCAGGCCCATCCGGAACGGGAGAAACACCTGGCCCGGGCCCGGGAAGCTGTCCTGGCCGCCGCTGAAGAGCTGGGCCTTGCCGGGAACCTGTGGCAGGGATACTTTTTCCATCTCCTGGCAGAAGGGGACAACCTGGCCGCCCAGGTGGCGGAAAACCGGGGCACCGCCGGCAGCGGCCTTCTGGCGGCTCTCACCCGGGACCTAGAGGCCCTCCGTCCCTTTTTGGACCTGTCCGGGCAGGCGGTGTTCCAGGACGGGTTCTATGACCATTATGAACCCAGCCGGCCGGGCCGGGAGAACCTGGAAAGCCAGCTGGCCCGGCAATTGAAAGAAACCCCTGAAGCCGCCGGACAGGCCCGGCTGCTGCTCCACCATTACCAGCGGTACGGCCGGGGAAAAATGGCCCGGTATGAAGCCTTCTGCCTGGATGCCAAAGGACGGTTCCAGGGAATCGCCGACTTTCCCCATTACGCCTGGGACGATATCCTGGGTTATGAGGACCAGAAGGAGAAGCTCCTGGCCAATACCCGGCAGTTCATGGCCGGACGGGGCTGCAACAATGTGCTGTCCACCGGCAGCCGGGGCACCGGGAAGTCCACCTCCATCAAGGCCCTGATCCCCCTGTTCAGTGCCCAGGGCCTGCGGCTGGTCCAGATCAAGCGGGATCAGCTCCAGCTCCTGGCGGAAGCCATGGAACGGGCCGGGAAGATCCGCAGCCACCGGTTCCTGTTCTTTTTCGACGACCTGTCCTTCGATGAGAACGAAAAGGAATACAAGTACCTGAAATCCGCCATTGACGGAGGGGCTGCTCCCCAGCCGGACAATGTGATGCTGTGCGCCACCAGCAACCGGCGGCACCTGCTGAAGGAAACCTGGACGGACCGGAGCGACGACCTGGAGGCGGAAGTGTACCGGGAAGACGCCACCAATGAATCCATTTCCCTGTCCGACCGGTTTGGGCTGATCCTCCATTTCGGGGCTCCCACCCAGCAGGAATACCTGGCCATCATCGACCATGAACTCCGGAAAGAAGGCATCCAGCTGTCCCCGGAAGAACTCCGGGTGGAAGGGGTCCGGTGGGAAATGGAACACTCCGGCCGGAACGGAAGGATCGCCAAACAGTTCGTCCAGTGGTATCTGGGGAATCATTGAGAGGGTTGCTGCGTCTGCAGCAGCCCCTTTTTCATGTCTGATAACCGCCGTTTTTTTCTGGTACAATATAGGCAGAACAGGAGGGGAAACCATGAAAAAGACGGTGTTGTATATGGATAAGGTGGAAAGTCCCTTGGGGACCATCCTCTTGAGCAGCCATGGAGAAAAGCTGAATGGGCTGTGGTTCCAGGGAGAGAAGTATGAAGAAATCCGGATGAAAAACGAAGACGGTGTGGAAGAACGGCCGGATCTCCCTGTATTCCAGGAAACCCGGCGTTGGCTGGACCTGTATTTCCAGGGGAAAGATCCAGGCTTCACGCCTCCCCTTGAACTGTCCGGCAGTGATTTCCGGCAGCAGGTAGGGCGGATCATGCTGACCATTCCTTACGGAAAGACCATGACCTATGGCGCCATTGCCCGGGAAATGGCCCGGAGGGAGGGAAAGGAGCGGATGTCGGCACAGGCCGTGGGAGGAGCGGTGGGCCACAATCCCATCAGCTTGATCATTCCCTGCCATCGGGTGGTGGGGACCAGCGGAAGCCTGACCGGATACGGCGGCGGTATGCCCCGGAAAGTGTGGCTGCTGGAACATGAAGGAATCGATCTGAAAGCCTCCGGTTTCACCATACCGAAAAAAGGGACTGCCCTGTAACAGGGACAGTCCTTTTTGCTTCCAGGAGATTCAGGTTCTTCCCCACACGGTCCAGCGTCCTCCTTCTCCCAGTTTCTCCCAGTCTCCCGGGACCTGCTGGAGGAAGTCTTTCTGGCTGCTCTGGTCCACCAGCACAATGAGCCGTCCCGTATCCGGCAGATCTTCCAGGGCTTGGAAGGGCATCATGTTCTTGGCGTTCCAGCTGATTCCTTCCGGCCGCATCTGCTGCAGCCGCTGCCGGGTTACCAGCCGGGGAGCGGGAATCTTGCTGTAATAGGTGAAGGAAACCGGATACCGGCCCCCGTACACGTACACCGGCACCCCGGGCACATGATGGGCGGAAACCAGCTGGGCCACATCCCAGGCGGAAGCCTGGCGGCACAAAGGGGCGGCCAGCACAAAAGACAGCACCGTGAACAGCAGGCCCATGGCCGCGGCTGCCCGTTTCACCCAGTACTGGAGATCCAGCCGGCTGGCGGCACAGGCCAGGCCTATGGCCAGCGGGGGCAGGTAGGGGAAGGTGTAGGTGGGATATTTGGTGGCCATGCATTCAAAGAAGAACCAGGTGACCAGCACCCACAGGAACAGGAACCGCTGCCGGTCGTCCAGGCTTTTCCAGAAGGTCCGGGTCTTGATCCGTTCCTTCAGGGTCTTCCCGTATTTCTTCCACAGCCAGGGCAGGCTCAGGCTCCAGGGGAAGCAGCCAATGAGGAAAATCAGGAAGTAATACCACCAGGTGTTGTTCCGGGGATGTTCGGACACCGTGGCCCGGAGCACATTGTGGACCCCGATGAACCCGTCCAGGAAGGCAGAACCGTGACGGAGAGTCATGGGAACGTACCACAGTCCCGCGATGAAAAGGGACAGCAGGATCCCCCGGAACAGCTTCATGTGGGCCAGGGTCTTGAAATCCCGGTTCCCGGCCAGGTAGGCCAGGATAATCAGGCCGGGGAGCACCAGACCCAGAGGCCCTTTGGTCAGGATGGCCACCCCGGCCAGGACATAGGCTCCGTAATACAGACGGGGCCGTTTTTCTGTCTTGGCAAGGTAGAACAGCATCAGGGCTCCATCTATGGCAACAAACAGGGTCATGTCGGTGATCACCGCCTTGGCCAGGTAGAAATATTCCACACTGGTGGCCATAATGAGACCGCTGAGGAATCCCACATTCCGGCTGTACAGCTTCTGGGCGAACCAGTAGGTCTGGAGCACCCCGATGGTGCCGAAAACCGCCGGGAAGAACCGGGCGGCAAAGGAAGTCTCTCCAAACAGTTGGAAGGCCGCCAGCAGTTCTCCGTAGAACATCCAGGGTTTGTCATACCAGTAGTTTCCGTAGATCCGGGGGGAAAGCCAGTCCCCGGAAGCCAGCATCTCCTTGGCGGTAAGGGCATAGTTGGATTCCACCGGATCGGTGATCAACAGCTGTCCGTTGCCGGCAAAGAACAGCACCAGGCTCAGCAGCAGAAGCAGAAAAGCAGGCCAGTGCCGGTGATAAAAGCCCAGCAGCGGATTGTCGTCATGTTCCCAATATTCCATATCCGGATCCTCCCATATCTTGATGGTTCCAGTATAGAAGGGAATCTTAAAGGAAAATTAAACACAATCGAAGGATTGATTAAAGAAAAGGAGGACAGCTGTACGTACGACTGCTGGTATGACAGGAAGAAAAAATAAAATGCGGAAAATTCCAAAAACCTGTACTTTAGTACAGTGTCAAGACAGCGAAAGTTTTTTATAATAAAAGCACCAAATGGAAAATCTTTAGACGGCAGATGAAATCCTACTCACAATAATTCAGAATATTCAATGTTATCTTCTCCCCAATGTTCAATTGCTCAGGAGGTGGCAGGTATGAACAGGATTTTCAAGGTAGTGTGGAATCGGTCCCGGAATGATTACATGGTAGGGTCTGAACTCATTTCCCGTTGTTCCGGATGCCGCAGTGAAACCCGGGGATCTGGGAGCAGCGGACTGAAGAAACTGCTGTTAGTGAGTTTCTGTGGATTGACGCTGCTGAACGCCGGACCGGCCCTGGCGGCGGAAACCGGAGAATCAGCGGAAAGCCCTCCCGCTGCTGTCCATTATTTCAGTGTAAATCCGGAAGACGGCAATCGGGACAGGAATTACTTCAATGATGGAGCCAAGGGAATTGATTCCCTGGCTGTGGGTGCCGGGGCTTATGCCGATGGGACCATGGGAGCCACTGCCCTGGGCAATGATGCCCATGCAGAAGGGGAACGGGCCCTGGCCATAGGGAGCGGTTCCCGGGCCACAGGGTTGGATGCCATTGCCATCGGCACCGGGTCCCAGGGAGAAGCCAATGGCACCAATGCCATTGCCATTGGAGAACAGTCCCTTGCCAGAGGCATTTATACCACGGCAGTAGGCAGTTATTCCGAAGCCACCGCAGAAGGAGCCGTGGCCCTGGGGCAGCAGGCCAAGAGCAAAGGGGCATACAGCACCAGCATCGGCCTTATGGCCAACGGCATGTATGAAGGAGGCACGGCCGGGGATCATTCCACCGCCGTAGGCGCCTATTCTGAATCTTCCGGACTGGCTTCCACAGCTCTGGGCGGCTTCAGCAAAGCTACGGACAAGTTTGCTTCCGCCCTGGGGTATGGCAGCAGCGCTGGACTGCGGGGTACGGCGGTGGGAGCCGCCAGTCAGGCCGCCGGTGAAGGGGGAACTGCCGTGGGACTGCTGAGCAGTGCTTCCGCCCCTGGCTCCCTGGCCCTGGGTATGAGTTCCGTAGCTGACCGGGAAGCCGGCTGGCAGGGGTACCATCCGGTGTATGGACAGATGCAGGATACTTCTCCTGCCTGGCAGTCCAGCTGGGGTGCCGTGTCCGTAGGGGCCGGTCCTTCCCAGGATAATGATGGCCGGCCGATTCCCCAGCGGACCCGGCAGATCATCAACCTGGCCGCCGGGACTGCAGACACCGACGCGGTGAACGTGGCCCAGCTGAAGGAAGCCATGAGCGATGCCCGAATCTCCATCCATGCCGGAGAAGGGATCATCGTGGAGAAACTGGGAACGGAATACACCATCAAAGCCAATCTGAACGGATTGAGCAACGAACATGGAACGGTACATATCCTGTCCGACCCCAGTGAGCTTCCCGGCACCCAGGACGGGCCGGAACTCAGACCGGCCAGAGCTGCCCTGCGGGCAGTGGCGGAACCGGAAACTGACGACGGGGGAGCAGTCCATGTAGGCTACGTGGCCAACGAGGTGGATTTTGCCACCGACGACGGGAATACCGCCAAACTCAACGACGGGGGTACCGTCAATGTACTGGGCGGGGACAACATCCATACGGCTTCCAGTTCCACTACAGACGAAAATGGCCGGACTGTGGACAATATCCACATCCATCTGGATAAGAAAATCCAGGTGGACAGTGTGACCATCGGGGAAAAGGGCCCGGTGCTGAACCAGGATGGCCTGGATATGAAGAATCTCTCCATCACCCATGTGGCACCGGGAGAAATTTCGGCTGCCTCTACCGATGCAGTGAATGGCAGCCAGCTTCACGCCACCAACCAGATGGTCCAGGAAAATCGGCAGAACATCACCCAGCTGGGGAACTCTCTGAACAAACTGGATGCCCGGGTGAACCGGGTAGGTGCCGGGGCCGCCGCTTTGGCAGCTCTCCAGCCCCTGGACTTTGATCCGGATGACAAATGGGATTTTGCCGCCGGATACGGCAATTATGCTGGAGCCCATGCCATGGCCATCGGGGCCTATTACCGGCCGACGGAAGATGTGATGTTCAGTGTGGGAGGCTCCTTCGGCGGAGGGGAGAATATGGTCAATGCCGGAGTCACCTTCAAACTGGGCAAAGGAGGCAAAGTGACCACCTCCAAGACGGCCATGGCCAGGGAAATCAGCATCCTCCGCAGCAATGTGGAAGAACTGAAAGCCATCGTCAGCCGCCAGAGTGCCCTGATCGATCAGCTGACTGCAAAAGAACGGTAAGGAAAAGGGGCTGTTGCGTATGCAACAGCCCCGTCAAAAGTCAGCTGGGGATGGAGGAAACAAGGGGGTCCCAACGGTCACTGACCGTTGACCGCTGACAAAAAGAAAAGGTGCTGCACGTTCTGTGCAGCACCTTTTCTTTTTACGCATCCCGATTTTCCAGGTAATTCAGCACATTGTCTTCGCTGCGCCGGAGATGTTTTTCCATGGCATTTTTTGCGGCAACCGGGTTGTGGTTTTGGATGTTTTCCAGGATCTGGATATGCTCTTCCGTGGAAAGCCGGTAGTGCTGCTGTTCTTCCGGAATGGCATGGCCGGTGCTGGGACCGTTCCACAGTTCCATGAGATAACTGGTCAGTTTCTGGTTGTCGGCAGCTTCCCAGATGGCCATATGGATGGTCTGGTTCAGTTCCTCATAGCTTTTGCTGTCAATGGGGCCTTTGGTGTCGGCCAGGGCTCTGAGCTTTGCCATCAGCTCTTCTCCATTTTTCAGACCGTTCTGTGCGGCCTTGTAGGCGGCGGTGGATTCCAGGAGGATGCGCATTTCAAAAGTATCCTGGATGAATTTCCTGTCGATTTTATTGACGATGGCACCTTTGCTCATGCGCAGGGTGATCAGGCCTTCGGCCGCCAGAGTCTGAAAGGCCTCCCGGACAGGGGTCCGGCTGATGCCCAGCTTTTCTGCAATGGCAGTCAGGCTCAGCTCCTGACCGGATTTGTATTCTCCGCTGTAGATGGCACGTTTGAGGATGGAAGTGACCCGCACCCGGGTGGGGACCATTTTCAGGGTTTGCATGATTATCACGATCTCCTATGGATGAATAGATACCTTTATTGTAAGGAGTTTTTGACGGGAATTCAATATCTTTTATGTTGTATATGGAGAATTGAATATCGTATACGATATTCAATTTGTAGTCAAATATCAGAAAACTCTTTTGAAGGATTGTTTTTCCAGGAGAAATATGGTAAAAATATCTCATACGAAATATCGTATACGATATACGATATTCTACTATGCAGACGAGAGGATTATGAGGGAGGAATACAACTATGCATGCCATCGAGAAAATTTTTGCGAAAAATGCCGGAAAGGCAAGCGTGGAAACTGGCGAAATCGTCATGGCCAAAGTGGATTTTGCAGAAATCAACGATCTGTATCTCCAGACGGTCTATTCTTTTTATGAAATGGGCGGAGAAAAGGTATGGGACAATACCCGCTGCGCTTTTGTCTTTGACCATTATGCACCCTGCCCCACCATTAAAAGTGCACAGAACCATAAGAAAATGCGGGAATTCGCTCAAAAGAACAACCTGAAATACCATTTTGACACCAACTGCGGTGTCTGCCATCAGGTTATGCCGGAAGCCGGGGTCATTTATCCGGGGATGATCGTGGTGGCAACGGACAGCCATACCACCACCCATGGAGCCTTCGGTGCGGTGGGTACCGGCTGCGGAGCCACGGACATGGCCACCATCCTGATGACCGGGGAACTGTGGTTCCGGATCCCTGAAATCATCGAAGTCCGTCTGGAAGGGGAAGCCCCCAAGGGAGTGTTCCCCAAGGATGTGATCCTGGCCGTACTGGGGAAAATCCGGGCAGACGGAGCGGTTTACAAAGCCATCGATTTTACCGGAAGCTATGTGGAAAATCTGAATGTGGCCGGGCGGATGACCATTTGCAACATGGCCGTGGAAATGGGAGCCAAAACCGCTTACATGCAGCCCAACCAGGATGTGCTGGACTATGTGAAAGCCCGGGCTGTCCGTCCTTTTGAAGTCCAGTACACGGATCCCGGGTACCAATACTCTGAAAGCTACACCTTCGACGTTTCCCAACTGGAACCGGAACTGTCCTGTCCCAGCAGTGTGGAAAATGTCCATACCCTTTCCAGTGTAGTGGCTGAAGGCCCGGTAAAACTGAACCAGGGATACATCGGTTCCTGCACCGGAGGCCGGGAAGAAGACATTGCCATCGCTGCCAAAATCCTGAAGGGGAGACACATTCCGGAATATACCCGGCTGGTGGTAATCCCGGCCTCGGCGGAAGTGATGCAGAAATGCCTGGAAAAAGGGTATATCCAGGATCTGATCCAGGCAGGTGCCACCATTTCCACTCCGGGATGCGGCGCTTGTCTGGGGGCCCATGAAGGGGTGCTGACAGCTGGGGAAGTCTGCATTACCAGCACCAACCGGAACTTCCCGGGACGTATGGGTTCCAAGGATGCGCTGATGTATCTGGCCAGCCCTGCAACGGTAGCCGCCAGCATGATCACCGGGTACATTACCGACCCGCGGAAATATCTGTAAGAGGAGGAACAGGCAATGGAAACCAAAGTAACTGGAAAAATCATTGTGGTGGGAGACAATATTGATACGGATCAGATCTATCCGGGGCGCTATCTGGATATTGTGGATCCCAAGGAAATCGGCAGTCACTGTCTGTGCGGCGTGGATGAATCCATTGCTGCCAATTTCCCCCAGGGAGGGATGGTGGTGGCCGGAAGGAATTTCGGCTGTGGCTCTTCCCGGGAACATGCTCCCATTGCCCTGCTGAATATGGGAGCAAAAGCCGTCCTGGCTGATTCCTTTGCCCGGATCTTTTTCCGGAATGCCATCAATCTGGGACTGCTGCCCATTATCTGCAAAGGGATCCGGGAAAAGGTGAAAGATGGGATGACCCTGACCCTGGATCTGGAAAAATACCAGGTAACCGTCCAGGAAACCGGCGAGACCTATCCCTGTGAAAAGCTGGGGGACCAGGCCCTGAAAATCCTGGAAGCCGGGGGCATCAAACCTTTGATGCGGAAACGGTTCGCCAAAATCAAGGCAGAAGCGGGAGACAAATAAATGACACAGGAACAGATCCTTCTTCTGGGGGCATTGGTCCTGATCGGAATGAGCTTTGTCTGGAAAGTGCGGGATTTCCATGGAAAACATGGAAATCAAAGAAAGGGGAAAGAAAAACATGCCAATTGAACTGGTCTTTGTCATAGGGATTGCCGTCCTGCTGTTTCTGTGTCTGAAAGTCAAGACCAATGCATTCATCGCCCTGCTGGCCACGGCCCTGATCATGGGGATCCTGTCCGGATTGGGCGGACCGGGTACGGTGAAAGCCATTACCGGCGGGTTTGCGGGTACGGTAAAAAGCATCGGGATCGTAATCATTTTTGGGATCCTGTTGGGCAACTATCTGGATGCCGCCAAAGGGACCAACCGGATGGCCATTGATGCCGTCCGCCTGGTAGGGCAGAAACGGGCCAGCCTGGCCATGGCCCTTACCGGCTATCTGGTCTCCATCCCGGTATTTTCCGATGCTGCCTGTGTAATCCTGGCCCCCCTGGTCAAGGCCATCCACAGAAAAACCGGGATCCCGCTGGCAGTGCTGGCTGTCAGCCTTTCCGGGGGCCTGCTGGCCACCCATGTGTATGTGCCGCCCACGCCCGGTCCTCTGGCAGCTGCCGGGCTGCTGGGTATCGATATCGGCCAGGCCATTATGTGGGGTGCCTTTGCGGCCGTGTTCATGACGGCTGCAGGGTGGCTCTTTGCGGAAACCTATCTGCGGACACGGCCGGCTGGTTATTATCAGTTCCAGCCCGATGCCCTGAAGGAAGAACAGGAAGTGTTCGATGACAATACGGATGATCTTCCCGGGACTCTGGCCAGCCTGGTTCCCCTGGTCATTCCTCTGCTGCTGATCGTGGGGAATACTACGGCTTCCATGCTGCTGCCCAAGAAACATCCGCTGCTGGCAGTAACCTCCTTTGTAGGGGATGCTAACATCGCTCTGGCCATTGGGGCCGTCCTTGCCATCATTACCCTGGGCAAACGGATCGGGGGAGAAAATGTCCTGAAAATCATGGATACCACCCTGAAAGATGCAGGGCCCATTGTGTTCATCACTTCCGCCGGCGGTGCCCTGGGTGCTGTGCTGAAAGCATCGGGAGCCGGTGCCAGCCTGGCACAGATGGTCATCGACACCGGGCTGCCGTTCATCCTGATTCCCTTTGTGATCTCCGGACTTCTGAAGGTGGTCCAGGGAAGCGGCACTGTGGCAGTGACCACTGCAGCCACTTTGTGTGCGCCCATTGCCAGCAGCCTGGGGCTCAACCCCATCCTGATCTTCCTGGCATCCGGTGCCGGTGCCCGGGTATGCTGCCATGTGAACGATTCTTTCTTCTGGGTGTATACCAACTGCATGGGATTTGATATGAAAACCGGTCTGAAGACTCTGTCCCTGGGCAATGTGTTCATGAGCCTGGGGGGCCTGCTGGCCACGTATGTTGCCAGCCTGTGGCTGTAAACAATGAAAAAACGGGGCTGTGAAAAAATGAGAAATCATTTTTTCACAGCCCCGTTTTCACGCATCTTCCCAGACTTTTTCCGCAATGGACCGGATCAGACGGAGCTTGGCCCACTGTTCTTTTTCCGTCAGCAGGTTCCCTTCTTCGGTGGAGGAGAAACCGCACTGGGGACTCAGGCACAGCTGGTCCAGGGGTACGTATTTTTCCGCTTCCCGGATCCGGGCGATGATGTCTTCTTCTTTTTCCAGTTCCGGGGTCTTGGAGGTCACCAGGCCCAGGACCACCTGCTGGTCTTTGATGAACCGGAGGGGTTCGAAGCCCCCGGCTCGGTCGCTGTCGTATTCCAGGAAGAATCCGTCCACATGGCAGCGGCCGAAGAGGGTTTCCGCCACCGGTTCGTAGCCGCCGCTGGAGAACCAGGTGGAACGGAAGTTCCCCCGGCAGATGTGCATGGTGATGGTCATGTCCTCCGGTTTGGCTTCCAGGGCCCGGTTGATCATATCCACATAGTGGTTGGCCAGTTCATCCAGGTCAAAGCCCCGTTCTGCATAGGCCTTCCGCTTGTCTGCGTCGCAGAATTCTCCCCAGCTGGTGTCATCCAGCTGCAGGTACCGGCAGCCGGCGGCGTAGAAGGAACGGATGGCCTGCTGGTAGGCCAGGGCGATGTCCGTGAACAGCCGGTTCTGGTCCTGGTATTGGGGAATGGGTTCATAGTGTTTTTCCCGGACGCAGCAGATCAGGTGCAGCATGCTGGGAGAGGGGATGGTCATTTTGGCCAGGGTGTCCCCGGCGGCTTCCTTCAGGAACCGGAAATGGTCCAGGAAGGGGTGGCTGCCGAAGCTGATGGGACCGGTGATCTTGGCGGTCCGGGCTTTGGGCTGGGCCCCTTTGAAATGGACGGACCAGTTTTCTGCAGAGATTTCCGTAACCCCTTCCAGTTCCGTCAGGAAATCCAGGTGCCAGTACCGGCGGCGGAATTCCCCGTCGGTAACGGCCCGGAGTCCCACTTCTTTTTCCTTGGCCACCAGGTCCCGGATGGCTTCATCTTCCGCAGCCTTCAGGTCAGCGGCAGTGATGGTCCCGGCGGCAAAAGCCTCCCGTTTTTCCTTCAAAGCAGCCGGCCGCAGAAAGCTCCCTACAATATCATACCGAAAAGGCGGTTTCTTCTTTACAGTCATGAGTATATCCTCCCACATCATTCACGTTTTATTTATGGGAAAAGTATAGCATAAGCATAGGGATTTGGATAATACAGAAAAACAACCGGTTGCTATAGATTTTAGGAATAACAAAAAGACCTGCTGTCAGCGCAGCAGGTCTTTTTCTTTAAATCATGATCTCCCTCTTCGCCAGATTCTCGTCGAAGAACCCTTTCTTCTTTTCTGCTTTGGGAGCGGGAGCCGGGGCGGCGCTGGTGCGGATGTTCTCCACAAACAGCAGCAGCCGGTTGGTCACGTTCACGTCGCTGACCCCGCTGTCGAAGTCCAGGCTCAGCAGGTTCATGTGGGGATAGAGGGATTTGATTTTCTTTTCGATCCCCTTGGAGATAATGTGGTTGGCGATGCAGCCGAAAGGCTGGAGGCTGATCACATTCTCGATGCCGTGCTTGGCGAAGTTCACCACTTCCGCCGGCAGCAGCCAGCCTTCCCCGAACTGGGCGGCCATGTTGATGATGTTCTTCCCGTCGTTGGCCAGTTCGAAAATGTCCTCGATGGGAGTGAAGTACCGGAATCCTTCCCCGATCTCATTGAACTTCTTCACCTGCTTGTTCACCCACATGTACAGCACATCGGCGATCACATTGGGCATATGGTGCCGTTCCAGGCCGAATTTCCGGTTGGTGATCCGGTTCACGAAGGCCTGCATGAAGAAGGGTGTCAGGAGAGGCGGCATCACTTCGATGGAATGCTCCATGAGCCAGCCAGTGATGTTCTTGTGGGCGAAGGCGTTGAACTTCAGGTAAATCTCCCCTACGATCCCCACCTGGGGCAGCCGCACATCCGGTTTGGCCAGGTCGTTGAATTCTGCCGCCGCTTCCTTCAGCAGCTTCAGAAGGCCGCTGGAGCTGTTGGCTTCGATTTCCTTCTTGGCCAGCTCCAGGTACTTGTCCTTCAGTTCCTCTGCCTTGCCCTTTACGGTTTCCCGGACCACGGAGGCATTGAAGAACTTGGCCAGGCAGTCGGAGAACAGCACGGTGGAAACAGTGATCTTGGCGATTTTCAGCCAGTTCAGTTCAAACCCCGGCTGGTCGTTCTGGATATTTTTGCTGGTGGCCAGGGACAGCACCGGGGTGTTCTTGAATCCGGCGGCGATCAGGGCGTGTTTGATGAGCCCGAAATAGTTGGAGGCCCGGCACTGGCCGCCGGTCTGGGTAATGGCCACCGCCGTGTGGGAGGGGTCGTATTTCCCGGACTGGAGCGCCCGGATAAAGTCCCCCACCACCAGGGTGGCCGGGTAGCATACTTCGTTGTTGGCGAACTTCAGCCCCAGATCCGCACTCTGGACGGTGCTTTCCGGCAGGGTTTCCACATGGAAGCCTGCATTCTTCATCACCGAAGGGATCAGCGGGGAGATGAAGGGAGTGAAATAGGGAGCCAGGATGGTGTAGTCCCGCATGCTCTTTTCGAAGCGGGGAGGCTGTTCGAAGGGGGTGGAAGTGAATTTGGCATCCCGGTTGTATCGGATGCTTTCCACCACGGACCGGACCCGCAGTTTCAGAGAGCCGATATTGGACACATCGTCGATCTTCAGCAGGGTCAGGGCCTTCCCGTGACGCTGGAGGATGCCCCGGACTTCGTCCTGGAGGAAGGCATCCGGGCCGCAGCCGAAGGAGGTCATTTCCATAAAGTGGACGCTGTTGTCCTGACGGGCCACCCAGTCGGCAGCCTTGGAAATCCGGTTGATGTAGGCCCACTGGCGGACCAGATAGGAATCATCGATGGTGATGGTGCTGTCATCCCGGACCAGGTCCTCGTTGATCACATTGATGCCCATGGCTGCAATGGATTCGCTGAGTTTGTGCTGGATCAGGGGGTCCGTATGGTAGGGCCGTCCTGCCAGCAGGATGGTCAGCTGTTTGTTGGCCCGGCTCTTCTGGAGGATCTCCTCATTCTTGGCCTTGATGGCCCGGCCGTATTCCTCCTGGGCCTTCAGGGCCGCTTTCAGGGCCTTGTCCGCGGTGAACCGGTCGAAGCCGATGTAGCTCAGGTATTTCCGGATCTGCTTCTTCAGCAGGGATTCATCTTGGAAGTTGATGGGCGGGGAATCAATGGGGATCTCCGTGTTCACCACGCTTTTGATCACGTCGGAATAGCCGGAGACCACCGGGCAGTTGTAGCTGTTCAGCTGCCGCTTGTCATCCTGCCGTTCGTAGATCACATAGGGCATGAAGATCCGGTTCACCCGCTTCCGGATCAGGTTGTTGATGTGGCCGTGGACCAGTTTGGCCGGGAAGCAGATGTTGTCGCTCATCACATCGTGGATCCCGCCTTCGTAGTTCTTGAAGGTGGAGGGATCGGACAGCTGGACCTTCAGGCCGCAGGTGGTGAACAGGGCATGCCAGAAGGGATAATCCTCGTAGATGTTCAGGCACCGGGGAATCCCGATGACCCGCTGGGCATCCTCGTTTACCGGACGGTCGAAGAGCAGCTTGTATTTGTAGTCGTAGATGTTTTCTCCGGGCTTGTGGTCTTCCCCGTTGTTGGTGAAGAATTTCTCACATTTGTTCCCGGAATAATAGATGCTGCCGTTGCTGAAGTTGTACTTCTTGATCAGGCAGTTGTTTTCGCAGCCGTGGCACTGGAGCTGGCTGTCAGTGTAGTTGGCCACATGGATCATGTCGTCCAGGGTGGCTTCCCCTTCCGCCCGGCTCCGGGCAAACAGGGCACAGCCGTAGGCTCCCATGATTTCAGGGATGTTGCTCCGGTGGACAGTGGTGCCGGTCAGCAGTTCGAAGGCCCGGACCACCGCATCATTCTTCATGGTGCCTCCCTGGAGTACGATGTCGTTCCCCAGGTCATGGGTGTTCTGGAGCTTCAGCACCTTGTACAGGCAGTTTTTGATCACGGAATAGGCCAGACCGGCGGAAATGTCCCCGATGGTGACCCCTTCCCGGAGGCTCTGTTTTACCTTGGAGTTCATGAACACCGTGCACCGGGTACCCAGGTCGCAGGGTTCCTTGGCTTCACAGGCCAGTTTGGCAAAGTCGCTGACGGAATAGTTCAGCCCCTTGGCGAAGGTTTCCAGGAAGGTGCCGCAGCCGGAGGAGCAGGATTCGTTCAGTTCCATCCGGTTCAGGACCCCGTGGTCCACGAAAATGGCCTTCATGTCCTGGCCCCCGATGTCCAGGATAAAGGAAACGTCCTGGTGGATTTTCCGGGCGGCCAGATAATGGGCGATGGTTTCGATGATGCCGGTCTTCAGATCGAAGGCGGCTTTGATCAGGTCTTCCCCGTAGCCGGTGGAACAGCTGCCCAGGATCCGGGGGTTGGCTCCCACCTTCAGGCATTCTGCATAGAACGCTTCGAAGGCTTCCTGGACGGCGCCGATGGGATTCCCGTTGTTGGGCCCGTAATGGGTGTACAGGATCCGGTCTTCCGGGTCCGTGACCACCAGCTTGGTGGTGGTGGAGCCGGAGTCGATGCCTACATAGACTGCGTCGGTTTCCGGGGTGAGAGGGGTCAGCTGGATGGCGTCCGCTTCCTTGGCCTTTTTCCAGGCGGCATAGTCTTCCGGGGATTTGAAAATGGGAGGCAGCACATCATCGGACCGGACCTTTACCTTGGGAGCGCTTTCCAGTTTCTCCACCAGCTGGTCAAAGGTGATGGAAGGAGCGTCCGCCGCACTGAGGGCAGTGCCGTAGGCCGGAATCAGATTGGCGTTGTCCGGCACCACGAAATTCACATAGGGGATCTGGAGACAGTCCATGAGAGCCTTCCGCAGAGCGGGCATAAAGGTCAAAGGACCGCCGCAGAGCAGGATCTTGGGCTCGATGGTGCAGCCGTGGCTCAGGGTGGAAATCACCTGGACCGCCACTGCATGGAAAATGGAAATGGCAATGTCTTCCCGGCTCACGTTCTTGGCCAGCAGGTTCTGGATATCCGTTTTGGCAAAAACTCCGCAGCGGGAAGCGATGTAGTGGACGTGCTGGGCCTTTTCCGCCAGCCCGTTCAGCTGTTCGATGGGAATCCCCAACAGCACAGCCATCTGATCCAGGAAGGCCCCGGTGCCGCCGGCACAGTTCCCGTTCATCCGCAGGTCACAGCTGCCATCTTTTTTAATATACACGATTTTGGCGTCTTCGCCGCCGATGTCGATCAGGGTGGCCACGTCCGGATATTTGGCTTTGACGAATTTGGTGGCGGCGATGACTTCCTGTTCAAAAGGAATGTTGAATTTTTCCGCCACCCCCATGCCCACGGAACCAGTGATCTTCAGCTTCAGGCTGGCGGCTCCGATCTGGGAACGCAAAGTCTGCAGTTCTTCCCGCAAAACGCCAGCTACATTGGCCTGGTGCCGCTTGTAGCGGGAAAACACCACATGGGAATGATTGTCCAGCACGACGATTTTGCACGTGGTGGATCCGATGTCTAAACCTACACGATACGTACTCATAATGCACCTCATCTTAAAGTGTATTTAATTATAGCACAAATCCCGGAGAACTCCAGTGGTTAATCCAACATAGGGTATGTGCAGCAGGTCCTGAATGAAACCTTTATCGCAGTGAAGGGGGCAGAGGATACCCTCCAAGCCCGGTGTTGGGGGCATAAGGCCCTGAAAGGATAATTGTGATACAATGACAGAAGACAAAGAAAGGAAAGGAATCCATCATGGGAATTTCAGTAAGGAAACTTCTCCCAGTCTGCCTGGCCGCCTGGCTGCCGGCGGCTGCCGCCTGGGGATGCACCCTGTTCGGAGCTCAGGGGAGCCGGGTCTTGGGAGGGGGAAGTCTGCTTGTAAAGAATCGGGACTGGCGGCCGGAATATCAGGAAATGCGGCTGGTCCAGGGACCTTTATACCGATATTATGGAATCTATGGGGGAGCGGAAAACCATATGGCTCTCAAAGGCGGGGTTAATGAAGCCGGCCTGGCGGTGTTCTCAGCATCTGCCAGCAGCATCCCGCGAAAGGAACGGCTGGCCATGGGGCCTTGGGGAAAGGGGGCGCTGAAAGAACTTCTGGGCAGCTGTGCCACAGTAGAAGAGGCGCTGGCCAGGGGTACGGATTTGGGAGGTCCCAAATTCCTGCTGCTGGCAGATGCTTCTGAACTGGCCTGGGTGGAAGTGGGGGATCATGACCAGGTGGCTGTGCGCCGGGTCAGCAACGGTACCCTTTCCCATACCAATTTTTATCTGAGCCCGGAGTTCCAGCGTCTGAATCTGAAAGAGGGCGTTTCGGCTCGGCACCGGTACCGCCGGATCGAAGAACTGCTGGCAAGCCAGCAGACCCCGTATGTGTTGGAAGATTTGATCCGCTTCAGCCAAGACAAGGCGGAAGGACCGGACAACAGCATCTGGCGGCTGGGCAGCCGGCCGGACGGGCCTCAGACCCTTGCTGCTTTTGGGGTGTGGCTGCATCCGGGAGCCCGGCCGGATGTGTTTGTCAAGATCCGCTACAGCCCCGGAGACCAGGGAAAGGAGGATGAGTATCAGCTGGATGGAGAACATTTATTTCCCTGATCCATGGCAGAAATGCCCACAACCTGCCAAAATATGATAAAATAATACAATTACAGTGCAAATCCCAGGAGCCCGGCGGACCCGTCGGGGTTCCTGCAGAAACCGATAAAGGAAGGGCAGTATGGAACAGCAAGGACAAACTTCCGGCAACAGCAAGACGAAAAAATTTTTGAAGGGTACTTTGATCCTCACCATTTCCAGCATCGTGGTGAAGGTAATCGGGGCCCTGAACTGGGTGATCCTCTCCCGGGTCATGGGGGGCGAAGGCATTGGCCTGTACCAGATGGGCTTCCCCATCTATCTCATGGCCATCACCGTTTCTTCCGCCGGGATCCCGGTGGCCATTTCCATCATCACTGCGGAAAAAGTGGCCAAGGAGGATTATACCGGCGCCCAGCGGGTGTTCCGGGTATCCCTGCGGATGCTGTTCTGCACCGGGCTGTTCTTCTCCCTGTGCCTGCTGGTGATGGCCAAATGGCTGGTGTCTTCCGGGATCATCCCGGATCCCCGGGCCTACTATTCCATCATCGCCCTGGCGCCGGCGGTGTTCTTCGTCACCTTCCTGTCCAGCTTCCGGGGGTACTTCCAGGGCTGGCAGATCATGACTCCCACCGCCTGTTCGGAAATCACCGAGCAGCTGGTCCGGGTGGTCACCATGATCGCTTTTTCCTATCTGCTGATGCCCTACGGTCTCACCTATGCGGCAGCCGGGGCCAGCATGGGGGCCGGGGCCGGGGCGTTGTGCGGCCTCCTGCTCCTCCAGGTGTTCTACCTCCGGCTGAAGCACAAATTCTTCCCCAAAGGGGAACAGAAGGTGCCGGAAGCGGAACAGGAACCGGCCGGGAAGATCATCCGCCGGCTCATCGCCCTGGCCCTGCCCGTATCCATGTCCAGCCTGATGCTGCCCATTGTGTCCAACCTGGACATGATGATCGTGCCCCGGCGGCTTATGGTGGGAGGCTGGTCCATGTCCGAAGCCACCACCCTGTTCGGGTATCTCACCGGCATGGCGGTGCCTCTCATCAACATGTCCACCATCCTGACGGCGGCTCTGTCCATCAGCCTGGTGCCTGCCATCAGTGAATCCCGGGTGCTGGAAGACAGGGAAGGGATCCGGGAAAAAGTGGCGGCGGCCTTCTCCGTGGCGGCGGTAATCACCATTCCCTGCAGCATCGGCCTTCATGTACTGGGAGGACGGGTGGCGGCCCTGATTTACAACGCCCCCAAGGCTGGGCCCTCCATTGAGACCATGAGCTGGGCCATTTTCCTCCTGGGGCTCCATCAGGTGAGCACCGGGATCCTCCAGGGGCTGGGGAAGACCAAGATCCCGGTGATCAATATGATCATTGCGGCGGCGTCCAAAGTGTTCCTGAACTGGAACCTGACCCCCACCCTGGGAATCGTGGGGTCCTCCTGGGCCACTGTGGCGGATATCGGGATCGCCGCCATCCTGAACCTTTTCTTCATTAAAAAGTACACTGGCTTCTCCCTGGAACTGAAGCAGCTGGGGAAAACCGCCCTGGCGGCCCTGGCCATGGGAGCGGCGGTGAAAGGCTTCCTGGCCCTGGTGCCCAACTGGGGTGCCTGGAGCATCCTGGGCGGCATGGCCGTAGCCATTCCCGTCTACGGCCTCCTGCTCCTGGTGCTGAAGACCATGCCCGAAGAAGAACTGAACCAGATCCCCTTTCTGGGAAGGAGAATGGTTGTGCTGGGGAAAAAACTGAAATTGCTGTAAAAAAGAGGCTGTTGCGCGTGCAACAGCCTCTTTTTTCACTCCTTCTCTTTCACCACAGCCAGCAGGCTGATTTCCACCGGAGCGTTGCCCGGGAGCCCGGCCATGCCCAGGGCACAGCGGGCACACCGGCCGGCGTCTCCCAGTTCATTCAGAAGGTATTCAGAAGCAAAATCCGCCAGTTTGGGGTGGGCGGTAAAATCCGGAGCTCCGTTCACGTACACGTCCATCCGCAGGATCCTTTCCAGCATTTCTCCGGTCCGGAGCTGGTTCCGGGCGGCTGTCAGGGCATTGGCCGCCGCCTGGACCACCGCCTCCCGATAGGTTTCCAGGGGAACCGCCCCTTGGACTTTGCCCTGCATGATCAGGACGCCTTCTTTCCTGGGGGTCATGCCGGCAGTGGCAATGAGCCGTCCGCTGCGGGCTGCCGGTACATATTTCCCCTGAGGGATGGGATCTTTCATTGGAAGACTCCTTTCTCAGCAGCCCTGGGCTTTGGCAATGTCCCAGGTGACTTCCAGGAAACGGTCGATATCGCTGAAGTCGTGGCAGTGGAGAGGGGATACCCGCAGCAGGCCGGTGCGGCCCAGGGATTCCACAATCCGCTTGGAATATTCACTGGTGTTGATCCGCTCGAAGACCAGTACCCCCCGTTTGTCATATTCTTCCCGGAGTGTGGTGTAATCCATCCCTTTCAGACCCATGGCCACCACCAGGTCCCGGCTGTCATCCACCGGTCCGTCGAAATACAGCTCCACTCCCGGGATGTGGCGCAGACCCGGCAGGGCTTCGGTGCCTTCCAGCATCCGTTCCAACAGGCTGTTTTCGTGGGCGTGGCAGTACTGGAAACCTGTCACATACTGGGTACGCCGATCCTGGCTGTCCGTATAGTGACGGCCGATCCAGCAGATGTAGTCCACCATGGCACTCATGGCTGCGAAGTTGGCGTGAGGGTAGGTGCCCAGCTCCCATTCCTTTTCTGGTTTGGCCAGCAGTTTGTCATGGGGCAGGGCGGCCACCCGGTCAGAGACGTATCCATAGCCGCAGCCCCGGATCCCCATGGCTTTGTAGGGAGCAATCACCAGTCCGTCCAGCTGCAGGTCATGGGCGTACAGGGCTGCATGGGGAGCGTGCTGTACCGCATCAGAGAGGATGAACAGATCCGGCTTGATCTGCCGGGCTTTTTCCACGATTTCCTTCATGGGGAACACTTTCCCGGAGATGTTGGAGGCACTCATGACACTGAGCAGGCAGGTGTCCTTGTCCACCAGCTTCAGGATTTCCTCCACATCCACCCCGCCGGTTTCCGGATTGGCCCTGGCCACCCGGAATTCCTTCCCGGTCTTTTCCGCATACATCCGGGCGGCATCATAGGCGGAAGGATGCTCGATGGCCGTGGTGACCACATTGGTTCCCGGCACATTTTCCACAATGGCACGGGTGATGCTGAAGGTGACCCTGGAAGGGGTCAGTTCCGTCACCAGGGCTCCTTCTCCCGGGGCAGCGCCAAAAAGCACTTCCATCAGGTCCCGGATCCCCTTGTCCTTCACTTCATGGAGCTTCAGGGAAACATCATGATACCGGAGGGGACAGTCGGGAATCTGTTCATAGCGGGCCTTGGCTTCCACACAGGCTTTGAGACGGAGGGAGCCTCCGGAGTTTTCAAAGAACAGCCGTTTCCGGCCCAGGGGATTCTCATCCATATAACAGAATCTGCTTTTGATTTCCTTCTGCAGTTCTGGATCGAATACAAAATGTTTTTCCATAGTTTGGCCTCCTGTACTGAATTTACCTGCTGTTACCGGCTGCGGTACCGTTCCATGATCTGGAGCACCCGGTCAATGGCATCATGGGTATTTTGGGGATCCTGGGAGAAGTTCACCCGGAAACTGTGGGTGAACTGGGGACCGAATTCCGTGCCCGGAGTGATGATGACACCGGTGAGTTTCCGGACGATCTTGGCAAAATCACTGATGCTCACGTCCATAGGCGGCAGAGTGGGGAAAATATAGCTGCCCCCTTCGGTTTTCCGGACGCTGCATCCTGCATGGCTCCGGACCAGGGCAATCAGATCATCCCGGATGGCCTGATGGACGGCAATCCGGTCCTTCAGCCATCCTTCCGGTTCCCGGAACCAGCTGCGGAACACATACTGGCTGTAGCCCGGGGCCCGGAGGGTCACAATGGCCTGGAGTTTTTCCATCCGGTCGATGATCCAGGAGGAACCGAAAGCCGTGCCCAGACGGAACCCGCTGAGAGATTCGGTCTTGGAAGGTCCCATGATGGTCAGCAGGCTGTCCGGACGGTCGGCTTCGGGCAGGGCCCGGAGATGGGTATAGGGATGATTGTCGAAGATCTGCCGGGAATACAGCTGGTCCACCAGGAGGATTACATGGTATTTTTTCGCCAGTCGGGCGATTTCCCGGGTCTCCTCTTCAGAAAAGATCACGCCGGTGGGGTTGTTGGGGTTGGAATACAGGAACAGCTTCACACCCTGTTTGAAAGATTCTTCCAGGGCCGCCAGATTCACTCCGGCATTTTTATCCTGGCTCAGGTAGTCCAGTTTCACAGGAACCAGTTCCCCTTCAAAGAATTCCACCAGTTTCCGGTTGTCAAAGTAATCCGGTTCCACGATGGCCACTTTGTCGCCCCTGCCCACCAGGCTGCCCAGGGCCAGGAACAGGGCACCCTGGGTCCCGGGGGTCAGGATCAGTTCCGTTTCCGGGTCGATGGGAGCTCCGGTGAAGGCTGCCAGTTTGGCTGCCACATCTTTCCGGATGTCTTCTCCGCCCCGGTATTCCGTATAGGCCACGCAGCCCCCTTTCCGGAACCCTTCCACAAAGGTTTCCAGGGTGCCGGGAGCCGGCTGGTGGGCGTCCACGTCGCCGTGAGAGAAGTTGACCGCCGGACCGGGCAGGGGTTCTCCCCTCAGATCCAGTTCCACTTTTTGCTGCCGGCTTTCCTGCCCCGGAGCATTGTCGATTCCCAAACGCTGGAATTTTGCTGTCATCAGATCCATGGTTGATTCTCCTTTTTTATAGATTGCGCTGTTGCTGGATGTTTTTTACATTCCCGGGAGGACAGTGGCTTTTGCCTGCTGGCAGCGGCAGCTGACGGAGGCAGACGCTTTCTTTCCGGGAGCTGGGGCGGATGCCAGTTTTCCCGCCAGACGGGTCCGGATGAATTCGTCTTTTTCCAAACCAGTCAGTAATTTATCCATGAAGCTCTTTTTCATAGCACTCACCCTTTCTTTATCAATCTTTCTGTTTCCCAGGAATGTTTTCCTTGGATGGTTTCAGTATAAGTCAGAAGGAAACAGTTGTAAAACAACTTATTTTACTTTATAATATTCTTAAAATGACTATTAAAAGGAGCGGAAAAATGGATACGGAATCACTCTACCTGTTCCGGGATCTTTGCCGGACCCGGAACATGACCCAGACCGCCAAGAATTTTTATCTGACCCAATCCACCCTCAGCAAACGGCTGGCCCGGCTGGAAGAGGAACTGGGATATCCGCTGCTGCTGCGGAGCAAAGGGCGGCAGGAAGCGGAACTGACCGGGAAGGGAGAACAGTTCCTGGGGGTGGCGGTCCATATGCTGGAATTGTATGAGGAAGGGCTTTCTTTCCGGGAAGAAGAGGAACGGTATCTGCTGCGGCTTGGGTGCATGCGCAGTGCCCAGGAATATTTCCTGGCCGGGTTCCTCCAGGATTACCTGGGGGAGCATCCCCGGTGCAGCCTTACACTGGAAGACCATCACAGTGTGGAAATCCGGGATTTGCTGCTGGAAGGGATGCTGGATGTGGGCATTGTGCAGTTCCCCCTTTCCAACAGGGGACTGGTCAGTGTGCTGCTCCACGAAGAGCCGTTCCTGGTGGTGATGAAGAATCCGGGAGACTTCCAGGGGAAAAAGGTCATTTCCATGGAAGAACTCAACGGGAAACAGGAAATCTTCCAGATCTTTACGGAAGAATTCCGCAGCTGGCATGATCAGTACTGGCGGGCCATGGACAGCAAGATCCGGGTGAACAGCACACCCACCGCCGAAAAGTACTTCCAGGCTCCGGAAGACTGGATGCTGGTGCCCCGGTCGGTGGCCGCCGCCATGGGCGAAAGAGGATTTTCCGTATTCCCCCTGGCGGAAAGGACCCCTTTCCACCGGCTGTACCTGGCCTGCCGTCAGGGAGAAGACCGGCCCTGGGTAAAAGAAATGGCCGCCGCCCTCCAAAAGCATTTTCAGGAATTGGAAAAAGGAGCTGTGAAGAAATGAGGATTCATTTCTTCACAGCTCCTTTTTTATCCCACCGGCCTTGCAAAATTCAGCGGATTCACCGGGCTTCCATTCTGGCGCACTTCGAAATGCACATGAGGGCCGGTGCTGTAGCCGCTGCTGCCGGCGTAGCCGATGATGTCTCCCCGGCGTACGGTCTGGCCCGGCTGGACGGCGATGGCGCTCATGTGGCCGTAGCAGGTGGTGAGCCCGTTGCCGTGGTTGATGCTGACGAACCGGCCGTAGCCCCCGTTCCACTGGGCATCTTCCACCGTTCCGGCAGCGGATGCCTTGATGGGGGTGCCGTAATCCACGGCGATGTCCACCCCGGGATGGTAATCACTGCCGTTCCCGAAAGGATCTGCCCGGAGACCGAAGAAGGAACTGATCTCCCCGCCGCTCACCGGCCAGCCGTAGGTGCCGTCCCCGGTATCCGACAGGGCCAGCAGCATGTTGGTGAGGTTTTCCTTCTTGTAGGCCAGCTTTTTCCAGTTGATTTCATCCTGGACTTCCAGTACGGAAAGCTGGTCGGCCGTGGTGGAGCCTCCCCGGCCCCCTTTGTCCAGTTCCTTGGACTTTTTGTCCACGGCATCTTCTCCGATCTTCACCCCGTCCTTGGCCAGCTTCTGGCGGACGGCGTTTTCCACCTGGACCACCTGGGCCAGTTCCCGCTGGAGCTTTTCATTGTCATCCATGAGTTTGGCCAGCCGTTCCGTGTAGACCCCATAGTCCGCCCGGTAGTTGGCCAGTTCCGTCTGTTCGTCCCAGGCCTTGAACAGCAGCCCGGCACACACCGCCAGCCCCATCAGGCTGGCCAGGAAGGCACCGCAGAAGCCCACCAGCAGCTTGGGCCCTGCATGGAATTCCTGGATCTGCCCGTCTGCATCTTTCCACTGGAAAGAAAAACCGGCTCCCACCAGGTGCCCGGAAGGGAGGATCCCCTTGATTCCTTTCAATTTATCCGTCAGTTCCTTTTTCTCCATACCTGCTCCTTACAAAAAGGACGTGCCAGCGGCACGTCCTGTACAACTCTTCGATTGTTCTGCACATCTTGACTACCGAGTCAATATTTTATCGCGAAAATCCGGTGCCTTCAACCGTTTCCCCAAAAAATTTACAAATTGTTAAATCTCCGCCAACTGCTTCTTTTCCCACTCCAGCTTCCGGGTTTCCCGCTGGATGGCTTCCTGGAGGATCAGGGCGTGGCCGTATTCTTTTTCCCGGTCTTCCTGGTTGGGGAACAGCAGCTGCCAGCGGAGCCGGAGGTGGGCCAGCCGTTCTTCGTGGCGTTGGATGTCTTCCAGGAACAGCTGCCGGAGCTGGGGATCTTTCCGGCTGCGGATCAGGTACAGCTTCATGGTGAATTCGTCCCGGGTGGGCATGATGCTGCCCAAAGGCTGGGCCAGCCAGTCCCGAAGCCGCTGGCGGCCGGAAGGGGCCAGGCGGTAGTATTTTTTCTGGAGCTTGGTGCCCACGGTGCCGGTATAGCTGGTGATCTGTCCACTTTCTTCCAGCTTCCGGAGTTCCGGATAGACCTGGCTGTGCCGGGCGCTCCAGAAGTCGCCCACTTCCTGGGCAAAGATCTTCCTGATGTCGTAGCCGGTGAGATCCTGCTTGGCCAAAAGGCCCAGCAGAACATACTGGAGGGTGTTTTCTTTCGTCATGGGAGGGCTCCTTTCTTCCGTTGTATTATATCATAGAAAAAAGGACATCCAGGCATATTGACAGCCTGTCTGCCAACATGCTACACTCGTGACAACCAAAACATGTAAATATTTACATGTTTTCCTTCAGCAGGAGGAAGACAGTCTGAGAGCGAGCAAGGGAGGCAGTTTTATGAAAATGAAAGGAAAAATGAGCCGGCTGGTGCTGTCCAGTCTGCTGCTGCTGGGCATGACGGGATTTTCCGGGGCAGAAGGGGCAGAGCATTATGCCAGCAAGACCCTGGAGGTGACTCCGGTGAAAACGGAAGTAAAGCAGATTTCCGGTGTGGTCTATGAACAGGTGCCCACCCGGGGCTATCCCAATGTGCCCATGGCCATGGATCTGCTCCAGCCTCAGAAAAAAGAGAAGATGCCCGCCATCGTCTTTGTCACCGGCGGGGGCTTCATCAACGCCAACCGGGACAACGGTGTACAGATGCGGAACTACCTGGCGGAAAAAGGCTATGTGGTGGCCAGCATTACCTACCGGGTGGCGCCCACTGCCCGGTTCCCGGAACCTTTGGAAGATGTGAAGGCATCCATCCGGTATCTCCGGGCCCATGCGGACAAATGGAACATCGACAAAAACCGGATCGGCATCGTGGGAGGCAGTGCCGGTGGCTATCTGTCTGCTTTTGCAGGGACTACCAGCGGTACCAAAACCTTTGACAAAGGAGAAAATCTCCAGGAATCCAGCCAGGTGAACTGCGCCGTGGATCTCTACGGGCTCTCCGACCTGAGCCGGGTGGGCATGGACTACAGCCCGGAAAACCAGAAGCTCCATCAGTCCGCCGGAGCCACGGAAGCCCTGTGGATCAACGGCAGCCCGGTGTTCGGCGGAAAAGACGGCGGGGTCAGCGCCGATCCCAAAGCCACAGAAGCAGCCAACCCCATTGCCTATATCGGGAAAAATAGCGCCCCCATGCTGCTGATGCACGGGACGGCGGACAAAGTGGTGTCCCCGGGCCAGACGGATCTGCTGTACCAGGCCCTGAAGGCCAAGGGAGTTCCGGCGGAACGGTATGAGATTCCGGGGGCCGCCCATGGAGGCGTGTACTGGGTCCAGGACAATGTGCTCCAGGTGATTGGAGATTTCTTCGATAAATATCTGAAATAAAAGGAGAGAAACCATGGAAGAACAGAAAATCATGCCGGTGGTGTTTTCCGGTCATGGCAGCCCCATGATTGCCCTGGCACACAATGCAATCACAGAAGGGATGGACCGGATCGGCCGGGCCGTGGAAAAGCAGTTCGGCAAACCCAAGGCCATCCTCATGGTGTCCGCCCACTGGTACACCCACGGAACCTTCGTCCAGAGTGCCCCGGAACCCCGGCAGGTCTATGACATGTATGGGTTCCCCAAGGAACTGTATCAGGTGAAGTATCCCGCCAAAGGGGACCGGGAACTGACCGGGAAGGTGCAGGAACTGCTGGGTTCCGCCGTGGCCGTCAATGACGACTGGGGCATCGATCACGGGGCCTGGACGGTGCTGGTGCACATGTTCCCCAAGGCAGATATTCCCGTGGTCCAGCTGTCCGTGGACGGGGATATTTCCCATGAGGAAGAATTCCAGCTGGGCCGGAAGCTGGCAGATCTCCGGAAACAGGGGTATCTGATCCTGGGCAGCGGCAACGTGGTCCACAACCTCCGGGAAGTGGAATGGGACAACAAGGGCGGTTCTGCCGCCACTCTCCGGTTCAATGACTATATTACCGAAGCGGTGCTCCAGGGAGACACGGACAAGGTGATCGGGTTCGGATCCCATCCGGATGCGGCGTATGCCGTACCCACTCCGGACCACTACCTGCCCCTTCTGGTATGCCTGGGAGCCGCCGGAAGCGACCGGGCTCAGGTGTTCAACAAAGTCTGCAACCTGGGATCCATGGCTATGACCGGGTATGCCTGGGGGATGGAGAAATAAAGAGAATACAGGGCTGCTGCAGGAACTGTTGCATATGCAACAGTTCCTTTTTAATTAATAAAAATTCTTAAAAATACTTGCGCTTCTGGAAGCCATATCGTATAATATGGCTAACTGTAAACGACATAAATACAATTGAAAAAAATAAAGGAGGAACAAAGATGGCTTATCAGACGATTTACCCCTATACCAATGAAGTGCTCCAGTCCTATGAAAATCTGTCCGATGCTGGGGTGGAAAAAGCCCTGGAACGGGCCTATGGACAATATCAGGCCTGGCAGCAAGACAATGATGTGGAAGGCCGGAAAGCTGTCCTGCGTCAGGTAGCCGCACTGCTCCGGAGGGATTTGGACCGGTATGCGGAAACCATGACCAAAGACATGGGCAAACTGTTTGTGGAAGCCCAGGGAGAAGTGGCCCTCTGCGCCGCCATTGCCGAATATTATGCGGACCAGGCGGATGGATTCCTGGCTCGGGAACCGGTGGAAACCCCTGCCGGCAAAGCCTATATCCTGAAACAGGCCCGAGGTGTGATCATGGCGGTGGAACCCTGGAATTTTCCCTTCTATCAGGTGATGCGGGTGTTTGCTCCCAACTTCATCATAGGGAATCCGCTGCTGCTGAAACATGCCTCCAATTGTCCTGGCTCTGCCCTGGCCTTTGAAGCCCTGGTCCGGGAAGCGGGGGCTCCGGAAGGAGCTTTCCAGAATCTGTTTGCCAGCTATGATCAGGTTTCCCGGATCATCGAGGATCCCCGGGTGGCCGGAGCCTGCCTGACAGGATCGGAACGGGGAGGTTCCTCTGTAGCAGAACATGCCGGAAAGGCCCTGAAGCCTTCCTCCCTGGAATTGGGGGGCAACGATGCCTTCATTGTCCTGGATGATGCGGATATGGACGAAGTGAAGTCCCAGCTGTTTGCCGCCCGTTTGTACAATGCAGGGCAGGTCTGTGTTTCTTCCAAACGGTTTATCGTGACGGAAAAGAACTATCACCGGTTCCTCCAGGATCTGACGGAAGTCTTTGCTTCCGCCCAATGGGGGGATCCCATGGATCCGGCTACCACGCTGGCACCTCTGTCCTCCGCCACGGCCAAGCGGGATGTGCTGGCCGCCATTGACCAGGCTGTCCAGGCCGGTGCCCGGGTGGTGTACGGGAACCAGCCTATCGAGAGCCCCGGTTATTTCGTGATGCCCACCATCCTGACCGATGTGACGAAAGACAATCCCCTCTACAACAAAGAAGTCTTCGGCCCGGTAGGTGTGGTATACAAAGTCCGGGACGAAGAGGAAGCCATTGCCCTGGCCAACGATTCCAGTTATGGACTGGGGAACACGGTGTTCAGCAGTGACATGGACCATGCAGGCCGGGTGGCGGCCCGGATTGAAACCGGTATGAGCTTCATCAATCATGGCTGGACCTCTCTGCCGGAACTGCCCTTCGGAGGCGTAAAGAATTCCGGTTACGGCCACGAACTGTCCCGGAGCGGATTCGATACCTTCGTGAATCAGCACCTGGTGTTCATTCCTCAGGCTGTATGGGAACGGCACGGGAAGTAAAAATTAAAAGGGGGTGTGAATTTTTTCACACCCCCCTTTTTTTACGCCCAATCCCCGTTTACGAACACGGGCACCCGGGTGCCGTCTTTCCGGATCCCGGTGATGGTAAGATCCGGGCTGCCCACCATGAAGTCCACGTGGATCATGGAATCGTTGAGGCCGGCTTTTTTCTGCTCTTCGTCGCTCATGTCCGCTCCCTTTTCCACACAGGTGGGATAGGCATCTCCCAGGGCCAGGTGGCAGGAGGCGTTTTCGTCCAGGAGGGTTTCGTAGAAAACCCTGTCCATAAGGGAAATGGGGGAGTGGTAGGGAATGAGAGCCACTTCCCCCAGCCGGCAGGCGCCTTCGTCCATTTTCAGCAGGTCTTTCAGGATTTCTTCTCCTTTTTCGGCTGAAGCTTCCACCACTTTGCCGTCTTTAAAGGTCAGCCGGAAATCTTCGATGAGGTTGCCGCTGTACACCAGAGGCCGGGTGCTGCACACCACCCCGTCCACCCGGTCCGCCTGGGGAGCGGAATAGACTTCTTCCGTGGGGATGTTGGCGTTGAACAAAAAGCCCCGGCCGGTAGTTTCGGCTCCGCCCTGCCAGATGTGACGGTCCGGCAGGCCCACGGTGAGATGGGTGCCCAGGCTGTTTCTATATTCCAGGGCAGTGAACTGCTGGGCGGTCAGCCATTCCCGCCGCTGTTTCAGCTCTGCCAGATGCTTGTCCCAGTCCGCCAGCGGGTCTTCTCCCAGGCACCGGGCCGCATCCAGAAGCTGGATCCACAGCCGGTCCCTTCCTTCCTGTTCCGGCAGATCCGGATACAGCAGGCTGGCCCAAACGGTACTGGGGACGGCGGCCACCAGCCAGTTGGTCTTGGAAGCCATCATCCCGTCGGAATACTCCTTTACCGCCTGGTGGAACGCCTTCTGCCAGGCCATGATCTTGTTCCGGTCGATGCCCTTCATGGCATAGGGGTCTGCGGAGATCAGGCTCAGGAAGGCCGCTCCCTTCCGGTAGTAGTACAGGTTGAATTCGCTGCGCCAGCCCGGGACGGATTCAAACTTGTCCTGGGTTTCATATTCGTACCGGAGCCGGGTGGTGCCGTTGCAGTACCAGTTGAACACCACCTGGGAAGCACCGGCCCGATAGGCCTCTTCCGTCAGCAGAGTGGCGAAGGAACTGGCCTCCACCGGGGCGTTGATCACCAGGATCTGGTCCTTCTGGAGGCAGATCCCTTTTTTCACCAGCACCCGGGCATACAAAGGCAGCTGCCGGGTCAGGGTTTCCTGTATATCCATGGAAAATCTCTCCTTTACTGTGTCAGTATGAATCTATTATAGCGGAAAAACAGGAATAGAGCCATGATTCCCCAAGGGAATGGAAAATGGCTCTTTTTATTCATTTTTCAGAATGATCTATCTTCCTTATAATGGAAGTAGCAACGGATTCGGAATAATCTGAAAGAAAAGGACGCACGGAGCCTTTTCTGATCCAAAGGGGGAGTATCATGTCCATGTCATTTGTTGCACTGGTGTTTCTGTTCGGGGCCATTGCCCTGGGGTTCGTGAAAAAATCCAATGTGGGGCTGATCAGCCTGGGGGCTGTGCTGGTCCTGGGGAAACTGGGGAACCTGCCAGTGAAAAAACTCTACGGAGGATTTCCCGGTAAGTTGTTCCTGACCCTGCTGGGGACCATGTTCTTCTTTGCCCTGCTCCAGGAAAACGGGACCCTGGACAAGGCATCCAAGAAGCTGACCCGGCTCTGCGGCACCAAAGTGTTCCTGGTGCCCATTGTGATCTATCTGGTGAGCTTCATCCTGTCCGCCATCGGGCCTGGGGCCATCAGCGTCCAAACGGTGATGGTGCTGTTTGCAGTGCCCCTGGCTTTCCATCTGGATGCCAGTCCCATCCTGATGGGGTCCATGGCCATCCTGGGAGCGGTGGGAGGAACCGCCTCTCCCATTGCCCTCACCGGGATCATTGTGGGGGACCTGCTTGGCCAGATGAAGATCTCCATGCCGGGGATGGCTATCTTTGCCGGAGTCACTGCCGCCAATGCCCTGTGCGCCCTGGTGACCTATCTGGTGTTCAAAGGGTGGAAGCTCCGGGGTCAGCCGGTCCAGCGTGACCCGGAACCCATTGTCTTTGACGGACAGCAGAAACTGAGCCTGGGTCTGATCATAGCCCTGTTCGTTTCCGTGGTGGGCTTTTCCCAGGATGTGGGGTTGGTATGCTTCCTGCTGGCCCTGATCCTGCTGTTCACCGGGAAAGTGGATGAAAAGAAAGCGGTGAAAAGCCTGCCCTGGAACACCCTGATCCTGATCTGCGGCATCAGTGTGCTGATGAACGCGGTGAAGCTGTTGGGAGGCATCGATCTTCTGGCCCGGGGTTTGGCCTCCTTCATGAGTCCGGCTACCGCCCCGGCCCTTATGGGCCTTACGGGAGGCATCATGTCCTGGTTTTCCAGCGCCAACGGGGTGGTGTTCCCTACCCTGATCCCCACCGTGCCCCAAGTGGCGGCCAATGTAGGAGGCGCCTCCCTGATCCAGATGGTGGCAGCCATTGTGTGCTCGGCTACGGTGGCGGGAATCAGTCCCATGTCCACCGGGGGCTCCCTGGTGATGGCCAGCTGCGCCCAGGAAAAAAGCGGGAAAGAAAACGATTCGTCTTTATTTGCCAAACTGTTCGGGGTGTCTGCCATGTGTGTGGCCATTATTTTCCTGTTCACCCTGGCCGGTGGTTTGTCCTTTTTACAATGATGGAGGAGGCATAGTATGTTTGCATATATCGGATCCAGAACTACCAAAGAAAGAAAAGCCCTGGGAGAAGGAATCACTGTGTACCGCCGGGAGGGGGCAGTCTGGGAAAAGATCCAGACCCTGTCCTGCGGTCCCAATCCTTCCTACCTGTGCCTGAATGAAAAACAGGACCGGCTTTATGCGGTCCATGGAGATTACAGTGAAGTCACTGCCTTCCAGGTGGGAAAAGAAGGGCACCTGACGGAGCTGAATTCTGTTTCTACCTATGGTACCAATCCGGTCCATCTGGTGGCAAGCCCCAACGGCCAAAGTCTGTATGTGGCCAATCTGGAAACGGGCAGTATTGCCCAGCTGGCTTTGGAACAGGACGGGAGCCTGGGCCAGGTCCGGCAGGTGCTGTTCGTTTCCGGTGAGCCCGGCCATGGGTACATTTCCCATCCCCACCAGGTATGTCTCCATCCGGACGGAAAGTGGCTGCTGGTACCCTGCCAGGGCCGGGACCATGGAGTGGGAAAGGTGGAAGTCTACGCCATCGACCCTCAGGACAACCATCTGAAGGAAGCTTTTGTGTGGACGGCCCGGAAAGGAGCGGAACCCCGGCATGTGGCCATCCATCCCAACGGGAAATGGGTGTATCTGGTGAACGAAAAGGACAGCACTGCCATTTTCTTCCATTTCGATGAAACAACCGGGACCCTGGAACCCCGGCAGATGGTCACCACCCTGCCCGATGACTATTTCGGGCCTGGCTGGGCCAGCGGCATCGTTATGGGCACGGAAGGGAAGGCCGTGTATGTGTCCAACCGGACCCATGATTCGGTGACGGTGCTTGCCATCGATCCGGAAACAGGCCGGCTGTCCTTCCGGCAGAACCTGCCCACGGAAGGGAAACAGCCCCGGTTTCTGGACCTGGAACCGGGAGAAAAACGCCTGGTGGCTGCCAACGAACTGACCCACACCCTTACGGTTTTCCAGATCCAGGATGACGGGACCCTGGAACGGGAAGAAAAACAGATCCCGGAAGGATCGCCTGTGTGTGTGGTGTGGAAGAAATAAGGTCCAAGAAGATCTTCACCTGGGGCAGCTGGGCGTATTCTTCCCGGTACAGGGCGAAGGTGGAACGGGTGAAGGGGGTACCGTCCTGAAAGGTGAGGGGCTGGCGCACCAGGTCCTCCCGGTCCTTCAGGCAGATTTCTGGCAGCACGGACCACCCGATGCCGCTGGTGATCATGGAAAGACAGGTGGAAATGTCGTTGACCTGGATGGAGGAGGCGGCTTCCGTAATGTGCTGTTCCAGTTTCCATCGCTGGATCCGGGACATGAAAGGCTTGTCGGACTGCCGGTGGATGTAGGGGAGCCGGGACAGGGCCATGCCCTCATTGGCCCGGCTGGTTACCGCATAGACCCGTTCCCGGGACAGCAGCAGGCTTTCTCCCGCCCAGGGAAAATGCCCCCGGAGCACCGCCATGGACAGCCGGTTTTCCTGGAGCTTGGTGAACAGGTCCAGGCTTTGGCCAGTGGTTACGTCGATGCGGACTTCCGGATAGTCGGTCATGTACTGCTTCAGGAGGGGGGGCAGGGTGTACCGGGCATAGTTTACGGAAACACCGAACTTCAGATGGCCGGCGATCCGGCCCTGGGCATACTGGGACAGGGTCTTCAGCCGCTGGAGGGATTCCTGGAGCCGTCCCATTTCTTCCCCGATGGCATCGGCGGAAGGCGCCGGGATCAGTCCCTTGACGGAACGGAGGAAAAGAGGGGCTCCCAGTTCCTCTTCCAGTTTGTGGAGCCGCTTGGTAATGGCACTCTGGGTCATGTACAGGGCCTGGGCGGTTTTGGTCACGTTCCGGGTTTCCATAAGGCTCTGGAAAATCTGGATATCCCGTTCATCCATCTAAAAGACTCCCTTTTATATTCCAAATAGGAATGATATTTAAGCATATTCTATCATTTTTCATAATGGAAAGAAAGGGCTATACTGAAGACAACAAGAACAGAGAATGGCTTACATGTCAGAAGGAGGAAATACCATGAATCAGAAACAGCGGAAGTTCCCTTGCGTATACATGCGGGGCGGCACCAGCAAGGCGGTCTTTTTCCACAAGGAGGATCTGCCGGCGGATGAAAAACAGTGGCCGGAAATCTTCCTGAAGGTGATGGGGACCCCGGATGTGAAGCAGATCGACGGTATGGGAGGCACGGTAAGCTCCACTTCCAAAGTGGCGGTGATCAGCAGGTCCGCCCGTCCCGGCATCGATGTGGACTACCACTTCTACCAGGTGGATATCGTAATTCCCCGGGTGGATGATTCCGCCAACTGCGGGAACATTTCCTCCGCGGTGGGGCCCTACGCCATTGATGAAGGGCTGGTGGAACCGGTGGAAGGGATCACCAGAGTCCGGGTCTACAATGTGAACACAAACAAGGTCATTGAAGAACACGTCCGGGTTCAGGACGGGAAAGCCTGTGTCAACGGGGATGCCCAGATCCAGGGGGTGCCGGGCACCGGGTCCCGGATCGACATGTATTTCGAAGATCCCGCCGGAGCCAAGACCGGGAAACTGTTCCCCACCGGACAGAAAAAGGAAACCATCCACGTGCCCGGATACGGACCGGCGGAAGTGACCATGATCGACTGCTCCAACCCGGTGGTCTTCATCAAGGCCAAAGACCTGGGCATCACCGGAACGGAACTGACGGAACTGAACCAGAACCGGGATGTGATGGAACACATCGAGCGGATCCGGGGCATCACCGCTCAGAAATTCGGGTTTGTGGATGACTTCATGAAGGCCCGGACGGAATCCACCTCCGCTCCCAAGGTGGCCATTGTCAGTCCGGCCCAGGATTACAAAAACATGGACGGAAATGTGGTAAAGGCCGGTGACATGGACCTGTGCGTCCGGGCCATTTCCGTGGGAGCCCTTCACAAGGCCTATCCCATGACCGTGGCTGTGGCCACCGGGGCGGCTGCCAAGATCCCCGGGACCATTGTCAGTGATATCCTGGGAGAGCATAACAGTGACTGTGTCCGGCTGGGTCACTCCAGCGGGGTCACCGATGTGCTGATGAAAATGGACGGAGAAAAAGTGCTCCAGGGCGGCGTGGTCCGTACAGCCCGCCGGATCATGGATGGATTTGTATATATCCGCTGAAGGAAAAAAGGAGAAGAATCATGATTCAGTGTGTAAATGAAGCCTATTATGCCCTGGACGGGGGCAAAACCTTTGTACCGGCCAAGGATCATCCGGAATGGGACCAGGAAGCCGGCCGGAAGAACACCATTGCGTACCAGATCATCGCCCGCCACAACACCAGCGGAGATCCGGCCAACCTGCAGCTGAAGTTCGACGCCATCGGGGTCTATGACAATACCTATGTGGGCATCATGCAGACCGCCTGCGCTTCCGGACTGAAAAAGTTTCCAGTTCCAACGGTGTTCACCAACTGTCACAACTGTCTGTGCGCCGTAGGGGGTACCATCAACTCCGACGTGCACAAATATGCGGAAACCATCTGCAAAAAATACGGGGGCATCTTCGTACCGCCCCATGAAGCGGTGATCCATTCCTACATGCGGGAAATGATCGTCAAAGGCGGCAGCATGGCCATTGTGTCCGACTCCCACACCCGGTACGGCAGCCAGGGCTGCCTGGCCATCGGGGAAGGGGGCCCGGAAGTGGCCAAAGCCATGCTGGACAAGACCTATGAACTGAAATATCCCCAGGTGGTGGGGGTGTATCTCACCGGGTCTCCCAAAGCCTGGGTGGGGCCCATGGATGTGGCCCTGACTCTCATCGGTGCCGTGTTCAAGAACGGCTTTGTGAAGAACAAAATCCTGGAATTCGTGGGCCCCGGGGTCCATTCCCTGTCCATGGATTTCCGGAACGGCATCGATACCATGACCACGGAATCCGCCTGTCTCACTTCCATCTGGGAAACCGATGATACGGTCCGGGAAGATTACCGGATCCATGACCGGGAAGGGGACTACAAGCATCTGGCTCCCAAAGACAAGGCCCTTTACGACAGCTTCATCCACATCGACCTGGATACGGTGGAGCCCATGATCGCCCTGCCCTACCATCCTTCCAACGCCTTTCCCCTGAAGGATGTGATAGCCAACCCGGAAAAATACATGAAATATGTGGAAGACAATGCCAGGACCGTCTTTGAAAACAACCCGGACATCCATCCGGATATGATGAGCAAGATCCAGAAGAACGGCCGTATCCTGGTGGATCAGGCAGCCATTGCCGGCTGTGCCGCCGGCTCCTTTGAAAACATTGCCTATGTGGACCAGGTGGCCAAAGCGGAAAACCGGGGCCTGGGCATGTTCCCTCTGAATATCTACCCGGCTTCCCAGCCGGTGCTCACGGAACTGAACCGGGCTGGCATCAGCAACGACTTGATGACCGAAGGGGTCCGGATCAAGACGGCTTTCTGCGGCCCCTGCTTCGGCGCCAGCGACTGTCCGGAAAACAATGCCTTCGTCCTGCGCCATTCCACCCGGAACTACCCCAACCGGGAAGGGTCCAAGCCCAACATGGGCCAGGTGGCTTCTGCCGCCCTTATGGACTCCAAGTCCATTGCTGCCACGGCCTTCAACGGCGGGTACCTGACTTCTGCGGAGGAAATCGGGGGTGTGTTCAAACCGGAAGAACTGCCGGCCTTCACCTTCAACAAAAAGATCTACGACAATGTGGTGTACAACGGTTTCGGCAAAGCCCAGCCGGATACGGAAATCGTCTACGGGCCCTTCATCAAGGACTGGCCGGCCATGGAGCATCTCACCGACAACCTGCTGCTCCAGGTAGCTTCGGTGATCCGGGACGAAGTGACCACCACTGACGAATTGATCCCTTCCGGGGAAACCGCTTCCTATCGGTCCAACCCTTATAAAATTTCCGAATTCACCCTGCTGCGGAAGGATCCGAAATACGTAGGCCGGGCCAAGGCTGCCCAGGCTTATGAAAAAGCCCGTCTGGCCGGAGACAGGAAGACGGCGGAAGGATTCTATGCACCGCTGAAACAGGTGGGCATTGACGTGGACAAAGACCTGGATACCCTGATGAAAACCACCGGCATCGGTTCCGTACTCTATGCCAAACGGCCCGGAGACGGTTCCGCCCGTGAATATGCCGCTTCCTGCCAGAAGGTACTGGGGGGACTGGCCAACATCTGCATCGAATATGCCACCAAACGGTACCGGAGCAACTGCGTGAACTGGGGGATGCTGCCTTTCACCCATCCGGACCAGGAAATCAACCTGAAAGTGGGCGAATTCCTCTGGCTGCCCAACATCCGTCAGGTGGTGGCGGAAAACAGGGGGGGCATCGATGCCACGGTGATCGGCACCGACGGCAGCACCCGGACCCTCCACCTGGATCTGAAAATCCTCAACGATACGGAACGGAAGACCCTGCTGGCCGGTTCCATGATCAATCTGTTCAAAGAAAGCTGAGGCAGGACAATGGAAAACAAGGTGCTGGCAGCACCTCTGGGGAGGCTGGCCCGCTTTGCGGCCGGCCTTTCCTGGGATACGCTGCCGGAAACAGTCCAAAAAGCAGCAGTCTGCCGGGCCCTGGATCTGATCAGCGCCGCCATGGGAGCAGTGGGGGATCCCCTGGTGGAACAGATGAAACAGGCCCTCCAGGCACTGGATCCCCAGAACCGGACCCAGGGAGTGACTCTATGGGGACAGCCTCTGGAACAAAAATGGCCCGTGACCGACGGGGCCATGCTCAATGCCATGCTGGCCCATACCCTGGAACTGGATGATGTGCATCCGGCCTCCAAGACCCATATTTCCGCCAGCATGATCCCGGCGGCCTGGTGCCTGGGACAGCAGCTGGGCAGCACGGGAAAAGAGTTCCTGACGGCCCTGGTGGCCGGATATGAAGTGGCTCATCGGGTGGGTATGGCCATGGACGTGGCGGCTCACCGGAAACGGGGCTGGCATGCCACGGCCACCTGCGGGACCTTCGGGGCAGCCGCCGCCTGCAGCCATCTTTTGGGCCTTGACGGAGAAGGCACCGCCAGTGCCCTGGGTCTGGCCGGGTCCCAGACCACCGGGGTGTGGGCCTTTCTGGGAGACGGGACCAATTCCAAGGTACTGAATCCCGGACAGGCGGCCATGACCGGGATCCGCTGCACTTTTTTGGCCCGGTACGGTATGAGGGGCCCCATCCATATCCTGGAAGCAGAAGACGGAGGGCTGTTCCGGGCCATGAGCGACGGGGGCCATCTGGAGAAACTGACAGAAGGACTGGGGACCCGCTGGGAAATCCTCAATATGGACATGAAGCCCTATCCCTGCTGCCGCAGTGCCCACGCCGGCATCGACGGGGCCCTGTCCCTGCGGAAAGCCATCCTGGGAGAAGGAGTGCTGCCTTTCGAAGATGCGGCGGAACGGATCTTGGGACAGGTGGCAAGGCTGGAGGCGGGAACCTATAAGATCGGCTACCAGCAGTGCGCCGTAAGCGAAGGGTGCCTCCATCCCCGGACGCCCCTTGATGCCAAATTTTCTCTGCCCTACGGTCTGGCCTGCAGTCTGCTGTACGGCAAAGTGGACCGAAGCATGTTTACGCCGGAAAAAGTGCAGGATCCGGCCATCCGGGCCCTGATCCAGCGGATCACCGTCCGGGAAGACCCGGAATTGACCGCAGCTTATCCCGGCCACTGGAGCTGCCGGGTGAAGATCCGTCTGCAGGACGGACGGGAGTTGGAACAGTTCATCCAAGATCCCACCGGGTCCTATCGGAAGCCTCTGCCCCAGGAAGCTCTGCTGGACAAGGCGGAGAGCCTGCTGGAACATGTTTATCCCGGACAGGGACGGCAGGTGGCCATCAAACTGCTCCATCTGGGAGAAATGGAACGGCTGCCGGAGATATGAAAAGCGTGTCAGCAGTCAGCTGTCAACGGCCAACTGTCAAAGGATGCCAGCACAGCTGGCTTTGATTAAAGGAGGAACCAGTATGGAACATATGGACGAAATGGGTTACGAAGAACAGGTCCGGGAAGAAATCATCCAAAAGGCCATGGAGAAATTCGGGGCTCTGATCCGGGAGGATTTCAAGCGGATCGAAGCCATGAAACAGGCCCCCGGCCGGAAGGACTTCAGGAAGCTGGATCACATTACCGTAGGGATCCTGCCCGGGGACGGGATCGGGCCTTATATTATGGAACAGGCCCTGCGGGTGGCAAAATACCTGCTGCAAGAAGAAATGGCTTCCGGGAAGGTGGTATTCCGGACCATTCCCGGCATGACCATCGAAGAGCGGGCCAAAAAGAATGAGAGCCTGCCGGCGGAAGTGCTGGAAGCCTGCAAAGCCTGCGATGTGCTGGTGAAAGGACCCTTTGTGACGCCCCGGGCGGGAGATCCCTGGCCCAACCTGGTCAGCGCCAACAGCCTGCTCCGCCGGGCCCTCCAGCTGTATGCAGCGGTGCGGCCGGTACGGATCCCGGAAAAAGGTATCGACTGGACCTTCTTTCGGGAAAATATCGAAGGGGAGTACATTTGGGGGAACAAAGGCATCCAGGTGAACGATGATCTGGCGGTGGACTTCAAGGTGCTGACCCGTCCCGGAGCGGAACGGATCTGCCGGGCTGCCTTCGAATTCGCCAAGAACAATGGGAAGACCAATGTGACCGTGGTCACCAAGGCCAATATCGTGAAACTGGTGGACGGGAACTTCCTGAAGACCGCCCATGCCCTGGAAAAAGAGTATCCCGGGATCACCGTCCGGGAAGAACTGGTGGACGCCATGGCCGCCAAGATCACGGATCCGGAATTCACCAAAGGGATGGAGGTGTTCCTGCTGCCCAACCTGTACGGGGACATCGTGACGGATGTGGCGGCGGAATACCAGGGAGGCCTGGGCACTGCCAGTTCTTCCAACATCGGGGACCAGTACGCCCTGTTCGAAGCCATCCACGGAGTGGGAAATTTCCTGGTACAGCACCACCGGGCCCAGTATGCGGACCCCTGCAGCCTGATCCGGGCCATGGGAGAAATGATCAGCCACATCGGGTATGGGGACAAGAAGGAAAAGCTGGTGAAGGCCCTGGACATCTGCACCCGGACAGAACGGAAAGTGGTGATCACCACCGACAAGGACGGAGCCACGGCGGAAGAGTTCACGGATTATCTGCTGGAGACTTTGAAGAGGGCAGAGTGAAGAGTGAAGAGTGAAGAAAACGGGAAGCAAACTGACTTGTGAGTCAGCTGCTTCCCGTTTTCTTGCTATATTATTGTTTCATATGAAACAAAATCTTCAAAGAACGGAACAAAGTCAGAAAAAATCTTAAATTTCCACAAAGTTTATGTTACAAAAATAGATACAGTATGGTATGATGGGTCTATAGTATACCAGCAGGAATTTTTCTGTTTTTGGTGAAATACTATATTGTTACCGCATTTTTATTTTTTCATTGAAATTTGGAAGGCACAGCCTTCCCTGTGCAAAGGTGGTGATACCATGTCCATGCTGGAAGACATCAAAAATGCCGAACAGAAGGCGGATGACCTGAAGAAACAGGCCACCCTGGAAGCCCGGAACACCGTACGGGATGCCCAGGCAGAAGCCCACAAGGAGGCGGAAGCCCTGATCGCGGAAGCCCGGAAACAGGCCGCCGCAGCCATTGCCCAGGCGGAAGCCCAGGCCAAACAGGAAGCGGACGCTCTGGTGGAGGAAAACCGGAAACGGGATGAGGCCCAGGCGGCGGAAGCCCGGAAAAATCTGGATGGGGCAGTCCAGTATATTATGAAGAAGGTCGTGATCGAATGTTAGTACCCATGCAAAAACTGACCCTCTATGCTCTGAAAGCCGATCGCGATGCCCTGCTCCTGGCCCTCCAGAAGGACGGGAGTGTGATGCTGGAACCGGAAGCGGGAACCAAGGCCCTGCCCGGATCAGAAAAAGTCAGCGCCCAGCTGGATAAAACCGGCCAGGTGCTCCAGTTCCTGGTCCAGAACGGTGCCAAGAACCCCCTGTTTCCCCAGAAGGAAGCCATTTCCTATGGGGATTTCCTGAAAGAGACCCAGGAAGGCCGGCAGCTGACGGAGAAACTGGATACTACGGCCAGCAAGATTGCTTCTCTGGAAAGTGAAGCGGCCGCCCTCCGGACTCAGGCGGAAAGCCTGGATCCCTGGCTGAAACTGGATATTCCCCTGGAACAGCTGAGCTTTACGGAAACCACCCGCTGCCATGTGGGGTTCCTGCCGGAAAAGGAACTGCCGGAATTCCAGAAGGCCATCAGCAGCCTCCTGGCGGATGTGAGCCTCTATGACCTGACCCAGGACGGCCAGGCCATGGTGATCCTGGCTTATGAAGACGCTGACAATGAGGTGAAGCATCTCCTGAAGGAACATGATTTCAGCGAGGCGGTGCTGCCCAAGCGCAGCGGCCTGGCGGCGGATGTCCGGAAGGAACTGCTCCAGGAAGCGGAAGAAAAGGAAAGCCGGATCACCCGACTGAAAGAGGAAACCCGGGAAAGCATCCCTCAGAAACAGCAGGTGGAATTGTACTACGACCAGCTGAACGCCGCCCATGACCGTCTCCAGAACGGCGGGGTGGAAACGGTCAGTGCCTTCAAGGTACAGGGCTGGGTCCGGAAGGACCGGGTCCAGCGGGTGGAAAAAGTGGTCCAGGGCGTTACCGATGCTTATCAGCTAACCTTTACAGATCCGGCGGAAGGGGAAATTCCTCCCACGGTGCTGGAAAACGGCAAACTGGTGGAACCCTACGAAAGCGTAGTGGAATTGTATTCCCTGCCCAAAGCCGGGTCCATCGATCCGGACCTGATCATGGCTCCTTTCCACTTCATCTTTTTCGGGATGATGCTTTCGGACGCAGGCTACGGGCTGGTGCTCACGGTGATGCTGTATTTCGCTCTGAAGAAGTTCCGGCCTACGGGCTTTGCCCGGCAGCTGGCCATGGTGATTTTCTTCGGCAGCATTTCCACCATCCTGTGGGGGGCCATGTTCGGAGGCTGGTTCGGGTTGGAGTGGAAACCTCTGCTCTTTGTCCCCATGAAGGAACCCCTGAAGATGCTGGCCCTGTGCTTCGGCCTGGGGGCCATCCACCTGGTGGCCGGCATGCTGGTGAAGGTCTACATGCTCTTCCGGGAGGGAGACATTATGGGAGCGGTCTGTGACCAGATCAGCTGGCTGATCATGTTCCTGGGCTTTTTCCTGATGGCTCTGGTTCCGGGGCCTGTAGGCAAATACCTGGCCTGGCTGGGTGCGGGGATCATCATCCTTTTTGGAGGCCGGGAGAAAAAAGGCATTGTCAGCCGGCTCCTGGGAGGGTTGCTGACTCTGTACAACATCAGCGGCTATCTCAGCGATCTGTTGAGCTATTCCCGGATCTTTGCCCTGGGACTGGCCACCGGGGTCATCGCCATGGTCATCAACACGGTGGCCCAGATGCTCTGGAGTGCAGGACCGGTGGGCATTGTGGCCGCCATCCTGGTGCTTCTGGCCGGTCACTATTTCAACATCATCATCAACGTGCTGGGTGCCTTCGTGCACAGCAGCCGTCTGCAGTACATCGAGTTCTTCGGCAAGTTTTATGAAGCCGGCGGCCGGGCGTTCCTGCCTTTGGCACTCCGGACCAAGTATACGGATATTACGAAATAAGGGAGGATTTCATTATGATTACTTTAGGAACAGCGCTGGCATTTGGTGGAGCAGCAACGGCTGCAGCTCTGGCAGGGGTTGGCAGTGCCATTGGTGTAGGGATTGCCGGGCAGGCCGCTTCCGGCGTGGTCAGCGAAGATCCGGACAAATTCGGTAACGTGCTGGTGCTCCAGGCTCTGCCTGGTACCCAGGGCATTTATGGCCTGCTGATCGCCTTTATCATCATCCTGAACCTGGGAGTCATCGACGGGAACGTAAAGGACCTGACCACCTTCCAGGGCCTGGCCTATCTGTTCGCCGCACTGCCCATGGGCATCGGGGGCCTGCTGTCCGCCATTTACCAGGGGAAAGTGGCTGCCTCCGGCATCTACCTGACTGCCAAACGGCCGGAAGAAACCGGTAAAGGCATTATCCTGACGGCCATGGTGGAAACCTACGCCGTGCTGAGTCTGCTGATTTCCTTCATCATGGTGAACGGGATCAAATTATAAGAAAGGGTGACCCGTCGTGTCTGGCGATAAAATCATTCAGAAAATAGAAGAAGAAGCGAAGCGGGACGCGGCAGCCATCGGAGCAGCAGCCCAGGAAAAGGCCCGGAAGGAAAAGGAACAGATCCTGGCCAAAGCCCAGGAACAGGTCCGGGAAATCCAGGCCAAATCCCAGGTGGATGCCAAAGAGGCTGCAGGCCGTCTGCAGCTGATTGCCGAACTGCAGAGCCGGAAAGAGAACCTGGCCAGCAAGCGGAAAGTGCTCCAGGAGGCCTTTGACCGGGCCCGGGAGCAGCTGGAAGCCCTGCCCCAGGAACAGTGGGAGAAACTGATCGGACGGATCATCCTGGAAGCGGATCTTACCGGCCGGGAAACCCTGGTGGTGCCTGCCAAGGACCGTCCCCGGTATGAAAAGGGATTCCTGGACCGGCTGAACAAAGAGCTGAAGGCCCAGGGCCGGAACGGGTCCCTGACCCTTTCGGACAAAGAGGCGGAGTTCACCGACGGTGTGCTCATCGAAGGGGAGACCTGTGATTATGACGGCTCCTTCGCCACCCTGCTGGAAGACGTACGGACCGGGGAGGAATACCGCGTGGCAGAGCTCCTGTTTGGCGCGGAGGTGAAGTAATATGCCCCAGCCCAGTTATGAATATGCTCTGGGCCGGATCAGCGTCCTGTCCACCCATCTGCTCACCGCCGCCCAGCTGCGGCGGATCGCGGAAGCGGACAGTACGAAGACAGCCATGAAGCTGCTGCTGGAAACCGGCTATGGAGAAAACGTGGCCACGGAACAGGAAGTGGCCCGGGGAGAAATCGATTTGATCATCCGGGCCCAGATGCAGCTGACCCGGAAACGGATCAAGGAACTGACCCCGGATCCGGAGCTTACCGGCCTGTTCCTGCTGCCGGTGGATACCCACAACCTGAAATGCCTGCTGAAGGCACGGCTGCTGGGGATCCAGGCCGATGACATCCTTCGGGAGGGAGGCAATTTCGACCTGAACCTGTTGAAGGACATGGTCCATACCAAGTATTATGAAGATCTGCCGCCCATTTACTGCCAGGTGCTCAACGAAATCGAAGGGGACCTGGCCCGGGAAGCGGATCCGTTCCGACTCAGCGCGCTCCTGGACGGAGCCCTGTTCCGCCAGGCCAAAGAGGTGCTGGACCGGAAAAAGGAGCGGGGCTTCATCCGGAACTACTTCTCCCTGTGGGCGGATTACCAGAACACCATCAGCCTGATCCGGGCCCAGAACCTCCACTGGGAGCTGTCCCAGCTGCGTCTGGTCCTGGTGGACTGTGGGGATATCCCCAAAACGGTGTTCGAGGAAAGCCTGGATGTGCCTCCGGAACAGCTGGGAGCCCGGCTGAACCAGGGGAGCCATGGAGCCGAACTGGTCCAGGCCATCAATGAATTTGCACAGACCAATGAGCTGGGGGTCATTCCCCGCCGGATGGAAGAGGGCCTGAGCCTGATCCTCCGCCGGGCCAGATGGGACACCCATACCCTGGGACCCATCGTAGGGTATCTGGAAGCCCGGGAAACCGAGGCGGAAGCCCTGCGGATGATCTTCGGAGCCATCCAGGGCGGTTTTGAACCCCAGCTGCCCAGCGTCTATGCCTGATCACAGAAAGCATGGGAGGCAGCAAGATGGATAAAAAGAAAATTGCAGTGATCGGCGATCCCAGCTCTGTGATGATCTTCAAGGCCGTAGGGTTCGATGTATTCTACGAGGAAGAACAGGAACAGATAGAGCGCAGGATCCACCGTCTGGCCGATGAGGGCTATGCCGTGATCTACATTACGGAAACCGCAGCCCAGAAGGCCCAGACCGTGATCGCAGAATATGCTACCGCTACCTTTCCCGCTATCATCCCCATCCCGGCCGGGAACAAATCCCTGGGACTGGGCATGAAGCGTGTCCGGGAAAATGTGGAAAAAGCAGTAGGCGCCGATATTCTATTCAAGGAAGGGTAGGGAACAATCGTGAGTGGAAAGATCGTGAAAGTATCCGGCCCGCTGATTGTCGCCGAAGGCATGAAGGACGTGCAGCTCCATGATATGGTCCGCGTCAGTGACAAGCGCCTGATCGGTGAAGTCATCGAGCTTCGTGATGATAAGGCTTCTATCCAGGTATACGAAGAAACGGCCGGCCTGGGGCCGGGGGAACCGGTGGAATCCACCGGCTCTCCCATGAGCGTGGAACTGGCTCCCGGGCTGATCGAAAGTATCTTCGACGGAATCCAGCGCCCGCTGGAAAAAATCTATGAACTGGCCGGGGACCGGATCAGCCGTGGGGTGGAAGTCCCCAAACTGGACCGGGAAAAGAAATGGCAGTTCGTGCCGGTGGCCAAACCCGGGGACCAGGTGTCCGGCGGCGATGTGATCGGTACCGTCCAGGAAACCCCTGCCGTGCTCCACAAGATCATGGTGCCTCCCGGCCAAAGCGGCACTGTGGAATGGGTCTATGAAGGGGAAGCCACCATCCTGGACCCGGTGTACAAACTGAAGGACAGCAAGGGGAATGTGAAGGACTATCCCATGCTTCAGCAGTGGCCGGTCCGGGTGGCCCGTCCCTACAAGACCAAGCTGCCTCCGGAAGAACCCATGGTTACCGGCCAGCGGGTCATCGATACCCTGTTCCCCATTGCCAAAGGGGGCGTGGCCGCCGTACCCGGTCCTTTCGGCAGCGGCAAGACCGTGATCCAGCACCAGCTGGCCAAGTGGGCGGATGCGGACATCATCGTGTACGTGGGCTGCGGAGAACGTGGGAATGAAATGACCGACGTGCTGAACGAATTCCCGGCTCTGAACGACCCCCGCACCGGCCTGCCTCTGATGAAGCGGACCGTGCTGATCGCCAACACCTCCGACATGCCGGTGGCCGCCCGGGAAGCGTCCATCTATACCGGCATCACCATTGCGGAATATTACCGGGACATGGGGTACAAAGTGGCCATTATGGCTGACTCCACCTCCCGCTGGGCAGAAGCCCTCCGGGAAATGTCCTCCCGTCTGGAAGAAATGCCCGGCGAAGAAGGGTACCCGGCGTACCTGTCTTCCCGTCTGGCCGAATACTACGAACGGGCCGGGGAAGTGGAATGTCTGGGGAAGGACGACCGGGTAGGCGCCGTTTCCGCCATCGGGGCCGTGTCCCCTCCCGGCGGGGATATTTCCGAACCGGTTTCCCAGGCCACTCTGCGGATCGTGAAGGTGTTCTGGTGCCTGTCTTCGGCCCTGGCCTATGCCCGGCATTTCCCGGCCATCGACTGGCTCCAGAGCTATTCCCTGTATTCCGACCGGCTCCGGGCCTACTATGATGCCAAAGTGGCTCCCGACTGGTCCAAACTGGTGGGGACCGCCATGGAAATCCTCCAGGAAGAATCCAACCTGAACGAAATCGTCCGTCTGGTAGGGATCGATGCCCTGGGCTTCAAGGACCGGATCACCATGGAATGTGCCCGGTCCATCCGGGAAGACTTCCTGCACCAGAACTCCTTCCACGAAGTGGATACCTACACTTCCCTGGAAAAACAGTACGATATGCTGAAGCTGATCATCACCTGGTATGAAAAGGCCCTGGATGCCATGACCAAGCATGTGAAGCTGGACAAGCTGATCGACATGCCCATCCGGGAACAGATCGGCCGTGCCAAGTACATTCCGGAAAAAGAACGGAAGGAAAAATTCGGCCAGCTGAACCGGGAACTGGAGCAGGCCTTTGCAGAACTGACGGAAGAGGGTGAAGAAAATGCGTAAGGATTACAAGACCATCCGTGAAGTGGTGGGCCCTCTGATGCTGGTGGACCAGGTAAAAGGCGCAACCTATGACGAACTGGTGGAAATCCACCAGCAGAACGGGGAAGTCCGGAACGGGAAGGTGCTTACCGTGGACGGGGACAAAGCCCTGGTCCAGCTGTTCGAGGATTCCCAGGGACTGCAGCCGGCTACTGCCAAAGCCCGGTTCCTGGGCCACGGGATCCAGCTGGGGGTATCCCCCGCCATGCTGGGCCGTGTGTTCGACGGCATGGGCAACCCCATTGACGGAGGCCCGGCCATCATTCCGGAAGAATACAAGGACATCAACGGGGAGCCTATGAACCCGGCAGCCCGGGAATATCCTTCGGAATTCATCCAGACCGGGATCAGTGCCATCGACGGCCTGAACACCCTGGTCCGGGGCCAGAAGCTGCCGGTGTTCTCCGGCTCCGGTCTGCCCCATGCCCAGCTGGCTGCCCAGATCGCCCGGCAGGCCAGAGTCCGGGGAACCGATGAAAAATTCGCCGTGGTGTTCGCCGCCGTAGGGATCACCTTCGAAGAAGCCAACTTCTTCATGCAGGACTTCAACCGGACCGGGGCTCTGAGCCGTGCGGTGATGTTCATCAACCTGGCCAACGACCCGGCGGTAGAACGGATCGCCACCCCTCGTATGGCCATTACCGCAGCGGAATATCTGGCCTTTGAGCTGGATATGCACGTGCTGGTCATCATCACCGACATCACCAACTATGCCGATGCCCTCCGGGAAGTGTCCGCTGCCCGGAAGGAAGTCCCCGGACGCCGGGGCTACCCCGGGTATCTGTATACGGACCTGGCCACCATGTACGAACGGGCCGGCCGGATCCGGGGCAAGAAGGGGTCCATTACCATGATCCCCATCCTGTCCATGCCGGAAGACGACAAGACCCATCCCATCCCCGACCTGACCGGCTACATCACCGAAGGCCAGATCATCCTGTCCCGGGAACTGTACCGGAAGGGGCTGACCCCTCCCATCGACGTGCTGCCTTCCCTGTCCCGTCTGAAGGATAAAGGGGTGGGCAAGGGCAAGACCCGGGAAGACCATGCGGATACCATGAACCAGCTGTTCGCCGCTTATTCCCGGGGAAAACAGGCCAAGGAACTGGCCACCATCCTGGGGGATTCGGCCCTCAGCAAAGTGGACAAGCTGTATGCCCAATTCGCCGATGCCTTTGAAAAGGAATACGTGTCCCAGGGGTACCGGACCAACCGGTCCATCGAAGAGACCCTGGATCTGGGCTGGAAGCTGCTGGGGATCCTGCCCCGCAGCGAGCTGAAACGGATCCGGGATGAATACCTGGACAAGTACTACAAACCGGCGGACGGCACCAAGGGGGAATAACCCATGGCTACCAACGTAAACCCTACCCGGATGGAGCTGACCCGGCTGAAACGCCGGCTGGCCACCGCCGTCCGGGGGCATAAACTGCTGAAAGACAAACGGGACGAAATGGTCCGGCAGTTCATGATCTACATCCGCCGGAACCACGAACTGCGGCTGAAAATGGAAAAAGCCCTCCAGAACGTGTCCCATCATTTCGTGGTGGCCCGGGCCCATATGGGATTCCTGACCATGAACGAAGCCCTGCTGTACCCGGCCCGGAGCGCCGAGTTCGAAGTGGGGAGCAAGAACGTGATGAGCGTGGATGTGCCCACCCTGACCTATACCGGGGCCACGGCGGATGATGCGGCCCAGGTGCCTTATTCCTTCGCCTTCACCACCGGGGAACTGGATACGGCGGTGACGGAACTGACCACCTGCCTGCCGGATCTCCTGGAACTGGCGGAAGTGGAAAAGACCTGCAACATGCTGGCGGATGAAATCGAAAAGACCCGCCGGCGAGTCAACGCCCTGGAATATGTCATGATCCCGGAAATGCAGGAAAGCATCAAGTACATCACCATGAAGCTCAGCGAAAACGAAAGAGCCAGCACCGTACGCCTGATGAAAGCCAAGGAAATCATGGCGAAACAGGCGTGAAAAACAGAGTGCTGCAGGTTGTCTGCAGCACTCTGCTTTTTTTATGCTACAATATCCGTGACCATAGATCCTGCTGAAAAGCAGCACTGAAAGGAGCACGGTTCTTTGCTGACCACTTTTAATTTCCGGGCACAGCCGGGGGCAGGTCCCCTTTACCGGCAGCTGGCCGCTTATTTCTGCCGGGAAATCCGGCTCCACCACCTGGGATCCCAGGACTTCCTCCCTTCCATCCGGAAGCTGACCCGGGACCTGAAACTGAGCCGGACCACCGTGGAGGGAGCCTATCAGATCCTCATCGACCAGGGAGTGGTGGAAAACCTGCCCAACCGGGGGTACCGGGTGGCCGCCTACCGGCCCCGGGAAGAGGGAGAGGAACCGAAAACCCCGCCGGATCCGGCCCGGCCGGCTGTCCTTTACAATTTTTCCAACAATTACATCGATACCTCCACCTTCGACACGGTGCTCTGGCGCCGGTGCCTGAACCAGGTGCTCCGGAATCCCGCCTCCATTGCCGGATACGGGGATCCCCAGGGAGAACCGGAACTGCGGAAGGTACTGGCCCGGTACAGCTACGCTTCCCGGGGGGTGGTGTGCCGGCCGGAACAGATCCTGGTGGGGGCCGGTCTCCAGACCCTGCTGCTGGTGCTGCTGCCCCTGCTGCCTCTGGAACGGAAGGTGGCGGGACTGGAAGCCCCCGGGTTCCCCCAGGCGGAACAGATCTTCCATCTCATGGGCTGGGAAACCTGTGCCTACGATCCGGCAGACCCCAAAGGGGACTGGCCCGGCCTTTTGATGATCTCTCCCGCCAATCCCTACAAGGGACGGGCCCTGACGGAAAAAGAACGGAACAACCTGATCGTGGCCACCCAGCTGGAGCGGGTGTACCTGCTGGAAGACGACTACAACGGGGAATTCCGCTACCTCCATCGGCCCACCCCTGCCCTCCACAGCTTCGGGAACCGGGAACAGATCATCTATCTGGGGTCCTTTTCCCGGACCATGCTGCCTTCTCTGCGGATCAGTTTTTTGGTGCTGCCGGAAAAACTGCTGCCTGCCTACCGGGCCATTGCCGGCCGGTACAACCAGACCTCGTCCACTGTGGAACAGCTGGCCCTGGCGGCCTATATTGAAGAAGGGCACCTGACCCGGCACATCCGGAAGCTCCGGACCCTGTACCGGACCAAAAGCCGGCTGCTCCAGGAAGCTCTGACTGCCGTGTTCGGGGACCAGGTACGGCTGCTGGGCTACGGCTCCGGGCTCCATCTCCACATTGCCCTGGATCGGCCGGGGACAGCAGAAGAACTGGCCGCCCGGGCCCTGGAAAAAGGCGTCCGGGTGATCCCCGTCCGGGGTACGGAACCGGGCCGGCCTCCGGAATTCCTCCTGTCCTTTGCCGGCATCGGAGAGGAAAAGATCCGGGCAGGAGTGGAGGCCCTCCGGGAAGCCTTGGAGGGGTAAGGGAAAAGACAATTGTCTTCTTTCCTCTGGGTAGGGTATAATAAAAAGGATACAGAAAAATCATGAAAGCCCAAACATTGGGGGAGGTGGATGTATGAAAAATACCTGGGAAATTGCCCTTCTGGCCGTGATGCTGGGGATGGGCGGGCCGGCGGCCGGGGAAGCGGCCCAGTATTTTGCTCCCCGTTACGGCCTCAGCGCCAACGGCCAGCTGCAGCCTCCTCTGACGGTGGAATTCCAGAAAGGGGTTCCCCAGAAGATCAGTGCCAGCCTTACCGGTGCCGCCGGCAGCGAAAAAGTCCTGGTGCTGGGCTGGCAGGTGGGAGACGGAGTAGGCCTGTGCACCCTCCAGAAAGGAGTGGAATACGCCCTGTACAAACTGGATTTCCGTCCGGGAAAACAGGATATCCTGGTGCTCAGCTACGGCCGCCGGGGCACCGGCAAGACCCATCTGAATGAAGTGGCCGTCATCGGGGAGGATTCCCTGGGGGTGATCCGGCAGCTGCCGGTGAACGGCTTTGTGCCCACCGATGTGTTCAACAGTCCTCTCCAGATCCGCCAGCAGGAAGCGGTGCTGTTCCTGGAACAGGCTCCCCGTGTGCTGGCCCTCCGGGCGGATGGAGAAAACGGCTATGTGGCCGAAGTGGAATAAAAAGGAGTGATTGGAATGGAATTGGCTTCCCTGTATGATACCTGCCGGACCTACCGGCGTTTTGAACAGAAACCGGTGGATCCGGCCCTGCTGCGGACCCTGGCGGATGTGGCCCGGAAACGGAGCTGCGGCCGGAACGGCCAGAGCCTCCGGTTCACGGTGGTGGCAAGCCCCGCCAACGTGAAGGCCATGCAGCCGCTGCTCCGGTGGGCGGCGGCCCTGCCCAAAGAAATCGGCACCCCCAGGGAAGGGGAACAGCCGGTGGCCTTTGTGGTAGTGTCCCGGCCCAAGGAGGCCAACCCCACCATCACCAGCATCGACGTGGGCATCGCCCTGGATGCCATGGCCATCACCGCCTGGACCCAGGGGGTGGGCAGCGCCATCCTGGCAGCGGTGGACCGGGTAAAGATCGCCGCTCTGCTGGAAATCCCGGAAGACCGGGAAGTGGTCACCGTGCTGGCCCTGGGCTATCCCGCCCACAAAAGCACCCTGGTGCCCGGGGAAGAAGGGAAACTGGCCTACTATGTGGATGAGGCCCGGGATTATTATGTGCCCAAACTGCCCCTGGAAAAAGTGGCGGATTTCAAATAAACGGATGAGGAAACAAGGAGAAAGCTATGCTGTATGACATTGCCATTGTAGGGGGCGGCCCTGCAGGCTGCAGTGCGGCGGTGACCGCCGCCAACCGGTCCCTGTCCGCCCTGCTGCTGGATACCGGGGATTTCGGCCTGGCCCTGCGGAAAAGCGCCCTGGTGAAAAACTACCTGGGGATGTCGGACCGGTCGGGAGCGGAACTGATGGACGCCTTTACCGCCCACATGAAGGCTGCCGGGACCACGGTGGTCCCCCACAAGGTGCTGAGCATCCTGCCCCGGGAAAAGCACTTCTATCTGGCCACCCCGGGAGAAGTGTACGAGGCCCGGAGCATCCTGCTGTGCCCGGGAGCCTCCCACGGAAAGCCCCTGGAGGGAGAAACGGCCATGCTGGGGAAGGGGGTCACCTACTGTGCCACCTGCGACGGGTACCTGTACCGGGGAAAGACCATCGGGGTGGTGACCAATCTGCCCTCTGCCTGGGAAGAAGTGGAATTCCTGGCGGGGGTGGCTGGGGAAGTGAAGCTGTGGGCGGACTTCCCCCTGCCGGAAAAACGGCCTGCCAATGTGCAGATCATGGAAGGCAAACCCCGGAAGGTGCTGGGAGAGGAACGGGTGGAAGCCCTGGAAACCACTGCCGGCACGGAAAAACTGGAGGGGCTGTTCCTGCTCCGGGAAACGGATCCTCTGGACCGGCTCCTGCCGGGACTCCGGCTGGATGGTCCCTTCATCCGGGTGGATGACAACCTGGCCACCAGTGTGGAGGGAGTTTTTGCCGCCGGAGATGCGGTGGGCTATCCCTGGCAGATCAACAAGGCGGCGGGAGAAGGCCAGAAGGCTCTGCTGTCTGCGGCTTCCTGGCTCCGGGAGAACCCGGTATGACCGGTGGCAGGATCCGGCATTTCCTGCTGGTCCTGACGGTTCTGGCACTTTTGGGCTGCCTGGCCGGCGGGTGCAGCCGGTCCCAGACGGCAGAAAGCAGCCAGACCGCCAGTGAAACGGAAGCTTCGGAAACCAAGGCCCTGGCCCCCGGGGAGGGGGAACAGGGAGCAAGGGTGGAATTCGTCAACCGGGAACACAAAATGGAACGGGTCATATTCAGCGGAGGTTACCTGCGCAGCCTGCCGGAAGAAAAGCCGGAAACCATCCTCCGGCCGGCCCCGGAGGGAGCCCAGGGGATGATCTTCGGGAAACGGGAGATCAACGGACTGGAATGGGCCAAGGTGGCCACTCGGGACGGGGTCACCGGCTGGTATGCGGTGCCGGCCAAAGAAGGAGCCGGGCCCCGGGACAAACGGAATCCACTGAAGATCACCAACGAAGGGTATGAGACCACCTTTCCCCAGGTGACCGGCGGTGTGGCTCCTCAGGTCCAGGACCGGATCAACCAGGAACTGGGGAACTACCTGTCCGTGTACCGGCACATTACCGGCCCGGTGGAAAGCGAACTCCAGTGCCAGGTCACCTACAACCGGCGGCAGATCCTGAGCCTGGTGTTCCAGGGGACCCCCATCCTGTACCGGAGCTATCCGGTGTCGGAAGTGAACAGCCTGGCCAGCTGGACCCGGCTGAAGAACTACGCTTATGTATCCTCCCTCCAGGGAGGGGCTGATCCCACCCTGCTGGTGGCCCGGATCACGGACCTCCACTATGCCCTGGTGTTCGACCTGGCCACCGGCAGCCGGCTGACTCTGGAGTATTTCCTGGGAGCCAACCGGCAGGAAGAGCTCCAGGAACGGCTGGCCGGACTGGGCGAAGGAGCCCGGCTCCAGAAGGATGATTTCTACATCACCACCCAGGGACGTCTGGTGGCCCTGGCCTCCGTCCCGGGCAAAGGACGGGTGGATCTGGATCTGTCGGATCTGGTGATCAGGGAGTTTTAGGGAGGTGCGGCGCACCTTCTGTCAGCAGTCAGCTGTCAACGGTCAATGGCCGTTGGAAATCAATTTTGCCAATTGATTTTGAACCCTGAACCGTAGGGGCCGCACGCCGGGCGGCCCGCAAACCCTACGGACAAACGGTGATTTGGCGGGGGGCCGGCCGGGCCTGCCGCCCCTACAGAAACGATTTCCAGGGGCTGCTGAAGGCAGCCCCACAACAACGAGGTGAACAACATGAACAAAAAAGTGCATTTCCATACGAATCTGGGAGATTTTACCGCGGAGCTGTTTGAGGACAAGGCTCCCAAAACCGCCGGGAACTTCCGGGAGCTGGTGGAGAAGGGATTCTATGACGGGGTCATCTTCCACCGGGTCATCGACGGCTTCATGATCCAGGGCGGGGATCCCACCGGCACCGGCATGGGCGGCCCGGGCTACACCATCGACGACGAATTCGGTCCCGGCCTGGCCCACAGCGGGGAAGGGATCCTGTCCATGGCCAATGCCGGCCCCAACACCGGAGGCAGCCAGTTCTTCATCACCCTGGATGCCACCCCCTGGCTGGACGGCCATCATGCGGTCTTCGGGAAAATCACCCAAGGGATGGATGTGGTCCATAAAATCGGCTCCACCCCCACGGATTTCGCCGACCGTCCCCTGAAGGACGTGGTGATGGAAAAGGTGGAAATCGTAACGGAATGACTGCCTACGTCTATATGGTGCGCTGTGCCAACGGCGCCCTGTATACCGGCTGGACCAACGACCTGGCCCACCGGCTGGCCATGCACCGCTGCGGGTCCGGGGCCAAATACACCCGGGCCTTCAAGGCGGTGGACCTGGCCTATTTTGAGGAACTGCCGGACAAAAGGACGGCCCTTCAGCGGGAATATGCCCTGAAACAACTGGCAAAAAAACAAAAAGAAGAGCTGGTCCGTCAATTTTCTCGAAAATCTTTGAAAATACCCTGAGTCGTCTGTACTCTCGCAATTCTTTTGCTTGTAAAAGTCCAGGGGTTATGCTAGAATGGAACACAGAAACAACGGACTTACTGAATGTTGAACTCACGCAGGTATCACATATAGTTGGATCGTTTTTCGCAATAATTTTTAGGAGGCCAAGTAAAGATGACTGGCAAAGTTAAATGGTTTAATGCTGAAAAGGGTTATGGTTTCATTGAACGGGAAGATGGCGGCGATGTATTCGTTCATTTCTCCGCAATCCAGGGTGAAGGCTTCAAAACTCTGGAAGAAGGCCAGGCTGTAGAATTCGACGTTGTCGAAGGCAACCGTGGTGAACAGGCTGCCAACGTTGTGAAACTGTAAGATATAGATATCTGCAAGAACAACAAGCGCAACAAAGAGGGGATATCGTGGAAACGGTATCTCCTTTTTTCTGTTTGGGGCACAAATTGCAGGAAGGGAGTCGTGGATATGATCGGATACGGAATGGAGAAGAAAAAAGGAGTCATCAGCGGCGGTACGTCCGGCATCGGCCTGGCGGCAGCCCGGCTGCTGGTCCAGGACGGAGCCACAGTGTGGCTGGTGGGCCGGGATCCGGAACGGGGCCAAAAGGCGGTGGAGAGCCTCATAGGGCTGCCGGGAGAAGCCTTGTATCTCCAGGGAGATGTAAGCACCGTGGAAGGCTGCCGGAAAATCGCCGGGGAACTCCAGGCACAGCACCAGGAACTGGATTTTCTGGTGAACAGCGCCGGAATCTACCAGGAAAAGCCTTTCCAGGACGTAACGGAAGAGGATTACCAGCAGCTGATGGATGTGAATGTGAAGGGGACCATTTTCCTCACCCAGGCCCTGCTGGACCTTTTTGTCCAGGACGGTCCTTCCATTGTGAACATCGCTTCTGACGCGGCCCTGGAAGGAAATTACGGCTGCTGTCTGTACGCCGCTTCCAAAGGGGCGGTGGTGGCCTTTACCCGGTCCCTGGCCCTGGACCTGGCCCCCTGGATCCGGGTGAACTGCCTGTGTCCGGGGGATGTGGATACCCCCCTGGTGGAAAAGCAGCTGGCGGAAGGGGGCTATTCCCGGGAATCCATGGCCTCCGTCTATCCTCTGGGACGGATCGGGAAGCCGGAAGAAGCGGCCCATATGATCTGTGCGGTGCTGTCCCCTATGAACGGCTTCATGACCGGCGCCGTCGTTCCCGTGGACGGCGGCCTGACCGCCAAATAAGGAGGCGTCATGAACAAGCACAAACTGACTTCTGCTGAATATCTCTTTGTGGGCTCCATGCTGTTCGGGATGCTGTTCGGAGCCGGGAACCTGATCTTCCCGGTGCACATGGGCCAATTGGCCGGTGCCCATTTCTGGAGCGCCAACATCGGCTTCATTGCCACCGGGGTGCTGATGCCCTTCCTGGCACTCATTGCCTTCGGCCTTTCCGGCAGCGGCAGCCTGGAAGAACTGGCCGGGAACGTGCACCCTGTTTTTGCCCGGATCTTTACGGTGCTGCTGTATCTCACCATCGGGCCGGCCTTTGCCCTGCCCCGGACTGCCACCGTGTCCTACCAGATCGGGATCGTGCCCTTTGTGGGAGAGAACCAGACCCTGTGCCTGGCCGGGTTCACCTTCCTGTTCATGGCTGTGGCCCTGCTGTTTTCCCTGAAGCCCTCCAAACTGGTGGTGTACATCGGAAAATGCCTGAACCCGGTGTTCCTGGCTTTCCTGGCCATCCTGGTGGCAGTGGCCCTGGTCCATCCCATGGGGTCCATTGCCGGCAGCCTTTCCCAGGGGGACTATGTGGACCATGCCTTCCTTACCGGGTTCAAGGAAGGGTACAATACCATGGACGTACTGGCCATGCTGGCTTTTTCCGTGGTGGTGATCGATACCCTGAAGAATCTGGGCGTCCGGGATGTGGCCACCATTTCTGTGGATCTGCTGAAGGTGGGGGTCATTGTGGTGTTCCTTATGTCCCTGATCTATACTCTGATCACCTGGCTGGGCACCTCCAGCCTGGGACAGATGGCGGTATCCGCCAACGGGGGCATTGCCTTGGCTCAGATCGCCCATGGCTATTTTGGACCGGTAGGAGGCATGCTGCTGGCGGCCATTGTGACCTTCGCCTGCCTGAAGACCGCCATCGGCCTGATCACGGCCTGCGCCAACACCTTCCAGGAACTGTTCCCCGGGACCTTGGGCTATAAGGCTTACTGTGTGGTCTTTGCAGGGATTTCCTTCCTGATCGGGAATGTGGGGCTCACCCAGATCATTGTGCTGGCTGTGCCCATCCTTATGTTCCTGTATCCCATGGCCATTACCCTGATCCTGTCCTCCTTTGCCTCCTCTCTTCTGGGAAAGGACCGGCGGTTGTACCGGTGGCCCATGGTGCTGGCCGGTGTGGCGGCTTTTGGGGATGCCCTCAGCGTGCTGCCCAAAGGGCTCCAGGGGACGGCGCCGGTCCAGGCTTTGCTGGGCTGCTACCATCAGCTTCCCCTGTTTTCCCTGGGGATGAGCTGGCTGCTGCCCACCCTGGCGGCCCTGGCTGCAGCCGCAGCGGCCGTGAAGCTCTCCGGGGGAAAACAGTGAAATTTTGCGAAAATTGATGAAAAAGTGTATAATGAAAGAATGATGAATGTTTGAATCCATTGAAGGAGGGATTTCCCATGAAAAAAATGATGATGGCCACTGCAGTGCTGAGCCTGCTGCCTTTGACCGTGGCCTGTGCTTCTCCCCTGGCCAAGATTGCTCCTGGCGCTGCAAAGATCGATGCCAACGTCACGGTGGGCAATACTCTGAAATGGAAACAGCACGGAGAAACCAGAGATTTCGGCGGTGACACCCGGTACCGGGTGGGGGGCACCATCGGGATCGCCGACAACCTGGGGCTGGATTACCGGTATGCAGCCCATGAAGGGGACGACGATGCGTCCGCCCAGTCCCATCAGGTGAGCCTGATCTACCAGTTCAACCCCTATCTGTACGGGTACGGGGGCTATGTGCGGAACCGGCTGAAACAGCATGGCTACCATGACAACAACAGCGGCTATCAGGTGGGAGCCATCGGCCGGCTGCCCATTACGGACAAGACCACCGGCTGGGCCAAGTTCGGTACCGGCAACAACATCACCCAGTATGAACTGGGCGTGGGCTATGCCTTCACCGACAACTGGGAAGCCAACGTCTCCTACAACGACAGCAAGTACAAAGATTTCAAAGGAGACATCGATGCCAAGACCCATGAAGTGAATGTGGGGGTATCGTACAAGTTTTAAAAGAAGGAGATGTCATGCGTCCTGTGTGACATCTCCTTTTTTCACATTTTCTCCACCGCATGGAGCAGCTGGGTCCTGTTCTTTACCTGGAAACGCTGATAGAGCAGGCTCAGTTGTTTTTTTACGGTGATTTCCGCCACGTTCAGTTCTTGGGCGATTTCTTTGTTGGTCCGGCCTTCTTTCACCCGCCGGATCACCAGCTTTTCCCGGGCCGTGAAGGATGCCTCCTTCAACGGGCGGCCTTTGGCCGGAGTAAGGGAATAGGAAAGGACCGCCTGCAGGAAAGGGGCGAATTCCGGCTGCCGGGCGGCTTTCACCAGCAGGGGACCCAGCAGGGACTGGTGCTCCACAAAAGGCAGGTACAGTCTGTCTTCCAGAGCTTCAGCCAGGGTGGACCGGAGCAGGGCGGCTGCTTCTTCTCCAAGGCCCGTGTGCTCCAGGGCCGCAATCTGGACAATGGCATCGTAGCACCGGCACATCTGGGAAGAAGTGGGAGCCGGGACGGCATCCTGGGGACGGGTGGAAAGGAGCAGCAGCTGGTATCTGCCCATGGTAAGCTGGAGACGGTGCCGGGTGGACTGGCGCATCCCCTGGAGGGAAGGATAATCCGGCAGGCTGTTCATCCGTTCCAGATGTTTTGCCAGGCTGGGAGAAGGCTGTTCTAAAAGGCTCTGGACGAAAATCCCCACCATATCCAGGTCCGTCCGGGTCAGGGGGTCTGTAATCAGCTGGGACAGCTTCTGGTAATGCTTTTTCCAGCCTAGGAACTGTTCCTGATCCTGCCGGATCAGGGCGATCCGGGGCATCAGGAACAGAGCGATGATGGCCCGCTGCTGTTCATCCAGGGTCCGGCAGGGAGCATCCAGAAAAGCCTGGAGCACTTCTTCGGCCGTGGACAGTTCCCCCTGGAGATAGGCCAGCTCCGCCGCCACTGTGGAACGCCACAGGGGACCGCTGACGCCCTGGAGGGCTTCTCCGCAGCCGTCATAGAGGGCCTGGAGCTGGCGGGTGTTCCGGGCCAGGCTGCCGGCCCGGCGGTAGTACAGCACCAGTTGACCTGAGACACCCCGGTGGATGCCTTGGAAATAATCCCGGGGCAGCCGGATACGGTGCTCCCGGCAATAGGTGAAGAACTGCCGGAAGGCCGGCTCCATGGCGCCCAGGTCCGGCAGGCTGTCCAGGGCCGTAAGGAAAAGGATCCGGGCTTGGTCTTCCGGGGTACAGGTCCAGGCATCGGGCAGGGAGGCCAGCAGGATTTCCCGTTCTTCCCGGGCGGTCTGAGGGGACTGGAGCAGGTTCAGGGCCAGGAGAATCAGGCCGCAGCCAGCAAAATGCCGGGCTTTTTCCTCCTGAGGGCATTTCCGGAGCAGCTGGATCAGCAGGGAGGGAGGCTGCTGGTATAAAATGGCAAGGCCCGCCTGTTCTACGGCCTGGAGGGCCTGGGGCCAGGCTTTTCCCCTGAGGGCCAGGGCAAGGGCCTGGGCAAAATCCCGGCTGCGGAGCTGCCACCTGGCGGCCTGGAGACAGGCTTTCTTCTGCCAGTTCCAGGATTCACACTGGAACTGGCCCTGGAGATATTCCTGGAACACCGGATGGAAGGCAAAGGTCCCATGGAAGGGCTCGTAGGCCAGGAAGGGGCTGCGCTTCCAGTGTTCTTCCAGCCGGGCCAGGGTGTCCGGGTGGGGGCAGAGGAATTCCGCCTGGGCCCGGGAAAAACGGGGGAACAGGGAAAGGATCAGGCAGACCTGCTGTTCTTCCCGGGAAAGGGGATGGAACAGTTTCCGGATCAGCTGGTACATCAGTTCCTTGTCGTGGGGGGTGAACAGGTCCGGATCCGCCGTCTTCAGCTTCCGGAAGTTCCGGATTCCCTGGCTGATGGCAAACAGCTCGTTTTCCCGGACGGCCTCATAGGCCATGGAATGGTTCAGATAGGTGATTTCCCAGCGGCCGGCGGCGTTTTTCCGGAAACAGAAGGCACAGCGCTGGTAGCCCTGGAGATACATTTTGTAGGAGGGATCCGTTTCCACCAGGGAAGACACCTGGACCAGCCACAGTCCCTCTGCCAGAGGACGCACCAGGGACCGTTCCTGGCTCTGCCGGCAGGGAATCAGCTGATCCTTGCCCTTCCGGAAAATGGCGGCAACCCTGTCCCGGCCTTCCGCCTCCATTTCCTGCCCGGCCCCCAGCCAGATCACATCAGGAGCCAGATGGGCCAGCAGAGGACCCGGATCCGTTTTTTCAAAATAGGCATGGAGGATGGTGCGGGCCAGCTGGAGCAGTTCCTGTTCGATGGCTGTCATGGGAATTCCTCCTTTCAGGGATACAGAGAACCGCCCCTGGGATAAAAGGACGGAATAAACTGTTAATTTATATTATAAGGGAGAATCAGGAAAAATGTCTACATTTCCTGACAAAAGCAGGGGTATACCTTGCTTCCGGGGACGGCAGTTGTTATAATAATCATGTTATGCGGTTGTAGCTCAGTTGGATAGAGCATCTGCCTCCTAAGCAGAGGGTCGCGCGTTCGACTCGCGCCAATCGCACCATATGATAAAAAAAGCTGCCGCAAGGCAGCTTTTTTATTTCGCCACCGGCGTGGTCATCTTATAGGGATCCAGGACTCTGTCCAGCTGGGTGTCGCTGAGGTAATGGCGGCTCCGGGCCAGTTCCACCACCGGGATGTTCTTGGCCAGGGATTCCTTGGCCAGCTTGGCGGCTTTTACGTAGCCGATGTAGGGGCTCAGGGCCGTTACGATGCCGGCGCTCATTTTCAGCAGGTGCTGGCAGTGTTCCCGGTTGGCGGTGATCCCTTCCACACAGTTGATCCGCAAGGTGTCCGCCGCTTCCCGGAGCATGTCGATGCTCTGGAACAGGGAATAGAAGATCACCGGTTCAAAGGCGTTCAGTTCCAGCTGTCCCGCCTCCACGGCCATGGCGATGCAAGTGTCGTTGCCCACCACCCGGAAGGCCACCTGGCTCACCACTTCCGGGATCACCGGGTTCACTTTCCCGGGCATAATGGAAGATCCGTTCTGCTTGGCAGGCAGGTTGATCTCTTCCAGGCCGGTCCGGGGACCGGAAGACATGAGCCGCAGGTCATTGGAAATCTTGGACAGGGCGATGGCACAGTCCTTCAGGCTGCCGGATACGGCGGCGAAACTGTCGATGTTCTGGGTGGCATCGATCAGGTCCGCGGCCTGGGTAAAAGAAAAGCCGGTCAGCCGGGAAAGATCTTCGGCAATATGGCGGGAGTAGGCAGGGGCTGCATTGACTCCGGTGCCGATGGCGGTACCGCCCATATTGATTTCGGTCATTTCTCTGGCTGCCGACTGGATCCGTCTGAGCCCTCTGTCCAGGGCGGTGGCATAGGCTTTGAATTCCTGGCCCAGGCGGATGGGCACTGCGTCCTGGAGCTGGGTCCGGCCCATTTTCAGGATCGGGTCGAATTCCACTCCTTTTTGGGCAAAGGCCTCTTTCAGGGCTTTCAGGCTTTTGTACAGGTCTTCCAGCAGGAAAAGGGCGGTCAGTTTCCCGGCGGTGGGGATCACGTCATTGGTGGACTGGCCCCGGTTCACATCATCGTTGGGATGGACCAGGGTGTAATCTCCCTTTTCCCCGCCTAAAATCTCGATGGCGATGTTGGCAATCACTTCATTGGCATTCATGTTCAGGGAGGTGCCGGCGCCGCCCTGGATGGGATCTTGGATGAACTGGTCCTGGTATTTCCCTTCCAGGAGCTGATCGCAGGCGGCCACAATGGCATCTGCGGTTTTGGGAGTCAGGGTGCCTGCCTGCCGGTTAGCCAGGGCGCAGGCTTTTTTGATGTACGCCAGGCTGCGGATCATGACGGGATGAGTGGACTGACCGGTGATGTGGAAGTTCTCATGGGCACGGAGAGACTGCACCCCATAATAGGCGTCCCGGGGGACGTACTTCTTGCCGATAGAATCACTTTCCAAACGTTCGAGTTTTTGCTCACTCATTGCCTGTTTCCTCCTTGGAAATCAATTTATGGTCCCATTATAAACCTTTTCCTCGAACAATCAAGCATAAATTCTTCATAGCGTTCTAAAAATATTGAACGGCAATGTAAAACTCAATGACGTATGTTCGATAAAATTTGAATTCGTACAGAAGAATTGTCAGCTAATTAAGTAAAAACAAGTCAGATTTTACAGTAAACATCTTCCCTTCCGGCCGTTGATACTATATACTATTAATATTGTGTGTTGCGGAACGTCTTGTATTTGCAGTGTAGTTGGGGGGAGTCATGAATATTGTCATGGAATTGGCGCTGATTTTCGGCGTCTGTCTGATCGGCATCGGCATTGCGGAGCTGCTGCCCTTTACGGTACCCTACAGTGTGATCAGTCTGCTGGTGCTGACTTTTCTGCTGTACCGGAAAATCCTGAAACCGGAGCAGATCAAAGATGCCGGCGGGTTCTTCATCCGGAATATGGGTATTTTTTTCGTCCCGGCGGTGGTGGGGACCCTGGAATATGTGGAAACCCTGAAAAACTATCTGATCCCCTTCCTGGTGATCACCCTGGTGACCACGCCTCTGGTGTATTTCATTACCGGCTGGAGTGTCCAGATTTGTTTGAAACTGTGGAGAAAGAAAGGAGCCTCCCATGCCTGATGCATTTACCCGTACCCCGTTTTTCGGCCTGACCCTGATCTTCATTTGCTGGGTCCTGGGGGTGAAACTCCAGAAAAAGACCGGCTGGCTCCTGTGCAACCCGGTGCTCACGTCAGCCCTGATGATCGTGGTGATCCTGACGGTCACCGGGGTGCCCCTGAAGCATTTCAATATGGGCGGGTCGGTGATCACCATGCTCCTGGGACCGGCCACGGCGGTGCTGGCCCTGAATATTTATCAGCAGCGGAAGGTACTCCAGGAGAACTTCCTGCCCATCCTGGTGGGCTGCACCATCGGCAGCCTGGGGAGCATCATTGCGGCTCTGGCCCTGTGCCATCTGTTCGGGACCAATTCCGTCTTTTCCGCCTCCATGCTGCCCAAAAGCGTCACCACGGCCATTGCCCTGGGGATTTCGGAAAACGGCGGGGGCATCCCGGGCATCACCGCAGGAGCAGTTGTGATCACCGGCATCGAAGGGGCGGTATTGGCTCCCTTCCTGTGCAAACTGTTCCACATTACGGATCCGGTGGCGGAAGGGGTGGCCATCGGTGCCTGCAGCCACGCTGTAGGCACCAGCAAGGCCCTGGAAATCGGCAAGATCCAGGGTGCCATGAGTTCCATATCCCTGTGTGTGTGCGGGATCATAACCACGGCACTGGCGCTGTTTTTTATGTGAAAAAGGGGGTGTGAAAAAATTCACACCCCCTTTTTCCTATTGCCAACTCCGAAGATTTTCGATAAAATAAAAATTAATATACAGTATATCTGTATAAAATATCGATGATAAGTTGCTGTATTGTACAAAGGAGAAACCCATGGAGCAGCAAAACAAACAAATCCAGGAAGCGGTGGAAAGCTTCCGGCAGGACATGCTGGATTTTTGGAAGGATCTGATCAACTTCCAGGCCGGCAGCAAGGAAAAAGAACGGATGGAGACCTTGATGGAAAAGGTGTCTGACTATCTCCAGAAGCTGGGACTGGAAAGCGAACTGGTGGAAACCGGGGCAGTGCCCCTGATCCGGGCCTGGTCAGGGAAAGAACGGGCCGGCCAGCCCATCCTCCTGAGCGGACACCTGGATACGGTGTTCCCCAACGGCAGCTACCCGGAAAATCCCTTCACCATCAAGGAAGGAAAGGCCTATGGCCCCGGGGTCTGCGACATGAAGGGGGGGATTGTCATGGCGGTCTACCTGGCCAAAGTGCTGGAAAAGATCGGCTATGACCGGCATCCCATCAAACTGCTTTTCGTCCCCGATGAGGAAATCACCCACCAGGGGTCCCGGGCGGACAAGCTGCTGGCGGAAGAAGCCAAGGGCTGCCTGTGCGCCTTCAACTTGGAAACCGGCCGGATGGACAACTGCCTCACCGTAGGCCGAAAAGGCTGCATGGATGTGTGGATCACCGTCCACGGGAAGGCCGGCCATGTGGGCAATGCCTACACCAAATCCGCCAACGCCATTGAAGAAATGGCCCACAAAATCGTGGCCCTCCGGGCTCTTACGGACCTGGACAAAGGCCGGATCGTCAGCACGGACATCATTTCCGGGGGCACGGCCTCCAATGCGGTGCCGGATACCTGCCGGATCGAAGTGGACTGCCGGTACGATTACAATGAGGACAAGGAAAAACTCCAGGAAGCCATCCGGGCCATCTGCGCCGAGACCCATGTGGCCGGCACCCGGACAGAAGTGGAATTCCCGGCCTTCATGCCCGTCTTTGAACGGACCGAAGGCAATGACCACCTGCTGGCCCTGGTGAACCAGGCGGCTGCGGAATTCGGGATCCCGGCTTTCGGTGCGGCTCATCCCGGGGGCTGTTCCGATGCCTCCTTCATGGCCCAGGCGGGGATCCCCATCCTGGATTCCGTGGGGGTCCAGGGGGATGGAGCCCATACTCTCCAGGAATATGCCATCGTTGAAACCATGTTTGAACGGACCATGCTGCTGACCGCAGCCATCTGCCGTCTGTAACTGCTGTAAAGGGGAGTTGTTATGACAGAAAACAAACAGGACACCGTCCAGAAACCGGTGAACAAAAAAGTATCGGTACCCAGCCCGATCATTATCATCTTCTTTATCCTGATCCTTACCGCCATTGCCACCTATCTGATCCCGGCCGGGATCTTTGACCGGGTGAAGGATGCGGCCAGCGGCCGTATGGTGGTGGATCCCAACACCTTCCATTTCATCGCCAAGCATCCTGCCGGCTTCTTCGACGTGTTCAAGGCGGTGCCCCGGGGCGTCAAAGGGGCCAGCGGTATTGTAGGTTTCCTGATGATCATCGGGGGAGCTTTGAACGTAATGGCGGCCACCGGGGCCATCAACGGGGCTCTGGGCCATGTGGTCACCAAGGTGAAGGGTCGGGAAATGCTGCTGATCCCGGTGCTGCTCACCATTATGACCTGTCTCAGCACCTTTGCCGGCTGCAGCGAGGAATACATCGCCTTTGTGCCCCTGATCATGGCCGTATGCTATGCCCTGGGGTTCGACTCCATTGTGGCGGTGGCCATGCCTCTGGCCGCTGTGAGCGGGGGCTACGGAGCCGGGGTGACCAACGCCTTTACCGTAGGGGTGGCCCAGAGCATTTCCGGCCTGCCCATGTTCTCTGGCATCCAGGTCCGGGTGGCCATGCTGGTGGTGCTGATTGTGATCAATGTGGTGTATACCATGTGGTATGCCCGGAAGATCAAGAAGAATCCGGAAAGCAGCTACATGTATGACTACGACCAGATCTACCGTCCCCAGATGGACTTGAGTGCCTATGAAGGGGACAATGTGCTCATGACCGGCCGTCAGAAGATCATCATGGCCGGCTTTGTGGTCACCGTGGCCGCCATCCTGGTGGGGGTCATCAAATACGGCTTCTACATGGATGAACTGGCCGCCCTGTTCCTGATGATGGCGGTGTTCGCCGGCATTGTGGGACGGCTCAGCGTCAACGACTTTGCCAACGCCTTCATCGGCGGAGTGAAGAACATGGCCATGCCCTGCATGATGGTTTCCCTGTGCAAAGGGGTGACCCTGCTCATGGGGGACAGCAAGATCCTGGATACCATCATCTACTACCTGGCGGCCGGGCTGAATGTATTCCCTCATTCTCTGCTGGGCTTCGGCATGTTCATCGTCCAGGACGTGTTCAACCTGGTGGTGCCTTCCGGCTCCGGCCAGGCAGCCATCACCATGCCCATTATGGCACCGCTGGCGGATCTGGTGGGGCTTACCCGGCAGACCGCCGTCCTGGCCTTCCAGATGGGGGACGCCTTCACCAACATGATCACCCCGGCCAGCGGCACCACCATGACTGTGCTCACCGTAGCCGGTGTGCCTCTCCGGCGCTGGTGGAAGTTTGCCTTCCCTCTTTTGGGGCTGGAATGGATCTTTGCCTTCGTGGTGATGTGGTACGCTTCTGCTACCCATCTGGGACCCTTCTGATGGACGTATGGATGTCCGCGTATTGAGGACTTGAAAAAAACTTGTTGACAAATTTTCTCAAAAGCGTATAATAAAACCCATAACAAAACATCAGACAGTGTTGAATGGGAAAAGTACTTGTCCAGTCTCACATTCCAGAGAACCTGCCGCTTGGTGCGAGGCAGGATGCTGAGAGGAGAAGGAAAATCACCCAGGAGCTGCCCGCTGAAAGATTCCAAGTAAGTGGGGCCGGCTGACAGCCGTTATCCTGTCCGGCATTGGAAGGGAAATCCGGAGATGCTAGTAAAGAGGTCGCAGCAGCGACAACAAGAGTGGTACCGCAGAGCACAGCGCTTTGTCTCTTACAGGAGACAAAGCGCTTTTCTTTTTCTCCCAGGGAAGCCATCAGCCGTTTGATTTTTGCAGAAAACATTTTTTGGAGGGGTAAAACATGAATCTGTTGACAAAAGTAAGTGGCTTCGTAGGGAAGAATCTCACCTGGCTGGTGCTGGCTACCATCGTGGGCGGCTATTTTGTACCGGGGGCTTTCTCCTGGTCCGTCCATTACACCGTATGGCTCCTGGGTGTGGTGATGTTCGGCATGGGCATGACCCTCCATCTGTCTGATTTCAAACTGGTGCTCCAGCGGCCCAAGGAAGTCCTGGCCGGCACGGTGTGCCACTACACCATCATGCCCCTGGTGGCCTTTGTTCTCACCAAGGTGTTCCACCTGAGCCCGGATCTGGCGGTGGGCATGGTGCTCCTGGGTTCCTGCCCCAGCGGCACCGCTTCCAATGTGATGAGCTTCCTGGCCAAAGGGGATGTGCCTCTGGCCGTATCCGTCACCACTGTTTCCACCCTGCTGGCTCCTGTGATGATGCCCTTCCTGGTATGGGCCCTGGCCGGTGAATATGTGAATGTTTCCTTTGTTTCCATGGCTCTCACGGTGATGAAAGTGATCCTGGTGCCTCTGGTGCTGGGGCTCCTGGTCCACAAAGCCGTAGGGGAAAAGTTCCTGGCCCAGATCCAGAAAGTGCTGGTGCTGCTGTCCGCTTTTGCGGTGCTGTCCATCCTGGGCGGCGTGGTGGCTGTGAACGGAGCCAAGATCGTGGCCCTGGGTGCTTTTGTGGTGGTGCTGGTGCTGCTCCACAACCTGGTGGGCTTCGGTATGGGGTATTTTGTCACCGGGAAACTGGGCATGGGCAAACCCCAACAGCATTCCGTGACCCTGGAAGTGGGGATGCAGAATGACGCCCTGGCCCTGTCCATCTGCGCCGTGTATTTTGCACCGGCGGTGGCCATCCCGGCTGCCGTGGGGGCTGCGGTCCATCAGATCACCGGTTCCTTCCTGGCCGGCCTGTTCGCCCGGAACATGGACCGGTACGAAGCCAGAAAAGCCGCCAAAAAAGCAGCGGTGGCAGTGGGGGACTGAGTTAAAGAGAGTGCTGCACGTTCTGTGCAGCACTCCTTTTTTTTATGCTATAATATTCCCGTATCAGAAAGGCGGGAAATCGTATGTTGAAGAAAATCATGCTCCTTGGCTGCCTGCTGGCCCTTTTTCTGGGAGCCGGGTGCGGCAAAGAGACCAATAAAACAGAACAGGTCCATGTGGCTTCCTATCCGGGCTGGGTGGAAATCCAGGCCGGGGATCAGGGATCCTTTGCGGTGCCTCCGGAAATGATCCTCCAGAGCCAGGAAACCCGGGATGGACTGCTGAAAGCTCCGGACCTGGATCCGCTCCTGAAAAAATGGCTGGAAGCGGACCAGGAAGTGGTGAAGAGCCCCGGGTCCGTCATCGTCCAGAGCGGGAAACTGGATCCGGTGCCCTGGAATACCGATGAACACCTGGTGTGGGTGGAATTCAAGACCGTGGCCAGCCCGGAAAAAATGCCCCGGTACGGCCAGAACATCGGCCTGAAAGGGGACCAGATCAAAGAATTCGGGGACATTACCCAAAAAAGCATCCAGGGGATCTACACCAAGATGCTGCCGGAAGGCTATTCCCTGAGATTCACCAACTGGCAGCCCATGGCCAGCAATATCGTGAATGGAGTGGAAAGCCTCCATACCAGCTATGACATGGAAGTGCTCCAAAAGGGACAGCACCTGATGACCTTCCACGCGGAACGGTGGACTCTGTTCAACCTGGACCGGGTCCATACCCTGACGGTGGTGTGGAACAAGGCGGATGACGGTTACTGGAACGAAGACACCCACAAGCTCACCAACATCATCAACACCCTGAAGATCACCCCCAGCAAGGGGAAATAGGGGGGATGGCTCTGTCAACGGTCAGCTGACAATCCAATTCCCTCTTGCGCGCCTCCATTCCCATAAATTATAATGATTTTGCATGATGTGGTTTTGTTTTGCATTTTTCCGGAAAGAAGGGGTTTGTATGACGGAAATCCGTGATATTGGTTTTATCGGTACGGGTATTATGGGGAAATCCATGCTGCGGAATCTGGGAAAGGCGGGCTATGCCATGCACTGCTATGCCCGGCATCCGGAAAAAGTGGCGGATCTGAAGGCAGAAGGGGTTACCTTTCATCCTTCCATCGCCGATCTGGCCGGCGCCTGCCAGTGCCTGATCACCATTGTGGGCTTTCCCCGGGATGTGGAGGAAGTCTATCTGGCCCCCGGGGCTCTTATGGACAGCGCCCGGCCCGGCAGCTTCCTCATTGACATGACCACCACCAGTCCCACCCTGGCCCGGAAACTGTATGAAGAAGGGACCAAACGGGGCTTCCATGTGCTGGATGCACCGGTGACCGGCGGGGATACCGGCGCCCGGAACGGCACCCTGTCCATCCTGGTGGGCGGAAAAAAGGAAGATTTCGATGTGCTCCAGCCGGTGTTCCAGGGCATGGGTACCAACATCAACTACATGGGAGAAGCGGGGATGGGCCAGCACGCCAAAATGGCCAACCAGATCATGATTGCCGGTGCCTTGTCCGGGGTCTGCGAAGCCCTCCGGTACGCCCAGGCCAACGGCCTTGATCTGGAAACCCTGTTGAAGGCAGTGTCCACCGGGGCGGCGGGCAGTGCCCAACTGAACGCCTTCGGGCCCAAGATCATCCAGGGAGACTATGCTCCCGGCTTCTTCCTGAAGCATTTCATCAAGGACATGGGCCTGGCGGAAGAAGAAGCGGAAAAGAAGGAACTGAAGCTGCCGGTGCTCCACCAGGTGCTGAAGGAATACCGTTCCCTGGCCAAGGAAGGGAAGGGGGACCTGGGGACCCAGGCTCTGTTCACCTATTATGAAAAAAGTAATGGATAAAACTGATTTTTGACGTTTTTCCGGATGAAAACGGATATACTGAAAGAAATCATCCCTGACAGGCATCAGGGCATCACGAATTATCAGAATAAAAAAAATCATCAGAAAGGACGGGATTGTATGAGCAGCAAGAAATGGCTGGCCGCGGCAGCGGCTCTGCTGGCCTGCGGAACCCTCCTCCTGGCCGGTTGCGGCGGGGGAGACAAAAAGGCGGCGGATGGGAAGAAAGGGGTATCCGGGAATGTAATGGTCTACACCTCCATGTATCCGGATATCGTCAACTCCATGTGCAAACCGAAAGTCCAGAAAGCCTTCCCGGATCTGAAAGTCAGCTGGTTCCAGGGCGGAACGGAAAAAATCAAGACCAAAATCGCCGGGGAAGTAAAGGCCAACAAGATCAGCGACGATGTGCTGATGGTGGCGGATCCTTCCTATTACATCTATCTGAAGGAAAAAGGTCTGCTGCTGGATTACAAATCGCCGGAAACCAAGCATCACATCATGGAAGTGGACAAGGACGGAGCCTGGGAGGCTGTTCGGGTGTGCAACATGATCATCGCCTACAACAAGGACAAACTGAAACCGGAAGATGTGCCCACCAGCTGGCAGGACCTGACCAATCCCAAGTACAAGGGGCGCATCGCCATGCCCAACCCCCTGCTGTCCGGTACCGCCTATGTGGCCGTAGGGACCCTGGCGGACAAATTCGGCTGGGAATACTTTGATGCCCTGAAAGCCAACGGACTCAGGGTGGAAGAAGGGAACAGCGCCATCCAGAACAAGCTCCTGACCGGAGAATACATGGCCGCTATCATCCTGGAAGAAAACATCCTGAAGCTCCAGCAGACCAAGAAGGAACCTCTGGAAGTGGTCTATCCCAAGGAAGGCTGCATCCTGATTTCTTCCCCCATCGGGATCTTCAAGGCCACCAAGAACCCGGAAGGGGCCAAAGCCCTCACCGACTGGTGGCTGAGCAAGGAAGGCCAGGCGGCGGTAACCGCCGGCTGGATGCATTCTGTGCGGGATGATGTGGAAAAACCCAAAGGGGCCAAGTACAGTCTGAAGGAACTGCTGAAGAACGCTCTGAAAGTGGATTGGGAAAAACTCACCCGGGACGAATCCAAGATCAAGGAAGAATTCCGGTCCAGAGTCATGGATGCCTGATCCGGCGTGTTGCGGGACATGATGCCCAAGTATGCCTGGAGACAAAAGGAGTCAGGGTCGGGAATCCAACCCTGGCTCCTTTCCTGCCTCATTGTGTCCAAAGGAGTGTATGGTGAAAAAGTGGAATTTGCCTCGAATCGACAGTAAGTTTGCGGTCATTGCCCTCACCGTCCTGGCCCTGCTGTATTTTATCGTGCTGCCTCTGGCGGTACTGATCTGGGACAGCGTAATGGTGAACGGTACCTTTGATCTGAGTAATTATGCAGCGGTGTACAGCCAGAAAGTGAACCTGAAAGCCCTGCGGAACACCGTGGAGATTTCCCTTCTGGTGATGCTGCTCAGCGTGCTGATCACCTTCCCTCTGGCCTGGCTCATTGGCCGGACGGACCTGCCGGGACGGAAAAAGTTCCGGACCATCCTGGTGGCCAGCTACATGATCCCTCCCTATGTGGGAGCCATTGCCTGGACCCAGCTGCTGAACCCGGATGTGGGGTATCTGAACCAGCTGCTGAAGACCCTGTTTTCTCTGTCCCAGGCCCCTTTCAACATCTATACCCGGGGCGGGATGATCTGGGTCCTGACCTTATTTTATTCTCCCTTTGCCTTCATTACCATTTCCCGGGCCATGGAAAAAATGGATCCCACCCTGGAGGAGGCTTCCCGGATTGCCGGGGCGTCCCCTCTCAAGGCTCTGTGGGATGTGACCCTGCCTCTTATGGCCCCCAGCATCCTGGCCGGGGGACTCCTGGTGTTCATCGGAGCCGGTTCCTGTTTCGGGATCCCGGCCATTGTGGGGATGCCCGGGAACATCGAAGTGCTCACCACCCGGATCGTCTCCTTCGTGTACATGGGGGATGACCAGGGAATTCGGGACGCCACCACGTTAGCGGTTTCTCTGATGTTTCTGGCCAATGGGCTGCTGTTCTTCATGAGCTGGCTCATGGGCCGGAAGGACTACACCACCATCAGCGGCAAAAGCACCCGTCCGGTATTGGTGGAACTGGGCCGGTGGAAAGGTCTGGCCACCTTCTTTGTGGGGCTGTACGCCTTCCTTTCCGTGATCCTGCCCCTGGGGTCCATTGTGATGACCTCCTTTATGGTCAGCATGTCCAAGGGCATCCGGCTGGACAATTTTGGCATCGACGCCTGGATCCCGGTGCTGGAAAACAGCCAGTACCTGGACTGCATCTGGCGGTCCCTGGGCTATGCCTTCATTTCCGCCTGTGTGGGTACCCTGCTGGCCCTGTTTGTGGCCTACCTGTCCGTGAAGACTCGGGTGCCCGGACGGTCTCTGCCGGATATCCTGGTGATGGTGGGAGGCAGCACTCCCAGTGTGGTCATCGCCCTGGCCCTGATCATCTTCTTCTCCGGGAATTACGGGCTGAACCTGTATTCCAGCATGTGGATCCTGATTGTCAGCTATCTGGTGAAATACATGACCATGAGCGTCCGGACCATCGCCGCTTCCCTGAGTCAGGTCTCCAGCAGTCTGGAAGAGGCGGGGCTCAACGCCGGGGCTGACTGGCTGCGGGTGTGTCGGGACATTATCATGCCCCTGATCGCCCCCTCCATTGTGGCCGGCTGGTTCCTGATCTTCATGCCCAGCTTTTATGAACTGACCATGTCCAATCTGCTCTACGGCAGTGACACCCAGACCATCGGGGTACTGCTTTACGAGCTCCAGACCTATGCGGACACCCAGAATGCCTCCGTGCTGTCGGTGATTATCCTGGTGATCGTCATGGTGGGGAACCTGATCCTGAACAAGGTATCCAAGGGCAATATTGCCATTTGATGAGGAGGACTATTGTGGCTCAAGTAAAATTGGAACATCTCTACAAACGGTTCGGCGCCGTGACGGCCGTGGGGGATTTCAACCTGGAGGTGGCGGATGGGGAATTCATATCCTTCCTGGGACCTTCCGGATGCGGCAAATCCACCACCCTGCGGATGATCGCCGGCTTTGAACGGCCCACGGAAGGGAACATCCTGCTGGGGGACACCCTGGTGAGCAGTGCGGAATCCCATGTGTTCGTACCTCCGGAAAAACGGGACATCGGCATGGTGTTCCAGTCCTATGCGGTATGGCCCCATATGACTGTGGCGGAAAACGTGGCTTATCCCCTGAAGATTCAGAAGGTCCCCAAAGAGGAACGGGACAAACGGGTGGCCGAGGCTCTTTCCATGGTCCATCTGGACAAGTACGGGGAACGGTATCCCAGCCAGCTGTCCGGAGGCCAGCAGCAGCGGGTGGCTCTGGCCCGGGCTCTGATTGCCCAGCCGGGTCTGCTGCTTTTGGACGAACCCCTGTCCAACCTGGATGCCAAGCTCCGGGAAAGCATGCGGTTCGAGATTTCTTCCCTCCAGAAACGTCTGGGGATCACGGTGATCTATGTGACCCACGACCAGTCGGAAGCCATGACCATGAGTGACCGGATCGTGGTGATGAACGGAGGCGTGGTCCAGCAGGTGGGACGGCCTTATGAAGTGTATACCCATCCGGTGAACCGGATGGTGGCGGATTTCATCGGCCTGGTGAATTTCCTGCCTGGGGAAGTCCGGGAGGAACGGGTATTTGTCCAGGGAACCCAGGTGTCCTTTCCCAATAAAACGGGGCTGCCGGAAGGGCCGGCGGTGATCGGGGTCCGTCCGGAAAACATCACCCTGTCCAAAACCGGTGGGATGCTCCAGGGAACGGTGAAGCACCGGTTTTATATGGGAGATGCGGTGGATTACCGGATCCAGGTGGGAGACCATGTCCTCCGGGTGATGACCCACGGCAGCGCCTACCACCAGTGGGCTGATGGTGAACCTCTGTATCTGGATCTGGAAGACGTGATCCTCCTGAACAACGAGAAGAGCAATTATGTGATTACGTGAAGAAGAGGGTGTTGCACGCAACGTGCAACATCCCCTCTTCCATGGTATAATACCCCTATCCCAACTCATTAAGGAGGTTTTTCCCATGAACAGACAGATTGCAACTCCCAAAGCCCCCGGTGCCATCGGACCTTATTCCCAGGGTATCGAAGCGTCCGGCAAGACCGTGTATGTTTCCGGCCAGATCCCCATCGACCCGGCTACCGGTGAATTTGCCGGGACAGATATTGTGACCCAGACCCGCCAGTCCCTGACCAACGTGAAAAACATCCTGGAAGCCGCCGGCTACACCATGGCCGATGTGGTGAAGACTACAGTGCTTCTCAGTGACATTGCCGATTTCGGTCCCATGAACGAAGTGTACGGCACCTTCTTCACCGGCGTATGCCCGGCCCGTGCCTGCTTCCAGGTGGCCGCCCTGCCCAAAGGGGCCCTGGTGGAAATCGAAGCTTTTGCGTGCAAGTGATAAAAGGAACTGCTTCGCGTGTGAAAACCACACACGCGAAGCAGTTCTTTTTTCACTCTTCCAACAATGCACTTTTCCGCTCCAGCCGGGTTACCGTTTCTTCCAGTCCCTGCCGGAGCACCGGGTAGGTGATGGCCCGAAGCCGGTCCACTGGACCGGAAATGGTCAGGACGAACCGTTTATCCTTCAGATGGAGGGGCATGGCGATGGCGGCCACCCCCTGGTCCACTTCTCCTTCCGAAATACAGTATCCGTCCTGGAGGATCTTCAGCAGCTGGTTCTTCAGGATCCGTTGCTTCGTCCGGTCCGGTTCCAGTTCCTGGAGCAGCTGCTCCCGCAGTTCTTCCGGCTGGGCGGCCAGCAGGGTCTTGCCTGTGGCGCCGCTGCGCAGAGGGACAATGTAGCCCCGTTCTCCCGCCACCCCCAGACGGTGCCGGCTTTTGGCCAGGTCCGCACAAATCCCCGTATGGCCCAGGAGCACGGACAGTACCACGGTTTCGTTGAACTTTTCCGCCAGCCGGTGCATTTCTTCCGACAGCAGATCCCGGGAGGTGTTGTGGACGGAAACGGCGGAAGCCACCAGCAGGATCCCGGTTCCCAGGTAGTACTTTCCGGTTTTGGCGGATTGTTCCATCCATCCAGCCTGCTGGAGGGTCCGGAGGATCCGGTAGACCGTGGTCTTGTGGAGCCCCAGGGCTTTGCTGATTTCCGTAAGGCTCAGGGTTTCCCGGCGCTGGGCGGCATACAGCTCAAGGATCCGGATGGCATGGAGGACGGAATGGACCGCCGGTGTGGTTTCTGCCATAACATTGAACTTCCTTTCCCAATGGATCTTGTTTTCCCTCATTATACGGAGAACCAAAAACAGGGTCAAGGAAAATTGTTTCGTTATAGTGTCCGTATTGCGAAATAGTGTCCAATTTCGTTGACTTCCCAGAGGGGTCTTCCTATAATGGTCCCAAGAGAAGGGAAAACCCAAGTACAGAAAGAAGAGGAGATTGCACATGGACAACTTCAGCCTGCAGAAACCTTTGAATATGGCCCCTACGGGCATTGCCACCTTTGCCAAAACCGACCTGGCGCCGGATATTTACAACCTGAATGCGGATATCGCCATCCTGGGAGCGCCGTTTGACCTGGCTATCCAGGGACGTACTGGCTGCCGGCTGGGGCCCCGGGGCATCCGTCTGGGTTCCACCCGGTTTACCTACAAAAAAGGCGGCACCTACGATTCCGAACGGAAAGAATTCTACATGGATACGGACAAATGGAAGGTGGTGGACTGCGGGGATGCGGATTATATCCCCGGGGACCTGATGGGTACCATGGCCAACCTCCGGGAAGCGGTCCGGATCATCCAGAGCCAGGGTACCATGCCGGTGGTGCTGGGTGGGGACTGCGCCGTGGACTTCCCTATGCTTCAGGGCATGGAAGGGGCCGGCAAGTTTGACATCATCCACATTGATGCCCATCTGGACTGGACCAAGCCTCTGGACGGGCAGAAATATTTCAATGGGTCTCCCATGCGGAACGCAGCCAGCCTGCCCTATGTGGGACGGATCCTCCATCTGGGGATCCGGGGCATCGGCAGCAGCGGCCCGGAAGACTTTGCAGAAGCCCGGGAACACGGGGACGGGATCTACTCCGTCCGGGACGTGCGGAAAAAGGGCATCGAGGCCATCCTGGACGAATTCCAGCCGGCGGACAAAGTGGTGCTCTGCTTCGACATCGATGCCATGGATGCGGTGTACGCTCCGGCCACCGGTTCTCCCATGTTTGGGGGCTTCAACTACGACGATGCGGTGGATATCCTGGAAGCCATTGCCAACCATACGGAACTGGTGGGGATGGTGCTGACGGAAGTGGCCCCTCCTTTTGACGATGTGGGGGGCACCACCGGGTATCTGGCGGCCCGGCTGATTTCTGACATGCTGGGGTTTGCCACCAAGGCCCGGGAAAAGAAACAGGAGTAAGCCATGACAGGGCTGCAGAAAAGGCGGCCCGGACAGTGGATCACCATGATCGGGTTCTGTGTGGCCATGGAGGTGATCCTGGCCCGGTTCCTGTCTCTCCATACCTGGAATCTGAAAATCGGCTTCAGCTTTCTGCCGGTGGCGGCGGCTGCCCTGTGGGGCGGGCCTCTGGCCGGCGGCATCACCGGGGCCCTGGGGGATCTGATTGGAGCCCTGCTGTTTCCGGTGGGAGCTTATTTCCCCGGATTTACCCTGTCCAGCTTCCTGGATGGGGTGGTGTACGGCTGGTGCTTCCGCCGGGGCATCGGCAAGCGGCAGATCCTGTTGGCGGTGCTGGTGGTCCAGGTGGCCATCAGCCTGCTGCTGAACACCTTTTGGCTCACGGTATTGTTCCAGGTCCCCTGGAAAGACCTGGCCACTCTCCGGCTGTTCCAGTGCGCTGCCGGGATCGTGATCAAGTTCGGGATCCTGAGCCTGGTACTGCCGGTATTGAAGAAACATCTGGTTCCCTTAGGAAAATAAAAGATGGGTGTGCTGCACGTCTTGTGCAGCACACCCATCTTTTCAATCTGCTCCTAAAGGTATTTCTTCTTTTTCTTTCTTTTCCTGGATCTCCTTCCAAAGTTTTGCAGCCATAGGAGCCCAGGCTTTGGCATAAGCTTGGCAGCTGCCGCAGAGGGTATCCACGTCTTCCGGAGACTGGAGATCGGTGGAACGGGCTCCGGAGCGATGGACCATGGCCTTCAGGCAGTCCGGGTTTTCCAGCATGGGGCAGGGCCGCAGGTGATTTTCATTGAAGGGCTGGCCTTTGGCATACTCCTGGAACAGGGGCTGGCGCAGGCAGGTGAGCAGGTCGTCCCGGTTGATATTGGCACTGGAATAGTGGATGAATACACAAGGTTCCACATCCCCGGCCGGGTTGATGTGGCAGTAGTTCCGACCCCCGGCGATGCAGCCGCCGATGAATTCCCCGTCGTTCTGGAAGTCGATGGGGAACAGAGCGATGGGATTTTCGCTGCTGCGGATCTCCCGAATCCGCCGGACCATATAGGCACGCTGCTCCGGGGTAGGCAGCAGATCTAGGGACGCTTCGTTGCCCACGGGCATATAATGGAAGAACCAGCTGTACCAGGCTCCGTTGTCTACCAGCATCTGGAGGAAACGGTCACTGGTGACGGTCTCGATGTTCTTCCGGGTGTAGCAGATGGATGTCCCGAAGAAAATCCCGTATTTCTTCAAAAGGGCCATGGCGTGCATCACTTTATCGAAATCACCTTTGCCACGGCGGCTGTCATTGACTTCCCGATAGCCTTCGATGCTGATGGAGAAGCTCAGGTTCCCCACGTCCACTACCTGGCGGCAGAAATCCTCATCGATCAGGGTGCCGTTGGTGAAGGCGTGGAATTCACAGTCCGGATGGGCCCGGCAGAGCTTCAGGATATCCCCTTTCCGGACCAGAGGTTCGCCCCCGGTCATCATGAAGGTATGGACCCCCAGGGCTTTCCCCTGAGTCACGATCTTGTCCATGGTTTCATAGGAAAGGTTTAGGGTATGGCCGTATTCCGCCGCCCAGCAGCCGATGCAGTGCATGTTGCAGGCACTGGTAGGGTCGAACAGGATGGTCCAGGGAATGTTGCAGTGGTATTTTTCCCGGCAGGCTTTCCGGGTCTTCAGTCCATAAAATCCCGATTCAAAACCCAGATTCATGATCCCGGTTTTCAGGATATGGGGATTCAGGGTATCCAGGCCCCGTTCCACAAACTTCCACCATTTTCCGTCCTGGCGAATCAGTTCCCGGGCACCGGCAAAGGAGGAAGGGGCGAAAAAGCTCCCAAAGAATTTCTCCATCAGATAGGAAAGACGGAGCAGGGATTTCTTCCGTTCTTCCGGATCTTTTACAGACAGTACATGATCAACCACCGTTTCCACGGCTTTCCGTTCAGCATCATGGATCAGCTTGCTTTCCATGATCCCTCATCTCCTTCATTACAACTTCAGATATAAGTATAGCAGACGGAGATTAAAAGTCAAAAAGACAAATCAATTTCACAATTAAAAAATAAACAAAGAGAAAAGTGTAACATGGTGTTACAAAAAAAGCTGTGAAGAAATGAGGATCCATTTCTTCACAGCTCCTTACAAAAAGTGCTCCAACAACGCAAACACGCCGCCTCCGGCCAGCACTGCTACGCCCAGGGATTTGGTCTTCAATACCAGGGGAGTGATCAGCAGGGTGGTCAGCAGGGGAATGTTGTGGAGGGACAGGTTCAGGCGGCCTTCTGTCAGGAAAATATCCGGGAACACCAGGGCTCCGAAAATGGCCGGAGGCACAAAATTCAGCCACACCTTGAACCAGTGGGGAATGGGATGTTTCCGGATAATGGCCATGGGGATCACCCGGGGCAGGAAGCCGGTCAGGGCCATGATCAGGATTACACAGAGAATATAAGTCTGGTTCATGCTTCACTGCCTCCTTCCACAGGCCCGCAGTCTTCTTCCGCTTCCGGCGCTTTTTCCGGCTGGATTTTCTTTTCATGCTTCAGGTATACCCAGGCGGCCAGTCCGGAAGGGATCAGGGACGCCAACACAATATGGAGCTTGTAGGGTACCACCTGGGACAGCACCACAGCCAGGATCCCGGCAGTCAGGCCGGTGATCACCATGGTCCGGTTCTTCAGGTAGTTGGACCAGATCCCCAGGAACATGGCGGTAAGGATGTAGGACACCAGGGACAGATCCAGGTGGATCAGCCGGGAGGCATAGCAGCCGAAGGCGTTGGCTACTGCCCACACCCCCATGCTGAGGATATCCAGGCCCAGCGCTTCTTCATGGGTCCAGTGGTCTTGCCCTTCCTGGAAGGAAGAAAGGTTCACCGCAAAGGTCTCATCGGTGGTACCGTAGGCGAACAGCCCGGTGTAGAGTCCTGATTTTTGAGAGACCAGAGGAGCCAGAGTGGAGGTGAACAGGGAATACCGGAGGTTCACCATCAGGATGGTGAGAGCAATGGAAATATAGGAGGCACTCTGGAGCATCATGGCGATCCCGATGAACTGGGAACTGCCGGCAAAGGCCAGCACGCTCATAATGAACATATGGAAGGGATTCAGGCCGGCCTTTTCTCCCAACATGCCGCAGGCCATTCCCAGCACCCAGTACCCCAGGATAATGGGAGCGTCTTTCTGCAGTACACGTCGTGTAATATAAGCCATGAACAAAACCCCTCTTTCTATGTATAATGGATACAGAATTCTTTGTCCCATATTATATACCAGTTTACGAATTTTTACTATAAAAACGCAAATATGGTATAATGAACCTATGACACAATATTGCAGAGGGACTTTTGTTACGAAAAGCACCCAAAAATCAAAGCTATCATTCGGGAGTGATAATTATGGCAGAAATCAGACCTTTTGCTGCCCTGCGTCCGGTTCCGGAACTGGTCAGTCAGATTGCTGAATTACCTTATGATGTAATGAGCACCCAGGAAGCACGGGATATCCTGAAAAAGAATCCTCTGAGTTTCGTCCGGGTCACCCGGGCGGAAGCGGATCTGCCGGAAAATGTGGCAGAATCGGATCCCAGGGTTTATGCCAAAGCCCGGGAAAACCTGGAGAACTATGTGGCCAAAGGCCAGATGAAACAGGATCCCCAGCCCTGCTACTATATCTACCGGCAGCAGATGGGGGCCTATATCCAGATCGGTCTGGTGGCTGCCGCCTCTCTGAAGGAATATAAAGAAGGAATCATCAAACGCCATGAACTGACCCGCCAGGTGAAGGAAACGGACCGGGTGAATCACATTCTGTCCACCAAAGCCCAGACTGGGCCGGTGTTCCTGGCCTACCGAAGCAAGGGGCTTTTGACCGCCTTCCTGCTGGAATACATGGGCAGCCATACGCCGGTGTACAATTTTGTAGGGGATGACAAGATCCGCCACACCCTGTATGTAATCAGCGAACCCCTGAAGGTAAAGGAAGTGACCCGTCTGTTCCAACAGGTGCCGGAACTGTACATCGCCGATGGCCATCACCGGTGCGCCGCAGCCCTGCGGGTGGCGGAAGAACTGGCCAAACGGCCGGGTCAGACCGGAAAGGAAGAATACAACTACGTGCTGTCCGTGATCTTCCCCTCCAACATGCTCCATATCCTGCCCTACAACCGGGTTGTCCGGGATCTGGGAGAACTGAGCGAAGAGAAGTTCCTGGAAATGGTCCAGGAAAACTTCCTGTTGGAAAAGGACGACCGGTCGGTGGAACCTCAGGTTCCTCACACCTTCGGCATGTATATCAGCGGCCAGTGGTACCGGCTGACCGCCAAACCGGATACCTATCCCACCGCTGACCCCATCCATTCCCTGGATGTAAGCATCCTCCAGGACAATCTGCTGGCACCGGTGCTGGGCATCGACGATCCCCGGACGGATCCCCGGATCGACTTTGTGGGAGGCGTACGGGGGCTGGGAGCCCTGGAAGACGCGGTGGACGGGGAAGATGCCACCGTGGCTTTCTCCCTGTACCCCACTTCCATGGATCAGCTGATGACGGTGGCGGACAAGGGACTGGTGATGCCTCCCAAATCCACCTGGTTTGAACCGAAGCTCCGGGACGCACTGACTGTACACTTAATAGGAGATGAACAAGATGGGAAGAATCTTTAATTTCGGGGCAGGGCCCTCCATGATGCCCCTGCCGGTGCTGGAACAGGCCCAGCGGGAACTGCTGGATTACAAGGGAAGCGGCATGTCCATGCTGGAAATCAGCCACCGGAGCCCCCTGTTCGAGGAAGTGAACGACCAGGCCCAGGACCATATCAAAAAACTTCTGGGCATGGATGACAGCTGGAGCGTAATGTTCATGGGCGGCGGGGCCACCCTGCAGTTCTCCATGATCCCCATGAACTTTCTGACCCCCGGGAAGACCGCGGCTTATGCCATTACCAGTACCTTCTCTGAAAAGGCCATCAAGGAAGCCCATAAAGTGGGAAATGCGGTGGAAGTGTACAGCAGCAAGGCCACGGGCCTGGACCGGGTGCCCCGGCCGGAAGAACTGGTGCTGCCGGACAACTGCGCCTATCTCCATCTTACCGGGAACTGCACCGCAGAAGGCCTGGAATATTTTGACTATCCGGATACGGGAGATGTGCCCCTGATCGTGGACATGTCTTCTGACATCCTCAGCCGGCCCATCCCCCTGGACAAGTTTTCCCTGATCTACAACGGGGCTCAGAAGAACATCGGTCCTGCAGGGGTCACGGTGGTCATGGCCAAAAAGGATTTCCTGAAGGGACGGGATCCTCAGCTGCCCATTATGATGAACTACGAAACCTATGCGGACCACGATTCCACCTACAATACCCCGCCGGTATTCGGCATCTATCTGGTGGATCTCATGTCCCAGTGGCTGCTGGACCAGGGAGGCCTGGAGAAGGTGGAACAGCGGAACATCGCCAAGGCCAGAAAGGTCTATGACGTGCTGGATGCCCATCCGGACTTCTACAAGGGCCATGCCCAGAAGGACAGCCGGTCTCTGATGAACGTAACCTTCAACCTGCCCTCCAAAGATCTGGAAGGCGAATTTGTGGAAGAAGCCAAGGCTTGCGGCATGGCAGGGCTGAAGGGCCACCGGGCCGTAGGGGGCATCCGGGCTTCCATCTACAACGCCATGCCGCTGGAAGGCGTCCAGAAGCTGGTGGACTTTATGGAAGATTTCTGGAAGAAAAATCGCTAAGGACGTGACACCATGTTTATTTCCCTGTCAGAGGGAATATTGACCATCCGAGCGGATGGCATCTGCACCACCTCCCTGGCAGCGGTGATGCTGCTTTTGGGGGTGTGGCTGAAGGGACAAAGCCGGCTGCTGCGGAAATACTGCCTTCCTGCACCGGTGGTAGGGGGCACCCTGGCTATGCTCCTGGTGTTCCTGGGCCACGAAACCGGGCTGTTCCAGATGGAATTCGATACCCAGTTCCAGATCCCCTTTATGATTTCCTTCTTTACGGCGGTGGGACTGGGCGCCAAGCTGTCTGCCTTCAGCAAAGGGGTGAACAAAGGCGGGAAACTGCTGCTGGTCTACTGGCTGATCACCGCCTTCATCTCCCTGTGCCAGAATCTCATCGGCCTTGCCGTAGGCCGTGTGATCGGCCTGGAACCGGCCTATGCCCTGCTGTCTTCTGCCATTTCCATGGTGGGAGGCCATGGGGCCGCCGGGGCCTACGGGAGCACCTTCCTGAAAATGGGGTATCCCGCCAGTATGGAAGTAGGGGCCTCCGCCGCCACCTTCGGGCTCATTGCGGCGGTGATGTGCGGAGGGCCCATGGGCCGTTTCCTCATTGAAAAATACCATCTCCATTCGGAAGACACGGAAGAGGTCCAGTCCCTTCCGGAAAAAACCAGGGAACTGACTCATCAGCAGATGGCCAAACTGGACATCCTGATCAATGTGGCGGTGATCCTGATCTGCATGGGCCTGGGGGTCTGGCTGGCCCAGGGGGTGGGAATCCTGCTGAACATGACCTTCCCCAGTTATGTGTGCGCCATGTTTGTTGGGGTGCTGGTCCGGAACCTGAATGAAAAGTTCCAGGTATACCGGTTCAGTGAATCCCTGGTGGGGTCCTTCGGGGAAATTATGCTGAACCTGTACCTGGCCATTGTGCTCATGTCCCTGAAACTGTGGGAAATGGCCGGGATCCTCAGCGGGGTCATGCTCATTGTGCTGGCCCAGGTGGCTTTCATGCTGACCATGTGCTATTTTGTGGTGTTCCGGCTGCTGGGGAGCAACTACGATGCGGCGGTGATGTGCGCCGGTCTCTGCGGCCACGGGCTGGGGGCGGTGCCCTCTGCCATGGTGAACATGACGGTGCTGGCGGACCAGTACGGCATGAGCCGGAAAGCCTTCCTGATCGTGCCGGTGGTGGGGTCCTGCCTGGCCGATCTGGCCTATCAGCCCCACACCCTGCTGTTGATCAAGCTGTTTGTGGAGAATCTGAATTAGGGGGTGTTGCTGAGCAGCACCCCCCTTAATTCACAAGAAGTTTGACTTTTTGACATTGACAGGGTTACAAAAATCGGATACTATGCAGAGTAGAGAAGGAAATTTTGACAGTTCTTTACAAGGAGGAACGGACAGATGAAAAAAGGTCTGGTGATTTTCTTTGCGGTGGTCCTGCTGCTGGCCGGGTGGATCTTCGGGTCCTACAACGGGGTGGTCACCGCCAACGAAAATGTCAATGGAAAATGGAGCCAGGTGGAAACCCAGCTCCAGCGGCGGAGTGATTTGATCCCCAACCTGGTGAATACGGTGAAGGGATATTCCGCTCATGAAAGCCAGGTGTTCACCGATGTGGCCAATGCCCGGGCCAAACTGGCAGGGGCCCAGAACGTCAGCGAAGCGGCCCAGGCCAATGGGGAACTGAGCAGTGCTTTGAGCCGGCTTCTGGCCATTTCCGAAAACTATCCCCAGCTGAAGGCCAATACCAACTTCATCCAGCTCCAGGATGAACTGGCCGGGACGGAAAACCGGCTGGCGGTGGCCCGTAAGGACTACAACGATGCGGCCCAGGCCTACAACGCCAAGATCAAAAGCTTCCCCACGGTGCTGGTGGCCCGGATGATGGGCTTCCAGGAACGGAGCTATTTCAAGGCGGATCCCCAGGCCCAGAAGGCGCCCCAGGTGAAGTTTTAACCGGGGGAACACCATGAAAGGAGGAGGCCTATGAAACGGCTGCTGCTGCTTCTGGTGCTGGTCTGCCAAATGGTCTTTGCCCCGCTCCAGGCAGGAGCGGCAGCCCAGGTCCCGCACCGGCCCACATCCAGCATCTATGTCCAGGACCAGGCGGGGGTCCTGTCCCGGAGCACCCGGGACACCATCCGTGCCTACAGTACGGCCCTGGCTCAAAAGACCAAGGCCCAGATTGTGGTGCTGACGGTGCCCAGCCTCCGGGGCCAGTCCCTGGAGGACTATTCCCTGACGGTGCTCCGTCAGTGGGGGATCGGGGACAAGGAAAAGAACAACGGGGTCCTGCTGCTGGTGGCAGTCCAGGACCGGAAAAGCCGGATCGAGGTAGGGTATGGGCTGGAAGGCACCCTGCCGGACGGGCTCACCGGACGGATCCAGGACCAGGCCATGCTGCCCTATTTCCGTCAGGGGGATTATGACCGGGGCATCCTGAATGCCTATTCGGCCATCCTCCAGATGGTGCTGAAAGAGTATAATCTTACCCCTCAGGACCTGCAGGTGGAAAAGACCCTGCCGGCCAAACAGGGGGACAGTGTGACCGTATCTCCCCTTATGGCAGGGGCCGGGCTCCTGGGGATCCTGATCCTGTTTCTCCTGGACCGGGTGCTTTTGGGAGGCGCCCTGTTCCGTTTCCTCTTTTACCTGTTCTTTTTCCGGGGCGGCGGCCGCGGAGGCGGCGGCTTCGGCGGAGGAGGCTTCGGAGGCGGCAGCTACGGGGGCGGCTCCGGAGGCGGCGGGGGCTCCAGCAGGAGTTGGTAGGGGGCTGCGGAGCAGCCTCAGTCTGCAGTCACTAGTCTCTAGTCTGCAGCCGATGGGAGGAACCCGATGGGATGGGTTCCTGGAAATGAAACGGGCGGCTCTGGCGACATTTTGCTTTGCAAAAGTCTTGAACTGCCCCTACGACTGTTCCTACGACGTTTCTACGGAGGTCAGCTGACAAAAAAGGGTGTTGCACGCAACGTGCAACACCCTTTTTTTACTATTAGAACCGGAAATCCCGTTCCCCTCCATCGATTTTCTGGAGATAGGATTCGCAGGTGGCTCTTACTTGCGGGTTGGGAATGTGGTTCAGTTCTCTTTGGATGGCTTCCATGCCTTTCTGGCGGGTTTCCGGGGAGGCGTAGTCGTCCAGGTATTCCCGGAGGGTCAGCAGGGCATTGGGCTGGCAGCAGTTGGAGATTTCTCCCGTTTTGGCCAGGCTCATGAACCGGTCCCCGGTGCGGCCGGCCCGGTAGCAGGCGGTGCAGAAGCTGGGGATGTACCCGTCGGTGAGGAGCCAGTTGATCACCTGGTCCAGGGTCCGGTTGTCATTTACTTCAAACTGGGCGGAATCTTCTTCTTCCTCTTCTGCATAGCCTCCTACGCTGGTCCGGGAAGCGCCGCTGATCTGGGAAACCCCCACTTCCAGTACAGCTTTCCGGGTGGCAGCGGATTCCCGGGTGGAAATGATGATCCCGGTGTAGGGAACGGTGATCCGCAGGATGGCCACGATCTTCTTGAACATGGCATCGGAAATGGCGTTGGGGAAGGATTGGACGGAAATGTCGTCGGCCGGACGGATCCGAGGCACGCTGATGGTGTGGGGCCCTACCCCGAACATGGCTTCCAGGTGTTCCTTGTGCATCAGCAGGCCGGCAAAGTCATACCGGTACATATTGAGGCCGAACAGCACCCCGACTCCCACGTCGTCGATGCCCCCCTCCATAGCCCGGTCCATGGCTTCCGTATGGTAGGCATAGTCATGTTTGGGACCGGTGGGATGGAGCTTTTCGTAGTTTTCTTTATGGTAGGTTTCCTGGAACAGGATGTAGGTGCCGATACCGGCTTCCTTCAGCTTCCGGTAGTTTTCCACGGTGGTGGCGGCGATGTTCACGTTCACCCGGCGGATGGCGCCGTTTTTGTGTTTGATGCTGTAGATGGTATGGATGCATTCCAGGATGTAGTCAATGGGGTTGTTCACCGGATCTTCCCCGGCTTCCAGGGCCAGCCGTTTGTGGCCCATGTCCTGGAGGGCAATGACTTCTTTCCGGATTTCGTCCTGGGTGAGCTTCTTCCGGGCAATGTGTTTGTTCTTCATGTGATAGGGGCAGTACACACAGCCGTTGACGCAGTAGTTGGACAGATACAGAGGGGCAAAGAGCACGATCCGCTGGCCGTAGATCTTGTCCTTGATTTCCCGGGCCAGGTCATAGATCCCTTCCAGGATGGAGGGGTCTTCGCAGGCCAGGAGCACGGAAGCTTCCCGGTGGGTGAGGCCTTTCAGGGTCCGGGCCTTTTCCAGAAGGCTCCGGCAGTAGTCCAGGTCTTTGCTCTGCTTATCCGCAAAAGCCAGGGTGTCCAGGATTTCCTGGTGGTTGATGAATTCATCCGCTTTCGGAGATGCAGGATTGTACGGTATGGTCATTTTTTCCTCCCCTTTGCTCCCTCTGAAATAGAAAAAAAGGAGCCCGGCCTGAAAAGGCCCAGCTCCCCCTGTGATTCGTTCCTGTACTGCCTTAGTACTCGGTTCACCTTGTACGCAGGGAGCAGATTATGGATATTGTAACGTGTGGAACAGAAAAAAGCAAGGTCATAAAACAACGATCCCAGGAGCCAGCTTACCGCTCCTGGGATCATTCTCTGTATTCAGTTGTCAAAGTTTCCAGGTCTTTCTCACTCAATTGTATTTTGGACTCACCCCAAAAGCCAATTGGCTTACTTGAATTTCAATTCCTGATAACCGATCAACGCAGTTGCCGGGTTCAAAAGAGCAGTCCCGGTAAGGGTTGCAGTTTCGAAAGTGGCTTTGTAAATCACAAACGGTGTACCGCTTTTATCGTCTGTATATTTCGTGACCACAATATTCTTGGCATCCGGATAGTCTGCCAATATGGTTCCTTTCACATCAGCTTCCGTTTTGTTCACCGTAACGGATCCAGGATAGTTGCTCGTCTTGATGACGGCACTCTGTACTTTGCTGGTGGCCCGGTCCACAACGATTTCGTACCGCTGCAGGGTATCGGGAACCAGATACTCCAGATCAAACTTTGCATCATCCGTCTTCGCACTTGTCAGCACCGCTTCAGGCGGTACGACCTTCGCTGCAGCATCAATCGCAGCCTGTTTGCTGGCAATGGTATCTTTTACGGCTGGTGCAGCCATTGCGGGAACAACCGTACCAAAAGAGGAAGCAACAACCAATCCGGCAACGATTGCTTTCGCGATCTTTTTATCTAGGCCCATTGGAAACCCCTCCTGTCTTTCGGAACTTCCAACCTTCCCTGTCTTTGGTTGGATTTCCTTTCTTGGCTTTATCATAGCATTTTTCTAAAAATATGCAAGAAAAATCAGAAAGCGGCTGAAAAAGTTACAGTTTTTGTATAAAATGGTACGGCACAAAAAAAGAAGCTGTTGCATTTGCAACAGCTTCCTGTACATTCAATTGGTGGCCCCGGAGTGATTCGAACACTCGACCTTTTGGTTCGTAGCCAAACGCTCTATCCAGCTGAGCTACGGAGTCATTACCGAACAGTCATTATTATACGGGAAAGGGGAAAATCTGTCAAGGTGTTTTTGAAAAAACGGAAGAAAATCGGAGATATCCGGGAGGAAAGCCGGGACCCTCTAGGCATTTCCGTCCTGATATTATATAATAAGATATTAATCAATTACTGTTTTTACAGAAAGAAAGGCAAAGGTGTAACATGCTGTTTACGGATAAAGCAAGAATTTATGTGGAAGCCGGATCCGGTGGCGACGGTGCTTCCAGTTTCCGGAGAGAGAAATATGTGGCCTGCGGGGGCCCGGACGGAGGCAACGGAGGCCGGGGCGGTTCCGTGGTGCTGGTGGCGGACAAGGATCTGAATACCCTGGTGGATTTCCGCTACAAGCGGAAGTTTGTGGCCCAGCGGGGCGGCAACGGGGCGGCCAAGAACTGCACCGGGGCCAAGGCACCCAATGTGGAAGTGAAAGTGCCTCTGGGGACCGTGGTCTATGACGATGCCACCGGGGTGGCCCTGGCGGATCTGGCCCATCCGGGAGACCAGTTTGTGGCTGCCCGGGGCGGCCGGGGCGGCAAAGGGAATGCCTGCTATGTGACCAGCACCAATCAGGGGGTCACTTTTGCGGAAAAAGGCGAACCGGGGACCAAGGGCTGGCTCCGGCTGGAACTGAAGATGCTGGCGGATGTGGGGATGGTCGGGTATCCCAGCGTGGGGAAATCCTCCATTGTGGCCCGGGTATCCGCTGCCCGTCCGGAAGTGGCGGCCTATCACTTCACCACCCTGACTCCCGTGCTGGGAGTGGTCCGGCTGGATGCGGAAACCAGCTTCGTACTGGCGGACCTGCCGGGGCTCATTGAAGGGGCGTCCCAGGGTGTGGGCCTTGGCCATGACTTCCTCCGGCATATCGAACGGACCCGGGTGATCCTCCATGTAGTGGATGTAAGCGGCTGCGAAGGCCGGGATCCGGTGGAGGATTTCAAGAAGATCAATGAAGAGCTGGTCCTCTACAGCGAAAAGCTGGCCAAACGGCCCATGCTGGTGGTGGCCAACAAAATGGACCTGCCCGATGCGGAAGAGAACTTCAAAAAGCTGGAAGCCTATGTGACGGCCCAGGGGTATCCCATTATGAAAGCCTCTGCCGCCACCGGTCAGGGGCTCCGGGAAATCATGTGGAAGGCCTATGAGATGCTCCAGAAGGCTCCGGCGGAAGAGGAAGTCATCGACATCGGCAAAGTGGAAGAAGCGGATCCGGATTCCTTTACCATCCTGCGGGATACGGAAGATGCGGATTTCGAAGTGAAAGGGAAGAACATCGAACGGCTGGTGGCCATGACCAATTTCGACAACGAGGAAGCGGTGTACCGGTTCCAGCTGATCTGGCGGAGACTGGGGATTGAAAAGGCCCTGAAGGAAAAGGGCATCCAGGAAGGCCAGTCGGTGAAAATCGGAGACATGGTCTTCGATTACGAAGAGCAGTAAGGGGAAGCGGGGCCTGAAAAGCAGGTTCTGTCTGTATGCACAAAGGGGTTGATTCCATGGATCGCGTCAAGATGGCAGAAGTCAAACGTGTGGTGGTGAAAGTCGGGACCAGTACCATTACTTATCCCAACGGCAAGATCAACTATGAAAAAATCGAGAAACTGGCCCGGATCATGACGGACCTCCAGAACCAGGGGAAAGAAATGATCCTGGTGTCTTCCGGGGCCGGGGCAGCCGGGGTGGGCCGGATGGGCCTGGACGCCAAGCCTTCCACCATTCCCGGGAAACAGGCCTGTGCCGCTGTGGGCCAGGGCATCCTGATGCATATTTACGAACGGCTTTTCGGGGAATACGGCCAGGTGGTGGCTCAGGTGCTGCTGACCAAGTCGGACATGGTGAACCGGCACAGCTATGCCAATGCCCGGAATGCGCTCCAGGAGATGATTTCCTGGGGGGTGATCCCCATCATCAACGAAAACGACGTGGTGGCCATCGATGAATTCAAAATCGGGGACAATGACAACCTGTCCGCCCTGGTGGCCAGCCTGGCGGATGCAGACCTGGACATCCTGCTGTCGGACATTGACGGACTCTATACCGCCAATCCCAAGACCCATCCTGAGGCCAAACTGGTTTCTGTGGTGGAGGAAGTGACGCCGGAAATCGAAGCCACTGCCGGAGGAGCCGGATCCAAGAATGCCACCGGCGGCATGCTCACCAAGCTCCAGGCGGCCAAGAATGCCATGAGCGCCGGCATTGCCCTGATCATTGCCAACGGAGAGGATCTGGAAATCCTTCGTCGGATCATGAGCGGAGAACCAGTGGGGACTCTGTTCGTCCCTCGGGAAAACCATCTCCGGTTCCGGAACCAGTGGCTGGCTTTCGGGTCCAAGATCAGCGGAAAGATCATTGTGGATGAGGGGCTGGCCAAAGCCCTGCGTCAAAAGGGGAGCTGCAGCATCCTGCCGGTGGGCATTACCGCTGTGGAAGGCAGCTTCGACAGCGGGGACACGGTGAGTGTCCGGGATCAGGAAGACCATGAACTGGCCCGGGGCATGACCAACTACAACGCGGAAGACCTGAATCTGATCAAAGGCTGCAAGACCAGCCAGATCGAAGAAAAGATCGGCTACAAACATTATGATGAAGTCATCCACCGGGACAACTTGGTGGTATTGTAAGAGGGGGCGGAAATCATGTATGAAGTGGGAATGGTGCGGACCCAGGGAGAAGCCGCCAAAAAGGCTTCTCTGGAACTGGGCATCCTGAATACCCGGGTAAAGAATGTAATCCTGGAAAGTATGGCGGACGGGCTCTTGGCGGAAGAAAAGGCTATCCTGGAAGCCAATGCCGTGGATATGGAAGAAGGCCGGAAATCCGGGCTCCGGGACTCTCTCCTGGACCGGCTGCTGCTGACCCATGACCGGCTGGTCCAGATGGCCAAAGGCATCCGGCAGGTGGCCGGGCTGCCGGATCCGGTGGGGCGGATCCTCAGCGGGGCCAATCTGGCCAACGGACTGACCATCACCAAGATTTCCGTACCTCTGGGGGTGATCGGGATCATCTATGAAGCCCGGCCCAATGTGACCGCCGACGCCATTGCCCTGTGCGTGAAAAGCGGCAATGCTGTGATCCTGAAGGGGGGCAGGGAAGCCCTCCATTCCAACAAGGCCGTCAGCGATGTGCTGATTGCCTACGGGGAAAAGGCGGGACTGCCCCAGGGATCGGTCCAGTTCGTCAATGTGCCGGACCGGGCTGCGGTGGATGAACTGATCCATCTGGAAGGCCTGGTGGATGTGGTGATTCCCCGGGGCGGGGCCGGACTGATCAAGAACGTGGTCCACAACGCCTCTGTGCCGGTGATTGAAACTGGCGCCGGGGTGTGTCACACCTATGTTGATGCCTATGCCAATGTGCCCATGGCGGTGGAAATCGCCATGAACGCCAAAGTGAACCGGCCTTCCACCTGCAATGCCATGGAAACCCTGCTGGTCCACAAGGACATTGCGGACGCTTTCCTGCCGGCCATGCTGGAGGCTTACAAAAAGGCTCATGTGACCATCCTGGGGGATGCCCGGACCCAGGGCTACAGCGGGGATGTGCAGCCTGCCACGGACGAGGACTGGGCCACGGAATACGGTGACCTAAGGCTTTCCGTGAAGGTGGTGGACAGCCTGGAAGAGGCCGTGGCCCACATCCGCCGGTACGGCACCGGCCATTCAGAAGCCATTGTCACGGACAACTATGAAAATGCCCGGAAGTTCCAGCAGCTGGTGGATGCGGCAGCGGTGTATGTGAACGCCTCCACCCGGTTCACTGACGGGTTCGAATTCGGCTTCGGGGCGGAAATCGGCATCAGCACCCAGAAACTCCATGCCAGAGGGCCCATGGGTCTGCCGGAACTGACCACCACCAAATATCTGGTCAACGGCAATGGCCAGGTCCGGAAATGACCGGAACGACCATGCATGGACAGTAAGAATTTCTGAGTTGTTTACAGACTGTTCATGGGAGATTCATAAATCTTTTATACAATAGCAGTATCCATAAGAGAATGAGGGAACGGATGTATGGAGAGCCATTCTCTGTACATCCGTGCTTTTTTTCCTGCAGGAGCAGGAGGATGATGGAGGGAAAACAGCGTGAACATCGTGCAGAAGCATAAAGTGCTGCTGATAGTCCTGGCAGTCCTGATTGCCGGCGGGGCCGGCGGCTATAAGTACTACCAGGTCAAAAAGACCCAGGAGGCCGTGGCGGCCACCCGGACCGATGCCGTGCAGCGGGGGGATCTGCGGAAGACCATTTCCGCCACCGGGGCCCTGAAAGCCCTGGACAACGTGGATATCAACTCCAAGATCACCGGCCGTATCGTCCAGGTCTATGTAACGGAAAACCAGCATGTGACCGCGGGCCAGGCTCTGGTGAAACTGGATGACACCTCTTTGAAGGCCACCCAGGAAATGAAGCGGGCTGCTCTGGCGGACAAACAGGCCACCTACGAACGGGACCAGGCCCTGCTGGAACAGGGGGCCATTGCCCAAAGCGTATTCGATACGGCAGAAGCCAATTATCGGGTGGCCAAAGCAGAATATGAACAGGCTACGTCCAATGTGAATGATACGGTGATCAGCACTCCCATTGACGGGTATGTAATCGGTAAACCCACTCCTGTGGGGCAGACCGTATCCTCCGGTATTTCCACGCCTCAGGTACTGATGAGTGTGGCCAACCTGGACAAAATGCAGATCTACCTGATGGTGGATGAATCGGATATCGGCCAGATCAAACAGGGGCAGACCGTGGAGTTCACCGTGGACGCCTATCCCAATGAAACTTTTAAGGGGACCATCAGCCTGATCGGCCGCAGCGCCACCACCACCAACAACGTAAACTACTACACCTGCTATGTGGATGTGGAAAATTCGGAAGGAAAGCTGCTGCCCACCATGACCGCCCGGGCCAATGTGATCGTGGATGAGATCCAGGATGCCCTGACTGTTTCCAACAAGTGCCTCCATACGGAGAATGGGGAAAAGTATGTGCTGGTCTATGACAAGGCCACCAACACCAGCCGGAAGGTGCCGGTGCAGGTGCTGCTTACCGGGGAAGACCGGGTGGCGGTCCAGGGGGATCTCCAGCCTGGGGATGAACTTGTGGTGAAGACCACCAAGGCCACCGGCGGCACCAACAACAGACGGATGGGGCCTCCGATCTAAGAGACGGGAGGACAGCCATGAACGTCATTGAACTGAAAGACATTGTAAAAAGCTATCAGATGGGGGATACCATCGTCTATGCCCTGAACCATGTAACAGTGGATTTCGAACAGGGCAAATTCACTTCCATTGTGGGGCCTTCCGGCAGCGGAAAATCCACCATGATGAACATCCTGGGCTGTCTGGACCGGCCCACTTCCGGGGAATATTATCTGGAGGGAAAGAACATCGCCAACTACACTGACGATGAACTGGCCCGGACCCGGAACCGGCGGATTGGATTCGTGTTCCAGAGCTTCAACCTGCTGAACCGGCTGACGGCGGTGGAAAATGTGGCCCTGCCCCTGATTTACGCCGGGGTGAACCTGGAAGAGCGGACCAAAAGGGCGGAACAGGCCCTGACCAATGTGGGGCTGGGGTCCCGGATGTATCACAAACCCAACGAAATGTCCGGGGGCCAGCGGCAGCGGGTGGCCATTGCCCGGGCCCTCATCAACAATCCGGCCATCATCATGGCCGACGAACCCACCGGGAACCTGGACACCAAATCCACCCTGGAGATCATCGACATCTTCGAGAAGCTGAACCAGGAGGGGAAAACAGTGATCATGGTTACTCACGAACCGGAACTGGCGGCCATGACCCAGCGGATCCTGGTGATGCGGGACGGCCGGCTGACGGAAGAGAAAGAGGGAGGAGGTCAGGTGGTTGTTTAGAGAATGTGTGAAAATGGCCTTTGAAGGGATGCTGGCCAACAAGATCCGGACCTTCCTGACTATGCTGGGGATCATCATCGGGGTGGGCGCCGTCATCGCCATGGTATCTCTGGGACTGGGGATGCAGCAGAAGGTCAAGGAAAACATCACCAGCATGGGCAGCAACCTGCTGATCGTTATGAGCGGCGGCCGGACGGCCAATGGCCAGCGGATCGCCAGCGGCAGCGGGGCCAAACTGACCTACGAGGATGCCAAGGCCATCGAAAAGAACGTGGACGGCATCAAGTATGTGGCCCCGGGGGTGCAGGCCAGCTATCAGCTGGTGGCCGGGAACCAGAACTGGACCTCCCAGGTCCAGGGTGTCACACCCAACATCCTGTCCATCCGGAACTATTCCATCGATCAGGGCCGGATGTACAGCCAGCGGGATATGAACGGACGGGAACGGGTGTGCGTCATCGGGAAGACCGTGGCGGATACCCTGTTCCCGGACGGGAATGCTGTGGGGCAGATCATGCGGATCAACAAGGCTCCCTTTACGGTGATCGGGGTGCTGGCTTCCAAGGGACAGTCGGCTATGGGACAGGACCAGGATGACATTGTGTTCGTTCCCCTGACCACAGCCATGCAGCGGCTCATGGGGCTCACCTATATCCGGAACATCACCATCCAGTGTGAAAATGAAAACACAGTGTCCCAGGTCCAGTCCGATGTGGTGACGCTCCTCCGGACCCGGCACAAGATCAAGACGGGAATGGATGACGACTTTTCCGTCCGGGATCTGACGGAAATCATCAAGACCGCCCAGGAGACCACTGGGTCCATTACCCTGCTGCTGGCCATTGTGGCCGGAATCAGCCTCCTGGTGGGGGGCATCGGTATCATGAACATCATGCTGGTGTCCGTTACGGAACGGACCCGGGAAATCGGCATCCGAAAAGCCCTGGGGGCCACCTATCACGATATCCTGCTCCAGTTCCTGGTGGAATCCATGGTAATCGGGGTCACCGGGGGCACCACTGGCATGATCCTGGGGACGGTGATTTCGGTGATTGCTGCCAAGATCATTGGCTGGCCCATTGTGATTTCCATTGCAGCCACCATTATTTCTGTGGTGTTCTCCGTGGGCATCGGCCTGTTTTTCGGCCTCTATCCGGCCAAGAAGGCAGCCCTTCTGGACCCCATCGACGCCTTGCGCTATGAATGAGGCTCCAAAGCCCACCCTCCGGCAGAAATGGAGAGGGTTCCAAGAATTCCTCCGCCGTCCCAAGACCCGCTTCGACATTAAAGACCGGGGCCGGGCCCTGGTCCTGTTCCTGACAATTGTGGCAGGACTTATGTGGGTGGTGGAGAAAATAGGAGAATAAAAAAGCTTGCTGTCCGTGGATGTCTTCCACACGGGCAGCAGGCTTTTTTTGTCAGCGGCAAACGGTTAACGGTCAACGGCCGGATGATAAAATCTGCAGGCAGATTTTTTGAATAGGGAACTCGGAATCCGTAGAGGACGCACTTCGGGCGGCCAGCAAGTTTAACGGATACAAAGGCGAAAAGAGAGAGCATCTGTCTTACAGCAGATTCATGAACAGGGTGATGATCAGCGAGTTTACGATATCCGTAAAAAATCCTCCGCAGATGGGAATAATCAGATAAGCCTTTTCCGAAGGACCATAGACCTTTGTCAGGGAATCCATATTGGCCATGGCATTGGGGGTGGCCCCCATACCAAATCCGCAGTGGCCGGAGGACAGGACAGCTGCATCATAATCCCGTCCGCAGCAGGAAAAGGTGATAAAATAACAGAATGCGGCACAAATGCCTGTCTGGATCAGGAGAATCACCAGCATGGGCAGAGCCAGCCCTGCCAGCTGTTGGAGTTTCAGCCCCATCATGGCCAGGGCCAGGAAGAAATTCAGACAGATGGAACCTATGGTGCTGATTTCCGGGACGGGAATATTCTGCCCCTGGCTGTCACTGATATTGCGGATCAGGATCCCGATAATCATGGAGCCTACATAAGAGGCCATGGTCAGGTGGATCTGGTTGAAAAAGTACGTGATAAAGGTGCCTGCTCCAGAGGCCAGGAATAAAAGAGCAAGGGCCCAGGTCCCTCGTTCTGGATCCAGCGTCTGCCGAAAATGCGTGTTTTTCTCCAGTTCTGCTTTGGCTTCTTCGTTCTTGAAACCTGAAGAACTGGTTGTCAGGTGAAGAGAAACAATGCGTTTTCTGGCAACCGGATTACCAATGAGATTTCCTGCAATCAGGCCATAGGTGGCTGCAGCAATGGCAACTGTTAAAGCATTGCTGATGCCCATGTCTTCCAGCAGAGGAGCGAAAGCAGCAGAAGTTCCATGGCCTCCTGTCAGGGGCAGAGAACCCAATGCCAATCCCAGCAGAGGCGGAAGACCGAAGAAGTGACACAGCAGGGCACCGGCCGTATTCTGGAGAACTATCAGAACAGCTACAACCGCCATAAAGACAATCAGTGTCTTACCTCCTTTTTTAACCATGGAAATGCTGGCGGAAAACCCCACACTGGTAAAAAAGAGATTCATGAAAACACTTTGAAGACTGGTGTCCAGAGTCAGATTCAGCAGGTTGAGTTCAAAAAGGGAAAACTGGAGAAGTGCAAAAACAATTCCTCCGATTACCGGACTGGGAATACAGTATGTCTGGAAAAATGCAATTCTCTTTTTCAGGACGGATCCCAGATAGAATACGATAACGGCCAAAGCCATGGTATGATAAAGATTCAGGGATATAGTCATGGTAATACCTCCTTTTCAAGAGATGGAAGGACAGTGTCTTTTTGCTGCCGTCATTCTTTTATCCATTTTCAGGGGATGGGCGGCCAAGGACCAGGAACGGTCTGGATGCTTTTTCAGCTGCTTCCAGTACATGCCGGGCCAGTATGGCTGTAGTGACGGAACCGACGCCGCCGGGAACCGGGGTGATGGCGTCCACAATAGGGGATACGTTGGAAAAATCCACATCGCCGCAGATTCCCCCGTTTTCTGCAGGGTTGATGCCCACATCGATGAGGGTCTGTCCTGGACGGACCATGGAGGCGGTAACCAGGTTCCGGCAGCCGGCGGCGGAAACGATGATGTCAGCGGACCGGCAGTACTTCCCCACATCTTTTGTCCGGATGTGGCAGATGGTGACGGTGGCTTCCCGTTTCAGAAATTCCATGGCAACAGGCCGGCCGATGACCAGGCTGGATCCGATTACCACCACATCCCTGCCTTTGACAGGGATATCGTAATGATCCAGGATTTCCATACAGGCAGCGGCGGTGCAGGGGGAATATCCGGTGGGAGCTCCGGTAAAAAGCCCGGCCAGAGATGCATCCGTGATTCCGTCCACGTCTTTTTCAGGGGCAAGAGAAGCCCGGATCAGAGCATCATCAAAAGCCGGTGGGAAAGGACGAAAAATCAGGCATCCGTGAATGGACATATCCTGATTGACCTGGCGGATCAGACGGAGCAGATCCTGCTGTCGGCAGTTTTCCGGAAGGATCTGGGGACGGCAGGTGATGCCGATGCTGCTGCAGCGTTTCTGGATGCTGGTCTGATACCGTACATCACTGAGCCGGTTTCCAATCCGGATCAGGGCCAGGACCGGTTCCACACCTTTTTCTTTCAGCAGGGAAGCCTGGTTCTGCAGAGAGGGCAGCAGGGCTGCGCTTACGGTTTTACCAATCAGTAATCTGGACATTGGATATTCCTCCTTGGCCTGACAGGAAATAAAAAAGCCTGACGGCAGCTGCAGTGCAGTTGGTCAGGCCTTTTAAACAGAGGGTAATGAAGGAGATTCAGTACCCTGTCTATAAGGGGTTTGAAATTTGTTATACTATACCACAGCAAACAGGAATCCTGCAAGTAGTATTTTCTGAAAAATCGATTTTCCAAAATATTCTTGACAGAACAGCCGGACCATGCTATGATTCACCTAAATCGTCGAGTATATGGGTTGCAGGATAACCTTCTGGAACCGACATATGGGAGGCTGACAAAAGAGTTTTCTTTTTGTCGGCTTTTTTTGTACCTGAAAAGAGGGCAGAGCTATGAGAGAATGTATCTATCCGGAAGATTCGGTCTTTGTGACCGGGGTGGCCAAAGTTACCCGGGAAGACGCCATCAATGCCATGTATGGTACGTTCAGCCTGAGCCTGATCATCGATGGACACACCGGGATGATCCTCAATGCCAGTGCCAATATGGTGATGCAGGATACGGTGGAGTTCCTGAAAGACATCCTGATAGGGCGCAATCTGCTGACAGATGGGGAAGCCGTTACGTTGATCTTGAAGAAACGGTTCCTGGCACTGTCACAAAAAGCCGTTATTACCGCCTTCAAGGATGCCCAGAATCATTTTCTGCTGGTGTACCCACAGGCGAAATAAGCACTCTTCTGCAGATTCTTTTTTAATGGGACTGGGATGACCTCTCAGTACTGTCTTGGGGAAGAACAGGCAGCTGTTGGATTTCAGCTGTATTGTTCTTCTTTTTTCTTGTGTTCTCAACCTCTCATGCTGGAAAGGAGTCCTGAAATGAAACCTGTAAAACAAGATGCTGTAAAACTGCTGGATATTTTCGATCCTGAAATGGCCAGTCTGCTGCATAGAGAAGAAAAAAGGCAGTTCGAAACCATTGGCCTGATCGCCTCTGAGAATGTGGCATCTCCGTTGTCCACCTGCCTGGAAGGATCCGTATTCACCAACAAAAATACGGAAGGGTATCCGGGAAAACGGTTCGTGGGAGGCTGTGAACTGGCGGATCAGGCGGAACTGCTGGCCTTGGAAAGAGTCAAAAAAGTCTTTGGGGCAGAACATGCCAATATCCAGTCTGGCAATGCGACGATTGCCAATTGTGCTGTACTGACCGGTCTTCTGGAAAGAGGAGATACTTTTTTGGGATTGACTCTGGATAATGGAGGCCATTTAAGCCATGGAGCCAAATTCCATTACAGTGGGCGGGAGTTCAATGCCCTTCACTATGGCGTCAACCGGGAAACAGAACGGATCGATATGGATCAGGTTCGCCAGATGGCGTTGGAACATCATCCCAAACTGATTGTTACCGGGGCTTCTTCTTATCCCCGTATGATTGACTATGCAGGATTCCGGTCCATCTGTGACGAAGTGGGGGCCTATTTCTGGGTTGACTGTGCTCACGATATCGGGCTCATTGCAGGCGGTGCCATTCCCAGTCCCGTACCCTATGCGGATGTGGTGACATTCTCTACCCAGAAAACGCTCCGGGGGCCCCGGGGCTGTGGAGTGATCCTGTGCAAAGAGGCTCTGGGGAAGAAAATCGACAGAGGGGTCTTTCCCCGTATCCAGGGCGGGCCCAAAGGGGATATGCTGGCCGCCAGAGGCGTGCTGTTTTTGGAACTGATGCAGCCGGAATTCCGGACCTATGCCCATCAGGTGGTGAAAAATGCCAAGGCCCTGGCCAAAGGCTGTGCGGATGAAGGGATGCGGCTGATTACCGGCGGGACGGATACCCACATGGTCATGCTGGATGTGACGCCGGTCATTGCCAATGGACAGCTGGCGGAGACACTGCTGGCCAGCGTGGGAATCATCACCAACAAGAACATGATCCCCTATGATACGCTGCCTCCCAGCCTTGGCAGTGGGCTGCGCATCGGTTCTCCCACCATGACTACCCGGGGTGCAAAGGAAGAGGAGATGTATGAAATCGGCCGGCTGCTGGGAAAGGTGTTGAAGAACAAAGACAATGAAGAGTTGCTGGAACAGGTAAAGCAGGAAGTCCGTCAGCTGGCCGTCAGCCATCCCATGTTTTCCAGTGAATGGATGCCGGAAAAAATCAGGGCCCAGTTCGATGCCATGTACTGTCACGAAACCTTTGAATAAGGACCAGGGCAGGATGCATAAACGGCTAATGCCTGTGCGGGCCGCCCGGCGTGCGGCCCCTACGGTACCGCTTTACCCATTCGAAAAATTTGCCTGCAGATTTTATCAAACGGCTGTTGACTGCTGACAAAAAGGAGGTGCTGCCTGTATGCGTTTTTGCACAGGCAGCACCTCTTTTTACTTCACCACAATATACAACACGGCCACCCCTTCCGGCAGGACCAGCTCACAGGTCCCTTCCGGGGGCAGGACATACAGGGTGTCCGGTTCCAGGGTCTTCCCGTCCAGAGTGGCGCCTTTCAGCTGGGCTTCCGTCCAGAAGGGAACGTAGACGAAACGCCGGGGAGCAGGGGGGAGCGGACGGCTCCCGGCGATCTTTTCGCAGCTGGCTGAGAGCCCTTTCCGGGCCATCACGTTGAAATCCACCGCTTTCCCTACGGAGTGGGTATGCCAGGCTCCGTCAAAAGAAGCCTGTTCCAGGGGCCCCAGGGTCACCTGCCGGTTTCCGTCTTCCGGGAAGGTAAGGGTAAAACCGCCCTTCAGGGGCAGGATGATCCGGTTGTAATCGGGCAGCAGGGTAAAATCCGACGCTTCCAGATCCACCGTGGCGGAACTGATCCGGACGGCGAAATCTCTCCGGGCATAGGCGCTGCCGGGAGGGTCGATGTAAAATTCCGTGGTGGTGCCTCCGGACCAGCGGGTGGTCACCGCCTGGGCCCGGGACAGTTTCAGGATGTCCATAGTATCACCTCATTGCAAGAGTCTTTTCCAGTTTCATCCTAGTGAAAGAACGTCCAGAAAGTGTCAAAAAATAAAAATATCGGAAAAAATTGATTTCAGACGTTTTTTAGGCGAAGAATTCATACTATAATAGCAAACAGGGGCATAAAGATGCCTTTCAGCTGTTACCAAACTATAACTGTCTGATGGAGGTGCCATTATGGCGAAAAAATTGGTTGAATTTGTTCCGAATTTCAGTGAAGGCCGGGATAAGGAAAAGGTTGAAAAGATCGTTGACGAAGCCCGCAAGATCAAAGGGCTGAAGATCCTGGATTACTCCAGCGATGCTGACCACAACCGTTCTGTCGTCACCATCATCGGTTCTCCTGAAGCGGTTACGGAAGCAGCCATCAACATGGCCAAAGTTGCCATCCAGCTGATCGATATGCGGACCCACCATGGGGCTCATCCCCGGTTCGGTGCCGTGGACGTGGTTCCCTTCACTCCGGTGATGGGCGTGACTATGGACGAATGCGTGGCCATTGCCAATGCTGTGGGCAAGGCTTATGGGGAAATGGGCATCCCTGTGTATCTATATGAAGATGCCTGCACCAAGGAAGCCCGCCGGAACCTGGCTGCAGTACGGAAAGGCCAGTACGAAGGCTTCTTTGAAAAGATCAAGGATCCGGAATGGAAACCGGATTACGGCCCTGCCGTCATGAACGAAAAATCCGGCTGTTCCGCTGTAGGCGCCCGGGTTCCTCTGGTGGCCTTCAACGTGAACCTGGACTGCAGCGACAAAGCGGTAGCCGATGCCATTGCCCGGAAAGTCCGGAACATCGGCGGCGGTCTCCACTATGTAAAGGCCATGGGCGTGAAACTGGAAGAACGGAACCAGGTACAGGTTTCCATGAACCTGGTGAACTACGAAAAATCCGCTGTGTACCAGGCTTTTGAAATGATCAAGATGGAAGCCCGCCGGTACGGCGTCAATGTGGTGGGCAGCGAAGTCATCGGGACTGTTCCCATGAAGGCCCTGCTGATGGCTGCAGAATATTATCTGCAGATTGAAAACTTCAACCTGGACGAAATCCTGGAAAAACGGCTGCTGGAACTGGAAGAGTAACAAGTCGGTCCACAAGGAGGAAATTCGATGCTGAGCGATATCGAGATTGCGCAAAAGAATGTGATGGAACCCATCAGCAAGATTGCTGACAAAGTGGGGATCCTGCCGGAAGAACTGGAACAGTACGGTCATTACAAAGGAAAAATTTCTCTGGATGTGCTGAAACGTCTGGAAAACAAACCCAACGGTAAACTGGTGCTGGTCACCGCCATTACCCCTACCCCTGCCGGGGAAGGAAAATCCACCACCAGCATCGGCCTGGCCCAGGCTCTGAACCGGGTGGGCAAAAAGGCTGTAGTGGCCCTTCGTGAACCGTCCCTGGGACCTGTGTTCGGGATCAAGGGCGGGGCTGCCGGCGGCGGTTATGCCCAGGTGGTTCCCATGGATGACATCAACCTCCATTTCACCGGAGACATGCATGCCATTACTGCAGCCAACAACCTGCTGTCCGCCATGATCGACAACCACATCCATCACGGCAACGAACTGCGGCTGGATGCCCGTCAGATCACCTGGCGCCGGGTCATGGACATGAACGACCGTGCCCTGCGGAACGTGGTGGTGGGCCTGGGCGGCAAAGTCTGCGGGTTCCCCCGTCAGGATGCTTTCACCATTACGGTGGCTTCTGAAATCATGGCCATCCTGTGCCTGGCCAAAGACCTGGAAGACCTGAAAGCCCGGTTCGGCCGGATCGTCATCGGCTGCGACCTGGACGGGAATCCGGTCCATGTACACCAGCTGGGCTGCGAAGGGGCCATGGCCATGCTCATGAAGGATGCCATCAAACCGAACCTGGTCCAGACCCTGGAACACACTCCGGCCATTATCCACGGGGGGCCTTTTGCCAACATCGCCCACGGGTGCAACTCCCTCCTGGCCACCAAGATGGCCCTGAAACTGGGCGACATTGCCATTACGGAAGCCGGCTTCGGTGCTGACCTGGGTGCTGAAAAATTCATGGACATCAAATGCCATTACGGCAACATCTATCCGGATGCCGTGGTGCTGGTTGCCACCATCCGTGCCCTGAAGATGCACGGGGGCGTCGCCAAGGCTGATCTGAGCCAGGAAAATGTCCAGGCTGTCAGCGACGGGTTCTCCAACCTGGCCAAACAGGTGGAAAACATGCGGACCTTCGGGCTGCCGGTCCTGGTGGCCATCAACAAGTTCGCCACGGATACTCCGGCGGAAATCGACATGCTGCTCCAGAAATGCGCCAGCTACGGAGTGGAAGTCAGCCTGAACGAATGCTGGGAAAAAGGCGGCGAAGGCGGCATCGACATGGCCAACAAACTGGTGGCCATGCTGGAAGAACAGGCTCCGGAAAAAGTGGAACTGTACGATGTGAACGATACCATCCCCAACAAGCTGAAGGCCATTGTGACCAAGATCTACGGCGGCGACGGAGTGACCTTTACCCCCAATGCCAAGAAACAGATCAAACAGCTGGAAGACTGGGGACTGGACAAACTGCCGGTGTGCGTGGCCAAGACCCAGTATTCCCTCAGCGACAATCCGGCTCTCCTGGGTGCTCCCAAAGGGTTCAAGATCAATGTCCAGGATGTGCGGGTATCCAACGGGGCAGGGTTCATTGTCTGCCAGACCAGCAACATCATGGTGATGCCCGGCCTGCCCAAGAAACCGGCGGCCCTGAAGATGGACATCGACAACAACGGCAAGATTTACGGCCTGTTCTGAGCAGGGAGGAAAGGATTCAATGGAATTACGTAAACTGACAGTGGAAGGATTCATCAATGAAACGGCCTCGTCTTCTCCGGCTCCCGGAGGGGGCAGCATTGCAGCCCTGAACGCTTCTTCTTCCGCCGCCCTGATCGCCATGGTGGCCAACCTGACCCTGGGCAAGGAAAAGTATGCGGCTGTGGAAGGAGACATGAAGGATGTGGCGGCCAAAGCCACGGCCCTGAAAGATGATTTCCTGGCCCTCATTGATGAGGACAGCAACGCTTTCAATAAAATCATGGCAGCCTTCAAGCTGCCGAAGGATACGGACGAAGCCAAGAAAGCCCGGAGCGCGGCCATCCAGGAAGCCACCAAGGGCGCAGCCCTGGTGCCCTTCAAGGTGGGCCAGAAAGCCAACGAGCTGTTTGCTCTGGCGGAAACCGTGATCACCAAAGGCAACCAGAACGCCATCACCGATGGGGCAGTGGCGGCCATGAATGCACGGGCTGCCGTACGGGGAGCCTTCCTGAACGTAAAAATCAACCTGGGCAGCATCAAGGATGCTCTGTTCGTGGAAGATCTGAAAAAGAGAATGGCTGAAATCGAAGCCGATGTGGATGCCAGAGAACAGGCACTGCTGGGCAAGGTAAAGCTGTAAGAAAAAAGGGACTGTTGCACAGGCAACAGTCCCTTTTGGGTCGCGGGCCGCGGCCGGGGGTGTGGATCTTTCCACACCCTTTTTTTACACCTCGATCCCGTATTTCCTGATCCGGTACTGGAGATTCTGACGCTGGATCCCCAGCTCTTTGGCGCTGCGGGTAATGTTCCCCTGGTTCCGGCGGAGGGTTTCCTCCAATAGGTACATTTCGTAGCTGGCCATTTTTTCCGCCAGGGTACGGCCCGGCATATCCGGAGGCGGGTCCTGGCGCCCGGACCGGGGCAGGGCGGATCTCTTCCGGCTGGTCTCCCTGAGGGAAGGGGCCGTCCAGGGGGCACGGATAAAGTCTGGAAGCAGGTCATCGGTGAGCTCGTTGCCTTCCGCCAGGTTCATGGCATAGTCCAGTACATGGAACAGCTCCCGGACATTTCCCGGCCAGCTGTACTGCTGCAGCTGCCACAGGGCTTTGGGGGCAATATGGGTAAGGGGATAGGCATAGCGGCTGGCGCAGCGGCGGAGGTAGAAATGGCACAGGGCTTCCAGATCATCGATCCGATCCCGGAGAGGGGGAATCTGGAGCACCATGGTGGCCAACCGGTAAAACAGGTCTTCCCGAAGCCGGCCGGTCTGGACCAGCTGGAAGGGGTCCTTGTTGCAGGTAGAGATCACCCGCACATCCACTTCCCGTTCCCGGGTCTCTCCCACCCGGCGGAAAACACCTTCCTGGAGTACCCGGAGAAGCTTGGCCTGCATGGCCGGACTCATGGAATTCAGTTCGTCCAGGAACAGGGTCCCTTCATGGGCGGTTTCCAGCAGACCTTTCCGGTTGGTGGAACCGGTATAGGCCCCGGCTACGGTACCGAACAGGATGCTTTCAATGAGGCTTTCGGGAACGGCGGCACAGTTGAGCACCACCAGGGGCTTGTCTTTCCGGCGGCTCAGCTGGTGGATGCTTTGAGCCAGGATTTCCTTGCCGGTGCCCGTCTCTCCGTAGATCATGATGTTGCTGTCCTGGGGAGCCACCTTTCGGACCGTCTTTTTCAGTTCCTGCACGGATGGAGCTTCTCCAATGAAATCCTCCAGGTCATAGCTGCGCTTTTTCTTTTCCTGTCCCTGAGCCAGGGCCAGGTTCTGGGCCCGGTTCTGGAGCTGTTCCAGCAGCTGCCGCCGTTTGTCCAGGAGAAACACGTCTTCTTCAAAGTCGATGGCCGCCGTCAAAGTCCCGTTCTCAAAGACCGGATAGGCGGTGTTGAAGGTGTAGTGTTCCTTTCCGTCCATGGTTTTGTACCGGCAGAGCCGGTTCCGAATCTCTTTCTGTTCCCGGATGCAGGACAGGGTGGTGCTTTCTTCTGAAGTCACATTGACCACGGACAGCAGAGCTTCTCCCCGATACGGACTGTTTTCCGGCACACCCATCATCTGCCGGGCCTTCCGGTTCATGAAAATGGCTTTCCCCAGAGGAGGATAAATGTAGACTGCTTCATCCAAAAGGTCCAGGGCTTTTTCCAGAAAATGGATATAAGATGTCATCATGCCCTCCTTTTATGCGCAGAAAAATTTTGCAGATGCAGAATGATTTTGCATTTCTCTTTTCATTATGCCTGTTTCCCAGGGCAAAGGCAAGAGAAATCTGCTTCAGAAAGGCAGAAATTTGTTGTAAATGAAATAAAACAGGGTGAGAAGAAAAAGTATGCAGTATACATAGGAGATTTTTCCGGAAAACAGAGGAACTGGCATCCAATTTGCATAATAAAAAGACAGAAATCAACAAACGCAGCCACAACTGCAGAATCTGGGAGGGATTGCAATGAATGCGCAGACAACCGACAAAAAGGGCATCCGCTGGGATGTCTTCGTCCCCTGTTTCCTGATCATCGGCGGAGCCGCCATCCTGGGGGTGGTGAACAACGCCTGGCTGACAAAGGTGACCCAGGCCATATTCGGCTGGTCCCTGGAAACCTTTGGCTGGCTGTATCAGTGGGTGGCCCTGGGCACCCTGATCCTGATCACCCTGCTGGCCTTTTCTCCTCTGGGGAAGATCCGGTTCGGCGGACCCAACGCCAAAGCCAAATTCTCCTTCGGTGCCTGGTTTGCCATGACCCTGACCGGAGGCATTGCCACCGGGCTGATCACCTACGGGGTCAATGAACCGTTGATCTATTACGGCAGCATCTACGGGGAACTGAAGGAAACGGGCATTGCTCCCTTTACGCCGGAAGCCTCTTTCTTCGCCATGGCACGGTGTTTCTACAACTGGACTTTTATTCCTTATGCCATGTATGCCCTAAGCGGTGTGATCATTGCCTACATGTATTACAACCGGAAGAAGGAACTGTCCGTAGCCGCGTCCCTGACTCCTCTCTTCGGGGAACGGGTGACCAAAGGCTTCTGGCGGGCAGCCATTGACACTCTGTCGGTGCTGGCCATCGCCCTGGGGCTGGCGGCTTCCCTGGGTGCCGGGCTGGCTCTGGTGGGCACCGGGCTTACGGCTGCCTACGGAATCAAACAGGGGCCGGTGGTCTGGTTCATCCTGACGGCCGTCATCACCGCCACCTTTACAGTTGCCTCCGTCATGGGCATCGACAAAGGGATCAAATGGCTGGCCAACCTGACCACCAAGATCTTCTATGCCCTGCTGATCCTTTTAATCATCATCGGGCCCACCGTGTACATCCTGAACATCACCAATGTGGGGATGGGCTACTGGCTGGACCGGTTCTGGACCTGGGCCCTGGATCCCTACCTGGCGGAAGGGAAAGCTCTGGTCACCTGGTGGACCATGTATGACTGGGCCATCTGGATCGCCTATGCACCCCTCATGGGGATTTTCTTTGCCATGATCGCTTACGGGCGCACCATCAAACAGTTCCTGCTGATCAACTGGATCCTGCCGGCAGTGTTCGGTCTGGTGTGGTTCTCCGTCTGGGGCGGCACAGCCCTCCAGTGGCAGATGGACGGCCGGGTGGATATTGTCCAGGCCATCAAGGCCGGGGGCGCGGTATCCGGGATCTGGACCTTCCTCCAGGCCATTCCTTTTGGGGGCGTGCTGATCGCCGCTTTCTCCACCACTGCGGACACCATGTCCACCACCATTGCAGCTCTGTGCACCAAAGGAGCCAGTCATGATGAAGAACCGGCTCTCTGGCAGAAAGTGGTCTGGGGGGTCTCCATCGGTGCCATTGCCGCCATCATGGTGGCCTTCGGCGGCGGGGAACAGGGAGTCGACGGGGTGAAATTCCTGGCGGCCTGCGGCGGCTTTGTGGTGCTGGCCATTTTCATCCTTCAGGTGGCAGCTGCAGTGAAGGTGTTCTTTATGGAAAAAGAAACCAAAAAGGACATTGTGGACAGTGAAGATCTGATCGAGACACCGGAAGGGAAGTGACACCATGTCTGAGACAATTATCCTTGGACCGAAAATCAATCTGGAAGATTTTATGGCTGTGGCCCGGTTCCATGCTCCGGTGGAATTTTCTCCCGGGTATTGTGAACGGGTGAACCGGTCCCGGGCCCTGGTGGAAAAATGGGTGGAAGAAGAAAAAGTCATGTACGGGGTCACCACCGGTTTCGGGGCCCTGTGCACCAAAGCCATCAGCAGGGAAGAAACTGCCCAGCTCCAGGAGAACATCATCCTGTCCCATTCCGTGTCCGTAGGGAAACCTCTGCCGGAAGAAGCGGTCCGGGGAACCCTTTTGATGATGCTCCAGAATCTGGGCCAGGGATACAGCGGGGTCCGTCTGGAAGTGCTGGAACAGATCCGGCAGTTCCTGAACCGGGGAGTGACGCCCTGGGCTCCTGGAGACGGCAGCGTGGGATACCTGAGCCCGGAGGCCCACATGGCCCTGGTGATCACCGGACGGGGAAAAGCCTGGTACCGGGGGAAACTGCTGGAAGGCCGGGACGCCCTGGCACAGGCGGGACTGGAGCCCCTTACCCTGGCTTCCAAGGAAGGGCTGGCCCTGGTGTCCGGCACCACGTCTCCCACGGCCCTGGGAGCCATCGGTCTTTATGACCTGCTCCAGGCGGCCCGGACCGCCGATGTGGTGGGGGCCATGAGCCTGGAGATCCTCCAGGGGGTCATGAATGCCTTCGATCCCCGGGTCATGGCCGTCCGGCCCCATCCGGACCAGGCCAAAGCGGCGGAAAACGTCCGGAACCTGCTGGCGGATTCCCAGGTGATCGCCGCCGCCCGGGGAAAACGGGTCCAGGACGCTTTATCCCTCCGGTGCATCCCCCAGCTCCACGGGGCGGCCCGGAAAACCCTGGAAGATGCCAGGAGAACCCTGGAAATCGAAATGAATGCCTGCTGCGACAATCCCATCCTGTGGCCGGAGCCCGGGAACGAGGACGTAATCTCCGCCTGCAATGCGGATTCCGCCTATGTGGGGATCGCCATGGATTCGTCCTGTATGGCGGCCACCATGATGGCCAAAATGTCCGAACGGCGGAACAACCGGCTCATTGACGGAAATCTGTCCGGGTACCCCTGGTTCCTGATCCAGAATCCGGGGCTCAATTCTGGGGTGATGATTCCCCAGTACACCCAGGCGGGGCTGCTGAACCAGATGCGGATTCTGTGTACTCCTGCGGTGATTGACAACACGCCTACCTGCGGGAACCAGGAAGATTATGTGGCCATGGGATACAATGCGTCCCTGAAATCCCTGAAAGTGGCGGAGAAACTGGAATACATCCTGGCCATTGAGCTGCTGTCCGTCTACGAGGCCCAGCCCTTTGTGGACGGAAGCCTCCGGCGGAGCAGCGCCAGCCGGCAGGTGCTGGCGGAAATCGCCCAAACAGTGCCGGAAATGAAAGAGGACATGTACCTGTATCCCCATATCGAGTTCCTGAAGGAAAAGATCCACGACGGAAGCATCCTTCGTTGGGCGGAAGAAGGATTGGGGAAGAAGCTGGTGTAAAAAGAAGGTCTAAAAAGAAGGTGCTGCACGTTGCCTGCAGCACCTTCTTTTTGTCCATAAAACGTCTTCTGCTTTAGCGAAATACTGGAATAAAAAACGACAAAGTATACTGTATACAATAAAAAGAAAATTCAAAATCGTGTCCCGACTGAAAAATATTTGACATTCTTCTGACATTTTTACAGTACAATAAACCCGTAAGACAAAGGGGATTGCGCAGGAATCTCCGAAAACGGAAAAGTGAATAGAAAAGGAGTGATCAATGTATGGAAATCTTAACCAACCCCATCGTCGTCTCCGTAATTGTCATGTCCGTCTTGTGCCTGCTCAAGATGAACGTCCTGTTCGCCATCCTGGTGGCAGCCATTGTAGCCGGAGCCACCGGCGGCCTGGCCATTGACAAAACGGTGAGCATCCTGATCGGCGGGATGGGCGGCAACTCGGAAACCGCTCTCAGCTACATCCTGCTGGGGACCCTGGCAGTAGCCATCGGACGGTCCGGTCTGGCAGACATTGCAGCACGGAAAATCACCAAGGTGGTAGGAACGAAAAAAGCGGCCTTTGTTTTCCTGATTGCTTTCGTGTCCTGCTTCTCCCAGAACCTGATCCCGGTACATATTGCATTCATCCCTATCCTGATTCCCCCTCTGCTGGTGGTAATGAACCATATGAAACTGGACCGGAGAGCGGTTGCCTGCGCACTGACCTTCGGACTGAAAGCCCCGTACGTATCCCTTCCTGTAGGGTTCGGGCTGCTGTTCATGACCATCATCAAGGATCAGATGGTGGCCAACAACGTAATGGTTTCCATCAGTGACATTTCTTCCGTTATGTGGATCGGCGGTGCCTCTATGTTGGTGGGCCTGATCCTTTCCACCATTTTCTACAGCCGTGACCGGGAATACAAGGACCTGCCCATTATGGGCCAGGATGAAAAAGCCGGGGAAACGGAAATGAACGCGGACTGCTGGAAAGCCCTGGCCGGTGCCGTGGTGGCTTTCGTGGCCCAGCTGTACTTCAAATCCCTGCCCATCGGCGCCATGTGCGGCCTGCTGGTGATGCTGGTCACCGGTTCCATCAAATGGAACAAGATGGATGAAATGGTGGACGGCGGCGTCAAGATGATGGGCTTCATCGCCTTCGTTATGCTGGTGGCTGCCGGTTACGCCAACGTGCTCCGGGAAACCCACTCTGTAGAATCCCTGGTTATGGCCACCACTTCCGTCATCAACACCAAGTTCAGCGGTGCCTTCCTAATGCTGGCTGTTGGCCTTCTCATCACCATGGGCATCGGCACTTCCTTCGGGACCATCCCTGTGGTGGCTTCCATCTACATTCCTATGGGCCTGAAACTGGGCTTCAGCATCCCTTCCATCATTCTGCTGATCGGGATTGCCGCAGCACTGGGGGATGCCGGATCTCCTGCCTCCGACTCCACCCTGGGGCCTACTTCGGGGCTTAATGCAGACGGGCAGCACAACCATATCTGGGATACCTGCGTACCCACCTTCATTTTCTTCGATGTGACCCTGTTCATCGGCGGCCTGATCGGCGCCATGATCCTGGGCTGACTGGATAACAATCAGGGGCTGCCAGGCAGCCCCTTTCTATGGAATTCACTTGTAAGGAGGAAAATCACATGCTGAAAGATGTAAAAGCCATTAAAGAAGTCGTACTGAACGGGAATGACCTGACCCTGGAACAGCTGATCGCCGTCAGCCGGTACAATGCCAAGCTGAGCTTCGATCCTGATGCTGTGGACCGGATCAAGGCCTCCCGGGCTCTTATCGATGATATCGTCAACAGTGACCGTGTGGTTTACGGGGTTACCACCGGGTTCGGCTCCCTGTGCCGGGTCCACATCTCCAAAGATGACTGTGCCCAGCTCCAGGAAAACCTGATCCGTACCCATTCCTGCGGCTATGGGAAACCTCTCAGCCGGGAAGTGACCCGGGCTGCCATGACCATCCGGGCCAACGCCCTGGTGAAAGGCTATTCCGGCATCCGGCTGTCCACCCTGCAGACCCTGGTGGATATGATCAATAAAGGTGTCCATCCCTACATTCCGGAAAAAGGTTCCCTGGGGGCTTCCGGTGACCTGGCGCCTCTGGCCCACATGGTCCTGCCCATGCTGGGGCTGGGTGATGCGGAATACCAGGGCACAGTAATGCCCGGCAAGGAAGCCATGGAAAGAGCCGGCATCCCCATTATCCATCTGGAAGCCAAGGAAGGGCTGGCTCTCATCAACGGCACCCCGATCCTGACAGCCATGGGCGTGTTTGCCCTGTGGGAAGGCATGTCCCTGCTGAAACAGAGCGACATTGCCGCCGCCCTGTCCGTAGAAGCCCAGCGGGGCATCATCGATGCCTATGACGAACGGCTCCATGTGATCCGCCCCCACAGAGGGCAGCTGGATACCGCCTACAACATGCGGAACCTGCTGGCCGGCAGTACCTATGTGACCCATCAGGGCCAGCTGAAGGTGCAGGATGCCTACTGCCTGCGCTGCGTACCCCAGATCCACGGGGCCAGCAAGGATGCCTTGGGCTTTGTGAAGGACAAAGTGGACATTGAAATCAATGCGGCCACCGACAACCCCATCGTCCTGCCGGATGGTGACGTGATTTCCGGCGGGAACTTCCACGGCGAACCCATGGCCCTGCCCTTCGACTTCCTGGGCATCGGGATCTCCGAAATCGCCAACGTTTCCGAACGGCGTCTGGAACGGCTGATCAACAATTCCCTCAGCGGGTTCCCGTCCTTCCTGGTGAAACATTCCGGTCTGAACTCCGGTTTCATGATCACCCAATATGCAGCAGCTGCCCTGGTCAGCGAAAACAAGGTGCTGGCCCATCCTGCTTCCGTGGATTCCATTCCTTCCTGCGAAAACCAGGAAGACCTGGTCAGCATGGGGGCCCATGCCGCCCGGAAAGCCGGAGAAATCGCCTTCAACGCACGCCGGGTGGTGGCCACGGAAATCCTGGCCGCCTGCCAGGCCATCGACCTGCGGGAAGGGGAAGGCTTCAAACTGGGGGCTGGTACCCAGGCTGCCTATGATGCAGTCCGGAAATCCAATGACTTCATCGCTTACGACAAGGACATCGAAATGTTCAAGGAACTGGAAAAGATCACCAACCTGGTCCAGGAAGGCGGTATCCTGGATGCCGTAGAAGACAAAGTGGACCTGAAATTCTTCTGATCCATCCCACAACCATCCCTCGGGAGGCTGCCGTACAGACGGCAGCCTCCTTTTTTACGCAAAAAAAGACTGCCGCAGCCGCGGCAGTCTTTTGGGAGCCCAATCAGAAGCAAACTTTGTTGGGGTTCAGGATCAGGTTGGGGTCGAAGACTTCCTTGATACCCTGCATGAGACGGATGGTAGTGTCGCCCAGGTTTTCCGCCAGGAACTGGACCTTGCCGAAGCCGATGCCGTGTTCCCCGGAAATCTGGCCGCCCAGTTCTGTGCATTTGGCGTACAGCAGATGCATGAACTGTTCCACGGATTTCTTGAATTCCATCAGATCCATGTCGTTGGCACAGGTGTAGATGTGCAGGTTGCCGTCCCCGGCATGGCCGAACATCTTCACTTCGAAGGGGAAGTCTCCCTGGATTTCCTTGATGTACAGGACGAAATCGGGGATCCGGGAAACGGGAACCACCACGTCACATTCGTCCAGCAGGCCGAACTGTTCTTCGATGCCTTCCAGGAAGGAGGAACGGGCAGCCCAGGTCTTTTCCAGGAACATGGGGGTATCCGCCACCAGCACGTCCAGGGCACCGGCTTCCAGGAGCATTTCCGCCGCTTCTTCCACCAGTTTGTCCAGCTGGTCCTGATCATTGGAATCCAGGGTCACCAGCAGATAGGCGCCCACTTCCTGGCCTTCCACTTCTTTGGGGAAGACGCTTTTGCCCATGTAGGCTTCAGAAGATTCCAGGATTTCCTTTTCAAAGAATTCCAGGGTCTGGGGATCCAGTCCGGAGTGTTTGATGGCCGGTACGGCACCGATGCCGTCTGCCAGTTCCGCAAAGGGAACGATCAGGGTCACATGGCATTTGGGAGGAGCAATCAGTTTCAGGGTCAGTTCCGTAATGATCCCCAGGGTCCCTTCGGAACCAATCATCAGGTTCAGCAGGCTGTAGCCGGAAGAAGTCTTGGAAACCGGAGCCCCCAGGTGGATCACTTCCCCGGTGGGCAGGACCACGGTCATGGCCTGGACGTAATCCCGGGTGGTGCCGTATTTCACGGCACGCATGCCCCCGGCGTTGGTGGATACGTTGCCTCCCAGGGTAGCGAATTTTTCACCCGGATCAGGAGGATAGAACATGCCATGGTCCAGAGCGTCCTTGGACAGGGTATCCAGCAGCACACCGGGCTGTACCCGCACATTCATGTTCTTTTCGTCATAGCCCAGGATCTGTTTCATCCGGGAGGTGCACAGCACCAGGCCCCGCTGGACCGGAGTGGCGCCTCCGGCCAGACCGGTGCCGGCGCCCCGGACGGTAACCGGGATGTGATGCTTGTTGCACAGCTTCATGATGGCAGCGATTTCTTCCGTACTTTCCACATCAATGGTGGCTTCCGGCATGCCGATGCCGTAAATGGGCATGTCATCATGGGTGTAGTCCGGGTTGATGTCTTCGCCGGTGATCACCCGTTTTCCAGAAATTTCACGGAGTGCTTCCAGCACATCCGGTGTAATCGGATTGTATTCGATCATTGTACAAGCTCCCCCTTCGGTTCTATAAAAAGAAACATGGGGATAGTATAATCAATTTCTTACAACCTGTAAAGAACTTTCTTAATATTCGGTAATTCGTGAAAACTTATCCATCCACCGGATACAGAATCTTTTCAGAGAAAGCAGACGAAAAGGGGAAACCTATAGTATAATGAACTATAAAACATGATGGAAAGGGTAAGTGTGGGTGGACCATGGAACAACCTATCGGGAAAAAAATCATACTCAGCCTGGCACTGGCAGGAAGTCTCTGCCTGCCGGTACTGGCAGATGCAGCAGCACCGGTGCATGACCTGCGGACTTTTGCTCAGACAGACGGAACGGAACCGGCTGCCGGCTCCGGAGAAACGGCTCTGGCTGACAAAAAGGGATCGGCCAAGACCGGAACCCAAAAGCCGGGGATGGAAGCAGCCGGGAAGGACAGTGTCAATCCGGTCCAGAAAGCCGATGATCTGCGCCGGACCCGGGAAGTGGACTTTTCCCTCCAGCGGGGTCAGCTGCTCAGCGAAGCCATCGGGGATATTGACGGAGATGGCGTGGAGGAAGTGGTGGATCTTATGGGGAATCCCCTGGTGGATAAATCCAGCTACATGGGGGATATGTACCTGATCGTCCGGGAAACCGGCGCTGCCGGGGCCAACCGGGTGAAATACTACTACCGGCCCCAGAACCTGGGAGGCTACAATGCCTACCTGACCCTTGCGGATGTGACTGGAGACGGGTATCCGGACGTGATCATTGCTGCGCCCAGCGGCGGGTCCGGGGGCATGGTTTCCTATCGGATCCTGGATGTGATCGACGGAAAGTTCCAGGAAATCTTTGGACAGGAAGAAAACCGCGGGGTCTCCATGGCGGGAACCTATCTGCCGGGCTGGCGGGCCCGTCTGTCCTTCCCCACTCTGAAACAGGACATTACCCTGGATCTGGCCAATGAGAAGGACGCCTACCGGAACCTGAACGTATACAATGAAGACGGCAGCCTGAAAGAATCCGGCCTCCGTCCCTATATCCAGAACCTGAGCCAGCTCAGTGCCCTGGATGTGAATGGGGACGGGGTGGACGAAGTGGTGACCATCCAGAAGGTGCTGGGGGTGCTGAATGCCGATCCCCTGGGGTTTGTGCGGACTGTGTGGGAATACCGGGCCGGTGGCTGGGAACCACGGACTGTGGGGTTCCAGGCGGAACTGTACAGCAAACCCACCTTCAGCAGTTCGGACAAGGTGACCGGGGAGGGGGGCTACGAAATCGTATCCCTGAAGGTTCCCACGGACAATGGGGCGGTGGAATATCCCCATTTCCAGAAATTGGACGGGAAACTGGCATGGAAACTGAACCATGTGCTGGAATCCTTTGTCCGGAGCCAGCTGAAAAATGTGACCATCGGAACCCGTCTGAACCTGGATTATGACGTGAAATACAGCGGGCGGCATTATGCCAGCCTGATGGTCCTGGGCCTGCTGACGGACCGGGACCGGAGCCAGGCCATTACCCGGTGCTGGAATTTCAACATGGATACAGGGGAAGAGGTGCCTTTGAAGGACATGATCCGTCCCTGGGGCAAGTTCTGGAAAATGGTGGAAAAGGAAACGGCTGCCGGCGGGCAGGCCCTGAAACCGGAAGACGTGACCGGCTATTACTTCGACGGAGAAGTCCTGGGGCTGCTGTACGGAGACCAGAAGGAAGTGGATCTGGAAGCGGAGAAGGCCCTGCCGTTCCTGACCAAAAACCGGCCCGGGGAAGTATTTTTGACTAGCCAGTCAAATGAAGGAAACATGAAGAAAGAAGCAAAAACAGAAGAAAAGAACGGAAAAACCTCTAAATAACAGGTTTGAATCTGGATATCGCATACGATATAATATACAAGGTTTTCTATAACTGTTTCACGATTGCAGTACATGCCCGGGAGGGCAGGATTTTAGGAGGATTGTCCATGTTAGGAAAGAAAAAAGTGATATCCATCGGGATGGCACTCCTTCTGCTGGTAGGCGTCGCCGGCTGCGGCAAGAAGACGGCTACCACGTCAGGAGATGTGGCTGTGAAGTCCATGAAGGTCATCCGGCGTGATACCCCCATTACCTACGATTACACCGGGTTCGTGGAAGCCGCGAACGATGTGGAAATCAAGAGTAAGGTAACCGGGACCATCGTGCAGAAGCTGGTGAACGGCGGCGATTACGTGGAAGCCGGGCAGCTGCTGTACGTGATCGACCCCCGGACGTACCAGAACTCGGTGCTGAATGCCCAGGCCAATTTGGCCAACGCCGAGGCCACCCTGGCCAACGCCCAGAAGGATGCCCAGCGGTACCAGACCCTGTATGAACAGGGCGCGGTGAGCAAACAGACCGCCGACCAGTACAATACGGCACTGGCCCAGGCCCAGGCTACCGTCGATGCCCAGCAGGCCATCGTGGCCTCTTCCCAGGTGGATGTGAGCGATACCCAGATCGTAGCGCCCTTCTCCGGGAAACTGAGCACGAACACCCTGGCCAACGGGGCTTTCGTAACGGCCAACTCCACGGTCCTGACCTCCATTTCCGGCAGCGACCCCATGCGGGTGCGGTTCTCCGTATCCCAGGGTGACTACCTGGATATCATGAAGGGCAATACCAATAACGGAACCCAGCTGCAGAACGTGACCATGAAACTCAGCGACGGCACCACCTATCCGGAAAAAGGTACCGTGAGCCAGGTGGACCGGAGCGTCAGCGACAGCACCGGTACCCTGACCCTGAAGGCCGAGTTCCCCAACCCCAACGGCACGCTGCTGCCGGGCATGTTCGCCAACCTGACCGTGGTGGGCTCCATGGTGCCCAACGCCATCCTGGTTCCTCAGCGGGCCGTGACGGACGTAATGTACAAACACTTCGTCTATGTGATCAACGATGACAATACCGTCAGCATGAAGGAAGTCCAGCTGGGTGCCCGGGTCGGGAAACTGTGGCTGGTGAAGAGCGGTCTGGACGGCACGGAAACCGTAGTGGTGGAAGGCGTACAGAAATTGAAGGAAGGGGCGAAAGTGAACCCCACGGCCATGACGGAAGCCGATCTGGATACCACGGATACAGCAGCAACAGGTACCAGTGGTAACTAAGGAGGTACAGTAAGTGGCAAAGTATTTTATCGATCACCCTGTATTTGCCTGCGTCATCTCCATCATCATCGCGCTGATCGGTATCATTTCTGCCTATAACCTGCCCATCGCCCAGTATCCGCAGATTTCCAACCCGCGGATCAGCGTCAGCACCAACTACGTAGGTGCCAACGCGGAGGTTGTGGAACAGTCCGTGGCCCAGGCCATCGAAAAGCAGGTCAACGGCGTCGATAACATGATCGATATGAACTCCGTCAGCGACAACAGCGGCAACTACAGCCTGAACGTCAAGTTCGAACTGGGCACCGACCCGGATATGGACTCCGTCAAGGTGCAGAACCGTGTGGCCCAGGCTTCGGCCTCCCTGCCCAGCGAAGTAAGTACCTACGGTGTCACCACCAAGAAGGAGTCGGCTGAAACCATCATGTATTTCGCCCTGACTTCTCCCAATGGTACGTATGATACCCTGTTCATGAAGACCTATGGTTCCACCCAGTTCGTGGACGCCCTGAAACGTGTGAAGGGCGTTTCCGAAGTCAGCGAATACGGCCCGGAACTGGCCATGCGTATCTGGCTGGATCCCATGAAGATGGCCTCCCTGGGCGTGACGGCAGCGGACGTGAAGAATGCCATCAGCAGCCAGAACGTCCAGGCTCCTGCCGGGAGCATCGGCGCCCGGCCGAACGATGCGGACCAGGAATTCCAGTATTCCGCCCGTGTCAAAGGCCGTCTGACCACCGCCGATGAATTCGGCAACATCATCATCAAGAACAAGAATGGCAACCTGCTGCGGGTGAAGGACGTGGCCCGGATCGAGTTCGGTCCCCGTGATGACAGCTTCACCAGTACCCTGAACGGCAAGAACGCCATGAACTACGCCATCGCCCTGAACACCGATGCCAATGCACTGGAAAGTGTGGCGGCAGTGAAGAAGGTGCTGGCGGAAGCAGAAAAGAACTTCCCGCCTGACCTGAAACTGACCATCGTGCAGGATAACACGGACTATGTACGCGAATCCCTGAAAGAAGTGGTCATCACCCTGGTGGAAACCCTGGTGCTGGTGGTATTGATCACCTGGGTATTCCTGCAGAGCTGGCGGGCCACCCTGGTACCTACGCTGGCCATCCCGGTCTCTCTATTGGGTACGTTCGGGGCCTTCATCATCTTTGACTTCACCATCAACACATTGACACTGTTCGCCCTGGTGCTGGCCATCGGTATCGTGGTGGACGACGCCATCGTAGTGGTGGAAGCCGTGGAACACAACGTGGATGCCCTGGGGATGGATCCCAAGGAAGCCACCTACACCGCCATGCGGGAAGTATCCGGGGCCATTGTGGCCACCGCCTTCGTGCTGCTGGCCGTATTCCTGCCCGTTGCCTTCCTGAGCGGCATCACCGGCGTATTGTACAAACAGTTCGCTCTGAGTATCGTGGTGGCCCTGAGTATCTCGGCTGTGGTCGCCATGTCTCTGAGCCCGGCTGTGTGCGCCATGGTGATCAAACCCAAGGACCCCAACGGAGCCAAGGGCTTTTTGGGCAAGATGTTCGGTTACTTCAACCGGTGGCTGGAACGGACCACGGGCAAGTACGTAAAGAACGTGAAGCGGCTGCTGCGCCACTTCAAGCTGGGCCTGGTGGGCCTTGCCATCGTCTTCGTACTGATCGGCATGTTCTTCAAGCTGATCCCGTCCTCCTACCTGCCCGATGAAGACCAGAGCTTCGCCATGATGACCTATTCCCTACCGGAATCCGCTTCCACGAACCGGACCATCAAGGTAGGCGAAAACCTGGAAAAGACCATCGAACAGATCCCCGGCGTAAAATACGTGATGCAGATCTCCGGTATCGACGTACTGTCCGACGCCGGGAAATCCAGTGCCGGCATTATGCCGGTGAAGATGGATGATATCCAGAACCGGACCACGGATGACCTGAGTGTTTACACCATCATCAAGAAATTGAACATCCTGGGGTCCCAGACCCCTGAGGCCAACATCATGGCCTTCAACCAGGCTGTACTGCCGGGCCTGTCCAACACCGGCAGCTTGAGCCTGTACATCATGGACACCACCGGTCACGATACCGATGTGATGGCCAGCGATGTGCAGAAGGTGCTGGGCCAGATCCGCCAGCGTCCTGAAATCGCCACCATCTACACCACGTTTACCAACCAGACCCCGGCCCTGCAGTTCGATGTGGACCGGGCCAAGGCAGAAAGCCTGAACGTACCGGTGTCCAGCGTGTTCACCGCCCTCCAGGCCAACCTGGGCGGCAGCGAAGTCAACGACTTCAACCTGCTGGGCAAGACCTGGAAGGTTGTCATCCAGGCTGACCCCAAATACAGAGGGGACGTGAAGAGCCTGTCCAACCTGTATGTGGCCAGCAATACCGGGGCTCTGGTTCCGCTGAGTGCCCTGGTGACCAGTAAGGAAATCCCGTCCGCCCCTGTCATTACCCGGTTCAACGGGTCCCGGGGCGCCAAGATCGCCGGTTCTCCGGCCAGCGGGGTATCCACCGGCCAGGCCATCAGTGCCATCGAAGAAGTGCTGAACGCCAATCTGCCTTCCGGCTACACCTACGAATGGGTGGACCAGAGCCGGGACGAAAAGGCCGCCGGCAGCTCCTCCTTCATGATGTTCGGGATCTCCCTGGTGTTCGTATACCTGTGCCTGTCCGCATTGTATGAAAGCTGGACCCTGCCGCTGGGTATCATCTTCGCCGTGCCGTCTGCCGTGATGGGCGCCGTTGGCTTCCAGTACCTGCGTGGGCTGACCAGTGATATCTACATGCAGATCGGGATGATCGTGCTGATCGGTCTGTCGGCCAAGAACGCCATCCTGATCGTGGAATACGCCAAGATGAGAGTGGACGACGGCTGGGCCGTCATGCCCGCTCTGGTGGATACGGTCACCGTCCGTCTGCGGCCTATCCTTATGACCGCGTTCTCTACGGTCATCGGGGCTGTGCCTCTGGCCTGGGCCAGCGGCGCCGGTTCCGGCAGCCGTACCTCCATCGGTACCGCCATCATCGGCGGCATGATGGCTTCCACCTTCCTGAGCCTGTTCCTGGTGCCGGTCCTGTTCCTCACCATCGAAAAGGTCTTCCATCCCAAGGTGCCTGTAGGTTCCGTGGATGATCCGATTCCGGAAGAAAAGAAATAACGTGGTAAAGGACTGCTGCATTGCAGCAGTCCTTTACTGTCAATAGTCAATCGACAATTGAAAAGGGGCTGTTGCGTATGCAGCAGCCCCTTTTTTCTCCAAAAATCTTTGCTTTTTTTCATTGGAACGGATATAATAGTTTTTATTCTTGATTGTGTAAGGTGAAGGACACGTGAAACAAACAAATGGTACGAAAAAACTGCTCAGTCAGGTGTGGCGGCTGACCCGCAGCTACTGGCAGAGCGAAGAAAAGAAAAAAGCCTACGCCTTACTGCTGGCCATCCTGCTGCTGACACTGGCCGTGGTGGTCATGCTGGTGCTGCTGAACCAGTGGAACAACGCGTTCTACACGGCGCTGCAGAACTACCAGACGGACGAGATCTTCCATCAGCTGTGGCGGTTCACCGTCCTGGCGTTCCTGTATATCATCTTTGCGGTGTATGCCTACTACCTGCAGCAGGTGCTGATCCTGAACTGGCGGCGGTGGCTCACGAACCGGTACATCGACCGGTGGCTGAAGCACCAGACCTATTACCGGCTGGAAATGTTCGGGAAAGAGATGGATAACCCGGACCAGCGGATCAGTGAAGATGTGAACCTGTTCGTCACCCGCACCCTGGGGTTCTTCGTGGGCATCCTGAAGGCCCTGTGCACCCTGGTCTCCTTCGTGGTGATCCTGTGGCAGCTGTCCGGCCCCTTCAGCTTCAACCTGCTGGGCCGCACCTGGCACATCGGCGGCTACATGGTGTGGGTGGCCGTGGCCTATGCCACGGTGGGTACCTGGCTTACCTATAAAGTGGGCCACAAACTGGTGGGCCTGAACTTCTTCCAGCAGCGCCGGGAGGCCGATTTCCGGTTCAGTATGGTGCGCCTGCGGGAGAACGCGGAAAGTGTGGCGTTCTACCAGGGCGAAAAGCAGGAAGGGAAGGTGTTCAAGCACCGGTTCGCCCTTCTGCTGGACAACTTCTGGAAGATCGTGCTGAAGCAGAAACAGCTGGTGTGGCTGAATTCCGGGTATTCCCAGATCGCCATCATCTTTCCGTTCGTGGTGGCCATTCCCCGGTTCCTGCGCCATGAACTGACCCTGGGCGGCCTGATGCAGGTGGCTACGGCCTTTGGCCGGGTGCAGGATTCCCTGTCCTACTTCGTGGACATGTACTCCACCCTGGCCGAATGGCAGGCGGTGGTGGACCGGCTGACCGGGTTCGAGGAAGATATGGCCCGGGTGCAGCTGACCGGCAGCCACAGCCATGTGGACCGGCAGGTAAGCACCGACGGGGCCCTGCACCTGGAGCCGCTGGAAGTGGATCTGCCCGACGGCAGCCCCATCCTGAAGCCTCTGACGGTGACCCTGGAACCGGGGCAGAATGTGCTGATCAAGGGCGTGAGCGGCAGCGGCAAGAGTACGCTGCTGCGGGCCCTGGCCGGCATCTGGCCCTTTGCCCGGGGTAAGGTGGCCCTGCCGCCCCAGGAAGATCTCATGTTCATCCCCCAGCGGCCCTACCTGCCCCTGGGAACTCTCCGGGATGCGGTATTGTATCCCGGCAGCCGGGAATTTTCCGACGAGGTCCTGCAAGAGACCCTGGACCTGTGCCGGATCGGCTATCTGGGAGCTCATCTCCAGGAAGAGGGGGACTGGTCCCATGTGTGCTCCATCGGGGAGCAGCAGCGGCTGGCCTTTGCCCGGGCCCTGCTCTACAAGCCACGGTGGCTGTTCATGGATGAATCCACTTCCGCCCTGGATGAAGAGACGGAAGAGGCCCTGTACCAGGTGCTGGCCGCCAAGCTGCCGGGAACCACCCTGGTCAGCGTGGGACACAGAAGCACGCTGCTCCGCTATCACCAGCGGGTGCTGGCTTTAGATAAAGAAACACATACGGCTTCTCTGGAGAGTCCGGAGAAGTGGGAAGAGCGCCTGCGGGCTCAATGAAAAAGGGGGAAGTTTGTTTATGAGTATTGCGTTGCTGAATCAGATCGACAGCTTTGTCTGGGGACCGCCCTTGCTGGTCCTGTTGGTGGGGACCGGGATTTTCCTCAGCTTCCGGCTGGGTTTCCTGCAGATTTTCCGTCTGCCCCGTTCCCTGAAGCTGATCTTTTCCGCGGAAAACCAGGGAGAAGGGGACATCGATTCCTTCAAGGCCCTGTGCACCGCCCTGGCTGCCACTGTGGGCACCGGGAACATTGTAGGGGTGGCTACGGCCATCAAAGCCGGGGGGCCGGGGGCCATCCTGTGGATGTGGATCGCCGCCTTCTTCGGCATGGCCACCAAATATGCGGAAGGCTGCCTGGCAGTGAAATACCGGACCGTGGATGACAAGGGACAGATTTCCGGGGGCCCCATGTACTACATTGAAAACGGGCTGGGCCGGGCCTACCGGCCTCTGGCCATTGCTTTCGCCTTCTTCGGGGTACTGGTGGCCTATTTCGGCATCGGGACCTTTGCCCAGGTGAACTCCATTGTCCAGATCACCCAGCTGAATGCCGGGATCCCGGTGGAATACACCGCCGTGGTACTCACCATCCTGGTGGCGGCCATTACTCTGGGAGGCCTTCAGAGCATTGCCAAGACCGCATCCAAGGTGGTGCCGGCCATGGCTGTAATCTACATGGTTTCTACCCTGGGCTTCCTGGTGATCTTTGCGGACAAAGTGCCGGGGGCCATTGCGGAAGTGTTCTATGATGCCTTCCATCCCACGGCGGCAGTAGGGGGCTTCCTGGGAGCCAGCGTGCTGTTCGCCATGCGGAACGGGGTGGCCCGTGGGGTATTCTCCAACGAATCCGGCCTGGGGAGCGCTCCCATTGTGGCCGCTGCTGCCAAGACCAAATGGCCGGCGGAACAGGGAATGGTTTCCATGACCGGTACCTTTATCGACACCATCATCATCTGCACCATGACCGGTCTGGTAGTGGTGATCAGCGGTCTATGGAAAACGGATCTGAACGGAGCCGCACTGACCAATGCGGCCTTCCTCCAGGCTTATCCCCACTTCGGGGGCTACATGCTCATGGTGGGGCTGGTGCTCTTTGCCTTCACCACCATCCTGGGCTGGAACTACTACGGAGAACGGTGCATGGAATACCTGGTGGGGGTCAAAGGGATCATGCCCTACCGGGTGGGCTTCATCCTGCTGGTGGGCTGCGGGGCCTTCCTGAAACTGGAATCCATCTGGATCCTGGCAGATATCGTAAACGGCCTTATGGCCATCCCCAACCTGATCGCCCTTCTGGGCCTGTCCGGTGTGGTGGTGTCCGAGACCCGGAAGTATATGGAGCATGTGAAAGAGGAAAAGAAGAATGGTTCTGCTGCCTGAGCAGCAGAACCATCGACCATTGACAAAACGGAAGTCTCTCTGGGACTTCCGTTTTTCAAATTGTCATGGAAAGAAGAAAATAGTATAATGATAGGGCGAAAAAGGAACTGTTATTTTTGAAAGGAGATTCAACATGAAAGCTCGTACTATTGTCAATGATATATACGAAGTGGGGATCCGGGACTGGACCCTCCATGACTTCCACGGCTTTGCCACTCCCCGGGGGGTTACCTACAACTCCTTCCTGATCATGGATGAAAAAATCTGTCTGATCGATGGGGTAAAAGCTCCCTTTGCCGAGGAACAGCTGTGCAATATCCGGACCATCGTGGATCCGGAAAAAATCGACTACATCGTGGTGAACCATGTGGAACCGGACCATTCCGGCAGCCTGCCTGCTCTGGCCAAGGCCTGCCCCAATGCCACCTTCCTGATCACGGTCCAGGGGGCCAACGAACTGAAGGAACATTACGGGGATATCTTCAAGACCCAGATCGTGAAGAAGGGGGATACGGTGAGCCTGGGGAAACGGACCCTGGCCTTCCAGCCCATTCCCATGCTCCACTGGCCGGATTCCATGGTCACCTACTGTCCGGAAGAACAGATCCTGTTCTCCAGTGACGCCTTCGGTCAGCATTACTGCTGCAGCAAGCTGTTTGATGACGAAACCGAAGTGGAAAACATGCTGTTCGAAGCCCAGAAATACTTTGCCAACATCCTGATGCCTTACCGGAAACTGGTGCCCAACACGGTGAAACTGGTCCGGAGCCTGCCCCTCAAGATGATCTGCAGCTGTCACGGCTGCATCTGGCGTTCCCACATCGACGACATCCTGAACCAGTATGAATCCTGGGGCAAGGGAGAAACCGTGGACCGGGTACTGGTGGTATTCGACACCATGTGGGGCGGTACGGCTGCCATGGCCCGGGCCATGATCAAAGGCATCGAAAAACAGGGCATGCGGGTAAAACTCTACCGGTATGAAAGCAGCCTGAAGGCGGACATCGTCAGCGACCTGCTCACTGCCAAAGGGATCCTGATCGGTTCTCCCACCCAGAATTCCGGCATGATGCCCACCATCGGCGGGTTCCTCACCTATCTGAAGGGGCTGAAACCCACCGGCAAGAAAGCTGCAGCCTTCGGGACCTACGGCTGGGCCGGCGGTGCCGAAAAAGACATGGAAGCCATGATCAGGGATTCCGGCATGGAACTGCTGCCCGGTTACAATGTGAAATGGCGTCCGCTGCCCAAGGAACTGGAAGCGGCAGAACAGTACGGCTTTGACTTTGCTGAAAAGGTAAGCAAGGGTGAATAAAATCTGACGGCCCGGTCCGCCGATGCCGGAAGGCGGGGGGACTGGCCGGGACAACAGGGAATGGGGTTGTCGCAGAAGCGGCAACCCCACCCTCATATCAGGAGGAAGCATGGAAGAGTTCATTGTGGGACGGAATGCGGTGCGGGAAGCCCTGCGCAGCCGGCGTCCCTTCAACAAGGTCCTGGTCCAGGAAGGTTCCCACGGAGGCAGCCTCAGTGAGATCCTGGAACTGGCCCAGGAACAGAAAATCCCGGTGGAAAAAGTCTCCCGGGAAGTGCTGGACCGTCTGGCTGACGGAGTCCGCCATCAGGGCGTGGCAGCCCAGGGGGCTCCCGTGGCCTTCCAGGATCTGGATACGGTGCTGGCCCGGGTGGAAAGCCGGGGAGAAGTGCCGCTGCTGCTGCTCCTGGACGAGCTCCAGGATCCCCAGAATGTGGGTGCCCTAATCCGGACGGCCAATGCGGCAGGGGTCCACGGGGTGCTGCTGCCCCAGCGCCGGAGCTGCCCCCTCAATGCGGTGGTGGCCAAGATTTCTGCCGGAGCCATTGAATATGTGCCGGTGATCCAGATCGGCAACATCCCCCAGACCATGAAGCAGCTAAAGAAACGGGGCTTCTGGATCGCCGGGGCCGATATGGACGGGGAAGACCAGTATTTCGATGCCAACCTTACCGGCCCCATGGTCCTGGTGGTGGGGGCGGAAGGCAAGGGACTGGGACGGCTGGTGAAGGAAAACTGCGACTTCATCGTCCGGATCCCCATGCTGGGACAGGTATCCAGCCTGAATGCCTCCGTGGCCGGCGGGATCCTTCTGTACGACATTGTCCGGCAGCGGATCCTGGAAGGGCGGAAGAAGCCGTGAAGGGTGCAGAGTAAAGAGTGCAGAGTGAAGAGTAAAGAGGCTGAGGCAGGCGGCATGCAGCCCCTCGGTCTCAGCATCGGAAGGAGCACAAAACACACCAGAGGGGGCGGGAACTGTTGCAGGAAGAACTGCGGAAAGTCTATGACACCCTGTCCGACGAGGAGCTGATCCAGCTGATCCAGGACCGGGATGACCGGCAGGCTCAGGAGTATCTGCTGGACAAGTACAAGGAATTCATCCGGATCCGGGCCAGCCGGTATTTTCTGGTGGGGGCGGAAAAGGAGGACATCATCCAGGAAGGGATGATCGGCCTTTTCAAGGCCATACGGGATTACCGGCCGGGAAAGCAGGCTTCCTTCAAGGTCTTTGCGGAAGTCTGCGTGAACCGGCAGATCATTTCTGCCATCAAAAGCGCCACCCGGCAGAAACACCGGCCTCTCAACTGTTATGTGTCCCTGGACAAGCCGGTGTTTGAGGAAGGCAAGGAACGGACCCTGTTGGACATGCTGGGGGGAAGCCACGGAGTGGATCCGGAAAATCTGCTGGTGGACCAGGAAGCCTTCAATGACATTGAGCGGAACGTCAGTGCCATGCTCAGCGGTCTGGAATGGCAGGCCCTGTGCAAATACCTGGAAAGCAAAAGCTACCAGGAGATTGCCCGGGAACTCCAGCGGAGCACCAAATCCATTGACAACGCTCTTCAGCGGGTAAAACGGAAACTGGAAAAATATCTGGCCAGCCGGAACCATGAACTGGACCTGATGACACTGAACAAGGGACTTTTGATTATGGCAGCCAAGGAACATCTCCGGACCAGCCATAACAAGACTGATAGAATTGAAACAATCTGACAATTCGCTGGCCGGTGAAAAGAAGAAAAAAACTCTTTTGCAGGAATTCTCTTTTCTCACGGCGAATAACATGGTATAAACAGCGGAAAATCCATGCATCTAAGGGAGGGCGATACACATGAGTCAAATGGAAGAATTTCTGAAACAGGTGGAAGCCGTACAGGCAAAGGATGAAAAGGTCCTGGTCGTTACCGGGAAACCCGGCAGCGGCAAAAGCAAACTGCTCCGGGAAGCGGCGGAAGCCAAAGGCTGGGATTATGTGGATACCCGGCTTTTGATCACCGAAGAATTCCTGAAGCTGCTGCCCAGTGAACGGAAGGAAAAAGCTCCGGAAATGCTGACGGAAGAACTGTCCGGCCACCGGGGAGATGTGATCCTGCTGGACCGGGTGCAGACGCTGTTCGTTCCCGTGTTCCACATTGATCCCAAGAGCGTCATCGATGCCCTGGGGAAAGCCTATACGGTAGTGCTGGCCTGGCCCGGTTATGTAAACGACGGGCTGCTGTGCTATGACAAGTTCGACGGCACGGAATCCATCCGGATCTCCGCCGCGGACTATACGGTGTGGGAAGTGGAATAACAGCCAGGAAAGGGTGAAGTCCAATGCAGGAAAAGAAAAGGGGAACCCTGGCGGTCCTTACCGGCGGAGGTGACTGCCCGGGCCTGAACGCCGTGATCCGGGCCGTGGTAAAGACGGCCATCCATCATGGATTTGAGATCTACGGCATTTCCAATGGCTTCCACGGGCTGATCTGCAACGACATGAAGCTGATGGGCCTGGAGGATGTTTCCGGGATCCTGCCCCGGGGCGGGACCATCCTGGGAACCACCAACCGGGACAATCCCTTCCATTATGCCGCCGGAGAAGATGAAAAAGGCAATGTGATCTATGAAGACCGGCGGGAAGATGTGGTCCGGAACCTGAAGGACCACGGCATCGGCTGTCTCATCGTCATCGGCGGGGACGGCAGCCTGAAGATCGCCTATGATCTCCACCGGTTCTGCGGGGTGAACGTAGTGGGGGTCCCCAAGACCATCGACAACGATCTGCCCTGCACGGAACGGACCTTCGGCTTCGATACGGCCATGGCCATGGCCACGGAAGCCTTGGACCGTCTCCATACCACGGCGGAATCCCATCACCGGGTGATGGTGCTGGAAGTCATGGGCCGGTATGCAGGCTGGATCGCCCTCCATTCCGGGATAGCCGGGGGAGCGGATGTGATCCTGATCCCGGAAATCCCCTATGATCTGGATGCGGTGATCCGGAAAATCCGCCGGCGCCAGCAGAACGGGAAGAAATTCAGCATCATCACTGTGGCGGAAGGGGCCAAACCCATCGGGGGCCAGCTGACCATTGCCCGGATGGTGAAGGAAAGCTTCGAACCCATCCGGCTGGGTGGCATCGGGGAAAAACTGGCCCGGGAAATCGAAGAGAAAACTGGCATCGAATCCCGGTGCACGGTTCTGGGCTATCTCCAGCGGGGAGGCTCTCCCACCGCCTACGACCGGGTGCTTTCCACCCGGTACGGAGCAGCGGCTGTGGAAGCCTGTCTGGATGAGGAATACAATGTGATGGTTTCCCTCCAGGCCAATCAGATTGTCCGGGTACCCATTGCCCAGGCGGCCTCCAACCCGCATCAGGTGCCGGTGGATTCGGACATTGTCCGGACCGGCCGGGAAGTGGGGATTTCTTTCGGGGACGAAAAGCCGGAAGAATGACTTTCTGAACAACCAAAAAAGAGAAGCACAATTTTTCTTAAACTCAGGGGAAAAATCCGTGTCTTCTCTTTTTTTTTCGCTCCGGATGCCATATAATGAACAAGTTCTTAAAACGAAATGGAATCTCAGACGAAGAAGAGAAGAAGGAGTGTGCATTGTGAGTGAAAATCTGATTGCGGTGCTGTTGGGCATTGTGGAAGGCCTGACGGAATTCATCCCCGTATCTTCCACCGGCCATATGATCATTGTGGGCCATATGATCGGCTTCGAAGGGAACCTGGCCAAGATCTTTGACGTGGTGATCCAGCTGGGGGCCATCCTGGCGGTGCTGGTGCTCTACAAGGAACGGTTCGCCCGGTTCCTGACCAAAGAGGGCTGGCAGCTGGGAAACGGGCTTACCGGCTGGCACATTGCCGCCGGCTGCGTGCCCACCATGGCTTTCGCCTTCCTGGTCCACTCCTTCATCAAGAAATACCTGTTCTCTCCGGCTACGGTGGCCATCGGCCTGGTGCTGGGGGCTTTGCTGATGATCTATGCGGAACACCGGATCAAGGGCCATGAAAAGGAACTGGTCCAGGATGTGGATCACATCAGCATCCGGCAGGCCCTGTACATCGGCTTCTTCCAGTTCCTGTCCCTGTGGCCCGGGTTCTCCCGGAGCGGCTCCACCATGGGAGGAGCCCTGCTGGTGGGGGTGAACCGGAAGGCCGGTGCGGACTTTACCTTCATCATGGCCCTGCCCATTATGGTGGCGGCCTGCCTGTTTGAACTGCTGAAGAATCTGGCCGGTCTCAGCGCCGGAGACCTGACGGTGCTGGCCATTGGGTTCGTCACTGCCTTCGTGGTAGGGTACCTGTCCATTGTCTGGTTCATGAAATTCCTCCAGCGGTCCACCCTTACCGCCTTCGGGATCTACCGGATCCTTCTGGCCCTGGTGACGGTCTGGTATTTTTATCTGTGAGAAAAGGGGCGGCTGCCGGTGCAGCAGCCCCCTTTTTTCCGGTTTATAAAATTCCTTACACTTTTTTTGAAAAACCTGTTGACAAAAACCCCATGTTCCTTTATACTTATCCTTGTTACGAACGAAAAGCGCTGGCATAGCTCAATAGGTAGAGCAACTGACTTGTAATCAGTAGGTTGAGGGTTCAATTCCTTTTGCCAGCTCCAAATATTCGTGACAGACAAATGTGGAGAGATTCCCGAGTGGTTAAAGGGAGCAGACTGTAAATCTGCCGCCTCTGGCTTCGAAGGTTCGAATCCTTCTCTCTCCACCAAACATCGCGGGGTGGAGCAGTTGGTAGCTCGTCGGGCTCATAACCCGAAGGTCGTTGGTTCAAGTCCAGCCCCCGCAACCA